>Ga0102595_100011_pt1 | contig 701011 bp, 669 predicted proteins | sample Araplaol_mTSA_r2_2_FD_76864 | JGI IMG/M metagenome (GOLD analysis project Ga0102595, IMG submission 76864) | Arabidopsis root microbial communities from North Carolina, USA - plate scrape MF_Col_mTSA_r2 (SPADES assembly) (version 2) | ecosystem: Host-associated > Plants > Roots > Endosphere... | reverse complement strand
GCGGCCCGAGATCGAGAACACGTCTTCGATCGGCATCATGAACGGCTTGTCGAGCGGACGCTCCGGCTGCGGGATCGACTCGTCGACAGCGGCCATGAGGGCCAGGATCGCATCCTTGCCGAGCTTTTCGTCCGAACCCGAGAGGGCGGCGGTCGCCGAACCACGGATGATCGGAATGTTGTCGCCGTCGAACTCACGACGCGACAGCTCTTCGCGGATTTCCATCTCGACGAGCTCGAGGATTTCCTCGTCGTCGACCAGGTCGACCTTGTTGAGGAACACGACCATCGTCGGCACGCCGACCTGGCGGGCGAGCAGGATGTGCTCCTTGGTCTGCGGCATCGGGCCGTCGGTGGCGGCGACCACGAGGATCGCGCCGTCCATCTGGGCAGCGCCGGTGATCATGTTCTTCACATAGTCGGCGTGGCCCGGGCAGTCGACGTGCGCATAGTGACGCTTGTCGGTCTCGTACTCGACGTGCGCGGTCGAGATGGTGATGCCGCGCTCACGCTCTTCCGGAGCCTTGTCGATGTTGGCGAAGTCGACGGCGGCGTTACCCGCAACGTTCTCTGCCAGAATCTTGGTGATAGCGGCCGTCAGCGAGGTCTTGCCGTGGTCGACGTGACCGATGGTGCCGATGTTGAGGTGCGGCTTGTTCCGCTCAAACTTTGCCTTCGCCATTGTTTTCCTACCTTCTGATCTCTGATTCCGCGCCGCCAGGGGATTCGCCGGAAGGCGGCCCCATAGCGGCTGTTTTCAAGTTACGCCAGCCCAAGCGCTAAGCGCGTCAGGCGAGCTTCGCCTTCACTTCGTCTGCCACGTTCGGCGGCACTTCGTCATAGTGCGAGAACTGCATCGAGTACTGCGCACGACCCTGGGTGAACGAGCGGAGCTGGTTCACGTAACCGAACATATTCGCCAGCGGCACCATGGCCTCGACCGTCTGCGCGTTGCCGCGGCTGTCGGTGCCCTGGATCTGACCACGGCGGCTGTTGATGTCGCCGATGACGTCGCCGAGATAGTCCTCGGGGGTCACGACTTCCACCTTCATCACCGGCTCGAGCAGCTTGATGCCGGCCTTCTGGGCGGCTTCACGCATTGCTGCACGGGCAGTGATTTCGAACGCCAGGGCCGACGAGTCGACGTCGTGGTACGCACCGTCATAGAGCAGCACTTCGAAGTCGATGATCGGGAAGCCGACCAGCGAACCCGTCATTGCGGTCTCGCGGAAGCCCTTCTCGATCGCCGGGATATACTCCTTCGGCACGTTGCCGCCCTTGACTTCGTCCTTGAAGACGAAGCCCGAACCGCGCTCACCCGGGGTCAGCTTGACCTTGACGCGGCCGAACTGGCCGGTGCCGCCCGACTGCTTCTTGTGCGTGTAGTCGATGTCCACCGGCTTCGCGAGATACTCGCGATACGCCACCTGCGGCGCACCGACGTTCGCCTCGACCTTGAACTCGCGCTTCATGCGGTCGACCAGGATCTCGAGATGGAGCTCGCCCATGCCCTTGATGATGGTCTGGCCCGACTCGTGGTCGGTCGAAACGCGGAACGAGGGATCCTCGGCGGCCAGGCGGTTCAGGGCGAGGCCCATCTTCTCCTGGTCGGCCTTGGTCTTCGGCTCCACCGACAGCTCGATCACCGGCTCCGGGAACTCCATGCGCTCCAGGATGATCGGGTTCGCGGTGTCGCACAGCGTGTCGCCGGTCGTCGTCTCCTTGAGGCCCGCGATGGCGACGATGTCGCCGGCGCGTGCTTCTTCGATGTCCTCACGCGAGTTCGCGTGCATCAGGAGCATACGGCCGATCTTCTCCTTCTTGTCCTTCACCGAGTTCAGATACTGACCCTTGGTGAGGGTGCCCGAATAGATGCGGGCGAAGGTGAGCGAGCCGACGAACGGATCGTTCATGATCTTGAACGCGAGCAGCGACAGCGGCGCCGAGTCCGAGGCCGGACGCGAATCCGGGGTCTCGCCGTCGAGCTTCACGCCCTGCACGTCCGGAATGTCCAGCGGCGAAGGCAGATAGTCGACAACGGCGTCGAGCAGCGGCTGCACGCCCTTGTTCTTGAACGCCGAGCCGCAGAGGATCGGAACGAACGCCATCTCGAGCGTACCCTTGCGGATCAGGCGCTTGAGGTCGGCGGTCGAAGGCTCGTTGCCTTCGAGATACGCTTCCATCAGCGCGTCGTCCTGCTCGACGGCCATCTCGATCAGCTCGCTGCGATACTTCGCAGCCTTTTCCTTCAGGTCGTCGGGAATCTCGGCATATTCGAACTTCGCGCCCAGCGACTCTTCGAGCCAGATGATCGCGCGATTCTCGACCAGGTCGACCAGGCCCTTGAAGCCGCCTTCCTCGCCGATCGGCAGATACAGCACGGCCGGACGCGCGCCGAGGCGGTCGACGATCGTATCCACGCAGAAATAGAAGTTCGCACCGGTACGGTCGAGCTTATTGACGAAGCACATCCGCGGCACGCCGTACTTGTCGGCCTGGCGCCACACGGTCTCCGACTGCGGCTCCACGCCGGCAACGCCGTCGAAGCAGGCAACCGCGCCGTCGAGCACGCGCAGCGAACGCTCGACCTCGATGGTGAAGTCGACGTGGCCGGGGGTGTCGATGATGTTGATCAGGTGCTCTTCACCCTTGCCCTCTTCCGCGCGCCACTTGCAGGTGGTCGCCGCCGAGGTGATGGTGATGCCGCGCTCCTGCTCCTGCTCCATCCAGTCCATCGTCGCGGTGCCTTCGTGCACTTCGCCGATCTTGTAGGACTTGCCGGTGTAGTAGAGGATGCGCTCGGTCGTCGTCGTCTTGCCGGCGTCGATGTGCGCCATGATGCCGATATTGCGGTAACGCTCGAGCGGATGGCTGCGGGCCATGACCTGGTTTCCTTAAGGATGTGGGGAGCCGGACGATCCAGCTCCCCGATATGTAGGAACGAAAATTTCCAGCGCCAGTTGCCCCGGCGCTGGAGAAAGACTTACCAGCGGTAGTGGCTGAAGGCGCGGTTCGCCTCGGCCATACGGTGGGTGTCTTCGCGCTTCTTCACGGCGTTGCCGCGATTGTTCGAAGCGTCCAGCAGCTCGCCCGAGAGGCGCGCCGACATGGTGTTCTCGCTGCGGTTGCGGGCCGAGGTGATCAGCCAGCGGATCGCGAGCGCCTGGGCACGCTCCGGACGGACTTCCACCGGAACCTGGTAGGTCGCACCGCCGACGCGGCGGCTGCGGACCTCGATGCCCGGCTTGATGTTGTTCAGCGCGTCATGGAACACGCCGATCGGATCGCGCTTGGCGCGCGTCTCGACGGTTTCCAGGGCCGAATAGACGATGCCCTCGGCAACGGACTTCTTACCGTCCAGCATGACCGAGTTCATGAACTTCGAGAGAACGATATCACCGAACTTGGGATCCGGCAGGATTTCGCGCTTCTCTGGGCGACGACGACGAGCCATCTTGAATTTCCTTCTAAAACTTCAGCCGATCCGGAACCTGTCCGGGGCTTACTATGGCTGTGATTACTTGGGACGCTTGGCGCCGTACTTCGAACGCGACTGCTTGCGGTCCTTGACACCCTGGGTGTCGAGCACGCCGCGCAGCACGTGGTAGCGCACGCCGGGAAGGTCGCGCACACGGCCGCCGCGGATGAGCACCACCGAGTGCTCCTGCAGGTTGTGGCCTTCGCCCGGGATGTACGAGATGACTTCGCGCTGGTTGGTCAGGCGGACCTTGGCAACCTTGCGGAGCGCCGAGTTCGGCTTCTTCGGAGTCGTCGTGTAGACGCGGGTGCAAACGCCACGCTTCTGCGGGTTCTGCTCCATCGCAGGGACCTTCGACTTGGCCTTCTGCGGTTCGCGGCCCTTGCGGACCAGCTGGTTGATCGTCGGCATGAAGCCCTTCACCTTTATGTTACCGGCATGGCCGGCGGTTACTTTGCTGGAACCCTGTGTTTGAGAATACGAAAAGGCCCCGGGTGTCCTCGACCCCCCGGGCCATTGCGTCTCCAGCAACGTTCAGCTCTTGCCCCACGGGGGATTCGCGCCGGAAGACCGGCCCCTCGCGGAACGGGGGCGCCTATAGCGACGGGTGGCGAGCGGGTCAACTGAGTCGCCCGGAGCGGGGATAACAGAGCGTCAACCACCGCCGGGCTAGAGATGGGGAGATGGTTCGTTACGCTTCCCGCTTCAAGCCCCTCGCCGCCGCCCTGGCCGCCCTGGCCGCGACTCTGCTGCTCGGCGCCTTCGGCCCGGCGCTGCCCGGCCCTGCGGCGCTACTCGGCTGGGAGGCGTTCGGGCTGGCGATCGTCGGGGGCGCCGGCTTCCTCGCCTGGCACCTCGCCCAGCTGACTGCCCTGCCCCCGGCGCCGCTCGCCCGGGCCGCGCTGCCTGCCGCGCTGATCCCGCTGGTTATCTTCCCGCATGCCGGCGCGGCCGCGCTGCTCGTGCCCGCCACCCTCGCCCTCGCGCTGCTGCCCACCGAGCGATTCGCCGCGCCGCTGGCACTCGCCGGCGCGCTCGCCGCGCTCGGCACCGGGCCCGTCGCCGCGGGAGTCGCCGGCGTAACGATGCTCGCCGCCGCGTGGCTTTGCCGCGCCCGAAGCCCGGCGGCGAACGACAATCCCTCTCTGGAACGCATGACAAGCTTTTGGCCGGTGCCCGCTTCCCTGCGTTATGCTAGAGATATCCCAAGGGATTCGGGTTACGAATTTGGGGAGTAGCGTGAATGTTCAACGGTAATAATCGTGGTCGCGACAGGGATGAGCGTCCGGCAATGCCGCCGGCTCCGCCGCAGCAGGCCAGTGGCGGCAAGCGCGGCATGTTCTCGGTGATCGGTCCGGACGTGACCGTGACCGGCAATATCACCGCCAGCGCCGACCTGCACATCGACGGCCGCATCGAAGGCGACGTCAATTGCGGCAGCCTGGCCCAGGGCGCCGACAGCCAGGTCTTCGGCAACGTCACCGCCGAAACCGCCCGCCTCGCCGGCGCGATCGAAGGCACGGTGCGCGTGCGCCAGCTCACCATCGAGCGTTCGGCCAAGATCACCGGCGATGTCGAGTATGAGAACATCACGATCGAGAATGGCGGCCATATCGACGGCCGCCTGAAGCATATGAGCACCGTCCAGGCCGCGGCCCCGGCCGCCCCCTCGGGCCCGCGCCCGGTCGAAGCGGCTCCCTCGCCCTTCGCGACGGCGGCGAACGAATAAGCTCCCGGCTTTTCGGAAAACAGGGCGCGTTCTCGAAGGAGAGCGCGCCCTTTGCTTTTGGGGCGGGGCCTGTCCCCTTCTTTCCCCGGCAAAGGCCGGGGCTCAGACTAAGCAGTGCGCGGTGGTGACTTTCAAGGACTGGGCCCCGGCCTTCGCCGGGGAAAAGGAAGTCAGAAGCTCAAAGCCCCCGGATCTTGTCCAGATGCTGCTGCACCACCGGCGCCACCTCGGCCGCGAAACCCTTGAGCTCGGGCACGGTGCCGCTCGCGGCATAGTCCTTCACCACCGCCAGCGTCTTCTCGTGCGCGACGACCTGCTGCGCCTTGTAGGCCGCATCGAAGTCCGATCCCGTCGCCTGGCGCAGCGTCGCCAGGTTCGCCTCCTGCTCGGCGCTCAGCCTGGGGTCCGGCTTGATCGCGGGCGTCGCCTTGCCGCCCGCCGCCTTCAGCTTGGCGGTCGATTCGCCATGGGCGATCACCATCATCCCGCCGAAGTCCTTCAATGCCTGGACGGTCGCCTTTTGCTGGGCGAGCTTGCCCGCCTCGATCTCATAGGCGTCGCTCGCTCCGGCGGTGTCCGCAAAGGTCTGGCCAGTCAGCGCCACCGTGCCCGAGGCCATGTTGACGTCGGTGCCGCTCGCCGCATTGGCGTCGATGCTGTTCTCGGGGATGATCGTGTCGGTGGCGACGATATTGTCGACCGTGGTCACCGGCTCGGCACCGCCACAGGCGCTGAGTGCGACCGCCGGGCCGAGCCCGAGCGCGAAGAAGTATCTGTTCATGCAGGCATTCCCTCTCCTGTTTTGCGGAAAGGAACGCGGGCATCGGAGTGCCGTTCCGGCTATCGTGCCGGGATGCGTCGAAGCGAGAAGGGAGATGGGCGATGACCGACTGGACCGAGGCACGGGAAGGCGGCTGCCGCTGCGGGGCGCTGCGCTTCCGCCTGAGCGGTGTGCCGATGCTGACCAGCGCCTGCCACTGCACCGGCTGCCAGAAGATGAGCGGCAGCGCCTTCTCGCTGACCCTGACCGTCCCCGCGCAGGCTTTCGAGCTGCTCCAGGGCGAGCCGGTGATCGGCGGCCTGCACGGCCCGGTCGCGCATCATTACCACTGCGACCATTGCAAGAGCTGGGTCTTCACTCGCGCCGAGGGAATGGACTGGTTCGTCAACATCCGCACGACGATGCTCGACACCCCCGACGACCAGCCGCCCTTCCTCGAGGCCTGGGCCAGCGAGAAGCTCCCCTGGGTCGAGACCCGCGCCACGCGCAGCTATCCGGGCGATCCCGACTGGAACGACTGGGAGGCGCTGACGCGGGAATATGCTGGGACCGTAGGCTCCGCGGCGAGCACCTAGTCGCCGAACCGACCGGGATTGGGTAGTTTGCCGACTGACAGCTTTGGAGATTGCAAGGGCCATAGCCGCCGTTTCAGGAGATTGACCTGGACGACTGTCAGCGCCTCGGCTGCAGACCCCTGAAGAAGCGATCGAGAGACCGATCATCGCCCAAGGTCAGTAATGCGGCAGAGCGGGCACACGGCTGGGGGCGGACTGCCAACCGGCGTGCCATGCTTGCGAACATCCGATCCGATGATGCAGAAGATCCGAATGAAGATGGTCGCACCGCTCACCGCCCTGTTTACGCTCTGCTTCCTCACGACGCCGGCGATTGCGCAAACGAACGCGCATTCTTCGCCGGACGATCGGCGGCGCTTCGTCACGATCGTGCAAAGTCTGGAACGCACGCCTTTCGACCCGCGCCTGCGGAGTGACCGGGCCTGGGCCGTTCAATGGTTGACGGATGCCCCGGATGTTTCGGTCACCGTGTGCGCGGACCCACTCGGAGGCATGCCTGAAAAGACCTTTGCTCCGGGTCCTGAAATCATAGTCCAGTACATGCTGGCCATGGCCGCTTTCATCCTCGAGAATCCCGGCAAGTTGAACGATCCCGATGCACAGCAGTTGGCGGGGGTCGAAAGCGCGCTGACCACCTATCGATCTATGCGCACCGTTCGGCCGAATCTAGTATCGCCAAATCTCGACAAGCTGTTGGAAATCCAGAGCCGGGGGGAACTGCCCAGCTTTGTGCGAAAAGCCTATCTTCAATGTGTGAAGAAGGGGGCAAAGGGGGGCAGTTGATCCCCTGGCCCGCCTTCCGCTCTTTGCCGGCGCTTAAATTCCCGAGTTTGACTTGAGTCCGAACGCCCGGAACTGGGTGGCTTGCAGACAGACCGCTTTCGGGCATGTTGCCCAACAAGCTGACGCACAACTGCGCGGAGGGTGCGTGAAAACGCTGATCGGGATTGTCGCCGCCTTCGCCGCAGCAACGGGCAGCAAACCGGCACATTCGCAATCCTTGATATTCACCTGCGTGGGAACTGGTAGCTCACAGGGCAATGAGGGCGTTCGAAAGATCGGTGAGACCAGGTATCGCGTCGAAGGTGAAGGTCAGCAGGTCTCCATTCGCGATGGAGACAATGAATTCTGCATTCAAGGAGCCACCTGTGCGGTCGTGATTAGCAGCGAGCTTGTGCAGGTTGAGGTTCGAAACGTTCCTCACCATGACCCGGGCTACTCGGCAGCCTTCCACATCGATCGAAAGAGCCTGATCTTCAAAGCTGCCGGAGGCGGTCTCGATGGCGGTTGGTCGATAACCGGAAAATGCAAACCCAGGCGCTCCTGATCAACAAGGGCGTCTCCTTTCCGGCGCTGATCCGAGCAGCGCAAGGGCAGACTTTGGGGCGTTGGCCGCCTGTCCGCTCCCGGCGAGCGGCTGCCCGGCTGAGCGACCGACAATGGGTGGGAAGCGGTCCGTCCGGTTCTGGTCGATGGACGAGGCTAGCTGCCGTCCGAGGGATAGAAGATGAACGCCTTGCCTCGGGAAGAAGGATCCCAGCCCGCATTCAGGGCTTGACCGATGGACGCTTCGACAATCTTCGGCGTCAACGCGGGGCGCTGAGGGACAGGCAATGGACGGCCATTGGCATCCTTGGGATAGGGGTACTCGATGACGAGTTCACGCCGCGCTTCATCGGCAACACGAACAGATACGCAAAGGCCTTTATAGCCATCGCCGCTGTTGCTCCACTGGGGCTCGCTCACAAGCTCCCAAACCAACGAAACGCCGTCGATCGCGGCCTGGCCCTCAATCGTGCGCTTTCTTCTTTTCTTCAGTCCACCGGCCATGCGGCATTGAACCGGGCTCAACGGATCTAGTCAATGTCCGGTTGCAGGAGGATTGCCCGCGGCGCTCAATGGCGGAGAATGGATAGAAAGCGGACGTAGCCGCACTTACGCTTCCATCATGATTTATCCCGATAAAATCGACTGCGCGTGGCTGGCATGCGACGGGAAAGGACAGCTAGCTGCGATGATAACCGCGGGAGAAGGTCCGATCCCGCCGATCGTCTCGCTCGCGGGCATGTTGTCATTGAATTGGAATACAACCTCCTCCGGCTGCCCGTCGTCGGGGAAGCTCGGCTGGCGGTGCAAGTGCCCAACCCAACGAGTTTCCTGTCGCTCTCCATGCGCGGGCTGTTCGTTTATGATTGGACGGATATCCATCGCGTGCGCGCTGACGCAAAAGGGAGCCTATGAGCTGGTGTGCTCGCCCACCGCCTGTCTCGATCGCGGAAGCCTGCCGGTCGAGTTACGCGAAATGGCCTTCGAGACAGAGATCGTCCTCGGAGCGCCTTTCGTGAACGTCCGATAGCTACTCCTTCATCGGATCATGCCCCCAGTTCATCAGCGAATAGCGCCAGCGTGAGGTGGGGATGCGGTAATCCTCATGCGGTCCCTGGGCGCGGTGGCGGGCGACGAAGCCGACGACCTTGCGCATATGGGCATAGTCGCCCCCGTCGAGATCGTCCTTGTTGGTCCGCAATATCCCGACGATCCGCCGGCCGGAGGCATGGCCGATGCTCTCCCCGCCGTCCCGCTTGAAGCCGACCTTGCGGCTCTCGTCCGTCTCCAGCCACGCTTCGATTTCCGCCGGCGCCATGTTCACCACCTGGTGAAACTTGCGCCATATCTCCTCGTGATCGTCGCGACCTGCCAACCCGCTTCTCCGTTATCGTCACGTTACCTATGCGTAACGGTGGGCCCTAGCCCGGAGTTTCGCGTCGCGGAGATTTTATCCAGCCGCATCGGTGTAAGTTTCCCCGACCGGCGGCAGCAGGAGCCGTGCCGCGAGGGACGTCCCACCGACCAGCAGCAGCGCGGCGAGCGCGAATCCCAGACCTCGCCGCGGCAGCTTCGTACCCGCCACCAGCGCCACCGCCAGCCCGGTCGCGAGCATCGCCCACAGGTGATAGCGATAGTCCGCCGCCACGCTGATCACCAGGAAGGCGAACTCTGTCAGCACCGCCGACAAGGCGAGCGCCGCGGCCAGCCGCTGCCGCCCGCCCTTGCCCCGCCAGGCCAGCGCCAGCACCGCCATCGCCGCCGCCAGCCACAATATCGGCGCACCCAGCGGGCTCCCGGCAAGCGTGCCCGCCAGCCGCTGGAAGGGCGCGATCCGCGGCGACGGCGAGCCGAGGCCCAGCCGGTTGGGCTCGCTGTCCGATTGCGGCTCGGCGAGCGGGAAGCGCTCCGGCACGAACCAGCGCATCGTCGCGTTCCAATGGGCCAGCCGATGCGCGGCATAGGCGAGCGGATGCTGCGCGATCGCCGCGATCCAGGCTCGGGTGAGCGCGCTGCCGGGCGCGGCTCGGGCCAGGCCGTCCGAGACGAAATCGCAGCGGTCGCCGAGCGGGTCCCAGAGCAGCGGCCGGATGCAGTGCCGCGCCTCGGCCGCGCGCCACACAGCGGCGGGCAGCACCGCCACCGCCTCGGGCCCGGCATGCTGCGCGATCCCGGCTAGGTCGTAGATCGGCAGCGAGCGCCCGACATCGCTGGCACTCGCGCGCAGCAGCCCGTGATTGACCAGCGGCATCGCCGCCAGCACCGCGACCGTCGCCGCCAGCATCAGCGCGCCGTGCCGCACCGGCTTCCAGCCACCGCTGCCGAGCAGCCCGAAGGCGAGCGGCACGGTGGCGAACACCGCGTTGATCCGCACCAGCGTGGCGTAGAGCAGCAACAGCCCGACCAGCACCCCCGCCCAGCGCGGCAATTGCCGGTCGTCCAGCCTCCACCAGGCGGCGAGTCCCGTCGCGGCGAGCAGCGCCCCCGCCATCTGCCCATCCTTGAGCACCGCGACCTGCCAGCCGGCGATCGGCGGCCAGAGCCCGAGCAGCAGCACCGCGCCCGCCGCCAGTCTCGCACCCCGCCGGGCCAGCGCCGCCGCGACCAGACCGAGCCCGGTCCAGCAGAGCAGCATCTGAAGTAGGAACATCGGCGCCTGTCCCTGCCAGCCCGCCGCATGGAACAGCGACCATAGCCGCGCCATCGCCGGCGGGTGCCAGTCGTCATAGCTGCTTGCGAGGATCTGGCCATACTGGTTTAGGCTGTCGAACATAGCGATGCCCGGCCAGAAGGCGGCGAGCAGCACGAGGCAGAGCAAAGATGCCGCAAGCGCCGCCCTTGCCGCGGGCGACACGCGCGTCAATGCGAGACCTTCAGCTGGTCTTGCGGCCGAATACCGGGCGCGGGGCATCGACCTGCGAGGGCGCGGACGGCACGAATGCGGTGGGTGCCTCGGGCATCGGCTCGCCGGCTGCGGCCTTGCGCGCCAGATAGCGCGCCAGCGCGGCATCGGCATCGAAGTCCGATCCCGCCTCTTCCTCCACTCCTTCCCGGGCGGCTGCCGGCCCGCGCGGCGTGATCACCAGCTTGAACAGCCGGAAGACCAGCGGGATGCAGAAGAGCAGTCCGACCGCCGCCAGCCCGAGCACCGTCGGCCCCAGCCCGCCCGCCATCGGGCCATCGCTCCAGCCCGAGAAGCCGGTGAAATAATAGAGCAGCCCGCCGATATAGAGCAGGGGCAGCAGGGACAGGATCAGCTTGAACGCGCGCACGCCAAATCTCCCACCAGTTCCGGGGAACATGGCGGAAGATTTGAAACAAAGCGTGAAGGCCGCTTAGATGTGCAGCGCGCGGCCATATGCGCCGAGAACCGCCTCGTGCATCGTCTCGCTGATCGTCGGGTGCGGGAACACCGTCTCCATCAGTTCGGCCTCGGTGGTCTCGAGCGTCTTGCCGATCGTGTAGCCCTGGATCATCTCGGTCACTTCCGCGCCGATCATGTGGGCGCCGAGCAGCTCGCCGGTCTTTGCGTCGAACACCGTCTTCACGAAGCCCTCGGCCTCGCCCAGCGCAATCGCCTTCCCGTTGCCGATGAAGGGGAAGTTGCCGACCTTGACTTCATAGCCGGCTTCCTTGGCCTTCGCCTCGGTAAGGCCGACCGACGCGATCTGCGGGTGGCAATAGGTGCAGCCCGGGATGTTGCGGACGTCCATCGCGTGCGGATGCATGCCTGCGATCGCCTCGACGGCGATCACGCCCTCATGGCTCGCCTTGTGCGCAAGGAACGGCGGTGCGGTGACGTCGCCGATCGCATAGAGGCCGGCGATATTGGTCTTGCAGGCGGCGTCGGTGACGATGTGGCCGCGCTCGGTCTTCACGCCCAGCGTCTCCAGCCCGATATTCTCGGTGTTCGGCACGATGCCGACCGCGACGATGACGTGGCTGAACTCCTCGACGGTGATCTTGCCGTCCTTGCCCTTGATCGAGGCCTTCACGCCCGAACCGGTAACGTCGATCTTCTCGACGCCGGTCGCGGTGCGGATGTCCATGCCCTGCTTCTTGAACTGCTTCTCGAGATGCGCGGAAACGTCCTTGTCCTCCACCGGCACGATCCGGTCGAGCATCTCGACGATGGTCACCTTGGCGCCCATGTCGTTGTAGAAGCTGGCGAACTCGACGCCGATCGCGCCCGAGCCGATGACCAGCAGCTTGGTCGGCATCTCCGGCGGGGTCATAGCCGTCCGGTAGGTCCAGATGCGCTTGCCGTCCGCCTTGGCGAAGGGCAGGTCGCGCGCACGAGCACCGGTCGCGACGATGATGTTCTTCGCCTCGATATCGGTCTTCTTGCCGTCCTCGGCGGTCACGGTCAGCCTGCCCGGCGCGGTCAGCACGCCGGTGCCGAAATGCACCGCGATCTTGTTCTTCTTCATCAGGTGCGTGACGCCCTGATTGAGCTGCTTGGCGACGCCGCGCGAGCGCTTCACCACCGCCTCCAGGTCGGCGCTGATCTTCTCTGCGACCAGGCCATAATCCTTGGCGTGCTGCATGTAATGGAAGATCTCGGACGAGCGGAGCAGCGCCTTGGTGGGGATGCAGCCCCAGTTGAGGCAGATGCCGCCCAGCAGCTCGCGCTCGACGATCGCCGTCTTGAGACCCAGCTGCGCAGCGCGGATCGCCGCCACATAGCCGCCGGGGCCCGAACCGAGCACGATCACGTCATAGGTGTCAGCCAAGGGAGGAATCCTTCAATTGGGTTTGATTCGAATATGGGGCGTCAGCCCGGAATTTCATCGAGCGCCTAAATTGTATCAACAGGGCGCGGCCGCTTGTGCTCGTCCACCGCGACGAACACGAACTGCGCCTGGGTGACCAGGCAGCTCTCTTCGGAGTGGCGGGCGCGGCGCCAGGACTGGACCTCGATCGTCATCGACGTCCGCCCCACCTTGACGATGTCGGCGAACACCGAGACTTCGTCGCCGACCGAGACCGGCGCGTGGAACTTCATGCCCTCGACCGCGACGGTGACCGCCCGCCCGCGCGAATGGCGCGCGGCGACCAGCCCGGCGGCAAGGTCCATCTGGCCCATCAGCCAGCCGCCGAAGATGTCGCCATAGGCATTGGCGTCGGCCGGCATGGTGCTGACCCGGATCGCCGGCTGCTGCTGCGGAGGAGTGGAGCCGCCCTCAACCATCTACGTGCGTCCCCGTGCCGGCAAGCTTCGCCTTGTCCTCGGCAAAGGCCTTGCGCACCGGCCCCACGCCCATCAGCACCACCGCGAGCATGCAGGCATAGCCGACCAGCCAGATGTCGCCGGTCGCGCGCGGATAGGACCAGGCGGCCGCCGCGGAGATCAACGCCGCGGCGATCAGCCCGATCGCGATATGCACCACTTCGATCAGCACGCGCATCGGCGCAGCCCTCCGGTTCAGGCGATCATCCCGAAGGGATTCTCGACGAGCTCCTTGAAGATCTTCATCATCTCGGCACCGTCAGCCCCGTCGATCGCACGGTGATCGAAGCTGCCGGTGGCCGACATCACGGTGGCCACGCCCAGCGCGTCATCGACGATGTACGGACGCTTCTCGCCCGCGCCGATCGCCATGATCATGCCCTGGGGCGGATTGATCACCGCCTCGAACTGCTTGATGCCGAACATGCCCATGTTCGACAGCGACGCGGTGCCGCCCTGATATTCTTCCGGCTTCAGCTTGCCCTCGCGGGCACGGCCGGCAAGGTCCTTCATCTCCTGCGAGATCGCCGAGACCGCCTTGTTGGCGGCGTCGCGGATGATCGGGGTGATCAGGCCGGTCGGGGTCGAGACCGCGACCGACACGTCCGAACGGCTGTACTTGATCAGCTGGTCGCCGGTGTAGGTGACGTTGCACTTGGGCGCCTGCGCCAGCGCCACGCCGAGCGCCTTGATCAGCAGGTCGTTGACCGACAGCTTCACGCCGCGCGCCTCGAGCGCCTTGTTCAGATCGCCGCGCAGCTTGAGCAGCGCGTCCAGGCAGATGTCGAGCGTCAGATAGATGTGCGGGACGGTCTGCTTCGACTCGGTGAGGCGGCGCGCGATCGTCTTGCGGATGTTCGAGAGCTTCTCGGCCTCGTGCGGGATCGATTCGTCCCACCAGACCGGCTTGTGCTCGGCCGGCGCGGCAGCGGCAGCCGGAGCAGCCGAGGAAGCAGCGGCAGCGGCCGGCGCAGCGGCAGCCGGCGCGGCGCCGGGCTTCGCGCCCTCGACGTCCGCCTTGACGATGCGGCCGTTCGGGCCCGAGCCGGCGACGCCCGAAAGGTCGACGCCCTTCTCGGCGGCGATGCGCTTGGCGAGCGGGCTCGCCTTCACGCGCTCGCCCGAGGCGGCCTGGGCCTGGGCGGGTGCCGGAGTCGGCGCAGGCGCAGCGGCCGGAGTCGGTGCCGGAGCGGCGGCAGGTGCCGGAGCCGGGGCGGCCGCCGGAGTCGGGGCCGGCGCGGCAGCGGCGGTCGAGGCGTCCTCGCCCTCACCGGCGATGATTGCGATCACGGTGCCGACCTTCACATTGTCGGTGCCCTCGGCGACGAGGATCTTGGCGATCACGCCCTCGTCCACCGCTTCGAATTCCATGGTGGCCTTGTCGGTCTCGATCTCGGCCATGAGGTCGCCGGACTTTACGGTGTCGCCTTCCTTGACGAGCCACTTGGCGAGGGTGCCCTCTTCCATGGTGGGGGAAAGCGCAGGCATCTTGATTTCGATCGACATGAAGGTTCCCGTCATTGGAGCCCGGAACAGGTTCGGGCCCTCTTTGCGCCGCCCCCGCCCCGGGTCAAGAGACGCGCTTGCAGGAAATGACGCTACGGGGCACGTAACGCACGAGCGAGAGGATCAATCCATGCGCACCTATCTGGTGGTGATCGACGAGAGCCCCGAGGCCGAGATCGCACTGCGCTTCGCCGCGCGGCGCGCCGCGAAGACCGGCGGAAACGTCGAAATCCTGGCCCTGATTCCCAAGATGGACTTCGTCCAGTGGGGCGGCGTGATGGCGACGATCGAGGAGGAAGCGCGCGAACGTGCCGAGGCTCTGGTCGCCCGCGCGGCCGGCACCCTGTTCTCCGAGTCGGGCCTCCAGCCCTCGATCACGGTGCGCGAAGGCGACGGTCCGAAAATCGTCCGCGAGATGCTCGCCGCCAATCGCGAGATCGCCGCGCTCGTGCTCGGCGCCGCGGCAAGCGGCCCGCCAGGGCCGCTGGTGACCCACTTCGCCGGATCGGACGCCGGCAACCTGCCGGTGCCGCTGATGGTGATCCCGGGCGCGCTGGACATGGACGCGATCGACAGGCTGAGTTGAAAATTCCCTCTCCCATTGGGAGAGGGAGGGAGCCGACGCAGTCGGCGGAAGGGTGAGGGTCGAGAGGTAAGTCTACCCTCACCCTTCCCACTCGGCTTCGCCTCGCGGGCCCCTTCCCGCTCCCAGCGGGAGCGGGAGATTTATTGACCCACAGCCCCTCCCCCGCCACTCTCCACCCCATGCGCATCCTAGCCCTAGCCCCCCTCGCCCTGATCGCCCTCCCCGCCCAGGCCCAGGCCCAGGAAAAGCCGGACCCCGCCCGGCTCAAGGCTGACGTCGAGAAGCTGGTGAGCTTCGGCACTCGCCACACGCTTTCCGATCCCGACAACCCTACCCGCGGCATTGGTGCCGCGCGCCGCTGGTTCGCCGCCGAGCTCTCGAAGATCGGCGACCAGTGCAACTGCATCGAAGTCGCCAACATCGCCCGCAGCTTCACTGGCGATCGCGCGCCCAACGGCGTCAATATCGTCGACGTGCTCGGCTTCCAGGCCGGCACCGATCCCAAGCGGGTCGTCATCGTGATGGGCCATATCGACAGCCGTGTGACCGATGTGATGAACGCCACCGCCGACGCGCCCGGCGCCAATGACGACGGCTCGGGCACCGCCCTGGTGCTCGAGGCGGCGCGGATCCTGTCGAAGCAGAAGTTCAAGGCGACGATCGTCTATGCAGCGCTGTCGGGCGAGGAGCAGGGCCTGTATGGCGGCCAGTTGCTCGCCGAGACCGCCAAGGAGCGCGGCTGGACGGTGACCGCCGTCCTCAACAACGATATCGTCGGCAACACGGTCGGCACCAACGGCCAGAAGGTCGCCGACCGGGTGCGCGTCTTCTCCGAGACCTTTGGCGAGAATGACGAGCCCAAGGCCCTGAAGGGCCTGCGCGCCGATGGCGGCGAGGATGACGGCCCCAGCCGCGCGCTCGCCAAGGCGATCGACCAGGTCGCCGGCACCGTCCCCGCCGGGCTCGATGCCTTCCTCGTTCGCCGGCCCGACCGGTTCGGTCGCGGCGGCGATCATACGCCCTTCCTCCGGCTCGGCTATCCGGCGGTGCGCTTCTCGGTCGGCGTCGAGAATTACGACGCCCAGCACCAGGACCTCGTCCCCGGCAAGGGCGACACGGTCGACAAGATGGACTTTCCCTATCTCGCCAAGGTGACCGCGCTCAACGTCGCGACGATCCGCCGCCTCGCCTCGGCCCCGGCCGCGCCGGACAAGGTGACGATCGGCGGCGCACTCGCCGCGGATACCTCGGTGAAGTGGACCGCGGTGCCGGGCGCAGCCAAGTACCGCATCCACTGGCGCCGCGCCGACGCGCAGGACTGGACCAGCCAGCGCGACGTCACCGGCACCGAGGCGAGCCTGAAGGGCGTGGTGGTCGATGACAGCTTCGTCGGCGTCTCGGCGATCGGCGCCGACGGCAGCGAGAGCCTGGTGACCTTCGGGCGGCGCTGAACCTTTCTCTCAAAAACCCTTCTCCCATTGGGAGAAGGGAGGGGCCCACCGCCGAAGGCGGTGGGAGGGATGAGGGTAGCAGGCCTCAAGCCTCGACGCCCATGGACAGGTCGCCCTCACCCAACCCTCTCCCAAAGGGAGAGGGCTTTAGAGCGTCTTGCAAAATAGGATCCCGCCTGCTGGGCTCAGCCGTCTTCGGACCGCTCTTTGACCCGTAGGAAATATAGGAATCGCCGCGCGCACGGAGGTTGCGCCGCAAGCGTCGCGCTCCCCCTCAGGTGCACGATGTTCGCAGTCTTGGGCGCCGAAAAACCCGCTCTAGGCGTGTACTTCGTGTCCTTTGCCGAGTCGCCCCAGCCTGGCAGCGTAGGAACTCAGCGGCAGCCGCAGACGCAGCACTTCACCACCGGCGCGCGGTAGCGCCGCACCGGTGCCTTGCGCACCACGCGGCGCGGGGCCGAGCGGACATAGGTGGCGCGGCTCTCGATCACTTCCTCGGTCACCGTGGTGGTGGTCGTGGTCGCGCCGGGGATGACGATCACGGTCGTGCCGACCGGGGCACCGTAGTAGGTCACGCCCGCCTGGTAGCTGCCGCCGCCCTGATAGGCATGGCCCGAGCCGTAATAGCCCTGGACCTTTGCCGCCGGCGGTGCACCGATCGCACCGGCCGGCGGCAGACTCCCCCTGGAGTATTCGTCATAATAGTCGTTCGGGTCGACGGACTGGATCGGCTCGCGATAGCCGGCGCCCGCGCTCGAATAGCTGTAGGAATTCGAATAGCTGCCGCTCGAATCGGACCAGGCATCGGCATCGGCCCAGCCGATCCCGCTCACCGAGTCCCACACGTCGCCGCCGTCGTCGACCAGCACGGCGTCGTCATAATAACGCACCCAGAAATAGCCGGCGGGCGGCGCGGCGAGGCCCCAGCTCAGATAGTCGGGGATGCGGAAGCCGCTGCCCATCCAGTAATTGGGCAGGTGATGGCCGCGGCCGAGTCGGCGATAGCCACCCCAGCCGCCGGGCGCCTGGGCGCCGGCATACCAGCGGCCATTGACCATCCCGCCCCAGCGATTGCCGTCATGCCGGGCGACCTGGCCATGGCCCCGCGGCGGCAAGGCGTTCCAGCGGCCATTCTGCCAGACGCGCGGGCCGGCGGTCGGCACGCCCGGGCGGCCATGGACGACCGGCGGCGGGCCGGGGATGTGCGGGGGGTTGGGCGAGACGCGCGGGGGCGGCGGCATCGGCACGCTGCGGCCATAGGTGCCGCCGGGCGCCGGGATCGGGCCGCCGCTGCCGCCCCAGGTCGGGCCGGGCGACGTCACCTGCGCGGCCGCCGGCAGGGCTGCCAGCAGCGCCGTGGCCATCAGGGCCGGCTTGATCAGGTGACGCATCATACACTCCTTCGCCATCCAGGAGCCCGCGTCGCTCCCATGGTTGACGAAGAATTAAACCCCATGCGGGGCCGGCGCCACTTTTGCCTATGCTTAACGGAGTCCCGATCCGGGTCAGCCGACGAGTCTGGGACCCAGGATCCGCATCAGCGCCTCGCAGCCCGCCGCGTCGCCGGCATCGAAGCGTGCCGGATTGGGGCTGTCGAGGTCGAGCACGCCGATCAGTTCGCCCTGGACGACGATCGGCACGACCAGCTCCGAGCGGCTGGCCGCGTCGCAGGCGATATGGCCTGGGAACGCGTGAACGTCCTCGACCAGCTGGGTCTCGCGGGTCGTGGCGGCGGCACCGCAAACGCCCTTGCCGAACGGGATGCGGATGCAGGCGGCCTTGCCCTGGAAAGGTCCCAGGACGAGCTCGTCGTTCACGTTGCGGTAGAAACCGGCCCAGTTGAGGTCGGGCAGATACTGCCAGATCAGCGCCGAGACATTCGCCATGTTGGCGATCGCGTCGGGCTCGTCGGCGGTGAGCGAATCGAGCGCGGCGGCGAGGTCGCGGTAGAGCTCGGTCTTGTCGGTGGTTTCGATGTCGAAGGCGTACATGGGTAGCCATGTAGGCGATCCCGGGCGCCAGCGGGAGGGGTCAGTGCAGCATGCGCGGCAACCACATCGCCATCACCGCGCCGAAGATGCCGACTCCGGCCGCTAGCGTCAGCAGCCCGAGCCCTGCGGCGGTGGCGAAGCGCGACAGCGGCCCCCGGCGCTCGGCGGAGAGGTAGAGCTCGAGCATGGCGAGGGGGACGAGATAGCAGCCGAATGCCCAGGCTCGGACGAAGGGCCCGTCGAAGCCCGGCCCGATGCCGACCGGCCCGCGATTGGCGAGGATCCAGAACATCAGCCCGACGCGGAAGAACCACACGCCGCTTGCTAGGGTGAAGGTCCGGAGCGCCCAGCGGCGATGCTCGGCGAAGCGGCGCATCCGGGCGAATCTCCAGGCCATGAGCGCCGCACCGACGATCATCAGCCCGTTCAGGCTGATCCCGATCCGCAGCGATGGCCCGCCCGCCGTGCCGCGGGTCCACACCCTATAGAGTCCGCCCAGGCTGATCAGCAGTGCGGTCAGCATGTAGATGCGGCCGTTCCAGCGGTGCAGTCGCGGATGATGGCGGCGGATCCAGGGCAGGAGCTGGGCCGGGCCGCCCAGCGTGATGACCGCGGCGAGCAGCAGGTGCGCGGCAAGAGCGACGTTGCCCGCCAGCCCGCCCGGGACATAGCCGCCGACCAGCACCTTGTTCCACCGCTCGAAATCGCCCGCCGCCGCCGCGCGGCCGTAGAAGCCGGCGATATAGGCGACGAAGGCGAGCTGGCCGATCGTGGCCACGACGAACCAGAAGATGGCGGAACCCCTGAGCGCCTTCACGCTCCACGCAGCGACTGTCTTCTCGGCCATCTTTCCTCCCGGACTTGCCAGCACGGGCCTACTCCGGCGAGACTGGCCGCGGACATGACCGCGCCGACCCGAAAGCATGATCCTGCACGCCAGCCGGCGCCGACCGTTTCGGCGGGCTATGCCGGCTATCTGTGGCGCTTCGCGGCGGCGCGCGGCGCCGACGAAGCCGAGCTGGCGCGCCGTTCGGGGATCGACACGACGGAACTCGCCGATCCGGATACCCGCGTGCCCTTCGCCCGTTACGAGGCGCTGATGCGCGCCGCCAAGGAGCTGTGCCGCATGCCTTCGCTCGCGCTGCATCTGGGAGGCGGCAACGACTTCCGCGAATTCTCGGTGGTCGGGCTGATCTGCTACGCCGCCCCGACGATGGGCGAGGCGCTGGCCGAGCTCAACCGCTATGGCCGGCTGGTCGCCGAGGTCGATCTGGCGATGGCGGGGCCGCGCTTCCGGATCGAGCAGCGCGACGGCGGCATGTGGCTGACCGACACCCGCGCCGATCCCGATGCCTTCCCGGAGATGACCGAGGCAACCTGGGCGCGCTTCATCGGCGAGACGCGCCGCCACTTCCCCGACGCGCCGTTCGCACTGGCGGTCCATGTCACCCATCCCGCGCCGGCGCATGCCGCCGAGTATGAAGCCGTATTGAGGACTCCTGTGGTGTTCGGCAGCGTATACAATGCGATCCGGATCGACCCGTCCTGGCTCGGCATCGAACTGCACAATCCCAGCCGCTACGCCTTCGGCGTGCTGAGCGAGCGCGCCGACCGGCTGATGCGCGAGCTGGAGAGCGCAAAATCGATGCGCGGCCGCGTCGAGGCGGTGCTGATCCCGATGCTGCACAAGGGCGATGTGGCGATGGAGACGGTCGCCCGGAAGCTCGGGCTGAGCCAGCGCTCGCTCCAGCGCCGGCTGAAGGAGGAGGATGCCGGCTATGAGGCGCTGCTGGATGCGCTGCGCCACCGCATGGCGCTGAACTATCTGAGCGGAGGCCGGACCTCGGTGAACGAGACCGCCTATCTGATCGGCTTCTCCGATCCCAGCGCCTTCTCCCGCGCGTTCAAGCGCTGGACGGGCAGCAGTCCGCGCGGCTGGGTGGAGCAGGAAGGCTAGTCCAGCCGCACCTTGCCGCGCCCGGCCTTAACCTGGCTCCGCCCCTTCTTCTCGTCGACCCGCCGGGCCTTGGCGGCCTTGCTCGGCTTGGTCTTGATCCGCCTGGCGTCGCGCTCATGCGCCTTGTCGATCAGCTCGATCACCCGTTCCCGGGCATCGGCGCGATTGGCTTCCTGGGTGCGGAACTTGCGGGCAGTGATCACCAGCTCGCCGCCGCTAGTCAGCTTGGTGCCGGCCAGCGTCTTGAGCTTCTGATAGGCATAGGGTGCGAGGCCGAGCTTGAACACGTCGATGCGCAGCTGGACGGCGGTCGCCACCTTGTTGACGTTCTGCCCGCCCGGCCCGGTCGAGGCGAGGAACTTCTCCTCCACGATCGCCTCGTCGGGCAGCTCAGCCACGGCCGAAGCCCGCATTGTGGAAGCGCACCGGCAGCGGCGCGGTGGCGTGGATGTCTGGCTTGCCTTCGCGCGGCACGGTCAGCTCGACCGCGTGGAGCATCATCGCCGGCCCACCCCGGCCATAGACCGGGTCGCCCAGCACCGGCACGCCCAAGCCCTCGGCGGCATGAACGCGGATCTGATGGGTGCGGCCGGTCTCGGGATAAAAGGCGACCAGGCTCTTGCCGTCCTTGCGCTCCATCACCTTGTAGCGGGTGATCGACGGCTTGCCCATGGGATCGCCGATCATCCGCCAGCCTTCCTCGCGAGTCGAGACCTTGCCGAGCGGCAGGTCGATCGTGCCGCTGTCTTCCTTGGGTTCGCCTTCGAGGATGGCGAGGTAGCGCTTGGTGACGGCGCCCACTTCGAAGGCCTGGGCGAAGCGCTTCATCGCCTTCGGATTGCGCGCGAGCAGCAGGCAGCCGCTGGTGTCGCGGTCGAGCCGGTGGACGGGCAGCGGCAAGCGCTGGAAGCCGAAGGTGAGCTGGTCGAGCAGGTCCTCGACGCTTTCGGCGCGGTCCCGCGGGCGATCGACCGGCAGCCCGGCGGGCTTGTCGATCACCAGGGCTTCGCCATCGATGAAGAGCACGCGATCCTTGAACATCGCCCGCCCATGCCACCGCCGGCGCCCGAGCGCCAGCGGTGGTGGATTCTCAGCTCAGCGCTGGAAGCGGATCGAGCAGGTCGACTGGCGCCCCTGCACGGTGGTCCGCCAGTTGCCGGTCCATTCGGCGCGCATGTCGCGGGCCTTGTTGCGGCACTTGGTCTCGGCGTCGCGCTGGTTCCAGATCGGGCCTACCTCGATGTCGCGGATCACACCGCCCGAGCCCCAGCCGCCACCGTCACCGGGGCGGCCGCCACCGGGACGATCCCAGCCACCGTCACCGGGACGACCACCGCCGGGGCGATCCCAGCCGCCACCCGGGCGACCACCACCCGGCCGACCCCAGCCGCCCTCGCCCCAACCGCCGGTGTCACCCCAGCCGTTCGAACGGCGCGGATCGACATCGGTGATGCGATAGAGCAGGCGCGGGCCGCCGGTGCGGGGAATGCCCGAGATCACGCCGCCGCGGATGTCGAGCCGCACGCGGGCGCCGCGCGACGGATCGTAGAGGTTCACGGCATCGCGACTGCGATTGGTCTCGTCGAAGCGATGGATCAGCGTGCCGTCATCAGCGAACTCGACCCAGCGGCCGGGCCGCGTCTCGACAAAGGCGCCACCGCCCGAGTGGCGGACCCGGCCGGCATTGTTGCCGTCCACCCGCTGCATCGCGGCGGGGGCGGCGGGATTCGGTGCCGGAGCGGCCGAGGCGGTGGCGCCCATCAGCGCCGCGGACAAGGCGAGGCAGGAAATTCGTGCGAGCATGGTTCATTCTCCCCTGGCTGCAACTCCGGGTCTTTTGACCCGATCGACACAGCTGCGCAACGATTCAGCAATGCGCATGGTTGCGTGACCTTTTTCGCTTGAACCGCGTTTGAACGGCGATGCCCTTTCGGCAGCGTGATGGGGTTGCCTATGCGTGTCCCGATCCTCGCCCTGCTCCTGCTTGCGCCGCTCGCGGCCCGGGCAGAGGAGGACACGTCGCCCCCGCCGGCGACCGCCTCTGTCACGAGGCTGTTCAACCACCTGCCCTATGGCGAGATGGTCACGGCCGAACTGCTTCCAGTCCCCAGCCTGCCGGGCTGCTCAATGGCGCGTGAGGCAGTGTTCGATATCGAGCGCTTGCTGGCCGCCGCCCGGACCGAGGGAATCGCGCTGGGTGCCGTCTCCTGCTTCCGCTCGATCCAGCACCAGCGCCGGGTGTTCTGCGCGGGCGCCGGCAATTGCGACGCGGTGGCGGCGCTGCGCGCCCGCTTTGTGGCACCGCCAGGGTATAGCGAGCACGCCACCGGTTATGCGATCGACTTCGTCCAGCGCGGCGGAGACTGCCGCGCCGTCGAGCAATGCTTCGCCCTCACCCCGGGCGGCCAGTGGCTGATGCGTCGTGCTTCCGAGTTCGGTTTCGAGCTCTCCTTCCCGGCCGGCAACAAGCAGGGTGTTGGCTGGGAACCTTGGCATTGGCGCTGGGTCGGCGCGCCGGCCGCGCGCGCCCGCTTCGCCCCGGCTCAGTCAAGCTTTCCCGCCTTGCCCGCCGTGCCGCGCGCGCAAATAAAAACGGCGGCCGGACCCGAAGGTCGGCCGCCGTCCCTGGAGACCGCGCCAGGAGGGGGAATTTACGCGGTCTCGGCTTCGCGGTGGGGAGCCGCGATCTTGTTGGCCAACTCGGCGACCTTGCGGCCCTGATAGCGGGCGCCTTCCAGCTCGACCTCGCTCGGCTGGCGGCTGCCGTCGCCATCGGCAATGGTCGTCGCGCCATAGGGCGAACCGCCCTTCACTTCGTTGACGCCACCCTGGCCCTGGAAGCCATAGTCGAGGCCGACGATGTTGAGGCCGAAGTGCAGCAGGTTGGTGATGATCGAGAAGAGCGTCGTCTCCTGGCCGCCATGCTGGGTCGCGGTCGAGGTGAAGGCACCGCCGACCTTGCCGTTCAGCTGGCCCTGGAACCAGACGCCGCCGGCACGATCCCAGAAGCTCGCCATCTGGCTCGCCATCCGCCCGAAGCGGGTCGGCGCGCCGACGATGATGCCGTCATAATTGGCGAGCTCGTTGACGTCCTCGAGCACCTCATGGCTGTGATCGACCACGAAGCCGGCGGCCTGCGCCACTTCGAACGGCGCAGTCTCTGGAACGCGGCGGACATCCACCACCGCACCGGCGCTGCGCGCGCCCTCAGCGACGGCGTCGGCCATCTTCGCGAGGTGGCCATAGGACGAGTAGTAGAGCACGAGAATCTTGGACATGATGGTTTCCCTTCCTTGTTATTCGCTGTCGACCAGGACGATCTCGGCGTCCTCGATTGCGGTGATGGAGTAGGTCTTGCCGCCGGCGAGCGCGGCTCCGTCTCGGGCATTCACCCGCTCGCCGTCGATCTCGATCGTGCCGGCTGCAGGCACCAGATAGGCGTGCCGATTGGCACCCACTTGGTGGGTCACGCTCTCGCCGGCCTTCAGCGTGGCGCCGAGCACCCGGGCATCGGCCCGGATCGGCAGCGCGTCGCTGTCGTCGGCGAAACCGCTCGCCAGAGTGACGAACTTGCCCGAGCGATCGCCCTTGGGGAAAGGCTTGGCGCCCCAGCTCGGCTGGCCACCCCGCTCGCGCGGCATGATCCAGATCTGGAAGAGCGTCGTCGTCTCCGGCTCGAGATTATATTCGGCATGACGCACGCCGCTGCCTGCGCTCATCACCTGGACATCGCCGGCCCCGGTGCGGCCCTTGTTGCCCATCGAGTCCTGGTGGGTGATCGCGCCCTTGCGGACATAGGTGATGATTTCCATGTCCTGGTGTGGGTGGGGCGGGAAGCCGGCCCCTCCGGCGATCTCGTCGTCGTTCCAGACGCGGAGCGCCCCCCAGCTCATGCGGTTCGGATCATAATAGTCGGCAAAGCTGAAATGATGCCGCGCGTTCAACCAGCCATGGTCGGCATGGCCGAGCGTATCAAAGGGTCTCTTGTCGATCATGGGGTGTGAACCTCCTGTGTTGAGCAGGAAGATAGGGCAGCGGATCGCGCCGTAAATGGAAACGTTGGAAACCGATCGTTTCGAAACCCTTCCGTTCCGCGGCAAAGCTGCTAGACTGGGCAAGTCCACAGCCGAAAGCAGCCGTCATGCCGCATCCGCTTCGTCGACTTCCGCTCCACGCCGCACTTCTCGCCTCGCCCGTCCCCGCACTGGCCCAGCAGGCTCCGGTCCCGGTCACCTGCCCCGCCACTGCGTCTGCCGATGCCGATGGCCAGAGGGATTTCGACTGGGAGATCGGCTCCTGGACGACCAAGCTCAAGCGCCTAAAGAGCCCGCTGTCCGGATCGACGACCTGGCTCGAATATGAGGGCACGACCGATGTCCGCCCGGTGATGGACGGGCGCGCCAATCTTGTGGAACTCAAGGTCGCAGGCCCGGCCGGCCGCATCGAAGGCGCATCGTTGCGGCTGTACAATCCCAAGGCGCGCCAATGGGCACTCCATTTCACCGGCGCGGGCACGGGCGTGCTGACGCCACCGACGATCGGCGCCTTCCGTGGCGGCTGCGGCGAATTCTATGCGCAGGACAGCTGGAACGACCGCGCCATCCTGGTACGCTTCGTGATCTCGGACATCACGCCCAATTCCGCACGCTTCGAACAGGCCTTCTCCGCCGATGGGGGCAAGAGCTGGGAAGTGAACTGGATCGCCATCGATACGCGGCGCGCATGAACGCCCGCGGGAGACACAATCAATGAAGCTACCTGATTTCGAGGCCTGGGCCGTCTTCGCCGCGGTGGTCGAGCACCGTTCCTTCTCGGGTGCGGCGGATGCGCTGGCGGTGTCCAAGGCGACCGTGTCCAAGGCGATCACCCGGCTGGAGGGGCGCCTTGGCACCACGCTGTTCCACCGCACCTCGCGCCGGCTGACGCTCACCGACAGCGGCCGCAGCCTGGCGGACCATGCCCAGCGCATCCTCAACGAGGGCCAGGCAGCGGAAGAGGCCGCCTTCGAATCCGCGAGCGCGCCCGCCGGACTGGTGCGCCTGGCCGCGCCGCTCACCTTCGGCATCCAGGCGGTGTCCCCGGTGCTGGCGGACTTCATGAAGCTCTATCCGGGCATCAAGGTCGAGCTGCGCCTGTCCGACGCGTTCATCGACATCGTCGGCGAGGGCATCGACATCGCGCTGCGCATCGCCGAGCTGCCCGACAGCTCGCTGCGCGCCCGCCGGCTGGGACCGGTCGTGTCGCACATCGTGGGTTCGCCCGACTATTTCGACAAGCATGGCCGCCCGCGCCATCCCGCCGACCTCGCCCATCATGCCTGCTTCGCCTACACCAACACTGCCAATCCCGACGTCTGGCGCTTCCGCAAGGCGGGCGGCGAAGAGGCCGCGGTGCGCATCGACGGGCCGATCCGCACCGACAGCGGCGATGCGATGATCCCCGCTTTGTGCGCCGGCCTGGGCATCGCACGGCTGCCGGACTTCCTGATCGGGCAGGAGCTCGCAAATGGTAAACTGGAGGCGGTGCTGGAGGACTGGTCGGTCAGTGCTGCCGGCCTGCATTTGTTAACGCCGCCGGGCACCTTGCGCCCCGCACGCGTCGAGGTGCTGATCGAGTTCCTGTCGGACCGGCTGCGCAAAACCTGTGGGGAATTCCACCGGAATGACTCGACTCCGTAACGGTTCTGAGTCCTCGCATAGGTAGATTCCCTACGACTCGTGGAGTCAGGCCGGTTAGGGAGAAATTAACCTTTTGCCTTCAGACACGCTTAGGTTAATGAATCGTCCGAGGCATGCCTTTCATTGGGGCAAGGCAGCCTGCGGGCAAGGGGACTTTGACGATGCGCGTGCTGCTGATCGAAGACGAGCCGAGCACTGCCAAGGCGATCGAGCTGATGCTCACGACCGAGGGCTTCAACGTCTATACGACGGACCTCGGCGAGGAGGGCTTGGACCTGGCCAAGCTCTATGATTACGACATCATCCTGCTCGACCTGAACCTGCCCGACATGCACGGGTATGACGTCCTGAAGAAGGTCCGCGTCGCCCGCGTGCAGACGCCGGTGCTGATCCTTTCGGGCATCAACGAGATGGATTCCAAGGTGCGTTCGTTCGGCTTCGGTGCCGACGACTACGTGACCAAGCCCTTCCACCGCGAAGAGCTGGTTGCCCGCATCCATGCGGTCGTCCGCCGCTCGAAGGGCCATAGCCAGTCGGTCATCCGCACCGGCAAGCTGGCGGTCAATCTCGACGCGAAGACGGTCGAGGTCGACGGTGCCCGCGTGCACCTGACCGGCAAGGAATATGCGATGCTGGAGCTGCTCTCGCTCCGCAAGGGCACGACGCTCACCAAGGAAATGTTCCTCAACCACCTTTATGGCGGCATGGACGAGCCCGAGCTCAAGATCATCGACGTGTTCATCTGCAAGCTGCGCAAGAAGCTGAGCATGGCATGCGATGGCGACAATTACATCGAGACCGTCTGGGGCCGCGGCTATGTGCTGCGCGAGCCGGACGGCGCCGAGGAGCATGAGCCGGTTTCGGCCGTCGCCTGACGCACAAGTTCTACGGGGGTAGAAGAGGCCGCGGTCCGCAAGGATCGCGGCCTTTCCTTTATCGGCGCTTCGCCTGCTTACGGCGAGCGATGGCATGGCGCTCAGCCGCTTCGAGCAGCGCCGCCAGATCCTCGGGGCTGATGTCGAAGGTCTCGTGCGCTTCCGCCAGCGCCGCGTCGATATCCTCGGGCAGGATGCGCGGATCGGCGGGCACGGGCACCGGGCGGTGCGGGTAGCTGTGGCCCGAATAGCGGTGGAAGACATAGCCGACCAGCACGAGCAGCAGCGCGTTGAGCCCGCCGGGCACGAGCGCGAACCAATAGCCCTTGGCCAGCAGCTCGGGGCTCCCCACCACCGCGAGCAGCGCGCAGCCGCCGCCGGGCGGATGCAGGCAGCGCAGCACCGACATGGCGACGATCGACAGCCCGACCGCCACCGCGGCGGCGAGCGCGCCATGCCCGAGCGTCTGGGCCGCAAAAATGCTGCAGGCGACCGACACGATCGTGCCGCCGATCACCGGCCAGGGCTGGCCAAGCGGGCTCGACGGCACTGCGAACAGGATTACCGCCGAGGCGCCGATCGGCGCGGCGAGGAGCAAAGCGGCATGCTGGCCGGCGACCAATGTGCTGACATAGCCGGCAATGCCGGTGGCGAGCGCCGCACCCAGTGCGGCGACGGCCCGCTCGCGCCAGTTGGCGCCCGCCAGCAGGCGCAGTCTCAGCAGTGCAGCGGTCATCCTACTTCTTCACATAGACCCGCGCGCCACCGACCCAGGTCTCGAGCACCTGGGTGCGGCGCAGATCGGCCGGGGCGGCGAGCAGCGGATCGCGGTCGATGATGATGAAGTCGGCGCGCATGCCGGGCGCCAGGCGGCCGATCAGGTTCTCGGCGAAGCCCGCCCAGGCTGCGCCGGTGGTGAAGCCCGCCCAGCCCTGTTCACGCGTCACCGCCTCCTCGATCCGCCAGCCGCCGAAGGGCTGGCCATTGGCGTCGGTGCGGGTGAAGCTCACCGCCCAGCCGGCCCAGGGATCGGGGCTCTCGACCGGATAGTCCGAGCCGAAGGCGATGTGGGTGCCGTCCTTGAGCATCGTCTTCCAGGCATAGGCCCCGGCGAGCCGGTCCTTGCCCAGCCGCGCCTCGGCCATGTTCATGTCGCTGGTCTGGTGGACCGGCTGCATCGAGGCGATCACGCCGAGCTTGGCGAAGCGCGGCAGGTCCTTGGGATCGACGATCTGGGCATGCTCGATCCGCCAGCGGCGATCGTCCTTATAGGTATCCGACAGCACTTCCACGGCATCGAGCACCTGGCCATTGGCACGGTCACCGATCGCATGGACGGCGATCTGGAAGCCGTCCATCGCGCCTCGGGTCATCAGGTTGAGCAGCTGGTCGTCGGTGAGGAAGCCCAGCCCCTTGTTCCCCGGCGCGTCGCTATAGTCGGCCTTGAGCCAGGCGCCGCGGCTGCCCAGCGCGCCGTCGGCATAGAGCTTGATCCCGCCCATGCGCAGCTTGTCGCCATAGAGCCAGGGCGTCGGCCCCTGCCCCGCCACCTGCAGCGCCGTCTCGACGCCGTGCGCATAGCTCATGATCCGCACGCGGAGCTGGCCGATATCGGCGATGCGGCGATAGGTGAGCCAGTCATCGGTGGTGGTGCCCATGTCGGCGCTGGCGGTGATGCCGAGCGAGAGCAGCCGGTCCTGCGCCGCGAGGAAGGCGGCGTTCCGCTCCCGGGGCGTGGGCTTGGGGATGAACTTGTCGACCAGGCCCATCGCGCCGTCCACGAACACGCCGGCGGGCGCCCCCTTGGCGTCGCGCTCGATGCGGCCGCCATTGGTGTCCTTGTTGGCGGCGGTGACGCCGGCGATCTGGATCGCGCGGCTGTTCGCCCAGGCGGCATGGCCATCGACGCGCTCGAGCCAGACCGGCCGGTCGCTCACCACCTTGTCGAGCTCCGCGGCGGTCGGAAAGCGGCCGAGCTTCCAGGTCTCCTGGTTCCAGCCGCCGCCGAGGATCCACTTGGTCGGGTTGGCGTCCGCATAGGCCTTGATCTTGGCCAGCGCCTCTTCGAGCGAGGTGGTGCCCGACAAGTCGAGCAGCATCAGCTGCGAGCCCAGCCCCATGACATGGCCATGCGCGTCGATCATGCCGGGGAGCATGGTCTTGCCGCCCATGTCGAGCTTCCACTCGACCTTCTTGGGCCGCTTGTCCTCGCGGGTCAGGATCTGGGTGATCTTGCCGTCGCGGTTGAACAATATGCCGGTGAAGCGGACCACGTCGCCCTTCTCGTCCAGCGTCATGCCGTTGACGTTGTCGATCAGCCCGTCCGCCAGGGCGGCAACGGGCGCGAGGAGGAGGGCGAGCGCGGCGAACGGCCGCAGGAGGCGCTTCAGCATGGCCGCAGGGCATAGGGCCTGTTCCCCCGCCGCGCCAGATGGCGTGCCTTCATGCCCCCTGAACATGGCCTTGGGTGCAGAAGCGTGGTTTCCCCTCGCCGCGAGATGGTCTAGGCGGGCGATTCTATGGCCACCAAGACCCTCCCGGCGAACACGCCGCTGTCCGTTTCGATCGATGACGTCCGAGCCGCGCAGAAGCGCGTCATGGGACAGATCGTGCGGACGCCGACGCTGGTGAGCAAGACGCTGTCGGAGCTGACCGGCGCGACGGTCTATCTCAAGTTCGAGAACCTCCAGTTCACCGCCGCCTACAAGGAGCGCGGCGCGCTCAACACGCTGCTCCAGCTCGACGAGGCCGCGCGCGCCAAGGGCGTGATCGCCGCATCGGCCGGCAACCATGCCCAGGGCCTGGCCTATCATGCCACCCGGCTCGGCATCCCGAGCACGATCGTGATGCCCAAGAACACGCCGATCGTGAAGGTCACCCAGACCGAGCATCACGGCGCCAACGTGATTCTGGAAGGCGAGACCTTCGACGCCGCCTATGCGCACAGCCGCAAGCTCGAGGCCGAGCATGGCTTCACCTTCGTCCACCCCTTCGACGACCCCCGCATCATCGCCGGCCAGGGCACGGTCGCGCTCGAGATGCTCGAGGACGTGCCGGAGATCGACACGCTGGTGATCCCGATCGGCGGCGGCGGCCTGATCTCGGGCTGCGCGACGGTCGCCAAGTCCGACGGGCGCAACATCGAAGTGATCGGCGTGCAGGCCGAGCTCTACCCCTCGATGTACAACCGGGTGCACCACACCGACATGCCCTGCGCCGGCGACACGCTGGCCGAGGGCATCGCGGTGAAGGAGCCGGGCGGCATCACCTCGAAGCTGGTCGAGGCGCTGGTCGACGACATCATGCTGGTCAGCGAGCGCCGGCTGGAAGAGTCGGTCAGCCTGCTGCTCCAGATCGAGAAGACCGTGGTCGAGGGCGCCGGCGCCGCCGGCCTGGCCGCTTTGCTCTCCGAGCCGCAGCGCTTCAAGGGCCGGACCGTGGGCATCATCCTGTGCGGCGGCAACATCGACCCGCGGCTGCTCGCCTATGTTCTGCTGCGCGACCTCGCCCGCTCGGGCCGGATGGCGCGGCTGCGCATCCGCCTGCAGGACCGGCCGGGCGCGCTCTACAAGGTGGCGCAGATCTTCGAGCAGCTCTCGGTCAACATCCTCGAGCTGTCGCACCAGCGCATCTTCACCAACCTCCCCGCCAAGGGCCTGAGCCTGGACGTGGAGTGCGAGACGCGCGACCGCGACCATCTCGACCGGCTGATGACTGCGCTGCGCCGGGCGCAGTACGAGGTGCAGTTGGTCGAGCTGGCCTGACGCTTCCTATCCGGGTGCGCGGCGGGATTCGGCAAAGGACACGAAGTACACGCCAAAGCCGGGTTTTTCGGCGGCCAAGATTGCGAAGGTCGTACACTGAAGGGGTGGTGTGGCGGTCGCCGCGCAGCATCCGTGCGCGCGGGCGATCCTATATTTCCTACGGGTCAAAGAGCGGTCCGAAGACGGCTGAGCCAAGCAGGCGGAATCCTATTTTGCAACAACGCAAAGCCCCTCCCCTTCAGGGGAGGGGTTGGGGTGGGGGCTGTCAACGCGCCCTCGGTCTTGGTGAGATACATGCCCCACCCCAAACCCCTCCCCTGAAGGGGAGGGGCTTTAGAGGGCTTAATCCCAGCGACTCGGCAGGAGTCCGCGAGTCGCGATAAACCGACGAAATGAATCGCACGTGCGACGAACCGAGTCGTCGCTGGATTCACACGATTCACCGCCTTCGATATGATCGATGCACCAGGCAGATTTCGCTTTATCGGCAGCGCATCCCGCGGCCCGATGGTTAACGCACCCCCTCTCCGAGGAAGTGGTGAATCGTTAACTCTCTTTCATGGTAAAGCAGCTTTTCATCCTTCGAGAACCGCAGCATAGTCCCTTGCATCGGGCCAAGGTTACGGCCGGAGCAAAGGGGCATTTGGGGTGACTGCACTTTCCCGTTTTCCGCGGTTCTTCGTCACCAGCCCCTCGCCCTGCCCCTATCTGCCGGGGCGCCAGGAGCGGAAGATCTTCACCGAGCTTTCGGGACAGCATGCCGGCGAGTTGAACGACGCGCTGGGCCGCATCGGCTTTCGCCGCAGCCAGTCGGTCGCGTACCGGCCGAGCTGCGCGGGCTGCACCGCCTGCGTCTCGGTCCGCGTCGTCGCCGACGAGTTCAAGCCCAATGCCAGCCAGCGCAAGCTGCTGAAGCGCCATTCGGACCTGGAGATCACCGCCTGCAAGCCCTGGGCGACCGAGGAGCAGTTCGCCCTGCTCCACCGCTACCTCAGCGCCCGCCATCCGGGCGGCGGCATGGCGGCGATGGACGAGAACGACTATGCCGACATGGTCGAGCAGTCGCCGGTCAGCTCCTATGTGATCGAGTATCGCGAGCCTTCGGTGAACGGCGAGCGCGGCCGGCTGGTCGGCGCCTGCATCACCGACCAGCAGGCCGACGGCCTGTCGATGATCTACAGCTTCTTCCTGGCCGATGAGGAAAGCCGCCCGGGCCTGGGCAATTTCATCATCATGGAGCACATCCTGCGCAGCCAGGCCGCCGGCCTGCCCTATGTCTATCTCGGCTATTGGGTGAAGGGCAGCGAGCGGATGGCGTACAAGACGCGCTACCGCCCGATCGAAGTGCTCGGCCCCAATGGCTGGACGCTGCTCGAGGACGAGGACATGGCGGTGTCGATGCCGGTGCCGCAGAGCGCCGCGGCGTTTGCCTGATCCTTAGATCCTCCCTCGCACAGCGGGGGAGGTGGCGCGCGCAGCGCGACGGAGGGGGAAACCTGCTCTCCATATGTGCGTCGCTTGAGGCCAGGCCCCCTCCACCACCGGCTTCGCCGGCGGTCCTCCTCCCCCGCTCCGCGAGGGAGGATTTTATTCCTCCACCCCCAGCTGATCGACATGGAGATCGACGGCCAGTTGCTCCTGGCCCTGGCCGATGCGCATCCCGCCGGTCGCCGCGGCGCCGCTGGCATCTAGGCCGATCGCGACGCGGACATAGGATTCGTCGGGGCTGAGGCCGGTCGAGGGATCGAAGCCGACCCAGCCCAGCCCCTCGACATGCGCCTCGGCCCAGGCATGCGGGGCCGAGCGGGCGGCCTCCTCGGCGCGGTAGCCGGAGACGTAGCGCGCCGGCACCGCCAGGCCGCGCGCCGCGGCGATGAACATCTGGGCGACGTCGCGCGAGCTGACCTTCCTGCCCGCCTCGAACGCCTTGGCGGCGGCGCAGCCGGCATCGGGCAGGTCGGGCACGCAGGGGAAGCGCTGGTGGAGCGCGGCGTTGAGCGCGTGGAGCTGCTCCAGCGGATCTCTGCCGGCGCCGATGCTGTCCGATGCGAAGGCGAACAGCGCGTCGCTCGACTTGGTGCGCGGGGTGGCGCGCAGATAATAGAGCGGCGGCAGCGGCTCGGCGCTGCCCCGCACGACGCCGCTGGACTCGCTGGTCAGCACCTCGCCGGTGACGGTGATGTCGAGCGCCTCGATCGGACCCTCGGCATAGAGCATGGTCACTGCATTGCCATAGCCGTCGCTCGCGTCGCGCAGCCTGGCGTCGCAATCGACGCCGACCAGCCAGCTCACCACCGTCTGGTCCTGGGAGTCGCAGGGGGTGAGGCGCAGCATCTGGACGATGCGGGCCTGGGGCTCCGAGAAGCGATAGGTCGTGCGGTGCTCGATCGCGATGCGCATATCAGATGAACCTGAACTGCCGGGCGATCGCGCCGTCGAGCAGGGCATTCTCGCCGACAAAGGCCTCGAGATGCTCGTGCAGGCCGGAGACGATCACGTCATGGGTCCGCGTCTTCTGCGCGCGGGCCATGCGGGCGCGGGCCATGCGGTCCGCCTCGCCCTGCAGCCCGGTGCGCTTGGCGAGCGCGTTGAGCAGCGCCACGACTTCCTCGACACAGGCGGCGAGGCTGCGCGGCAGCTCGGCGCGGCTGATCAGCAGGTCGATCACGTTCGCCGGTTGGAGCCCGTCATTGTAGAGCCAGCGATAGGCGTTCACCGCGGAGACGGTCTGCAGGATCGTGTTCCACTGGTCGCGATCGACCACGCCGCCGACCTGCTCGCCTTCGGGGAGGAGCAGATGGTATTTCACGTCGACCAGCCGCGCGGTGTTGTCCGCGCGCTCGATCGCGGCGCCGAGCTGGATCAGCAGGGTCGCCTCGTTGCGCATCATCCGGTGGATCGCGCCTTCGAAGCCGCGGGTCTCGCCCTTGACCTGTTCGAGCAGGTTGAGCGTCGCGGTGGCGCCGCCGGTGGTCTGGCGGTTCTGGAACAGCAGCCAGGCGCGGTTGATCGCCGTCCAGGCCTCGCGGGTGAGCGCGGTGCGCACCGCGCGGGCATTGTTGCGCGCGCGGTCGAGGCAGCGGACGATCGAGCCGGGATGGCTGTCGTCCAGGGTGAGGAAGCGGGCGACCCTGGCCTGGGTCAACTCATCGCCGGTCAGGGCGAAGGCCTCGTCGGTATAGGTGACGGCGAGCGCGCTCTGCCAGGCGGCCTCGCCGGCCGGGCGGGTGGAGAGCGCATCGAGGCGGATCGTCGCCTCGACAAGCCGGGCGATGAAGTCGGCACGCTCAAGATAGCGGCCGAGCCAGTAGAGCGCGGCGGCAGTGCGGGAGAGCATCAGCATGATATTCTCCTCCCTCGGAGCGCAGCTCCGGGGGAGGGGGACCGCTCGCGAAGCGAGTGGTGGAGGGGGCATGGCCGCGAGCGCTGCCCATGCGGAGAAGCCCCCTCCACCAGCCTGCGGCTGGTCCCCCTCCCCCGCTTTGCGAGGGAGGAAAAGGGTGCATCGCCCCTCACGCCCCGTCGTCCAGCAGGACGAAGCTGTCCTTGGTGCCGCCGCCCTGGCTGGAATTGACCACCAGCGACCCCTCGCGAAGCGCGACGCGGGTGAGCCCGCCCGGCGCGACGCGGACGCCGTCGCTGCCGGTGAGGACGAAGGGGCGGAAGTCGACATGGCGCGGCGCGAGGCCCTGCTCGACCAGGGTCGGCACGGTGGAGAGCGCCAGCGTCGGCTGGGCGATGTAGCGGTGGGGCTCGGCGACCAGCGCGGCGCGGAACTCCTCGATCTGGGCCTTGGTCGCGGTGGGCCCGACGAGCATGCCGTAGCCGCCCGATCCATCGACCAGCTTCACCACAAGATCCGGCAGGTTATCGAGGACGTATTTCAGCGCCTGCGGCTCGCGGCAGCGATAGGTCTCGACATTGGGCAGCTTGGCCTCGCCGCCCGAATAGAAGCGGACGATCTCGGGCATGTAGCTGTAGATCGCCTTGTCGTCGGCGATGCCGTTGCCCGGCGCGTTGAGGATCGCGACATTGCCGGCGCGGTAGGCGGCCATGATGCCGGGGACGCCGAGCATGGAGTCCGGGCGGAACACCAAGGGATCGAGGAAGTCGTCGTCGATCCGGCGATAGATCACATCGACCTTCACCCGGCCGGCGATCGTCTGCATCCAGACGACATCGTCATCGACGACCAGGTCGGCCGCCTCGACCAGCTCGACGCCCATCGAGTCCGCCAGGAAGCTGTGCTCGTAATAGGCCGAGTTGAAATGGCCGGGGGTGAGCACGACGCAGACCGGCCTGGGGTTGTTGCCGGGTGCCACCGACTGCATCGTCTTGAGCAGCATGTCCGGATAGCTATCCACCGGCGCCACGCGGAAATCGCGGAACAGCTCGGGGCACAACCGGATCATCGCCTCGCGATTTTCGAGCATGTAGGAGACGCCGGAGGGGGTGCGGGCATTGTCCTCCAGCACATAGAACGCGTCCGGGCCGGTGCGGACCAGGTCGATGCCGCAGATATGCGCCCAGACGCCGTGGGGCGGACGGACGCCGTCGACCTCGGCGCGGAACTGCTCGTTGAGGTAGATCAGTTCGGGCGGGACGATGCCCTCTTTGAGGATCCGCCGCTCGCCGTAGATGTCTTCGAGAAAGGCGTTGATCGCCTCGACCCGCTGGACCAAGCCTTTCGAGAGCCGCTGCCATTCGCCGGCAAGGAAGACGCGGGGGACGATGTCGAACGGGATGATCCGCTCGGCCGCCTCGGTATCGCCATAGACCGCGAAGGTGATGCCCAGCTGGCGGAAGGCGGCCTCGGCGGATTGCTGGCGGCGCTGAAGCTCGGCGGCATCGGTTTCGGCCAGCCATTGCGACAGCGCAGCGAATTCGGCGCGCGGACGCTCAGGCCCGCCATGCCCCCAGATTTCGTCGAACGCTCCCGGTGCCCCCATGCGCCTCCCAAATGCCGATATTATCAGCGGGTTCCATGCTGCATCGCTTTGCTGCGTTGCACAAGGGGGTACTCCCTCTCCCCTTCAGGGGAGAGGGTTGGGGAGTGGGGGAGTATGGGATGCTATCGGTATACCCCTCTCCCCTGCCCTCTCCCCTGAAGGGGAGAGGGAGACTTAGCTCGCGTATTTCACGCTGCAGCCATAGGGGCGCGTCTCGGGTACCGATACCGGCTTGCCCGCACGGATCTCGGCCAACGCGGCGAGGACGTGGTTGCGGGCGCCGGCGATGTCCCCGACATCGGCGGTCGGCTTGTCGTCGATCCCGCCCTTGTAGGCGAGCTGGCCCTTGCCATCGATGATGTACAGGTGCGGCGTGGTCTTGGCGCCATAGCCCTTGCCGACCAGCCCCTTGGGATCGAGCAGATAGGCAGTGGGCTTCGCCTTCGCCCCCGCCACGAACTTCTGCGCCTCGGGCCCGGTCATATGGCCCTGCTGCCCCGGCGCGCCCGAGTTGATCGTCAGCCAGACCACGCCCTGCGCGGTCGCCGCGGCCTGGGTCTTCTGCATGTTGCCGCTGCCATAATGCTTCTTCACGAAGGGGCAGCCGGGGTTGTTCCATTCGAGCACCACGGTCTTGCCGCGATAGGCGGAGAGGTCGACGACCTTGCCGGTCATGTCCAGGGCGCGGAAATTGGGGACGGTGGCGGCGACCTCGGGCTCGGCCATCAGCGGCGCGGCGGCGATACCCGCCGCGACGACCGCGGCACCGACCAGCATGCGATGAATCATCTTCGCTCTCCTCTTCAGCCCCCGCTTGCGAGGTCGCGCAGCATGTCCTGCGTGAGGATCTGGGGCAGGACTCGCGGCTCGGCCTCGCCGGGCTTGTACCACAGATAGAGCGGAACGCCCGCGCGATTGTGCCGCTCGATGAAGCGGCCGAGCACCGGATCGCCATCGGTCCAGTCGCCGACCAGCACGGTGACCTTGTTGTCGGCCAGCGCCTTCTCGACCGCTGCGGTCTCGATCACCGCCTTCTCGTTGACCTTGCAGGTGAGGCACCAGTCGGCGGTGAAATAGGCGAAGACCGGCTTGCCCTGCGCGGTCAGCTCGGCAAGCCGTGCCTCGCTGAACTTCTCGGCGCCGGACACCGCCTTGCTCTCCGCAGGGGCCGCCTGGACGAAGGCGATCGCGCTGATAGCGAGTAGCAATAGCACGCCCGCCGGTGCCCAGGCGAACGTCTTGCCCTTGCGCTGGCGCAGGCCTGTCCACCACAGGCCGAGCGTCGCGAGCAGCGCCGCAGCCAGCCCGATCGTCATGCCCGGCACGCCTGCCTGCCGCCCGAGCACCCAGGCGAGCGCGAGTGCGGTGAGGAACATCGGCACCGAGAGGATGCGGCGCAGCGTCTCCATCCAGGCGCCGGGCTTCGGCAGCAGGCGGCGCAGCGGCGGGATGAAGCCGAGCAGCAGGAAAGGCAAGGCGATGCCGAGGCCGAGGCCGCCGAACACCGCCAGCGCGGCCGGCCAGGGCAGGACCAGCGCCGCGCCCAGCGCCGCGCCCATGAACGGGCCGGTGCAGGGCGTCGCCACGAACGCGGCGAGCGCGCCGGTGGCGAAGGCGCCTCCGGTGCCCTTGGACGCGGCACGGTTGACGAAACCCGGCGCGGACAGCTCGAACAGGCCGGCGAGGTTGAACGAGATGCCGGTGACGAGCAGCAGCAGCACGAGGATCACGCGCGGATCCTGGAGCTGGAAGGCCCAGCCGAGCGTCGCCCCGCCGGCCCGAAGCGCGAGCAGCGCGCCGCCCAGCACCAGGCAGACCAGCACCACGCCCGCGGTATAGGCCAGCGCCTCGGCGCGCGGGCTGCCGCCCTCGGCATTGGCCTTGGCGAGGCTCAGCGCCTTGAGGCTGAGGATCGGGAAGACGCAGGGCATGATGTTGAGGATCAGCCCACCGAGCACCGCGCCGAGGAAAGCCAGGACCGCGCCGGTCCACGGCAGCTGCGCAGCCGGTGCGGCACCGCTGGCCGCCGGAACCGTGCCGGGCACCGCCTTGACCCAGAAGCCCTGCTTGCCGAACGCCAGCAGCCCCTCGACCGGCCCGACCGACTTCACGCCGCCCGTATCGACGACCACCCGATCACCGTCGCGCACCACCTTCTGGGGTGCGGCATAGTCGAACGCGCCGTGGGTGGCGGGGAAGAAATAGCCCTCGCCGTCCGCCTTGGCTGCGGCGGGGAACGGCACGGCGAGGCGCAGCGCCTTGCCGGTGACCTGATAGGTCCCTTCCGAACCGAGCGGCTTCGGGAGTGCCGCGCGCCAGGCATCGAACCGGGCACGGCGATCGGGGGCGACGCTGCCGTCGCCGATCTGGAGCGTGGTCGACAGGTCCGCCTTGCCCGGCACGCAGATCGCTTCGGTGCAGACGAGATAGCTGAGCTTCAGCCGGATCGGGAACGCACCCTTTGCATCGGCCGGGACCTTGAGCGTCACCAGCGGCGCGAAGGGGCCTTCATAGACATAGTTCATCAGCCCGGCGATCATCAGCCGCTGGGGCACCGGATAGCGGAAGTCGCCGGTGCTGGCGCCCTGGGGCAGGGTCCATTCGGCCCGCGCCGGCAGGCCGGCATCCCCCGGATTGAGCCAATAGGCGTGCCAGCCCTTCTCGGGCACCGATGCGAGCGCGAGCGTGACCTCGCTGCCGGGGGCGGGGCGGTCGCTCTCGGCGACCAGATCGATTCGAACATGCTGTTCGCCGGGCGCCTGCGCCATCGCCACGCCGGCAAACAACCAGAACATCAACGCCATCAATCCGAAACGAACCGTCGCCATGGAGCGTCCTTGCCGTGGAAGAGCTGTTGGCCCAATAGCAGCCCGGCAGGATTTGAACACGCCGGAGGTGGCCAAAGCATGAAGTCGTTCCGTCCGCTCGCGGCAGCCGTCGCGCTGCTCGCTGCAGCACCGCTCGCCGCGCAGGAGACCCCGCCGGCGCAGATCGTCCCCTCCGAGGCGCCGCGCGCCGCGCCGTCGCTGGTGGTGGTGGTCTCGGTCGACCAGTTCTCGGCCGATCTGTTCGCGGAATATCGCGCGCAGTTCAGCGCGGGCTTCGCGCGACTGATGACCGGTGCGGTCTTCCCCTCGGGCTATCAGAGCCATGCGGCAACCGAGACCTGCCCCGGCCACTCGACGATCCTGACCGGCGACCATCCGGCCAAGACTGGCATCATCGCCAATGACTGGACCGATTTCAGCGCCCCGCGCGAGGACAAGACCGTCTATTGCGCCGAGGACGAGAGCGTGCCCGGCAGCAACTCGAACAGCTACACCGTCTCGGACAAGCATCTGAAGGTGCCGACGCTGGGCGAGTGGATGAAGCTGGCCGATCCGCAGAGCCGCGTCGTCTCGGTGGCGGGCAAGGACCGCGCCGCGGTGATGATGGGCGGACACAAGACCGACGAGATCTGGTGGTGGAACGGCAAGGCGTTCGTCTCCTATGCCGGCCGCGCCGAGCCGGCGATGGTCACGCGGATGAACGCGAACGTGACCAAGCGCATCGGCGAGGCGCAGGAGCCCCTCGAGCTGCCGCCCTTCTGCCAGGCACGCAGCCGCGCCTTCCAGCTCAACCCGAGCCGCAGCGTGGGCGCCGGCCGCTTCGCGCGCGCGGCGGGAAACAGCATCGCCTTCCGCGCCTCGCCCGAGTTCGACGAGGCGATCGTGGCGACCGCGGCCGGCCTGGCGACCGACATGAAGCTCGGCCAGTCGGGCCATACAGACCTGCTGATCGTCGGCGCCTCGGCCACCGACTATGTCGGCCATACGCTGGGCACCGAGGGCAGCGAGATGTGCCTGCAGCTGCTCTCACTCGACCAGACGCTGGGCAAGCTGTTCGCGGTGCTCGACAAGACCGGCATCGACTATGCCGTGGTGCTGACCGCCGACCATGGCGGCCATGACATGCCGGAGCGCAACCGCGAGCATGCCGCGCCGATGGCGGCGCGCATCGCCAAGGGGCTCGATGCCAAGACGATGGGCAAGGAGATCGGTGCGGCGCTGAACATCAAGGGCGCGGTGCTGGTCGGCGGCAATTCGGGCGACGTCTATCTGGCGCCGGACCTGAGCAAGGCGGACCGCGTCCGCGTGCAGGCCGAGGCGATCAAGCGCTGGACCGCGAACCCGCAGGTCGAGGCGGTGTTCACCCGCGCCCAAATCGCGGCAACCCCGATCGTCCATACCCCGCCCGAGACCTGGAGCCTGCTCGAGCGTGCCCGCGCCTCCTACGATCCGCAGCGCTCGGGCGACCTGGTGATCGCGCTCAAGCCGCGCGTCACGCCGATCGCCGGCACCGAGGGCGGCTCGATCGCCACCCATGGCAGCTTCTGGGACTATGACCGCCGCGTGCCGATCCTGTTCTGGCGCAAGGGCATGACCGGCTTCGAGCAGCCGCTGTCGGTGGAGACGGTGGACATCGCCCCGACGCTGGCGGCGATGATCCATGTGCCGGTGCCGGTGGCGATCGACGGACGCTGCCTGGACCTGGATGCCGGCCAGGGCGACACCTGCAAGTGATCCGCCTGGAAGTCCGCCGGGTCATCCTCTTCACGACGAACTTCGCCGCGATGCGCGATTTCTATCGCGACGTCCTGGGGCTGGAGCTCGTCGAGACGGAAGAAGGCTGGGCGGATTTCGACGCGGGGCCGATCCGGCTGGCGATCCACGCCGGCCGGGGCGGCGGCAGTGGCGAAGCGGGTGCGCACAAGATCACCTTCTTCGCCGCGGACGTGGAGGCGGTGCGCGCCGAGCTGATCGCGCGCGGCGTGAAGATGGGCAAGGTGAGCCGATTCGACGATGCCGCCTTTTGCGACGGGCATGATCCGGACGGGAATCGGTTCCAGATTTCGAGCAGGGGCTGATCCACTCCCTCTCCCCTTCAGGGGAGAGGGCCGGGGAGAGGGGGAGTTCAGGTGCCTTCGATAGGCGCCTCTCCCTGCCCTCTCCCCGCAAGCGGGGAGAGGGAGATTACCGCCGCCGCTCGAAGATGCGGATGCCGGGGCCCAGGTCGTTCTGGCCGAGCGGTCCCACCTGGCCGGTGAAGTCCGCGACGAAGGCCGGGCTCGGCGGTGCGCCGGGGGCCAGGGTGGCGGTATTGCCTTCGATGCGCAGGCCGGTCGACGGATAGGTCCGGCCCTCCGCCGCGACTACGATCAGGCCCGAACTGTTCTCCTTGCGCGGCCCCTGGACGAAGGTGTTTCCGGTGATCGAACCGGTACCACCCTCGGACAGGTCGATCATGTAGTTGGTCTTGTTGCCCTTCGAATCGTCGAAGCTGTTGCCGGCGATCGTCACCCGGCGCGCGCGCAGCTTGACGTAATGGCCACCGGTGCCGCGCTCGAAGCGCGAATTGGTGACGACCACGTCGCCGTCCACCGCGAGATAGATGGCGTGGCTGCAATTCTCGGTCTCGCACTGGCCGAGCCCGGCGAAGGTGGTGTGATCGATGGTGATGCGGCGCACCGTCTCGTGCCCGCCGCCAAGGATGCCTTCCTGGCTGTCGAGGAACATCGAATTGGTGACGGTGAGGTCGCCCATCTCGATGCGGATGCCGGCACCGTTGCCGTCGGGCACCGAGAAGCCGCGAAAGACGATGCCGTCCACCGCCGAGCCGCGGCCGCGCAGGACGAAGGCCGCCTTTTCCTCGCAGACCTGATCCTCGAAGATCGCGGTGCCGGGCTGGACCGCCTTGAACGTGATCTTGCCGCCGGTCTGGACGGTGCATTCGCGATAGGTGCCCGGCGCGATCAGGATCGTCGCGGTGCCGTCACGCACGGCGTTCACGGCGTCGTCGAGATGGGCGAAGCCCTGGCCGGTCTCGGCGATGACGAAGGGGGCACGCTGCTGCTGGGCGATAGCAGGCGCGGCGATCAGGGCGAGAGCCGATAGGATGGGCAGGCGCATGTGGGGGGTATGCGCGCGGAGGCGTTAAATCTCCCCTTACCGCCGTCCTGGAGCTCCCCCTACCGTCATCCCGGCGAAAGCCGGGATCTCGGGAGATGGCGGGGAAGAGCCGCCTGAGATCCCGACTTTCGTCGGGATGACGGTTGTGGGCCGGGGTGGCGGCTGTGCCTCGGGTAACGGTTGTTACTTGAACGTCTTGATGATCCCCGAAAAATCCAGCCCCGCGCCTTCGCCGTCGACGAACGCCTGGTAGAGTTCCTCCGCGCGCGTTCCCATTGGCACGTTCGCGCCGACGCTGGCGGCGGCTTCGAGCGCGAGCTTGAGGTCCTTGAGCATCAGCGGCGCTGCGAAGCCGCCCTGATAGTCGCGATCGGCGGGGCTTTCGGGGCCGACGCCGGGGACCGGGCAATAGCTCGTCATCGACCAGCTTTGCCCGGAGCTGACCGAGGCGATGTCGTAGAAGCGCTGGGCGTCGAGGCCGAGCTTCTCGGCCAGCGCGAACGCCTCGCAGGTGGCGACCATCGTCGCGCCAAGGATCATGTTGTTGCAGATCTTGGCGCCCTGCCCCGCGCCGCTGGCACCTGCATGGATCACCGCCTTGCCCATGTCCGCCAGGAAGGGCTCGGCGCGGCCGAACGCCTGCTCGGTGCCGCCGACCATGAAGGTGAGCGTGCCGGCATTGGCCGCGGCGATGCCGCCCGAGACGGGGGCGTCGACCGCCATCAACCCGCGCTCGGTCGCCGCCTGGGCGACGCGGCGGGCAGTGTCGACGTCGATCGTCGAGCAGTCGATCAGGATCGCGCCGGGCGCGGCGTGGTCGAGCAGCACATCGGCATAGGTTGCCTCGACATGCTTGCCCGCGGGCAGCATCGTGATCACCGCCTCGGCACCGTCCACCGCTTCCACCGCGCTGGCGGCGGGCAGGCAGCCGGCGGCCCTGGCCTTGTCGAGCGCATCCTGGCTCAGGTCGAAGGCGCGGACGTCATGCCCCTTCTTCGCAAGGTTCGCGGCCATGCCGCCGCCCATATTGCCCAGGCCGATAAATGCTACGCGTGCCACTCGTTTCTCTCCTTGTTCCCCTTCCGCTTGCGGGAGGGGTTAGGGGAGGGCCTGTCTGACCTCTCCCCGGAATTAACAGCCCCTCCCCCGCCCCCTCCCGCAAGCGGGAGGGGAGGAAGAAGAGCTTACTTCCCCGTCCAGTTCCCGGGGCGCTTCTCGACGAATGCCGTCATGCCTTCCTTCTGATCGGCGGTGCCGAACAGCGCGTGGAACAGGCGGCGCTCGAAGGCGACGCCCTGGGCAAGGCCGGTCTCGAAGGCGGCGTTGACCATTTCCTTGTTGGCAAGCACTGCGAGCGGCGCCATGCCGGCGATCGCCTGCGCGGTCTTCACCGCTTCCTCGACCAGCTCGGCGGCGGGGAGGATGCGACTGACCAGCCCGGCACGCTCGGCTTCCTGGGCATCCATCATCCGACCGGTGAGGCACATCTCCATCGCCTTGGCCTTGCCGACCGCGCGGGTGAGCCGCTGCGAGCCGCCCATGCCGGGCGAGACGGCGAGCTTGATCTCGGGCTGGCCGAACTTCGCATTGTCGCCCGCCAGGATGAAGTCGCACATCATCGCCAGCTCGCAGCCGCCGCCCAGCGCATAGCCCGAGACCGCGGCGATGATCGGCTTGCGCGTGCGGGTGAACGCGTCCCAGCCGGCGAAGAAGTCATGGCCGTACATGTCGGCAAAGCCCTGGGCCTGCATCTCCTTGATGTCGGCCCCGGCGGCGAACGCCTTCTCGCTGCCGGTGATCACCGCGCAGCCCTGCGACGGATCGGCGTCGAAAGCCTTCATCGCATTGAGCAGTTCGGAAAGGATCTGGCTGTTCAGCGCATTGAGCGCCTGGGGCCGGTTGAGGGTGACCAGCGTGGCGGCGCCGCGCTGTTCGACGAGGATGGTTTCGTAGCTCATTCAGGCCTCCTGATGCAGGCGCTCGACATTGGCGAGGAGCGTGGCGAGCTGCGCGGGGGTCGCGTGCTCATGCGCCTCGTCGGTCGAGCTGGGGCTGTTGTCATAGGGGATCGGTTCGTCGAACTGATCGGTCGCAAGGTCCCAATAGCGTCCGTCGATCCGGTTGTAGAAATGGGTGCCGCCCTTGGTGGCGGTCTTGAAGATCTCGCCGCCGAACACGCGCTGGACGGCGAGCGCCGTCACCGCGCACTGGTCGCGGCAGGGATGGGCCGGATCGAAGGCGTCCGCGATCGTCTCGGCGCTCCAGGCGCGTTTGACGGCATGGTAGAAATCGGCGGGCGTAGCGTAGCGCATCACGGGTTCCATTGCTGATCGGCCGGCAACGGCGCGAAGATCGCGTCGACCATCGCATCGCTGACGCCCTCGAGCGTAGCGGGGTTCCATTGCGGCGCATTGTCCTTGTCGACGATCAGCGCGCGGACGCCCTCGATGAAGTCATGGCTCTGCGCGACGCGGCTGCCGATGGCGAACTCTTGGCGCATCTCCTCGGCGAAGCTCGCCCTGGAGCGGCCCTCGCGGACCAGGCGGAGCGAGACCTTCATCGACTGCGGCGACTTGGTGCGCAGCGTGGCGAGCTGGGCGGTGGCCCAGTCGCCGCCATCGGCTTCGAGCGCGGCGAAGATGGCTTCGACCGTGTCGGCCGCGAACAACCCGTCGATGGCTTCGCGATGCGCCAGAATCGGCCCTTCGATCGCGCCCGAATAGCCCCATGCCGCCAGGATCGCCTCCAGCCGATGGGGTTCGCCGACAATTTCGGCCTTCATGGCTTCGAGGAGGGCCGACGGCACATGATGCGTGGCGAGACCGAGCGCGAGGCACTCGTCGCCATTGAGTCGGTGGCCGGTGAGCGCGAGATACTCGCCCATCTTCCCCGGCAGGCGCGACAGGTACCAGCCGCCACCGACATCGGGGAACAGGCCGATGCCGGTCTCGGGCATGGCGAACTTGGTGTTCTCCGTCGCCACGCGATACCTGGCCGGCTGCGAGATGCCGACGCCGCCGCCCATGGTGATGCCGTCCATGAAGGACACGACCGGCTTGGCATAGGTGAACAGCGCGTGGTTGAGCTGATACTCGACGCGGAAGAAGTCGCGAGCTTCGTGGCCGTCTCCGGCGCCGCTCTCGGCGATCATCCGGATGTCACCCCCGGCGCAGAATCCGCGCCCCTCGGCATGGTCGATCAGCACGATCTCGACCGCAGGGTCATTCCGCCACGCCGTCAGCGCATCGAGCATCGCCCGGCACATGCCGGTGTTGAGCGCGTGGATCGCCTTGGGGCGGTTGAGCCGGATACGGCCAGTACGGCCTTCGATCTGGATGAGGACATCGTCGGTCACTGGCGCGTCAGCTCCCGGCCGACGATCATCCGCATGACCTGGTTGGTGCCCTCGAGGATCGAGTGGACGCGCAGGTCGCGCCAGAAGCGCTCGATCGGATAGTCCATCAGATAGCCATAGCCGCCATGCAGCTGGAGCGCGCGGTCGACCACCGAGCTGCCGGTGTCAGTGGCGAAGCGCTTGGCCATCGCCGCGAACTTGGTCTTGTCCGGTGCGCCAGCAGTCACCTTGGCGGCGGCGAGATAGAGGAGCGCGCGCGCGGCCTCGAGCTCGGTCGCCATGTCGGCCAGCACGAACTGGGTGTTCTGGAAATCGGCGATCGGCTTGCCGAACTGCTGGCGATCCTTGGTGTACTGCACCGCCTCGTCGAGGCAGCGCTGGGCGCCGCCGAGCGAGCAGGCACCGATGTTGAGGCGGCCGCCATCGAGGCCCATCATCGCGAAGCGGAAGCCTTCGCCTTCGCCACCGATACGGTTTTCGACCGGCACGCGCACCGAATCGAAGGTTACCTGGCGCGTAGGCTGCGAATGCCAGCCGAGTTTGCGCTCATTGGCGCCGAAGCTGACGCCCGGCATGTCCTTCTCGATCACCAGGCACGAGATGCCCTTGGGCCCCTCCTCGCCGGTGCGGACCATGGTGACATAGACTTCGTTCTCGCCGGCCCCCGAGATGAACTGCTTCGAACCGCTGACGACATAATGGTCGCCGTCGCGCACCGCGCGCGTCTTGAGCGCGGCGGCGTCCGAGCCCGAGCTCGGCTCGGTGAGGCAGTAGCTGGCGATCCGCTCCATCGTGATCAGCGAGGGGAGGTACTTGTCCCTCACCACCTGGCTGCCGAAGGTGTCGATCATCCAGCTCGCCATGTTGTGGATCGAGATGAAGGCGCTGGTCGACGGGCAGCCATAGGCCATCGCCTCCATGATCAGCGCCGCCTCGAGCCGGCCGAGGCCGATGCCGCCGCTCTCTTCCGATACATAGATCGACGCGAAGCCGAGCTCGGCCGCTGCCTTGATCGTGTCGCGCGGGAAGATGTGCTTCTCGTCCCACTCGGCCGCGTGCGGGGTGATCGCATCGGCGGTGAATTTCCGCGCCATCTCCTGGATGGCAAGCTGGTCGTCGGTGAGTTCGAACTGGGTCATTGTACTTTCTCATGCAGCACCCGCTCGGCGAAGAGCGGATTGGCGATCCTGAGGTCGTTGCGGTCGTAATAGCGCGGCGCGGGGAGCTTCTTCTCCCAGGCCATCTGCTCGCTGAGCGTGCCGTTGGTCCAGGGCACGTCGGGCAGGCTTAGGTAGATCGGATCGGCATAGGCCAGGTCGGGGGTGATGATCTCCCACCCGTCGCGGCGCAGCGCGTCGATCAGGTCGCCGATGAACAGGGCGGCGATGTCGGTCTCGTGGAGCAGCATCACGTGCGCCGGCGATCGGCCGATCGTCCTCACCGCAAGCTGATCGGCAAAGTCGGCGGCCTGGACATGGCTCTCGACATAGAGGTCGCGCAGCCCCTCCATATCGATCGTCTTGCCGGCCTTCTTCGCCGCGATCGTCAACCCTTCCATGTGCCAGTCAGAGGATTCGGCGGTGACATGGCCGTTGCGGATGCCGCGTGCGGCGAGCCCGGCGCGGACCGCGGCGACCTTGGCCTTGTCCGGCCCGCCTTCGTCGAGGAAAGGGAAGCGCAGCCAGGCGCGGTGGTTCGGCTGCCTGTTCAGCCAGGCCTGGGCCTTGTCGACCTGGTCGAGGAATTCCTCGGCGCTGACCTTGGAGAGGTGCGGGTGCAGCCAGGTATGGTTGGCGAGGACATTGCCCGCCGCAACATAGGCATGGATGCGGCGCATCGCGGCCTTGCCGGCGGCGCCATTGTCGATCCGACCGGGATTGAGGAACAAGGCGACCTGGCTGACCCCGCGCGAGCGCAGCACCGCGATGAGCTTGTCGGTGCGCTCGTCCTCGCTGAGGAACGCACCGGCACCGCGCGGCACATCGTCGAAACTGAAGGCAATGCGCTTGGCGGCAGCATGGACCGGGGCGGCGCCGGCGTTGGACACGGGATCGGCGCGCACGGCGAGCATCAAGGCGGCGATGAAGAGCAGCAGCCGGATCATCCCTGTTCCCCCAATTGCGGACGCACCAGCCTAGCCGATCCGGGGCCCTTTTGTCTCACCGCCTGGTGCGGTGCGGGCGTCCCGGATCGGCGCGTGGCTCAGCCCATCGTCGGAATGATGAAGGCGCTGTCGCCGGTGCCGCCACCATCGGGCCAGCGCTGCGTGATCGTCTTGACCTTGGTCCAGAACTTCACGCCTTCCATGCCGTGCTGGTTGGTGTCGCCGAATGCCGAGCGCTTCCAGCCGCCGAAGGTGTGATAGGCGACGGGCACCGGGATCGGCACGTTGATGCCGACCATGCCGACATTGACGCGCGCGGCGAACTCGCGGGCGGCATGGCCGTTGCGGGTGAAGATGGCGACGCCGTTGCCGTACTGGTGATCCGACGGCAGCTTGAGCGCGGTCTCGAAATCGGGCGCGCGGACGATCTGGAGGACCGGGCCGAAAATCTCTTCCTTGTAGCTCTGCATGTCCGGCGTGACGCGGTCGAACAGGCTCGGCCCGATGAAGAAGCCCTGCTCATGGCCCTGGAGCTGGAAGCCGCGGCCATCCACGACGAGCTCGGCGCCTTCGTCGACGCCGGTCTGGATCCAGTTCTCGACGCGCTGCTTGTGCGCGGCGTTCACGACCGGGCCGTAATGCGCCTCGGCATCGGTGGAGACGCCGACGCGCAGCGCCTCGATCGCCGGGATCAGCTTTTCGCGCAGGGCGTCGGCGGTCTTGTCGCCGACCGGGACGACCACCGGCAGCGCCATGCAGCGCTCGCCCGCCGAGCCGAAGGCGGCACCCGAGAGATCAGCGACGACCTGGTCGAGATCGGCATCGGGCATGACGATGCCGTGATTCTTGGCGCCGCCCATCGCCTGGACGCGCTTTCCGGCCTCGACGCCGCGGCGATAGACATAATGGGCGATGTCCGACGAGCCGACGAAGCTGACCGCGCTGATCGCCGGGTGATCGAGGATCGCGTCGACCATTTCCTTGTCGCCGTGGACGACCTGAAGAATGCCCTGGGGGGCACCGGCCTCGAGCATCAGCTCGGCGAGGCGGACGGGCACCGAGGGATCGCGCTCCGAAGGCTTGAGGATGAAGGCGTTGCCGCAGGCGATGGCGACGCCGAACATCCACATCGGGATCATCGCCGGGAAGTTGAACGGGGTGATGCCCGCACCGATGCCAAGCGGCTGGCGCATCGAATAGACGTCGATGCCGGGGCCGGCGCCCTGGGTGTACTCGCCCTTGAGGACATGCGGGATGCCGCAGGCGAACTCGATGACTTCGAGGCCGCGCTGGATGTCGCCCTTGGCATCGGCGATGACCTTGCCATGCTCGGAGCTGAGCAGGTGCGCCAGCTCGTCCATGTTCTTCTCGACCAGCGCCTTGAAGGCGAACATCACGCGGGCGCGGCGCTGCGGGTTGGTCGCGGCCCAGCCGGGCTGGGCGGCCTGGGCGGCGGCGATCGCCTTGTCGAGATCGGCCTGGCTGCCGAGCTGGACCTGGGCCTGGACCTGGCCGGTGTTGGGGTTGAAGACCTCGCCGAGACGAGCACCCGCGCCGCCGTTGTGGCCGACGATGACATGGTCGATGTTACGCACCATATTTCTCCTGCTTCGGGCTCTGGCGGCCCGACTCACTGTGTAATTTAATTACGCACTGGCACAAGAAACGGTCGCTGTCACGCGCCGGTCGACAGGGCGTCTCTACTGGGTGGCGTAGCCGATCGGGACCGGGAGCAACCGGCCATTGGCGTCGCCGATCACCATCACTTCCACGCCGAATGCCTGGCGCAGCTTCTGGTGCTCCAGTGCCTCACGGGTAGCCCCGAACGCCAGCATGCGCCCCTGGCCGAGCAGCAGCACGTCATCGGCCAGCCGGGCGGCGAGGACCGGGTCGGCGAGCGTGACGACCACGCCGATGCCCTGCCGCGCGGCATCGCGGAGCTGGGCGATCCGGGCCAATTGCGTGAGGGGATCGAGCGCGCTCAACGGATCCTCGGTGAACAGCCAGTGCGGCTTCGCGGCGATGGTATCGGCGAGGTCCCGCGGCTTCCTGCCGAGCAGGCCGCGGCGCCCTGCCCCCGGCTGCGCGATTGCCCTGGCGCGCTCGGCTCCGGTGAACCGGCCGATCAGCCGGCCGCCCAGGCGGACCTGCCCGGCATCCGCATCGGCCTGGCCGGCCAGCGCACGCAGCAGCAGCGCCTTGCCCGACCCGGCGGCCCCGAGAATCACGACGACCCTGCCCGGTTCGAGCACCGCGTCGACACCCTCGACCACCCGGTGATCGGCATGGCTCAGGGCCAGATTGTCGATGCTGAACTTCATGGCTTTGGTCCTAGTCACCGGCGGATGACAGGCTGGTTACAGGCGGGCCCGCCACTTTCGCAAGAAATCGCCCGTAACCCGCGAAAAAATGCGCTTTGTCTCGGTACTGTAACGCTGGGCTAAGTGCGCATTTACCAAGTGCCACCTATCCGGCAGGCAATGTCTCTCGCCGATCCCCCGCTTGCCCCGCGCGGCACCTGGCTCACCGAGCGCGAGCTCGATCCGCCGCTGCTGACGCTCACCGACACGATGTGGCGGGCGGCGGAGCTGTTCGGCAGCGATCCCGAGCTGCGGCTGGTCGCCATCGTCGACGAGAAGGCCCGCCCGCTCGGCGCGATCTTCGAGAAGGACGTGCGGCGGCTGCTGCTCAACCCCTTCGGCCATGCGCTGATGCGCAACCCGGCGTACGGCGCGGCGGTGTCGCGCTATGTCCGCGCCTGCCCCGCTGCCGAGCTGACCGAGGATCTCGGCCGACTGATGGAGGCCTATCGCGCCTCGGGCGGCAGCGAGGGCATGATCCTGACCCGGGGAGGCCGGGTGCAGGCGACGGTGAACAACCGCCGGCTCGTCCATCTTGCCGCCGAGCGCGAGATCGCCACGGCGCGCGCGCAGGTGGAGCGCGCGGCGCGGATCGAGGCGGCGAGCAAGCGGTTCGAGGCGCAGGTCGAGGCGCTGTCGCGCGACATGGGCGATCTCTCGACCGAGCTCGAGGACGGCGCGGTGGCGACGGCGGACCGGGCGAGCGGCCTGGGCGACCGCGCGATCGCAGTGGCGACCGCCGCCTCGCAGACCAGCGACAACATGGCCGAGATCGCCGCGCGCGGACGCGAGCTGGCCGGCGCGCTCTCGGGCATCGCCCACAATACCAGCGACGCGCGCCAGGCGGCGGCCGCAGTCACCCAGCTGGTCGAGACCGGCAGCGAGCGCACCCGCGACCTGCTCCATTCGGCCCAGTCGATCGATTCGGTGATCGGGCTGATCAGCGACATCGCACGGCAGGTGAACCTGCTCGCGCTCAACGCCACGATCGAGGCGGCCCGCGCCGGCGAGGCGGGGCGCGGCTTCACCGTGGTGGCGAACGAAGTGAAGCAGCTCTCGACCCAGACCGGCATCGCGGCGGACCGGATCACCGCCCATGTCCGCGAGATTCGCGGTGGGATCGACGAGGTCGCGGCCGGGCACAACCGGGTGGAACAGGCGATCGGCGCGATGGCGACGCTGGCCGATGCCGTGGAAAGCGCGGTCGCCCGGCAGGAAGAGGCGACGCGGACGATCGCGCGCAACGTCGACGAGGCGGTGCACGCCAGCACGGGCATCCAGCGCGACGTCGAGGCGATCGGCGGCACCTCGCGCGACGCATCGGCCCAGGCGCGGGCGATGCGCGAAGTGGCGGGGCGGCTGCACGTCGGTGCCGACGCGCTGTCCGACCAGGTCCATGCCTTCCTGGCGGAGCTGCGGGTGGCCTAGCCGGCCGCGGTGACGATCTCGACCCGGGCGGGCATCTGCACCCGGCCGTCCTCGAAATGGCCGGAGCAGATCTCGGTAAGGCGGGCGTGCGCCCTTTCGCGCAGCTCTGCGGGCGCGTCGGCCAGCGGGGCGGCCATCGACGAGGAGGCGAGCAGGAAGGCCGCGGCGGCCTCGGGGGTGTCGCCCGGCACCGGCAACATGCAGTGCACGCTCCGGCTGGCCGCGTCCTCGAAGCCGGCGGCGCCGAGCAGCGCGATGAGCTTGGCCGGATCGCCGTAGCGGCACGGGCCGGGCGCATCGGGATCGGCGGATGCCACCTCCATCACCGAGGCTACCGTCGCGCGGAGCTGCGCCATGAAGCCGACCTCGGCGGCCGGTCCCCAGACGGCGAAGGCGAGGCGCCCGCCGGGCGCGAGCCAGTGGCGCAGATTGGCGAAGGCGGCGGCGGGATTCTCGAAGAACATCACGCCGAAGCGCGAGGCCAGCCGGTCGAAGGGGCGATCGGGCCGGTAGGTGGAGACATCGGCTTCGACGAAGCGCGCGACGTCCCCGGCGCGGGCGGTGGCGGCGGCGACCAGGTCGGGCGAGATGTCGAAGCCGGTGACTTCGCTGCCGGGGCGCGCCGCCGCGGCGATGGCGCGGGTGGTGCCCCCACCCCCACAGGCGATCTCGGCGATCCTGCAGGGCATGTCGAGCGCGAGCGCCTCGATGAGCGGCTGGTCGACCGGCGCGAGCAGCGCCTCCATCCCGTCGAGCTTGTCGCGCCACAGCGCACCGCGGCCGCTGGCCCAGTCATAGCCGGATTCGGAGAAGCTTTTCTGCATGGGGACGAGGATGCGTCGAAGCACAGCAGGATACCAGAGCGTCTTTAGTCCTCCGCCGCGATCCGCGGCTTGCGGCGTGTGCGCGTGCCCTCCTTCGCCCCGGCCGAAGCCGGTGCCCTCCCGTAGAGGCCGAGCAACTCGCGCGCGATCTCGACGCGCGCGCTGTTCCGCACCGCAGGATCGCCCTCGATCGCGTCGAGAATGCTGATCGACATGCCGACCGCGTTGATGCGCTCGAGCACTTCGACATGGCGAGTCGCCTGTTCCATCGTGGCGCGATAGATCACCAGGAAGGTACCGGCGATGAACTGCAGGATCACACCGCTGACCGCGGGAAGCAGCGGGCCGGCAAGCTCGGCCGGCGCGACGATCGCGCGCCAAACGCCGATGCCGATCAGCACGCCGCCAACGATCATCGCCGAGACCACAACGCGGTATATTGAGCTCACCTGGCTGAGATTGCGGTCCAGATAGCTTTCGAGCTTGCGGCGGGCAGCGTCCCAGGCGAATTTCGAGACCTGCGGATTGGCCCGCGCCTCCTTTTCCGCATCCTCTTCCACCTGCTCCTTCTTCTGCCGCAGCAGGAAGCGCTGGTAGGAAATCACCACGAGGCCGTAAAAGGCGCCCGCGACAAATCCCGTAACGCCAACGGCCGTCGCGAGTTTTGGCAGCACGCCATATCCGGCGTTGTCCCACCAGATGCCGCCGATCGCCATCACGGCACCGCCGAGATACAGCGCGAAGGAAGCGATCAGATGTCGTCGGATCGCGGGCGGCGCCGCGAAGATGTGATCGAGAAAGGAACCCGCTTCGGCTTTCGCGCCCAGGCCGGCTTGCCGTTCGTGCTCCCCCGCCTCCACAGCCCCTTCTGCAGCTTCGATTATTTCGGCCATGCACCTCTCCCCTGCCCGACCGTCTCGCAGAAATGCGATCGGGCGCAACCTCGCATGCAACCGTTTTGGAGAGAGGTTCGGGGAGCGGGAATGCTGGTTCGAAAAGCAAAAAACCCCGGAAGTCCTGAGACTTCCGGGGTTTTCTATATGGTGGGCGCGGCAAGGATTGAACTTGCGACCCCTGCGATGTCAACACAGTGCTCTACCACTGAGCTACGCGCCCATTGGCCTTTCGGCCAAAACGGGAAGCGGGCCTCTAGCGGGACTTTTCGAACCGCGCAAGGACCCAATATCAATTAAATCCGGCGTTCTCCGCTTCGAACAGCCGATCGACCTCCAGCACGAGGTCGCGCAGGTGGAAGGGCTTGGAGAGGACCTTGGCCTGGGGCACCTGCTTGCCGGCCTTAAGCGTGACCGCCGCGAAGCCGGTGATGAACATCACGCGCATCTCGGGCGCGATCTCGCTCGCCTTCTGGGCCAGCTCGATACCGTCCATCTCGGGCATCACGATGTCGGTGAGCAGCAGGTCGAACCGTTCGGACTCGAGCAACGGCATCGCCGCGGTGCCGCGATCGACCGCGCTGACCGCGTATCCCGAACGCTCGAGCGCCCGGGTAAGGTATTCCCGCATCACGCGGTCATCCTCGGCCAGCAATATTCGGATCATGTTTCCCCACTCGAAATCGACAGGGCTATTCCTATACCGAAAGCCCTTAAGATTTTCCGTTCCCATCCTATCCCATGGCATTGCGGCGCGGCAATGGCAGCCTTAGTCATGACGTCGTGACCGGAGCTTCCTTCGTCCGCCATGGCCCCGCAGAGCCGCTGAGCCCGGTGATCCTGTCCGTGCCGCATGCCGGGCGCGACTATCCGCCGGCGCTGCAGGCGCTGCTTCGCGTGCCGCTGGAAGCGCTGCGCGGGCTCGAGGACCGCCATGCCGACGCCATCGCCATCGCCGCCCGGCGCGACGAGACGCTGTTCGTCGCCACCCGCCCCCGCGCCTGGATCGACCTCAACCGCGCCGAGCAGGACCGCGACCCGCGGCTCGACGACGGGGCCTGGATGCACGGCGCGCCGCTATCGGCGAAGATCCGCTCGGGGTTGGGGCTGGTGCCGCGGCGGGTCAGCAATGCCGGCGACATCTGGCGGCGGCGGCTTGGTGCCGACGAAGTGCAGCAGCGCATCCTCGCCGACCATCGCCCCTGGCACGCAGCGGTCGGCGCGGCGCTGGCATCGGCGCGGGCGCGATTCGGCGTGGCGGTGCTGCTCGACGTCCATTCGATGCCCCCGCTGGGCAGCCCGGCAGTAGCGGCGCGGCTGGTGCCGGGCGACCGGTTCGGCAAGTCGGCCGCGGCGCGCTTCCTCGGGCGTATCGAAGGCGTGGCGCGCGCGCACGGCGTGCGGACCGCGGCCAACACCCCCTATTCGGGCGGGCACATCCTCGAGCGCCACGGCGAGCCGCGCCGCGGCGTGCATGCGATCCAGCTCGAGTTCGACCGTGCGCTCTATCTCGATCCGGCGCTCGACCAGCCGGGTCCGGGACTGGCGGTGGCAGTGCGCCTGCTGCGCGATATCATCGATGCAGTGGCCGACGAGGCGCTGCCGGGAGCGATTGCGGCGGAGTAAACCGCGCCTCAGGCCCGGTTGGCAATCGTCGCCTCGAGCCAATGAATGCGCTTCTGCCATTGCTTGGCAGCCTTCGCGCCACCCTCGACAAACGTCAGCCGGCCTTGCGCGCGCGTGAGTTCGGCCTGCAACTCCGCGATGCTGAGTGCAGCCAATTCTTCGTCGCGGTGGGGAACCCCGGATCGCTTGCCCATGCGAGCCAACTGCCGGGCCGCGGCCTCGTTGACAAGCGTACATAAAAAACCACCTCGTGGTTACCCACGAGGTGGCCAAGGTTCAGGGAGGAGACACGCCCGAGGGCGTGCCGTACGGCTTCGCGAAAGGGGGGACACGACGCCGTACACAGCAAATATAAGTGAGGGGTCAGATAGTTCAAGGGGCTGCGTGAAACCGTTTTCCACGCGCGATCAGCCGTTGCGGCGAAGCCCCGGAAGCATGCGCGCGAGCACCTTGTCGCGCAGCAGGAAATGGTGGCGCAGCGCCGCCGCGATGTGGATCACCACCAGCGCGGCCATCAGATAACCGAGCAACTCGTGCGCCTCGTGCGCATTGTGCGCGACGGCCGGCGTGGCGGGCAGCACGGGGATCTCGAACAGGCCGAACCAGTTGATCGGGCGCGGGCGCTCGGGATTGGAGGAGAGCAGCCAGCCGCTGACCGGCAGGATCAGCAGCAGCGCATACAGGATGAAATGGACCGTGTGGGCGGTCGCCTTCTCCCAGGCCGGCAGCAGCTCGGGCAGATGCGGCGGTCTGTGGGTCAGCCGCCAGGCGATGCGGCCAAGCGTGAGCACCAGCACGGCGATGCCCAGCGATTTGTGGATCGGCATCACGCCCCACGCCCGCGGCATCGCGTCGTGGAACAGGCCGATGATCAGGTTGAGAAGGACGAGCGCGGCGATCGACCAGTGGAAGGCGATCGCCCCCCGGCTGTACCGATCGCCGCGCCCAGTCCTCATCAAATTATTGGCACATCACGCGTTCGACACGAGCTGCGGCTCGGGCATCTTGCCCTGGCGCAGCTGGCGGCCGAAGATGTCGCGCATCAGGCCCAGCGAGAAGAGGTGGGCGTAGATGAGCGGCAGCATGCCGTTCTGGACGATCTTGCGCAGCTGGTCGCCGCGCAGCTCGTTGAGCTTGTTCTCGTCGATCATCATGAAGCCGCGATAGACGAAGGGCTGCGCCGAGCCGTCCGGCTGGATGGTGACTTCACCGTCGATCAGCAGGTCGAGCTCCTTGAGCTCCTTCATAAACTGCGCGGTGCGGGCACCGGCCTGCTCGAACTGCTCGTTGAACTGCAGGATGTTCTTGGTGGTCTCGCTCGGCTCGCCATTGACGAACAGGGCATCGCCTTCCTCGAACGCGCCGACCGTGTCCGAGGTCGGATCGAAGCAGAGCGACAGCTCGTCGGTGTCCGGGCGCAGGCGCGCCAGCAGGTACGGATAGCGGCGGATATAGGCCGGGACGTAGAAGTTCTGCTCGTTGAGCGAGCCGTCCTCGTCGAAGAAGGTGTTCACGCCTTCGTTGAGCGCCATCAGCGCCAGCGGAACCGGCTCCTCGCCCTGCGAGAAGACGATCGGCATGAAACGCTGGACCAGCGGGAATTCCTCCACGGTGACCGGCACCGCGTGCTGCTTGGCGAGGAACGGCGCCTTGTCGGCGGCGCGAATCTTGTATTCGGCGTGCTGCTGGCTCGAGAGCGGCAGAAGCTCGTTGTAGAACAGAGGCAGCGACTGCTGCGGGGCGGAAGCCATCCTAAATCTCCTGGGAACAAAATGCTGATGTCTGGAATCCCGGGGCGAGGGTCTATGGGGTGTCAGCCTCGGGCGCAAGGCTTACGAGCTTGCCGGGATTTAGGATTCCACGCGGATCCAGTGCCATTTTGATCGCCTTTAGGGCCGCGATGCGTGACGGCGGGCTCAGCCGTTCCAGTTCGGCACGCTTCATCTGGCCGATTCCATGCTCGGCCGAGATCGAGCCGCCTTCGGCCACCACCATGTCATAGACCAGGCGGCTGATCGCCGGCCCGTCGCCGGCATACCAGCCGTCGCGGTCGACGCCGGCCGGCGCGCGGACATGGAAATGGACATTGCCGTCGCCGAGATGCCCGAAGGCCGTGGCGGTCGCGCCGGGGAAGCGGCGCTCGGCCTCCGCGGCGGCCTCGATCATGAAGCGCGGCATCTTGTCGACCGGCACCGAGATGTCGTGCTGCATCGCCGGCCCGAGCGCGCGCTCGGTCTCCGAGATCGAATCGCGGATCTTCCAGAAGCTCTCGACCTGCGCCTCGCTCGCCGAGATCACCGCATCCTCGGCCAGCCCCGCCTCGAACACCGGTGCGAGCAGCCGCTCGAGCAGCTCGGCGGGCGGCTCGGCGCCGGGCTCGGTCGCGACCGATTCGATCAGCACGTGCCAGGCGTGCGCGCCGGACAGCGGCGCGCGGATGCCGGGAATGTGCCGGACGACATGGCCGACGATCTCGCCCGGGATGATCTCGAAGCTCTCGATCGTGGCGGTGCGTGCCTCCATCATGCGCAGGATCTTCAGCGCATCCTCGGGGCTCGCCACGCCCACCCAGGCGGCGGCGCGCTCGACGATCGCCGGATAGAGGCGCAGCGTCGCGGCGGTGACGATACCGATCGTGCCCTCGGCACCGATCAGCAGCTGGGTGAGGTCGTAACCGCGATTGTCCTTCTTGAGCGGGGCGAGCCCGTCATGGATCGATCCGTCGGGCAGCACCGCCTCCACCCCCGCGACGAGGTGGCGCATGTTGCCGAAGCGCAGCACCTGGGTGCCGCCGGCATTGGAGGAGACCAGCCCGCCGATCGTCGCGCTGCCCTTGGCGCCGAGGGTGAGCGGGAAGCGGCGGTCCTGCTCGGCCACCGCATTGTGGAAATTGGTGAGGATCACGCCGGCCTCGACCACGGCGAGATTGCCCACCGTGTCGATCGCGCGGATGCGGTTCATCCGGCGGGTGGAGAGGAGCAGGGCCGAACCGTCCTCGGGCGGGGTCGCCCCGCCGACCATCCCGGTATTGCCGCCCTGGGGCACGATCTTCACCCCAAGCTCGCCGGCGAGGCGGACGATCTCAGCCACCTCCTCGGTCGATCCGGGGGAGAGAAGCGCCGGCGCGCTGCCGTGATAACGGCCGCGCCAGTCCGATTCCCAGGGAGCGATCTCCTGGGCGTCCGTGGTGACCGCCTTGGGGCCGAAGCGTTCCAATACGGTATCGACGAGCTGCTGCTGTGCTGGTGTCATGACATTTTTGGGCTAGCACGCTGGGCACCAGTTCATCCACTGTTCAAACCTGGGTCGTACATAACCAACGCGAAATGCCGAATCCGTTTGCCGTCACCTCCAGCCTGCTGCTCCTCGCCGCCGCGCCCGCCGCGGCGCCTGCTGGCGCGCCCGACTGGACCGGAGCGAGCTTCACGCTCCAGCAGCAGGGACAGCAGCAGCGCGTGACGATCCAGGTGCCGCGCGTCACGATCACCAGCAGCACCACCATCGTCGTGCGCCGCGCGCCGCGCCTGATCGAGAAGAAGGCCAAGGACTGCGTGAAGGTCCAGGACATTTCCGGCTTTGCGGGCGTCAACACGCAGGACAGCGTCGATCTGGTGCTGCGCGACGGCTCGCTGTTGCGCGCCAAGCTGGGCCGCAAATGCCAGGCGCTGGGCTTCTACAACGGCTTCTATGTGAAGACGAACAAGGACCAGAAGATCTGCGCCGGACGCGATTCGATCCGCACCCGGGCGGGGCGCTCCTGCGACGTCGAGAACTTCAGGACGCTCTCGCTGGAACGCTGAAGGTTTGGCCCGGAGATACGCGAAAAGCGTATTTCGAGGCGGTGCGGGCGCGCTCCTTCATATCCGGAAACGCCTCTGTGCTTGACTTTGGCCGATAAATCCGCAAGCGCGTGCAGACTTCGCGCGTGGGTTTTGCCACGCCGATTTTCCGGAAAATTGCATGAGCTTTGCCGATCTCGGCCTTTCTGACGAACTTCTGCGCGCAGTGACCGATGCGGGCTATACCGAGCCCACGCCGATCCAGCAGCAGTCGATCCCCCCGGTCCTCATGGGTAAGGACCTTATCGGCATCGCCCAGACGGGTACCGGCAAGACCGCCGCCTTCGTCCTCCCGATGATCGACATCCTCGGCGAAGGGCGCACCCGTGCGCTGATGCCGCGCTCGCTCATCCTCGAGCCGACGCGCGAGCTGGCCGCCCAGGTCGCCGAGAATTTCGAGAAGTACGGCACCCACCACAAGCTCTCCATGGCCCTGCTGATCGGCGGCGTGCAGATGGGCGACCAGGTGAAGGCGCTGGAAAAGGGCGTCGACGTGCTTATCGCCACGCCGGGCCGGCTGATGGACCTGTTCGGCCGCGGCAAGATCCTGCTCAACGGCTGCAGCCTGCTCGTCATCGACGAGGCCGATCGGATGCTCGACATGGGGTTCATCCCCGATATCGAGGAAATCTGCACCAAGCTGCCCAAGGAACGGCAGACCCTGCTCTTCTCGGCGACGATGCCGCCGGTGATCAAGAAGCTGGCGGACAAGTTCCTCAACGATCCCAAGCGCGTGGAAGTCGCCCGCCCGGCGACGACCAACACCAACATCAAGCAGTTCCTCGTCGAGACCACGACGATGAAGAAGCGCGAGACGCTGCGCGGGCTGCTCGAGGCCGAGAACGTTCAGACCGGCATCATCTTCTGCAACCGCAAGACCACGGTGCGCGAGCTCAACAAGAGCCTGCAGCGCCACGGCTTCCGCTCGGCCGAGATCCATGGCGACATGGACCAGCCGGCGCGTCTCGCCGAGCTGGAGCGATTCAAGAAGGGCGACGTCAACATCCTCGTCGCCTCGGACGTCGCAGCACGCGGGCTCGACATCAAGGGCGTCAGCCACGTCTATAATTTCGACGCGCCCTGGCATCCGGACGACTATGTCCACCGCATCGGCCGCACCGGCCGCGCGGGGGCGAAGGGCACCGCCTACACGCTGGTGACCAAGGAAGACGCCGAGAATATCGAGAATATCGAGAAGCTCACCGGCCAGAAGATCAATCGGGTGAAGCTGAAGACGGCGGCCTCCGCCCCGTCCGAGGATGAGCGCGAGGAAGCGCCGCGCAGCCGCAGGCGCAAGACCGACGAGGACAAGGGCGCCGAGCGCGGCGCTCGCGGCAAGGCGAAGAAGGCCGAGCCGAAGCAGCGTGACGAAGATCGCCGCGAGGAGCCGCTGTTCCGCGAGAGCCGCAGCCGCGATGAGCAGCCGCGCCGCGAGCGTGGTGGTCGCCGCCGCGACGAACGCGACGATGGTCCGGACGTGGGCTGGAACGGCCCGATCCCGGACTTCCTGAACTACACGCTCGCCGCCGAATGATCCGGCGCGCCGGGCTGGTGCTTGCGCTGGCGGCAGCGATGCTGCCCGGCGCGGCGCTGGCCCAGCAGTCCGCACCGCGGCTCAAGGCGCGCACGCTCGCCCAGCTGCCGCTTCCCCTGCCCGCGCCCTATGACGCGACCCGCGACGCCCGCAAGGATATCGACGCGGCGCTTGCCCGGGCGAAGAAGTCGGGCAAGCTGCTGCTGATCGATCTGGGCGCCAACTGGTGCGTCGATTGCCGGGTGCTGGCGGGCGTGCTCGAGCTTCCCGAGATGCGTAGCTGGCTGGCCCGCAATTTCGAGCTGGTCCAGGTCGATATCGGCATTTTCGACCGCAATCTCGACCTGCCCCGCCGCTTCGGCGGCGCCCCGCTAGAAGCGGTGCCGGCGATTCTGGTCGTCGACCCGAAGAGCGGCAGGCTGCGCAACCGCGACGACGTTCTCGGCCTGGGCGATGCCCGGCTCCTGCAGCCCCAGCAAATGGCCGACTGGCTCGCGCGCTGGACGCGATGATCGAATATGTCCCCATCATCGAAAGCCCCTGCGTCAGCATCTGCGTGATGGACGAGGCAACCGGCTGGTGCATCGGCTGCGGCCGCACCCTCGACGAGATCGCCCGCTGGGGCAGCACCGACCAGGCCGATCGCGACGCGGTGATGGCGGAGCTGCCGGCGCGGATGGAGAAGCTCGCTTCGTAAGCGCGCAATTGTGACGAACGCGCCGCCGGCGGGACCAGCGACATGGACAGCGCCCGGCCCGGATTGCGATCCCGGAAGCGGCTCCGGCGGACACGGAGCGCCCAGGGAGGACCAGTCATGCGTATCGGCCGCAGGGAATTCATCAAGCTCGGCGGGGCCAGCGCCGCCTATGCGCTGGCGGGTGGCGCGGTAGCCGCACCGACCGGGCGGGCGATCATCGACGTCCATATGCACGCCTATCCGGCGACGATGCAGCTCTCCACGCCGGTCACCAATCCGATCACGGGCGCGATGAGCCCGATCCGGATCGGCGCGGACCATCTCGCCGCCTGCATCGCCGAGATGAAGAAGCGCAACGTGGTGAAGGGCGTGGTCAGCGGCGGCGATGGCGACCGGATCCAGGCCGCGATCGACTGGCACGACCGCGACCCCGATCGGTTCATCGCCGGCGCCGGCATCCGCGGATCGGAGGACACGCCGCTGCCGCCGCTCGGCCAGCTCCGCAAGGCATTTGCGGAGGGCAAGCTCAAGGTGCTCGGCGAAGTGACTTCGCAATATGCTGGCTTCTCGCTCAGCGATCCCCGCTACGAGCCCTATCTGGCGCTGGCCGAGGAGTTCGACGCGCCCGTCGCGCTCCACACCGGCACGATGCCCGCGGGAACCAGCTTCGATCCCTGCTGCACCACGGCACGGGCACGGCTCGGCAATCCCGAGTTGATCGAGGAGGCGCTGAACCGCCACCCGAAGCTGCGGCTCAACATCATGCATGGCGGCTGGCCGTATCTCGACGACACAATCGCCATGCTGATGCTCTATCCCAACGTGAACATCGACACCGGCGCGGTCGACTGGCTGCTGCCGCGCCCCGCCTTCCACGCCTGGCTTCGCACGCTGGTCGAGTCGGGCTTCTCGAAGCGCATCATGTTCGGGTCGGACCATATGTACTGGCCCGATGCGATCGGCCTCGCCATTGACGGCATCGAGAGCGCCGACTTCCTCACCGAAGCGCAGAAGCAGGATATCCTGCACGACAATGCCATGCGCTTCTACAAGCTGTCGCCCGGCGGGTAGAAGCGGTCAGGCCGGTGCCTTGGCCGCTTCCAGCTCCGCCGCCAGCGCATCGTCCTTCGCGCCCGCACGCTGATAGGCGTCGCGGCTGCTCAGCCGGGCGAAATAGTCGAGGAACGGCTGCCGCTTCGGCAGCGTGCCGAACATCGTGCCCCAGCCGATCGCCGAGCCGACATAGATGTCCGCCGCGGTGAAGCGGTCGCCGGCGATGTAGGGATGTGCCGAGACGGCCTTTTCCAGCACGTCGACGGCCAGCTCGTAATTGCCATAGCCGAACATCCGCCCCTGATCGGCCGAAGGCTCGAACTTGGCGAAATTGTTGGTCACCGCCTGCTCGACCGGGCCGGCGGCGAAGAACAGCCAGCGATAATAGTCGGCGCGCTCGTCCGCGGTGGGCGCGAGATCGGCCTCGGGGAACGCCTCGGCGAGATAGGCACAGATCGCCGCGCATTCGGTGACGACGCGGCCGTCATGAACGATCGCCGGCACCTTCCCCATCGGATTGATGCCGAGATAATCCTCGCCCTTCATCGTCGTACCGTACTCGACGACCCGCGTCTCATAGGATGCGCCCGCTTCCTCCAGCGCCCAGCGGGCGATCCGGCCCCGCGACTGAGGATGGGTGTAGAAGATCAGTTCGTCTGCCATGGCCTGCCTCCGAATCGATGGAACATAAGGTGAACTTAATACCCCGCCTGGTCAACCTCCCCAAATCGTCATCCCGCCCCGGATCAGATCCGGGGCGGGATGACGGTCATGGGTCAGAGCGTCTTGAACGTCGCCAGCAGCCGGTCCCACGCCTTGTTGGCCTGGTCGGCGTTGTAGACCTGGCTGTCCGGCGGGCACCAGCCGTGCATCGTGCCCTTGTAGACCTCGATCTCGGCCGGGAGCTTGGCGGCGTCGAACGCCGCGCGCAGCTTGTCCTTGTCGCCGGGGGCGCGGCCATCGTCATTCTCGGCGATGGCGATCAGGAAGCGCGCCTTCATCGTCGGCACCAACGAGAGCAGGCCCTCCGCGGCGAGCCCACCGCCATGGAAGGTCGCGGCGCCGCGTACCCGCGCCGGCGATGTTGCGGCAGTGAGCATCACCAGCGGCCCGCCCATGCAATAGCCGGTGGTGCCGATGCCGCGTTTCGTATCCACCTCGGGCTGCTTGTCGACGAAGCCGATAAAGGCAGCGGCATCGCGCCGCGTCGCATCGGGGGTGAGCAGCGCGCGCCACGGCGTGACCTTCGCCCGCAGCGCATCGTCGAAGCCCTGGCCGGGCGTGACGAAGGGCGATCTCGTCGAGCGGTAGAAGGGATTGACGGTTAGCACGGCATAGCCCGACTGGGCGAGCCGATCGGCCATCTGGCGGAAGGCGGGACGCAGCCCGAAAATGTCGGGCCAGACGATGACCGCCGGGTGCCTGCCCTTGGCCGGCGCGACGAAATAGGCGTCGCAGCTGCCGTCCGGCGTGGTGATGGTGACGTCGCGCCCCTTGATCTCGGCGGCATTGGCCGGGACCGGGAGCAGCGCCAGCGCACCCGCCGCAGCGGCGCTCGCACCGAACTCGCGCCGGGTGATCAGGAAGCGTTCGTTGTCGGCGGCGGTCAGCTCGTCACACATGGGATCCCTCCATTGTCCGGATGGCGCCCGGTGCCCCGAGTCGCGCCGGGCGAGGCTACACGCCCCGCCCCGTCCTGCCGAGGCTCGACATCCGCTTCCGGCCCCTGCATGCCTCGGGCCGGACGAGGGGGAGCAGTGCATGGATCTCGAAGCCTATTTCGCGCGGACCGGCCAGGCGCAGCCCGGCAGCACCGATCGCACGGCACTGACCGCGCTGATCCGCGGGCATCTGGCGACCTTCCCCTTCGAGAATCTCGACGTACAACTCGGCCGGCCGGTCTCGCTCGATCCCGAGGCGATCTTCGACAAGCTGGTGACCCGGCGCCGCGGCGGCTGGTGCTATGAGCAGAACGGGCTGTTCGGCCGGGTGCTCACCACGCTCGGCTATGACGTGCGACGCCTCTCCTGCGGGGTGATGCGGCACGTGCACGGCGACGTATCGATGGGCAACCACCTTGCGCTCATGGTGACGCTGGAGGACCGGCCCTTGCTGGTCGATGTCGGCTTTGGCGGCATCCTGACCGGACCGCTGCCGATCGCGCCGGGCGCAGAGAGCCACCCGCCCTATCATGCCGGCCTGCGCGAGATCGACGGCCATTGGCGCTTCGAGGAGCGCTATACCGAGGCCGATCCGTTCAGCTACGACTTCACCACCGCGCCCGCCGACGAGGCGCTGTTCGCCCGGCGCTGCAGCGATCTGCAGACCAGCTCCGAATCGCCTTTCGTCCAGAATCTCGTCGTCCAGCAGCGCCGCGGCGACACGCACAGCACGTTGCGCGGCCGCGTTCTCATCACGCGCGGCCCCGAAGGCGAGACGCGCGAGCGGCTCCAGAACGCAGAAGCGCTGGTCGAGCGGCTCGACCAGCGCTTCGGATTGCAGGTGCCGGAGGCGGCGGGGCTATGGGACGCGATCTGCGCCCGCCACGCCGCCCTGTTCCCCGACGACGCTTAGTTGTTGCTGCTGCTGCGGAACAGCGTCTCGGCGGTATGCTCGATTGGCGCTGCCGGCGCGTCCTCGCCTGCGCCCTCGGCCTCACGGGCCGCCGCGGTGCGCTCGGCGCGGAGCTGCTCGATCAGCGCCTCGCGGTCGCCTTCCAGGCGCGTGTCGGTCGGCGCCTCGATGCCGGCGGCCTTGGCGGCCTTGGCGACGAGCGCATCGAGCTCGCGCTGCGAAGTGAGGCCCAGCGTGACCGGGTCCTTCGGCACGATGTTGGCGATGTTCCAGTGGCTGCGGTCGCGGATCGCGGCGATCGTGGTGCGGGTGGTGCCGATCAGCTTGCCGATCGCGCCGTCCGAGATCTCCGGATGGTTGCGCAGGATCCAGGCGATGCCGTCCGGCTTGTCCTGGCGCTTCGAGACCGGCGTGTAGCGCGGGCCCTTGGTGCGACGGACCTGCTCGGGGCCCTTCAGCATCTTGAGGACGTAGTTCGGGTCCTTCTGGCCCTTCTCGATCTCGTCCATCGTCAGCTCGTGCGCACGGACCGGATCGCGACCGGTGAGCTTGGTCGCGGCGGTATCGTCGGCGATCGCCTGGACCTCGAGGATGTGCAGGCCGCAGAACTCGGCGATCTGGTCGAACGAGAGCGAGGTGTTGTCGACCAGCCAGGAAGCGGTCGCGTGCGGCATCAGCGGCTGGGCCACTTGGAGTCTCCAGAAATAGAAAGGGCCGCCCTTCACGGGCGGCCTGTAACGGGCATGACTTAATGCGGGAACGCGCCGGGGGCAAGAAAGAAGCGCGCCCATGATCTGGTGGTGCCGATCAGGATCCGATAGGTCGAGGTGAATATCGGGGGAACATGATGCTGGGCCTTGTCACCGCTACCGCGCTTTTTCTCGGCTCAATCCAGAACCAGCCGGCGCCAATGCCGGCAAATGCGGCCCAACTCGATGCGATGTTGGCCGCCGGCGATCTTTCGGGAGTCAGCAAGGCGCTCTCGGCACCCAAGGATCTCGATGCGCTATATCGCAATATGAACTGGGAACGGGACTGGACGATCCGCGGCGCGCCACTCGCCATCACCTTCCTCTACATCCGCGATCTTCGCGCCATGGCATCACAAATGTCCGAGCAGGGGCGGACGCAGATGCTGGAAAGCGCAAGCATGATGGCACTCATTGCCTATGCCGTGATCACCGTCGACGGCGCCTATTGCGCCGATGCCAGCGCCCCCGCGCACCAGATGGATCAATTGGGGCAGATCGCGGGAGACACTCTTGTCGGCGCCGACAAGTTCCCGATCGAGACGCGCAAGATCCTGTTCGAGATCGTAACCGAAATGGAAGCGCGTACAGCCACCAGTCGGCTCCGCGATGGCTACAACCCCACTGTCTGTCGCGGCGGCATGGCCGAGATGACCGCCGGACTTCAGGCCGGCGTGCCGCGAGAGGTGCCAACGCCCAAGGGCCAGTTCGGCCGCACCTTCAACGTCGAACCGGCTCCCGGCTACAAGCCCGGACTTACCGACCCCGCGATCGCAGCGAAAACCGTAGCGGAGCGACGGGCGCAGATACCCGAGATGATCAGGAAAATACTAAAGCTGTAACCCGGCTCAGGCCGCAGCCCGGTCCCCGTACAGCGGATAGAGCGCGTTGAGGAACTGGCGGGCACTCGCTTCCCAGGTGAAGGTGCGACCATAGGCGGCGCAGGCCGCGCGGTCCCTGGTCAGCGCCGCACCGATCGCCCTGGTCAGGTCCTCGTCTGTAGCGCCCGTCTCCGGCGTCAGCACGTCGATCGGTCCGGTGACCGGATAGCCGGCGACGGGCACGCCGCAGGCCAGCGCCTCGATCATCACCAGCCCGAACGTGTCGGTCTTGCTCGGGAAGACGAAGACGTCGGCCGCGGCATAGGCGCTGGCGAGCTCGGTTCCGAACATCGGGCCGAGGAACTTCGCCTCGGGGAAGCGCGCCTGAAGCGAGGCGCGAGCCGGGCCGTCACCCACCACCACCTTGGTGCCCGGATGCGACGACTTCAGGAACGCCTCGATGTTCTTCTCGATCGCGACGCGGCCGACATAGAGCTGCACCGGCCCCTCCAGGCCCTGCATCGCCGGATGCGGCGCGATGCCGGGGTGGAAATTGGCCAGATCGACGCCCCTGCCCCAATGCTTCACATGGCTGAGCCCATGATCGGTCAGCGACTGGCGGATCGACGGAGTCGAAGCCAGGATCGCCTGGCTCGGCGCGTGGAACCACTTGATGTAACGCCAGATCCACTCGGCCGGCACGCCCGAGCGCGCCGAGACATAGTCCGGGAACTGGGTGTGATAAGCGGTGGTGAAGGGCATCTCGTTGCGGATGCACCAGCGCCGCGCGGCGACGCAGAGCGGTCCCTCGGTGGCGAGGTGAATCGCGGTGGGCCCGAATTCCTCGAGCATCGCGCCGACGCTGGCGACGCGGGCAAGCGCCAGCCGGATCTCCGGATAGGTCGGGCATGGCAGCGAATAGAAGAGGTCGGGCGAGATCACCTTGACCAGGTGGCCCTGTTTCTCGAGCACGCTGCGCACCGATTGCAGCGTACGCACGACTCCATTCACCTGGGGCTCCCAGGCGTCCGTCACGATAGCTATCCGCACCGGTCCGACCTCCGTTGCCGTCACGCAGCCGCCAGTCTGACCCCGGACGCTGCTTCGCTTTCGCGCTTCGCCATCTCTTCGGCCCAATGGAGTATTTCCATGGTACCGTCGTAATGCTCCACGAGCGCGGTGCAACCCTCCACCCAATCGCCGTCATTGTAATAGGCGATGCCTTCGATGCTGCGCATCTCCGCAGTGTGGATGTGTCCGGCGATCACGCCGTCGACTCCCCGCGCACCGGCTTCGTGCGCGACGATCTCTTCGAACTTCGAGATGAACTCGACGGCGTTCTTCACCTTGGCCTTGGCGTATTTGCTCAGCGACCAATAGGGCAGGTCCATCCAGCGGCGGACGCGGTTCACCAGCCGGTTGAGGCCCATCATCATCTCGTAGGCGGCGTCGCCCAGATGGGCGAGCCAGCGGTGCGACATGGTGATCGCGTCGAACTCGTCGCCGTGCAGCACCAGCAGGCGGCGGCCATCGGCGGTGGTGTGGATCGCCTGGCGGCGGATGTGCACGCCGCCGAAGTTCAGGCCCGAGAACTGGCGGAACATTTCGTCATGGTTGCCCGGGATATAGATGATCTCGGTGCCGCGCTTGGCGCGCTTGAGGAAGCGCCAGACGATGTCGTTGTGCGAATCGGGCCAGTAGAAGCGCTTCTTGAGCGCCCAGCCGTCGAGGATGTCGCCGACCAGGTACATCAGGTCGCAATCGACATGGTCGAGGAAGTCGATGAGCATCTCGGCATTGCAGCCGCGCGTGCCGAGATGGACGTCGGAGATCCACACCGTGCGGTAGCGCTTGCGCTCCGTGACCGCCTTTTCGGGGATCGACGGAGTCGATGCGTGAAAGTCCGCGACGTGCTGCGCGTCGAACGGAAGCCTCGTGATCGTGGCCATCTAACCAGCCCTGCAACTGCCCTTGCCTGGCTCGGCTAAATGGCCGCGTAATGTGACATTTCGAATCGTTTCCGCTTCACGCGGATGTCACAGAAATATGCATAATAGGGCGCTTCCCCCTGACGAATCAGGGGGTTAGCATTCATGCAATGATCGGAATATGTCCAGGCTGGGCCGCCACCCGGTCGATCCAGGCGCGCACCGCCGGATAGGGCTGGAGGCTGAACCCGCCATCCTCGGCGACATGGGTATAGGCGTAGAGCGCGATGTCGGCGAGCGTCAGCCGGTCGATCACGAACCAGTCGCGCCTCTCGAGATGCTCGTCCATCAGCGCCAGCGCCGCCTCGCCCGCCGCCTGCTTGGCCGGCAGGTTCGCACGCTGGACCTCGTTCAGATGGTCGAAGCCGATCCACTTCGCCCAGAAGCGCAGGGTCGCGACATTGGGCTCGTGGTTGTATTGTTCCCAGAACAGCCAGCGCAGCATGTCCGCCCGCTCGAACCGGTCGTGCGGGATCAGGTCGCTGCCATCGGCCAGGTAGAAGCACGCCGCATTGCTCTCGGGCAGGAAGTCGTCGGCGCCGACCTGGAGCGTCGGGATCCGGCCATTGGCGTTGACCTGGGAGAGGAACGCCGGCGTGCGCGTCTCACCCTTCATGATGTCGTACTCGCGCCGCTCGAGTTCCAGCCCGAGATGCGCGGCGGTCAGCCGGATCTTGTAGCAATTGCCCGAGGCGGCATATTCGTGAAGCACCAGCGCGGCCATCAGTCCCTCCCTTGTCCGGACGCCCCCTTCGGGCGCAGCCCCGCGCGACGTCCAACAAAACGGGCCGGACAAATCATAAGCCGAGCTTATGATCAGAGATACCCATTCTCCGTCCGCCAGCGGACCGTGCGGCGATGCCAGAGCCATATCGCGAACGCCAGGCCGGCGAGGAACAGCCAGCCCCAAAGATGCTTCCACCACGGGATCATGCCGGTCGCGCGCAGGTCGCGGCCATTGGCCTTGTCGAGCGCGGCCTGGCCGACAGGATTGAGCGGCGCGGCGACCACGCCCCAGTCCGAGCTGAAGAACAGCACATGGCCATATTCGGTGCCGTACCAGAAGGGCATGCCGAGAAAGGTCGTCTCGCGCACCGAATAGCCGAACTTCGGCGCGCTCATATTGGCATAGGAAGGCGCAGGCTGGCCCAGCCCGTATTGGGCGCGCTTGATCGCGATATATTGCTCGGCCTTGCTGTGCACGCGCTGGATGTGGACGCCATAGGCATCGATCGCCGCGATCATGTCGCCCAGCTCGGGCGGCACCTTCACCTCGGCCAGCTCGTCCACGGTCGGCCGGCTGGCAGCGACCCAGTAGCGATCCGAGAATACCAGCGCACCGAGCAGCACCAGCGCGAGCGCGCCGCACACCAGGCTGAGCGCCCATTCCTTCCGCAGAACTTCCATATGCCCCTCCCCCAAGGTGACCTTGCCGCCCCGCCCTAGCTGCCGGAACGCGCCTTTCGTGGCGACGCGCCCGACGGCTTGTCGTCGCCATCGCCATCCTGCGCCGGCACTGCCGGAATGGCCTTGGTGCCAAGATCGGCCGCCCCCGCGACCAGCCCGTCCAGCGTGCCGCCGTCAAAGCCCAGCTCGCGCATCAGCCCGTCGATCACCGGGGCCTGCGCCCGGTAGCGCAAAGCCGCCGCCACCGCCGAGTTGGCGAGGTTGCGATCCCCCTCGCCACCGTCATTGGCGACCCCGCCGCCCGCACCGCCGCGGCCGGTGATCCCGTCGACCTGCACGATCTTGATCGAATCGATCGCCTCGAGCGGCTTGGACGCCTCGCGGATCACTTCCGGCAGCACCTTGAGCAGCGCCAGCTTGGTCTGGAGCGACATGGTCTCGGACGAGAGCAGGTTCGCCGCCTCGTTGATCGCGCGCTGGCCGGCGGCCTCCACCTCGAAGCGCACCCGGTCCGCCTCGGCCTTGAGCTTGGCGGCCTCGGCTTCGCCCTCGGCCTGGAGGCGCGCGGCCTCGGCACGGTCGGACGCGGCCTGCTTCTCGGCATCGGCCTGAACCTTGATGCCGATCGCGGCGCGCTCCGCCTCGCGGGCGGCGTCGATCAGCTCGATCCGCTTCTGGCGCTCGGCGACCTCGGCCTCGCGCGCGGTGCCGACGCGTTCCTCGGCGACCACCGCCTCGGCGCGCGCCTTGTCCGCCTCGGCCTTGGCCTGGCTTTCCTCGCGACTCTTGTTCTGCACCGCGATCTGCTGCTCCTGCCGGGCGAGCTCGAGCGCCTGGTCCTGGGCGATCTTGGCCTGCTGCACCGCGCGGTCCGCTTCGATTTGCTGGCTGTCGACCAGCTTCTTCGCCTCGATCCGCGCCTGATCCGCCTCCTGCTGCCGCAGCGCCTGCTCGCGCGCGACCTCCGCCGCCTGCGCGGCGCGGCGCATCTCGACCTCGCGCTCCTGCTCCAGCCGGGCGAACTCATTGTCGCGGCTGATCAGGAAGGACTGGCGTGCGGCCTCGAGATTCTTGGTCTCGATCTGCACGCGCGTATCCTGCTCGATATCGTTGCGCGCCTTCTTGCGCAGCTCGATCTGCTCGGTGAGCTTGGTCAGGCCCTCGGCGTCGAAAGCGTTGTTGGCATTGAAATGCTCGATCGACGTCTGGTCGAGCCCGGTGAGCGACACCGACTCCAGCTCGAGGCCGTTCATCGCCAGATCGACCGACGAGACCTGCTGCACCTTCTGGACGAACTCGGCACGCTGCTCGTGGAGCTGCGCCATCGTCATGCCCGCGGCGACCGAGCGCAGCGCGTCGACGAACTTGCCCTCGACCAGCTCCTTGAGCGCATCGGGGTGCATCGTGCGCATGCCGAGCGTCTGCGCGGCGGTCGCAATCGCCTGGGCGTCGGGCCGGACGCGGACATAGAATTCCGCCTTCACGTCGATGCGCAGCCGGTCGAGCGTGATCAGCGCGTCCATGTTCTTGCGCTCCACCGCGAGGCGCACGGTGTTCATGTTCACCGGCATCGTCTCATGGAACACCGGCAGCACCAGCGCGCCGCCGTTGATCACCACCTTCTCTCCGCCGAACCCCGTGCGCACGAAGCCGATCTCCTTCGAGGCGCGCTTGTAGAGCCGCGCCAGCGTGAGGCCGAGGATCAGCAGCGCGAACAGCGCGATGCCGGCATAGATCAGATACGGGATCATCGAAGTGGCTCCTGCAGGCACGATCGCGTTCATCGGTTCAGCCATCCAGTCGGGGTAAGTGGAAATCGCCGCGCGAGATCGCGCGGAAGCGCTCGCCTTCGCGACGGACGAGCAGCACGCGCTCGCCTTCCTCGAAGACCTGGCCGTCATTGTCGGGCTCGACCATGACGTAATGGACCTGGCCGTGGTGATCCTCGGCCCGGGCGCGGGCCGGCGAGCCGGTGCTCGCGCGGCCGGTGACGATCTGCGCGCTGGTGCCGACCAGCACCTCGAGCGGCACGGCGGTGGTGAAGTCGCGCGGCAGGATCGGCGCGAGCAGCCGTGCCGCGAGCCCGGTCAGCGGCAGCGCGGCGACGCCGACCGTCGGCACCGCGGCCAGCGTCGGCAGCGGCGCGCCGCTCCAGTCGCGCAGCAGCTGCTGGAGCGCGAGCCCACCGATCCCGAAGATCGCCAGGAAGATCACGATCAGCATCAAGAGCGGCAGCCGCCCGACGCCGAGCCAGGAGAGGAAATCGAAATGGAGATCGGCATGCATGTCGGCATGAAAATCCGCGTCCACGTCATGTCCCACGCCGACAGCCTGCACGATGCCGATGAGCAACATCAGCACCACGGCTACGACGAACGCGAAATTCCCCTCTGCGAGAAGGAACGCAAGCACCCTGGACACCCCCGATTCGAAGGGCGAGCCTAAATGCTGGGCATACGTTCCACTAGCGAAATCGGAATCTTTTCAGGGGGCTGAGCTGCTCTCCCTCTCCCCCTTGGGGAGAGGGTCGGGGAGAGGGGCAGTGTGTCCTGATCCGAAGCCGAATGCATGCCGCTGGCGTCATGCCCCTCTCCCCAGAGGGGAGAGGGAGAAGAAGGCCAGGCACCCGTCCCTATTCCACCGTCAGCACGATCTTCCCGACATGCTCGCCCGATTCCATCCGGGCATGCGCACCCGCCGCATCGGCCAGCGGGAAGACCGCGTCGATCACCGGTTTCAGCTTCCCCTCGGCCACGAACGGCCAGACGATGCGGTGCAACTCGTCGGCGAGCAGCGACTTGAACTCCACCGAGCGCGGGCGGAGCGTCGAGCCGGTCAGGACCAGCCGCTTGCGCATGATCTCGAAGATCGGGATCGTCGCCTGCATGCCGCGCTGCACGGCGATCGAGACGTGCCGCCCCTCCTCGGCCAGGCACTGGAGGTTGCGCGGCACATAGTCGCCGCCGACCATGTCGAGCACGATGTTGACGCCCTTGCCCGCGGTGATCTCCATCACCCGGGCGACGAAGTCCTCGGTCTTGTAATTGATCGCGAAATCCGCACCGATCCGCCGCGCCGCTTCGCACTTGTCGTCGGATCCGGCGGTGACGATGATCTTGAGCCCGAACAGATTGGCGAGATGGATCGCCATCGTGCCGATGCCCGAAGTGCCGCCATGGACGAGGATCCACTCCCCTTCCGTCGCATAGGCACGCTCGAACACGTTGCTCCACACGGTGAACAAGGTCTCGGGGATCGCCGCCGCCTCGATCATCGTGATCGCCGGCGGCACCGGCAGGCACTGACCATAAGGTGCCACCGCATATTCGGCATAGGCCCCGCCCGCGACCAGCGCGCAGACCGGCGTGCCCAGCATCTCGCGCGGCACGTCCTCGCCCACCGCGACGACCTTGCCGCCGATCTCCATGCCGAGGATCGAGGGCGCGCCTGGCGGCGGCGGATACTGGCCCTTGCGCTGCATCACCTCGGGCCGGTTCACCCCGGCGGCGGCGACCTTGACCAGCACCTCGCCCCGGCCGGGCGTCGGCACGGGGCGCGATACCGGCACCAGCACCTCGGGCCCGCCGGGCGCCTCGGGATCGATTGCCAGCATCGTTTCCGGGAGAGCCATCGCCATGTCGCTTTCGAACGCAGGAGAAACCGGGCGTCTTATTGACATCGGCCCTGCCAGGGTCAACGCTGCCCCGATGGACGCCGACGAAAATCTTCCGCGTCGCAAGGACGACCTTGTCGTCCAGCTCGGACGCCAGGACCTCGATCCCCTTTCGGTTGAGGAACTTACCGAACGAATCGCATTGCTCGAGGCCGAGATAGATCGGACTCGAAGCAAAATTTCACGGTCCATTAATCACCGCGCAAGCGCAGACGCTCTATTTAAGAAATGAGCGTTACGGCACCGGAGATGGGGGAGACCCTCCTGGTGCCAGGCCGGCCATGCCCCCGGCATGGCCTGCGATATGCCGGGTGGCATATCGCACCTGGCAGCAGGCGGATCTCCGCCATTCAACTCCGGTGCGGGGCCGCGGCGCTTGATGCGGGGCCCATGCCTCCCGACATAAGGGGAGACAGGGGCCGTGTATCCTTTCCGGCCCACAGGAGTTGTACCTGAATGCCTAGTTTCGCCTCCGCCCTGGAATCGACGCTGCACAAGGCTCTCGAAGCAGCAAGCTCGCGTCGCCACGAATATGCTACCCTCGAGCATCTGCTGCTCGCACTCGTCGACGACGAGCATGCCAGCAAGGTGATGAGCGCGTGCGGCGTGGATCTTGGCGAACTCAAGAATACCGTGGCGCATTATCTCGACACCGAACTCGAGGCGCTCAAGGTCGAGCAGGCCACCGATCCCTCGCCGACCAGCGGCTTCCAGCGCGTCGTCCAGCGCGCCATCCTCCACGTCCAGTCCTCGGGCCGCGACGAAGTGACCGGCGCGAACGTTCTCGTCGCCCTGTTCAGCGAGCGCGAGAGCTATGCCGTCTATTTCCTGCAGCAGCAGGACATGAGCCGCCTCGACGCGGTGAGCTACATCTCGCACGGCGTCGGCAAGGGCAGCACCGGCAGCACTGAATCGACCACGCCCAAGGGCGCAGCCGACGAGGACAAGGCCGCCAAGCAGGAGCCCAAGTCGGGCAAGGGCGAGAGCGCGCTCAAGCAGTTCACCGTCGATCTCAACGAGAAGGCCAAGGCCGGCAAGGTCGATCCGCTGATCGGTCGCGCCGCCGAAGTCGATCGCACGATCCAGATCCTGTGCCGCCGCTCGAAGAACAACCCGCTCTATGTGGGCGATCCGGGCGTGGGCAAGACCGCCATCGCGGAAGGCCTGGCGCGAAAGATCGTCGAGGGCGAAGTGCCCGACGTGCTCAAGGAAGCGGTGATCTACTCGCTCGACATGGGCGCGCTGCTCGCCGGCACCCGTTATCGCGGTGACTTCGAGGAGCGCCTCAAGCAGGTCGTCACCGAGCTCGAGAAGCTGCCGCACGCCGTCCTCTTCATTGACGAGATCCACACCGTGATCGGTGCCGGCGCCACCAGCGGCGGCGCGATGGACGCGTCGAACCTGCTCAAGCCGGCGCTGTCGGGCGGTTCGATCCGCTGCATCGGCTCGACCACCTACAAGGAGTTCCGCAACCACTTCGAGAAGGACCGGGCGCTGCTCCGTCGCTTCCAGAAGATCGACGTGAACGAGCCGACGGTCGAGGACACGATCAAGATCATCACCGGTCTGCGCTCGGCGTTCGAGGAGCATCACCAGCTGAAGTACACGCCCGACGCGATCAAGTCGGCGGTGGAGCTGAGCGCGCGCTACATCAACGACCGCAAGCTGCCGGACAAGGCGATCGACGTGATCGACGAGGCCGGTGCGATGCAGATGCTGGTGCCGCCGTCGAAGCGGAAGAAGACGATCACGGTCAAGGAGATCGAGGCGGTCATCGCGACCATGGCCCGCATCCCCCCGAAGAGCGTGTCGACCGACGACACCAAGACGCTGGCCAATCTCGAGACCGATCTCAAGCGGGTCGTGTTCGGCCAGGACAAGGCGATCGAGGTGCTCAGCTCGGCGATCAAGCTCAGCCGTGCGGGCCTGCGCGATCCGGATAAGCCGATCGGCAACTACCTGTTCTCGGGCCCGACCGGCGTCGGCAAGACCGAGGTGGCGAAGCAGCTTTCCGAGCTGCTCGGCATCCCGCTCCAGCGCTTCGACATGTCGGAGTATATGGAGCGCCACAGCGTCTCGCGCCTGATCGGTGCCCCTCCGGGCTATGTCGGCTATGATCAGGGCGGCCTGCTCACCGACGCGGTCGACCAGCAGCCGCACTCGGTGCTCCTGCTCGACGAAATCGAGAAGGCGCATCCGGACCTGTTCAACATCCTCCTGCAGGTGATGGACAACGGCAAGCTGACCGACCACCACGGCAAGACGGTCGATTTCAGGAACGTCATCCTGATCATGACCACCAATGCTGGCGCGTCGGACATGACCCGCGAGTCGATCGGCTTCGGCGAGATCAGCCGCGACGACGTCCAGGAAGAGGCGGTGAAGAAGCTCTTCACCCCGGAATTCCGCAACCGTCTCGATGCGATCGTGCCGTTCGATTACTTGCCGACCGCGGTGGTCAGCCGGGTGGTGGACAAGTTCATCCTCCAGCTCGAGCTGCAGCTGGCGGATCGCGGCGTCCATATCCAGCTCGACGAGGCGGCCAAGGCGTGGCTCACCGAGAAGGGCTATGACAAGCTCTATGGCGCGCGTCCGATGGGCCGCCTGATCCAGGAGAAGGTCAAGCAGCCGCTCGCCGAGGAGCTGCTGTTCGGCAAGCTCGTCCATGGCGGCGAAGTGAATGTGAAGCTCAAGGACAATGCCCTGAACTTCCAGATCACGCCCGCGGCGCCCAAGCCCAAGAAGGGCAAGAAGACCGAGGCCGCCAAGGCGTCCAAATAAGGCTTCCGACCTTTGAGAACCGATCGGGCCGGGAGGAAACTCCCGGCCCGTTTCGTTTGCGTCGGGGACGCCCGGCCCGCTTCGTCGGATTTGCACAATCGCGCAGATGCGTCCTGCGCTATGATGCGCGCAATTAGAACAACGCACTCTCGCTTCGGGTCGCAGCCATGGTTCTTCCAGGGAGTATCCGAATGCGATCGAAGAGAATGAAGATACTGGGTGCCGGAACGGCGCTGGCGGGCATGCTCGCCGCCGGCCTGGTCGTCGCGCAGACCAGCAACGATACCGCGCCCGAGGCGCGCTATGTGATGGACGTCGGCACCCATGCCGGCATGATGGGCCAGGGCGATCGACGCGAAGTGGTGCTGCGGCTCGGCTCGCGGCTGCCCGCGACCGGCGGCGCCCCCAAGGCCGATCACTTCCTGCCCGAGGGCATGCGCATGGGCGCATCGGTGCCGCTGATCACGCCCGAGGCGAGCAAGGGCGGAACCGACACCCAGCCGTTCGAGCGGCCCAAGGGCCGGCTGCTGATCTTCTGGGGTTGCGGCGCGCATGCCGGCCCGGGCCAGCCGGTGATCATCGACTTCGCCAAGCTTGCCAAGGGCCAGGTGCCGCCCGACCTGTTCTCGGCGAGCATCGCGTCCGAGGTCGGACCGCGCCCGGGCAACAGCCGCACCTATGGCGACTGGCCGAACGGCAAGTCGAGCGCGCAGGTCCGTGGCAATTCCTCGCTGATCGGCCAGCACCGGATCGCCGGCAACTACAGCCCGGAGATCAGCTTCGCGGTCAATCAGGACTTCATGGCGGCGCCGCGGGTGAAGTCGGGCAGCGCCGGCGACGGCTCGATCCCGCTCAACTGGGGCGCGGTGCCGGCGGCGACCGGCTATTATGCCTGGGCGATGGGCGCCGGCGACCGCGCGAAGAATGGCGACGTCGTCTGGTGGGCCTCCTCCGCCTCGCGCCAGTTCGGCGGCGACCTGTGGAACTGGCTCTCGCCGGGCACGGTCAACCGGCTGATCGGGCAGAAGGTGGTGATGCCGCCCAGCCAGACCAGCTGCACCATCCCCGCCGAGGCGAAGGCCGCCGCAGGCGAGATGATGATGGGCTTCCTCACCGCCTATGGTCCGGAGGCGAATTATGCCTTCCCCGAACGGCCCAAGGATCCGAAGGTCGCCTGGCACCCGAAATGGACCGCCAAGGTCCGCTATCGGGCGCAGGGCACCTTCATGCCCGGCATGCCCGACATGGGCGATGCGATGCTCGGCCGGACCGACAATGAGGACGGCCGGCCCGAGCAGCCCAAGCCCAAGCCCTGCAAGCCCAAGCTGGGCGGCCTGCTGAAGCGCGCCGCGGGCCTAGGCGGCGGTTGCTGAACGCGGATATGTGCCGAAGGGGCGGCGGCGTTCCTGCCGCCCCTTCATTTCGCGCGGCAAGCCGCTGGCGCGCTTCATAAACATGGCCCGGGACCGGTTATCTTTACGGGTTGTTTGTCATGTTGGGCGTAGGCCTGCGCCATGCTGGCGTTGCGTCTCCTGCGGCTGTCCGTCCTTGTCGGCGCGTTGATCGCGCTGCTGGGCATCGCCGTGCCCGCGAATGCCCAGGGCAATGTCGGGCGGGCGCTCGACATCTGCGTGCTGCGCGACACCGGCGGCATGAACCCCGCCGAGCTGATCCAGCATCCCGAACGCTTCGACTGCACCACCCGGCAGTACAAGCTCGGCCCCGGCAGTTTCTGGGTGATCTCGGGCGATATCGACCAGAGCTCGCGCCCCGGCGCCCGCCTGTTCGCGCGCTTTGCCAGCCTGTGGCAGCAGGGCATGGCGATGCACACCCTCTATGCCGATGGGCGTATGTTCAGCCAGCGCACCGATGCGCGCGGCATCACCCCCTGGATCCAGCTCGGCGCGGTCGGCGAGATCCAGATCGAGCGGCGCGAGGCCAAGGTCGTCCGCCTGCTCTGGCATGTCGAGGGATCGGCGAACATGCGCGGCATCATGCTCGGCACAAGGCTGGTGACCGGCACCGAGAGCCAGCGCGCCACCATCGCCCTCACCGCGCTCTATGCCGGGTTCGGGGGCCTCTGCCTCGGGCTGCTCGTCTATAATCTCGCGCTCTGGGGTGCGCTGCGCCACCGGTTCCAGCTCTATTATTGCGTGATGGCGCTGGGGTTGCTCGGCTATGTTTTCTCGTCCTCGGGCGCGCTCGCCTGGGCCTTTCCGGACATCGTCAACAACGATCGGCTGCGGCTCAACTATCTCCTGCTCGGCTTCACCGGCGCCAGCGCGCTGATCTTCGCGCGCAGCTTCTTCGAGGAGGCGGTGTTCACCGGCTGGCTCGGCCGCTTCGTCTATGTCGTGGCGGGGGCGCTGCTGGGCGTCGGGCTGCTGGTCTTCTGCTTCGCCCCGCTCAACGTCCAGATCGTCGATGCTGCCTTCACCACCACCTTTCTGTTGCTCGGCGCAGTGGTCGGGCCGACCCTGTGGCGGGCCTGGCAGGTGCGCTCCAACTATCTCTGGCTGTTCGCGATCGGCTGGGGGGCACCGATCCTCACCTCGCTGCTGCGCACGCTCGCCAATTTCCACCTCATCGAGTGGAACTTCTGGCTCGACAATTCGACCCTGCTGTCGATGGCGCTCGAGGCGCTGATGTCGAGCCTCGCCATCGCCTATCGCATCAAGCTGCTGCGCGACGAGCGCGACGACGCCATCGCCAGCGAAGTGATGGCCCGCCGCCTGGCCGATACCGATCCGCTCACCGGCCTGCTCAACCGCCGCGCCTTCCTCGCCCAGGCGATCGGCCGGCCGGGCGAGCAGCAATTGCTCATCGCCGACATCGATCATTTCAAGCGGGTCAACGAGACGCTCGGCCATGACGGCGGCGACGAGGTGCTGCGCCTGTTCGCCCGCACGCTGCGCCACGCCGCCCCCGCCGGCACGCTAGTCGCCCGGATGGGCGGCGAGGAATTCGCCATCCTGTCTTCGGTCGATGCGCGAATCGAGCCCGAGCAGCTGCTCGCCCGGCTGCGCGCCACCCGCATGCCCTTCGACCTGAAGGTCACCGCCAGCATCGGCGGCTGCACCGGCCCATTGACCGGCGATATCGACTGGAAGACTCTCTATCGCGGCGCCGACATCGCGCTGTTCGAAGCCAAGTCCGCCGGCCGCGACCGCGCGCGCTCGGCCCACCGCGAAGCCGCCTGATCCGCTTGCCCGGCGCCGCTGCCCGGCGTATGGGATTCACCATGTCGGGACGAGCCAGGAAGATCGCCATCGGGGCGCTTGCCGCGCTTGCGCTGCTTGCCTTCGCATCCCCCGATCGCCGCGCCGACATCGCCATCCACATGCACCGCGTGGACGACCTCACGCCGCAACGGGTCGAGGCGGTCGTCGATATCGGCATCTTCGCGATTTCCGTGCTCGTCACCTGGAGCAAGCGGCTTACGACTTGACCCCCGAAAAGGCTTGCTTACACCAGTGTCAATGACTGACCCCGAACAGATCTGGCGTACCGCGTACAACCATCCCGGTGCCTGGGACACGCCCTTCCCGCCCCAGTCCATGGTCGATCTGTTCGAGGCGAGCGCCCGCGCCCACCCCCAGGCCCCGCTGCTCGATTTCATGGGCCGCCACTACAGCTATGGCGAGACGCTGGACGGCGCCAACCGCGTCGCCTGCGGCCTCAAGGCCTTGGGCTATGGCCCGGGCGACCGGATCGGGCTCTTCCTGCCCAACGTGCCGCACTATGTCGCCGCCTATTACGGCATCCTCAAGCTCGGCGCGACCGTGGTCAATTTCTCGCCGCTCTACACGGTCGAGGAGCTGAGCCACCAGGTCGCCGATTCGGGCACCCGGCTGCTCTTCACCATCTCCGCCTCGGCGCTGCTGCCGACCGCGCTCAAGGTGCTCGAGCAGAGCGATCTCGAGCGGCTGGTGGTCGGGTCGGTCGCCGGCGCGCTGCCCGCGGCCAAGTCGCTCTTCTACCGGCTGTTCCGCGGTGCCGAAGTGGCGCAGCGCCCGCATGACGAACGCATCCTCGCCTTCTCCAAGCTGATCGCGAACAACGGCATCTGCGACGCGCCGAAGATCGATCCCGAGAAGGACGTCGCGCTGATCCAATATACCGGCGGCACCACCGGCACCCCCAAGGGTGCGGTGCTGACCCACCAGAATCTCTCGGCCAATGCCCGCCAGGTCGCCCGGCTCGATCCCGAGATGGGCACGGCCAAGGACAAGGTGCTGGGCGTCCTCCCCTTCTTCCACGTCTTCGCCAATACCTGCGTGCTCAACCGCACCGTGGTGACCGGCGGCGAGATCGCGATGCTGCCGCGCTTCAACGCCAAGCAGGCGCTGGCCGAGCTGCGCCGCACCCAGCCGCGCGCTCTGCCCGGCGTGCCGACCATGTACCAGGCGCTGCTCGACGCGCCGGGCATGAAGCCGTCCGACTTCGCCTCGCTGCGCTACTGCATCTCGGGCGGGGCGCCGCTTCCCGCCCAGCTCAAGGAGGAATGGGAGAAGGTCACCGGCGCCCGCGTGATCGAAGGCTATGGCCTGTCCGAAAGCTCGGGCGTGGTCTGCACCAATCCCTATGTCGGCCTCAACAAGCCCGGCACGATCGGCCAGCCGCTCCAGGGCACCCGCGTCAAGCTGGTCGACAAGGAAGACCCGACCCGCCCGCCGCCCGAGGGCGAGCCCGGCGAGATCGTCGTCCATGGCCCGCAGATCATGCAGGGTTACTGGAATCGCCCCGATGCCGATGCCGAGGTGTTCGTCACGGTCGATGGCGAGCCGCACTGGCTGCGCACCGGCGATGTCGGGCTGATCGACGAGGACGGCTATATCAAGATCGTCGACCGGCTGAAGGACATGATCGCGGTCGGCGGCTTCAAGGTCTTCCCCAGCCAGATCGAGGCGGTGCTCTACCAGCATCCGGCAGTGAAGGAGGCGCTCGTGATCGGCCTGCCCGACGCCTATCATGGCGAGCTGCCCCACGCCTATGTCACGCTCGACGAGGGCTCGGACGTGAGCGGACCCGAGATCTGCGCCTGGCTCAACGGCAAGCTCGGCAAGCATGAGCGCGTGTCCGAGGTGGTGGTCCGCCTCAACCTGCCCAAGACGATGATCGGCAAGCTCAGCCGCAGGGACCTGCTGAAGGAAGTGCAGGGAGAGCAGGCATGAAGACGCTACTGGCCGTGCTGGCATTGACCCTCGCGGCCCCTGCCCCCGAGCAGCGGATCGACGTCGCGCTGTCCAACTTCAAGTTCACGCCCGCGACGATCGCGCTGGTCCATGGCCAGAGCTATGTCCTGCACCTGACCAGCAGCGGCGGCCACAGCTTCGCGGCAAGGGACTTCTTCGCCGCCGCGACGATGCCCGCCGCGGACCGCGCGAAGCTCAAGGACGGCAAGATCGAGCTGGACAGCGACCGCGCCGTCGACCTCCACTTCACCGCGCCCAGGGCAGGCAGCTACCCGATCAAATGCACCCACCTGCTTCATGCCAGCTTCGGCATGACGGGGAAGTTCGTGGTGAGCTAACTCCTAAGCCCCTCCCCTTCAGGGGAGGGGTTTGGGGTGGGGCATGTATCTCATCGAGACCGGGAGCCCGTTGACAGCCCCCACCCCAACCCCTCCCCTGAAGGGGAGGGGCTATTGCTACTCAATCCCCCGCCACCACATCCTTGCCGAACATCACCGCCTTCAGGTTCATGAACTCGTGCATGCCCCACGGCCCCAGCTCGCGGCCATGGCCCGACAGCTTCACGCCGCCGAACGGCGCCTCGGGCGTCGAGGCGAGCAGCGAATTGACCGCAGTCATGCCCGACTGGATGTCGCGCGCGAACCGCTCGATCTCGGCCTCGTCCGTCGTCCACACCGCCGAGCCGAGCCCGTAGGGCACGTCATTGGCCAGCGCGATCGCCGCATCGATGTCGGCGACCTTGTAGACCGCCGCCACGGGTCCGAAGACCTCCTCCTTCGCCACGTCGCTCTCCGGATCCATGTCGGTCAGCACGCCCGGCGTCATCCAGGCGCCCTCGCGCTCGATCTTCTCGGCACCGAAGCGCAAGGTCGCGCCTTCGCTGACGGCACGCGCCACCTGCTCCAGCACCGTATCGCGCTGGGCGACGCTGGAGAGCGGGCCCATGCCCGTCTCCCTCTCCATCGGGTCGCCGATCTTCACCGCCTTCATCCCTGCCTCGAACTTCTCGAGGAACGCGTCATGGACATCGGCGTGCACGATCATCCGCTTGGCGCAGATGCAGCTCTGCCCGGCATTCTGCACGCGCGCCGTGACCGCGGTCTTCGCCGCAAGATCGAGATCGGCAGAGGGCATCACGATAAGCGGGTCGGAACCGCCCAGCTCCAGCACCACCTTCTTCAGCGCACGCCCTGCGGCCTGGGCGACCTGCGCGCCGGCGCCTTCGCTGCCGGTCAGCGTCACCGCCACCACCCGCTTGTCGGCAATGATCGCGGCGACCTTGTCGGACTTGATGGCGAGGTTCTGGAACAGCCCGTCCGGCGCGCCCGCCGCACCCATCATCTGCTGGATCAGCGCCGCGCAGCCCTGCACGTTCGAGGCATGCTTCAGCAGCGCGACATTGCCCGCCATGATCGTCGGCGCGAGGAAGCGGACCACCTGCCAATAAGGGAAGTTCCATGGCATCACCGCCAGCACCGGCCCCATCGGCAGCCAGCGCGCCACGGCATGGCCGCTCGCGGTCTGCACGGTCGTCGGCTCCAGATAGGACGGGCCGGCCTTGGCATAATGGCGGAAGCCGCTGATGCACTTCTCCACCTCGGCGATCGCGCTCGCCAGCGTCTTGCCCATCTCCTTGGTCGCGGTCTCGGCAAGGTGCTGCTTGTTGGCCTCCCAGGCATCCGCGATCTTGGTCAGCAGCTCGGTGCGGCGCTCCAGCGGCGAATCGCGCCATGAGCGGAAACAGGCATCGGCGCGGGCCAGCGCCATCTCGATCCCGTCCGCATCGAGCGCCTCATGGGTATCGACCGTCTCTCCGGTGGCGGGATTGATGCTGGTGAACATGCGCGCGTCTCCTTCAGCCGAGGTAACGTGGAGCTAGGGCGGCGGATGCATGGTTGCAATCATACCATGGCAGGTTGCCTTCCGGCCCAAGCCCGGCGCATAGCGTCGCCATGGCAGAAGAAGCGGACGTCACCGCGCTTTCGTTCGAGGAAGCGCTGAAGGAACTGGAGCGCATCGTCGCACGGCTGGAGAGCGGCGAGGCCCAGCTCCAGGAAGCGATCGACCTGTACGAGCGCGGCGACCGGCTGCGCCGGCAATGCGCCGCGCGGCTCGATGCGGCGCAGGCGCGGATCGAGGCGATCCGCACCGATGCCGAAGGCCGCGCCGCCGGCACCACGCCCTTCGCCGCCGGCTGATCCCGGACATGGCGCAAGCCTCCCTCGCGCTGCAGGCGGCGCTCAAGCAGGTCTCGGCGGAGATGGACCGCCAGTTCGACCTGTTGCTCGCCGTGCCCAGCGATCCGCGCAAGGGACTGTACGAGGCGATGCGCCATGCCGCGATCGGCGGAGGCAAGCGCCTGCGGCCCCTGCTCGTCTCGGCCACCGCGCAGCTGTTCGGCGTCGACCGCAATTGCATCGCCCGCACCGCGCTCGCGCTCGAATGCATCCATGTCTATTCGCTGATCCACGACGACCTGCCGGCGATGGACGATGACGACATCCGCCGCGGCAAGCCGACGGTGCACAGGGCGTTCGACGAGGCGACCGCGATCCTGGCCGGCGACTGCCTCCACGCGCTCGCCTTCGAAGTGATCGCCGACGAGCGGACCCATCCGGACCCGTTCGTGCGGATCGAGCTGTCGGGCACGCTCGCCCAGGCCGCCGGCCCCGCCGGCATGGCGGGCGGGCAGATGATGGACCTCGAGGCCGAGAAGGCGAGCTTCGACCTCGCAACTGTCACGCGGCTCCAGGCGATGAAGACCGGCGCGCTGATCAGCTGCGCGGTGGAGAGCGGCGCGATCCTCGGCCGCATCCCGCCCGAGGGTCGCACCGGCCTGCGCGGCTATGCCCGCGACGTCGGCCTCGCCTTCCAGATCGCCGACGACATCCTCGATGCCGAGGGCGACGAGGCGCTGGTCGGCAAGAAGCTGCAAAAGGACGGCGAGGCAGGCAAGGAGACCTTCCTCTCGCTGCTCGGGCTCGACCGGGCGAAGGAACAGGCCCGGATGCTGGTCGATCAGGCGATCACCCATCTCAAGCCCTATGGCGTCGAAGCCGACCTGCTGCGCGACATCGCGCGCTACACGCTGGAACGCGATCGCTGAGTTCCAGGCGGCGCGCGGACAGCGAACCCCAACCGTCATCCCGCCCCAAATCGTCATCCCGACGAAAGTCGGGATCTCAGGCGAAGGCGCGGGACAGGAGCCGCACGAGATCCCGGCTTCCGCCGGGATGACGGGAAGGTGGGGCGCCCGCGCCTTGCAAAATAGGATTCCCCCTGCTTGCCTTCCTCCGGCCGGGCACCACCCAGCCGCTCTTTGACGCCGTAGGAAAAATAGGACCCCGCCCACGCAAGGATATTGCGCGGCTGCCCGTCACTAGTGCGAACTTAGTGAACTTCCGCGCGCAAGAACCCGCTCTGGGCGTGAACTTCGTGGACTTTGCCGAGTCGGCGCCGCAGCGGAAATAGGAGCAGCGGCACCGCCCGATACAACCATCCCCTCCCTCAACCCTCCCGCAAGCGGAAGGGCAACGAGAATGGATAGCGCAGGCAATAATCGCTCCCCTTCCGCTTGCGGGAGGGGTCGGGGGAGGGGCTGATCAAATCAGCCCCCTCAGCGCTCCACCCGCCGCACCCGGAACGCCGTCGGATTGCCGCCTTCGCGCACGATCATGCCCGAGGCCGTATAGCTCCTCGCCTCCGCCAGCTTCTCCACCGCCACGCCGCCCTCGGCGACCGGCAGCATCACGCCCTGGAACCCTGCCGGGCGCGCATACCAGGCGCCGGCGATGTTGAGCAAAGTCGCACTGGTCTCCTCCGGCGCGGACAGATCCGCCTTGGCCTCCGGAGCCCTCTCGACCTGGGTGACGAACCCGCCCCCGCCCCGCACCCGCCGCGGCGCGTCGAACAGCTGGTCGATCCGCTCGGCCTGCAGGTTCTCGATATAGATGATCATGTTGTTGTCGCCCTGCACCGAGAGCTTGGCGTGCGACGCCTGTTTCCGCACGATCGGCCCGGCCAGCGAGACGAGGAAGCTGCGCACCGAGGCGGATATCCCGCCGACCTGGCCGCCGCTGGCGTTCATCACCGTCTCCAGCGCCACCGCCACCGTCTGCAGGAAGCCGCCCAGCAGCGCGCGCTGCTCGTACAGGTCGAGCATCGTCTTGCCGAGGTCGAACCAGGCATGGAGGCTGGCGATCTCGACGCGGACCAGCTCCAGCCCATAGCGGTTCTGCCCCGCCCGGGTCTCCTGGGCAAAGGCATTGGCCAGCCGCTCGATCGCGGTGCCGGAGGTCCGCGCATCGGCCGCGTCGTAATAGCCGATCTCGAGCACCAGCACCGCGTTGTTACGCACATCGTCGATCATGGCCGCAGGCTGGCGGAAAGCCTGGCGTGCCGCAAGCGCGCAGCACCACCCTTGACTCGGCTTCGCACCCGCAGCACGTCCAGAGGGTTCCTGAGACGAGGTACAGCATGACCACTCGCACCGGCGTCTATCCCGGCACCTTCGATCCCATCACGCTTGGCCATATGGACATCATCCGCCGCGGCGCGAAGCTGGTCGACCGGCTGGTGATCGGCGTGACCACCAACCCCTCCAAGAACCCGATGTTCACCGTCGAGGAACGCATGGAGATGGTGAAGCGCGAGGTCGAGGGGATCGCCGGCGAGATCCATGTCGTCAGCTTCGATTCGCTGCTGATGGACTTTGCCGAGCGCGAGGGCGCCAGCATGATCGTCCGCGGCCTGCGCGCCGTCGCCGACTTCGAGTACGAGTATCAGATGGCCGGGATGAACCAGCAGCTGAACGACCGGATCGAGACGGTATTCCTGATGGCCGACGTCTCGCTCCAGCCGATCGCCAGCCGGCTGGTCAAGGAGATCGCGCTCTATGGCGGCGACATCCGCAAATTCGTCTCGCCCGCGGTCAACGACGAGATGGTTACCCGGATCGCGACGATCGGTCGCAAAGGGAGTGGTTGAGCCCACGCTATTGGGCTAGACGGTCCGATCGAGGGTGTATTCCGAGTGGGGAATTTGATGCGTTTGCTTGCCGCTTTGGCCGCTTCGGCCTTGATGATGATTGCCACGCCCGCGCTTGCCCAGGGCGGCGGCGGAAAGGCCCCCAAGCCGGCCGCCGAGCCGCTCAAGGGCGTGAGCGCCGAGGATGTGAACAGCATCTATCCCGCTGTCGTGCCCGCCGACCCCGCCGAGACCTGGGTGCTCGACCTGTCGACCGGCGGTCGCGTGCTGATTCGCCTGCGCCCCGATGCCGCGCCCAAGATGGTCGAGCGCATCAAGGTCCTCACCCGCCGCCATTTCTATGACGGCCTGACCTTCCACCGCGTGGTCGACGATCCCTACAACATGGCGCAGGGCGGCGATCCCAAGGGCGACGGCACCGGCGATTCGGACCTGCCCAACGTGCCGGCCGAGTTCAACAACCTGCCGCACACCCGCGGCACCGTCGCCGCCGCCCGCCGCGGCGCGCCGGAAAACGCCACCGCGGCGCAGAAGACCGATGCCGAGAACAGCGCGAACAGCCAGTTCTACATCATGATGATGCCGAAGCTGGCCTTCGACCACGACTATACCGTGTTCGGCCGCGTCGTCTCGGGCATGGAGTGGGTCGACAAGATTCAGCGCGGCGAGCCGCCGGCGAACCCGACCAAGATCGTTCACGCCTATATCCAGTCCGACAATCCGCCGCCCTATGCGAACCTGCCGGCCGACGCCCCCAAGGCGCTGCCGCCGGGCGAGACCAAGGCGACGCTGCCGCAATAATCCGGTGAACGTCGACCTTTTCGATTTCGAGCTGCCGAACGACCGGATCGCGCTGCGCCCTGCGGCCCCGCGCGATTCGGCCCGTTTGCTCGTGCTCGACGGCCCCGAGGCGACCCGCGACCTCCATGTCCGTGACCTGCCCGGCCAGCTCCGCGCCGGCGACTGCCTGGTGTTCAACGACACCCGCGTGATCCCCGCGCAGCTCGAAGGCACCCGCGGTGAGGCGAAGATCGGCGCCACCCTCCACAAGCGCGAGGGACCGCGCCGCTGGCGCGCCTTCATCCGCAACGCCAAGCGGCTGCGCGACGGCGACACGGTCGATTTCGGCGCGGGCGTCACCGCAACCGCCGGTGACCGTGCCGAAGATGGCAGCTTCGCGCTCGACTTCCACGGCGACGAGCCGGTCGAACTGCTGCTCGAACGCTGCGGCCGCATGCCGTTGCCGCCCTATATCGCGTCGAAGCGCCCGACCGACGCCCAGGACGCCGACGACTACCAGACGATGTTCGCCAACGAACCCGGCGCCGTCGCTGCGCCCACCGCGGCGCTGCACTTCACGCCAGAGCTGCTGGCAGCACTCGATGCCGCCGGCGTCGGCCACACCACGCTGACGCTCCATGTCGGCGCGGGCACCTTCCTGCCGGTCAAGGCCGAAGACACGGCGGACCACAAGATGCACGCCGAATGGGGCCGCATCGACCAGGCCACCGCCGACCGCCTCAACGCCGTCCGCGCCGCCGGCGGCCGGGTGATCGCAGTCGGCACCACGAGCCTGCGCCTGATCGAGAGCGCCGCGGGCGAGGACAAGCTGATCCGCCCCTTCGAAGGCGACACCGCGATCTTCATCACCCCCGGCTATCGCTTCAAGGGGATCGACGGACTGGTCACCAACTTCCATTTGCCCCGCTCGACGCTGTTCATGCTGGTTTCTGCCCTGATGGGGCTCGACCGGATGCAGGGCGCCTATGCCCATGCCATCGCCAACGACTACCGCTTCTACTCCTATGGCGATGCCTCGCTCCTCCTGCCCTGAGCGCCCGCCCCACCTTCGCCACAGATTGCGGCTTGGGTGGCCGCGCGCCGGCGGTCCTCGCCGCCGCGATTCGAGAAGGACCCCGATGCGCCTGCTGCTCGTTCTCGCGACGCTGATCGCGACTCCCGCCTTTGCGCAGGGCCAGCTCTCGATACCGACGCCGCAGCAGGACGGCACGGCGATCGGCGTCAGCACGCGCCAGCAGCCAGCCTTTACCGTGATCGTCGAGCCGGCCGCGATGATGATCGCCGCCTTCGACGCGGACGGCGACGGCAAGGTGACCCGCGCCGAGTTCGACGCCGGGCTCCGGCGCAGCTTCGACGCGGTCGACACGCGGCGCCAGGGCTGGCTCGGCTATATCGCCTATTCGGACTGGCAGGAGCGCTGGATGGGCGACCGCAACACCGTGCCGAGCCCGTTCGAGGTGGACCGCGACGGCGACAACAAGATCACCTATGCCGAGATCGCCGAGCGCTTCGACCTGCTCTTCACCCGCTTCGATGCCGACAAGAACGGCGTGCTGGAGCGCAAGGAGCTCGTCACCATCCGCCCGCAGGCGACGAACGGCCCGGGCCGGGGCAAGAAGGATCGCCGCCCGAATTGATGTCCTAGCATCACATGCCGCGAGCCGGCTAAGAGCGGAAACGATGGCCGCGCATCACGAGCATAATCACAGCCACCATGGCCACGGCCATCACGGCCACAGCCACGCGCCCGCGGACTTCGGGCGCGCCTTTGCCATTGGCACAGCGCTGAACCTGGCGTTCGTCGCGGTGGAAGGCACGGCGGGCTTCCTCACCCATTCGATGGCGCTGCTGGCGGACGCCGGACACAATCTGTCCGACGTGCTCGGGCTGCTGATCGCCTGGGGCGGCGCCGAGCTGGCCAAGCGCCCGGCCTCGCCGCGCTTCACCTATGGCCTGCGCGGCTCCTCGATCCTCGCCGCGCTGGCCAATGCCGTGCTGCTGTTCGTCGCAGTCGGCGCGATCCTGCTCGAGACGATCCAGCGCCTGTCCGAGCCGCGCGACGTGCCGGGCATGACGGTGATGCTGGTCGCCGGCGCCGGCATCGTCATCAACCTGTCGACCGCCCTGCTCTTCGCCCGCGGGCGCAAGGGCGACGTCAACATCCGCGGCGCCTATCTCCACATGGCGGCCGATGCCGCGGTCTCCGCCGGGGTCGTGATCGGCGGCGGGCTGATCCTCTTCACCGGCGCCGACTGGATCGACCCGGTGATCAGCCTGGTCATCGTCGGCGTGATCCTGTGGAGCAGCTGGGGCCTGTTCACCGAATCGCTCACCATGGCGCTGCAGGCCGTGCCGAAAGGCATCGATTCGCAGGCGGTGGAAGCCGCGCTCGCAGCACTACCCGGCGTAACGCGCGTGCACGATCTCCATATCTGGCCGATGAGCACGACCGAGGCGGCGCTCACCGCGCATCTGATCATGCCGGACGGGCATCCGGGCGACGCTTTCCTCATCGCGCTGCAACATCGGCTGGCGCACGACTTCAGGATCGATCATACGACCGTTCAGATCGAATTGGGGGACGGGGCAGAATGTCGGATGCATGGGAATGGACACGCGCATGACTGACGCGGCGCCCATCCGCCTGGTCATCTTCGATTTCGACGGTACGCTCAGCGACAGCGGCGACTGGTTCCTGTCGGTCGTCGACGAGCTGGCGCGCAAGTTCCGATTCCGCACCGTCCAGCCGGGCGAAGTGGACATGCTGCGCAACAAGAGCTCGCGCGACGTGATCGAGTTCCTCGGCATCTCCAAGTGGAAGCTGCCGCTGATCGCTCGCCATGTGCGCCGGCTGGTCGGCCGCAACGCGCACCAGATCGAGCTGTTTCCCGGCACGCCCGACCTGCTCGAGCAGATCGCCGCGACCGGCGTGAAGATCGCGCTGGTCACCTCCAATGCCGAGGACAATGCCCGCAAGATCCTCGGCCCGGTGCACGCCGCCCGGATCGACTGCTTCGCCTGCGGCTCCTCGCTGTTCGGCAAGGCGCCCAAGTTCCGCCGCGTGCTCCGGAAGATGGGCGTGAAGCCGCACGAGGTGCTGGCGATCGGCGACGAAACCCGCGACGTCGATGCGGCGCGCGAGGTCGGCATGCGCGCCGGCTCGGTGCTCTGGGGCTATGCCGCCGAGGAACTGCTCTCCGCGATGCAGCCCGATGTGATGTTCCGCACCCCGCAGGACATCATCGAATATGTCGCCGCGCATCGCTGAGGCCCGAACCGGTCCAGCTGGTCGTTGAACTCGCCTGCCCGACCTGTAGAGTGACGGGCATGGAGCGATTGCGTTGGACCTGGATCTGGCTTCCCCCCTTTGCGGGCGCGGCCAGCCTGTTGCTCGGGGGCACGGCCTCCATCCCGGCGCTGCTGCTCGGCATCGTGCTGATCGTCACCGTGCTGGCCGCGGTCCATCATGCCGAGCTGATCGCGCACAAGGTGGGCGAGCCCTTTGGCACCTTCCTGCTCGCGCTCGCCGTGACGGTGATCGAGGTCGGGCTGATCCTCACGCTGATGCTGCAAGGCAAGGCCGGCGCCGAGACGCTGGCGCGCGACACCGTCTTCTCCGCGGTGATGATCATCCTCAACGGCCTGCTCGGCGCGTTCATCCTGCTCGGCGCGCTGCGCCACCGCGAGCAGAGCTTCCAGCAGGTCGGAGTCAGCGCCTCGCTTGCCACGCTCTGCACCCTGACCGTGCTGACCCTGGTCCTGCCCAATTTCGCCGCCGCAGAGCGCGGCCCCTATTACGCGCCCTCGCAGCTCGCCTTCGTCGCGATCGTGTCGCTGCTGCTCTACCTGACCTTCGTGATGGTCCAGACGGTGCGCCACCGCGGCTATTTCCTCCCGCCTGGCGGAGAGGCCACGGAGGAAGAGCATGCCCCGCCGCCCAGCAACCGCCAGACGCTGATCTCTGGCGTGCTGCTTGTCGCCTGCCTGGTCGAAGTGGTGCTGCTCGCCAAGGCGCTGGCGCCGTCGATCGAGGACGGCGTCGCCGCGGCGGGGGCGCCGCATGCCGTGGTCGGCGTGGTGATCGCGGCGCTGGTGCTGCTGCCCGAGAGCGTCGCGGCGGTTCGCGCGGCGATGGCCAACCGGCTGCAGACCAGCCTCAACCTCGCGCTCGGATCGGCGCTGGCAACGATCGGCCTGACCATCCCGGCAGTGGCGATGCTCTCGCTGAGCCAGGGCCTGCCGCTTGCGCTCGGCCTCGATTCGAAGGGCATCGTGCTGCTCTCGCTGACCCTGCTGGTCACCACCCAGTCGCTCGCCACCGCGCGGACGACGGTGCTGCAGGGCGTGGTCCATCTCGTCATCTTCGGGGTGTTCGTCTTCACCACTCTGGTCCCCTAAGTTCGCCAAGGTGGCGCCGGCGGAACCCTTCTCGCGCCGACATACTTGACTCAATCAACTATATCGGTGCACCTTTCTGTCCATGGAACATGCCGTCGATCAATTCCGCGCCTTCAACCGCGCCCATACCCGCTTCGCCGCAGTGCTCGCTCCGCACTATATGGACACGGAAATGGGCGTCGCCGAAGCGCGGCTGCTCTACGAGATTGCCCGGTGCCAGCCCGTGCTGGCGAGCGAACTTCAGGAGATACTGGGACTGGACGCCGGCTATGTCAGCCGGGCGGTCAAGCGCTTCGAGGAGCGCGGCTGGGTCGCACGAGAACGCAGCGCCGAGGATGCCCGCCAGCGCCCGATCGCGCTGCTGCCCGCCGGCCAGGCGGTATTCGACGCGCTCGACGAGGCGACGCGGTCGCACAGCCGCCGCCAGCTGGAGTCGCTGGGCCCGGGCGGTGGCGCGTTGCTCGGCCATCATCTCGCGGCTGCGCGCGCGCTGATCGAGGGCGGCGCCGGTGCCTGGACGATCCGCACGCTCCGCCCCGGCGACATGGGCGCGATCGCGAGCCGCCAGGCGATCCTCTATGCCGAGCATTATGGCTGGGAACGCCCGATGGAGCTGCTGCTCAACGAGGTCACCACCGGCTTCCTGCGCGACTTCCAGCCGGGACGCGAGCAATGCTGGGTCGCCGAGCGCGGCGGCGAGATGCTCGGCTCGGTGATGCTCGCCGATGGCGGCGACGGCGTCGCCAAGCTGCGCCTGCTCTATGTCGAGCAGCATGCGCGCGGCCTCGGCATCGGTGATGCGCTGGTCCGCCACTGCGTCCAGTTCGCGCGTGCGGCCGGCTATGCCCGGCTCGAGCTATGGACCCACACGATCCTGACGAGCGCGCGGCGAATCTATGCCGGCCAGGGCTTCGTGCTCGAGAGCAGCGAGATGCACGACCGGTTCGGCGAGCCGCTGATGGGCGAGACCTGGGCGCTCGACCTCAGCCGAGATGCACCGCCAGCCAGACCGTAGCGCGGTCGTCCGGCGTCCAGGTCACCCAATGCTCCTGCCCTGCGGCGATCAGCGCATGGTCGCCGGGTGCCAGCCGCAGCTCGGGTCCATCCTCGATCCGGAGCCCCGCCGCGCCTTCGAGCAGCAGCACCCATTCGTTCCAGTCCTGCACCATCGGCGCGTCCGCGGGCGTCGCCTGGCCCTGCGAGACGATGCGCTCGATACGCACGCCGGGGCGGGCGAGCAGTTCGGTGAAGATCTCGCCCGTGCTGGCATCGGGCAGGTCGGCAAGGAGGTTGGCGGTCATGTCCATTCCTGAAATCCCTCTCCCAGCGGGAGAGGGAGGGAGCCGACGCAGTCGGCGGAAGGGTGAGGGTCGAGCGGGAAGGCTACCCTCACCCTTCCCACTCGCTACGCTCGCGGGCCCCTTCCCTCTCCCAATGGGAGAGGGAGAGTAGACTCGGCGCGCATCCCGCGCCAAGGACCCCACATGCCCCGTTTCGAGTTCACCATCCACGCCACCGACGGCAAGGCGCGCCTCGGCACCATCGCCATGCAGCGTGGCGAGATCCGCACGCCCGCCTTCATGCCGGTGGGCACCGCTGCCACCGTCAAGGCGATGAAGCCGCAGGACGTCCGCGCCGCGGGCGCCGACATCATCCTCGGCAATACCTATCACCTGATGCTGCGCCCCGGCGCCGAGCGCGTCGCGCGGCTCGGCGGGCTGCACAAGTTCATGGGCTGGGACAGGCCGATCCTCACCGATTCGGGCGGCTACCAGGTGATGAGCCTGGCCGACCTGACCACGCGCAGTGAGGAAGGCGTCGCCTTCAAGTCGCATCTCGACGGCTCGCGCCACATGCTGAGCCCCGAGCGCTCGATCGAGATCCAGCGGCTGCTCGGCAGCTCGATCACCATGGCGTTCGACGAGCTCGTCCCGACCACCTCGACCCGCGAGGTGCAGGCCGCGGCGATGGAGCGATCGATGCGCTGGGCGAAGCGCAGCCGCGACGCCTTCTTAGCCGCCGAAGACCATGCCGAGCACAATGCGATCTTCGGCATCCAGCAGGGTGCGCTCGACGAGGGGCTGCGCAAGGCCAGCGCCGACGCGCTGCTCGACGTCGGCTTCGACGGCTATGCCGTGGGCGGCCTCGCGGTCGGCGAAGGCCAGGAAGCGATGTTCGGGGTGCTCGACTATGCCCCAGGCCAGCTCGATCCCGCCAAGCCGCGCTATCTGATGGGCGTCGGCAAGCCCGACGACATCGTCGGCGCGGTCGAGCGCGGCATCGACATGTTCGATTGCGTGCTGCCCACCCGTTCCGGCCGCACCGGCCAGGCCTTCACCCGCACCGGCCCGATCAACATCCGCAACGCCAAGTTCGCCGAGGACCAGGGCCCGCTCGATCCCGCCTGCCCCTGCCCGACCTGTGCGGGCTGGAGCCGCGCCTATCTCCACCATCTCGTCCGCGCCGGCGAGATCCTCGGCGCGATGCTGATGACCGAGCATAATATCTGGTTCTACCAGGTGCTGATGCAGGACCTGCGCGACGCGATCGCGGCAGGCCGGCTGACCGAATTCGCCAATGGCTTCCGCGCCGCCTATCACGGCGCGCGGAACTGATCTGGGACAAGAGGGGGGAATCCGATGCTGCTGGCGCTTCGCCTGCTTTCGCTGATCGTCGGCGGCTTCACCGCCTGGCGCGTGCTCGACGGGCACATGGTCGGCACGCTGTTCAAGGTGCCCGACCTCGCCGTCGGCGCCGCGATGGTGCTTGCCGCGCTGATCCCGAACAAGGGCGCGGCGGCAGCCCTGGTCGCCGCCAATGCCTATGCCTTCGGCGTCTTCTCGGTCGCGCTCGCTTCCTATCTGGTGCCGAGCCGGCCGGTCGAGCCGCTGCTGATCGCCGGCATGGCGGTGAACCTGGTGGTGATCCTGCTGCTCTTCCCGAAAATGGCCGGCGGCGGGCACTAGTCTAAAAATTACCTTAACCATCAAGTGTTTCGCCGTGGGACGCGGTAGAATCCGGGGGCGCGGGGCCTCCTGAAATCGGCTATGCCGCGCCCGGGCAAGGAGCTCGAGCGGGGTAGGCGTAACTTTGTTCTGGCGGCGTTTCTCGAAGATGCAGGCGCGCGGTTTCGCGGCGGCGATCGTCGTGTCGCTGATCGGCGCCGGCTTCTCCGCCCAGGCGCTCGCCCCTGCCCAGCCGCGCAAGGCCGAGCCGAAGCCCGTCGCGGTCGGCTATGAGGCCGAGGACCATTTCCCCGGCGCCGCGCTCTATTACGCAGTGGACGACGATGCCGCGGTCGGCGCCGGCACGACCGGCACCACCGCACTGCCCGACATGCCGATCCCCGCCGACGCGGTCGACAATGCCGTGGACGGATCGATCCAGCCGGCCCTGCCCTTCCACCTGGCGGGCAGCGGGCTCGACAAGACGCGGGCGCTCCAGTGCCTGACCACCGCCATCTATTACGAGGCGGCGAACGAGCCGAGCGACGGCCAGCGCGCCGTGGCGCAGGTTATCCTCAATCGCGTGCGCCATCCCGCCTTCCCCGCCACCGTGTGCGGCGTGGTGTTCCAGGGATCGGAGAAGCGCGGCTGCCAGTTCAGTTTCGCCTGTGACGGTGCGATGGCCCGCCAGCCCGCCCGTTCGGCCTGGGACCGCGCCGGCCGCGTCGCCGCCGCCGCGCTCGCCGGCCAGGTGTTCGCGCCGGTGGGGATGGCGACGCATTACCACACCTATGCCGTCACCCCGACCTGGAACCGCAGCCTGGTGATGACCGGGGTGTTCGGCGCGCATTTCTTCCATCGCTGGAAGGGCTGGTGGGGCACCGCCAATGCCTTCCGCCAGGCCTATCGCGGCGGCGAGCCGCTGCCCGAGCCGCATGCGCGGGTGGACCTGGCGCCGGCGGCGCCACCGGTCCCGGTGCCGGCGGTGGCCATGCCGGGCAAGGCGGTCCCTGCCGTTGCCACGCCGCGCGAGAATATCCAGCCCGCCTATGCCCAGAGCGGCACGCCGATCGGCGGCTATGTCGCGCCGAAGCCCGCGCCGAGCGTCTCGCCGATGGACCAGGGCGAATCGCAGATTCTCGACAAGTGGAAGGACAGCGGCAAGCCGCTGCGGTGACCCACACCCGTCACCCCGCGCTTGTTCCGGGGTCCACCGGGAGGCGGATACCGGACAAGAGGTGCTTGCTACGTCCTCGCGGCACAGTGGACCCCGGCACAAGGCCGGGGTGACGAAGTAGGGATCTACTTGCCCCCAAACAGCAACGGGCCCCGCCTTGCGGCGGAGCCCGTCCTGGTCAGGTTCCCCAAGGGGGCAAAAGGGAACCCGTCAGCCTTTACCAGCGATGCTCGCGATCGTGCTTCTGGTAGCGGATGCGCGCCGACAGGGCATCGAAGCGGCGATCGAGGTCACGGCGCTCAGCGAGCGTCAGGCCGGGGCGCGAGCGGCGATACTGGGCCTCGAGGCGGTTCAGCGCCGCGAACTCGTTGCGGAGGCGGGCGGCCTCGCTACGGCTGAGCTGGCCCGAACGGACGCCCTGGTCGATCCGGCGATAGAGATTGGCCTGGCGCGCATTGATCGACTGCCATGCCTGGAAGGCGGGCGCCGGGTGCGGCGCGGCCATCGCGGCGGTCATCGGAACGGCCGAGACGGCGATGCCAAGGCCGGCGAGCATCAGGGTGAACTTCTTCATGTCTACGCTCCTCTTCAAAATCCTGGCCGTCCCTGCGGCCTGACACCGTTATGGGGATGGCCTGTCGCAGCCTTGTCCCCGGAGCCGTGCTTTTGTGTCGCAAGCTGTCGCGGGGCGCAGAGTTCCGTTCAGGTTCGGGAGAAGGAGTCCCCGGTGCGACGTACCGAAGCGGTGCGGATTGCCGGCCGCGCCGAGGCAAAGCGATTGACGCCCCGTCGGCTGCCTCTAGATTCAGGGGCGAAACCAAGAGGAACCCGATGGCGCTCTCGATTGCCGAAATGACGCTGGTCGAACAGCGCGTGACCAATGACGGGCCGAGCATCGCGGTGGCGTATCTGTTCTGGTTCTTCCTGTGGTTCGTCAGCGCGCACCGTTTCTATCTGGGCAAGCCGGTGTCGGCGATCCTGCAGATCCTGTCCTATTTCATCCTGATCGGCTTCGTCTGGCTGCTGGTCGACGCCGTGCTGATCCCCGGCATGATCCGCGAGAAGCAGGACGAAATCCGCCACGACCTGATGCGGGCGCTGACCCGGGGCTGACCTCCCCGCATTGACTGCCCCCATACCTGCGATATTCTGAAGGTGAATGCCGGGGGGGATCAGTCGCATGCCGTATCGTCACGCCCATTGGTTCCTGCTCGCAATCTTCCCGCTTGCCGCGCTGGCCTTCTGGCCCGGCTATCTCGCCACGATCGGCACCGCGCCGCTGCAGATGCATGCGCATGGCGTTACCGCGACCCTGTGGCTGCTGCTCCTCATCGCGCAGAGCTGGACGATCCATGCCGGCAACAATCGCCTGCACCGGACGCTCGGCACGTCGAGCCTGGTGCTGTTCCCGCTGTTCCTCGCGGGCGGATCGATGATCTTCCTCGGCATGGCCCAGCGCTTCGTCGAGGCGCCCTCGCCCTTCTATCCGCTGTTCGCCCCGGGCCTGGCCTGGATCGATGTCGTCTCCGTCGCGGCCTTTGCCTGGTGCTATTATTCGGCGTTGCGCACGCGGCGGCAGGTCCAGCTCCATGCCCGCTACATGCTGGCGACGGTGATCTTTCTGCTGCCCCCGATCCTGGGCCGGCTCACGCCGATCCTGCCGCCGCTCGCGATCAATGGGCCTGAGGATTTCTGGAAGCTGGGCATCGGCTTCCAGCTTGCCAATGCGATCACCGCGGCGATCGCCTTCGTCCTGGCGCTGCGCAGCGGACGCCATGGCCGCCCCTTCTTCCTCGCCGGCGCGGTGGTCGTGCTGGGCGCGCTGCTGTTCCAGTTCGTCGGCCCGCTTCCCGCCTGGCGGCAGATGTTCGCCCAGTTCGCGCAGCTGCCCGTGATGCCGTTCGCCTTCGCCGCTGGCCTGATCGGCGCGGGGATCGGCTGTGCCGGCTGGATCGCGGGACGCCGCACCACACCGCCCGGTGGCGCCGTCACCGCCTGAGCGCCGCCCTTCCAATCTGCTGATCTTCCACCGTTTCCGCGGAGGCGTGTCCTCCTGCACAAATCCGGACTACGCCAACAAGTTTACATTACAAACTAGTTCACGTATCCAGCGAGTCGTGGGCGGATATCGCCCGAGGAGATTCGCCATGACCACAGACCAGGTTCAGGCCCCCGAGCGGCTCCATGCGCTCGATGCCGTCCGCGCCGGCGCGCTGCTGCTCGGCGTCGCCTTCCACGCCTCGCTCTCCTTCCTTCCCGGCCCCCAGATCTGGGTGGTGCGCGACGTCGAGAGCGGCGGCATGCTCGATTTCTTCTTCGTCGCCCATATCTTCCGCATGGCCGCCTTCTTCCTGATCGCGGGCTTTTTCGGGCGGATGCTGCTCGAGCGGCGCGGCACCGGCGGCTTCGTCCGCAACCGGCTGGCGCGCATCGGCCTACCGCTGCTCGCCTTCTGGCCGATCGCGATGTTCGGCATCGTCGCCACCTTCATCTGGGGGGCGGTGGTGATGAACGGCGGCACCCCGCCGGCCAACCAGGCGCCGCCCCCGCCGATGACGGCGCAGACCTTTCCACTCACCCATTTGTGGTTCCTGTACCTGCTGCTGCTGTTCTACGCGGGCGCGCTGGCACTGCGGACGCTGGGCCGGCTGGGCGACCGCGACGGCGGGCTCGCCGACGGGGCGATGCGGCTGCTGACCGCCACGCCGTTCGCCGCGGTGGCGCTCGCCGCCCCGCTCGCCATCGCGCTGTCGATGCAGCCCCTGTGGTTCCCCTGGGGCGGCATCCCGACGCCCGACAAGGGCTTCCTGCCCAACAGCGCGGCGCTGATCGGCTTCGGCACGGCCTTTTGCTTCGGCTGGCTGCTCCACCGCCAGCAGGACCTGCTCGGCGATATCCGCCGCTGGTTCCCGGTGCATCTGGTCGCCGCGCTGGCGCTGACCGGCGCGTGCCTTTGGCAGCTCGGCGGGATCAGCTTCGTCGTTCCGATCGCCGAGGGCGGCGCCAAGACCGCGCTTGCCTGCACCTATGCGCTGGCGGTGTGGAGCTGGACATTGGGCCTGACCGGCGCCGCGCTGCGCTTCCTCACCCGCGAGCGACCGGCCATCCGCTATGTCGCCGATGCCAGCTACTGGATCTATCTCGTCCACCTGCCGGTGGTGATGGCGCTGCAGGTGCTGGTCTATCCGGTCCAGGCGCCCGCCTTTATGAAACTCGCCCTCGTCACCGGCGGCGCTTTCCTTATCCTGCTCGCCAGCTATCACCTGCTTGTCCGGCACAGCTGGATCGGCAAGTGGCTGAACGGGCGCAAGCTTCCCTGGCGCGCGGCCAGGGGCGGAATGGAGATGCAGGCGGCATGAAGGACCCGACCGAGAGCGCGCGCGACGACCTGGCATTCGTCCGCGCGCTCATGAGCGAGAGCGGACAGGTCCAGGATTCGCTGGGACAGGCGCTGCTCTGGGCCGGCGCCTGCTACGGGGTGCAGTGCCTGATCCAGTCCTGGCTCTCCACCGGCGTGCCGGTGCCCGTCGCGGTGCACCTGGTGGTAGGCATCCTGCCGACGGTGATGTTCCTCGTCGCGATCATCCGCATCACCGTGCGCGACAAGGGGATGAGCAAGCACAGCGTCGGCACCCGCGCGATCAACGCCGCGTTCGGCGGCGGCGGGCTGGCGGCGCTGAGCACTGCGCTGATCTTCGGCTTCCTCGCCTTCCGCACCCAGAACATGGGGACCTGGCTGCTCCACCCGATCATGATCTGCGTGGTGCAGGGCACGATCTGGTACATCGCCCATGCGGTGCGGCGGCGCGGCTGGTACGGGCTGGTCTCGGCGGGGTGGTTCCTCTGCTCGCTGGTGCTGGCCGGACTGCTCGGCATGGGCGGGCCGATCCCGCTGTTCCTGCTGATCCTGGGCGCGGCGATGCTGGGGCTGCTCGCCCTGCCCGGCTATTGCCTCATGCGCGCCGGCCAGCGCGAGACCGCCTGACTTCCATGAGCCAGTTCGACATCGGCAAGATCGACGACGTGATCCACGGGCGCATGCGCCTGGGGATCATGGCCTATCTCGTCGATGCCGAGGCGGCGGAGTTCAACGAGCTCAAGGCGCTGCTCCAGGCGACCCAGGGCAACCTCTCGGTCCATCTCCGCAAGCTGGAGGATGCCGGCTATGTCGAGATCGAGAAGAGCTTCATGGGCCGCAAGCCGCTGACCCGCGCGCGGATCACCGCGAAGGGGCGCAAGGCCTTCGCGGAATATCTGGAAGCGCTGGGGAAGCTGATTGGGTGAGCCCCTTCTCCCATTGGGAGAAGGGAGGGGCCCGCCCGCAAAGCGGGTGGGAGGGATGAGGGTCGCGCAGCTCCAGACGCATCGCTAGCGGAACCGTCGCCCTCACCCAACCCTCTCCCAGAGGGAGAGGGCTTCAGGCCGCGATCAGCCGTTCCGCCTGGGCCCGCGCCTCGTCGGTGATCTCGGCGCCCGAGAGCATCCGCGCGATCTCCTCGCGGCGCTGGGCGGCATCGAGCGGCGTCACGCCGGTGCGGGTAACGATGCCGTCATGGCTCTTGGCGATCAGCAAATGCTGGGCCCCGCGCGCCGCGACCTGCGGGCTGTGCGTCACCACCAGCAGCTGGGCGGTGTCGGCCAGCCGGGCAAGCCGCTCGCCGATCGCACTCGCCACCGCACCGCCGACGCCGCGGTCGATCTCGTCGAAGATCAGCGTCCGCGCCCCGCCCTCTTCGGCCAGCGCCACTTTCATCGCCAGGATGAAGCGTGACAGCTCGCCGCCCGAGGCGATCTTGATCAGCGGCGCGAAGGGCGCGCCCGGGTTGGTCGAGACTTCGAACTCGACCCGGTCCATGCCAAAGCTCGACCAGTTCGCCTCGGCCTGGGGCTCGACCATGGTGCGGAAGCGCGCGGCGTCGAGCTTGAGGGGCTTGAGCTCGGTCATCACCGCCGCATCGAGCCGTGCCGCGGCGAGGGTACGATTGGCGGAAAGCGTCTTCGCGGCATCGGCATAGGCGGCGTGCGTCTCGCGCACCACCGCCTCGAGCCGGGCGATCCCCGCGCCGCCGCTCTGTACCCGCTCCAGCCGCCCGGCCAATTCCTCGAGCAGCGCCGGCAATTCGTCCGGCTGCACCCGGTGCTTGCGGGCGATGCCGCGCAGCTCGAACAGCCGTGCCTCGTCCGCTTCCAGCGCGGCGGGATCGAAGGCGAGCGCCTCGGCTGCGCTGTCGACCTTGTCCTGTGCCTCCGCCGCCTCGGTGATCGCGCGGTCGATCGCGGCGAGCGCTTCGCCCAGCGCCGCATGATCCTCGGCGATCCGCTCGAGTACCCGCGCGGCCTGGCGGAGCTGGCTCAGCCCGCCCTCCGATCCGTCGAGCAGCTCGGCGATGCCCTGCAGTTCGCCGGCGATCTTCTCGCCGCGCTGCATGCTCGCCCGGCGTTCGGCCAGCGCCTCTTCCTCGCCCGCCTCGGGCGCGAGCGCGCGCAGCTCGGCCACGGCATGCTCCAGCCATTCGCGGTCGCGCTCGGCGACGTCCTGCTCGGCCCGCGCCACCGCCAGCGCCGCCTCGGCATCGCGCCACGCCTTGTGCGCGATCGCCACCGGACCCGGATCGCACCGCCCGAATGCATCGAGGAGCGCCCGGTGCCCCCGGGCATTGAGCATGCCGCGATCGTCATGCTGGCCATGGATCTCGACGAGATGCGGCGCCAGCTCGCGCAGCAGCCCGGCAGAGGCAGGCTGGTCGTTGAGGAAGGCGCGGCTGCCGCCATCGGCCTTGACGATGCGCCGCACGATCAGCGGTTCGCCCGGCTCCAGCTCCAGCCCGTTCTGGTGGAAGATATTGGCGATCTCGCCATCCCGCGCCGGCGGCTCGAAGCTGGCGGTCACCACCGCCTGGCTCGCGCCGTTCCGCACCAGCCCGGTCTCGCCGCGCGCGCCCAGCGCCAGGCCCAGCGCGTCGAGCAGGATCGACTTGCCCGCCCCGGTCTCGCCGGTGAGCACGCCCAGGCCGGCGCCGAACTCCAGGTCCAGCGCCTCGATCAGGACGACGTCGCGTATGGCCAGCGCGGTCAGCATGCGCCTGCCCCTATCGCAGGAACCAAGGGTGTGCACCCACTTCCCGCAACGGCCGTGATCGCGTCAGGAAGGCCGCTGGCAAGGAACGGCTCGCAGTCGCGTGGCGGCGCCACGCGCAAGAGACGTGACGCTGTCCAGCGGCCTTCCCGACGCGACCGCTTCGCGGCGGGCGGATTTGGGCGCACAGCGGCGTCGCTCGTCGGTCACGATGCTTTGGCATCGCTCCCTCCTCGCTCCTACCTGTGCGCCCAAATCCGCTCCGTCCCGGCCATTGCGGGAAGTGGGTGCACACCCTAGCGGGAACGAAAGCCCCGAGCATCAGCCCGCAGGCTTGGTCGTCGCCCGGGCCTCCTGCAGCTTGCCCTGGTTTTCCTGCATCAGCTTGTAGGCGTGGCTGTACCAGTCGGTGCCCGGATAGTTGGTGCCGAGCACGGCCGCGGCCTTGTTCGCCTCCTCCGGCACGCCAAGCGCGAGATAGGCCTCGGTCAGGCGCATCAGCGCCTCGGGCACGTGCGTGGTGGTCTGATACTGGTCGACCACGGTGCGGAAGCGCAGCGTGGCGGCGAGCCACTGGCCGCGCGTCTCGTAGAAGCGGCCGATCTCCATTTCCTTGCCGGCGAGGTGGTCGCGGACAAGGTCGATCTTCAGGCGCGCATCGGCGGCGTACTTGGTGTTCGGGTAGCGGCGGGTCAGCTCGCCCAGCGAATCGAGCGCCTGCTGGGTGATCTTCTGGTCGCGCTGCACGTCACTGATCTGCTCGTAATAGCTCAGGCCGATCAGATAGTAAGCGTAGGGCGCATCGCGGTTGCCCGGGTGCACCGCCAGGAAGCGCTGCGCCGACGAGATGGATTCGGTGTAGTCGCGGTTCAGATAATAGCTGAACGCGCCCATCAGCTGCGCGCGGCGCGCCCAGACCGAATAGGGGTGCTGGCGCTCGACTTCGTCGAACAGCGCCGCAGCCAGCTTGTACTGGTGCTGGTCGAGCTTCTGCTTGGCGGTGGAATAGAGCGTGCCGACGTCGCGCGCGACATAGGGAAGGTCCTTGCCGCCACTCTTCTTGGCGCAACCGGCCATCGAGAGCGCGAGAACCGGAAGCAGGGAGAGCGCAAGCGCGCGAGTGGTGGAAGTACGCATGGGCGGGGGTCTTAGCGCGGTCCCGTGGCTTCAAACAATCCTTTTCGCGGCGTGATTGTGTCAGAGCGGCAAGCACCTCCAATCAGCAATTGCGGTGGGAGCCCCGACGGGCCATGCGCGTTGCCGTACCGAAGTTGGAATCGGAGAAGTTTTGTGACCGCTACCCTGCTTGCCACCCACCGCGTCGAGAAGCCCTGGGGCCGCCACACCCTGTGGCCCGGCTTTGCCGATCCCGCCGCAGACGGCGAGCCGGTGGGCGAGATCTGGTTCCAGACGCCGGGCAACGCCGCGCCCGACCTCCTCATCAAATACCTGTTCACCAGCGAGAAGCTGTCGGTCCAGGTCCACCCGACCGACGAGCAGGCCCATGCCGCCGGCCTGCCGCGCGGCAAGGACGAATGCTGGGTGATCCTCGCCGCCGAGCCCGATTCGACGATCGCGTTGGGCACCAAGGAACCCACCGACCGCGAGACGCTCAAGCAGGCGGCGCTCGACGGCTCGATCGAGCATCTGCTCGACTGGAAGCCGGTCAAGGCCGGCGACTTCTTCTATTCGGGCTCGGGCACGATCCATGCGATCGGCGCGGGCATCACGCTGGTCGAAGTGCAGCAGAACAGCGAGACCACCTATCGCCTCTATGACTATGGCCGCCCGCGCGAGTTGCACCTCGATGCCGGCATCGCCGTGTCCGAGCCGGTGCCGTACCAGCCGCACCCGATGCCGGGCCGCGTCGCCGAGGACCGGGTGATCCTGGTCGAAGGCCCGAAGTTCGTGCTCGAGCGCTGGGAAGGCGGCAAGCGCAGCCTGACCCTGCCCGGGGGCGTCACCGGCTGGCTGATCCCGCTGCGCGGCGAAGGCGTTGTCGACGGCGTCGCCTTCCAGGCCGGCGAATGCCTGACGCTCGAAGGCAGTGCCGAGCTGCATGCCGAGGCCGGCAGCGACCTGCTCTTCGCCTATCCCGGCGAAACCCGGATCTGACGCATGGCTCCCGCGTGAACGGGAGGTAGTTTCCCGTTCACGCAACCCCTCTCCGCCTAACACGTTGGTTGTTGGGGAAAACAAGGAGAGACTCCATGCGTATCCTTTTCGCCGCCGCGGTGGCGGCTGCCGCCCTTGCGACGCCTGCCGCCGCCCAGGGCTGGAACGAGCGCGAGGCGCGCGCCGATTGCCGCCACGACCTGCGCAATTCGGACACCCGCGGTGAATATCGCCGCGAGCTGCGCGACTGCCGCCGCGACATCGGCCAGGCGCAGCGCCGCGACGACCGCCAGTGGCGCCGCGATTATCGCCGCTATCGCAACTACGATTACAACCGCCTGCCCCCGGGCGAGCGCTTCTACAACCCGAGCGACTATTATCGCGACGGCCGCTATTATCGCGAGCGCCGCCTGAGCCGGAACGACCGCATCTATCGCGGCAATGACGGCCGCTATTATTGCCGCCGCTCGGACGGCACGACCGGCCTGATCGTGGGCGGCGTCGCCGGCGGCCTGCTCGGCAATTCGCTGTCGAACGGCCGCAACGCCACGCTCGGCACGCTGCTCGGCGCGGCCGCAGGTGCGGCGCTCGGCTCGTCGGTCGACCGCGGCCAGGTGCGCTGCCGCTAAGGAGCTTGCCACGCAGGCAGAGAGGGGCCCGGCGGAAACGTCGGGCCCTTTTTGCATGCCCCATATTATCGTCACCCCGGCCTTGTGCCGGGGTCCACCGGGAGGCGAGCAATGGATACGAGACCAGGGGGCATCGTGCGAGGCTTAGTGGACCCCGGCACAAGGCCGGGGTGACGGAAAAGAAGAAGGCTCCGGCGGCCTACCCGAAGATCAGAAGATGAACCCGCCCAGCCACAGGCGGACGAAGCCGACGCCGGCGACGACGATGTTGAGGTTGCGCCCGCTGTTCGAGTCCGAAAGCGCGCCCAGCGCCAGGCCGACCACCGCGATCGGGATCACCAGATAATTGAGCCAGCCGAGCAGCGGGATCAGTGCGATCAGCATGAGCGGCAGGGCGATGATCCCGACAAGGATCGAGAGCAGGTTCAGCATGGCTGTCGCTATATCCCAACGAGAGTGTGTTATCAACATATAACAGTCAGGCCGCCAGCGGGATCATCACCTCGGTGCGGCGCAGGCGCGCAGGCGTGAAGGGTGAGTTGTAGAAGGCATGCTCCACCGGCCCGGCCGCGCTCAGCCCGTTGCGGCCGATCCAGGCGCGCAACTGGGCCTCATAGGCGTCGAGCGCGCCTTCGCTGTCCGCGCCGGCAAAGCGCAGCGCGGCGATCCGGCGGGCCGGCAAAGTGCGCAGGCGGACGCCGCCGCGCGGATCGGGCAGCGTGTCGATGCTGGCATGGGGCGGCATCACGAAGCGGGTGCGCCAGCCGCGCCCGTCCTCGTCGCCGTCGGACAGCACCGGCACGGTCATCGGCAGGCGGCCGCCGGCCCGGTCCTTGCCGAAGACATAGTCGGCGAGCCGGGTGAAGCCGACCGAAAGCGCCGCCTGGCGCAATCCGGGCACCACGGCCTCGGCGACGAGCAGGCGCGGATAGTCGCGCACGCTGAACGCGCCGTCGCGCGTCACCATGTCGAATTCCGCTTCGTCCTCGGGCTTGAAGAGCAGGGCGTATCCGATGCCCGCGGCAATGGCGACAGCAACGCCGGCGCCGACCAACTTCCCGTTCAGATGCATGCCTACCCCTTCGATCTCGAGGCAATACGCACATGATCCGTCCGGGGTTCCGCTTATGGTTAACGCGGGAATGCGCCGGAATCCACCCCTTCCCCAAGGCTTCCTTAACCTTCCTCGGGCATGAAAAAGCGCCAAAGGAGCGCGTTAAATGGTCCGCAACTACGTCCTGATGCTTGCCCTGCCCCTCGCGCTCGCGGGATGCGGCAGCCGTGGCAGCCTGGGCGACGTCGCCGATACGGAGAGCGGCAACGCCGCCGATCCGGCGCTGGCCAGCGCGCTGCAGGACCAGATCATGGTCGATCCCCAGCTCGGCCGCCAGGCCAATGGCGATGCGATCCGCCCGCCGGGCCAGCCCTATTCGGGCGGCGTGCCCAACGACAATGTCGCGGCGAACGGCAGCAAGGTCGACAATGGCCAGCTGCTCAAGACCCCGGCGCCGACCCAGGCGACCAAGGACTGCACCCAGTGCGCCGCGGCGCGCGAGGCGGTGACCCTGGGCGGCATTGCCGCGCGCCAGAAGGATCCGAAGAGCAGCCAGTGCGCCGCCTCGCTGCAATATGCCGCGGGCTGGGCGCAGCGCCTGCCGCGCGACCTGCCGCTCTATCCCCAGGCGCGCGTCACCGAAGCCGCGGGCAGCACTGCCGGCGCCTGCCAGCTGCGCGTGGTCAGCTTCTCCTCGCCCCAGCCGATGCAGGTGATGCTCGACTGGTATTACACCAAGGCGGTCCGCGCCGGGTACACCGGCGAGCACCAGGTCGACGGCCAGGAGCATATCCTGGGCGGCACCCGCGACAAGGACGGCGGGGCCTATGTCCTGTTCCTCACCGCCCGCCCGGACGGCGGCACCGACATCGACATGGTCGCGAACAACGGGATCTAAAATTCCTCCCCGGAACGGGGAGGAATTAGAAGAGTTCCCCTCTCCCCGATTCCGCGCTAACCGCTCGGGATGCCAGCCCTGTTCCTCGTCATGCTCGGCGGCGCCTTCGGCTCCGCGGCGCGCTACCTGACCGGCAAGCTCACGCTTGCCTGGTTCGGGCCCGATTATCCCTGGGGAACGCTCGCCGTGAACCTGATCGGCGGCTTCCTGATGGGCCTGCTCGCCGGCACGCTCGCGAAGATCGGCCAGGGCGGCGAGCAATGGCGCCTGCTGATCGGCGTCGGCGTGCTCGGCGGCTACACCACTTTCTCCGCCTTCACCCTCGACCTGATGAACATGGTCGAGCGGGGCGACTGGGGCCTCGGCCTCGGCTATATCTTCGCTTCGGTCCTCGGCTCGGCGCTCGCGCTGTTCGCGGGCCTCAGCATATTGCGAGCAATTCCATGACCTCCCCGAAAGCCCAGGACGCCGTCCGCCAGTTCACCGTGAAGCCCGATGACGACGGCATCCGGCTCGATCGCTGGTTCAAGCGGCACATGCCCGAGACCAGCTTCAACCTGGTCTCGCGCTGGGCGCGCACCGGGCAGCTGCGCGTCGACGGCGCGCGGGCCAAGCCGGGCGACCATGTCGCGATGGGCCAGGTGATCCGCGTGCCCCCGGCCGAGGCGCCGCAGCCCGACAAGCCCGGCCGCCCCCGGCCGAAGAAGCGCATCGACCTGAGCGCGGAGCAGATCGACTTCGCGCGCTCGATGGTGATCCACCAGGACGACGCCGCGTTCGTGCTCAACAAGCCGCCGGGCCTGGCGACGCAGGGCGGCACCAAGACCACCGAGCATGTCGACCAGCTGCTCGACGCGCTGCAATATGATCTGGAGGGCCGGCCCAAGCTCGTCCACCGGCTCGACAAGGACACGAGCGGAGCCCTGCTCGTCGCCCGCACCGCGCGCGCGGCCGCTGCCTTCTCGAAGAACTTCTCCAGCCGCACGGCCCGGAAAGTCTATTGGGCGCTGGTCGTCGGCGTGCCGAGCATCGAGGACGGCATGATCGAGCTCCCGATCGGCAAGCAGCCGGGCACCGGCGGCGAGAAGATGCAGGTCGACGAGAAGGAAGGCCAGCCGAGCCGCTCGCGATACCGGGTGATCGGCCGCGCCGGCAATCGCGCCGCCTGGGTCGAGCTGCAGCCCTTCACCGGGCGCACCCACCAGCTGCGCGTCCACATGGCGGCGATCGGCTTCCCGATCGTCGGCGACGGCAAATATGGCGGGCCCGAGGCGTTCCTGACCGGCGGGATCAGCCGCAAGATGCACCTCCACGCGCGCCGCATCCGCGTCGACCATCCCGATGGCGACAAGATCGACGTGCGCGCGGCGCTGCCGCACCATTTCGCCGAATCGCTCCACACGCTCGGCTTCGAGGAGGCCGAGGGCGATGCGCTGCAACTCGACGACGGGCCGCCGCCGATGACCAAGGAACAGCTCAAGGCGAATGCCCGCGCACACGCCAAGACGGTGCGCAAGGAGCGCCGCGGCGAACGGCGCGGCCGGGGCGAAGGTCCCAGCGGCGACAAGCCCGCACCCCGCAGCGGCGGCAAGCCGAGCACCCGCAAGCCTCCCGCAGCCAAGCCTGGCGGCAAGCCCGCAGCCCGCAAGCCCGGTGGCGCGAAGCCGGGCGGCAAGCCGGCGCCGCGCGGCGCTGCCCGCCCCGCCCCGCGCACCGGCGGGGACAAGCCCCGCGCGCCGCGGAGCCGCTGATGCACCCGAACCCGGCTTTCCGCTGGGAGGACCGCCCGGCGATCCGCGATCTCGTGCGTGACATCGGCTTCGGCGCGCTGTTCGCCGCGACGCCCGACGGTCCGCGCGTGGCGCATGTCCCGCTGGTCTGGCTGGACGAGGACATTCTCGGCTTCCACCTCGCGCGCGGCAACGGCATCGCCCGGCATCTCGACGGCGCCACCGGCCTGTTCAGCGTGCAGGGCCCGGACGCCTATGTCAGTCCCGACTGGTACGGCACCGGCCCGAACGAAGTGCCGACCTGGAACTATGTCGCGGTCGAGCTCGAGGGCCGGGTGACCCGCACCGACGATGCGGGGCTCGTCGCGATTCTCGATGCGATCAGCCAGGAGCAGGAGCGCCGCCTCGCCCCCAAGCCGGCATGGACGCGCGCCAAGATGGACCCGACGCTCTTCGCGAAGATGACCGGCGCGATCATCGGCTATCGGCTCGAGGTGCAGGCCTGGCGCGGCACGCTCAAGCTCGGCCAGCACAAGCCCGAAGCCGCCCGCGCCGCCGCCGACGCGCTCGACGCCCAGGGCCGCCGCGCCATGGCCGCGCTGATGCGGGGGGCGAAGTGAGGGCGCCCTTCTCAATTCCTCCCCGGAACGGGGAGGGGGACCGCGCCACGAAGTGGCGTGGTGGAGGGGGCCCGCCCTCCTCATACCGGAATGCCCGCGGATGGCGGGCCCCCTCCACCATTGCTTCGCAATGGTCCCCCTCCCCGTTCCGGGGAGGAATTATATGACCAACCGCCTCGCCGTGTTCGATTGCGACGGCACGCTCGTCGATTCGCAGGTCAATATCTGCCGCGCGATGGAAGCGACCTTCGATGCGCACCGCCTCGCCCCGCCCGGGCGCAGCGACATCCGCCGCATCGTCGGCCTCAGCCTCGTCCCCGCCATCGCGCAGCTGCTGCCCGACGCCGAGCCCGCGCTGCACGAGGCGATGGCCGAGGAGTACAAGCGCGCCTTCCACGCGATGCGCGCCAGTGCCGCGCTCGACCCCGAGCCGCTCTATGACGGCATCCTCGAGACGATCGAGGCGCTCGACGCTGCCGGCTGGCTGCTCGGCGTCGCCACCGGCAAGTCCGATCGCGGGCTGCGCCTGATCCTCGAGCATCACGGCCTGCACGCCCGCTTCGTCACGCTGCAGACCGCCGACCGCCACCCGTCCAAGCCGCATCCCGCGATGCTCGAGCTCGCCATCGCCGAGGCCGGCGCCGCGCCCGAGACCACTGCGATGATCGGCGACACCAGCTTCGACATGGCGATGGCGCGCGCCGCTGGCACCCACGCCGTTGGTGTGCTATGGGGATACCACACGTCCGGGGAACTGCTCGGCGCCGGCGCCCACAGGCTCGCCGACCATGCCAGCCAGCTCCCCGCGCATCTGGAGGCTTTATGACCGACGCCGATCGCCTTGCGATGAAGCGCTATTACATCATCGTCGCGGTCAACATGCTGGGCACCGCGGGCGCGGTGGTCGGCCTGCTGGTCGCCGGTCGCGCGCAGCATTACGGCATGACCGTCTTCGGCGGCGCGATCCTGCTGTCGTCGCTCTATTTCATGGCGGTGGTGCCGCGCTTCCTGGCGCGGCGCTGGAAGACGCCGGCGGAGGTTGTGCCCGAGGCATGAAGCGGTTCTGGAAGGAAGTCAGCGTCGAGAACGGCCAGGTGGCGCTCGACGGCAAGCCGGTGCGCACCCCAGACCGGGCGCCGCTCGCTTTGCCCACCCCGGCGCTGGCCGAGGCGGTGGCCGAGGAATGGCGCGCCGTGGGCGACACGATCGATCCGCGCGCGATGAAGCTCACCGGGCTCGCCAATGCGGCGATCGACAAGATCTCCGCCGATCCCGCCCCCTTCGCCCAGGGCCTGGCGGCCTATGGCGAGAGCGACCTGCTCTACTACCGCGCCGAGGATCCCGAGCCGCTGGTGCTGCGCCAGGCCGAGGCCTGGGACCCGCTGCTCGACTGGGCGCGCAGCCGCTACGACGTGCATTTCGAGACCGCGACCGGGGTGATCCACAAGGCCCAGCCCGAGGCGACAATCTCCCAGCTGGCCGAGGCGGTGCACGCGCTCGATCCCTTCCGCATCGCCGGCCTCTCGCCGGTGGTGACGATCAGCGGCTCGCTGGTCGGCGCGCTGGCGCTGCTCGAAGGCGCGATTCCCGCCGAGACCCTGTGGCAGGCCGCCCATGTCGACGAGCTGTGGCAGGTCGAGCAATGGGGTGAGGACGAGCTGGCCCTGGCCGCGCGCGAGAACCGCCGGACGGACTTCCTGGCGGGGGTGCGGTTCCTGGGGTTGCTCAATTAGCCGTACCGCAAACCCAACCGTCACCCCGGCCTTGTGCCGGGGTCCACCGGGAGGCGAGTACCGGACAAGAGGCGGAATGGCATAGCGCGAGGCGCAGTGGACCCCGGCACAAGGCCGGGGTGACAAAATATGCCTATAAGGGCGCAAAACACCCCAATATCAGCCGCTTCGCATCGAACGGCACCTCCCCCTCCACTTCCAGGCTGCCGTCCGCGTGCATCGCCGCCTCCGCCGCGTCGAGCGTCGCCTTGTCGGGCCAGACCTGCCAGGAGAGGACGATCTTCTCCCCCGGCTGCGCCGCCACCGCCTTGCGGAAGTCGGTCACCGATCCGTCGGGGACGAAATCTTCCCAGGCCTCGGTGATCTCCAGGCAGCCATGCGCCTTGAAGATCGCCGCGCCGTGCACCGCCCAGGCGCGATAGGCCTCGCGCTTCGCCTCCGGCACCGGGATCACCAGCGCGCAGATGTACATGGTCAGATGCGCGTCACGATTGGCCGCGGCAGTGCCCAGGCGAGCACCGCCCCCGCCGCGATCCAGCTCGCCACATCGCTCACCCAGAGGTAGAAGAAATAGCCCCAGGGCGCGTGGTTGAAGATCGGCTGGCCGAGATCGGAATAGGCAGTCACCGCCACCGCAGTGATCGCCACCAGCTTCAGTCGGTCGGCAAAGCCCAGGGTCGCCGCGACCATGCGCAGCGCGAAGCCGGCGAGCAGCGCGCAGAGTATCGCCAGCACCAGCCCGCCGATCAGCGCAGCACTGTCCGGATTGGCGAAGCCGCTGGTGTTGAACAGCACCATCGCCGTCGGCCCCTGGCCGTAGAGCTGGGTGCCCTGCGGCGTGCCCGGCCAGGGAATCGGATAGGCGCCCGTGCCGAGCGGCCCGAGATGCTGGGCAAGCGCCGCCTGCACCGCCGCCGTGGTTGCCGCATCGGTCTTGGAAAGCGCGAGCAGGCTGAGGGGCGTGCCCCAGAAGATGAAGCCTACCAGCCACATGGCGAGCCCACCGAGCGCGCCGCCGAGGAACAGTCTAGCCATCATAACCCTCCCCTTTGGGAAGGTTACTTCATCAACCCGCGGATGAATCCGATCAAGCCCGTCTGGCGCGAGCGCTTGAGCCGCTCGGCGTTCAGGATAGTGTGGACCGAGCGATAGCACTGGTCGACATCGTCGTTGACCAGCACATAGTCATAGCCGTCCCAGTGGCTGACCTCGGCGGCCGCGCGGTCCATGCGGGCGTTGATCACTTCCATCGGATCGGTCGCGCGGTTGACCAGCCGCTGGCGCAGCTCGACGAAGGACGGCGGCAGGATGAACACGCGGACCACGTCGCCGCCGGCCAGCTGAAACAGCTGCTGCGCGCCCTGCCAGTCGATGTCGAACAGCACGTCGCGGCCCGAATCGAGGATCTCCTCGACGGTCGAGCGCAGCGTGCCGTAGCGGTGGTTGAACACATGCGCCCATTCGAGGAACTCGTGGTTGTTCGCGATTTCGCGGAACCGCTCGAGATCGACGAAATGATAGTCGACGCCGTCCACTTCGCCCGGGCGCATCGGCCGGGTGGTGACGGAAACGGACATCTGGAGATGCTCGTCGGCGGCGAGCAGCTTGCGCGCGATCGTCGACTTGCCGGCGCCGGAGGGCGAGGACAGCACGAACAATACGCCGCGTCGCTTGAATCCGTGCGGGTCGGTCTCGGTGGAATGGGGCATGGGTGCCTTTGGCGTGGGAGTCCCGCGCCCGTCAAGTCTTTGGCGTCAAGCTAGGACCGGACGTATCGCACGCGCCGTTTCGGGAAGACCAGCCGCCAGAAGAAGCGCAGCACCAGGAAAAGCGCCGCCAGCACCCAGCCGACCGGCCCCATCCGGGCGAGCAGCCGCTCGACGCCCAGACCGATCAGCGCGCCCTTCACGCCGCCCTTGCCGTCGGCGCGGTCGATCCGGTTGCCGATAAAGGCACCGAGCAGCTTGCCGATCATGCGGCCGGCTCGCGGCCACGGGTGAAGTGGTGATACGCATAGGCCGCGCCGCCGATCACGATGGCGGCGGGCACGATCTTCTTCGCCGCCTTCCAGGTCAGCACGCCCGCCAGCGCGCCCAGCGTCCCGCCCTCGCCGTCCCGGCGATCGATGCGGTTGCCGATCCAGCCTGCGATTGCGTCCCCGATCATGGTTGCTCCTGCGTAAGTGGTTACGAAGAGCAAGCGATTGAAAGGGCGCGAAGTTCCTCAATTCCTCCCCGGAACGGGGAGGGGGACCGCGCCGCGTCAGCGGCGTGGTGGAGGGGGCCCGCTCTCCACCAGCCTTGTCGTTTGGGGAGAGCGGGCCCCCTCCACCATCGCTTCGCGATGGTCCCCCTCCCCGTTCCGGGGAGGAGTTTTAACTTACCGCCCGATCATCGTCTCGGGCCGCACATACTGGTCGAACGTCGCCTCATCGACCAGACCTAGCGCCAGCCCGCTCTCCTTGAGCGTCAGGCCCTTCTCGTGCGCGTTCTTGGCGATCTTGGCGGCGTTGTCGTAACCGATCGCCGGCGCCAGCGCGGTCACCAGCATCAGCGAGCGGTCGACCAGCGCCTTGATCTGGCTCTCATTCGCCTCGATCCCGTCGACGCAGCGCTCGGCGAAGCTCGTCATGCCGATGGACAGCAGCGAGATCGAGCGCAGCACGTTCGCGCCGATCAGCGGCATGAACACGTTGAGCTCGAAATGGCCCTGCATGCCGCCGACGGTCACCGCCTGGTTGTTGCCGATCACCTGCGCCGCGACCATCGTCAGCGATTCGCACTGGGTCGGGTTGACCTTGCCCGGCATGATCGAGCTGCCCGGCTCGTTGGCCGGCAGCGACAGCTCGCCAAGACCCGAGCGCGGGCCCGAGCCGAGGAAGCGGATGTCGTTGGCGATCTTGTTGAGCGCCACCGCCAGCGTGTTCAGCGCGCCCGAGAAGAAGACCAGGCCGTCCTTGGCCGCCAGCTGCTCGAACTTGTTCGGCGCCGGCTCGAACTGGGTGCCGGCGATGTCGGTGATCGCCGCCGACATGTCCTCGGCCCAGCCTTCCGGCGCGTTGAGCCCGGTGCCGACCGCGGTGCCGCCGATCGCCAGCTTGCGCAGATTGCCGTTCAGCGCGCCTTCGATCCGCGCCTTGCAGCTGATCAGCTGCGCCGCATAGCCGCCGAATTCCTGGCCGAGCGTCAGCGGGGTCGCGTCCTGGGTGTGGGTGCGGCCGATCTTGATGATGTGGTCCCAGGCCTCGGCCTTGGCGGTCAGCGAAGCGGTGAGCTGGTCGAGTGCGGGGATCAGCTGGTCGCGCGTCGCGAGCACGGCGGCGACGTGCAGCGCGGTCGGGAAGCTGTCGTTCGACGACTGGCTCATGTTGACGTGATCGTTCGGGTGCACCGGCGACTTGCCGCCCTTGGTGCCCGCCAGCACGAAGTTCGCACGGCCGGCGATGACTTCGTTGACGTTCATGTTGGTCTGGGTGCCCGAGCCGGTCTGCCAGATCACCAGCGGGAACTGGTCGTCCAGGTCGCCCGCGACGATCTCCTGCGCCGCCGCCTCGATCGCATCAGCGATTTTCGAATCCATCCCATGCTTGCGGTTCACCCGCGCCGCGGCCTGCTTCACGATCGCCTGGGCGTGGACGATGCCGAGCGGCATCCGCTCCATCGCGCCGAACGGGAAATTCTCGATCGAGCGCTGGGTCTGGGCGCCCCAATAGGCGTCGGCGGGAACTTCGATCGCGCCGATCGAATCGGTTTCGGTCCGGGTGGTCACATCAGGCCTTTCATCTGGATCCGCCTCTCGCGGAGTCGCCGCGGCTCTACCGCCTTGCCCCCCGCGATTCCAGCACCCCCGCGAAGGTGCCTGGCCCCGCAGGAATTTTGAGGGGCGTTAACCAACTGTGCGTGCTTCGCTTCTTACAATGGAATCATGCACGTCGGCGCACATCTTCCCTCTTCCCACGGCTCGCAGGAGCGTGCGCCGCGCAAGAACCTGTTCCTGGCGGCCGCGATCGAAGCCGATGCGCTGAAGGTGGCGGTGCGCATCCGCAACCTTTCCGAGGGTGGCGCGATGCTCGACGGCTCGGTGCTGCCGCGCGCCGGCACCCCGCTGGTGCTGCGCCGCGCCGAGATCGAAGTCCCCGCCCGAGTCGTCTGGCAGAGCGAGGGCCGCTGCGGCGTCGCCTTCGATCACAGCGCCGTTACCGTCGACGAATGGATCTCGGGCAACCGCGTCGCCAGCTTCGAGGGCTATCGCGGCCAGGCGCGGGTCGATGCGATCCAGGAAGCGGTGCGCAGCGGCACCGCACTGCCCGCCGAGGCCGCCCCGCCGCCCGCGGCACCGGCCATGGCCGATCTCGGCGAGCGGCTGGTCGAGGAGGTCTTCCATGTCCGCGAGCTGCTGAACAGCCTGGGCGAGCGGCTGGTCGAGGACCCGCACGTCATCGCCCAGCATCTCGAGGCGCTGCAAAATCTCGACCGCGCCAGCCAGATCCTCGAGCATCTCGGCTCGATCCTCGGCGCCGAGGATCCCGGCGCCGCGGCCCAGTCCGTAGCCATGCAGGACCTGCGCGCCCGCCTGCTCCGCCCGTCCAGCGCCAACGACGGGTAAAAGAGCAAAGGCTCTCCACCTTCGGTTCCCCGGCGAAGGCCGGGGCCCAGTTGCAATGTCGCTCGTGAGGCTCCGGCTCCATCGATAGTGCGTCGAGACTGGACCCCGGCCTTCGCCGGGGAACCGAAAGAACCACACGCCCATATGGCTAAAGCCAGCCGCATAGGCATCCCCGTTTCGGGGCTAAATCTCCTCCGCGCGCGATTGCCCCGGCCGGCATCGCCCTCCTAGTCTGCCCGCACGGAAACAAGGGTCGCATCCGTCGGAGAACACAGGCTTTTCGAGGAGAACCATCATGTCCAGACTCTCGATGCGTCGCATGCTGATCGCGGTGGCGGCCACCGCCGCGCTGCCCGCCCTCGCTGCCGCCGCGCCGGGCGGCGAGACCCTCTACGTCCATCAGTATTTCAGCGACGACAGCTATACCGAACAGGTCGGCCGCGAGCTCGACCGGTGCACGCAGCAGGGCGTGCAGGCCGGCACGCTGTTCGGCACCTGGACGCCCTATGTGATCGACACGCCCACGGCGATCTGCCGCGACGGCAACAAATATCCGCTCGAATGAGGCATTGGGGGCGGTGCGCCTGCGCGGCGCGCCGCCTTACTTCTTCCGCTTGAAGTCCACCGAGACGACGTTCGAGCCGTCCTCGACCGGCTTTGCCGCCGGCCCGTCATTCTCCGCTTCCTCGTGCTGCGGCTCGTCCTGTTCGGCACCCTCGGCCGCCTGGAAGCGCAGCTCGAAATTCACCGCCGGATCGTGGAAGCCGGTGATCGCCGAGAAGGGGATGTTGAGCATCGCCGGGATCTGGTTGAAGCTCAGGCCCACCGAGAATTTCTCGCCGTCCACCTTCAGGTCCCAGAAACGGTGCTGCAGGACGATGGTCATCTCGTCCGGGAACCGGTCGATCAGCCGCTGCGGGATGTCGACTCCCGGCGCATGCGTCTTGAAGGTGATGTAGAAATGATGCCCGCCGGGCAGGTTGCCCGTCTCGGCAACCGAGCCGAGCACGCGGCCGACGACTGCGCGCAGGGCCTCCTGCACGATCTCGTCATAGGGAATCAGGCTATCGGGCACGTTGCCAGTCATGCCCCTTGGGTAGCGCAAGGAGCCGCACGGTCAAGATTGCATGCGCGGCAACCTTCGTTATGGGGGTCGCGATGCGCACCGCCACCGTAAGCCGCAAGACGAGCGAGACCGCCGTCGACGTCACCGTCAACCTCGACGGTACCGGAGCCTATTCCGTCTCCACCGGGATCGGCTTCTTCGATCACATGCTCGAGCAGCTGAGCCGCCATTCGCTGATCGACATGGAAGTGAAGACGGTGGGCGACCTCCATATCGACCAGCACCACACGGTGGAGGACACCGGCCTGGCGATAGGCGAGGCGATCCTCAAGGCGCTCGGCGACAAGAAGGGCATCCGCCGCTACGCCGACGCGCTCTCCCCGATGGACGAAACGCTCACCCGCGTCGCCATCGACATCTCCGGCCGCCCCTATCTCGTCTGGAAGACCGAATTCTCGCAGAAGCGCCTCGGCGAGATGGACACCGAGATGTTCGAGCACTGGTTCCACAGCTTCGCCCAGACCGCGGGCGTGACGCTCCACATCGAGACGCTCTACGGCACCAACAACCACCATATCGCCGAAGCCGCGTTCAAGGGCCTGGCCCGCGCGCTGCGCGAAGCGGTCGAAATCGACCCGCGCAAGGCGGACGTGGTGCCGAGCACCAAGGGGGTGTTGTGAAAAGCTCCCCTTCCGCTTGCGGGAGGGGTCGGGGGAGGGGCTGTAAACTCTTCCTCGCGACACGCCCTCCCCTAGCCCCTCCCGCAAGCGGGAGGGGAATGTGAACATCGCCCTGATCGATTACGGCGCAGGCAATCTCTATTCGGTCCACAACGCGCTGAAGGCCGCCGGCGCGACCGGCATCGCGGTCACCGCCGATCCCGAGGCCGTGCTCAAGGCCGACCGCATCGTCCTCCCCGGCGTCGGCGCGTTCGGCGCCTGCGCCGCGGGCCTGCGCGCCATCCCCGGCATGACCGAGGCGCTGAACACCCGCGTCCGCCAGCAGGGCGCGCCCTTCCTCGGCGTCTGTGTCGGCATGCAGCTGATGGCCGATGCGGGCGAGGAGATGGGCACGCACCCCGGCCTCGGCTGGATCCCCGGCACCGTCCGCGCCATCCCGCCCGCCCCGGGCGTCCATGTCCCGCACATGGGCTGGAACGACGTGATCCCGGCCTCCCCGCACCCGCTGATCGAAGCCGGCGAGGCCTATTTCCTCCACAGCTTCGCCTTCACCGGCGAGCATGTGCTGGCCACCACCGATCATGGCGGCCCGGTCACCGCGGCGATCGGCCGCGACACCATGATCGGCGTCCAGTTCCACCCCGAAAAGAGCCAGCGCTACGGCATCGCGCTGGTCGAAAGGTTCCTGCAGTGGCGTCCGTAGACAATGGCCTGATCATCTTCCCCGCGATCGACCTCAAGGGCGGCCAGGTCGTCCGCCTGGCCGAAGGCGACATGGACCGCGCCACCGTCTATGGTGACAACCCCGCCGCCCAGGCCGAGCTCTTCGCCCAGGCCGGCGCCGAATGGCTGCACGTGGTGGACCTGGACGGCGCGTTCGCAGGCGAATCGGTCAATGGCGGCGCGGTCGCGTCGATCCTCGAGAGCGGCTTCGGCGGCCATATCCAGCTCGGCGGCGGCATCCGGAATCGCGAGTCGATCGACCGCTGGCTCGATCTCGGCGTGCAGCGCGTGGTGATCGGCACCGCCGCGCTGGAGAACCCCGAGCTGGTCCGCGAGGCCGCCCGCGACAATCCCGGCCGCATCGTCGTCGCGGTCGATGCACGCGACGGGCTGGTCGCCACCCGCGGCTGGGCCGACGTGTCGGATGTCGCGGTGGTCGATCTCGCCCGCCGCTTCGAGGATGCCGGCGTCGCCGCGCTCCTGTTCACCGATGTCGGCCGCGACGGGCTGCTCAAGGGCTGCAATGTCGAGGCGACCGTGGCGCTTGCCCGGGCCGTCTCGATTCCGGTGATCGCCAGCGGCGGCGTCACCGACATCGCCGACATCCATGCGCTGCGCCCGCATGTCCTCGACGGCGTCGAAGGCGTGATCACTGGCCGCGCCCTCTATGACGGCCGCCTCGACCTCGCCTGGGCGATCGAAGTGGGCCGGGCATGAGGGAGAGCCTCACCGCAATCGCTCCCCTTCCGCTTGCGGGAGGGGTCGGGGGAGGGCCTGAAACGATGGCGCCGAGTTCGCTGACAGCCCCTCCCCTAACCCCTCCCGCAAGCGGAAGGGGAACGGCCTTTGTGAGGTCAGGACGATGACCGTCCGCGCCCGCGTCATCCCCTGCCTCGACGTGGCGAACGGCCGCGTCGTCAAGGGCGTCAACTTCGTCGACCTGATCGATGCCGGCGATCCCGTCGAGCAGGCCCGCGCCTATGACGCCGCCGGCGCCGACGAGCTCTGCTTCCTCGACATCACCGCCAGCCACGAGGCGCGCGGCACGATCCTCGACGTCGTCCGCCGCACTGCCGAGGTCTGCTTCATGCCGCTCACCGTCGGCGGCGGGGTGCGCAGCGTCGAGGATGCCCGCGCGCTCCTCCTCGCCGGCGCCGACAAGGTCGCGGTCAACAGCGCCGCCGTCACCCGTCCCGAGGTCGTCGCCGAGATCGCCGAGAAGATGGGCAGCCAGTGCGTCGTCGCCTCGGTCGATGCCCGCCGCACCGCCAATGGCTGGGAAGTCTTCACGCATGGCGGCCGCAAGCCGACCGGCATCGACGCGGTCACGCACGCCATCGCCCTCGCCCATCTTGGCGCCGGCGAGCTGCTGATCACCTCGATGGACCGCGACGGCACCAAGGACGGCTACGACCTCGAGCTGATCCGCACGATCGCCGACCAGGTGACCGTGCCGGTGGTCGCCTCGGGCGGCGTCGGCAATCTCCAGCACCTGGTCGACGGCATCACCCAGGGCCATGCCAGCGCCGTCCTCGCCGCCTCGATCTTCCATTTCGGCGAGGCCAGCATCGCCGACGCGCACGCCGCGCTGGCCACGGCGGGGATTCCGGTTCGCAGCTAACCACTCCCCTCTACCGCTTTTGCGGGAGAGGGGTGGTCGACCCCGGCGAAAGCCGGGGAGACCGGGGTGAGGGTCAGTGCGAACGGCAAGCGGCTTGCTCGCGACCAGCACGGACCCTGATTAACCCTTTGTCGGTGCTTTGCGCCTAGGGTCGCGCCCATGCGCACCGCTCTCCTGCCCCTGGCCCTGCTCGCCGCGATCCCGGCTTTCGCCGCCGACGAGCCGCCGCATACCGGCCGCGCGGGCAGCCGCTCGATGCCCGAGCTTTCGGATCTGGCGCTCGCCGCCTGCGCCGCCGGCGGCATCTGGTTCGTGCGGCGCCAGCTGCGCGCCCGCTTCCGCAAGACATCGCCCAAAGACTGACGGCGCAGGATTGACAGCGGCGCGCGCCTCCCGCAGCCGGGAGCCATGGCCGATCCGCTCGACATCCTCGAACAGACCATCCGCGCGCGCCGCACCGCGAGCCCGGACAGCTCCTATGTCGCCAAGCTCACGCATCGCGGCCGCGCCAAGATCGCGCAGAAGCTGGGCGAGGAAGCGACCGAGACGGTGATCGCCGCGATCCAGGACGACCGCGAGGAGCTGACCAAGGAAGCCGCCGATCTCGTCTTCCACCTGCTCGTGCTCCTCGCCGATGCCGGCCTCGGCCTCGACGACATCCGCGCCGAACTGGCCCGCCGCGAAGGGGTGTCGGGGATCGAGGAAAAGGCCGGTCGCCCGGCATGAGCCGGCAGCACGCCACTCCCGTGTTGTTGGGCGCCATGCCTGGGGAAGCAAGGCGGCTACAGCCCGTGACTGGCGGCAGCGGATATCCGGAAGAAGCGTATCTGCGCGACTTGATCTACGCCAACCCCACGATGTTGCCGATCAGCGAGATCGACCGGCAATTTGAAGATCCCGTCCCGATCTGCACCGAACTATCGACAAGAGGCGGTGCGATCGACGTTTTCCTGGTCACGGCGAAGGGCATGCCCGTGCTGGTCGAGTGCAAGCTCTGGCGCAATGCACAGGCCCGTCGGGAAGTGATCGGGCAAATCCTCGAATATGCTAAAGACCTTCGCTATTCGCCCGTATCCGAAATTCAGCGACGCGCATCACAACGCCTGAAGCGGCCGGGCAACATCATCCTGGATCTCGTTCGGGAACGTCATCCCGACATCGACGAGAGTGATTTCAACGACGCCCTCAGCCAGAATCTGCGCAGGGGGCGTTTCCTGTTGCTGATCGTGGGCGACGGGATACGTCAGGACATGGCCTCCATCGCCGAGCATGTTCAGGAGCATGCCGGCCTTCATTTCACCTTGGGAATGGTCGAGATGCCGATCTATTCCACGCCCAGCGGCGAAAGGCTCGTGGTCCCCAGAGTTCTTGCCCATACCGAAACCATTCTGCGCACCGTCGTCGTCGTTCCCCGGGGCCTCGAGGTCGAGGACGGCGCCCAGCTACCCGAACATGACGATGATTTCCTGCCGGGTGAAACGCCGGAGCGGCGCGTCGGCCGGATGCGTCGAAATGCCACCCGGCAGGATTTTTGGCGCGAATTCCTGGAAAAGCTTCAACTGGATGACCCGGAACAGGCCTTTCCGCCCGCATCGCGCGGAGGACATATAGTCTTCAAATTCGGCGCGCCTGGCGGGTCGAGCTGGCTGACGATCTATCGCGATGCGCGAAACAATCGGGTCGGGCTCCAGCTCTCTTCCAACAGCAATTCAATCGGCGAGCGCGCATCCCAGCTCCTTCGGCCCTATGCGGAAGAGCTTCAGCGCGAACTCGGGCCGAGCGCCAATATCGACATGCGGCCGGAGCGGCCCGTCGTGAAAGACGAGCTTCAGCTGCGGGACCTGGATCAACCCGGCGACCGCGAGCAGGCGATCCAATGGCTGCGGGGCCGGACCAACGATTTCGTGAATGCGCTTCGCCCGCGCATCCGCAGCGCGCTACGCGAGCTCACCGAGGAGTGAACATGCCCATCGACGCCACCAAGCCCTATGACGACCAGAACGTCTTCGCGAAGATCCTGCGCGGCGAGATCCCGTCGAAGAAGGTGTTCGAGGACGAATTCGCCCTCGCCTTTCACGACATCAACCCGCAGGCGCCGCATCACATCCTGGTGATTCCCAAGGGACCCTATGTGTCGTGGGACGATTTCTCGGCCAAGGCGAGCGACGCCGAGATCGCCGGCTTCGTCCGCGCCGTCGGCCATGTCGCGCGCGAGGCGGGCCTGGTGAAGCCCGGCTATCGGCTGCTCGCCAATACCGGCACCAATGCGCACCAGGAGGTCCCCCACCTCCACGTCCATCTCTTCGCCGGCCGCCAGCTCGGTCCGATGCTGTCGCGCTGAGCGGTGCGCTATCTCAACCTCGCCATCGCGATCGTCGCCGAGGTCACCGCGACCTCGTTCATGAAGCAGTCCGAGGGGTTCACCCGGCTGATCCCCTCGGCGGTCACGATCCTCGGCTATGCGATCGCCTTCTATTTCCTCTCGCTCACCCTGCGCGAGATACCGACCGGCATCGCCTATGCGATCTGGTCGGGCGTCGGCATCGTGCTGATCGCTACGATCGCCTGGCTGTTCCAGGGGCAGAAGCTCGACCTGCCGGCCCTGCTCGGCATGGCGCTGATCATCGCCGGGGTGCTGGTGATGAACCTCTTCTCCAGGGCCACGGCACACTGACCCGGTGCCGGAAACCGGCCATGGTGGCGCCATTTCCAGGGTTTCCGTGCGCCAGCGCCCCACAGCTCGACGCTTTCCTGCGCTAAAGCCGCGCTTTCGGCCACTAAAGCATTGCCTCCACCGGTTTTGCGGCTAGGCTCCGCGCTTTCATCCAAACGGGGCGGCGGGATACACCGCCGTAGAGGGGACCATCCATGATCTTCGGGCGCGTAAAGCCACTCGATGCCATCCTGGCCACCGCCGAAAAAAAATCGCTCCACCGGTCGCTGGGAGCGTTTCAGCTCACCATGCTCGGCATCGGCGCGGTGATCGGCACCGGCATTTTCGTTCTCACCGCCGAAGCCGCGCAGAAAGCCGGCCCCGGCATGATGATCTCGTTCATCATCGCCGGCGTGGTCTGCGCCTTCGCCGCGCTCTGCTACGCCGAAATGGCCTCGATGGTCCCGGTCTCGGGCTCGGCCTATACCTATAGCTATGCCGTGATGGGCGAGCTGATCGCCTGGATGGTCGGCTGGGCCCTCATCCTCGAATATGCGGTCGCCGCGGGCGCGGTCTCGGTCGGCTGGTCCGGCTATGTGATCGGCCTGATCGAGCATACTTTCCATGTCGACATACCCGCCTCGCTGGTCACCGGCCCGTTCGACGGCGGCCTGATCAACCTGCCCGCGATGCTGATCGCCGCGCTGGTCACCTGGCTGCTGGTCATCGGCACCAAGGAGAGCGCCACGGTCAACGCCATCCTGGTCACGATCAAGATCACCGCGCTCACCGTGTTCATCGTGCTGGCCGTGCCGGTGATGAACGGCGCGCAGTTCTCGCCCTTCGCGCCGACGGGCATCATCGGCGTCTCGATGGCGGCGGCGTCGATCTTCTTCGCCTATGTCGGCTTCGACGCGGTCTCGACCGCGGCCGAGGAGACCAAGAACCCGCAGCGCAACATGCCGATCGGCCTGATCGGCTCGCTCGCCATCTGCACCATCTTCTACCTGCTCGTCGCCGCCGGCGTGATCGGCGCCCCGGGCCTCAGCAGCCAGCCGGTGGTCGATGCCGCCGGCCATGCGCTCGAGCCGGGCAGCCGCGAGCTTGCCGCCCAGTGCGCCACGCGCGCCGCCGAAGGCTTCAAGGACGTCGTCTGCTCGAAGGAAGCGCTCGCCTTCACCCTGCGCGAGATCGGCTGGCCGCAGATCGGCAACCTGCTCGGCCTCGCCGCCGGCCTGGCGCTGCCTTCGGTCATCCTGATGATGATGTTCGGCCAGACCCGCATCTTCTTCGTGATGAGCCGCGACGGCCTGCTCCCCGCCGCCTTCTCGAAGATCCACCCGACCTACAACACGCCGCACGTGATCACGATCATCACCGGCATCGCGGTGGCGCTGTTCGCGGCCTTCTTCCCGGTCGGCCAGCTCGCCAACATCTCCAACTCGGGCACACTGTTCGCTTTCGCCGCGGTGTCGACCGCCGTGATGGTGATCCGCAAGACCGACCCGACCCGCAAGCGCCCGTTCAAGACGCCGCTGGTATACGTCACCGCACCCTTCGCGATCCTGGGCTGCCTCTATCTGTTCGTCAGCCTCGATCACAAGAGCATCATCCTCTTCCTGATCTGGGCGGCGATCGGCCTGCTGGTCTATTTCGGCTACAGCCGCTCGCGCAGCCATGTCGGCCGCGGCATCGTCGATGTGCCCGAGCACCAGGCCTATGAGGAACTGGACCCGCCGGTCCCCGGCACCCATTAAGGGCGCCGGTTCCAGGCACAGAAAAGGGCCGGAGGAGCGATCCTCCGGCCCTTTTTCGTAGCCGTCATCCCGGCGAAAGCCGGGATCTCGTGCGGCAGGCGCGCGATTGCGGCCTGAGACCCCGGCTTTCGCCGGGGTGACGGGTTAGGCGAGCTTCTCTGCCGCCAGCGCCTTCAGGTCCACCTCGGCGCGCGCGCCGTAATGCTGGATGATCTCGGCGGCGCACAGCGCGCCCAGGCGCAGCGAGTCCTTCACCGAGCGGCCCTGGGCCTGGCCGTGGAGGAAGCCCGCGGCGAAGCTGTCGCCGGCGCCGGTGGTGTCGACCAGCCGGGCGATCGGCTCGGCCGGAACCTCGACGCGCTCGTCCCCGACCAGCGCCATCGCGCCGTTCTCGCTGCGCGTGACGACCAGCACCGGCACCTTGCCGTGGATGTGCTGCACCGCCGCCTCGAATTCCTCATGCTCGCACAGCGCGAGCAGCTCGTTCTCGTTGGCGAACAGGATGTCGATCATCCCGTCCTCGATCAGCTTGCGGAAATCGTCGCCGTGGCGCGAGATGCAGAATACGTCCGAAAGCGTGAAGGCGACCTTGCGGCCATTCGCCCGCGCGATCTCGATCGCCTTGCGCATCGCGGCGCGCGGCTCTTCCGGATCCCACAGATAGCCTTCGAGATAGAGGATCGCGCCGCTGGCGATCAGCTGCTCGTCCAGCGCCGAGGCCGGCAGGAACTGCGAGGCACCGAGGAAGGTGTTCATCGTGCGCTGGCCGTCCGGCGTCACGAAGATCAGGCAGCGCGCGGTGGTCGGCTGGCCGGGGCGCACCGCGGTATCGAAATGCACGCCGGCGGCGCGCAGGTCGTGCGCGAAGACTTCGCCGAGCTGGTCGTCGGCGACCTGGCCGATGAACGCGGTCTTGCTGCCGAGCGCGGCGAGGCCCGCCACGGTGTTGCTCGCCGAGCCGCCCGAAACTTCGCGGCCCGGGCCCATCTTGGCGTAGAGCGCGTCGGCTTCCTCGGGCGAGAACATCAGCTGCATCGAGCCCTTGGCGACGCCGATCTCCTCGATGAAGCTGTCCTCCGCCTGGGCGAGGATGTCGACGATCGCGTTGCCGATGGCGACGACGTCATAGGTCGGGCTGGTCAAATGGGTGCTCCAAAAAGATTGCGCCGCCGCCCTAGTAGCGGGCAAAGGATAGCGCAATGATTCAGGCCTTCTTCCTCTCGCTGGGCCAGCTGTTCGACCGGCCGATACTCGCCGTCTTCGTCAAGTCCGTGCTGCTGACCCTGGTGCTGTTCGCCGCGGCGAGCGTCGGCCTGTGGTTCGGCATGCACGCGCTGGCCGATTGGATCTCCGCCTGGCTCGGCGGCTGGAGCGGCTCGGAGGCGTTCGCCGACATTACCACGATCCTGCTGGTGATCCTCTTCCACTGGCTGATGTTCCGCGCGATCGCCGTCGCGGTGATCGGCATCTTCGCCGACGAGGTCGTCGCCGCGGTCGAGAAGAAACATTATCCCGGCGCCCATGCCCAGGCGATCGACGTGCCGCTCGGCCGCTCGATCGCGATGGGCCTCGGCTCGGCGGTGCGGCTGCTCGCGATCAACCTGCTGCTCTCGCCGCTCTACCTGATCCTGCTGGTCACCGGCATCGGCACCGCGCTCGCCTTCTTCCTGGTCAACTCCTGGCTGCTCGGCCGCGACCTGGGCGACATGGTCGCCGCCCGCCACATGCCGCGCGGCGAGCTGCGCGGCTGGCGCCGGCGGACCAGCATCGGCCGCTTCACGCTCGGCGCCGTCGGTACCGGGCTTCTGCTCGTCCCGATCCTCAACCTGGTCGCCCCGGTGCTGGGAGCCGCGATGGCCACGCACGCATTTCACCGCGGGAGGCGGGCACAATGAAGAAACTCATCCTGATCACGGCCCTGGCGCTGGGCGCCTGTGGCGGCGAAGGCGTGATCCCGCCGCCGCGCGCCGGCTATGTGCCGGTGCCGAGCGCGCGCGCCACGCCGAGCGCCCGCCCCACCCCGGGGCCCGCCACCCCGCTGCCCGGCGGCCTCGCCGCCGTGCAGGGCGCCACCGCCCCGCGCCTGATCGCCCGCTTCGGCAAGCCCCAGCTCGACATGAGCGAGGGCACCGCGCGCAAGCTGCAATTCTCCGGCCCGATCTGCGTGCTGGACACCTATCTCTATCCGCAGAGCCGCGGCGAGCCGGTGGTCACCCATGTCGATGCCCGCCAGCGCGACGGCCGCCCGATCGACGAGGCGAGCTGCGTGGCGGCGCTGAGCGGGCGGGCGCGGTGATCCTTCTTCTCCCCTTCCGCTTGCGGGAGGGGTCGGGGGAGGGGATGTCGAAACGCGAGGTTGGGAAGGGACAGCCCCTCCCCTAACCCCTCCCGCAAGCGGAAGGGGAACTTAGCCTCCCCAAAGCCCACCCCGCAGCCTCCCGCACCGTCTCGTCCGCATCCCCCAGCAACGCCCGCACCGGCTCGGCCAGTCCGGCATCCCCGCTGTTCCCCGCCGCGATCAGGCAATTGCGCACCATCCGGTCGCGCCCGATCCGCTTGATCGGCGAGCCCGAGAACACCTCGCGGAACCCCGCATCGTCGAGTGCGAGCAGGTCGGCCAGCGCCGGCGCAGTCAGCTCGGCGCGGGGCACGAATGCCAGGTTCGCCTGCGCGGCATGGGCGAACTTGTTCCACGGGCACACCGCCAGGCAATCGTCGCAGCCATAGATGCGGTTGCCGATCCCTTCGCGGAATTCCTCGGGGATCGGCCCCTTGTGCTCGATCGTCAGGTACGAGATGCAGCGCCGCGCATCGAGCTGGTAGGGCGCCGGGAACGCATCGGTCGGGCACGCCGTCTGGCACGCGTCGCAGCTCCCGCAGGTGGTGCGCACCCGCGCATCGGGTTCCAGCTCCGCCGTGGTGTAGATCGCCGCGAGGAACAGCCAGCTGCCATGGCTGCGGCTCACAAGGTTGGTGTGCTTGCCCTGCCAGCCCAGCCCTGCCGCTTCCGCAAGGGGTTTTTCCATCACCGGCGCGGTATCGACGAACACCTTCAGGTCGGTCCCCGGCGCCTCTGCGACCAGCCAGCGCGCCAGCTCCTTCAGCCGCCGCTTCACCACGTCATGATAGTCCTGGCCCTGGGCATAGGTGGAGATCCGCCCGATCTCGCCATGCCCGGCCAGCGCCAGCGGGTCGCGCGCCGGCGCATAGCTCATGCCGAGCGAGATCACCGACTTCACCTCGGGCCACAGCCCGGCCGGGCTCTCGCGGTGATGCGCGCGTTCCTCCATCCACAGCATCGAGCCGTGGCGCCCGTCCTCCAGCCATTGCCGCAGCCGCTCGGCGGTCTTCGGCGCGGCATCGGCGCGCGCGATCCCGCAGGCCGCGAAGCCGATTTCCGCGGCTTTGGCCTTTATTAGTGCTTCGAGTGGCTTGTGCTGTTCCACGCCGACCCGCTACCACCAAAGCAATCAGGGAGGGACTCCTTTTGACTGGAGAATTGGCCGTAAGCGCCCAAGGGCTCGTCAAATATTTCGGCGATCGCCGCGTGGTTGACGGCGTGGACATCAAGGTTCCCAAGGGGCTGGTCTATGGCGTGCTCGGCCCGAACGGCGCCGGCAAGACCACCACGCTGCGCATGCTGCTCGGCATCATCGAGCCGGACGAGGGCGAGCGCGCGATGCTCGGCTATGGCCACCCGCGCGACGCCAGCGACCTCGTCGGCTACCTCCCCGAGGAGCGCGGCCTCTATCCCAACATGAAGTGCCGCGAGGCGATCGCCTTCATGGGTGCCCTGCGCGGCCTGCCCTGGGCGACCGGGCGCAAGCGCGCCGACACGCTGCTCGACAATGCCGGGCTCGGCCATGCCAAGGACGAGAAGATCCGCAAGCTCTCCAAGGGCATGGCGCAGCTCGTCCAGCTGCTCGGCTCGGTGGTCCACGAGCCCCAGCTGCTCGTCCTCGACGAGCCGTTCTCAGGCCTGGATCCGGTCAACCAGGAAAAGCTCGAAAAGCTGATCCGCGCCGAGCGCGACCGCGGCGCCACCATCCTCTTCTCCACCCATGTGATGGCGCATGCCGAGCGGCTCTGCGACCGCCTCTCGATCATCGCCGGCGGCAAGGTCCGCTTCGAAGGCACGGTCAACGATGCCCGCGCGACGCTGCCGATGAAGGCGCATTACACGCCGCACCACAATGTCGAGGGCGCCCATGTCCTGCTTCCCGCCGATGCGGTGCGCGAAGGCGATGGCTGGCGCTTCACCCTGCCGGCCAACGGCATCGAGGCGCTGCTCGTGAAGCTGATCGACGGTGGCTACGGGGTCTCCGGCCTGTCGATCGAGCGGCCCGGCCTCCACGATGCCTTCGTCAAGATCGTCGGTGCCGATGCCCTGAAGGATCAGGACGAGGAGGAAGCGGCATGAGCAAGTTTTCGCGCATGCTGCGCCAGGCGCTGACCGTCGCCCGCCGCGACTTCACCGCCACCGTCTTCACCCCCACCTTCCTGCTCTTCCTGCTTGCCCCGGTGCTGATGATCGGCTTCGGCGCGGTCGGTGGGATCGGTGCCCAGTCGATCGTCGGCGACGATTCGCAGATGAAGATGGTGGTGATCGCCCCGCCCTCCCAGGCGCCGACGCTGCTCGAGACCGACCGGCAGCTGCGCAAGCTCTTCCCCAAGAAGAGCGAGATCATGCCGCCGCCGCTCACCATCGAGGCACCGCAGGGCGATCCGGCGGCGCAGGCCCGCGCCTATTTCGACAGCGACAAGTTCGATGCCGCCGCCGTGCTCTACGGCCCGCTCGACAAGCCCGAGATCCTCTACGCCCGCCGCGGCTGGACCGAGGCGCAGTTCCTCACCCAGCTCGCCGAGCAGAGCCTGCGCGCCCAGAAGCTGGGCAATGCCGAGCCGCTCGCCACCGTCACCCAGACGGCGGTCAAGCGCGGCCAGGGCTCGCCCACCGGGCGCGGCCAGGCCGCCTCGATCGGCGTGTTCGCGATCTTCTTCCTCACCCTGTTCCTCTCGGGCCAGGCGGTCGGCACCATGGCCGAGGAGCGCTCGAACAAGGTGATCGAGATCCTTGCCGCCGCCGTCCCCCTGGAAAGCGTATTCTTCGGCAAGCTGATCGGCATGTTCGGCGCCGCAATGCTGTTCGTGCTGTTCTGGGCGACGGTGCTCATCAACGCGACCAGGCTGCTGCCGCCCGAGATCGCCGCCGGCTTCCCCAGCGTGGTCGCGGTGATCGGCGCGCCGACCTATGCGCTGCTGTTCATCACCTATTTCACCATGTCCTACATGCTGCTCGGCGCGATGTTCCTCAGCATCGGCGCGCTGACCTCCACCCAGCGCGAGCTGCAGATGCTGTCGCTGCCGATCACCATCTTCCAGATGATGATGTTCGGCCTGGCGCTGGGCGCGGCGACGCGGCCGGGCAGCTGGGTCGAGATCGCGGCGCAGATCTTCCCGTTCAGCTCGCCCTTCGCGATGATCGGGCTGGCGGGCAGCTCCCCGGTGATCTGGCCGCACCTGCTCGCGCTCGCCTGGCAGGCACTGTGGGTGGCGATCATCATCACCGTCGGCGCCCGCGTCTTCCGCCGCGGCGTGCTCAAGTCGGGCAGCCCCAAGCGCAAGACGAAGATCGAGGCGACGGCCTGACCCGCACCACTTAATTCCCCTCCCTGCAAGGGAGGGGTCAGGGGTGGGTTAGAAAAGGTCGGGCTCGATGCCCGGCCTTTTCTTTATCGCTACCGGCCAGCCGGGCTCGCTACGCTCGCAACCCACCCCCAACCCCTCCCTTTCAGGGAGGGGAGCGCAACACCCCTATCACCTCTCACTATTGACACGACTGTCAATTAGGTATTCTCTCTCCCCGGAATACAGGAGAGGCAGCATGGCTACGCTTGCGACCGAAACCGGAACTCCGGGCACCCCGGCGGTCGATCCGCTCGACGTCAGCCGCCCCGAGCTCTACCGCGACGACACGTGGCACGCGCCCTTCCGCGAGCTGCGCGCCCGCGGGGGCATCCATTATCACGAGAACACCGCCTTCGGCCCCTTCTGGTCGATCGCCACCTACAAGCCGCTCGTCCAGGTCGAGTCGCTGCCCGAGATCTTCTCGTCCGAGGCCGGCGGCATCACCATCGCCGACATCGCCGAGGGCGACATCAAGATGCCGATGTTCATCGCGATGGACCGGCCCAAGCACACCGACCAGCGCCGCACCGTCGCCCCCGCCTTCACGCCGAGCGAGATGGTGCGGATGAGCGACAATATCCGCATGCGCACCGCCGAGATCCTCGATTCGCTGCCGGTCGGCGAGGAATTCGACTGGGTCGACCGCGTCTCGATCGAGCTGACCACCCAGATGCTGGCTTTGCTGTTCGACTTCCCCTGGGAAGAGCGCCGCAAGCTCACCTACTGGTCCGACTGGGCCGGCGACATCGAGATTGCCAAAGACCCCGTCCGCAAGGAGGAACGCCGCCAGATCCTGTTCGAATGCGCCGCCTATTTCGGCAATCTCTGGCAGGGCAAGCTCGGCAAGGAGCCGCGGCCCGACCTGATCTCGATGATGATCCATTCGGACGCGATGAGCCACATGGACCAGATGGAGTTCCTCGGGAACCTCATCCTGCTCATCGTCGGCGGCAACGACACCACGCGCAACTCGATGAGCGCCTATGCCTGGGGGCTCAACCAGTTCCCCGACGAGCGCGCCAAGCTCGAGGCCGATCCCGGGCTGATCCACAATGCCACGCAGGAGATCATCCGCTGGCAGACCCCGCTCGCCCATATGCGTCGCACCGCGACCCAGGATACCGAGCTCGACGGCCACAAGATCCGCGAGGGCGACAAGCTCGGCCTCTGGTATATCTCGGCGAACCGCGACGAGAGCGTCTTCCAGGACGCCGACCGGATCATCGTCGACCGCGAAAATGCCCGCCGCCACCTCGCCTTCGGCCACGGCATCCACCGCTGCGTCGGCGCGCGCCTGGCCGAGCTGCAGATCGGCGTGCTGATGGAGGAAATGGCGAAGCGCCGCCTGCGGGTGAACGTGCTGGCCGAGCCGGAACGCGTCGCGGCCTGCTTCGTCCACGGGTACAAGAAGATGGCGGTGGAGCTGTCGCACTACTGAGCCTTTATCGTCATCCCGGCGAAAGCCGGGATCTCAGGCGAAGGCGCGATACAGCACGAGATCCCGGCTTTCGCCGGGATGACGCTGTGGGTCTGGACGGTCGCCCTGTTCCTCCCCACATCCCCCTCATGGAAACCAACCGCCGCAGCTTCCTCGCCATCGCCGGCCTCGGCGCCTTCACCGCAGCCTGTGGCGGCGCCCCCGCCGAGGCGGCGCAGAAATTCCCCTTCACGCTCAGCGACGCCGAGTGGCGCAAGCGGCTCAGCCCCGCCGCCTATCGCGTGCTGCGCCAGGGCGCGACCGAGTATGCCTTCTCCAGCCCGCTCAACAAGGAGCACCGCGCCGGCACCTTCACCTGCGCCGGCTGCGCGCTGCCCCTGTTCAGCTCCACGACCAAGTTCGACAGCGGCACCGGCTGGCCCAGCTTCTGGCAGCCTTTGCCCAACGCGGTGGCCACCGATGCGGACAATTCGCTCGGCATGCGCCGCACCGAAGTCCGCTGCCGCCGCTGCGGCGGCCATCTCGGCCACGTCTTCGACGACGGCCCCCGCCCCACCGGCAAGCGCTACTGCATGAACGGCGTCGCGCTGGCGTTCGTGGCGAAGGGTTGAAGCGCGGGTATTTCCTCTGCTTCTCCCCGGCGAAGGCCGGGGCCCAGACTAAGCAGTGCGCGGCGAAGACGCGCCAAGGCGCGTGACTTCCAAGACTGGGCCCCGGCCTTCGCCGGGGAAAGAAACGCCATTCGACTGTAGCGCACATGCGAAAAGGCCCGGACGATACCGGGCCTTTCCAAATCCAGTCCTGACCGAAAGGATCACCCCGCGTCGGGGATCTCGTTCTTGGCTTCCGCCATCAGGTCGCTGAGGTCGAGGTCGAGCGACGGCTTGAAGTCGTCGTCGCTGAAGTCGCGCGGCGCGCCGTCCGAATAGATGAAGCCGTTGACCGGATAGACCGAGGTGCCGAGGCCGCCGACCGGGGCGAACCACACCTTCACTTCGCTCCAGTCGCCCGCGGCAGACACGTCCACTGCGCGGACGTTGCGCTCGATGCCGCCGGCACGCGACCAGTTGGCATGGGTAAGTAGCACTTCGCGGTCGCTGACGATCTGGCTGACCATCGCGACGTGGCCGAGCGGCATCTTCGCGGTGCGCTGGAACGACATCACCGAGCCGACCTTCGGGGCCTCGCCGCGCTGGTAGCGGCCGGCGGCCTGGTTCCACCAGGTCCAGGCATTGCCATGGATGTTCACGCCGGAAATCTCGCGGGCATAGGGCGCGCACTGCCAGAAGGTACGGCCCTTGGCCGAAGCCGCCTGCGGAGCGGCCATCATCAGCGTGCAAACAGCCATCAGCGCGAAACGCGCTGCGAAAACGCGGAAATTCATGGACCCCCCGGTCAGGAAGCAGTCAGGTGTTGAGTGCGACTGACCAAAGTATAGGCGCGAAGTACACCCCTGCGGCTCGTCGATCCGACGAACCGTTGCGACGAGCCGATGACCTGCAAAAAACCCTCCGCCGGAGGGAACCTTTGCCTCGAAACTTCGTGCCGCCCCTCCCGAAAGCCGGCCAGACCCCTCCGGGCGAACCCGGACCCGGATAGGCCACGAATGGGCAATATCGTTGCGCAAGCCCATCACCCGGCAAGCTTTTCCACAAGCGCGACTTCGGTTCGTCGCATCCATGTTGCGCCGCGGAATCGGTTGGTCTCCTATAATGAACAGGGGACGACGACAGGTTAAGCGACCCGTTAACCATATGGGCGCAGTATCTGTCCTGGAGGGTAATTATTGGGGTGGGAGTTTTGGACGATGGGAGCACGGGCTAAGCCGGCAGAAGGCGCGATGACGCTGGCCGAAATGAAGGAATTCGCGGGATTCTCCGCAGCGACGCAGCGCTACATCCGCCGCTCGCTCGACATCGGGCTGGAGCGCGACGACGCGATGCTCCGCTGGTCGCGCGACGTGGTCGAGGCTGCCAGCATCCGCGCCCAGGCGCATATCTATGAGCGCCTCCAGGAAGTGCGCGCGCTGATGCCCGACGACAGCGACCTCGACTCGATCGAGCCGTTCATGGCCCCGCTCGTCGCCATCGCCGCCTTCGACCTCAGCCAGGGCCGCCTCACCAGCTTCTCGGCCTTCCGCTTTCTCTACGAGCGGCTGATCGGCGCCGAAGTGCGCCCGTGGCTCCCCTCGGCCTTCTGCGCCGCGGCGGCGCTGCCGCACCTCCATCCGGAGCTGCGCCGCAAGCTCCTCCAGTCGATCAGCGAAGCCGCGGCGACCGCCTCGGGCTGGTCGAACCGCCAGCCGAGCTTCTACCCGGCCTGGGTGGAGAAGGTCGACTCGGCCGCCCTGCCGAACTGAAGACTAAAGCTCCTCCCTCGCGAAGCGGGGGAGGGGGACCGCGCCCGAAGGGCGTGCTGGAGGGGGCGCCTCCGCACGGACCGCCACCTCGAATTTTGCCTCTGGATATTCCCCCTCCACCCCCGGCTTCGCCGGCGGTCCCCCTCCCCCGGAGCCGCGCCCCGAGGGCGGAATTGGAGCTTCACCTGCACGCCCGCCACCCCATCTCGCCCCGCTCCGCCTCGTCGAGGTGCAGGTGGTCGCGGTGCGCGGCGTTGTAGTCCGGCGAGAGCACGGTCGAGAACAGCCGGCACGCACCGCTCCGCACCTCGCGCAGGAACGCGGCCTTTCTCCCCGCCCCCGCTCCAGTCCTTCACCACGCTGATCCGCGTCCCGTCGCCCAGGCGGAACCCCGCCACGTCGATCGCGTCCGCCGTCGCATGCTCGCTCCAGTCCCCGGCGCTGCGCCCGTACATCCGCCGGCACGAATAGCTGCCGAGATGCTCGATCTGCGTCACCGCCGCCCCGAAATGCTTCTGCGCTGCCGGCTGGACCACCTCCCATTCCCACAGCGAAAGCGCCGCCGCCACCGGGCAGGAAGTGCCGAGATTGGCCGGGCTGAACCCGATCCCCCGCGACCCGCCGCCCACCAGCCGCACCCCATCGGCATAGCCGCACTGCGCATCCTCGCCCGTCACCTGGGCCAGCACTGTGTAGCGCACCCCGGCCGAGCGGAGCAGCGCGCGGCATTCGGCGAAATCGTCGGTCAGCCCGGCGAGCTTGCGCCCGGTGAAGATGCCGATCGGCTGGCTGAGGTCGAGCCGCGTCCAGGGCAGGTCCTGCGGCCGCCCGCGCAGCGCCGCCCAGGCGAGCAGTCCGCCCCCGAGCAGCACGGCGAACAGGATCGTCGCCGAGATCGCCCGGCGCAGATCCTTCACGCGCGGATCGCCTCGTCGAGCCGCTGCGAGGTGACCGGATAGCCGAGATCGTCGGGGATGCAGAGATGCCGCTCGCCGTCGCGTTCCTCGATCCACGGCGTGATCGTCCGCACCGGATGCGCCCGGGCGTCGGCCACCGCATCGTCGAAGCTGCCGAACAGCGCCAGCCGCTCGAGATTGCGCCGGGTCGGGAAGATGATGTGCACCTCGCCGGCATCTGCCGCGTCGAGCACCGCCCGGGCGCTCGCCCAGAACAGGCGGACATTCTCGTTGCCGTCGACCAGCGGCTCGGCCCCCTCGGGCGCGCGGACCAGATAGAAGCGCGTGTCGAACACCTTGTGGTGCACGCCTGCCGGCAGCCAGCGCGCGAACGGCACCAGCGTATCGAGCGCCAGCGCCGCGCCCGCCTCCTCGAGCAGCTCGCCCATCGGCTCGCCTGCATAGAGCCGATCGCGCAGCGCGGCCATGTCGCCGGCCGGATCGAGCCCGACCGCGACGCCCGCCTCCTCCAGGGTCTCGCGGATCGCGGCGATGCGCGCGGCCTGCTCCTCGGCATCGCCGCCGTGCAGCCCGGCCAGCACCAAATCGCCCGGATCGACTCGCCCGCCGGGAAACACCAGCGCCCCGCCCGCAAACGACATCGCCGCCGCCCGCTCGACCATCAGCAGCTCGGGCGCCCCGCCGGGCATCTCGCGCATCACGATCACGGTCGCGGCGGGAATCGCGGGTTCGTCGGTCATGGGACGAGCTTAGGTCGCGCGCGGAGCGATGGCCAAATCAATTCCTCCCCGAGCTTGTCTCGGGGAGGGGGACCGCCGCCGAAGGCGGTGGTGGAGGGGCGCGGCGGGACGCCGCCTGCGCCGGCGGCCCCTCCACCATTCGCTGTGCGAATGGTCCCCCTCCCCCAGCAAGCTGGGGGAGGAATTAGAATGCTACCACCCGGAAACCTTCAGCCGCACCTTCACCACCATATCCGACGAAGTGACGAACAGCGTCTTCCCGTCCTCGCCGAAGCAGCAGTTCGCCGCCGCCTTGCCGGTGCCGATCACGCCCAGCTTCCTGCCGTCCGGCGCGATCACCCAGATCCCGCCCGGCCCGCTGGCGAACAGATGGCCGCTCTTCGCCACCTTCATCCCGTCGGGCAGCCCCGGCAGCTTCCGCGCCACCTCATCCGAGAAATCGACGAACGGCACCAGCTCCGAGCTCGCCGAGCCATCCGCGGCCAGCTCGCAGGTATAGATGCGCGCAGCATCCGGATCGGACTGGCTCACATACAGCCGGTCGAGCCCCGGCGAGATGCCGATCCCGTTGGGCCGCTTCAGGCTCTTGTCGATCAGCGACACGCCGCGGCCATCGGCGCCCACCCGGTACACGCCGTTGAAGGGCAGCTGCTTGAGCGGCGATTCATCGCCTTCGCTCAGGCCATAGGGCGGATCGGTGAAATAGATCGCCCCGCCCCGCCCGATCACCAGGTCGTTGCAGCTGTTGAACTTCTTGCCCTCATAGTCGCCGACGACGATCGTCTTCTTCTTCGTCGCCAGGTTGACCCGCGCAATCGCCCTCGTGCCCGAATCGGCCATCAGCAGGTCGCCCTTGGCATCGACGAGCATCCCGTTCGATCCCGCCTCGCGCACGCCCGCCGGGATCGGCCCGACCAGACCCGAGGGCACCAGGAACGGCTTCGCCCCCTCGCCCGCCTTCCAGCGATAGGCGATGTTCTCCGGCACGTCGGAGAAGAGCAGATAGCCGCCCTTCTTCGACCAGGCCGGCCCCTCGGCCCATTTGAAGCCGCGGGCGATCACTTCGATCGGGCTCGCCGGGTCGATCAGCGCGTCGAGCGCGGGATCGAGCCGGGTGATGCCGCCCAGAGTCTCGGCCTGCGCCATGCCGGGCAGGAAGGGCAGCGCAACCATGCCGCCCAGCAATGCGCGGCGGGTCGTCTCGATCATGTTCAATGTCTCCGTGGTGCGCGGGGTCCTCGCAGCGTCATCGCGAATAACCCGGCGATCATGCAAGCTTGATCGTCCGCCCCTCGCGCGCCGAGCGATAGATCGCCTCGATCAGCCGCATGTCGCGCAGCCCTTCCTCGCCCGATGCGCGCAGCGGGATGCCGGCCTGCACCACTTCCGCCAGGTGATCGAGCTGGGCGACGAACTGGTTCTTGGGCAGCGGTGCCAGCGTCACCTGCTCGGTCTTGCCGCCCTGGCGCGCCCACATCTGGTGCCCGGTATAGTTGGTGGCCGGTTCCATCCCCACCCAGCCCTTGGTGCCCGTCACGCGGAAGGCATTGTGGTTGGACGAATAGCTCGACACGCAATTGGCGATCACGCCCGAGGGGAAGCGCATCTGCCAGTCGATCCGGTCCTCGACATTCTTGAACCGCGGGTCGCTCCGGTCGGTATATTCCATCGCGCTGACCGCGATCGGCTCCTCGCCGGCCAGGTAGCGCGCGGCATTCAGGCTGTAGATGCCGATGTCCATCATCGATCCGCCGCCCGACATCGGCCGGTCGAGCCGCCACTGGTTCGGCTGGGCATAGAAGCCATGCTCGGAAGTGATCAGCGTCGGGCGCCCGACAAAGCCCGACTTCACCAGCTCGACCGCGTGGAGATTGTACTGCTCGAAATGGCAGCGATAGCCGATCATCAGCTTGCGATTGGCCTTCTTCGCCGCCGCGATCATCGCCTCGCATTCGGCGACCGAAGTCGCCATCGGCTTCTCGCACAGCACATGCTTGCCGGCCTGGCTGGCGCGGATCGCATATTCGGCATGCATGCTGTTGGGCAGCACGACATAGACCAGGTCGATGTCGGGATTGTCCTTGATCCGGTCGTAATTCTTGTAGTCGTACCAGTGCGTCTTCGGGATGCCGTATTGCGCGCCGAACTTCTCCAGCTTGGCCGGCGTGCCGCTCACCAGCGCCTTGAGCTCGGCGAACTCGCAATCCTTGATCCGTGGCATGATCTGGTTGGTCGCATAGCTGCCCAGCCCGACGATCGCATAGCCCAGCTTGCGCTTGCCCTGCGCGCAGGCCGGCAGCCCGATCGCGCTGGTCACCAGCCCCGCGCCGATCGTGCCCAGCACGTCGCGCCGCGTTCCCATGATCTTCATTGCCCGGTTCCCTCTTCCGACTGGCGCCGGCGCGTATCCCGCCGATCAACGCGTTAGCGCTATCATGGATGGGGTGGGCCGCCTAGGCAGCTACGACTTTGGTCGCACTTCTCCCTCTCATGCAAAAAATCCTCCCTCGCGAAGTGGGGGAGGGGGACCGCTCGCGAAGCGAGTGGTGGAGGGGGCCTAGCCGCCGGCAATACGCTTGCGGAGATGCCCCCTCCGTCGCGCTGCGCGCGCCACCTCCCCCGCTTCGCGAGGGAGGATTTTTCGAGGCCCCCTACCCAAACACCCCCCGGAACCGTGCCCGCAGCCGGGCATGCGTCTCCCCCGCCCGCGCCAGCAGCGCCGGATCGGCTTCCGCCTGCCGCGCATCCGGCGCCCGCAGCACCGAAGCGTCGATCGGCGCCTCGACCAGTACCGCCAGCCGCGGCGCATGAAGGCGCGGGCTGGCGCACAGCGCGTCATAGTCGAGGAACAGCTGGCGTTCCCCGACTGCGGCCGGCGCGGCAAGCAGCGCGCGGTGGACGCTGTCCCACAGCTTCAGCCAGTAATCGACGCGCATCGCATCCTCGCCCGGCCTGGGCGCCCCCTCGAACAGGAAGGGCCGGTGATCGGCGCCGAACTCGTGATGGCCGAGCCAGGTCATGAAGCGGCGGCGGAACGGGTCGTCCGCGGCCAGCGCCACCGCGCGGCGGTGCTGCGACAGGAGTGACAGAGCCTGCTGCAAAGGATCGCGGAACGGATGTATCAGAAGCGCATCCGGAAAGCTCGCCGCCAGTCCCTCCAGTCGCAGGATATTGTTATTGTTCTTCGATAGATAGCGGGTGCCGCCATGGCGGATCAGCACCAGGCACACATAGTCGCGGAAGTTGGCGAGCGTCTCCGGATCGGGCGCCACCGGCGCCAGTCCGTCGCGGCGCAGATAGCGATTTCCCTCCATCGCGCGCCAGAAAACCTCCTCGATCGCCTCCGGGCTGTCGAGATCATGGGTCAAACCGTCGCCATGGCCGCGTTCGCGGGCCTCGACATGCCTCTTGCCGCCCAGCCGCGCCCAACTGTTCGGAGCGAGCGGAAACGGAAGGTCGCGGTAGGACGGTGCGGCGAAATCGCCGCTGGCGTGAAGCAGACGGGTGAGGATCGACGTGCCCGCCCGCGCCAGCCCGGCGATGAACACGGGGCGCCCTATCTCCACCTGCGCGATGCGTTTGCGCTGTGCGGCGCGCTCGATGTCGAAGGTCGCTTCGAGCAGCGCGGGGGAACCCAGAGCGATGCGGTGGAGAAGCTTGTCAGCCCCGCTGTACACGCGGGATCACCTGCCAGCGCAGCACGGCATAGCCGAGCGTGAAGGGCATCAGTGCCAACTTCGCCGTCCACTCCGTCTGCGCGGCCGCAATTTCCGGCCACCAGGCGTCCGCTGCCAGCACCGCGAGCAGAGGCGAAGCGGCCGCAACGAGCAGCCCCCCGGCGCGCATCGTCCGCGCGAACATACGGCCCGAAAGGATCCGCATCGCCCGCTCCTTGCCCCAGTCGGACACGCCCTTGCGGGCCATCAGCCGCAGGGCATGCTGGCCGCAGCCGGCAAGCTCCTGGAAAGCGGGGATAAGCGGCAGCGCGCGGGCCAGTTCGAGCACCGCGATGATCGCCAGGAAGGTCAGGATCACCGGGCGCGCCCGCGGATGCGGCGGACCAGCCGCTTGACCGGGTACCAGACGACCGAGACGATCGCGAGCAGGATCGAGCCGATCAGCCCGAAGGCGACGCCTACCGCACCGAGGCCGAGCCCCGGTCCGGTATAGGCCTGGGCGGCGATCGGGGCCGAGAGCGCAAGGGCAAGCGACAGGAAACGAAGGGTTTTTACGAGCATTTTGCATTCACCGTAGCTTGAATGGCCGGGCCATCGGTGGTGGGATCGAGATAGCGCGCCCAGCTAAGGGCCATGCGCCGCTCGGCGGAATCGGCGGAGATGTAGCGCCAGCGCACCGCGCCCTCGGGCGACATGCGCAGCAGGCGACCCTGCTCGGTCTCCTCGATCATCGCGTCGCCCCCCGGCAGCGGGGTACCGCGGCCCTGGGCGCGGGTAGCGATGCGGTTGACGACGAAGCCCTTCTCCCAGGGCGATCCGGTCTTGTTGCTGGAAAGATCGTGGACAAGCAGGCGGTTATGCCCGTTCACCCGCTCGTCCGGGTATCCCATCAGCGTGTTGTTATCGAACACCGAGATGCGGTGGTCGTCGAGGATGCTGACATCGTGCTGGAAGCGCCACGGGCCGATCTTCCACCACAGGATCCTGCCCGTCCCGGGCCGGTAGAGCGCGATCAGCGAGAGGTTGCGGATGCTGAGGAACAGGTCGCCCTTCTTCCACATCCGCCCATCGGCCATTGCCGGCTGGATGTCGTTGAGATGGAAGGGATCCTGCACATAGGGCCGGCCCCGCCACAGCCGGGCGAGCCCGTTGCGCTCGAGGATGTCGGCAACGCGGTCGACCTTGAGCAACTCGCCCTCGGGCGAGACCTGCGCCACCGCATCGTCCCAGAAATCGGCCTTCACCCCCGGCTCGCGCGGCACCGGGTAGCGATAGGGCACCCAGATGGTGCCGTCGGGCCCCAACTCGGTCGAATGGCTGAAGATGCCGTCCAGCGACCAGAGCAGCCTGCCGCAGGCGTCGTAGCGGGCAAGCGGTGAGCTGTCGTGCAGCACCAGGCTGCCGTCGCTCAGCAGCAGCGGGTGCATCAGCCGGTTGAGCCCGGCGGTCTTGTCGCGGTGAACGTCGGTCAGCGCCGAGCGGAATTTCGACCGGGCATTGGCTGCGTCCACATCGGGCACGAATGTGTGCACGTTACGCCCGTCGGAGAGGCGGACGAGCTGGACGACCGAGCGCTTGCGCGCCGGATCGAAGGGCGAGATCAGCGCATAGCCGGGGTCGGTGAACCCGGCGTCACGGGTGAATCCGCCGGGCAATTTCTCATATCGGCCGCCGAAATAGGGCGCATTGCTGCGGAACAGGTGCTGGATCGTGTCGGGCACCCGGGCCAGCGTGATCGCCGCGCGGCCTACGGCGCCGGACTTCTCCCAGCCATCGACGATCGCCCCTGCCCCCATCGCGGCGAGCGGCACCAGCAGCAGCACCAGCGCCAGGCTCCACAGCGGCACCGGGCGTGCGAGCAGCCGCTCGAACGCACCATCTTCCCGGTCCTCGCTGTCGCTATCCTTGTCCCGCCGCATGCATCCTCACTGAGATACATGAGTTCAACTTCATGAATGTCGGGGGGATTTCGGTTCGTCGCAGCCGCGTTTCCGCTTTGTGGCCGAATTAGACAGGCAGGGTTACCAGCGCGGAGAGCCCGCCCTCTTCGCGGTTGCGGATGACCAGGTCGCCGCCATGCGCGCGGGCGACGGCGCGGGCGCTGGCCAGGCCCAGCCCGATCCCGCCGGTATCCGGGTTGCGTGAACGCTCGCCGCGGAAAAATGGCTCGAACACCCGGTCGAGGTCCTCTGGCGGCACGCCGGGACCATCATCCCGCACCTCGATCAGCGCCTGCCCGTCGGCCTCGCCGAGCGAGACCTCGGCGCTGCCGGCATATTTTATCGCATTGATGATCAGGTTGTTGAGCATCGCCTTCAGCGCAGGCGAATTGCCCTCGACCACTACGGGCTCGCCCGGCGCCAGGATCACCGGCTCACCATGATCGCTCATGTCGTCGGTCACCGTCTCCGCCAGCGAGCGCAGGTCGAGCGGCTTGCGCACGCCCTGCTTAGTGGTGTCACGCAGATAGCTCAGCGTCGCGGAGATCATCGCCTCCATATCGCGGATATCGCGCTCGCACGCCTGACGCAGATCGTCGGGCGCCACCTCGAGCCGCAGCCCCAGCCGCATCAGCGGCGTGCGCAGGTCGTGCGCCACCGCGCCGACCACGGTGGCGCGGTCGTCGACATAGCGGTTGAGCCGCGCCTGCATCCGGTTGAACGCGGCGGCGGCGTCGGCGATCTCGGACGGTCCCTCGATCGCGATCGGCGCGGCGCGCGGATCGCGGCCCAGCCGCTCGGCCGCCTCGGCAAAGGCGCCGATCGGCTTGGCGATGCGGCGGGCCAGCGCCCAGGCGAAGGGCGCCACGGCGGCAGCCGAGACGACCAGCCACCACAGCACGAACCAGCGCCAGGGCTCGAAGCTGGTGCTGGTGGTGACGGTCACCCAGCGCCCGTCATCGGCGCGATAGGCGGCGGAGAAATCGCCGGTGATGATCACGTCGCGCGCCGATTGCACCGTTGGCGGCGGCACCGGACGCGGCACGCTGGCGCGATCGTAGCTCTTCTCACGGGTGAGGATGGGCGTGGGGAAGCTGATCAGCACCCGCTCGACCGGCACGCCCATCGCCTTGGCCATCGCGATCTCGGTGCGCTCGCCGCGCGGGTTCCAGGGCTGCTCGGCGAAGCGATCCTCGCGCGAGACCGAGAAGTCGTCGTCGGTGATCTTGCCGCGCAGCGCATCGACCGCCTGCCCCACCGTGTAGAGCTTGGCAGTGGGCGTCTGGACCGCGATCAGCAGGCCGAAGTTCATCAGCTGCGTCACCGCGACGCAGACGACCATCAGCGCGAAGACGCGCAGGAACAGGGGAGACCCGGCACCCGCGCGTCGCAATGTCACGCGCGCACCACCTTGGGGACGAACAGATAGCCTTCGTTGCGCACGGTGCGGATGATCTCGTCCCCGCCCGAGCGCAGCTTGCGGCGCAGACGGCTGACCTGCACGTCGATCGCGCGGTCATAGGCGTCCGAATCCGGCCCGCGGGCAGCCGCGAGCAGCGCCTCGCGGCTCAGCACCCGGCGCGGGCGCTCGATGAACACGCGCAGCACCGCGAACTCGCCGTCGGTAAGCCCGACCAGCACGCCATTGGGATCGAACAGCTCGTGGCTGCCCAGGTCGATCCGCCAGCCCTCGAAGGTGTAGACGTCGCCGCTCTCGCTGGTGGCGGCGACCGCGCCGCGCTTGCGCAGCGCCGCGCGTACCGTGGCGAGAATCTCGCGCGGGCTGCACGGCTTGGGAAGATAGTGGCCGGCGCCGACCTCGAGGCCGAGGATACGATCCTGCTCCTCGCCGAGCGCACTCAGGAAGATGATCTCCGGCCCGTCGGCACGCGCGATACGGCGACAGGCGGAAAGCCCGTCCTCGCCCGGCATCATGATGTCCATGATCACCAGATCGACCGGCGTGCGCGCGAGGATCTGGTCCATGTCGCGCGTGCTGGAAGCGGTTTCGACCTTGTACCCGCGCGAGCCGAGGCTGTTCGCCAGCAGCATGCGGATGTCGCGGTCGTCATCTACGACGAGCAGTGTCGCCGAATCGTCCTGTTGAGTCGCGGTAGCAAGCATATTTCAGCTTCTACGACAAAATGCGTCTGCGGTGTTGCGCTAAGTTGTAACAAAGTTCACCCGAGCCGGGTTTCGATCGGAACACCGCGCTTCAGGGTGAGGGTAACCGGCGTCTTTTCGGCGATTTCGGCGAGACGCGCATTCTGTTCGGCATCGGTGCCGGTGATCGTCAGGATGCGCTCGATGTTGAGCGTCTCGCCCTGTCCGTGGAGGAACAGCGCGACTTCGATAGTCTCGACCGTCCATTGCTTGCGCTCGGCATACATGCGCAGCGTGATGGCGGTGCAGGCGCCGAGCGAGCCGAGCAGCAGCTCATAGGGCGCCGGCCCGGCATCACCGCCGCCGCGCTCGGCGGGCTCGTCGCCGACGAGCTGGTGCGTGCCGAAATCGATCTGGGTGGCGTAAGGGGCGTCGCGCCCGATCCTGGCGATGGCTTGGGTCATGGCGGGGAGACTAGCGGCTCCGCCCGACATCGCCAGAGCCCATTTGGGTAGCATTTTCTTTCTCCCCTCCCTGCAAGGGAGGGGCCGGGGGTGGGTCGCGTCCAGGCGATACGGAAAGGCCCGGCGGCACGGTAAGCGTATCGCCAGGCCCTACCCACCTCTCAATCCCCTCCCTTCCAGGAAGGGGAAGTGGTGTCAGCTCTTCTGCCAGCCCCCGCCAAGCGCGCGGAACAGGTCCACCTGGGTCTCGGCGATGAAGGCGTCCGCCTGGGCCAGCGCGGCCTCGGCATCGGCGAAGGTACGCTCGGCATCGAGCAGCGCGAGCGAGTCGATATCGCCCTCGCGCTGGCGGGCACGGGCGATGTTGACCGCCGCCTCCGCCTCGTTGCGCGCCGCCTGCAGTGCGGTGCGCCGCTCAAGCGCATGGCCATAGGCGGAGAGCGCGGTCTCGGTTTCCTGCAAGGCGTTGAGCACCGTGCCGTCAAAGGTAGCGAGCGCGACCTTGGTATCGGCCTCGGCCCCCGCGACGCGGGCGCGTGCCGGGCCCGGATTCACCGCCCAGTTGAGCAGTCCGCCGACCAGCCAGCGCAGCGGCCCGGCACCGAACACGTCACCGAAATCGGTACCGGTCGAGCCGCCCGAGGCGCCGAGGGTGATGCGCGGATAGAGGTCCGCGGTCGCCACGCCGATCCGTGCGGTGGCAGCGGCGAGGCGGCGCTCGGCGGCTCGGATATCGGGCCGACGGGCGAGCAGCGCCGCACCGTCGCCGACCGGAATCGGCTGGCTGAGGCGCAGCGTCGTGTTGCGCTCACCCACCACCGCCGGCAGATCGGCGGGGGTGCGGCCGGTCAGCGTGGCGAGGCGGAACAGCGCGGCGTCACGCGACGCCTTGAGCGCCGGCACATCGGCCTGGCGCTGGTTGCGCAGCGCGCCGATCCGGGCGGTGTCGAGCCGGGTCGCGAGACCAACGCCGCGGCGCCGCTCGGTCAGCTCGATCGATTGGTCGAGCAGCTGGACGATATGCTCGGCCACGCCCAGCCGCTCGGCAGACGAGGTGGCATCGGCATAGGCACGCGCCGTATCGGCGGCGACGATCACGCGGACCGCATCGGCATCGGCTTCCGCCGCGCCGACATCGCCGCGCGCGGCCTCGGTGCCGCGGCTGAGGCGGCCGAACAGGTCCGCCTCGTAGCTGACGCTCAGGCCGGCATCGATCTGCCAGTCGTTGAGCGGCGCGGAGGGCTGGCGCTGACCTTCGGGCAGGCGGCCGTAATTGGCGCCGGCGCCCAGGGTCGCCTGGGGCAGCTGGTTGGCCTTGGCGCCGCGCAGCGTGGCCCGGGCCTTCTCGATCCGCGCCACCGCGACGCGGATGTCGGTGTTGGCAGCCAGCGCGTCGGAGACGAGCTGGTCGAGGACGGGGTCATTGTAGAGCCGCCACCAGTCGCCCTGCACGGGCTCGGCGGTGACCGCGGGATTGGCGGCGACGAAATTGCCCGCGGCGGTCTGCGGCGGCGTCGGCGCGACATAGTTCGGACCGGCGGCGCAGGCGGCGAGCGCCAGGGCCGAAGCGGTTGCGAGGAAAATACGGTAGGTCATTTCAACTTCCTCCTGCCCGTCATCCCGGCGGAAGCCGGGATCTCAGGCGATGGCGGGAAAAGAGCCGCCCGAGGCCCCGGCTATCGGGCACCCATCAAAGTACTACTTTGATGGGACCCGTCGCCGGGGCGACGGTTCATCATTCAGCCGGCACCAGTTCGGGCGCATGGCCACCTTCGTCATGCGCCTTGCGGTTGCCGCGCATCCTGGCGATGCGGTCCCCAAGGGCGCGGCACACGACGTAGAAGGTCGGCGTGAACAGCAGGCCGAAGGCAGTCACGCCCATCATCCCGAAGAACACCGCGGTACCGAGCGCCTGGCGGAGCTCCGCACCCGCGCCGCTCGCGATCAGCAGCGGCACGGCGCCGAGGATGAAGGCGAACGAGGTCATCAGGATCGGACGCAGGCGGTCACGGGCGGCACGCACCGCAGCTTCCACCGGCGACAGGCCATCCTGCTCCTCGGCCTGCTTGGCGAACTCGACCACGAGGATCGCGTTCTTCGCCGCCAGCGCGATCAGCACGACCAGGCCGATCTGGGTGAGGACGTTGTTGTCCATGCCCCTGAGGTTCACGCCGGCCATGGCCGCAAGCAGACACATCGGCACGATCAGGATGATCGCCAGCGGCATGGTCAGGCTCTCATATTGCGCCGCCAGCACCAGGAAGACGAACACCACGGCCAGGGCGAAGACGAGACCCGCGGTGCTGCCAGCCATCTTCTGCTGGAAGGCAATGCCGGTCCACTCGGCGCCATAGCCCGGAGGCAGCTCGCTCGCGAGCTTCTCCATCGTGTCGAGCGAGGTGCCCGAGCTGTAGCCCGGAGCGGTATCGCCATCCACTTCGACCGCCGGGAACAGGTTGTAGCGCGTCACGCGGTACGGACCGGTCTTGTTCTCGAAGGTCGACACCGAACCGATCGGCACCATCGCGCCAGAGTTCGAGCGAGTCTTGAGGTTGGCGATATCCGCCTCGGTCGAACGGAACGGTGCGTCAGCCTGCGCGGTCACCCGGTAGGTGCGGCCGAGCATGTTGAAGTCGTTCACGAAGGCCGAGCCGAGATAGACGTTCAGCGCCTCGAACACCCGCTCCGGGGGCACGCCGAGCATGTCCGCCTTGCGGCGGTCGATATCGGCGAACACGCGCGGGGTGGCGGTGTTGTAGAAGGTGTAGATCTGCTTCAGGCCGGGAGTCTGGTTGGCCTTGCCGATCAGACCGAAGGCGGTCTTGCCGAGTTCGTCATAGCCATGCTCGGCGCGGTCTTCGATCATCATCCGATAGCCACCGGCCGAACCGATGCCCTGGATGACGGGCGGCGGGACGACGAGCAGCATCGCCTCGTTGATGTCGGCGGTGCGCTTGCGTGCCTCGCCCATGATGTCCTCGATGCTGACGCCCAGCTTCTTGCGCTCGTCGAAGGAGAGCAAGGGCACATAGGCGGCGGCCGAATTCGGGGCGAGCGTCTGCGATGGGCCGTCGAAGCCGGCGAGCATCACCGATCCCTTCACGCCCGGGATCGGCAGGATGCGGGCGACGACCTTGCGCATCACTTCGTCCGTACGCTCGAGCGACGAGCCCGGCGGCAGCTGGATGACGGTGAGGAAGTAGCCCTGGTCCTGTTGCGGGATGAAGCCGACCGGCGTCACCCAGAACATGCCCACGGTGGCGGCGATCAGGCCGACATAGGTGACCATCATCCGCTTCGGGCGGGTGACGAGCACCTGGGTGAGCTTGGCATAGCCGACGCTCATCCGCTCGAAGCCGTTGTTGAACGCATCGGCACCGCGGCGCAGCAGCCGGCCGACCGGGCCCTTGGCCTCGCTGTCATGATGCCGCAGCAGCACGGCGGCCATGGCGGGCGACAGAGTCAGCGAGACGAGCAGCGAGATCGCGGTCGCGGCCGAGATCGTCACGGCGAACTGCTTGTAGAAGGCGCCCGACAGACCGTTGAGGAACAGGGTCGGCAGGAACACCGCGAGCAGCACCAGCACGATCGCGACGAGCGCGCCGGACACTTCGTCCATGGAGGTTTGCGCCGCCTTGAGCGGAGTCATGCCCCGCGCCAGGTTGCGCTCGACATTCTCGACCACGACGATGGCGTCGTCGACGACGATGCCGATCGCCAGCACCAGGCCGAACAGCGAGAGGTTGTTGAGCGAGTAGCCAAGCGGCAGCAGCACCGCCATCGTGCCGATCAGCGAGACCGGGATGGCGAGCACCGGGATGATCGCCGCACGCCACTTCTGGAGGAAGACGATGACCACCAGCACGACGAGCAGGATCGCTTCGCCCAGCGTGTGATAGACCGCGTCGATCGACTGGGCGATGAACTCGGTCGGGTTGTAGATGACGCGATATTCCAAGCCCTTCGGGAAGTTCTTGGACATCAGCTTCAGCTGGTCCTGCACCGCATTGGCAGCGGCGAGGGCGTTCGAGCCCGGGCGCTGGAAGACGGCGAGGATCACGGTCGGCTTGTTCGAGAGATAGGTGTTGGACGAATAGTCCGCCGCACCCAGCTCGACGCGCGCCACGTCGCTCACGCGCACCTGGTGCCCATCGGCATCGGTGCGGATGACGACCTGGCCGAACTGCGCCGGGTCCTTCAGTCGGCCCTGCGTCTCGATGTTGAGCTGGAAGGCATTGCCGGTCGGGGTCGAACCCGGCTGGCCGAGCGTGCCGGCGGCAACCTGGACGTTCTGCGCGCGCAGCGCCTGGACGATGTCGCCCGCGGTCAGGTTGAGCGCAGCGGCGCGGCCCGGATCGATCCACACGCGCATCGCATAGTCGCGCGCACCGAACATGCGCACGTCACCCACGCCTTCGACACGGGCAAGGCGGTCCTTAACCTGGGTCAGCGCGTAGTTGGAGATATACTCGCGATCGACCGAATTGTCCGGCGAGATCAGGTTCACGACGAGCAGGAAGTCCGGCGTGGTCTTGCGCGTCACGACGCCAAGGCGCTGCACCTCTTCGGGCAGACGCGGGATCGCCACGGCCACACGGTTCTGCACCAGCACCTGCGCGGCATCGAGATTGGTGCCGGACTTGAAGGTGACGGTGATGGTGACGTTGCCGTCACCGGTCGACTGCGACGACTGGTAGAGCATGTCGTCGACGCCGTTGATCTCCTGCTCGATCGGCGCGGCCACAGTTTCCGCGACCGTCTCTGCCGAGGCGCCCGGATAGGAAGCAGTGACCGTCACCGTCGGCGGGACGATGTCGGGATATTGGGAAATCGGCAGCGCCAGATAGGCGATCGCGCCGATGATCGTGATGATCACCGCGATCACAGCCGCGAAGATCGGGCGCGTGATGAAGAACCGTGAGAGGCGCATCGGGCCACTCCTCGTGAATTGAGTTCGGAAAAAGGGTCAGCCGCCGGCCCCTGGGGAGAGCCGGCGGCTGATGGTCAACGGGCGAAAGTTGCTTCGCCGGTGACCGGCGCCGTGAGGGCCGGCGCCTGACTGGTTGCGGTGGGCTCGATCTTGCCGGCCTTGGGGGTCACCTTGCCCCCAGGCTGCGCGAACTGGGTGCCCGAGATCACGACCTTGTCCTGGGCGGTCAGACCGGTGCGAACGACACGCAGGCCGTCAACGACCGGACCGAGCGTGACCGGCTTCGGTGCGACGCTGCCGTCCTTGCCGACCACCAGGACCAGCTTGCGGGCCTGGTCGGTCTGGATCGCAGCATCGGGCACCATCAGCGCCTGGGTGGTGCCGCCGGCCGAGAGGCGCATGTTGCCGAACATGCCGGGCGTCAGGAACATGCCCGGGTTGCTCAGCACCGCGCGCCCGCGGATCGTGCCCGACTTGGGATCGAGGCCGTTGTCGGTGAAGTCGAGCTTGCCCTTCCACTTGTAGTCGGTCTCGTCCTGCAGACGGATCTCCACCGGCGATTCCTGGGCACCCGCTTCCTTCGCGCGCTTGGTCTTGAGGAACAGCGCCTCGGAACCGTCGAAGGTGAAGTAGATCGGGTCGAGCGCATTGATCGTGGTCAGCAGCGAACCGCCCTGCCCCTCACCCGCGGCGACCAGGTTGCCCGGATCGACGCGGCGGTCCGAGATGCGGCCGGCGATCGGCGCGCGGACCTGGGTGAACTCCATGTCGAGCGCGCGGCTGCGGACGCGGGCCTGGGCAGCCGAGACGGCGGCGCCGGCGGCACGAACGCGGGCCTGGAGCCGCTCGACATCGCTCTTCGACACCGCCTCGACCGAAACGAGACGCTCGGCGCGGCTCAGGTCGGAACGGGCCAGCGCGAGATCGCTCTCGGCGCTCGCCAGCCCGGCGCGGGCCTCGGCCAGCGCTGCGGCGAAAGGACGCTGGTCGATCGTGAAGAGCAGCTGGCCCTTCTGGACGATCGCGCCATCGGTGAAGTGGACGCCGGTGATCGCACCCGAGACGCGCGGACGCACCTCGACCGCGCGGCTCGGCTCGAAGCGGCCGACATAGTCGTCCCACTCGTTGATGTCGCGGACCAGCGGGGTCGAGACGGTCACCACCGGCGGCGGCGGGGCCGCCATCGCGGCGGGCGCGTCCTTGCTGGCGATGCCCAGGCCGGCGGCGACCAGCACCACCGGGATCGCAACCAGGCTGCCGCGCTGCCACAAGGGCATGCGGCGGATACGGGCCGAGACGCCCGGCTTGTTGTCGCCGGTCTCGGTTTCGATGCGCGAGATCATGTTCATTGGAATCGCTTCCCCTGATTAAGGGCTGCCCGGCCGCGGCTGATGCTCGCGAGCAGCGTTTCATATTGGTCGGGCGTGAAGCCCGCTTCGTGGAAGGCGCGGATCTCGTGACGCGGCACGGCATAGCCCTTGTGCCAGGCGAGCACCGACATCCGGCGCAGCGCCTCCAGCTTGAGGTCCGCAAGCTTGGGATTGGGAGACTCGCCCCCGAAGATCATGCCCAGCGCCACCGAGAGGCGGCCGGGTTTCTCGAGGCTCGCCAGCCGGTCATGCTGCGCGATCGCAACGACCTGCCATTCGAGCGCGGAGAAGCCGGTGACCGGGAGGACATCGGCAGGCGCCATGACCGGGCGACCCTCGAGCGCGGAAAAGTTGAGATAGGCCATGATCGTCTCCTCCTGCTTGTTGCCCGGCGGAAGGCAAAACCTCCCCGTGCCGCGCGGAGCTGTTTCCGCGAGCATTTCCGGTCATCCTCAACCGGCACGAGACGAGGCCTTCGCGCAGACGCATGTGTCTGCGGCGCACCGTCCCGGTCCTGTCCAAATTCAGCGCTGCTGGAGTTTCGGGCTAGGACCCCAGTCCCATTCCCTCGCTTCGGCAACTTCCCTCATTTCTATACTGACTGGTATAGAAATCGTGCTGCGTTGCGTCAAGGGACTTTTTATACCGCTCGGTATTTTTTGTCGAGACGGGTGAGAAAAAAGTTTGACGGGTCACCTGTCATCCCGGCGAAAGCCGGGATCTCAGGCGGCAAGCGGACGGTCAGCGGCACGAGATCCCGGCTTTCGCCGGGATGACGTCCACGTCACTTGCTCGGCCAGCAGGAAAGGCTGGTGTCGATCAGCGCCTTGAGGTCGGCGCAGGAGGTGCCGCCGCCGGCCTGCAGCGCGATACCCTGGAGCAGCGCGGTCAGATAGGCGGTCAGCCCGATCACATCGGTGTCGGCGGGCAGGTCGCCCTCGGTCTTGGCCCGCTCGAACCGGTCGATCAGGCCCTGCTTCACGGTCGCGCCGCGCTTGAGCACTTCGGCCCGGATCGACTCGGCCTCGGTGCCGCAGGCGACCGAGTTGATCACGCCCATGCAGCCCTTGGGGTCGCACGAACTCATCTGCATCTCGAGCGCGCCCGTCAGCAGCCGCTCGGCCACGCCCCGCGCGGTCGGCGCATCGAGCGCCTTGCCCATATAGTCGAGCTTCTCGCGCTGGTACAGGTCGAGCGTCTTCCTGAAGAGCGCTTCCTTGTTGCCGAAAGCGGCATAAAGGCTCGGCCGGGTGATGCCCATCGCCTCGGTCAGATCGCTCAGCGAGGCGCCTTCATAACCCTTGGTCCAGAAGACGCGCAGCGCCGCGGTCAACGCCGAGTCGGTGTCGAATTCACGGGGGCGCCCCTTGGCGGCATGGCAGGCAGTGATTTCCATAATGACCGGTACATAATGTAGATGGGCCTGAAAGTCCAATGCCTTGCCCGGCTTTCGCACACCAGCACATTAACCACTGTATTTTCACGGGTGTGAACTTGTCGGCCAGCCGGATTACCCGGTCGCAATGATCAACTCTCTCCGACTCACCAGTTGGCGTGTCCATTCGGCGCTTGTGATTCAAGTTTCCAATGCATGCGGCCGCCATTCCGGCAGGTCGGGAGATACTGCCGTCTGAGATGATCGTCGGGGCGTTCCAGAAGCGGTGGGGAGGAATAGGCCTCGCCTTGCTTGCGGCAACCGCCGCCGGCGCGCTGCGCGCCTTGCTCGATCCCTGGCTCGGCGACCGGCCGCAATATCTGATCTTTCTCCTGGCCGTGCTGGTCGCGGCCTTGCTGGCCGGGCTGCTCCCGGGCCTGGTCGCGACGATCCTGTCGATCGCCATGGAAAACCTGGCGACGCCGCACGGCACGCCGGAAAGCATCGTCGATCTCCTGCTCTTCCTCGCCAGCGCCGGGCTGGTCCTCCTGCTCGCCACCAGGGCGCATGCCGGCCAGACCATCCTCGCCAGCGGCGCGCACCAACAGGCCGAACGGCAGCTCAGGGCGAGCCTGAACCAGTTCCGCTCGATCCTCGCCACCGTGCCCGACGCGATGATCGTGATCGACGAGCACGCCCGGATCCTCTCGTTCAGCGCCGCGGCCGAGCGGCTGTTCGGCTTCACCGAGGCCGAGATGGTCGGCAGCAACATCAACCGGCTGATGCCCCGCCAGGACAGCGGCCGGCACGACGATTATGTCGCCCGCTATCTCACCACCGGCGAGCGCCGGGTGATCGGGCGCGGCCGCACCGTGGTCATCGCCCAGCGCCGCGACGGCTCGACCTTCCCGATGGAGCTCTCGGTTGGCGAAGCGGTCACCGATGGCGTCCGCGTGTTCACCGGCTTCATCCGCGACCTGACCGAGAAGCAGAAGGCCGAAGCGCGGATCGAGCAGCTTCGCGGCGACCTGGTACATGCCGCGCGCCTCAGCGCGATGGGCACCATGGCGTCGACCCTGGCGCACGAGCTCAACCAGCCGATCACCGCGGTGGTCAACTATGTCCGCGGCGCCGGCAACCTGATGCGCGTCGCCGAACGCTCCAACCTGCCGATCATCCAGCATGCGCTCGACGAAGCGACCGCCGAGGCGATGCGCGCCGGCGGCATCGTCCGCCGGCTGCGCGAATTCGTCGCGCGCGGCGACAGCGAGAAGAGCGTCGAGGATCTCGAGGCGCTGGTCGAGGAAGCGTCGCAGCTGGCGCTGATCGGCGCGCGCGAGCGCGGGATCGAGACCCGCTTCGTCATCGACCGGGCGAGCGCCGAGGTGCTGGTCGACAAGATCCAGACGCAGCAGGTGCTGATCAACCTGATGCGCAACGCGGTGGACGCCATGGCGGAATCGGAGATCCGCCGCCTCACCGTTTCGAGCCAGCCGGAACCCGGCGGCTATGTCCGCGTCACCGTGGCGGATACGGGACCCGGGATCGAACCCGAAATCGCGGAGAATCTCTTCCGCGCCTTCAACAGCAGCAAGCATGGCGGGATGGGACTGGGCCTCTCCATCTGCCGGACGATCGTCGAGGCCAATGGCGGAAAGATCTGGAGCGAGGCGCGGCCCGAGGGCGGCACTGCATTCCATTTCACTCTCGCCCGCATGGAAACGGAGCAGTCTGAATGAACGACCGGCGTCTGGTGCACATCATCGATGACGAGGAAAGCGTCCGGAACTCGATCGGGTTCATGCTGCAGACCACCGGCTATGCCGTGCGCACCTGGCCGTCGGGTGCCGCGTTCCTGCGCGATCTGCGCAGCGCCGAGCAGGGCTGCATCCTGCTCGACATCCGCATGCCCGAGATGGACGGGCTGCAGGTGCAGCAGCAGCTCGCCGCGCGCGGCGTCACCATGCCGGTGATCGTGCTGACCGGGCATGGCGACGTCACCATCGCGGTGAAGGCGATGCGCAACGGCGCAGTCGACTTCCTCGAAAAGCCGTTCGAGGCGGAGCAGCTGCTCTGCGCGATCGAGACTGCCTTCGGCCGCGCCTGTGAGGGAAGCAGCGCCTCGCGCACCGACGCCGCGCGCACCCAGCTCGCCAGCCTGTCGATGCGTGAGCGCGAAGTGCTGGACGGGCTGGCGGCCGGCTTCCCCAACAAGACCATCGCCTATGATCTCGGCATCTCGCCGCGCACGGTCGAGGTGCACCGCGCCAACCTGATGCAGAAGCTCGGTGCGCGCAGCCTCTCCGAGGCGCTGCGCGTCACCTTCACCGCCGAGATGGGCGAGATCTAGAGCCAGCCCGCCGTCTCGACGAGCATCCAGACGCCCGCGGCCAGGAACAGCGCCGCGGCAATGCCGTGCACCAGCTTGAGCGGGACGCGCTGCAGCAGCGCATTGCCCAGGAACACCGCGGGCACATTGGCGAGCATCATGCCGATCGTGGTGCCCGCCGTGACCGCCCAGACATTGTGGAACTTCGCGCCCAGCGCGACCGTGGCGAGCTGGGTCTTGTCGCCCATCTCGACCAGGAAGAAGGCGATCGCCGTGGTCAGGAAGGCGCCGAAGCGCGCCGGCTTGTCTTCTAGATCGTCGATCTTGTCGGGGATCAGCGTCCACAGCCCCATCGCGATGAACGACGCGGCGATCAGGTAGCGGAACCAGGCGCCGGAGAGCAGCTCGGCAGCCGAGGAGCCGACCAGCGCGGCGAGGAAATGATTGGCCAGCGTCGCGACCAGGATGCCGAGCACGATCGGCACCGGCTTCCTGAAGCGGGTGGCGAGCAGGATGGCGAGCAGCTGGGTCTTGTCGCCGATCTCGGCGAGGGCGACCAGCGCAGTCGAGCTGAACAGGGCTTCGAGCAAGAGGAACTCCGGGCCGGACGGAGACGAAATCCAACGACATCGCACCTCCCCGCCCGGCAAGGACGGAGATGCGACGCCATTGGTCTCGCCCGAACGGTGATCCCGTCCCTCCCGCGCCATGGCCTCTCGGCCAAGTATGTTGACGCGGGAGCCCGCGCAGATACGCGGCTGGCTACTCCCCAAATAGCGAGGTGCCGCCCAGGGGCAGCGCATTGGCCCCTAGCCTGCACCTCTGCAGAAATCCAGTTGTTTGTGTCTCAGCGCGCCAGGCTGAGCAGGCTGCGTTCCGTCTCCGGCTGCCCGTCCGCATCGCCGCGCAACGAGGCGAGCAGCTCGCCGATCGATCGCAGCGGCGAGGAATCGAGGAAGCGGCTGCCCCAGTCCCGCGCCAGCGCCGCGGCATCCGCCCCGGTGTCGGCCAGGATCGAGGGGAAGGCGATGCGCAGCCGCGGCCCGGCGAACAGCTGCTCGGGCGAAGCGCCGACCACCGATCCCAACGGCCGGACGAACACCGCCCCCGCCACCTTCTCGACATAGGAGGCCGGCGAGAGCCGCGCCCACCAGGTCACGGCGAAGCAGCCGATGCCGTGCGCGACCAGGATCACCGGGCGCTCGGTCAGGCGCACCGCCTCGTCGAGCCGCGCGGCCCAGAGGTTGCGCCCGCCGCCACCGGCGCCAAGCTCGATGATCTGCCCGGCATGGGCGAGCAGATTGCGGGATGGACGATCGGCACGGTCATAGATCGTCAGGGTCGGAAGCGACGTATCGAAGAGGCCATTTTCGGGCATTCGCTTAACTCCCTCAAGCTGGGGAAAGCACGCTCAACGAGTCGCCAGCTTATTCCCACTCACTCACTGTGCAATTGCCCCTGCGCCAGGATGTTTTCCCCGTGCGCCGAAATAATAGAATCGAGCGACGAGCATCCAGGCACCGAATATTGCGGAAAGTTCATCCTGCGGAGACCTGCGGGCCACCCGGCGGGGCGCAATTTCCAGGCTCCACAACGGAGAAGATGCCCATGTTCAGGAAGTTGATGATCGCCGGCGCCTCGCTCGCGATGCTCGCCGCGGCCTCGCCTTCGATCGCCGCCGCGCCGTGTCGCGACGCGCATGGCAAGTTCGTGAAATGCGCGACCAAGCCCGCCGCCCCTGCCAAGGCGACTCGCTGCAAGGACGCCAAGGGCAAGTTCGTGAAATGCGGCACCGCGGGTGCCAAGCCCGCCTGACACCCCGATCCAATCGACACCATCATCACCTGATGCGGGGAGCGGCCAAACCGCTCCCTTCTTTTTGCGCGGCGGGCAGGGTTCGCGCACCGCTTTTCGCTAATGAGATTGACTCGCAATATACCCTTCCCTACCAGCGCCCGGAGCGATTGCTTCAAAGGGTATCCGGGATGCAGACCTTCCTCCGCAGCGCGCTGCTTGCCAGCGCCATGCTCCTGCCCATGACCGCCTGGGCTGCCGGACCGGAGGGAGACGAGGATCAGGACAAGAGCCGCGACGAGATCGTCGTCACCGGCCTGGCGAACGAGAAAACGCCCTCGGCCACCGGCCTGGCGCTGACGCCGAAGGAAACCCCACAGTCGATCACGATCTTCGATCGCACCCGGATCGACGATTTCGCGCTGACCAACGTCAACGACCTGATCGCCCAGCTGCCCGGCATCAATGTCGAGCGCGTCGAGACCGACCGCACCTATTTCAACTCGCGCGGCTTCGACGTGTCGAACTTCCAGGTCGACGGCATCGGCATGCCCTTGTTCTGGGGCATCCAGTTCGGCGATCTCGATACCGCGCTGTTCGACCGGGTCGAGGCGGTGCGCGGCGCCAATGCGATCATGACCGGCATTGGCAACCCGTCGGCGACGATCAACTATGTCCGCAAGCGCCCGTCCTTCGATGCGCTTCATGCCAGCGTCGCCGCCCAGGGCGGCTCGTGGAACCAGTGGCGTGGCGAGGCGGACGTCAATGTGCCGGTGAGCGACACGCTCGCCGCGCGCTTCGTCTATGCGCACGACCAGCGGGACTCGTACCTCGACTACAACCACGTCAACCGGAACGTGTATGGCGCGATCGTCGCGTGGAAGCCGGCACAGGGCCTGACGGTCACTGCCGGCTATACCCGCCAGGAAAACAACGCTGACGGCGTGCTGTGGGGCGCGCTGCCGCTCACCTATACCGACGGCACCCGGGTGCCCTATCCGGTCTCGGCCTCCACCTCGGCCGACTGGACCTATTGGAACGTCAAGGACCAGAGCGTCTTCGCCGAGCTGAACTACGAGTTCGGCGGCGGCTGGCAGGCCAAGGGCGTGTTCACCTACAAGCGGTTCGAGGAGAATGCGAAGCTCCTCTACGCCTATAACTATCCCGACAAGGCGACCGGGCTGGGCGTCGAAGGCATGTCGGGCATCTATCCCTCGGTCTACGACCAGTATCTCGGCGATTTCTACGCCTCGGGCCCGGTCACCCTGTTCGGCCGCGAGCACCAGCTGGCTTTCGGCGTCTCCACCGGCCGTTCGGACGGGCGCGAATGGGAGAATTTCTCGCTCGATACGATCGTCTATCCCAAGTGGCAGGACTGGGGCAGCACCCAGGTCGCCGAGCCGACCTATCCGGGCGAATATCTCGCGGCGAAATACACCGACAAGCTGACCCGCGCCTATGGCGCCGCGCACCTCAACTTCACCGACCGGCTCAAGGCCGTGGTCGGCGCCAGCGCGATGTGGATCAAGTCGAACGGCACCTCCTACGGCACCGACCAGGCGCGCGACGACAGCGCCGTCAGCCCCTATGCCGGCCTGTTGTTCGACCTGACGAAGAACGTCACGCTTTATGCGAGCTATACCGACATCTTCAATCCGCAGGTCGAGCTCGGCGTGGACGGCGCCAAGCTCGCGCCGGCCAAGGGCAGCAGCCTCGAAGGCGGCATCAAGAGCGAATGGTTCGGTGGCCGGCTCTACGCCACCGCCACGCTGTTCCGCGCCAGGCAGAAGGGCCTCGCTTCCTATGCCGGCGATTTCGGCGATCCGGCGGGTCCCTGCCCTACCGGCGGCCAGGTCGGCGACAGCTGCTATGTCGGCGTCGACACCACCTCCAGGGGCTTCGAGATCGAGCTGGCCGGCAAGGTGACCGACAACTGGTCGATCAGCGGCGGCTATACCGGCATGAAGATCGAGGACGATGCCGGCAACCGCACCCGCACCTGGCTGCCCAACCGCACGCTCAAGCTCGCCACCACCTATGCGGTGCCGCAGCTCAACGATCTCAAGCTCGGCGCGCAGCTGCGCTGGCAGAACGCGATCACCTATGCCGATAGCGGCGTGCAGAGCGCCGGCCTGGTCACTGGCGACGTGATCCTGCGCCAGCCCAGCTATGCCGTGCTCGATCTGATGGCGAGCATCAAGCTGGTCGACCGGCTCACCGCCGCGGTCAATGTCCGCAATGTCGGCGACGAGAAATATCTCGGCAGCCTGATGTGGGGCCAGGCCTTCTACGCCGCGCCCCGCAGCGCGACCGTCTCGCTTCGCTTCGCCTACTGATCTACGGGTTCCAGGTGGCGGGGGCAGCACAACAACGAGCCGGCTGGCGCTATCGCGCCAATGTCGCGGCGCGCGTGGTGGCGGGAACGATCGGCGCCTATGCGGTCGCCGCGCTGTTCGCCATGGCGCTCGCGCGGATATTGCCGATGGACCGGGCGCAGGCAGTCGTGCCGGCGACCCTGCTCGCCTTCCTGGTCGGCCCGGCGGTGACGATCTGGGCGTTCCTCGCCCGCGGCCCGTGGCGCGCCTGGGGCGGCGTGGTCGCGTTCGGCGCGCTCTTCGCCGCGATCGCCTGGGCCGTGGGAGCGCCGGCATGAGCGCCACGGTCCGCGAAGGCGTCCGCCAGGTCATGGCCTGGCTGCATGGCTGGGTCGGTCTGCTGCTCGGCTGGGTGCTGTTCGTCATGTGCCTCGCCGGCACGCTCAGCGTGTTCAAGCCCGAGATCGGCCAGTGGATGCGCCCGGAGACCGTCGCCACCGCCGATCCGGCCGATGCGGTGCAGGCGGCGACCGACTGGCTGGCGAAGAACAGCAAGGGCTCGACCGGCTGGTACCTCACCGCTCCGAACGACCGGAGCAACACGGTCGAGGCCGCGTACGACAGCGACGGCGCCTTCCTCTACCGCGCGCTCGATCCGGTGAGCGGTGCGGCGGCCCCGCGCGAGACGCTGGGCGGCGAGTTCTTCTACCGGCTGCATTTCGAGCTCGAGCTGCCCTATCCCTGGGGCCGGCTGCTCGCCTCGCTCGCGGCGATGTTCATGCTGGTCGCGCTGATCACCGGGATCATCGCGCACCGCCGCATCTTCAAGGACTATTTCACCTTCCGCCCCGCCAAGGGCCAGCGCTCCTGGCTCGACGGGCACAATGCGCTGGGCGTGCTCGCCACGCCCTTCCATCTGATGATCACCTTCACCGGGCTGGTCACGCTTGCCTCGCTGTCGATGCCCTGGGGCATCACCGCGCTCTACGGCAGCGATCTGGCGAAATTCTATCAGGACTTCACCCCCGGCGTCACCCAGCGCGCGCCGACCGGCGAGAAGGCGGCGCTCGCCCCGGTCGCGCCGATGCTGCGCGAGGCGCAGCGGCAGCTGGGTGGCACGATCGGCCGGGTCTATGTGCTCAACCCCGGCGACAAGGCCGCGGTGGTCACCGTCTATCGCTCGGATGCCGACCAGATCGGCTTCAACCAGTCCCAGATCAGCTTCGACGGCGTGACGGGCAAGCCGCTCGGCACCTGGCGCGAGACGCGCGGGGCGATCCAGACCTACAACGTCGTCTACGGCCTCCACATGGCCCGCTTCGCCCCGCTCGCGACGCGCTGGCTCTATTTCCTCGGCGGCGCGATGCTGACGCTCGCAATTGCGACGGGAATGGTCCTCTGGATCGTGAAACGCCGCGAACGCGCGCCGCTCTCGCTCGGAAACCGTATCCTGGAACGCCTCAACGCCGGCTTTTTGGCCGGGGTCCCCCTCGGTTGCGCCGCCTATCTGCTCGCCAACCGCCTGCTCCCCCTCGGCCTGAACGGCCGCGCCGAGCTCGAGGTATCGACCGCATTGTGGACCGCCGCGGCGGCGCTGATTCTCGGCACCACACTTCCTCCTCGCTGGTCCTGGCCCCTCCTCACCGGCGCCACCGCCCTCACCTGCGCGCTCGCGGCACTCATCGGCCTGCCCGTGAGCGTGATGTCGGCGGTTCTGCTCGCCACCGCCGCCAGCCTGGCGCTGCTCGTCCGGAAGCAGCTGCGCGGCCCGGCGAAACGCCCCGAGCGCAAGAGGCGCGCCGCAGCATGACCCTCGCCATCACCGGCCTGCTCTATCTCGGCATGTTCGCCCTTGCCGCCGGCATGTCGCGCCACGCCCCGCCCCTGCTCGGGGCGCAGGCAAAGCTCACGGCGCTCCGCCATCCCGCCCGCTATGGCTGGGCCCTGGTGGCGCTCTCCGCGCTCCTGGCGGCCTTCGAGCACGACGGCGGCCAGGCGCTCGTCCTGTGGTTCGGGCTGATTCCTCTGGTCAGCGCGACCCTCCTGCTCGGCCTGACCTACCGCCCGGCGGTGCCGCGCGCCGTGGTGCCGGTCGCCGCGCTGATGGTGCTGGTGGCGCCGTTCGTCTGAAGCGGCGCCCGACGACCAGCTATTTCGCCGCTGCCGCATCCTCGATCAGCGCCGCGACCTCCGCGGGGTGCGAGACCATCAGGGCATGCGAGCCGCCGGGAATCTCGACCGTCTTCCGGGAATGCGCCCGCTCGGCCATGAACTTCATCACCGCGGCGGGGATATTCCGGTCGGCACTGCCATAGATCATGTAGTTCGGCAGTGTCTTCCAGGCCGCGACTCCCGTGGGCTCCTGCAGCGCCTTCATCGTGATCGGGCGCTGGGTGGCCGCCATCACCGCAGCCTGGCCTGCGGGCACGTCCGCGGCGAACTGGGCATGGAACTTCGCCGGCTGGATATAGAGGTCCTGTCCGCCATCCGGCAGCGGAACCGCGGTCAGCGCCTCGCCCAGCGTGCCGCCCGGGAACTTGCCCGAGAGCGAGAAGCTCGATTCCCCGGTCTCGGGCGCGAAGCCGGCGACATAGACCAGCGCCTTGATGTTCGGATTGCCGTTCGCCGCCTCGGTGATCACCGGGCCGCCATAGCTGTGGCCGACCAGCACCACCGGCCCCTTGATCGACTTGACCACCGCCGAGACCGCGGCCCCGTCGCTCGCCACGCTGCGCAGCGGGTTGGCGGCGGCGATGACGGTATAGCCGTCCTTCTCCAGCCGGGTGATCACCGGCTCCCAGCTGGCGCTTTCGGCAAAGGCACCGTGGACCAGCACGATCACCGGCTTCTCGGGTTTGGTCTGGGCATGGGCGCCGCCGGAGAGGAGCAGTGCGGCGGGCAGCAAAAGTGTCGAGAAACGCATGGATATCCTCCTCAATTGGGAATGGAGATGCGGTGGGGCTGGAGGCTGTCGCGCAGCCAGTCGTCGAAGGTGAGCCTGGCGATCCGCGCTTCGGCGCCCGGCAGCAGCGAGCGCTCGCCGAGCTCGGCACCGAAATAGGGCGCGGCGGCGTCGGCGACGATCCGACGCGGATCCTCCTGCGCGGTGGCGATCTCGACGGCGACAGCGTCGAGCCGCAGCCGCTCGGGGCCGGCGACTTCGAGCATGCCGTTGAACGGATCGCTGAACACCGCGTCGGCCAGCATGTCGGCCAGGTCCTCGCCGGCGATCGGCTGGACCAGTGCCGGCGCGATCCGGATGTCGCGTTCGGTCCCGGCCTGCACCACCGAGCTGATGAACTCGAAGAACTGGGTCGAGCGCAGGATGGTGAAGGGAATGCCCGATCCGGCCGCCATCTCCTCCTGCAGCTTCTTGCCGCGGAAATAACCGCTGGCGAGCAGCCCGTCGGTGCCGACGATCGACAGCACGACATGGTGCCGCACACCCGCGCGCCGCCCGGCATCGAGCAGGTTGCGGCTTGATGTCTCGAAGAAGCGCATCGCCGCATCGCCGTCATCGGGCGAGACGTTGGTGACGTCGATCACCACCTCGGCGCCGTCCAGCGCGGCGTCGAGCCCGGCACCGGTGAAGCTGTCCACGCCGGTGCTGCGCGAGGCCTCGACGACGCGCAGATCCTCCTGGCGCAGGTTGCGCACCAGCCGCTCGCCGATCCGGCCGCGGCTGCCGATCACCGCGACCTTCATATCAGCGCCTCGATCGAAGAGGTGTCGACCGAGGGGAGCGGTACGAACAGCCCCTCCTCCATCAGCGCCTGGCGAACCGTCGGGCGCTCTGCGACGCGTTCGAAATAGCCGAGCATGTCGGCGGACATCGGCACGCCGAACGCCTGCGCCCAGCGCAGCATGACGAACAGATAGGCATCGGCGACGGTGAAGCGCGGACCGAACAGGTAGAGCTCATTGATATGCTCCTCGATCAGCGCCAGCCGCCTGGCCACCGCCTCGCTGGCCGCCGCGCGCTCGGCCTCGTCCTCCGAATGCCAGAAGGGCTTGAAGGCGACATGCAGCTCGGTCGACAGCCAGGAGAGCATCTCGATCAACCGGGTACGGCCGAGCGGACCGCCGGGGGTTAGGCTGGCGTCCATGCCGGCGATGAATTCGAGGATCGCGGTGTTCTCGCTCACCGCATTGCCGTCGTCGAGAACGAGCAAGGGCACATAGCCGCGCGGGTTGATCGCGGTATAGTCATAGCCATGCTCGGTCGTCTTGGTCTTGATGTCGACCCGCTCGAACTCGGCGGCAAGGCCGGCCTCGTGCAGCGAGATCCGGCCGGACAGGCTGCAGGCGCCGGGGGCGTAATAGAGCTTCATGATCGGGACTCCTGAAAAGCTGCAGGCAAATGCAGGGTGACGAGGGTGCCGATGCCGGCTTCGCTCTCGATCGAGACGCCGCCACCGGTACTTCGGGCGAAGCGCTCGACCATCGGCAGACCGATGCCGCCCAGCCCGTCGCGCTTGGTGGTGAAGAAGGGATCGAAGACGCGCGCGAGCGTCGCGGGCGACATGCCGGCACCGTGATCGCGGACGCCGAGCGTCACCGTCGAAGGAAGTGCGCGTGCCTCGATCCACACGGTCCCCTCCCCGCCCATCGCGTCGCGCGCGTTGAGGACCAGGTTGAGTAGCGCCCGGCGCAGCCCGATCGGATCGCATGCCAGGGCAGGCAGCCCGGGCTCGACGATTACGACGACGCGCAGCAGCCGATCCTCGCCGCCGGCGATCAGCGCGACGATATCGGCAAGGCATTCCGCGACATCGCAGTGCAGGTTCGCCATCGCCCGGGCGCTGGCCTGCGCCATGTTCTGGTGGAGGATCGTACCCGCGTGATCGAGCGAGGTACGGGCGCGATGGAGGAGCGGCTCGCGATGGGTCACCGGCATGTCCGGCGTCCGCGCCAGGATGTTGAGCGCGGACGTTGCGATCTGGACCAGATTGCCCAGGTCATGGAGCATGCCGGCCGCGGCGAGCGCGACCTCGCCGCCTGCTGCCGGACGCATGGGTGGCAATATCTCCTGTCCGTACAGGACCGGGGTCTGAGGAACCATCACCGAGCTCCTTGTCAGAGTGGGGGGCCGCGGGGTGTGGAGGGGTGCGCCACCCTGCGGCCCGACCGGTCAGGCCGCCGCGGCCGCCGGTGCCTCGACCGGGTGCACCGCGCGAAGGCCGATCTGCACGCGATTCCACAGGTTGATCGCGCCGATCGCCAGCGTCAGCCAGGCGATCTCGGTCTCGTTGAACTGGGCCTGGAGCATCGCGTAGTCGGCGTCCGGCGCATGCGTCTTGGCAATACGGGTGAGCGCCTCGGTCCAGTTGAGCGCGGCACGCTCGCGATCGGTAAACGCCGGCGAATCGCGCCAGCCGTCGAGCAGGTGGAGGCGCTGGTGGCTCTCGCCCGACTTCACTGCATCCTTCACGTGCATGTCGATGCAGAAGGCGCAGCCGTTGATCTGCGAGGCGCGGATCTTAACCAGGTGGAGCAGGCTGGAATCGAGGCCGGACTTGGCGATCGCGGTCTCGACGCCGATCATCGCCTTGGTGCCTTCGCCGGCGACCTCGAAGATGTTCATACGCGGGGTCATGGATGTTCTCCTTGCTTGGATGGATCAGGGGCGCGCAGGCAAAGGGTCGCGCAGCGCGAAGAGGGTGAGCCCGGCACCGATCAGCGCGGGGAGCGTCACGGCGGGAAAATCACGCAGCAGCACCGAGGGGCCGCAGATGCCGGCCGCGACTTCCCAGAAGTGGAAGAGCGCGTGGCAGGCGAGCCAGAGCGTCGCCCCGCCCCACAGCACCGCGCGCATCTGGTGCCGCACCGTGCCGATCAGGAAGGCGGCGCCGATGAACAGGAAGATGATTCCGATGTCGCGGATGAAGTGCTGGTTGAACGGGCCGGTGGTGGTCACGCCGGGCACTGCGAAATACCAGCCGACCGGCGAGATCAGCATGTAGATGCCGTTGAGCAGCCCGCCGACGCCGAGCAGCATCGCGAGCGACACGCAGAGCTGGCGCAGCACCGGCCTGTCGTCGCCGGCGGGGCGTGCACGCGCGCTCATTTCGCCACCGGCGCGGGCACATTGGCGAGCCACCAGTCGAAGCCGGTGGTGCCCAGCCGGGCATCGGGCCCCGGCATCAGCGAGGAATCGTCGATGGCGACGCCGAAATAGGGCGCCGCCGGATCGGCGATCACGCGGCGCGGATCCTTGTCGAACGCCAGCACCTGCGCGACCAGTTCGTCGATGCGCCAGGCCTGCGGGCCCGCCACTTCGATCAGGCCGTTGACCGGCTCGGACAGCGCCGCACGGGCGACCGCCTCTGCGACGTCCTGCGCCGCCATCGGCTGGAAGCGCGCCGGCGACAGGCGGACCGTGTCGCCCTCGGTCGCCGAATTGGCGATGCCGCGCAGGAACTCGAAGAACTGCGTGGCGTGGATCAGCGTGAACGGGATGCCCGATGCGGCGATACCCTTTTCCTGGGCGAGCTTGGCCTGGAAATAGCCGCTGGCCTGGAGCCGCTCGGTGCCGACCACCGAGAGCGCGATATGGTGGCGCACGCCCGCCTTCTTCTCGGCGGCGGCGATGTTGCGCCGGGCCTTCTCGAAGAAGTCGAGCGCAGCCGGGCCGTCGAGCGTCGGCGAGTTGGAGACGTCGATCACCACGTCGGCGCCCTGCAGCGCCTGGTCGAGCCCCTCGCCGGTCAGCGTGTCGACACCGGTGTTGGGTGCGGCAGCAAACACCGCATGCCCTTCCTTCGCCAGCAGGGCGACGGTCTTCGACCCGATCAGGCCGGTGCCGCCAATCACCACGATCTTCATGTTGCGTCCTTTCGATGGATGGGTTCAGGCTGGCGCGAGCGCGCCGCGGAGCCAGGTCTCGAGACCGGTCTCACCCGGCCCCACCGCGGCGTCGGAGACGAGCCTCTCTTCGCCCAGCCGCGCGCCGAAGAAGCGGGCATCGGCGTCGGTCAGCACGGGGCGATAATCCTCGCCTGCGGTCAGCATCTGCTGGGCGAGGCCCGGCAGCGCGTAGCTGTTGGGGCCGGCGACCTCGAGCACCGCATTGACCGGCGCGCGCAGCGCCACCTGCATCAGCACCCGCGCCGCGTCCTCCGTCGCGATCGGCTGGACGCGGATCGGCGGCACCCGAACTTCCGCCTCGCTGCGCCCGGCGTCGATGACGTCATGGATATATTCGAACAGCGGCGTCGAGCGGACGATGGTGAAGGGGATTCCCGATCCCGCGATCAGCTGCTCCTGCGCATGCTTGGCGCGATAATAGCCGTCTCCGATCCGCTCGGCACCGATCGCGGAGAAGGTGATGTGGTGCGCGATCCCCGCCGCCTGCTCGGCGGCGAGCAGCGTGGCGCCCGCGCGCTCGAAGAATCGCCGCATCTCTGTCGCATCGGCATAGCCGGGACTGGAGACGTCGATGACCGCCTCGGCGCCGTCCAGCGCCCGGTCGAGCCCGGCGCCGGTGACGATGTCCACGCCAGTCGCCCGTGCCGCGACGACCACCTGGTGTCCCGCCGCCACGAGCTGGCGGACCAGTCGCGTGCCGACCAGGCCGGTGCCTCCCACCACGGTAATGCGCATGTCCCGTCTCCGCATTCGAACTGGAGGCAGGATCATCGATCGCGCCCCGCGCCTCCATCGTGCAGAGGCATGCGCGACCCTCGCTATTTGGCAGGCACCCCTGTCCCAAGGTGCAGGTTCCGCCACCTCGGCGCAGGGCCACACGGCGGAACCGATACCTGCGCATCGCAATGCCCGACCTTGGGCGAGCCCTGCCCCGCCCCTTGTCCCACCGGGCTCCCCCGGAGGTGCGATCGACCGGGAGGCACGCCCTCCCCTAGCCCCTCTCCGCCGGGAGGCGGCCCGTGGCGGGTCGTGCGGCGCGCATCCAGGGAGACACTCGATGCCGATGTTCACCACCAGCGACGGACACATGATGCACTACAAGGACTGGGGCCAGGGCCCGGTCGTCACCTTCTCGCATGGCTGGCCGCTCAGCTCGGACGCGTGGAGCGGCCAGATGCAGTTCCTCGCCGCGCAGGGCTATCGCTGCATCGCGCATGATCGCCGCGGCCATGGCAAGTCGGCCCAGACGGGCACGGGCAACGAGATGGATACCTATGCCGATGATCTCGAGCAGCTGTTCGCGGCGCTCGACCTGCAGGACATCACCATGGTCGGCCATTCGACCGGCGGCGGCGAAGTCGCCCGCTATATTGGCCGCCACGGCACGGGCCGCGTGAAAAAGGCCGTGCTGCTCGGTGCGGTGCCGCCGGTGATGGTGCAGAGCGCCGCCAACCCCGATGGCCTGCCGCTCAGCGTGTTCGACGGGCTGCGCAGGGACATCCTCAAGAACCGCTCGCAATTCTACAAGGACTTCGCGATCCCCTTCTTCAGCGCCAATCGCCCGGACGCGAACGTGCCGCAGAGCCTGCTCGACGAGTTCTGGCTGATCAGCATGCAGGCCGGCCTGAAGAACGCCTATGAGTGCATCAAGGCATTCAGCGAGACCGACTTCACCGAGGACCTCAGGAAGTTCGACGTGCCGACGCTGATCGTCCACGGCGAGGACGACCAGATCGTGCCGATCGCGGACTCGGCCCACAAATCCGCCAAGCTGGTGCAGGGCGCACAGTCGCTCTTCTATCCGGGCCTCCCTCATGGCCTGACCGCGACGCATGCCGATCGGTTCAACGCCGATCTGCTCGCCTTCCTGCGCAGCTGAAGCGGAGACGCCCGGCGGTGTCCCCAGCGCCGCCGGGCGTCAGCCCGAAATCGGCGGCAGCGTCACCTGGAATAGGGCGCCGCCCTGTGCGTGGTTCGCCGCCGAGATGCCCCCGCCATGCGCGGCGAGGATCGACTGGCAGACGGCCAGGCCAATCCCCATCCCGTCCTGCTTGGTGGTGAAGAAGCCCTCGAACACCCGGTGGAGATCCCCGGCGGCGATGCCCGGCCCATTGTCGCGCACCGACAGGCGCACGCCCCCGAAGCCATCCCGCCCGGTGGTGATCTCGATCTGCGACTGCGGCCGCCCGGCCATCGCCTGCAGGCTGTTGACCAGCAGGTTGACCACGACCTGCTGGAGCTGGACCCGGTCGCCGAGCACGCGCGGCAAGGCGATGTCGAGCTTCACGCCCAGCTGGATGCCGCGCGCCTCGATGTCGTGGCAGACGAACATCAGCGCCTCCTCGACCACCCGGTTCAGGTCGAGCGGGGTGCGGTTCGGCACATGGCGCCCGGCCATGCCGCGGATGCGCTGGACGATCTCGCTGGCATGGCGCGCGCTGTCGGCGATCCGTTTGGTCAACTGCTCGACCTTGGCGAGGTTCGGCTCGTCGCGCGCCAGCCAGCGCAGGCTGGTCTCCGCGTTCATCGCGATCGCGGCGAGCGGCTGGTTCACTTCATGCGCGATCGAGCTGGCCAGCTCGCCCAGCGTCGCGATCCGCGCCGCGCGGGCATATTCCTCCTGGAGCTGGCGCAGCTGCACCTCGGTCTGCAGCCGCTCGGTGACGTCCTCGAACATCAGCAGCGTCACGTCGAGCCGCTCGGGCGGCGTCGGATAGGTGATCGACAGCTGCACGTCGCGCAGCTGCCCGTCGAAAGTCCGCAGCTTCATGATCTCGGTGAGGTTGCGGCGCCCGTCGAAATGCGCGGTGATCACCCGCTTGGCGGTATCGGGCGAGGCTGCGAACAGATAATCGACCGGCCCGACCAGCCGATCGGCGCTCCCCGCCCCGAACAGCTCCACCGCGTTGCGGTTCGCATCGGTCACCCGGACGATCGCACGCGATTCGAACGGCAGGTCGGGGTTCGCATCGAGATAGGCGCCGACATCGGTCACGCCCGCCGCGCGCAGCGCGTCGAAGATCGGCAGCATCGCGGTGGAGTCGACCAGCACCAGGGCCCAGGGGAGATGGTGGATCAGCGTGCGATAGCGCTCCTCGCTCGCGCGCAGCGACCAGAGCGAGCGCTTGTCGGTCACGCCGCCACCCACCGAGACGAAGACGAGATCGGGATGCGCGGGATCGGTCGAGATGTTGACCGTCGCATCGTTGAACACGCTCGAGATTATCTTGCGGGTTCGCGCGGCGCCGGGAATGTCCGCCAGCTCGGCGAGGATCAGCTCGGCCAGCGCCGGCCAGCTCTCGGCCGGCCAATAGGCGGTGACCGGCGCGCCGATCATCCGCCGGCGCCCGCCGATCGGGCCGAGCGCGCGCATGGCATTGTCGTCGACATCGACCACGCGCACGGCATCGAGCAGCGCGCGCTTCCAGTCGCCCGGCACCTCACCGGCGGCGATCCGGACGATCAGCCCGCGCGCGCCGGAAATGTCGAACACGCTCCACGCGCTCGTTTCCTCGTCCATCCCGGCATGGGCGATATCGCCGATGCGCGGGAGCAGCGCCGACGATAGTTCGGGGTCGGCGCCGTCCGCCGCCTCTTCCTGCCGGGACAGCGGCTCCATCTCAGGCGTCCCTGCCGGTGCTGCCCAGCGCCACGCGAAGCGCGCCGAGCAGCGTCGCATTCATGACAGGCTTGGCGAACCAGGCGGTCGCCCCGTCCCGCAGCGCACGGGCACATGCCGTCTCGTCGGCCAGCGAGGTTACGAAGATCATCGGGATCGCCGAGCCGCAGGCGCGCAGCCGGCGCTGCAGCTCCAGCCCGTCCATCCCCGGCATGCGGACATCGGAGATCACGCAGTCGAACTCGCCCGCGCGGTCGAGGAACGCGACCGCCCGCTCGAAACCGAGCGCCGCCATCCCCTCGACCTCGAGGAGCTCGCACAGCGCCTCGCGCACGGCCAGGTCGTCATCCACGATCGCGATCACCACTGGCCTGGACAAGCGACGCGTCCTTCCGGCGCGAGCTGCGCCCGTCCGCGACTGTCGCCCAAGGCCCAGGCAGCCGTAACCATACCATGGTCTAGGTCTCCTCCTGCCGAAGGGGTTCGGGCAGCAGGTCCCAGGCACGGATCAGCTCGCCGACCGTGCTCGCCTCCATCTTGCGCATCACGCTGCTGCGGTGGAGCTTCACCGTGACTTCGCTGATCCCAAGATCATAGGCGATCTGCTTGTTGAGCCTGCCTCGCGCGACCTGGCGGAGCACCTGGCGCTCGCGCGGGGTGAGCGTGGCGTGGCGGTCGGCCTGGCGCTTGGCCAGCTCGGCGTCGGCGCGCTGGGCCAGGTCGCGCTCGATCCCGGCGGTCACCGCGTCGAGCAGCGACTGGTCGCGCGCCGGCTTGGTCAGGAAATCGACCGCGCCGGCCTTCATCGCCTGCACCGACATCGGGATGTCGCCATGGCCGGTGAGGAAGATGATCGGCTTGGCATTGCCGGTGCTGGCCAGATATTGCTGCAGGTCGAGCCCGCTCGATCCCGGCATGCGCACGTCGAGCACCATGCATCCCGGCCGCTCGGGCAGATCGGCCTCGAGCAGCTCGCGCGATGAGGCGAAGCCGGCGGCCTCGATCCCCACCGAGAGCATCAGCTCCTCGATCGCGGTGCGCACGGCGGCGTCGTCGTCGACGATCAGCACCAGCGGGCGGGCCGGTATGGCGGGCCGGGGCATTTGCGTCATCTGGTTCATCGCAGGACCTCCTGGCTTGTCGGCTGGAGACGAGTGATCCTTCCACTGGGCGCGACTGGGCGCCATCCCGGTTCCGGTTAGCCGGGACCTACCCGATCCGGGGAGCGCGGCTCGAGCCGGATCACCCGCCGGCCATGGAGATGCGCGTCGATCGAAAAGGCGCCCGGCCCGAGCAGCACGAACGCCGCGGCTCCCCCGGCACAGGCGAGCAGGAACCAGGCGAGCAGGCCCGGCGTCCCGGCAAAGCCGACCACCAGCACGACGACGAGCAGCGCGCCCGCCGCCCGCGCCCCGAAGCCCAGAACCAGCGCCAGGCCGAGCAGGCTCGCCCCCAGCCCGATCGATACCGCGTTCGACGGCGCCGGCCAGAGCAGCGCGAGCGAAGGATAGGCGATCGCTGCATAGGACAGGCGCAGCAGCAGCAGCGCGACGCCGAACAGACCATCCGGATAGCGTAGAATCAATTTGGGCACCGCCAGGCGATAGCTCCCCCATGGGGGCCGGCCAGCCTTCGGTCCGGGGATATGCCGCTCCCCCATTCGGGGGTAGCATCGCATCCACCTGACGGCGAAGGGGCGGGTTGCTTCGAACAGGCTCAGGCGGAGACCCGGCGGGATTGCTGGAACGGCGATGCAATTGATCAGGGGGCTACCTGTGCTGGCGACCCTCGTCGCGGCGCTGCTGTTCCAGCCCGTCGGCGCGGCGCCGGCCGATGCCCCGCGTCTGATCGCCCATTATACCCATCAGCGCTGGAGCGAGGAGAGCGACGCGCCGCGCCCGGTGGTCGCCCTGGCGCAGGATCGGCGCGGCTATCTGTGGATCGCGGCCAATGCCGGGCTGTTCCGCTTCGACGGTATCCGTTTCGAGCGGATGAGCACCGGCGTCGACCTTGCGGTCCATGGCCCGCCCTCGGCGATCCTCGTCCGGCGCAATGGCGAGGTCTGGACCAATTTCGAGCGGAGCGGCCGCTTTGCCGTCTATCGCGAAGGCCGGCTGCGTTTCCTCGATGCGCCCCCCTCACCCGATCGGGTCCTCTCGATGCAGGAGGCGGCGGATGGCACGATCTGGGTGATGACCGAACGGATGGGGCTTCCGCTCCTGCGCTTCCGGAACGGCCGCTGGGCCTCGTTCGGCAGCGAACTGGGCGCGCCGGTCGACAACCCCTTCAGCCTGGTGGTGACGCGGGACGGCACCGCATGGGTCGCCTTTTCCGGCGAAGTGATGCGGCTCGGCCCCAATGCCAGCCGCTTCGAGTCGGTGCGCAAGGACTTCCGTGCCCTTGGCAGGCTCTCGCTCGATCCTGAGGAGCGGGTCTGGATCAGCGACCGCCATGGCAGCTATCCGCTCACCGGCCCGGGCGGCCGCGGAAAGCCGCCCGCACTTCGATACCCCTACGCCACAGACAGCGCCGAGATCCGCGGCTGGCCGCGTTTCGACCGCGAGGGCAATCTGTGGATCGCGACCTATTATGACGGGCTCCAGCGCGTGCGCCGTCCCGATCCGCGCGGCGCCGCCACGCCGGCCGAGGCGCGGGCACGGGTCGAGCGCTTCACCGCGCATGATGGCCTTTCGTCCAATGCCGCTACCCAGATCTTCCAGGACGCGGAGGGCAATGTCTGGGCGGGGACCGAGAATGGCCTCGACCGGTTCTGGCCTGCGACGCTGCGCTACGAACCTCAGCTCTCCCAGCCTGCTGCATTCGGCGACCTGCTGCTGCGCGGCTCGGACGGCAGCGTCTATATCGGCCAGGCAGCGACGGTGTACCGCGTGCGGCCCGGCGGCAGGCCGGAGCCGATCTTCCGCACGCCGGACAATGAGCCGCGCACCCTGTGCGAAGCGCCGGACCACGCGATCTGGATCGGTATGAGCAAGAGCGTGGGGCCCGGCCCGCCCCCCAGCAAGCCGGTGATGATCTGGAAGGACGGCAAGGTTCGCGCCGGGCCGCGGGTGCCGCTGAACTATGTCGTTTACGACTGCGCCTTCGATGCGCGCGGGGATTTCTGGGTGACTGCCTGGCTGGGCGGCATGGCGCGTCTGCACGACGGACGCTGGCAGCGCGTCACGCTGCCGCCTGGCCAGTCCTTCGCACCGCGCTCGATGACCGCGGACGCACAGGGTCGAATCCTGGTCCATTGGAGCGACCGGGTGCTGGGCCGGCTCGACGGATTGACCCGCCAGTCCTTCCAGATCCCCTTCGGCAGCCATGGCAATGACGAGATCGCCCTGCATCCGGAACCCGGCGCGCTGTTCGTCGCCGGCGAATTTGGCCTAGCCCGGCTGCGCGACAATCGCTTCCAGACCATCTCCACCCGCCAGGCGCCCCTTTTCGGCGGCGTCAACGGCATGGCCCGCAGCGCCTCGGGAGAAACCTGGCTGGCGAGCACCGGCGGCATCCTGCGTATCCGCACCACCGATCTCGACCGTGCCTTCACCCGGCATGACTGGACACCGCCGATGCAGGTTTTCGGCGCCGCCGACGGCCTGCGCAGCCGGCCGCATTCCCACAGCCGCAATGCGATCGTGCAGGGCGGTGACGGGCGTCTCTGGATCGCGACGCAGACCGGAACCTTGTGGCTCGATCCCAAGGACGTGAAGCGCAGCCTGGCGCCGCCCCGGGTCGCCGTCGGCGCGCTGGTCGCCGACAAGGTCTATCGCGATCCGACGAGCGTCACCCTGCCCGCCGGTCGATCGAACGTGCAGATCGATTTCGCGGTACTGAGCTTCTCCAACCAGCACGCCACCCAGGTCCGCTACCGGATCGAGGGTCAGGACAGCGAGTGGGTCGATCCTGGTACGCGGCGCCAGGCTTTCTACACCAATCTCGCCCCCGGCACCTATCGCTTCCAGTTGATCGCCGCGAACGACAATGGTGCTTGGAACGAGGCCGGGGCCACAGTGGAATTTACCATCCCGCCGACCTTCGTGCAGTCGAAATGGTTCCTCGCCCTGTGCGCCGCGATCGTGCTGGCGCTGCTATGGCTTGCCTATCGGCTGCGCATGGCCCAGGTCGCCGGCCGTATCCGCGCCCGCCTCGAGGAACGGATGGGCGAGCGCGAGCGCATCGCCCGCGAGTTGCACGACACGCTGCTCCAGAGCGTCCAGGGCCTGGTCCTCCGCTTCCAGTCGGTCGCCAACAAGATGCCGCCGGAGGGGCCGGCCCGGGGCCAGCTCGAGGCGGCACTTGCCCGTGCCGACGAGATCATCGCCGATGGGCGCGAGCGGGTGCAGGGCCTGCGCGGCACCGACGACAAGGGCGACTTGCCCGAGCTGCTCAAGGAGCGCGCGGTTGCCGCGGGCTTCGATCCGGCGGTCGGTGTGCGTATCGTGGTGGAGGGCCGCCAGCGCCCGGTCGATCCGCTGGTCGCAGCCGAGCTCAGCCGGATCGTCGACGAAGCGTTGTTCAACGTCCATCGCCACGCCAATGCCAGCGCGGTCGAGATCGTCATCCGCTTCGGGGGGCACCAGCTGGGCGTCGAGATCCGCGACGATGGTGTCGGCATCCCCGCCGAGATCGTCGCGCGAGGGCACAAGCCCGGCCATTTCGGGCTGATCGGCATGCGCGAGCGCGCGGAGCGGATCGGGTGCAGCTTCTCGATCGACAGCCGCCCCGGCATGGGCTGCGCGGTGACGATGACCCTGCCCGCCCGCCTCGCCTTCGCCGACCACGCGCCGGGCCGCCGCCGCTTCTTCTCCCGCTTCTTCCGCAACAGGAACCACGATCATGCCGCCTGAAAAGGGTGCTTCGCCTATCCGGATCCTGATCGTCGACGATCACCCAGTGCTGCGCGAAGGCGTCACCGCGATCCTCGAGGATCGTACCGACATGATCGTGATCGGCGAGGCCCGCGACGGAGCCGAGGCCGTCGCGCGCTTTCGCGAGCTGCGCCCGGACGTGACGCTGATGGACCTGCAGATGCCGGTTATGAACGGCGTCGATGCGATAACCGCGATCCGCGCCGAATTCTCCGACGCCCGCATCCTCGTCCTCACCACCTATGCCGGCGACGTCCAGGCGGTGCGCGCGCTCAAGGCCGGGGCGACCGGCTATCTGCTCAAGAGCAGCCTGCGCACCGAGATGCTCGATGCGATTCACAACGTCCATCGCGGCCGGCGCCATGTGCACGGCGAGGTCGCCGCAGAGATCGCGCTGCACGTGGCGGACGACAATCTCAGCGAGCGGGAGATCTCGGTGCTGCGGCTGGTCGCCGAGGGCAAGGCGAACAAGGAGATCGCCCATGCCCTCGCCCTCTCCGAGGAGACGGTGAAGGCCCACCTCAAGAATATCTTCGCCAAGCTCGACGTCAGCGACCGCACCCATGCGGTGACGGTCGCCGCCCGTCGCGGGATCATCGAGCTCTAGAGCAGCGCCATCCCGCCATCGACGCGCAGATTCACGCCGGTCACGAAGCTGCTCATGTCCGAGGCGAGGAACAGGGCCGCGCTCGCCAACTCCTCGGGCCGGCCGAGCCGGCCGAGCGGGATCGCGGCAGCCATCTGTGCCTCGAAGGCCGGACGCTGCTCGGCCGAGACGCCCAGCTTGCCGAGTATCTCGGTATCCGTGGGGCCCGGGCTCAGGACGTTGACGCGAATGCCGCGCTCCCTGAGCTCGAGCGCCCAGCTGCGCGCGAAGGCGTTGATCGCCGCCTTCGACCCGGCATAGACCGCATGCCCGTCGAGCACCTTCTCGCTGGCGAGCGATCCGGTGATCACGATCGCGCCGTGATCGCGAAGGAGCGGCGCCATCTTCTGCACCCCGACGAACACGCCGCGCGTGTTGGTGGCGAACTGCGCGTCATATTCGTCCTGCGGCACTTCGGCCGAATGGCGGATCGTGTTGATCCCGGCATTGGCGACATAGATGTCGAGCCCGCCGAAGCGCTCGCTCACCACGTCCGCCGCCCAGCCATGGAATTCGGGATCGCCGACATCGCCGATCACCGAGGTCGCGCCATTGCCGATCCGCCGCACCGCTTCCTCCGCGGCATCCGCCCGGCGGCCGGTGACGATCACCTGCGCGCCTTCCGCCGCAAAGGATCGGGCGATGGCGAAGCCGATCCCGCTCGTGCCGCCCGTGATCATCGCCGTCTTGCCGCTGAGCAAAGCCATGGTTTTCCTCCAGAATTGACTGATCCGGAGGTAGGGAGCGACGGCTTCTGCAGAACCTGTACCCGGGTCTAGGCGCGCTCCGACAAAGGTCGGGCCGTTCCCCTGCCCCTGGCCAGATGCGGACGGCAGGGACGTGCCGCACAAATGTACCGGAGGCTCCGGGCCAGGCCCGGGCAGCTTGGGGAGCCGTGTCAATCGGACGCGACAGGGATGATGAACGCAGGGGTTTTTCCGATTTCACCCTGCGGCCAACGAAATGGCAGTCGAGCGTCCCACCTGTCCGGCTCTTCCACCGCCGAGGCTTGCCTCGCCGACGGTTCGGCAAGCCATGGCGCTGCAGCGGCGTCAGAACCGGAAGCGGACGCCGAGGCGGTAGACGGTCTCCAGGAAGCGCACCTGATAGGGATAGGTGTCGCCTTCCACGTCGAAGGGCCGGCTGTTGGTGGCAACCGCGCCCAGGACGTTCGCGACGCTGAAGTTGACACTGATGTTCTCACCCGGATTGATCGTACCCGACAAATCGAGCGTCCCCCGACCCTCCTCCCTGGTTGGCAGTGTTGGTCCCAGGATGTTGGTGGTCGGATTCACGACCTGGCTGTAGGTCTGGAAGCTCGAGCGGTAGTTGTAGGCCGCCCGAAGCGAGATGAAGCGGTTCTCGTAGAACACCGATCCGTTGACGAGGTGCGAGGATACTCCAGAGATCGGCTGCATCCCGGGCAGGGTCGCCGCAAGCGCAGGCGCGAGCTCGGACTGATGATCGAGATAGGTGTAGTTCGCCAGCACGCCGAAATCGTGCATCCACTCGGGCAGCCACGGCGCCCGCAGGAAGGTGCGGAAGCCCGCCTCGACGCCGCGGATACGGCCCTTCCCGCCATTTTCCGGACGGGTGATCTTAAGCCGGTTGTAGACCGGATCGATGATCGTCGTGGTGGTGGTGTTGATGAAGCCGGTCAGGTCCCGATAGAAGGCGCCGACGGTGATCGACCCGTCGCGTGTGAAGTAATATTCCAGCGACGCATCATAGTTGGTCGACTTGGTCGGCTTCAGGTCGGGGTTGCCGCCCGATGCCACGCGCAGGCAGTCGGCATTGGTCGGGTCGGTCGAGCAGATATCCGAGGGAACACCCACCGTGATCGAAGGGCTCAGGCTTGCGAATGCCGGGCGGGTGCGCGTCTGGGTGAAGGCGAGGCGCATCTGCAACTCGCGGGTCAGTTTGGCTCGCAGGCTGACATTGGGAAGATAGTCGGTGTAGCTGTTATTGCGGATCACCGGCACGTCCACCGTCGAGCCTGCGGTCGGCCCCGGCACGGTGGTGAAGCCGTTGATATTGTCCTCGGTGCGGATCGCCCGGATACCGATCAGGCCATCCACCGGCACGCCGATGTCGAACGCGTAGCGCGCCTGCAGATAGGCCGAATAGCCCTTCTCGGTACCCCGGAAGGTCGGCGCCAGGAATGCCGGCTGCCCCTTCGCCTTGCCGACCAGCGTCCGCAGATAATCGACGTTCGCGCGAATGCTCTCCGGCGTAGGCGAGATCCAGGAAACGATCGAATTGACCTCGTCGCCCCGGCGGCCGGCGAAATTGCTGGTGAAGTCGAGCGGCAGCACCGTGTAGTTGTACCCGACAGGGGCATTCCCGTTCTGCGTATAGGTCTGCAGCTTGGCATCGCGCGTGTTGAAGCGGATGCCGCCCTGGATCTTGGTCAGCCAGCCGTCGAGCGGATATTCGACGTCCAGCCTGGCCTGAATGTCCCGCCCGTTGGCGCGGCGGCCGGACTCGTTGAACGCGGTGATCCGGTAGTTCAGCGGATCGTACAGGTCGTAGTTCGATACGGTGACCGAACCGCCGCCCGCGCCGTCCGGCGAGTCGAAGTTGAAGTTGCGGGTCGGCTGCACCCGGGTCTGGGTGAAGACGAACGACTGGTTGAGCTGGGTATAGGTCGAGTCGGTATAGGCGGCATCGCCGGTGATGCGCCATTTGCCCGGCTTCCAGATGAAGCCGCCGCCGGCCTGGTAGGTGTCGGTCTTGCCCTTGATCGCGTTCTGCTGGCCCGTCGGGAAGGTCCCGCCCGTCGCGGTGAAGCTGCGGACCAGGTTCGTGCCTTCGAAGAAGGTGATATTGGTCAGCGTCGCCGCCGCGCCGTTGTTGACGGTGAGGTTGCGCCCCGCATCGTCGCTGCGGAAGCCTTGGTACAGGCCATCGGCATAGATTTCGAGGTTGCTGCTCGGGCGCCACTGGAAAGCGGTGTGCACCGAGGGACGATAGCGGTCGCCCGGCGAATAGGTCATGTTGATGTTGTTCGGATAGCGGATCGCGCCGGTCGTGCCGGGCACGCCGGTGCGTGTCAGGATGCCCTGGCTGACCACGCGCGCCGAATCGAGGAAGTTCACATCGGCATAGGAACCCTCGATCAGGAAGCCCATCTCGCCCATCCCGGTATGCCAGCGCGTGCTGAGCAACAGGTTCGCGTCGATCCCGATCTTCTGCGACTGCGTCCAGTGCACGCCCGAGATGCCACCGGCGATCCGGCTGCCCTTGAAGTCGAGCGGCATGCGCGAGCGCACGTCGATCAGGCCGGCGATCCCCGGCTCGACCAGATTGGCGCTGGCTGACTTGTACACGTCGATCCGCGCGATGCTGGCGGACGGGAAATCCTGGAGTGCCACGGAGCGGCCCTCCGCGGTGAAGATCTCGCGGCCATTATAGGTGGTGGTGAGATCGGGCAGGCCACGCACCCGCACGCCGGATGCTTCGCCGCCCCCGCGATCGACCTGCACGCCGGTGATGCGGGCCAGCGATTCGGCACCGGTCACGTCCGGCAGCTTGCCGATATCCTCGGCCACGACCGAATCGATGATCTGGTCGGAATCCTGCTTGATCGCCTGGGAGGTCTCGAGACTGCGCCGGATCGCCGTGACCACGATACCGTCCCCATCCGCCTCGGCCGCTTCGGGCACGCTCTTCGAACCGTCCTGCGCCGTCGAAGGCACCGTCTGCGCGGCCGCGAGCATGGGCGTGGTCAGGCCAAGCACCGATACGCCGATCAACAAAAACCTGTTGCGAGTGGTCACGATTCCCTCCCCCTTGTATGCTGATTATCAGTCACACTTATCATATTATATACATGATTCAACCTTGGCACCGCTATTGTGCACAAGGAGTGTGCCGCAATGGTAAGGTTCGGGAAGCAATTGCCAGGGCCGCGCATGTCAGGCTCGCGCGGCCGTTCGGAGAATCGAGCTATCGCGGGGATGGCGACACCGCTAGGTGAGCGCGTTCACCACCAGGAAGAACAGCGACGGGCAGAACAGGCAGCCGATCCCGGTATGGAAGGTAGCCGTCAGCGCACCATAGGGAACGAGGCGCTCGTCCGTGGCCGCCAGCCCGCCAGCGACTCCGCTGACGGTGCCCATCAACCCGCCAAAGGCCATGGCGCTGCGCGGATTGTCGAGGCCGATGAAGCGCGCGACCATCGGCGTCGCGACCATCACCAGCACGGCCTTCAGCACCCCGATCGCGATCGAGAGCGCAACCACCGGCGAAGACGCCCCAAGCGCCGCCCCGGTCACCGGCCCGACGATGTAGGTGACCGCCCCCGCCCCCAGCGTGGTCAGCGAGACCGCGTCCCGGTAGCCAAAGCTCCAGGCGATGGCGACGCCCATGACGAAAGGCACGATCGTGCCCAGCGCCAAGGCTACGACGCCGAGCAACCCGGCCTTGCGCGCCTCGACGACATCGACTTCGAAGGCGGTGGCGACGATAGCGAAGTCCCGCAGCATTGCCCCGCCCATGAGGCCAAGGCCCGCCAATGCGGGAATGTCTGCCAATCCCTTCCTGCCGCCGGTCAGCACCCCGCCCCACCAGGCCAGGGCCAGCGCAGCCACGATCGCGATCGCACTCGCATGGATTCGCCCGCGCGTCAGCCGGCGCGAGACCAGCGCACTGAGCCACATCAGCGCGCCCACCAGCGCGAAGGAAAGGACGAGCGCCTGCTCCTCCGCGATCTTCTCGAGAACCCCGATCATCGCGCGCCGCCCGCCGCGCGACCGAGCAGTCCGACCAGTGCGAAGCAAGCCGCGACGACGAGGACGCCGGTAAGGATCACCATCGGCCCGCCCTCGACTGCGGCCAGCACATTCTGCTGGGACGCCATCGCGACCACGATCGGAATATACATCATCGCCCAGAACTCGACGCCGAGCCGCATGCCGGGTGTTAGCTTGCCGCGGCGCGTCAGCCAGATCTTGGCGAGGATGAGCAGCAGCATCGCGATCCCGACGCCGCCGACATTTGCCTTCACGTGCAGCAAGCGGCCGAGCAGCTCGCCGAGCGCGACGCCCAGCAGCGTGCACAACGCGAGAAGCGCCGTCCCGTAAATCGCCATGCATTCCCCCCTTGATCTTGTGATTAGTTGTTCGGTGCCGGCTCACGCTTGGCGGTGAACCGCTCCAGCGCGATCGACGCGTTGAACATGTGCGCGCGCATGCAGCGCGCCGCCTCCTCGCCATCGCCGCGCATGATGGCCTCCAGCACCTTCTCATGCTCGCCGCGGGAGCGCACCGGGCGCCCCTCCTCGCGCAACTGGGTCCGGCGAAAGGCCGCCATGCGATCGCGCAGCGCAATCGCCTGCTCGGCAAGGAAGCTGTTATGCGTCCCCTCGTAGATCGTCCGGTGGAATTCCCAGTTCAGCCGGTCGTATCCGTCGATATCATTGTTCGCGACCATCGCCTCGGACTCGTCGTGCAGCCGTGCCAGGCGGCTTCGCTCGACCGGCGTCATCCGCCATGCAGCGAGGCGCACGCACAGGGCCTCGATCTCTGCGGTCATCTCGAACATCTCCACGATCCGCTCGGCAGTGAAGCCGCCGACGATCGCACCGCGCCGCGGACGGATCTCGACCAGGCCGGCGGCGGCGAGCTGACGCAGCGCCTCGCGCACGGGCGTGCGCGAGGCGCCGAACCTGTCGCCGATCTGCTGCTCGTCCAGCGCCTGGCCGGGTGCCAGGGCGCCGGCCATGATCTCGTCGGCAAGCGCGATGCGGATACGCTCCGACAGGAGCGGGTTGGGGTTCGCGTCGTCGCTCGGCATTCTGACATCCTGCATGCGGGAAATGGCTAGAGAAACGATCTTGCATACACTAGGAGAACAGACAACTGCACATCGTCGCTGCGACGCGGCGCATCCCGACCTTGGGGGAATTCATGAAAAGCGCCATCTTCCCGATCTTCCAGGACCGTGCCCGACGCTCGCCCGATGCCCCTTTCCTCCACCTCGAGGACGGCACGACCCTAAGCTATCGCGCAGCGTTCGACCGCACCGGCCAGATCGCCAACCTGTTCCTGGCGCGGGGCGTGAAGCCGGGAGACCGCATCGCCATCCAGGCGGAGAAGGGCGTCGATACCCTCCTCACCTATCTCGCATCGCTGCGGATCGGCGCGGTCTATCTGCCGCTCAACACCGCCTATACCGCAGCGGAGATCCGCTTCTTCCTGGGCGATGCACGGCCGGCGCTGTTCCTCCACCGCGCCGAGGACGAGGCGGAGATGGCTGCGCTCTGCGCCGAACTGGGGGTGCCCGAGCGGCTCACCCTTGGCGCGGACGGCCGCGGCACGCTCGCGGACGGTGCCGATGCGCAGCCTGCCCCTGCCGACGCCCATGATGCGCATCCCGACGACCTCGCCGCGATCCTCTACACCTCTGGGACGACCGGCCGGTCGAAGGGCGCGATGCTGACCCATGGTAACCTGGCCTCGAACGCCGCGACGCTCGCGGACTATTGGCGCTTCACCGCTTCCGACGTGCTGCTCCATGCCCTCCCCATCTTCCACACGCACGGCCTGTTCGTCGCCACCAACACCACGATCGTCGCGGGCAGCGCGATCCGGCTGCTGCCCCGCTTCGACGCGGGCAAGGTCCTGCAGGCACTGCCCGGCGTCACCGTGATGATGGGCGTGCCCACCTTCTACACCCGCCTCCTGTCCGAGCCGGCGTTCACGCACGCACTGGTTGCCCATGTCCGACTGTTCGTGTCGGGCTCGGCGCCGCTTTCCGCCGAGACGCACAAGGCGTTCCAGGTGCGCACGGGCCATGCCATCCTCGAGCGCTACGGCATGACCGAGACGAACATGAACACGTCGAACCCCTATGACGGGGACCGCGTGCCCGGCAGCGTCGGCTTTCCGCTTCCCGGCATCGAGCTCCGGATCACAGATCCCGAGACGGGCACCGAGCTTCCCCAGGGCGGCGTGGGCATGATCGAAGTACGTGGCCCGAACGTCTTCAAGGGCTATTGGGAACTGCCCGAGAAGACCCGCGAGGAACTGCGGCAAAGCGGCTTCTTCATCACCGGCGATCTCGGCATGGTCGATGCGCGCGGCTATGTCTCGATCGTGGGCCGCGCCCGCGACCTGATCATCTGCGGTGGCTACAATGTGTATCCTGCGGAGGTCGAGACGCTGCTCGACGCGATCCCCGGTGTCGCCGAGAGCGCGGTCATCGGCCTGCCGCATCCGGACATGGGCGAAGGCGTGGTGGCCGTGGTGCAGGTGAAGGACCCCGCGCTGAGCGAGAGCCGGATCGTCGCAGCGCTCGCCGGGCAACTGGCCCGGTTCAAGCAGCCTCGCCGGATCCTGTTTCTGCCCGAACTCCCCCGCAACACCATGGGCAAGATACAGAAGAAGGAACTGCGCGAGCGGTTCGCGCGGCTCTTCCTCGAAGAGCATGCCTGATCGGGTCTCGGGCTTGGCTGAATTCCAAAATTAGAAGTCAGCCACCGCGTTGGACGCCGGCCCCATGATATCTTGCGAATCAAACCGGGCATGGCGGCGTGATTTGAATGACCGCCGCCGCCAACACCCGATTTCCAGTTGGCGCCTAGTCGCACCAAGCATCGGCGCAAGCATGCCATTTCGCCCGCTTGGCCACATTTGCATCAAGTCATTGAAAAGCAAAGGGCGGCTGGTGGAGCTGAGGGGAATCGAACCCCTGACCTCTGCAGTGCGATTGCAGCGCTCTCCCATCTGAGCTACAGCCCCGCCGCCTGTCCCGGTTGCCCGGGAGGCGCTGCATTAGCGGCGCTTCTCAGCCAATGCAACCGGCTTGCGGCATGCGCGGCAAAACGCTTCGTTCGCGCGGCGAATGACATTGAAAAGCCGGGCTTTTCCAGGAACCATTCGCGGTCCTTGTCCGCTGAATCCGCACCAATTCGCCCAACCGGCAATGGAGAGGATTCCATGAACGACCGCTACACCGAGCCCCGTTATTTCGGCCCCGAGGATCAATATCAGGTCAGCGGCGCGCGGCGCGCCGGCGGCGAGCATTATTCGAGCGCGCGCGAATATGCCGCGGCCGGCGAACTCGGGCGCGGCCCGCGCGGCTATGGCAGTCAGTCCAGCTATGGCCGGAGCGGCTATGGCAATGACTGGGACCGCGGCGGCCGCGACTATCGCGGCGGCTGGGAAGACACCCGCGGCCAGGATCGCGCCTACGGCAGCCAGAGCCGCTACGATCGCGGGGCGCGCAGCACCGGCTACGATGCGGATCGCGGCTTTCTCGACCGTGCCGGCGACGAGGTCCGCTCCTGGTTCGGCGACCGCGAGGCGGAGCAGCGCCGCGAGGAGGACATGCGCTACGATGCCCGCCAGGATCGGGCCGAGCGCTGGGCGCACGGCCCGGACGACCATTATGGCAGCTGGCGCCGCGAGCGCATCGCTGAGCTCGACAGCGATTATGACGAATATCGCCGCGAGAACGCTCAGCGCTTCCAGAACGAGTTCAATACCTGGCGCACCGATCGCCAGGGCCAGCGCGACGCCGTGCGCCGGGTGAGCGAGCACATGGAAGTGGTGGGGTCGGACGGCAGCCATGTCGGCAAGGTCGACAAGGTGCGTGGCGACCGGATCATCCTGACGAAGAACGACACCGATGCCGGCGGCCATCATCACTCGATCCCGTCGCGCTGGGTGCAGTCGGTCGACGACAAGGTGACGCTGCGCAAGACCGCCGACGAGGCGCAGGCGGCGTGGAAGGACGAGGAGCGCTCCGGCGCGCTGTTCGGCGGACGCGACGATCAGGACTGGAGCCGCGACAGGAACCTCAACCGGAGCTTCTCCGGCACCTATTGATCCCCAGATAACAGAAGTGAGCAGAACTGGGCCCGGGATGTTCCCGGGCCCTTCTTTGTCCGCTCAGCCGGCGAGGAAGGCAGTCAGCGCCGCCCGGAAGGCCTCGGGCTGGTCGAGCATGATGAAGTGCCCGCTCTCCGCCACCCCCTTCACGCTGGCCTTGGGCGCGCCGGCATATTCGCGCTTGTAGAGGTCGAGCACCGCCCCTTCGCCGCCGCGCGCCGCCGTCCAGGGCACCAGCACCGTGACCGGCGCGGCGATGCCCGCCAGGTCGGGCCGCATATCGGTCTGCAAATCCTCGTAGAGCGCCTGGGCCGTGACGCGCATGTCCGCCGCGGCGGACCAGGCCGCGACCTGCGTCTGCGATTCCGGCTTCAGCGCGTTCTGGCGCCCGATCGCCTGACCCACCGCCGCCGGGAAGGGCTTGCCGTACAGCCCTGCCATCTGGGCGCGCATCGCCTCGGCCTGGGGCTTCACGCTGTCGACGGTCGATCCCGGAAAGAAGGCCGAGCCGACGAACGGCAGCGCATCGACGATCAGCGCCTTGCCGACATCGCCCGGATGCGCCTTGGCGAGCATCAGCGCCACCAGCCCGCCCATCGAATGGCCGACCACCGCCGCGCCGCCGAGCTTCTTGTCGGCGATCAGTTTGTGCAGGTCAGCGACGATGCCCGGCAGCAGCCCCGTGCCCAGATTGGCGCCGGGCGCATCCCCGCCAAAACCGTTGACCTGGACGAGATAGACGGCGTGCGTCTTCGCCAGCTCCGGCGCGACGCCGTCCCACACCGCGCGCGGGCTCGAGAGGCCGGGGATCAGGATCACCGGGCTGCCCTTGCCGAGCACCTGCACCGAGATGTGGTCCATCTGGATCAGCCCGGCCTGGGCGGGCGCGACCGCGGCATGGGCCTGCGGCGCGCCGAGGATGGCGGGAATGCTGGCAGTGGCGAGCATGGCGAAAGCGATGCGGCGGATCATTGCTTGGGCTCCTTGGCGGGATTGGTGAATATCTCTTCGATGGTCAGGCCGAACAGGTCGGCGATCTTGAAGGCGAGCGGCAGCGAGGGATCGTAGCGGCCCGTCTCGATCGCGTTGACGCTCTGGCGGGAGACCTCGAGCCGCTCGGCCAGGTCCTGCTGGCTCCAGGCGCGCTCGGCGCGCAGCACGCGGAGGCGGTTGATCATTCCCCGCCTCCCCGCATCGCCGCGACCTTGTTAATGCAGGCGCCCAGGCCCAGCCCGGCAAACCACAGGATCGCCGCGTAATAGGCATAGACATGCGGCACGAGGTCGAAATTCTCGAGGAAGCCCCAGGCCGTGGCGATGCTCATTGCGAAGCCGGTGGCGATCAGCGCCTGGCGGGTGACCTGCATGCGCAGATACTCGTCCCGCTCCTCGACCAGATAGCGGCCAAGCACGAAGAACACCCCGATCACCGGAAAGGCGGGCATCAGGCCGACGACATAGCCCAGCGGACCATGCAGCGGATGGTTGTCATGATAGAGGACGACACCCATCAGCGTCAGCACATAGCTGGCCATGAGCAGCATCACCGAAACCGAATAGCGCTTCTGCGCACGATTCATCGCCATGACTGGCTCCCTTTACAGCTTGTAAAGCGAGCTTTACGCAGTGAGTCGCGTAATGTCAATGATGCTTTCCATATCGGAAAGCAGGCATGACTATATGCCAAGGTCGCTTTCTAGCGACCCGCTCAGAAACCCCTGAAATGTGCGGTTTTCAGCCCGCCAGCTTGCCCAGCATCTCGGCCGCGAGCTGGCTCAGCGTGTCATCGCGTGCACCCATCACCACGATGCGGTCGCCCGGCTTCGCGATCGCGACGAGATGCGCCGCCGCCGCCGCGCGGTCGGGGATATGGACTGCGTTTCGCCCGGTCGCCGCGACATCGGCGACGATGTCGGCGCTGGTCACCTCGCGGCTGGTGGTGCCGCCATGATAGACCGGATCGGGCAGGACGAGCACGTCCTCCGCGCCCAGCTTCCCGGCGAACATTCCCACCAGCTCGGCGCGCATCACCTTGAGCGGGCCATAGCCATGCGGCTGGAACAGCAGCAGCAGTCGCCCCTCGAACGCATGGAGCGTGTCCAGCGTCGCGGCGATCTTGTCCGGGTTGTGCCCGAAATCGTCGATCACCGCGATGTCACTGGCCTCGCCGACCAGCTCGAAGCGGCGCTTGAGGCCCTGGAAGCCCTGGATCGCCTGGGCTGCATCACGGATATGGAGCCCCGCCGCCACCGCCGCGCCGATCGCCGCCAGCGCATTGGAGACATTGTGCCGCCCCGGCACCTGCAAGGTCACCGGGATCGACGGCTCGCCTTCCCGGGCCAGCTCGAAGGCGATGCCGTAGCGCTGCTCGCGCAGGTTGATCGCGGTCAGGTCGGCCGGGCTGCCGATCGCGAAGGTCAGCAGCCGGTCGCGCGGCATGGTCGCGGCGAGCAGCGCGCCCTCGCCATTGTCGAGGTTGATCACTGCCTTGCCCGCGCGCGCGATGAACGCGCCGAACAGCTCGATCAGCTTCTCCATCGGCAGGTGATCGAGGCTGACATTGTTGAGCACCGCCACCTGCGGGCGATAGAGCGCGATCGAGCCGTCGCTCTCGTCGACCTCGCTCACATAGGTGCCGCCCCCGCCGACCAGCGCAGTCGCGAACGGCGCCTCTGGCGTGACGAAGTTCTTCATCACCGCGCCGTTCATCACCGTGGGATCGCGACCGAGCGCATGGAGGATCCAGCCGATCATCCCGGTCACGGTCGATTTGCCGCTGGTCCCCGCCACGCCGATCGACAGCGGCGAGGCGTTGAACAGCGCCGCGTTGAGCTCGGCCCGCGTCATCCGCGGGTTGCCCAGCTCGGCCGCGCGGCGGGCATCGGGCACCGTCTCCTCGATCGCCGCCGAGGCGACGACGATCTGCTCGCTCGAGGTGATGCCGCTGCCGTCCTGCGCGAACAGGCCGATGCCGCTCGTCTTGAGAAAATCGAACTTGGCGGGCAGCCGCCCCGAATCGAGACTGCGGTCCGATCCCGCCACCTTGGCGCCCTGGCCGGCCAGGATCATCGCGAGGGGCATCATCCCCGAACCGCCGATGCCCACGAAGAAGTAAGGTTTGCGATGCTCCATGACCCCGCGCTATCGGCAATTCGAAGCAAAGGGGCAAGGCATGCGCATCGGAGTCGTCGCACCAGCAAGACCGGTCAGCCGCGAGGGATCGCTGCGCATGGCCGCGTTCATGGCGCTGACCTACCCCCAGCACGAGATCATCTTCCACCCGCAATGCTATCTGGAGGCCGGCCATTTCGCCGGCACCGACGAACAGCGCGCCGCCGCCTTCCTCGAATTCGCCAATGATCCGGCGTTCGACGCGATCTGGTTCGCGCGCGGCGGCTATGGCTCGAACCGTATCCTCGAAGCGGTGATGCCGAAGCTCGGCCCGGCGGCGAACCACAAGACCTATATCGGCTTCTCCGACATGGGCTTCCTGCTCGGCGCACTCTATGCCCGGCGGATCGGCCGGGTCGCGCATGGCGCGATGGCGTCGAGCATCGGCAAGAATGACGACGGCACCGCCGCCGGCTGGGTGCTGGGCTGGCTGATAGACGGCGACAAGCGCGGGCTCGAGCCCGGCCTGGCCGACGGCCGCCCCGCCGCCGCGTTCAACCTGGCGATCCTGGCGTCGCTGATCGGCACCAAATACCTGCCCGACCTGACCGACCATGTCCTCTACATCGAGGAGGTCGACGAGCCGCTCTACCGGATCGACCGGATGCTGTTCCAGATGGCGCACGCCACCCAGCTCAAGGGCATTGCCGGCGTCCGCCTGGGCGCGGTCACCGCGGTCAAGGACAATGGCGAGGCCGAGGGCAATTACAGCTTCGGCGAGACGATCGACCAGATGATCCTGCGCTGGTGCGGGGAGATGGGCGTCCCCTATCTCGGCCGCGCAGAGATAGGCCATGTCGAGCTGAACCGCGTGGTGCCGTTCGGGCTGATCTGAGCCACCCCGTCCGGGTCTTCCGCCTGTCATCACGGCCTCCTATCTGCCGGGTTAGACAAGGCTAGGACAAAGGACAGCGCGACATGGCGATCAAGGACATCCTTTCCGGCAAGCTGGGCTTTGGCGCCGCGCCGCTCGGCAACATGTTCCGCGACATTCCCGAGGCGGAAGCGCTCGCCACCGTCGATGCCGCCTGGGACCAGGGCATCCGTTATTACGACACCGCGCCCTTCTACGGTGCCGGCCTGGCCGAGATCCGCATGGGCGAGGTACTCGCGAACCGGCCCCGCGAAGACTATGTGATCAGCACCAAGGTCGGGCGCGTCATTCTGGACGAGCTGGAAGATGTCAGCGCGCGCGACCAGGGCGAGAAGGCGGGCGTCTTCGCCCATGGCCGCGCCAACAAGGTGATCAACGACTATTCGGCCGATGCGACGATGCGCTCGATCGAGGACAGCCTGAAGCGGCTGAAGACCGACCGCATCGAGATCGTCTTCGTCCACGACCTCGCCCAGGATTTCTACCGCGACGAATGGGTCGACCGCTTCGCCGAGGCGCGCAAAGGCGCCTTCCGCACGCTCGACCGTCTGCGCGACGAAGGCGTGATCAAGGCCTGGGGCCTGGGCGTGAACAAGGTCGAGGCGTGCGAACTGCTGCTCGACCTGGAGGAGCCGCGTCCCGACGGCTTCCTGCTCGCCGGGCGCTATACGCTGCTCGATCATGAGCGCGCGCTGCAGCGGCTGATGCCCAAGGTCGCCGAGCGCGGGCTCGGCATCGTCGTGGGCGGTCCCTACAGCTCGGGCGCGCTCGTCGGCGGGGCGCATTTCGAATATGCCCCGGCGCCGCAGGCGATGCTCGACAAGGTCGCGCGGATCAAGGCGATCGCCGATCGCCACGGGATCAGCATGAAGGCCGCCGGCCTGCAATTCTCGCTGGCCAATCCGGCGGTCGCCGCGGTGATCCCAGGCGCCAGCAAGCCGAGCCGTCTCGCCGAGGATCATGCCGCGCTCAAAGAGGTCATCCCGGCCGATTTCTGGCACGAGCTGCGCGAGGCGGGCCTGGTCTTGCCGGAAGCACCGCTACCGATCGACGGCTGAGCCCTTAGCCGGGCTTGCGCGCCCAGAGGTGGAACATGCCCGCGAACAGATGCGGGTATGTTCCCTCCACCCGGTCCCATAGCCCCAGATCGCGCCGGTCGCCGGCCGTGCCGAAGAGCTGGGTGAAACAATGCTGCGCCTCGGGCGGTGCATCGAGCATCAGCAGCTCGAGCCCTGCCCCGGCGAGCATCTCCTGGACGGCCGGCAGGCGGTACCAATGCTCGTGGACGTGGAAGCTCAGGTCGCGGCAGCCGCTCAGCGAATAGAAATCGTCGCTCTCGCGCAGCCGAGCCAGTGGCTGCTCGAGCGGCAGCGCAAACACATAGGCGCGGAAGGCACGGATTCCCGACGGACCCGCGTCCCAGCCATGTTCGGCAATGGCGCGGTGTGCCTCGGCGACCCAGGCCCGCGCGCGCTCGCTGTATAGCGCCAGCCGAAGCACGCCGCCGGGCTCGAGCACACCGGCCAGCGCGGCCAGCCCTTGTTCGGGATCCTCCATGTGATGGAGCACCCCGGTGCAGTTCACCAGGCCGAACGACTGGTCGAGCCGGGCCGCATCAAGGATATCGCCCTGCACGAAGCGAACATTCTCAACGCCCAGCGCCCCGGCCATGCGCTTGCCATAGGCGAGGCTGGCGGCGCTCAGGTCGAGCGCGGTGATGCGCAACGCCGGGTCCATCCGCGCCAGGTCGATCGGCTCGAACCCGGTGCCACAGCCTGCGACCAGCACGTCGAGCGGCTCGGCCTGTGGCGCTCCGAGCGCGGCGAGATGCTGCGCGATCGAGACTCGCTGCCGCGACGCAGGTGCGCGCCAGCGCGGATAGGGATTGGCCTCGTACTGATCGCGCACCGCATCCGAAATCTGCCGAGCCTTTTCCTCGCTTCCCTCTTCTTTCCCCGGCCTTCGCCGGGGAAAAAGAGAAGGTATTTCTGTAGCTAGCTCTTTCTCTTCGGCAAGCTCGGCCGCAGCTTCGGCAGGAACCCCCAATCCCTCCCCACCCCACACATATTCCGAGGCGAACGCCTGCACCGCCAGCCCGGCGCGCAGTGCCTTCGGAAGCTCCTGGGTCGCTAGCCAGGCCAGCCGGACCTCCATCGCCGGATCGACATTGATGCAGCGCGTAAGGAAGGCCTCCCACAGTGCATCCCCCGTCACCACCGGCTCGGGATATTTGACCAGCAGCATCCGCGCCGAGGCACGCGCCAGCGTCTGCGGATCGACCGAGCCTGCATAGAGGCACGTCACCAGATCGGCTTCGAGCTGGCGTGGCCAACTGGTGAGCGTGAGGTTGGCCAGCAGCTCGGCATAGGCCGGGGCCGTCGCCTCGGAATCGATCGCCAGCGCATGGCTCAGCATCGGCAGCGCCTGCGCGAAGTCGCCCCGGTTGGCGGCGTCGGCCGCCATGCGCAGCAATTGCCCGGCTTCAGGATGCAACGCGGCCGATCCGTACCAGCGTACCGTCCGGGTCGCTCACCGCGAACTCGTAGCAGCCCCATGGCTTCAGGCTCGGTCCTTCCTTCTCGATGATCAGCTCGCGCACGCGGTCAGCCACGCCGTCGACATCGTCGGTGTAGAGATAGATGCCGAACGGGTTGTGACCCGGCACCAGCCAGCCGAGCACCGCCTTGTTGAGGTGCAAATGCCAGCCCTTGCCGTCCTCGAGGATCTTGTAGTCGCCATAGTCGCTGACCAGCCGGAAGCCGAGCCGCTCGTAAAAGGCCAGACTCGCCGTCAGGTCGTTGCAAGGCAGGATCGTCGTCGCGCGCTGCTCTTCCATCTCGCCCTCCGTTTCTCCGGCTGCTCTATGCCATCTCGAAACGGGCTTCCAATGTAGGATTTTGTCTGTCACCGCCGACGCATGCGCAAAGGAGCTGCAGAATCGATCGCCGGGATAGCGATCGGGGCCGCGGATCAAAGTGAAATGATAGGGCGCGACTCCGTTCACTTTGCGCGCTTCCGACAAGCAATTTCGCGAGCGCTTGCTTATATCGCACCCGCGAAGGCATAAGCCGCGCTCCGACCAACCCCTCACGAAAGTCAAACCCGTGTCCGAGATGTTCCGCATTACGCTGCCCGACGGTTCCGTCCGCGAGGTAGCCCCGGGGACTACCCCGGCGGACATCGCCGCGGCGATCGGTCCGGGCCTGGCCAAGGCGGCACTCGCCGCGCGCGTCGATGGCGAGCTGCGCGACATCGGCCGCCCGTTCGAGGGTGACGCCCAGCTCGCGCTGGTCACCTCGAAGGACGAGAAGGACGCGCTCGAGCTCGCCCGCCACGACTTCGCGCACATCCTCGCCGAGGCGGTGCAGAACCTCTTCCCCGGCACGCAGATCACCTTCGGCCCGGCGACCGATGACGGCTTCTATTACGACTTTGCTCCCAAGGACCGCCCCTTCACCGAGGAGGACCTGCCGGCGATCGAAGCCGAGATGCGCAAGATCATCGGCAAGGACGAGCCGCTGATCCGCGAAGTCTGGTCGCGCCAGCAGCTGATCGATCGCTGGACCAAGCAGGGCGAGAGCTTCAAGGCCGAATGGGCGCAGGAACTGCCCGAAGGCGAAGAGCTGACGGTGTACCGCGCCGGCAAGGGCGAGGACGCCTGGCTCGACATGTGCCGCGGCCCGCACCTCGCCTCCACCGGCAAGGTCGATCCCAACGCCTTCAAGCTGACCCGCGTCTCGGGCGCCTATTGGCGCGGCGACCAGAAGAACGCGATGCTCTCGCGCATCTACGGCACGGGCTGGCTCAACAAGAAGCAGCTCGACGAGCACATGATGCGCCTCGAGGAGGCCGCCAAGCGCGACCACCGCAAGCTCGGCCAGGAGATGGACCTGTTCCACCTCCAGCAGGAAGCGCATGGCAGCGTGTTCTGGCACCCGAACGGGTATGTCATCTACCGAGCGCTCGAGGATTACATGCGCCGCGCGGTGAACGGCGCGGGCAGCAAGGAAGTGAAGACGCCGCAGGTGATGGACGCGCGCCAGTGGGAGCAGTCCGGCCATTGGGGCAAGTATCGCGAGAACATGTTCGTCATCCCTGACGAGACGCCGAACATCGAGGACGAAGGTCCGATGGTGTCGGAAGACGTGCAGTGGATGGCGCTCAAGCCGATGAACTGCCCGGCGCACATCCTGATCTTCAAGCAGGGCATCAAGTCGTATCGCGACCTGCCGCTGCGCCTCGTCGAGAATGGCTGCTGCCACCGCAACGAGCCGCATGGCGCACTGCACGGGCTGATGCGCGTCCGCCAGTTCACCCAGGACGACGGCCACATCTTCTGCCGTGAGGACCAGATCGTCGACGAGGTGCAGGATTTCTGCCGCCTGGCCGACCGGGTCTACAAGGACTTCGGCTTCAACTATTCGATCAAGCTGGCGCTGCGCCCCGACAATCGCTTCGGCACCGAAGAGATGTGGGACCAGGCCGAGACCGAACTGCGCGACGCCGTGGTCCGTGCCGGCATGGCTACGGAAGAATATGGCTGGGAAGAGCTGCCCGGCGAAGGCGCCTTCTATGCGCCGAAGCTGGAGTGGCACCTGACCGACGCGATCGGCCGCACCTGGCAGGTCGGCACGATCCAGTCGGACCGCGTGCTGCCCGAGCGCCTCGATGCGTCCTATGTCGCCGAAGATGGCGAGCGCCATCGCCCGGTGATGCTCCACCGCGCGATCTTCGGTTCGTACGAGCGCTTCATCGGCATCCTGATCGAGCATTTCGCCGGCAAGCTGCCGACCTGGCTCGCGCCAACCCAGGCGGTGGTCGCGACGATCGTCTCGGACGCTGACGAGTATGCGAAGGAAGTCGCCAAGAAGCTCCAGGCCGTCGGCATCCGCGTCGAGACCGATCTTCGCAACGAGAAGATCAACTACAAGGTCCGCGAGCATTCGGTGGCCAAGGTCCCGAACCTGCTCGTCGTCGGTAAGCGCGAGGCCGAGGAAGGCACCGTGGCGCTGCGCGTGCTCGGCTCGCAGGGCCAGCAGATGCTCAGCCTCGACGAGGTCGTCGCCAAGCTGGTGGCCGAGGCGACTCCGCCCGACCTGGCGTGAACCCGGCAACGCTCGCGATCTATGCCAGCGCCGCGCTGGCTGAGATCGCGGGCTGCTTCGCCTTCTGGGCGGTGTTGCGGCTGGGCAAGAGCGGCTGGTGGCTCGTTCCCGGCGGCGTGTCGCTTGCTTTGTTCGCCTGGCTGCTCACCCTGAGCAGCGCCGATGCGGCCGGGCGGGCCTATGCCGCTTATGGCGGGATTTACATCCTCGCCTCGCTCGGCTGGCTGGTGCTGGTCGAACGCGTGACACCCACGCGCTGGGACCTGGCCGGAGCGGCGCTGGCGGTGCTTGGCTGCATCGTTATTCTCTGGGGACGCCGCTGATGGCCCGCATTCGTCTGGGTACCGAAGCCGATGTGCCGCGGGCGCTAGCGATCTGGCGTGCTGCGGTCGATGCGACGCACGGCTTCCTCAGCCCGAAGCATCGCGCAGAGATCGACACGCTGGTCGCCGAGCAGTTCCTGCCGCACGCCCCGCTCTGGCTCGTCGAGGACGAGGGCGGCACGGTGCAGGGCTTCCTGGCGCTCGACGGGGACATGATCGACGCCCTGTTCGTCGATCCCGCCGCGCATGGCCGGGGCTTCGGCAGCGCGCTGGTCGCCCATGCGCTCAGCCTGTCGCCCGATGCCCGGGTCGATGCCAATGCGCAGGCGGACAACGCCCTGCCCTTCTATCTCGCCCGGGGCTTCGAGGTGACCGGCCGCTCGGAAAGTGATCCCCAGGGCCGGCCTTATCCGATCGTCCACTTGCGTTATCGGGGCTGAGTTCCGATATTTCCGGTGCGTCCGCGCCACACTGCGCGGAATTTCGGCGGAAATGCAGGCACCGGACTACCGGAGTTCCGCTTCCTGCGTTATTGAGCCGCCCAAACGCCGAGTCTGCAACAACAGGAGCAAGTCGTATACGTCCGCCCATGAATCGCCGCTCGATGGTGGCACCGCCGATGAACGGTCCGCGGTTTAACGAATTCATTCAGTCGCCCAAGGTCCGCGTGATCGACCATGAGGGCGAGAATCTCGGCGTGATGTACACGCGCGAGGCGATCGAGCAGGCGCAGGAGCATGGGCTCGACCTGGTCGAAGTGTCCCCGAATGCGGACCCGCCCGTCGCCAAGTTCCTCGATGTCGGCAAGTTCAAGTACGAGGCCCAGAAGAAGGCCAACCTCGCCCGCAAGAGCCAGAAGACGCAGGAGATCAAAGAGATCAAGATGCGTCCGAACATCGACGATCATGATTATGATACGAAGATGAAGGCCGTTCACAAGTTCATCGGCGAAGGCGACAAGGTGAAGATCACCCTGCGCTTCCGTGGCCGCGAGCTTTCGCACGGCCAGCTCGGCATGAACCTGCTCAAGCGCGTCCAGGAGGATTGCGCCGAGGATGCCAAGGTCGAGAGCTATCCGCGCATGGAAGGCCGCCAGATGCTGATGGTGCTGGCGCCCAAGTGATGCACAAGGCGCGAGGGCTGCTGATCGCGGCCCTCGCCGCCCTTCCCCTGCCTGTGGCGGCGCAGGAAACCACTGCCGCCTCCTCCACCACGTCCGAGACCAGCGAGCCGATGGCGGTGCCCGCCGGCTACGCGAAGGTCTGGACCGACGAGTTCGACCGGCCCGGCGCGCCCGATCCAGGCAAGTGGCGCTACGACACCAGCCGCAACAAGGCCGGCTGGTACAATAACGAGCTCCAATATTACGCCGCCGACCGCCGCGAGAATGTCCGTGTCGAGAACGGCCATCTCGTTATCGAGGTCCGCAAGGAACGGCTGGCAGACCGCCCCGATTTCGGCGGGCAGGACTATGCCTCGGGCAAGCTGGTCACCGCCGGCATCGCCGACTGGACCTATGGCTTCATCGAGGTCCGCGCCAAGCTTCCCTGCGGCCGCGGCATCTGGCCGGCAATCTGGATGCTCGGCACCGACGGCAAGGCCGGCTGGCCGGCGCTCGGCGAGATCGACATCATGGAGCATGTCGGCTGGGACCAGGGCCGCGTCCATGGCACGATCCACACCAAGGCGTACAACCACGCCATCCACACCCAGCGCGGCGCCAACACGCTGGTGGCGGACGTCTGCACCGCCTTCCACACCTACCAGCTCGACTGGAATGCCGAGCGCATCCTGATCGGCATGGACGGCCGTGCCTTCATGCGCTTCGACAACGACCACAAGGGCGACCCCGCCGCCTGGCCGTTCGACAAGCCTCAGTACCTGATCCTCAACGTCGCCGTGGGCGGCTGGGGCGGACAGAAGGGCATCGACGCCGCGGCGTTCCCGGCGCGGATGGACGTGGATTACGTGCGGGTATGGCAGAAGCGCTGAGCGGCTTCCTACAACGCGACTCGGGCGCGACGCCGGAAGTTCACTAAAGTCACACCAATGGAGCGTTTCGCGGCGCGCCATATGCGGCGTTCCGCAACATTCCTGCGCGAGCGCGATCCTATTTTTCCAACAGGGTCAAAGAGCAGCGGCACCAGGGCCGGCCGCGCAAGCCAAGCAAGCGAAATCCTACATTGCAAGCCAGCATCACGATCCGGCCAGCGGCAGGCTCAGCTTGCGGCGCTTCGCTGGGTCGGCCTCGGGTCCCGCCTCGATATAGGAGCCCTTACGGACCAGTGGGCTCTTCAGCGCCGGAACGATCGCCTTCAGAATCGCCTCCGAATCCGGGCCGTAAATGTAGAGGGTGAAGAACCCGCCGCCGACTTCATTGCCGTCCAACTCGCCTTTATCGCCAAGGGCGGCCTCTACCGCGTCCTCGACATCGAATAGCTGGCCGGCCTCGCCGCTGGCGCCCATGTCGCCGTCCGAAAGCTTGAGATGTACCAGCACGATCTGCTCGCCCGGCGCCGCGACCGCGGCTGATTGCGGTGCGCGCGCCGCCTCAGAGCCGAGCGCGAGGCCGAGCAGGGCAATCCTCCGGAACAGGCTCATGCCACCGGCGGCTCCCATAGCTCGATCGGGTTGCCCTCGGGATCGTGGATGCGGGCGAAGCGGCCGGTTTCCGGCGTGTCCCATTCGTCCTTCGTCACGATCTCGATGCCGCGCGCATTGAGCTGCTCGAGCAGGCTGTCGAGGTCGCGCACCCGGAAATTGAGCATGCAGCTCTTGTCCGGCGCAAAATAGTCGGTGGTCGCCTTGAAGGGCTCGAACACGATCGGGCCGGGCTCGGGATGCCAGAACCAGGGGCTGGTCTGGCCGCTCTCGTCCGCGCCGAAGCCGCCGCCGACGCCGAGCACCTCGCCATACCAGGCCTTGAGCCCCTCGGGATCCTGCGCCCGGAAGAAATAGCCTCCAAATCCCACAACCGGCATCGTCATCCCCTTTCGTCAGGCGGCCTCTGCCACCGTCCCGTCACCCGTCGCAGCTTCGAGCAAGCGGCGCTCGATCGTCTTCAATCGCGACCCGGCCTCGATCTTATCGCCGATCAGATCGGTCAGGTAGAAGGTATCGACCGCCCGCTCGCCATAGGTGGCGACATGCGCGGAGTGGATCGTCACCTTCGACTGGAACAGCGCATAGGCGAGGTGGAAGAGCAGCGCCGGACGATCGCGCGCGTTGATCTCGACCACGGTGAAGCGGTTCGACGCGTTGTTGTCGATCAGCACGTTCGGCTCGATCGCGAACGCCTCGGCGCGCGGGCGGACCAGCGGCTTGGCCTTGAGCCGGTCCTGCAGCTTCGCCCGGTTGGCCAGCGCATCGGCGATCGTCGTCTTGATCCGGTTGAGCCGGGCTTCCTCGTCGAAGGGACGGCCGAGCGGATCCTGGATCAGGAAATTGTCCAGCGCCATGCCGTCGCGGGTGGTGTGGATGCGCGCGTCGATGATGTTGCCGCCCGCGACATGGATCGCGCCGGCGATACGGTAGAACAGGCCCGGATGGTCGGCTGCATAGACCGTCACCAAAGTCGCGCCGCGCTCGGGATAGACCTGCGCTTCCACCGAGAGCTGGGCATCGCCCGCCGCGTCGATCTGCTTCGCGTTGCGCTCGAGGACATCGGCCGGCTCGGCGATCCAGTAGCTCTCGGTCATCCGCTTCTTGAACGCGGCCATGCGGGCCTCGTCCCAGCGCAGCAGATCGGCCAGTTCCAGCTGCTTGGCGGCGATCCGCTCGGTCCGCCCACGCTGCTTGTGGCCGAGGCGGAGCACTTCCTCGGTGCCGTCATAGAGGTCGGCGAGCAGCTGGCGCTTCCAGCCGTTCCACACGCCCGGCCCGACCGCGCGGATGTCGACGATGGTCAGCAGCAGGAGCATGCGGAGACGCTCGGGGCTCTGCACCTGGCCGGCGAAATCGAGGATCGTCTTGAAGTCCGACAGGTCGCGCTTGAAGGCGGTGGCGGACATGATCAGGTGCCAGCGCACCAGCCAGGCGACCGCCTCGGTCTCGGCCGGGCTCATGCCGAGGCGCGGGCAGAGCCGCTCGGCGACTTCCGCGCCGAGGATCGAGTGATCGCCGCCGCGCCCCTTGGCGATGTCGTGGAGCAGCACCGCGACATAGAGCGCGCGGCGCTGGGCGATCTGCTTGAAGATGCTGGTACCGAGCGGATGATCGTCGCGCAGCTCGCCCTTCTCGATCTGGCTGAGCAGGCCGATCGCCCGGATCGAATGCTCGTCGACCGTGTAATGATGATACATGTCGAACTGCATCTGCGCGACGACGCGGCCGAAGTCCGGCACGAAGCGGCCGAACACGCCCGCCTCGTTCATCCAGCGCAGCACCGTCTCGGGATCGCGCGGCGAGGTCAGCACGTCGAGGAACAGCGCATTGGCGCGCGGATCATCGCGAACATCGTCCACCAGCTTGGCGTCGCGCGCGGCGGCGCGCATCGCCAGCGGATGGACCTCGAGCTTGTGCAGGTCGGCGAGCTGGAACAGCTCGATCAGGCGGACCGGATCCTCGCGGAAATAATCGTCGCGGGGGATCGCCAGCCGGCCGCGATCGAGGGTGAAGCCCTTGAGTTTCCTCGGCCTTCTCCACAGCTGCGGGAAGCCGAAGCGCGAGCCGCGGGCGGCGAACTTCTCGTCGAGATGGGCGAGGAACACGCCGGTCAGGTCGCCCACGCCCTTCGCCTGGAGGAAGTAGAAGCGCATGAAGCGCTCGACCTTCGACATGCCCGGGCGGTCGGCATAACGCATCCGCTCGGCGATCTCGCGCTGGACGTCGAAAGTCAGCCGGTCCTCGGCGCGGCCGGTGATCAAATGGAGATGGCAGCGCACCGCCCAGAGGAAATTCTCGGCGCGGCGGAACTGGCGATATTCGAGCTTGGTGAGCAGCCCCTTCTCGACCAGCTCGGCGGTCTCGCGGACATTATAGGCGTATTTGCCGATCCAGAAGAGCGTGTGCAGGTCGCGCAAGCCCCCCTTGCCTTCCTTGATGTTGGGCTCGACGACATAGCGGCTGTCGCCCATCCGCTTGTGCCGCGCCTCGCGCTCGGCGAGCTTCTCGGCGATGAAGGCGCGCGCGGTATCGGCCTGGACCTCGTTCTTGAAGCGCGCCGCAGCCTCGTCATAGAGGCTCGTGTCGCCCCAGACATAGCGCGCCTCGAGCAGCGCGGTGCGCACGGTGACGTCGGCCTTGGACTGGCGCACCATCTCGTCGAGCGAGCGCGACGAATGGCCGACCTTCAGCTGCATGTCCCAGAGGGAATAGAGCATCGATTCGATCACCTGCTCGCACCAGCCGGTGACCTTCCATGGCGTGATGAAACCGATATCGATATCGGAATGCGGCGCCATCTCGCCGCGGCCATAGCCGCCGACCGCGATCAGCACCATGCGCTCGGCGGCGCTGGGATTGGGATTGGGATGGAGCCGCTCGACGGTGAAGTCCCAGAGCAGGCGGAGCAACTGGTCGATCAGGAAGGCGCCCGAGGCGGCGATCTCGTGCCCGCGGCTGGGATGCTCGGCGAGGCGGCGGGCGATCTCGGCGCGGCCGGCGTCGAGCGCAGCGCGGAGTTCCTTGGTGCCGGCGGCGCGCAGCTTGGCGCCGTCCTTGGCGTGGAGCGCGTGCAGCCGCTCGGCAACGCCGCGCCGGTCGATCAGCGCGCGGCGGTTCGGGACATTGTCGAAGCGGCTGGACATGTGGGGGAGATAGGGGCTCGGCGCGCGCGCGTCACGTGCTGAAAACTCCCCTCCCTGAAAGGGAGGGGTTGGGGGTGGGTTGCGAGCGCAGCGAGCCCAGCCAACCGATAGCCGAAAACAGAAAAGGCCGGGCATCGAGCCCGACCTTTTCTAACCCACCCCTAGCCCCTCCCTTTCAGGGAGGGGAACCAAGTCACCCGACGAAGGCGCGTTCCAGGACGAAACTGCCGGGGTTGGCGTTCGAGCCTTCCGAGAAGCCATGGCCTTCGAGCATCTGGGCGAAGTCCTTGATCATCGCGTTCGAGCCGCAGAGCATGACGCGGTCCGTCTCCGGGTTGAGCTCGGGATGGCCCTGAACCGGCGCCTTGAACAGCCAGCCATTCTCGATCAGCTGGCCGATACGCCCCGAGGTGCGGAACGGCTCGCGCGTCACGGTGGGGATATAGTGGAACTGGAGCAGCGCCTGGTCCGCCACCAGCGGATCATTGGCGAGCTGCGCGGTCAGCTCGTCATGATAGGCGAGGTCGCTGACCCGGCGCGTGGAGTGGACGATCACCACCTGCTCGAACCGGTCATAGGTATCCGGATCGCGGGCGATGCTGAGGAAAGGCGCCAGGCCGGTGCCGGTCGACAGCATGAAGAGGCGCTTGCCGGGCAGCAGCGCGTCGGCGACCAGCGTGCCGGTCGGCTTCTTGCCGAGATAGACCTGGTCGCCCGGCTGGATCAGTTGGAGGCGCGAGGTGAGCGGGCCGTTCTCGACCTTGATCGACAGGAACTCGATCTCGTCCGACCAGGTCGGGCTGGCGATCGAATAGGCGCGCATCAGCGGCTTGCCCTCGCCTTCCAGGCCGATCATCACGAACTCGCCGGCGCGGAAGCGGAAGCTGGCCGGCCGCTCGATCGCGAAGCTGAACAGATGCTCGTTCCAATGCTTCACCCAGCGTACCGCGCCCGTCTGGAAGGCGGGGTGCTCGGGGAGGATGATGGGCGGGCGGGCATGCATATTCACGAAGTCGGCTCTTTCCAATTCCACGGTGCGCTGCAACGTACTTTTCCTTCAACGCGCGAAAGCAACGGCGATACGCGCCACCGCTACGGAAAGCGGAAGGCGCGCTTCGGGTTTCACGATCTGCTCGATGACCGCGTCGACGCGCGGCTGCGCGCCCGCGCGTGCTAGCGCATGCAGCGAAAGGAGCAAGGCCTCGTCATCGCCTATTTCCGCCGCGAAGGGCGGTTTGAAGCAAAGTTGGGACAGCGCCTCGCGCTCGATCAGCAGCATCGCCATGTTGAGATCGGGGAGCAGCTCGACGAGCCCGCGCCCGCGCAGCACCGGCGCGAGCACGCTGCACGGGCAGCGCCCGGCGCGCATCGTCGCCACCCATTGCCGCATCGAGGTGAGCAGCAGCTGGTCCGTATAGGAGAGCTGGCCGGCGGAGCGATCGAGGAACTGGTACAATGGCGATCCCCTGCCCGCGGGGTATCCACGGGCCGGGATCGCCATAAAGTTATTTGCGAATGATTAGCAATAGCGTAGTTATCAATCGACCCGCGAAAGCCGCGCAATCTCGGCGGTGAGCAGGTCGATCTTGTGGTGCAGGCTGTCGATCTGCGCCTCGGCGCGCAGATTGGTCTCGTAGTCGAGCCGCGCCTCGAACCGGTCCTTCGCCGCCTGGCGGTTCTGGCTCATCATGATGATCGGCGCCTGCAGCGCGGCGAGCATCGACAGCATCAGGTTGAGGAAGATGAAGGGGAAGGGATCGAAGGCATGCGCGGCGAGCACGACCGTGTTCAGCAGCGCCCAGGCGCCGAGGAACAGGCCGAAGCCGATGATGAAGCCCCAGGAGCCGCCAACCGCGGCGACCCGGTCGGCGAGCTTCTCGCCAAAGGTCAGCCGCTCGTCGAACAGCGCATGGGGATCGCGACCCACGCTGAAGAAGCGAAGATCCGCGAGGAAACGGATGGCTGCGTTCATAATACACCTCACTGCCGACCGGCCGCCCGGGGCGGCTGCGCAGGAGGTGAGCGGATCAGCTCAGCGCGGCGGCCCTGGACGGCACGGTCGATCGACTATGGTCGTTGCTGGACATGACCCCATTCTCGGAGCTGGCGGTTGTGGCTGCACGGTTGTGCATCCGGGGGCGAGATGGTCCCCTCGCCCCCGGATTACAAATGAAAAAGCCGTCATGTTCGCAATAACGGCCCGAACGGGGCTCAGAAGCGCTCGCCGACCATCTCTTCGCTCTTCGCCCAGAGCGCCTTCGCACTCTCCGGATCGAGCGCATAGGAGCGCACGCCCTCGCTCACCGGATTGATCAGGCCGTCAGTCACCTGCGAGACGTGGCAATTCTCGCAATAGCGCGCCGCGACGTCCTCGGCGGGCGCGACGAAACCGGCCCAGACGCTGGTGGCGGCACCTTGGGGGATGGTCTTCCACTGGAAGGGCGGCTGGCCCTGCGCGGCGAGTTCGGCATTGATCCGGCCGATCACCTGCTCGAGCGTCTCTTCGCCGATATGACGGCCGAGCTCGGTCTGGATGCCGCCGGGGTGGAGCGCGGTGGCGCGGACGCCGCGGTCCTTATGGCGGCGATCGAACTCGACGGCGAACAGGATGTTCGCGGTCTTGGAGCGGCCATAGGCGACCATCGGCTCATAGGCGGTGTGCTCGAAATTCGGATCCTCGAGATCGACGCTCGAATAGCGGTGGCCTGAGGAAGCGAGGTTCACCAACCTGCCGCCGTCCTTGATCAGCGACGCGATGCGATTGACGAAGACGAAATGGCCGAGATGGTTGGTGCCGAACTGGGTCTCGAAGCCGTCGGCGGTATGGCCGAGCGGGGTGGCCATCACGCCGGCATTGGCGATCACCACGTCGAAGGTCCGTCCGTCCGCGACGAGCTTGTCCGCCGCGGCGCGCACGCTGGCGAGCGAGGCGAGGTCGAGCTCGATCAGTTCGAGGCTGCCGCCGTTCGCTGCCTGATCGCGGACGATTTGGGTCGCGCGCTCGGCCTTGGCGAGATCGCGCGCGGCACCGACCACCTGCGCGCCATGCGCCGCCAGCACCCGCGCGGTCTCGACGCCGAGACCGGCGGACACGCCGGTGACGAGCACGCGCTTGCCGCTCAGATCGACGCCGGCGAGCACTTCGTCGGTGGTGGAAGCTGCATTGAAAACCTGGGTCATTGCCTGTCTCCGTCACGCGGACGCACGGCTCCACCGGCCGCGAGCCCCTTGCCCGGCGGCCTTGGAAACACTAAGTGGAGGGCGTCTCCGGAAATAAATACGGAGGAACCCTCCGCTTTTCAAGGGACCCTTGCACGCGCGTGGCCGAAACCGTCGATTCCCCTTCCCGCAAGCCGCGCGCCGATGCCGAGCGCAACCGGCTGCGGCTGCTGGACACGGCCAAGGCGGTGTTCGGCGAGAAGGGCCCCAGCGCGAGCCTGGAGGAGATCGCGCGCGAGGCCGGGTTGGGCATCGGCACGCTCTATCGCCACTATCCGACGCGCGATGCGCTGATCGAGGCGGTCTATCGCAACGAGACCGGGCAGCTGGCGGCGGCGGCGACAAGGCTGAGCGCGGCGTATCCGCCGGTCGAGGCGCTGCGCCAATGGCTGCTGCTGTTCATCGACTATCTCGGCACCAAATATGGCATGGCGGCGGTGTTCGGATCGGTCACCGGCGGCACCGCGGCGCTCTATGCCGCCTGCAACAGCGGCACGCCCGAGGCGATCGCGCTGCTCACCGATCGCGCGGTGGCGAGCGGCGAGGTCCGGCTCGACATGGACCCGATCGACCTGCTGCGCGCGATCGCCGGCGTGGCGAGCGCGGGGCCGGGCTGGCAGGATACCGCGCGGCGGCTGGTGGATATCCTGATCGCGGGGATGCGGGTTTAGACCTTCGTCGCGAACAGGCTTTTCCCCGGCGAAGGCCGGGGCGCAGCACTTGAGAGTCACGCGCCTTGGCGCGTCTTCGCCGCGCACTGCCTAGTCTGGGGCCCGGCCTTCGCCGGGGAAAGAAGAAGGAAAGGCACAAGAAAAAGGCCGGGGGAATTCCCCCGGCCTCTTCGTTCAGCAAACGCGCGAACCTCAGTCCGGCTTCTTCGCCACGCCGACCAGCGCCGGGCGCAGCAGGCGGTCGCGGATCATGTAGCCGGCCTGGATCTCGGCGACGATCGTGCCGGGCTCGGCATCGGCGCTCGGCATCTCCATCATCGCCTGGTGGCGGTTGGGATCGAGCGCCTCGCCCAGCGCGACGATCTTCGAGATGCCGTGGCGGGCAAATACCGAGTCTAGCTCGCGGCCGGTCGCCTCGAGGCCGGTGACCAGGCCCTTGAACTTCTCGTCGTCCTTGAGCTCGGCCGGGATCGCGGCGAGCGCGCGGCTGAGATTGTCCGCCACCGACAGCACGTCGCGCGCGAACGCGGTCGCGGCATAGGTCTTGGCGTCCTGCGCTTCCTTCTCGGCGCGGCGGCGGACATTCTGCGTCTCCGCCTGGGCATAGAGCACCGCGGACTTGAGCTCGGCGATCTGCGCCTCCAGCTCGGCCGCGCGGTCATGCTCCGCCACTTCGGGCGCGCCCTCCGCGGTTTCCGCACGCAGCGTCGTGTCTTCCGAGTCCGTCACCTTCGATTCTTCCGTCATATTTCCCTGTTCAGGCCAGTAGTCGGGCCAAAGTGGCCGCCGTGAAATCCACCATGGGGACGACGCGCGCATAGTTCAACCGAGTCGGGCCGATCACGCCCACCACGCCGACCACGCGCCCGTCGAGCGACCGCACCGGCTTGGCGATCACCGACGACCCCGACAACGCGAATAGCTTGTTTTCCGATCCAATGAAGATGCGCGTCGCCTCGCCCTCGCGCGCCGAATCGAGCAGGCGGGCGATCTCCTCCTGCCCTTCGAGCTGGTCGAGCAGCTGGCTGACCTTGTCGAGATCCTCGGCCGCGGCGGTGTCGATCAGCCGGGCCTGGCCGCGCACGATCAGCACCGGGCGGCGGCCGCCATCCTCACTCCATACCGCGAGGCCGCGCTCGACGAGTGCCGCGGCCGCGCTGTCGAGCGCCGCGCGCTGCGCGCCCAGCTCGCGCTCCGCCCGGGCAAAGGCCTGGCTGAGCGTCAGCCCGCCAAAGGTGGCGGAGAGATAGTTGGCGGCGCGCTGGAGGGCGGTGGGGTCCATGCCGCCGGGCACCTCGACCACGCGATTCTCGACCGAGCCGTCCTCGCCGACCAGCACGGCGAGCGCACGGTCATGGCTCAAGGGCACGAAGCCGAACTGGCGCAGCACCGGCTCGACCTTGGGCACCAGCACCAGCCCGGCACAGGCCGAGAGGCCCGACAGCGCGGCGGTGGTGTTGGCCAGCGCCTCCTCGACCGGACCGCGCTCGGCGGCGTTGCGCTCGATCGCGGCGCGCTCCTCGGCCGAGGGCTCGTTGGCCTGCATCATGCCGTCGACGAACAGGCGCAGCCCGGTCTCGGTCGGCATGCGGCCGGCGCTGGTGTGGGGCGCTGCGAGCAGGCCGAGCTCCTCGAGGTCCTGCATCACGTTGCGGATCGAGGCGGGCGAGAGATTGAGCCCGGAAATCTGCGCGATCGTCCGCGAGCCGACCGGCGTGCCGGTGTCGAGATACGACTCGACCACCATGCGGAAGACGTCGCGGGCGCGGTCGGTCAGTTCGCGGATCGGCGGGGTGGTCATGTCGCTCTATGTAGCGCGCGCATCTCGCCCGCCAACCTCTGCCGTCACCCCGGCCTTGTGCCGGGGTCCACCGGGAGGCCAGTCATGGACAGGAGGCGAGAGCGCAGAATGCGCGGCTTGGTGGACCCCGGCACAAGGCCGGGGTGACGAAATTGGCCTCAGGGCCGCTCGCCGATCAGGTCGTGGATCGGCAGGCCCTCGATCGCGTCGCCGAGCGCCTGGCCGAGCGGGCGGTTCTTCTCCGAGCGGCAGCCATAATAGAAGTACAGCCCCTGGCTGTCGCCGATCGCGCGGGTCCAGGTGACGTCGACGCTCGAGGCGTCGGTGACCGCCGGCTCGCAATTCTTCTGCCCCGGCGCATAGCGGACCTGGCCGCTCGCGGGACGATAGGGCGCGAGCTTCGCGGCGAAGGCATCATACTGCGCGGGGGTGAGCCTGAACGCCCGCTCGCCAGTCACCGCGGTGAAGCGCTTGCCCTCGAACATGCCGGTGCCGTCGGGGCGCACGGTGACAGAATAGACCGGGCAGCGGCCGTAGCAGGGACCAGTCTCGTAGCGGATCGAATCGCTCTCGATCGCCACCGGCTTGCCGGGTCCGGCCGGCTCGCCGCTCGGCCGCACACAGCCCGCCAGCGCCAACAGACCTAAACCCATGATTGCAAGCCTACGCATACCCTGTTCTCCCTGCGGCCCTCTACGCGGATCGCCCGCCGACACTGGCGCGTTCCGACCGTTACGTCTACGTGGCGCACGAAACCTTGCAGGAGACTGAAGCAGATGCGCCCTTCCGGCCGCGCCCCCGACGAGATGCGTGCGATCACGATCGAGCCCCATTTCACCCGCCATGCCGAGGGTTCGGTGCTGATCAGCTTCGGGGACACCCGCGTGCTCGTCACCGCCAGCGTCGAGGAGCGGCTGCCGCCCTGGCTGAAGGGCAAGGGCGAAGGCTGGGTTACCGCCGAATACGGCATGCTCCCGCGCGCCACCCACACCCGCGGCCAGCGCGAGGCGGCCAAGGGCAAGCAGTCGGGCCGCACCCAGGAGATCCAGCGCCTGATCGGCCGCTCGCTGCGCGCCGTCACCGACCTCAAGAAGCTCGGCGAGCGCCAGATCACCCTCGATTGCGACGTGATCCAGGCCGATGGCGGCACCCGCACCGCGGCGATCTCGGGCGCCTTCGTCGCGCTGCGCATCGCGGTGAACAAGCTGATGGCCCAGGGCCTGATCAAGGAAGACCCGATCACCGCGCAGGTCGCCGCGGTCTCCTGCGGCATCCACCGGGGCACGCCGGTGCTCGACCTCGACTATATCGAGGACAGCGCCGCCGACGCCGACGCCAATTTCGTCCTGCTGTCGAACGGCAATATCGCCGAGGCGCAGGCAACCGCCGAGGGCGCGACCTATGACGAGGAAGGGCTGCTCCGCCTGCTCCGCCTCGCGCGCATCGGCTGCAACCAGATCTTCGAAGCACAGTTGAAGGCAATCGGATGAGCGGCGAAGGCGACACTCCCCAGGCGATCCGCAAGCTGAAGCCGGGCAAGCTGGTTATCGCCAGCCACAACCAGGGCAAGGTGCGCGAGATCCGCGAGTTGCTCGGTCCCTATGGGATCGAGCCGATCTCGGCAGGCGAGCTCGACTTGCCCGAGCCCGAGGAGACGGGGACCACCTTCGTCGCCAATGCCGAGCTGAAGGCGCTGCAGGCGGCGGACCTGTCGGGCCTGCCCGCGCTGGCCGACGATTCCGGCCTGTGCGTCGAAGCGCTGAACAACGATCCGGGCATCTTCTCGGCACGCTGGGCGGGGCCCAGCAAGGACTTCGGGCTCGCGATGCAGCTGGTCGAGGACAATCTCGCCAAGCTGCCGCCCGAGACGAGCCGCGACGCGCATTTCGTCTGCGCGCTCGCGCTCGCTTGGCCCGACGGGCATGTCGAATGGTTCGAGGGGCGTGTGGACGGCACCCTGGTCTGGCCGCCGCGCGGCGATCAGGGCTTCGGCTATGACCCGATGTTCCTGCCCAACGGCCATCAGGAGACGTTCGGCGAGATGGCGCCGGGCGCCAAGCACGCGATGAGCCACCGGGCGGATGCCTTCCGCCAGCTGGTTGCGGCGGTGCTCGACTGAGAAACGTGATTCGCGGCGCGTTAAGGATTTATTTCCCGCAACTTCCCATCGAAACTTAAGTTATGACCCCTCGCTTACGAGAACTTCAGCGAGGGGTCGCAGATGGGTTCATTCCGCCAATGGGCGACGATGATACGACACGTCCACAAGACGCATACCGAAACGGGCATCGAGGAAGAAACGGGGGACACGCGCATCGTGCAGGACACGCCGAAGGTCCCGCGCGAACGCACCGAGCGTGACAAGCCGGCGAGCGGCTGCGAATCCTGCCCGCTGTGACGCACTGCCGCAACGTTGACCTATGAAGCGACCGGCCTAGCCTCGCGCGCGTAGGCTTGGGGACCTGACGTTGCGTATTGCCATCATCGATGACAGCGGGCTGCGCGCCACGATCCTCGAGGAGGGTCTGCGCGATGCCGGCTTCGAGGAGATCGAAGTCGTGCCCCCGCACGGCGCCTTCGTGGCGCGGCTCGAGCGGATGGCGCCCGATGTCGTGCTGATGAACCTCGGCAACGCCAATCGCGATTCGCTGGAGGAGATGCTCGCGGTGAGCCGCGCGCTGGCGCGGCCGATCGCGATGTTCGTCGACCAGTCCGACGACGGCATGATCGGCGCGGCAATCGATGCCGGCGTCTCAGCCTATGTCGTCGACGGGCTGCGCAAGGACCGGGTCAAGCCGGTGCTCGAGCTGGCGATTCGCCGGTTCAACGCCTTTTCGCGGCTGCAGACCGAGCTCGATGCCGCGCGCACCGAGCTGGCCGAGCGCAAGACGCTCGACCGCGCCAAGGCGATCCTGATGCAGAGCCGCGGCCTCAGCGAGCCCGAGGCCTATGCGCTGCTGCGCACCACCGCGATGAAGCAGGGGCGGCGGATCGTCGAAGTCGCCGAGGCCCTGATCACAGCCGCCGACCTGTTTGGAGACGGGCGATGACGCCGCTTTCGATCGCCTTCCTGCCGCTGACCGACAGCGCACCGCTGATCGTCGCGCGCGAACGCGGCTTTGCCGAGGCCGAGGGCATCGCGCTGACCCTAGTGCGCGACACCAGCTGGGCGACGGTGCGCGACCGGCTGGTCTATGGCCAGGTGCAGTGCGCGCACATGCTCGCCCCGCTCGCGGTGGCGGTGACCCTCGGGCTGAGCCAGGCGCCCTGCGCGATCGCAGCGCCATTCAAGCTCAACGACAATGGCAATGCCCTGACGCTCTCGGCCGAGCTGGCCGCCGCGCTTGATCCCGATCCGCGCAACCGGGTCGAGGACCCCGTAGCGACCGCGCACGACTTCGCCGCCGCGATTGGGCTGCATCGCCGCAAGCCGGTGATCGGCATCGTCCACCGCTATTCGAGCCATGCGCTGATGCTGCGCTACTGGCTGGCCTATGCCGGCGTGAACCCCGACCGCAACGTGACGCTGCGCGTGCTGCCCCCCTCGCTGATGGTCCAGGCGCTGCGCCTCGGCGAGATCGACGGCTTCATCGCCGGCGAGCCGTGGAGCAGCGTCGCGGTGGCCGAGGGGATCGGCGAGATCGCCGCCGCCGGCGTCAACATCTGGCAGCGCGGCGTGGAGAAGGTGCTCGCCACCCGCGCCGACTGGGCCGAGACCAATGGCGAGACGCTCGGCCGCCTGCTCCGCGCGCTCGACCGTGCCGCCGCCTGGTGCGACGACCCGGCCAACCGCCAGGAGCTGGCCGCCCTGCTCTCCCGGCCCGACCATGTCGGCCAGCCTGCCGACCTGATCGTCCAAGCACTCGCCGGGCGGATGCCGCTGATGCAGGGCGGCGACGTGGTCGACCTGCCCAATTTCACCGTCTTCCACCGCGGTGCAGCGAACTTCCCGTGGCGCAGCCAGGCGCTGTGGATCTATTCGCAGTTCGTCCGCTGGAACATGGTCGAGCCGAGCCCCGAGGCCGAACGCACCGCAGCGGGCGTGTTCCGCTCCGACCTCTACCGCAGCGCGCTGGCCGGGCGCGGCGTGGCGATGCCGGGAGCGAGCATGAAGGTGGAGGGAGCACTGACCAGCCCCCTCGCCGCCGCCTCGCACGAGGGCAGCCTGACCCTGGCGCCCGACCGGTTCTTCGACGGGCGCGCCTTCGATCCGCAGGACCTGGATGCCTATTTGCGCGGTCTGAAACAAAGCTGAAATTTTTGCACTTGCGAAGAAACCCACTTCGCGTCAGCTTAAGCGAGTCGCCCGAATGGCCGGGTGACGTTTATCGGATCTTCGCGGCGACGTAGGCGCGAGCATCCACCGGAATTCAGCAAAGCCGCTGCCCGATCCCCGCCTTCGCGGGAGATCGGCAGCGGCTTTTTTCGTGCCTGCGGCACAGGAGGGCAGAGCGGATGAAGATCGCGGAACTGGCACGCGAAGGCTTCGAGGCGATCGGCGGGGGCGCCGACATCGACAGCTTCCCGGAGCGCAAGGCGAAGTCGGCATTCTGGAGCAGCGGCCACACGCCGACGCTGATCGCCGCCTTCCTCTATTTCGACCTGGCCTTCATGGTCTGGGTGCTGCTCGGCCCGCTTGCGCCGGAGATCGCCCGGGATATCGGGCTGAGCCCGGCGCAGAAGGGCCTGATGGTGGCAACCCCCACCCTCGCCGGCGCGGTGCTGCGCCTGCTCGTCGGGCTGCTCGCCGACCGGATCGGGCCGAAGCGCACCGGGGTGATCGGCCAGGTGATCGTGATCGCCGGCCTGCTCACCGCCTGGCGGCTGGGCGTGCACAGCTTTGCCGGCACGCTGGCGCTGGGCGGCGTGCTCGGTTTCGCCGGCGCCAGCTTCGCGGTGGCGCTGCCGCTCGCCAGCCGCTGGTATCCGCCCGAGCATCAGGGCAAGGCGATGGGCATTGCCGGCATGGGCAATTCGGGCACCGTGCTCGCCGCCTTGTTCGCGCCGATGCTCGCCAAGGCGTTCGGCTGGAACGCAGTGCTGGGGCTGGTCTGCATCCCGCTGGCGATCGTGCTGGTCGTCTATGTCGTGCTGGCCAAGGATGCGCCGAACCAGCCCGCCCCCAAGCCGCTCGCCGCGTATCTCGAGCCGCTCAAGACCGCCGATGCCTGGTGGTTCATGCTGTTCTACGGCGTCACATTCGGCGGCTTCTCGGGGCTCGCCTCCTCGCTGACCATCTATTTCAGCGACCAGTTCGCGCTCAGCACGATCACCGCCGGCTATTGCACCGCGGCCTGCGTGTTCGCCGGATCGCTGGTCCGCCCGCTCGGCGGTGCGCTGGCCGACCGGGTCGGCGGGGTCGCGGCGCTGACCGCGGTCTACATCGTCGCGGCGATCGCGCTGCTCGGCGTCAGCACCTCGCCCGCCAGCCTCGGCGTCTCGCTCACCCTGTTCGTCATCGCGATGCTGGCGCTCGGCACCGGCAATGGCGCGGTGTTCCAGTTGGTGCCGCAGCGCTTCGGCAAGGAGATCGGCATCCTGACCGGGCTGGTCGGCATGGCCGGCGGCGTCGGCGGCTTCTACCTCGCTTCCTCGCTCGGCTTCGCCCGCCAGGTGACCGGCGGCTTCGGCCCCGGCTTCCTGATCTTCGCGATGCTGGCGCTCGGTGCGCTTGCCGCGCTGACCTTCGTCAAGGGCAAGTGGCGGATGCGCTGGGCGGCCGCCGCGGGGGTGCGAATCTGATGCGCGCACTGGCGCTCCTTCCCTTCGCGCTCATCGCCACCCCGGCGGCGGCGCAGGAGATGAAGCCGCTGGTCGACGCCCGGCTTCGCTATGAGGGCGTCGATCAGGCGGGGATCGCGAAGGACGCCGACGCACTTACGCTGCGCGTCCGCGCCGGGTTCGAGCTCAAGCAGGGCGACTTCGCACTGCTGGCCGAGAGCGAAGGCACGCTGGCGCTGGTCGAGCGCTACAACAGCAGCGTCAACGGGCGGACCACCTATCCGACCGTCGCCGATCCCGAGAATGTCGAGATCAACCGGATCCAGCTCCAGTATCGCGGGGTCAAGGATACGGTCTTCACTGCCGGCCGCCAGCGCATCGCGCTCGACGACCAGCGCTTCGTCGGCAATGTCGCCTGGCGGCAGAACGAGCAGACCTTCGATGCCGTCCGGGTCGAGAGCAAGGTGCTGGGTCCTGTGGCGATCGACCTGACCTATGCCTGGGCGGCACGCACGATCTACGGTGTGGAGAGCCCGATTGCCGGGATCGGCGGCGACAATGTCTTTGCCGGTGCCACGGTGAAGCTGGGCCCGGTCAGCGCCAGGGGCTTTGCCTATCTGGTCGACCAGGATGCGACCGGCCGGCGGCAATTCTCCAGCCAGACCTATGGCGGACGGGCGACGACCACCCTCCCCCTTGGCCCGGCCAAGCTGTCGCTGGTCGCGAGCTATGCCCGCCAGTCCGACTGGCGCGACAATCCCAATCGCTATGCCGCGGATTACTGGCTGGCCGAGGGGCAGCTGCAGGTGAAGGCCTTCGGGCTGAGCGGTGGCTATGAGGTACTCGGAGCCGACAAGGGGCTGGCCAATACCAGCTTCCAGACCCCCCTCGCCACGCTGCACAAATTCCAGGGCTGGGCGGACAAGTTCCTCGTCACCCCGGCGGACGGCATCCGCGACCTCTATGCCGGGGGCAGCTACGCGCTGGCGCTCGGCAAGGCGCCGGTGGTGACGCTGCAGGCGATCTACCACCGCTTCGACAGCGACCGGAACGCCCGCCGCTACGGCGAGGAATGGGACCTGCAGCTCGGCTTCAAGCCGACCAAGCACCTCGCCGCCCTGATCAAATATGCCGACTACCGCGCCGCCAGCTTCGCGACCGACACCCGCAAGCTGTGGCTCCAGCTCGATTTCAGCCTGTGAGTGACCAAGCATGACGCATCACATCGAACGCCCGCACCTGGTGGTGGTCGGCAACGGCATGGCCGGTTGCCGCGCCGTGGAGGAGCTGCTCGCCCGCGATCCGAATCGCTACCGGGTGACGATCTTCGGTGCCGAGCCGCATGTGAACTATAACCGGATCATGCTCTCGCCCGTCCTTGCCGGCGAGAAGACGTTCGACGAGATCGTGATCAACCCGCGCGACTGGTATGACGGCAACGGCATCGAGCTGGTCGCCGGCGACAGCATCACCGGAATCGATCGCGAGGCGCGTACCGTCACCGCCGCCAGCGGGCGCAGCGTCAGCTATGACAAGCTGCTGATCGCAACCGGCTCCGATCCCTTCATCATCCCGGTGCCGGGCAAGGACCTGCCCGGCGTCATCAGCTTCCGCGACATGAAGGATGTCGATGCGATGCTTGCGGCCGCCGACAGGGGAGGCGATGCGGTCGTGATCGGCGGCGGCCTGCTCGGGCTCGAGGCCGCGCACGGCCTGACGCTGCGCGGCATGAAGGTCACCGTCCTCCATTTGATGCCGACGCTGATGGAGCGCCAGCTCGACGAGGCGGCGGGCTGGTTGCTCAAGTCCGAGCTGGAATCGCGCGGCCAGACCATCCTGACTGGTGCCGACACCGCCGAGATCCTGGGCAATACCCATGTCGAGGGCGTGAAGCTCAAGGACGGGCGGGTGATCCCGGCCAGCCTGGTGGTGATGGCGGTGGGCATCCGTCCCTCGACCGCGCTCGCCCGCGAGGCCGGGCTGGCGGTGGGCCGCGGCATCCAGGTCGACGATCACATGGTCACCAGCGACCCCGATGTGCTCGCGGTCGGCGAATGCGTCGAGCATGACGGCAATGTCTATGGCCTGGTCGCGCCGCTCTGGGAGATGTGCCGCGCGCTCGCCGACGGGCTGGTCGAGGCACCAACCGGCTATCGCGGCTCGGTCACTTCGACCAAGCTCAAGGTCTCGGGGATCGACCTGTTCTCCGCCGGCGACTTTTCGGGCGGCGACGGCGCCGAGGACATCGTGCTGCGCGACGCCAGCCGCGGCATCTACAAGCGCGTGGTGGTGAAGGACGACCGCATCGTCGGCGCGGTCCTCTACGGCGATACCGCCGATGGCAGCTGGTATTTCGACTTGCTCAAGAAGCAGGAAGACATCTCCGAGCTGCGCGACCTGCTGATCTTCGGCCAGGCCTTCGCCTCGGGAGGGGGGCAGGCGGACCCTAAGGCGGCCGTTGCGGCGCTCTCGGACGATGCCGAGATCTGCGGCTGCAACGGCGTGTCCAAGGGCCAGGTCGTCGCCTGCATCGAGAAGGGCGCGTGCAGCCTCGATGCGGTACGCGCGGGATGCAAGGCCTCGGCGAGCTGCGGCTCGTGCACCGGGCTGGTCGAGACGCTGCTCGCGGTCACGCTGGGCGACGCGGTGCAGGCCGGGCCCAAGACGATGTGCAAGTGCACCAGCTTCGGCCATGACGATGTCCGCCGCGAGATCGTCGCGCAGGGCATGCGCTCGATCCCGGAGGTGATGCAGAAGCTCCATTGGTCGACGCCCGATGGCTGCTCCTCGTGCCGCCCGGCGCTCAACTATTACCTGCTCTGCGCGCTTCCCGGCGAATATCAGGACGACCAGCAGAGCCGCTTCGTCAACGAGCGCATGCACGCCAACATCCAGAAGGACGGCACCTATTCGGTCGTCCCGCGCATGTGGGGCGGGATCACCACGCCGCAGGAGCTGCGCGCGATCGCCGATGTCGTCGAGAAATACGACGCGCCGATGGTCAAGGTCACCGGCGGCCAGCGGCTCGATATCTTCGGGATCAAGAAGGAAGACCTGCCCGCGGTCTGGGCAGATCTCAACGCCGCCGGGATGGTCTCCGGCCACGCCTATGGCAAGGCGCTGCGCACGGTGAAGACCTGTGTCGGCTCCGAATGGTGCCGCTTCGGCACGCAGGATTCTACGGGCCTGGGCGTGAAGCTGGAGCGCGGCTTCTGGGGTAGCTGGATGCCGCACAAGTTCAAGATGGCGGTCTCGGGCTGTCCCAGGAACTGCGCCGAGGCGACGATCAAGGACTTCGGGGTGGTCTGCGTCGACTCGGGCTACGAGCTCCATGTCGGCGGCAACGGCGGCATCCATGTCCGCGCGACCGACCTGCTGGTGAAAGTCGCGACCGAGGAGGAGTCGCTCCATTACGCCGCCGCCTTCGTCCAGCTGTACCGCGAGGAGGCGCGCTATCTCGAGCGAACCGCGCCGTGGATCGAGCGGGTCGGGCTGCAATGTGTGAAGGACCGGATCGTCGAGGACGAAGCCGGCCGCGACGCCCTCGCCGCGCGCTTCTGGCACTCCCAGACCTTCAGCCAGGACGACCCCTGGGCCGAGCGCGCCGCCGGCCAGGAACGCGAGCAGCACGCCCACATGGCTGCCTTCAAACCCATGCTCCAGGAGGAAATCGCATGATCGGCGAGTGGCTCGACATCGGCTGGCTGCAGGAAATCCCGGTGCGCGGCAGCCGTACCGTGCCGGTCGAGGGCGGCGAGGAGATCGCGGTGTTCCGCACCGGCGACGACAAGGTCTTCGCGCTGGTCAATCGCTGCCCGCACAAGGGCGGCCCGCTCAGCCAGGGTATCGTCCATGGCCACAGCGTCGCCTGCCCGCTGCACAACTGGAACATCGCGCTGGCGACCGGCCAGGCACAGGGCGAGGACAAGGGCTGCACCCCGGTGATCCCGGTCAAGGTCAGCGGCGGGCGGGTGCTGATCTGCCGGGCGAGCACGCTGAAGGCGGCGGCGTGAGGGGATACACCCTTATTAAGCCCCTCCCCCTCGGGGGAGGGGTTTGGGGTGGGGCATGTATCTCATCGAGACCAGCACGCGTTTGGACAGCCCCCACCCCAACCCCTCCCCTGAAGGGGAGGGGCTAATGGAAGTCCGCACCACCTGCGCCTATTGCGGAGTCGGCTGCGGGATCGTCGCGACGCGAACCGGCGCGCGCGCGGTCGAGATCAAGGGCGACCCCGAGCATCCCGCCAATCGCGGACGGCTCTGTTCCAAGGGCACGCATCTTGGCGAGACGGTGGGGCTCGAGGGCCGGCTGCTCCACCCGATGATCGGCAAGCGCCGGGCGAGCTGGGACAAGGCGCTCGACCTGGTGGCGAAGCGCTTCAAGCAGGCGGTCGCCGAGCACGGGCCGGACAGCGTCGCCTTCTATGTCTCGGGCCAGTTGCTGACCGAGGATTATTACGTCGCCAACAAGCTGATGAAGGGGTTCATCGGCTCGGGCAACATCGACACCAATTCGCGGCTCTGCATGTCGAGCGCGGTGGCCGGCCATGTCCGCGCGTTCGGCGAGGACGTGGTGCCGGCGAGCTATGACGATCTCGACGCGGCAGACCTGATCGTGCTGGTCGGCTCGAACACCGCCTGGTGCCACCCGATCGTCTACCAGCGCATCCGCGCGCGCTGCGATGCCGGCGCGAAGCTGGTGGTGATCGATCCGCGCCGCACCGAGACCTGCGAGGGCGCCGATCTGCATCTCGCCATCCGCCCCGGCAGCGACGTGGCACTGATGAACGGGCTGCTCGCGCATTGCCGCGAGGCGGGGCTGGTCGATCAGGACTATCTGGCGCGTAGCGTCAGCGTGCCGGAAGGGTTCTGGGAAGGGGGCGGAGAGGGAAGCGACCTGTGGTCGGTGGCGCGGACATGCGAAGTGCCGGCCGCCGACCTCAGGCGCTTCTACGAGCTGTTCGCCGCGAATCCGCGCACGATCACCCTGTTCAGCCAGGGCATCAACCAGTCGATCCGCGGCACCGATCAGGTCAACGCGATCACGAACGTCCATCTCGCCACCGGCCGGATCGGCAAGCCGGGCGCGGCGCCCTTCTCGATCACCGGCCAGCCCAATGCGATGGGCGGGCGCGAGGTGGGCGGACTGGCATCCAGCCTCGCCTCCCACATGGACTTCGCCCCCGAGAACCGCGCCCGCGTCCAGCGTTTCTGGGCCTCGCCCACGATCGCACCAAAGCCTGGTCTCAAGGCAGTCGATCTGTTCCGCGCGATGGGTGAGGGCCGGATCAAAGCGCTATGGATCATGGCGACCAACCCCGCCGTCTCGATGCCCGATGCGGGCGCGGTGCGCGAGGCGCTGGCGCGCTGCCCGTTCGTGGTGATCTCCGACGTGATCGCCGAAACCGACTGCACCCCCTTCGCCCATGTCCGCCTGCCTGCCACCGGCTGGGGCGAGAAGGACGGCACGGTCACCAATTCGGAGCGTCGCGTCAGCCGCCAGCGTGCGCTGTTCGAGGCACCGGGCGATGCAAAGCCCGACTGGTGGATCATCAAGGAAGTCGGCCGCCGCATGGGCTGGCCCGGCGACTTCGCCTATTCGCGCCCCGCCGACATCTTCCGCGAGCATGCGCGCCTGTCCGCCTATCAGAATGACGGGGCCCGGCTGTTCGACCTGGGCGACAAGGTCGCGATCGGCAATGCCGATTACGAGACGATGGCGCCGTTCCGCTGGGGCGGCGATGCCTTTGCCGATGGCCGCTTCCCGACGCCCGATGGCCGCGCCCGGCTGGTGCCGGTCAGCCAGATGCCCTTGCCTGCGCCGCTCGCCAACTGGCCGCTGACGCTCAACACCGGGCGTTACCGCGACCAGTGGCACACGATGACGCGCACGGGCCTCAGCCCCAAGCTCTCCCGCCATCGCGAGGAGCCTCTGGTCGAGGTCCATCCCGAGGACGCAGTGGCGTACGGGCTGGAGGATGGTGGCCTGGCCCGCGTCTCCACCCCGCAGGGTGCGAGCCTGTTCCGCGTCCAGTTCAGCACCGGCCAGCGCCGCAGCGAGATATTCACTCCGATCCACTGGACCGACCGGCAATCTACCGGCGGGCGCACCGGGTTGCTCCCCCGCCCGCTGGTCGATCCCCATTCGGGCCAGCCCGGCTTCAAGTCGACGCCCGCCACGATCAAAGCGGTGGCACCCGCCTGGCGTGGCTTCCTGATCACCACCGAGGCGATGGAGCGGCCCGATTGCCTGTGGGCGACGCGCGTCACCGTGCCGGGCGGCACGCTGTTCGAGCTCGCCGGCGACGGCGATGTGCAGGCGATCGAAGCGAAGCTGCCGCGCGGAGAGCGGATCGAGAGCTTCGACCGCGCGCGCGGATCGCACCGCATCGCCGTGATGCGTGAGGGCCGGCTGGTCGCGGCGCTGTTCCGCACCGAGCGCGGGATATTGCCCAAGCGCGAATGGCTGGTCGAGCAGCTGGGCCAGGCCGCTACCGCCGCGCTGCTTGCCGGCGCCCCGCCGGGCGCGCGCGAGGATCGCGGGCCGATCATCTGCCTGTGCTTCGATATCGGGCTGAAGACCATCGTCGCGGCGATCGGCAGCCAGCAGCTCACCACGGTCGAGGCGGTGGGCGCGGCGCTGTCCGCGGGAACCAATTGCGGCTCGTGCCGCCCCGCGATCCGTCGGATTCTCGAAGACAACAGGAGTGCCGCCAATGGATGAGATGCTTCCGGGCGAAGTCTGGCTGGTCGGCGCCGGACCGGGCGATCCCGACCTGCTCACCCGCAAGGCCGAACGGCTGCTGCGCACCGCGAGCGTGGTGTTCTACGACGCGCTGGTCGATCTTGGGGTGCTGGCGCTGATCCCCGAGCATGTGCGGCTGGTGCCGGTCGGCAAGCGATCGGGCCGGCATTCGAAGGACCAGGGCGCGATCGATGCCTTGCTCGTCAAGGCGGCGCTGGACGGTGAGCGGGTCGTACGGCTGAAGGGCGGCGACCCTTCGGTGTTCGGCCGCTCGACCGAGGAGATCGCTGCACTGGCCGCGGTCGGGGTCAAGGCACGCATCTGCCCCGGCATCACCGCGGCGAGCGCGGCGGCGGCTTCGGCCGGCATCTCGCTGTCGCTGCGGGGCCTTGCGCGCCGCGTCCAGTTCGTCACCGCGCATGTGCGGGCGGGCGAGCCGCTGGCGCTCGATTGGGCCGCGCTCGCCGATCCCCACAGCACCACCGCTTTCTATATGGGCCGGGGCGCTGCGGGCGAGATCAGCCGGCAGCTGATAGCTGCCGGGCTGGACGGCGCGACGCCGGTACTCGTCGCCTGCGATGTCAGCCTGCCGGGCGAGCGGCTGCTCCATACAAGGCTCGACCTGCTGCCGATCGCCACTAGCGCGATCGCCGGGGACAAGCCCACGCTCCTGCTGGTCGGCGAGGCGGTGGCGAGCGGCGGTCCGGCGATCGCCGCGGAACTGGCGGAGCGCTGCGCATGAAGCATGTCCGGATTGCCGAGGAGGAGCGCGTGCCCTGCGGTGCTTCGCTGCGGTTCGATGCCGCCCAGGCGATCCTCGCCGCGCTTGCCCAGCCGCTTGGGACGGAGCGCGTGCCGCTCGCCAAGGCAGGCAGGCGCGTGCTGGCGGAACCGGTCTGCGCGGCGATGGACATTCCGTCGCGCGATCTGGCGGCGATGGACGGCTTCGCGGTGCGCGAGGCCGATCTCGTCGCCGGGCTGCGCCGGTTCGCGGTGGTCGGCGCCGCCTATCCGGGTGCGCCGTTCGATGGGACGGTCGGGCAAGGCGAGGCAGCGAGGATCATGACCGGCGCGCCGATGCCCGCAGGCCTCGACCGGGTGTTGATGCGCGAGCTGGTCACCGCTGCGGATTCTACCATCACGCTCGACAGTCCGGTCCCCGCCAAGCCGCATGTCCGGATGCGAGGATCGGACACGGCGGCCGGAACGATCGTACTGCCGGCGGGGAGACTCCTCGATCCGCGCGCGCTCGTCGTCGCCGCAGCCGCCGACGCAGCAGTGCTGACCGTGTGGCGCACGCCGCGGGTCCGCGTGATCGCGACCGGTGACGAGTTGGTGCGGGCCGGCGAGGCACAGGCGAGCGGCGGCGTGCCCGACAGCCTGTCCGAAGCGGTGCTGCTGATGGCCCGGCAATGGGGCGCTAGACCGCTTGATGCCGCGCAGGTGCGCGACGACCCGGCGCTGCTCACTGCAGCGGCCGAGACGGCGCTGGCGGACAGCGATGTGCTGGTCCTGTGCGGCGGTGCCTCGCGCGGGGATCGCGACTTCGCCAAGGTCGCGCTGGTGCCGCTCGGCCTGGAGCTGGTTTTCGCCGACGTTGCGATCAAGCCGGGAAAGCCGGTCTGGTTGGGCCGGATCGGCACGAAGCTGGTGCTCGGACTGCCGGGAAATCCCACCGCGGCGATGACGGTCGCCCGGCTGTTCCTTGCGCCGCTGTTGACGGCGCTGGGTGGGCGCGGCGTGGGCCCGGCGTTGCGCTGGGAGCCGATGCCGCTTGTCGAAGGCATCACCGCGGGCGACCGCGAGGCGTTCCTCTGCGCCGAGCGGCTGGACGAAGGGGTGCGCGTCCTCGAGCGCCAGTCGGCATCGGCGCAGTGCATGCTCGCCCTAGCCGACACGCTGGTCCGCCTTCCCGCTGGTATCGGCACCTTGTCCGCCGGCACGCGCGTCGAGACGCTGCGCTTCTGATGCGGATCCTCGGCGCGGCCCTTGCCGGCGGCCGATCGAGCCGCTTCGGCAGCGACAAGGCGCTGGCCGTGCTCGAGGGCCGACCGCTGATCGCGCACGCGATCGAGGCGCTCGCCGCGCATACCGATACGGTGGTGAGTTGCGGGCGCGACTGGCCGGGCCTCGCTTCGCTTCCCGACAATCCCGCCGGCGGCCACGGCCCCCTGGCCGGCCTGAATGCCGCGCTACGTCACGCGGCGGAGAACGGCTTCGACATGGTGCTGTGCGCGCCGATCGACGTATATCCCTTGCCTGGCGCGCTAGCGCTCCTGTTAGGCGAATCGCCCGCGGTGCTGCGGACGCAATGGGCCGTCGGGCATTGGCCTGCCGCGCTGGGCCCGGCGCTCGACCGCCATCTGGCGAGCGGTGCGCTGTCGATCCGCAGCTGGCTGCAGGCGAGCGAAGCGCGGCTTATCGACGATGCGCATCTGGGTCTGCGGAACATCAATTTCGTGAAGGACCTGCCGGTTCCGCTCGCCCCGGGCGAGTGACCTTCCCGATTCGCGCTGGCGGGAAGGTGGTGGACAGGGCTGGATTCGAACCAGCGTACGCTTGCACGGGCAGATTTACAGTCTGCTGCCTTTAACCACTCGGCCACCTGTCCATGGCGCCATTCGGCGAGAGGGGGGCCATTGCCGAAGCAGAAGCCCCCTGTCAACGCCTTGCGCGCAGTCTTTGCGCGGCATAGCGTCCGCCGCTTCCTGATACTATACTCCCCGGGGGCCCAATGCGCCGACTTTCCTTCGCCATCGCCACGCTGCTCGCAGCCACCGCCATGGCGCCGCTCGCCATCGCCAAGGGCCCGGACGGCCCCGCCGCGTCGAGCGCACCCGTCGACAAGATCGTCGACGAAGGCACCAACCGCAGCGAAGTGATGCGCGTCGCGCAGTATCTGACCGACGTGATCGGCGCGCGACTCACCAATTCGCCGGGCATGCGCCAGGCCGAGGAGTGGACCCAGGCCAAGTTCCGCGAGTGGGGCCTGACCAACGTCCATAAGGAAGGCTTCGAGTTCGGCCGCGGCTGGTCGGCGAAGAACGCCAGTGTGAAGATGATTGCGCCGCGTCCGCTCACCCTGATCGCCGCGCCGCTCGCCTGGACGCCGGGAACCAACGGCCCGATCACCGGCCAGGTCGTGCTCGCACCGATGGCCGACGAGGCCGCGCTCGACCAGTACAAGGGCAAGCTCAAGGGCAAGATCGTCCTGCTCACCGAGCCGGCCGACATCACCGATGCGACCGACCCCGATTTCCGCCGCTATGGTGACGCCGATCTCGACAAGGCCGACACCTTCCAGCTGCAGAATGGCGGCGCCAGCGCGAATCGCCGCCCGAGCAGCGCCAGCCGCATGGCCTTCGCCGCCAAGCGCGACGCCTTCCTGAAGGCCGAGGGCGCGATCGCCTATGCCACCATGTCGTCGCGCAACGGCAAGCTGGTGCACGGCCAGAACAGCCAGTTCCAGGTCGGCGCGACACCGCCTTTGCCGGGCTTCGAGATCGCCGCCGAGGATTATCGCCGCCTCGCCCGCCTCGCCAAGATGGGCACGGCGCCGAGCCTCGAGCTCAGCAGCGACGTCAGCTTCGACGACAGCGACACCAAGGCCTACAACATCGTGGCCGACATCCCCGGCACCGACGCCAAGGCCGGCTATGTGATGGCCGGCGCGCATATGGACAGCTGGGCGATGGGCGACGGCGCAGCGGACAATGCCGCCGGCGTCTCGATGGTCATGGAGGCCGCGCGCATCATCAAGGCTTCGGGCATCAAGACGAAGCGCGCGATCCGCTTCGCGCTGTGGTCGGGCGAGGAGCAGGGCCTGCTCGGCTCGATGGCCTATGTCGAGAACCATGTCGCCAGCCGCCCGGTTGATCCGGCGCTGACCGGCACTGCGCGCTACATGAACTGGAGCAAGGCGTTCCCGATCAAGCCGGGCGCCGATCACGGCAAGCTCGCCGCCTATTTCAACCTCGACAATGGCTCGGGCAAGATCCGCGGCATCTACACCCAGGGCAACACCGCGGTGGTGCCGATCTTCCGCGAGTGGATGGCGCCGTTCAACTCGATGGGCGCGACCAAGGTGGCGACCGGCCGCACCGGCAGCACCGACCACGTCTTCTTCGACGCCGTCGGCATCCCGGCCTTCCAGTTCATCCAGGATCCGCTCGACTATGGCTCGAACGTCCACCACACCGATGTCGACACGTTCGATCACCTGAAGGCCGACGACATGCGCCAGGGCGCGATCATCCTCGCCGCCTTCCTGGTCAACGCCGCCAATGCCCCCGAGCCGCTGCCGCGCCTGCCACTGGCAAGCGAGCCCAAGGCATCGGACGAATTCTACGCCGCACCGGGAGCGCATTGATGGCAAAGCGTGGACATCGGCCGAGCCAGGCATCGTCGAACCGCCCGCGTTTCTACGGGCGGCACGCGGTGCTGGCGGCGCTGGACAATCCCGAGCGGGTGGTGCGCAAGATCTGGGGGACGCACGACGCGCTCGCCAATCTCGACATCCCGGCGACGATCCCGATCACCTTCGCCAATGCCGCCGACCTCGGCCGGCTGGTGCCCAGCGACGCGCCGCACCAGGGGCTGGTCGCCGAAGTCGATCCGCTCGAGGAGATGTGGCTGGGCGACCTGCTGGCACAGGGGGCGGGCGACAATCGCCCGCTCATCGTGCTCGACCAGGTGACCGATCCGCACAATGTCGGCGCGATCCTGCGCTCGGCGGCGGCGTTCGACGCGCTCGGCATCGTCACCCAGGACCGGCACGCGCCGAGCGAGACGGGCACGCTCGCCCGCGCCGCGGCGGGGACGCTGGAGCAGGTGCCGTGGTGCCGCGTGGTCAACCTGGCCCGCGCGCTGGAGGAGATCGCCGAGGCGGGCTTCTGGCGCATCGGCCTGACCGGCCATGCCAAGGGCACGCTGGCCGAAGTGATGGGCGAGCAGCGCAAGGTCGCGCTGGTGCTCGGCGCCGAGGGCGAGGGCATGCGCCAGAACACCGAGGCGCATTGCGACGAACTTGCGAAGCTGCCGATCTCGGATAAGGTCGAGAGCCTGAACGTGTCCAATGCCGCGGCGATCGCCCTTTATGCGGTGACCACCCGCGGCTGAACGCCAAGGGGGATAACATGCTGCATCGTCTGAAGGCCGCCCTGTTCGCGCTGGCCGCGCCACTGGTGCTGGCCAGCTGCCTGTTCGTGCCGGGCAAGTTCGAATCGGCGCTGACCATCCACGCCGACCGCACCTTCACCTTCTCCTACAAGGGCGAGGTGATGGCGGTCGACCTGCAGGGCTTCATGGGCAAGGCGATGCAGGAGGGCATGGCGGACGCGGCCAAGGAGAAGTCCGGCAAGAAGGGCAAGACGCCCGAGAAGGAGCCGGACTTCACCCTGACGCCCGAGGAAAAGGCCAAGCAGGACGAGAATTTCCGCAAGCTCGCGGTCGAGATCGCCAAGGAGGCCGGCTATCACAGCGTCGAATATCGCGGCGACGGGCTGTTCTGGGTCGACTACCAGATCTCCGGCACGCTCGATCACGGCTTCGTCTATCCGTACAATCTCGACAACCAGATGGTCATGCCGTGGATCGCGGTTGAGCTGCGCGGCAAGGACCTGATCCGCATCAAGGCGCCGGGCTATGTCCGCGAAGGCGGCAAGGGCAATGGCATGGGCGACATGAGCGCGCTGGGCGCGGGCCTGGGCGACATGGGCCAGGCCTTTTCCCGGCTGGAAGGCACGTTCGTGCTGACCACCGATGCCGAGCTGGTGAGCCAGAACAACGAGGCCGGCGCGGTGACCGTCGGCAAGGACAAGGTCGTCACCTGGAAGACCGACACCAATACCGACGATGCGCCGATGGCCTCGATCCGGGTGCGGGCGGTGCAGTGATTTTCTCCCTCTCCCCTCCGGGGAGAGGGTGGCGAGGCGAAGCCGAAGCCGGGAGAGGGGCAGAACGAGAAGCGCGCTTGCCTCTTGTTCTGCCCCTCTCCCTTCCGCGGCCTCCGGCGGCTCCTTCCCTCTCCCCGACGGGGAGAGGGAGAAGTGACTCAATCCTCTTCCGCGATCCTTACCCGCAGGCCGTCTAGGTCCGGGCCGAACGGTATCTGGCACGACAGGCGCGAATATTCGTCGCGGTCGCCGGCGCTGTCGAGCAGGTCGTCCTCGTCCATGCTCATCTTGGGCAGTTTGGCCGCAAATTCCGGATCGACATGGACGTGGCATGTCGCGCACGAGCAGCAGCCGCCACACAGCGCGAGCAGCTCGTCGAAGCCGCTCTCGCGGATCACTTCCATCACGCTAAGGCCCGCTTCGCCCATGACCTCGCGCTCTTCACCACTCCTGGTCACGACGATAAGCTTGGGCATGACGATCTCCTTCTATGGCCCCGTCCATGCCGCCGAACGCCGCGCTTCGCAAGGCAATGCCCGATGGGCCTGAGCGCGGAGCAGCTCCGGGTGTCGCTCGATGCGTTGGCAGCACGCGAGCCGCTGATCGCCGCGGCGATCGGGCGCGTCGGCTATCCCCCGCCCCGCATCCGCGACCGCGGCTATGAGACGCTGCTGCGCACCATCGTCGGGCAGCAGGTGAGCGTCGCCGCGGCGCAGTCGATCTGGAACAAGATGGCCGCGCAGCTGGGCGAGCTGACCGATCCAGGCAATGTCGCGCGGGCCACTCCCCAGGACCTGCGCGCCGCCGGCCTGTCGCGGCAAAAGGCTGCCTATGCCCATAGCCTGGCCGAAGAAGTGTCTAGCGGCCGGCTGGACCTGACCGCCCTGCCCGAAGGCGACGAAGCAGCGATCGCCGAACTGGTGCGGATCAAGGGCATCGGCCGCTGGTCCGCCGAAGTCTATCTGTTGTTCGCCGAGGGACGCCCCGACATCTGGCCGGCGGGCGACCTGGCGGTGCAGATCGAGGTCGGCCGGATCATGGGACATGCCGAGCGGCCCAGCGAGAAACTGACCCGCGAGATCGCCGAGGCCTGGCGCCCCCACCGCGGTGCAGCGGCGGTGTTCGCGTGGCACCATTATAATTCGGAGATGGACGTGATTTGAGGCAGCCACGCTGATTCAAATCATCGTCATCCCCGCGCAGGCGGGGATCCAGAGCCAAGAAGCGATGCGGCAGAGAAACCCTGGATCCCCGCCTGCGCGGGGATGACGGAATATTGGGTGGAGAGGTTAGGCCCCCAGCCCCACGGCGATCGCGCCTAGCGGCCCGGCCATCGTCCCCAGCCCCGGCGCACCGACCCGCATGTCGATGGCCTCCGCCCATTCGGCAAGCGCGCCATAGCCGCCCAGGCTCTCGACCAGGCGGGTGCGGATGCGCGGGAAGAGCGTGTCGCGGGCCGCCACCACGCCGCCGCCGATGGCGATGCGCTCGGGCGCGGCGGTGACGACGAGATTGTGGAGCATCCCCACCAGATCATGGACGAACAGCTCCCATTCGGGCCCGTCGTCGGGCAACTGGTCGCCCGGCACGCCGAAGCGCTCGGCGAGCGCGGGACCGGAGATCAGCCCCTCCAGGCAATCGCCGTGGAAGCGGCACCAGCCGGCATAGCTGTCGCCCGGCGCGCGCGGCAGGCGCATATGCCCCGCCTCGCCATGCGTCCAGCCCATCACCGGCCTGCCACCGGTGACCAGCCCGACGCCAACGCCAGTGCCGATCGTGATATAGGCATGCGACGACATGCCCTGCGCGGCGCCCCAGCGCCCTTCGGCAAGCGCAGCGCCATTGACGTCGGTCTGGAAGCCGATCGGCTTGCCGTAGCGCGCTGCCAGCCGATGGACGAGATCGGTGCCGGTCCAGCCCGGCTTGGTCGTCGCGGTGATCGAACCATAGTCGCTGCGCGCAGGATCGAGGCCGACCGGACCGAAGCTCGCCACGCCGATCGCGTCGAATCCCCAGCGATCGAGCACCGCCTCGATCCCCGCGAGCGTAGCGCCCGGGTCCGTGGTCGGCACCGTCACCCGATCGCGCACATCATCGGGTCCTGTGGCAAGGAGCGCCACGCATTTCGTGCCACCGAGTTCGAGCCCGGCGATCAGTTTTTCCTGCGTCATGCGGTTTCGCTAGCGTGGTTAAGGCCGGCACGAAAGCGCCGGAGAAAAAAGAGGCCGCCCAAAGGCGGCCAGATCACCATGGAGGATGGGTGGGGCAGCGGCGGCCGGTTGAAAGGCCCGGCCGCCACTCCCCCTTTGCGACCCGATCAGAAGCGGCCCCGCAGCCCGATCATGACCTGGCGGCCCGGATCGTAGAGCGTGAAGGCAGCGTTATCGAACTGGAAGTAGCTGCGCTGCTTTTCCTTGGTGAGGTTGATCACATCGAGGGTGAGCTCCGGCCCCCATTTCAGGTCGAACACCTCGGCGAAGTCGACGCTCGCCGACATGTCGAACTGCTGATAGTCGTTCGAATAGAGCCGGGCGAGCGCGATGCCGTTCTGGTTGGCATCCGACGAGACCGAGCCACGCTGGAAGGTGGTCGACAGGCGAACATTGATGCCACCCTTCTCGTAATAGCCGGTGATGTTGTAGGTCACCGGCGACACGCCCACCGCGACCGCCGGGGCAGCACCCGAACCGGTCTGGTCGATCAGCGTCAGGTTCGCGTTGAAGCCGAAGCCGTTGAGGCCGATCTTGCCGAGCAGGAAGTCGAGCGGCTGCACCCAGTTCACTTCGAGGCCGTTGACCTTGAGCGTGCCAGTCGCGTTGACTTGCTGGTTGAGCACGACAGTGGCGCTGTTCGGGCCGCCACGCGAATTGATCGCGATCTGCTGGGTGGGCGTCAGCGTATCATAGGTGACGCCGTAGGCGGCCAGTGCCGTAAATGGCACCGTCACCGTACCGGTGGTGGTGAAGCCGGTCACCGCCTTGCGGAAGGCAGTGAAGCCGACATAGCCTTCCTTGCCGGTATAATATTCGAAGCCCAGGTCGATATTGGTCGACAGATAGGGATCGAGCGACGGGTTGCCGACCGAGCCGACATCGGCCGAGGGCGTCGAGAAGTTGAGGCCCGGCAGCATCGTGTTCGGATTGGGCCGGGTCATCGTCCGCGACACCGCGGCGCGGACCACCGCCGCATCCCCGATATGGAAGGCGCCGCTCACCGACGGCAGCCAGTTCTCGTAGCGCGAGTCGGTGTAAACGAAGTTGGTGATGTTCGGATAGCAGCTGCCGTCGCGCGGATTGCCGGTGCCCGGGCAGGCATTGGGCAGCGGGCCCGCGCCGTCCGGGTCCTGCGAATTGCGCGGGTCGCTGATCGAGACGCGGCCGCCGATCGTCTGGTCGGTGCGGACATAGCGGACGCCGGCATTGTAGTTCAGGTGGTTGTTGTCGCCGATCTGCAGGTCGCCATTCACCTCGGCATAGGCGCCGATCACCTTCTCGCGGACATAGCCGCCGCTGGCGCCGGTGTTCGACGAGCCGGCCTCGGGCGCGGCGTTGTGGAACGCGTCATAGTTGGAGGCCGCCTTGAACGCGTTCCAGTCGACCGTGACGAAGCCGGCCGAGGTCGGGCGCAGCAGGCTGGCGAGCTGGGCGTTGGAGATCAGCGAGCCGCCATAGGTGACGGGGCCGGTCGCACCGCTCGAATAGCCGGTGCCATAGGCCGGGTAGCTCGGATAGCCTGCCGGTGCCGCGCCGGGCTGGACCAGGCCGTTGCACGGCGGCTGGGTGTTCGGCGAAGGCAGGAACACACTCGGCGCGTTGCCGCACACCGCATTCTGCCAGGCCTGGCTGTTGTCGTACGCGTTGATCCGCCGCGACGTGTCGTCCCAGGCGGCGCCGACCTTGATGTTGAAGCTGTTGTCGCCCCAGGTCAGGTTGCCGCGGATGCCCTTGGTCTCGGTCTCGCGCTTCTCGTCCTGGATGTTCACGCGCCCACCCGGCCAGGCGAAGTTGGCGGGGTTGTTCAGGTCGATGTTGGTGGTGATCGACGGGACGTCGCCGCCGGTGTTGTCATAGTTCACCGTCACGCCCGAATTGGGCGCGGTCAGCACCACGACGCTCGGCGATTCGCGGTGGAAGCTCGACCAAGTGTAGTTGGCCGCGACATCGACCTTCAGCTTGTCGGCAAGCTGCCAGTCGAAGCCCGGATTGACGCCCCAGAACTTGGTCTTCTCGATGAACGGGCGATATTCGAGGAACCACTGGGCGTTGGCATAGGTGCCCTTGGTCACCACGCAGCCGGCGGTGCAGTCCGAGCGGTCATATTGGGTGTTGAGCGGAATCGCCGCGCCGTTGCGGCCGACCCAGTTCATGTCGACGCGCTCGAGCTGGTTGTCCTTCCACCCGAACATGCCGTCGACATAGGCGTGGAAGCTGTCGCCCTTGTATTCGAGGCTGGCGATCGCGTTGATGCGGTCCTTGGTGCCCTGCTCGAACATCGGGCGGCCGAGACGCGGGATGATGCCGTTGTCGAGCTGCGAGATCGAGGCACCCGGATTGCGGGCGAGCAGGAAGGCCTGGTCGATCGTCGTGCCGGTGACGAGGCCGTTGCCGGCATTGGCCGGCACGGTGCCCGGGATCGTCCAGTTGCCGCCCCCGGTGGGGTTGCAGCCGCTGGCGGCGCCGCACTGCGCCGCGGACAGGTTCGGGTTGGTCCAGCCGATCGTCTCGAAACCGGTGCTGCGCACCTTGTTGTGGACGCCGGCGACGCCGAGCAGGATGCCGAAATCGCCCATCGTGGTGCTGCCGAGCAGCGAGCCGCGATAGCCCCAGTCCTTGGAATTGGTATTCTTGGTCAGCTGCGCGCCATAGGTGAGGCGGGTGCCCGCGCGATCGAACGGCCGGGCGCTGCGCATGTTGACCGTGCCGGCCGCGCCGCCCTCGACCTGGTCGGCGATGCCGCTCTTGTTCACCACCAGCGAGGTGAACAGCTCGGTCGGGAACATGTCGAGATCGACTTCGCGATTGGTGTTCTGCGAGTCGGTACGGCCGGTCGAGGCGACCGCCACCGGTGCGCCGTTCAGCAGCACGCGGGTGAAGTTGGTGCCGAGGCCGCGGATGGTGACGTTGAGGCCCTCGCCGGTCACTTCGCGGGCGATGGTCACGCCCGGAATGCGGTTGAAGCTCTCCGCGATGTTGGTGTCCGGGAACTTGCCGATGTCCTCGGCGAAGATCGAGTCGGTGAAGCCGACCGAGTTCTTCTTCGCATTGGTCGAGCTGGCGAGCGAGGCGCGATAGCCGGTGACGACGATCGACTGCTCTTCCTCGGGCACATTCTGCGCCTGCGGGGCGGGCGTGTCCGAAGCGGTGGTCGACGTCTGGGCAAGCGCGGGCCAGGCCGAGCCGGCAAGCAGCGCTGCCCCCATGATTGCCATGCGGCGCGCAGCCGAACGAGATGCAACTCGGGCGTGCATAGATCCCCTCCTGTAAGGGCCTCTTCCGGGCCATAGCTCGCATCGCACAGCGCGATGTTAGCGGTCACATTTGGCTATGCCTGACAGGCGCAGCTGTCAACTCATACATTTGTACGCGATAAGTTCGACGTGATTGCAATGCCTTAACCACGCGGCGCGGAAACATTGCGGCTCCGCAACTTATTGTATGAGTTTGCTGACACCGTTGCCGGTGCTCGACTCAGGGGACCGCCGCGCAAATTTCGCGCTTCGCCACCATTGCGGCGACGCATCCGCGACCACATTTGCCGGGCCTCTCCTCCCTCCCTTCCCAGAGGTACCCATGCGCTACAACCAGCTCGGCCGCACCGGCCTGATCGTCTCCGAACTTTGCCTCGGCACCATGACCTTTGGCGGCGAAGGCGAGCTTTGGGGGAAGATCGGCCAGCTCCAGCAGGGAGAGGCCGATGCGCTGGTGAAGGCCGCGCTCGATGCCGGGATCAATTTCTTCGACACGGCGAACATGTATTCGGAGGGCCGGTCGGAGCAGATCCTCGGCCAGGCGCTCAAGAATCTGGGCGTGGCGCGCGACGAAGTGGTGGTCGCGACCAAGGTGCTCGGGCGGATGCATGCCGGACCGAACGGCGCCGGCGCCTCGCGCGGGCATATCCTGGCGCAGGTGGAGAAGAGCCTGGAGCGGCTCGGCACCGACTTTATCGACCTGTACCAGATCCACGGCTTCGACAGTGCGACGCCGTTCGAGGAGACGCTCTACGCGCTCGACAGCCTCGTCCGGAAGGGCGTGGTGCGCTATGTCGGCCTGTCCAACTGGGCAGCGTGGCAGGTGATGAAGGCGGTCGGCATCGCCGCCGCGAAGGACTACGCCCCGATCGCCTCGCTCCAGGCCTATTACACTCTCGCCGGGCGTGACCTGGAGCGGGAGGTGATCCCGATGCTCGAGAGCGAAGGCGTGGGCCTGATGGTATGGAGCCCGCTCGCCGGCGGCTTTCTGTCGGGCAAATACACCCGCGAGGGCGAAGGCGAGGGGCGCCGCGCCGCGTTCGACTTCCCGCCGGTCAACAAGGACCGCGGCTATGCGGTGATCGACGTGCTGCGCGAACTGGCCGAAGCCAAGGGCCGCTCTGTCGCGCAGCTGGCCCTGAGCTGGCTGCTGCATCAGAAGAGCGTCTCCACGGTGATCCTGGGCGCCAAGCGGCCCGACCAGCTGGCGGACAATCTGGGCGCGGTGGACGTCGCCTTCACCGCCGAGGAGCTGGCCCGGCTCGACGAAGTCAGCAAGCTGCCGGCCGAATATCCCGGCTGGATGATCGAGCGCCAGAACGGCTATCGCGGCGGACCCAGCGCGCGGCGGTAAGCGCCCTCACCCTTCCGCCGCCTTTGGCGGCTCCCTCCCTCTTCCGCGAAAGCGGGAGAGGGACTGCGGATCAGTCGAACACCACTGTCAGCGACTCCGCGAAGGGGCCGTTCTTGACCAGCCGCCCGGCTCCACCCGGCGCGCGGCGGAGATTTGCGCGCTTTAACAAAGGCTTGAGCATCAGGTGCAGCGTCGCGCGGTTGATGTGCCGGCCGAAGCACTGGTGCAAACTATATCCGAAATGGATGTAATCGCTCGCCGGACGGTGCGGATCGAAGCGGGCGGGGTCGGTCACCCGGCGCGGGTCCATCATCGCCGAGGCGAAGGCGGCCAGCACCGTGTCGCCGGCCTTGACCTCGGCTTGGTGCGCGGTGCCGCGGGCGATCACGCCGTCGACCAGCACGTTGCGCTGCAGGCCCGGCGCCAGCGGATCGAAGCGCATCGCCTCGACCACATAGCCCCAGAGCAGATCGTCATCCCCTGCCCGCGCCGCCGCCTGGGCCGCAGCCAGTTCCTTCGGCCGGCGGAGCAACTGCTCCATCGCCTGGGGCACGACCATCGGCGGCTGGGGCGGCCCGCCGACGATGAAGCCCATCAGATTGGTGCGGATCTCGACATCCGAGAAGCCAGGCACGCCCTTCTTCTGCAGGGCGAGGCAGCGCGTCAGGACGTCGTCGCGGCCGGGCGTGGCCTTCCGCGCGGCGATCTCCGCATCGATATGCGCGCGGAGCGCCGGGGCGATCTGATCGACATCGGCGCGCAGCGCGGGATCGCCCTTGGGATCGGCGAACTGGAATTCGAACAGCCGCGTGCCCCAGACGCGCAGGTCGCCGCCCTTGGGCTCGGGCACGCCGAAATAGTCGGCGAGGACCGAGAAGGTCACGCGGCGCACCAGCGTATCCACCACCTCGACCCGCCCGGGCGCGGCGGCAACGATCGCCTCGGCCATCGCCTCGACCTTCCGCCCCAGTTCGGGCAGGTCCTTCGGCAGCACGACCATGCGCATTGCATCGGTGTCGCGGTGGTAGAGCGGCGTGTCGCCCATACCAAGGAAGAAGGGCTCGCCGCCCATGATCACGTCGAGCTTGGCCTTGTAGGGCGTGCCGAACACCGGATCGGTGCCGAACACCTCTTTCACGTCATCGTAGCGCGAGGTGAGCGTCATGCCGCCGAACTTCACCACCGGCTTCCAGCGCCGGAAAAAGGCAAAGGCATAGGGCATCAGCGCGAACACCCGCCCCTCGATCCAGCGCGCAATCCCCTTCTTGCCGGGGCGCAGCACGTCGCGCGAGGTGAGCGCGTTCATAGCGACCCCAGATAATCGAGCGCCGGCATGCTCGGCAGGAAGAAATATTCGCCGCCCGCCATCTGCACGAAGGTCTCGACGTCGATGATCCGGCGCAGCGGATTCTCGGGGATCGTCATCGTGCCCTTGGGACCGATCAGCGGATCGGTCTCGTCATAGAGGAAGGCGAAGTTCGGGTTGAGGATCCAGGTCTGCTGGACGAACTCGAACTGGCGAGTGATGTCGGTGTTGAGGCAGATGAACAGCAGCCCGCGATCGACGTCGTCGGGCGTCGGCGGCACGCTGATCGTCTTGCCGTACTTCCGGCCGCGACGGAGGATGCGGTGGTTGTTCGCCGCATCGAGCAGGGTCTGCTTGTCCGCCGGCGTCGGCGCCAGACCATCCCGGGGATTCGCGCGGCGGACGTGACTACCCATCGGGCAGCCATGGCCGTGACGATCGCGGTCCCAGAAGCCGAAATCATTGTTCTCGACCGGGATCGTGCCGCCCAGCGGGCAGAGCAGATTGCCATGCGTGTCGCGCCCGACCACGCGCTCGGCGAGCCAGGTGGTGGTGACATGGGCCGAGCCCTCCGGATCGCGCTCGCGGATATAGGCCGCGCCCGCCCGCATCGACTGCCAGAAGGCATAGACGTCCTGCTTGAGCTCGCGCACGACCATGTAGCTGCCGTTGAGACCCAGATCCTTGAAGCCGACGCCCCGGGGATGCTCGGGCAGGCCGCTGGTATCGCCGATGCCGTCGGCGACCACCGGGCCCTGCGCGATCTCGTTATGGCCGTTCATATGGCCCATCAGGATTTCGCCGAGCGGCACGCCGTTCCAGTAATCCTTGGGCACCTCGGTGCCGTCCTTGTAGACGACGGTGCCCTCTTCGAACGGGATCGGCTGCGAGATGCCGTCGGCAAAGCCGAAATGCTCGCGGGCGATGCCCTGCTTGTCGAGGCGCAGATCGAGCGGGAGGTGGTGCGAGACGGTCACCTCGAAGGGCGCGAGCGCCGCGCTGACCTCGGCGCACCACGCCTCGGCCGCCTCGTCATGCTCGCAATAGAGCAGGACGAGCGCATGGACCGTCACCGGCGTCTTGATCCGCTGCTCGCGGATCTCCTCCCGGTCGTCGAAGGCGCGCGCCTCGTCATCCACCGCGGCATCGTCGAGCGGGGTGTTGCCGCTCCACTTCGGGCCGCCGGGGATCACTGTGCCCTGCCATTCCTCGCCGCGCCGGTCGCCCAGGCGGCGGAGGCGATCCTCCTGGAACATGCCTTCCTTGAAGGGCCGGTCGAACGAGGCGAGCGCGTTCTGGTTGAGCCCCATTTTCTGGAGCCCGGACCAGGTGAAGCCCATCGCCACGGCGCGCGGATCGCGGCCATCGGCGTCGGTGACCTGCGCCACCTTGCGCAGCGCCTCCACCCAGGCGCCGCCGCCCTTCTTCTTCACGCCCTTCCAGCTGAATTCGAGGAACAGCGCGCGGCCGGTGGGCAGGTTGGCGAAGCCGCTCACCACCAGGCCCTGGGCCTTGGTGTTGGTCGGCGCGGAAAGATGCCAGTTCGGCGTGCCGCCGCCCTCGCTCACAGGTCGTTGATCCACGCCGCAGCCTCCTTTTCGCTGAGCTGTTTTTTCCTGAGGCCGCAGGCGATGCGGTAATTCCGTTCGACCTGCTCCGCGGTGAGATCCTTGTAGGCCGAGTACCAGAAGCGGCTGACCGCCATCGAATGGCGCGCCCATTCCTTGAACTGGCGGCCATGGCTGGCGCCGTCCTTCACCAGGAAGCGCGTCGGCGGGAAGCCCACCCCGCTGCTCCAGGCGAGGGTGAGACCGGCATGCGCCTTCTCGATGAAGTCATCGAGATAGCTTTCCCAGGTCTGGTCGAAATTCGAGAAGAACATCAGCCGACTGTCGTTGTTGACCCGGGCCCAATGGGCGAAGTGGATCGTGCGCATCGAGCCGAGATAGCCGTTGCGCGCCGCCTTCTGGGCGCGGAGCAGCAGGTGCAGGCCGTGATGGCCGACGCGGATCAGGATCGCGCGCAGCACGCCCGGCTTGATCAGCACGACCGAGCCCATGTGGTTCTGCGGGATCCAGTCCTCGCGCCGCGCCATCTCGCGCAGCATCTTGGGATCGACCGGCGGGGCATCCTGCGAGGCGTCGCGCCGCTCGAGCCAGCGCAGCCAGACGAGGATGCCGGCGACCGTCACCGCGATGCTGGCGCCGCTCCAGGCGGCCCAGATCGCCATGTCCTTCCATGCCGGCCAGAAAGCCTTGTGCCCGATCCACGACCAGACCGGTGCGCTGAGCGTGGCAGCGATCGCGACATAGGCGGCGACTGCGATCGCCACGGGGACGAGCAGGTGCCGGAGGAAGAAAGTGAGGAAGCTGAACCGTGTCGGCGTCGCCGTGCCGGGCAGCGGCTTGCCCATCCGGTAGAGGATGCCGGTGAACAGCGCGAACAGGCCGACGCAGAGCGCGACATACCATTGCCAGCTGAGCTGGCTCTTGAGCACCAGCCCGGGGATCGACAGCGCGAACACCACCAGCAGCACGAACCAGGCCAGGCGGAGATAGTCGCCGACGCTCTGGGTGAAGGGGATGCGCGCCGGTGCCTTCTGGTCGAGCCAGCCGAATTGCGGCAGCAGCGCCGCGCGGAGCTTGGCGTGGATCTCCACCGGCGTGAGCTTGCGATAGGGGCTGGGCCCGCCGTCATTGCTCTGCGCCAGCTCGGTGCGGGTGCCGAGGAACAGCTTGGATTCGTCGAGGATCCGGTCGCGGGTCATGCCGCGATTGCCGTGGTGATAGACGGTCGGGGTGAGCGTCCGCGCCTCGAGATAGGGGGCGATCGGCGCGCGGCTGTCGGGCGCGGTGACGGCGTCGAACAGCGGGCCGGTATGATCGAGCGGGCGCTTGCAGCAGCGCAGGAAGGCGCGCAGGTCCGGGCCGATGGCGGCTTCGAGCTGCGCCCAGAAGGGGCCGGGCGCGCCGTCGAAATTCGCCTCGATCACGAAGAGCGGATCATAGTCGAACCCCGGAAAGGCGGTGAGCGACATGAAGTGCACCGCCGGCACCGTGGTCAGGAAGTCGGCGAAGGGGCCGGTGCCCCCCGACGGGTTCTGGCTGCGCCGGTCGCGCAGGGCGTCCAGCAGGCCCGACAAATGGTCGAAGCTCTCGGGCTTCACCTCGAGTGCAACCGACAGTGTGGTTTGCCGCATCCCCATACGCCCCCTCAAACGTCGGAGCGTTTTAGGCACGGGATTCCCTACATTAATAGCAAATATTCGACATCGCGCCGAAGTGGACGCAACGGACACAAAAAGGTCCTAAGTTGGCGACGGCGAACATCTCTTCCCTTGAAATGACACCGGTGGCATAAAGGTCCAAACAGGAGAGGATCCGGAATGGACATCAGTCGGCGCGGAACGTTCGGAGCGTTTTTGTTGGCAGGGGGCGCCACGCTGCTCCCGCCGGGCGAGGCCGCCGCCTCTCCGGGCGGAGCCGCTGCGGACGTTCCGGTCCCCGACTGGAAGCGCGGCTTCGACAACCAGCGGATCTGCGACCTGGGCGACGGGCGGTTCCTCAACCCGCTGCTCGCCGGCGACCACCCCGATCCCGCCATCCTGAAGGACGGCGCGGACTATTACATGACCTTCTCCAGCTTCGATTCCTATCCGGGCCTGACCATCTGGCACAGCCGCGACCTGGTGAACTGGCAGCCGCGCAAGGCCGCGCTGACCAAGAACATCGGCGCGGTCTGGGCGGTGAGCCTGGAGAAGCACAATGGCCGCTATTTCCTCTACATCCCGGTCAAGGCCAGCCCCAACTCGATCTTCGTGATCTGGGCGGACCATATCGACGGGCCGTGGAGCGAGCCGATCGACCTGGGGCTGCATGCCCATATCGACCCCTGCCACGCGGTGGGCGAGGACGGCTCGCGCTGGCTGTTCCTTTCCGGCGGAGACCGGGTGCGACTTTCCGAGGACGGACTGTCCACTGCGGGCCCGGTCGAGCATGTCTACGATCCCTGGCACTATCCCGAGGATTGGGACGTCGAGGGCTTTTCCCCGGAGGGACCGAAGATCCACCGCCATGGCGGCTGGTTCTACATGATCACCGCGGTGGGCGGCACGGCGGGCCCGCCGACCGGGCACATGGTGATCGCGGCGCGTTCGCGCTCGATCCATGGGCCCTGGGAGCAATGCCCCGCCAACCCACTCGTCCGCACCGTCCGCAACGACGAGGCCTGGTGGTCGCGGGGGCACGCCTCGCTGGTCGAGGCGCCCGACGGGAGCTGGTGGTCGGTCTATCACGGCTTCGAGAACGGCTACTGGACACTGGGCCGTCAGGCGCTGCTCGACCCCATCGAATGGACGGCGGACGGCTGGTTCCGGATGACCGGCGGCGACCTGTCCAGGCCGATCCGCAAGCCGAAGGGCGGCGCGCGGGTGCCGCATGGCCAGGCGCTGTCGGACGATTTCTCGGGGCCGCTGGCGCTCGGGCGGAAGTGGAACTTCTTCAAGCCGGGTCCGGACGAAGCGGACAGAGTGTCCGTGGAAGCTGGCACATTGGTGCTGAAAGCCTCGGGCAAGGCGCCGGTGGACTCCTCGCCGCTGCTGCTGATCGCGGGCGACACGGGGTACGAGTTCGAATGCAACATCGAGATCGCGCCGGGCGGCACCGCGGGGCTGGTGCTCTTCTATGACGAGAAGCTCTATTGCGGGCTCGGCTTCGACGAGAAGAAGTTCGTCACCCACCAGTACGGCATGGAGCGCGGGCGGCCGGCCAATCCCTATGGCCGGCGGCTGCGGATGCGGGTGTCGAACCGGGAGCATATCGTGGCGTTCCACCTGTCCGGTGACGGCGGGAAGACGTGGAAGCGGTTCGACCGGGGGATGGAAGTGTCGGGCTACCACCATAATGTCCGCGGCGGCTTCCTGATGCTGCGGCCGGGGCTGTATTCGGCAGGTGCGGGCGAGGCGAAGTTCAGGGACTTCCGCTTCCGGGCGCTTTAGGTTGCGGTTTCAGGTTCGGGTTGCCGGTAAATAGCGCGTCACCCCGGCCTTGTGCCGGGGTCCACCGGGCGGCGAGGACAGGTTTCGAGGCTCCAGTTCAATGCGGGCGGCACCGTGGACCCCGGCACAAGGCCGGGGTGACGGCAGAAGGCAAAACGTCTGAGCCGGGCCCACCGAGCTTGGCGACCCTGGCGGTTCCGCGCTAGGCGGGCCGCTATGATCGATACCGGCATCTTGCGCACCTCTTCCGCGGCAGGCGCGGCGTGACGCTCGTCCGGCTCAACAAGCCGTTCGGCGTGCTCAGCCAGTTCACCGACCGCGGCACGGAAACGGCGCGCGCTACCCTGTCCGGCCTGATCGACCTCCCCGGCGTCTATCCGGCCGGCCGGCTCGACCGGGACAGCGAGGGGCTGCTGCTGCTCACCGACGACGGCAGGCTGCAGGCGCGCATCGCCGACCCGAAGTTCAAGCTGCCCAAGACCTATCTCGTCCAGGTCGAGGGCGAGCCCGGCGACGCGGCGCTACACCAGCTGCGCACCGGGGTGGTGCTGAAGGACGGCCCGACGCTGCCGGCGCTGGCCGAGCGGATCGACGCGCCCGCGCTATGGCCGCGCGATCCGCCGATCCGGTATCGGGCGAACATTCCCGATTGCTGGATCCGGCTGACCATCCGCGAAGGGCGCAACCGCCAGGTCCGCCGGATGACCGCGGCGGTGGGCCACCCGACCCTGCGGCTGGTGCGGTGGAGCATCGGCGACTGGACGCTCGACGGCCTGCCGAGCGGCGAATGGCAGGTGGTGCGAGGCTAGTGCAGATGCGGCAGCCGCCACGCGCCGAGGAGCGCCGCGGCACGTAGCGCGAAGATCGCCGCGCCGCCGGCCGCGCCCGCCACGTCCTGACGGACCTGGAAGCGGCGGACCAGCAGGACGATCAGCGCCGCGCCGGCGATCGCGGCGGTGGCGTAGAAATCCTCGTGCAGCACCTTCGGCACCCGGGCCAGCAGCACGTCCCGCAACATGCCGCCGCCGCAACCATTGACGGTGGCGATGATCACCACCGAGGCGCTGTTGAGCCGATAGTCGAGGCACTTGCGCGCACCAGCGACCGCGGCGAGCGCGAGGCCACCGCCCTCGAAGATGTCGATCGCCAGCGGCGGGGTGTAGCTGCCGACATCGCCGGTCGCGAGCGAGGCCAGCAGCACGACCAGCGTGGCGGTCAGCGCCAGCGCGGCATAGCGCCAGTCGCGGAACGGCGCGGGCGGATGCTCGCCGAGCAGCAGATCGCGCAGCACCGCGCCGCCGACCGAGCCGACAAAGGACAGCACCAGGATGCCGAACAGGTCGAAATCCGCCTGCACAGCGGTCAGCGCGCATTCGACGGCGAGCACGAAGGTCGCGGCGAGATCGACGATCTCCAGCACCCGATCGCGGATGCGGCTGGCGGCGGTGTCGTCGAGCTTCATGGAGTAGTCTCCGCTGGCGCACGGGGGAGGCTAGCGGCGGAGGGGGCCGGGCTCAACTTCAACTGTCATTCGGCACCGCCCACAAAATCGTCACCCGCGCCTCAAACCGTCATCCCGACGAAAGTCGGGATCTCAGGCGAAGGCGCAGGGAAGGAGCCGCACGAGATCCCGGCTTTCGCCGGGATGACGGTTGTGGGTCGGGATGACGGATTGGTGGCGGGGTGACGAAGTAGAGAGGATCACGGGTGGAGTTGCCCCCGCCCCCACGCTAAGCTCCCGCTCGCATGGGCAAAAGGCGTATCCTTATCGTCGGCGGGGGCACCGCGGGGTGGCTTACCGCGGCCTATCTCGCGCGGTACCTCGACATCGCCGACCAGGCGCAGATCGAGATCAGCCTGCTCGAATCGCCCGAGCTCGGCATCATCGGCGTGGGCGAAGGCACCTTCCCCACCATCCGATCGACGCTGAAGTTCCTCGGCATCGACGAGACGCAGTTCATCCGTGCCACCTCGGCGACGTTCAAGCAGGGCATCCGCTTCAACGACTGGCTGCACGCGCCGCAGGCCGACGGCACGCGCCACCATTATCTCCACCCGTTCGAGGCGCCCTTCTATACCGAGGGGACCAGCCTGGTGCCCTATTGGCTGCTCCAGGACGAAGCGGTCCGCCCGCCCTTTGCCGAGGCCGTCACCATCCAGAACCGCGTCGCCGAAAGCCGGCGCGCGCCGAAGAAGCAGGGCGAGGGCGAATTCTCCGGGCCGCTCAACTATGCCTATCATTTCGACGCCGCCAAGCTCGCGCGCATCCTCAAGGAACGCGCGATGGCGCTGGGGGTGCGCCATCTGACCGGGCTGCTCACCCATGTCGCGCTGGACGACGACGGTGCGATCGCCCGGGTCGAGACGCGCGAGCTGGGCGCGCTGGAGGCCGACCTCTATATCGACTGCTCGGGGTTCCGCGCCGAGCTGATCGGCAAGGCGCTGGGCGCGCCGTTCAAGTCGGTGCGCGACATATTGTTCGCCGATCGGGCGCTGGCCGCCAAGATCCCGTACGGCGATCCCGACGCGCCGATCGAGAGCTTCACCATCGCCGCCGCGCACGAAGCGGGCTGGACCTGGGACATCGGGCTGGAGGGCGCTCGGGGCATCGGCACGGTCTATTCCTCCGCGCACATGACCGACGACGAAGCGGCGCAGGTGCTGCGAACCTATATCGGCCATGACGATTTCTCGGCGCGGCTGCTGCCCTTCGAGCCCGGCTATCGCGAGACGCAATGGGTGAAGAACTGCGTGGCGGTGGGCCTGTCGGGCGGGTTCGTCGAGCCGCTGGAATCGACCGGCGTGCTGCTGATCGAGGCGGCCGTGGGGATGATCGCCGAGTTGTTCCCGCATGGCGGCCCGGTCGACGCGCCGGCCAAGCGCTTCAACCAGCTGATCGTCGGGCGCTATGAGCGGATCATCGACTTCCTCAAGCTGCATTACTGCCTGAGCCGGCGCGACGAGCCCTTCTGGCGCGACAATGCCGATCCGGCCTCGATCCCCGACACGCTGCAGGAACTGCTGCGGCAATGGCGCCACCGGCCGCCGGGCCGCTTCGACTTCCTGCTCGACCTCGAGAGCTTCGCCTTCTTCAACTACCAGTACATCCTCTACGGGATGGACTTCCGCACCGACCTGTCGGGCGGGCGCGGGGATTTCCCCAATGTCGCGGCGGCGGAGAAGCTGTTCGCGCGGATCCGGGGGTTTTCCGAGCGCGCGACCGAGGACCTGCCGACGCACCGCGCGCTGATCCGGGCGATCAATGCTTGAATCCCTCTCCCTTTGGGAGAGGGAGGGAGCTGCCGAAGGCAGCGGAAGGGTGAGGGTCGATTGGCCGAACTGCCCTCACCCTTCCCACTCGGCTTCGCCTCGCGGGCCCCTTCCCGCTCCCAAAGGGAGCGGGAGTTTGGCTAAAGCGTCCAATCCAGCTGGAGCCAGACCTTGTCGGTGTCGGTCGCGAAGCGGTCCGCCTTGTAGTGGGCGTAGCGGGCCGACAGCGCGTAATGGCCGCGCTTCACGCCGGCGATCAGGTCGAGCTCGTCGCCATAATGCTGGTCGAGCCGGTCGCTGCGGAAGCGATGCCAGGTCGCGCCGATATTGACCGCGTCGAGCGGGCCGACCTTCTTCCAGACATAGCCCGCCGTGCCGTAGAGATCGTGCAGGCCGTTGGGCGGCGTGGTGGCGAACTTGCTTGCCCAGCCGTTGAACTTGAACAGCGAGGCAAGCGGCGTCTGGACGCTGGTGAGCGCCACGCCCTTGTCGGCGCCGAGCACTTCATAGCCGGCGGTGAGGCTGAGCCCCCTGGCGGTCAGGGTCAGCTCGCCGAGCCAGTAATCGGCGGCATAGCGATTGGGGTTGCGGTGCCAGTCGCTTTGGCGGGCCCAGCTGGCGGCGTAGCCCAGCGCCAGATCCTTTGCGAGCGCCTGCTTGCCGGCGAAGCGCACGCCGTAGGTCTGGCTCGACAGGCGGAAGCCCTGAAGCGCCGCCTCGTTCTGGTCCACCAGATAGGCGAAGGTGCTGAGCGTGCCTGCCTCCGTCCCATAGCCGAGGACCGCGAAGAGATTGTCGCCGCCGATCGCCTGGGGCCGGGCGGGCGTGCCCTTGCGGCCGTTCACGGTGAGCGCGTTCCAGCTATAGGCGATGTCGGCGTTCAGCCCGAGCGGCTTGCCGTACTGGACGCGCACCGCATCGAAGGTCTGCTCGCTCTGCCGCCACGGCGCGTTGCCGACGAAGCGGTCGTCGGCGAAATTGAGCCGCTGGCGGCCGGCGGTGAGCACCAGCCCGTCCTTGCCGGCATAGCGGAGCTGGGCGCGGTTGAGCTCGATGTTCTCGGCGTCGCCGACCAGCGGATAGCGGGTCTTGCCGTTGAACCCGTCATTGTAACCGGTGGCGAGCGCGACCACGGCATCGGCCTCGACCAGCGCCGACCAGCCCTGCCAGCTCGCGGCCAGGCCGGGGCGGACGCGCAGGGTCAGCGCATCGGCATCCTCGGGCAGCCCGTCCTGGTCGACATGCTCGTAGCGCAGCCGCACCTCGGCGGTGGGCGTGAGCTTCACGTCCTGCGCGTGCGCGGTGCCGGCGGCGAGCAGCCCCGTGGCGCATAGAAGCGCGTATCGCATCCTGTGTCTCCGACAAAGAAAACCCGTCCCGCGCGGGTGGGCGCGGGACGGGGGAGGAGGACCTCTCAGGCAGCTGCGAGCTGCGGTTCGGGCTCGGCTTCGCCGCGGGCGCCCAGTTCGCCGGTCTCGCGGGCCTTGCGGCCATAGACCAGCTCGAACAACGGGGTGGCCATCACGGTGGTGACGATCGCCATCAGCACCAGCATCGAGAACAAAGTCGGGCCGATGATGCCCTTCTGCAGGCCGATATTGATGATGATCAGCTCCATCAGCCCGCGCGAGTTCATCAGCGCGCCGATGCCGAGCGCGGTGCGGTTGTCCTCGCCGGCAAGGCGGGCAGCGCCCCAGCAGGCGCCGAACTTGGCGAGGATCGACACCGCCAGCACGCCCAGCGCGATGAGCAGCAGCTCGACCGAGTTGACCATGTCCATCCGGGTGTTGAGGCCCGAATAGGTGAAGAACATCGGCAGGAGGAGGACGACGGCGATCGGCTCGACCTTGCGCTGCAGCTCGCGGACGAAGAGGCCGCGCGGCATGCAGACGCCCATCAGGAAGCCGCCGAAGATGGCGTGGATGCCAATCGCGTCCATGAAGAAGGCCGAGGCGCAGAACAGCATCATCGTGACCGCGAGCATGCCCGTGGTCATCTCGCCCTTCTCCTCGACGATGCGGCCGAGCGGGGCGAGGAGCTTGCGGCCCCAGAGCAGCATGAAGGTGGTGTAGAGCACCGCGCCGCCGATCGCGAGCACGGCCACGCCCGGGCCCGCGCCGAAGGTCGCCAGCACCAGCGCCAGCACGCACCAGGAAGCGGCGTCGTCGAATGCGCCGGCGGTCAGCGAGAGCGTGCCGAGCGACGAGTTGGCGAGGCCGTTCTCGTTGATGATGCGGGCGAGCATCGGGAAGGCGGTGAGCGCGATGCAGGCGCCCATGAACAGCGTCGCGTTCGACTGGCTGATGCCCGGCGTGAACAGGCCCGGCACGGTCAGCAGGAACGGCGTGATCAGCGCGGCGAGCAGGAAGGGTGCCGCAATGCCGGCGGCCGAGACGCCCGCGGCGCTCTTTGCCTTGGACTGGAAGTGATCGAGCCGCAGGGTGAGGCCGACCATGAACATGTAGAGGCCGACGCCGAGCTGCGCGCCGGTATAGAGCACGTTGCGCGTTTCCTTGGGGAAGATCGCGAGCTGCAGGTCGGGGAAGAACAGGCCGAACAGCGACGGGCCGAGGACGACGCCGGCGATCATCTCGCCGACCACCTGGGGCTGCTTCAGGAGCTTCTGGCCGAGCCAGCCGACCACGCGGCAGGCGAGGATGATGATCGCCAGCTGCAGGAAGAAATGGATGCTGTAGTCGCCGGGCGCATAGCTCTTCGCGGCGTTCACCGCGGGGCCGTGCGGACTGAGCACATCGGTCAACGCATGCCAGGCACTGTTCAATAGATCGAGCATTAAACCTCCCCCGAAATCCTCGTTGCGCGGCGCTTTGGCACCTGTCGCAGGCCCTCAGGGAGCGTTGGGCTGCGGGTTCGCGCAACTGTAATTTGTCGGGGCAGATGCATTTTTCCGGCCGCAGCGCGCTTTGTGTTGCAACCAGCGCACACAGTAGTAACGTACCTACATGACAACGCGGACAATCTAGGTACGTAGGTACAGAATGAAGGTCATCACCAGCCGCGAATTCAACCAGGACGTCAGCGCCGCCAAGCGACTCGCGCGGGGCGAACCGGTGTTCGTCACCGACCGCGGCCGGCCGACGCATGTGCTGATGAGCATCGACCAGTTCCGGCAGTTGAGCGGCCAGCGCGAGAGCATCGTCGACCTGCTCGCCATTGCGCCGGGCACGCCCGATGCCGAGCTGGCGCCGCCGGGGCGCTGGTGATGTTCCTGCTCGACACGCCGATCGTCTTCGAGCTGCGCAAGGCGCGCGCCGGCACCGCCGAGGCAGGGCTGACCGCCTGGGCATCGGGGGTAGCGCGCGAGCGGCTGTTCCTCTCGGCGATCAGCCTGGTCGAGCTGGAGACCAGCGCGGCGGAGACGGCACGGCGCGACAAGGCGGCGGGCGCGGCGCTCCGGAGCTGGATCGACGCGCAGCTGCTGCCGGCTTTCGAGGGCCATGTGCTGCCGCTCGACGCGGCGGTGGCGCGGCGGCGCGGCCAGCTTGCCCTTGCCGAGACGCGCGACGCGCTGCTTGCCGCCACCGCGCTCGAGCATGGGCTCACTCTGGTCACCCGCAACACCGGCGCCTTCAAGGGCGCAAAGGTGAAGTTGTTCGACCCGCGCGGCTACACGCCCGATGCCGCGGAGGACGAAGGCGACTGGCGCGATGCGGCGAGGACCGGACCACTTTGGCTCAAAAATCTGTTCGTTCGGGCCTGATCCTGCATCCAATGCACGCGCAGGCGCGTATTTCCTGCTTCACCAAGAGTTAGAACAATCTGTGGCAAAGGAGCTGCCATGGGGCCCAAGCTTAAACCGATCTTCCACGCACTCGCACCGCTTCTGCGCGGCGAGAAGCAGCGCCAGGCCGCGGTGGACAAGCACCGGGGTGCGATCGGCAAGCACTCGCCGGCACTCCAGCCGATCGTCGATGAGGTGGCGGCGCTGTTCGGCACCGAGATGGGCGTGGTCACGATGATCGATCGCCAGACCCAGCACATCCTCGCCTGCCATGGCCCCGAGCTGACCTCGGGCCCGCGCGACATTTCCTTCTGCGGCCACACCATCGCCAATCCCAAGGAAATCATGTGCGTGTTCGATGCGGCGAACGATCCGCGCTTCGCCGGCAATCCGCTGGTGCTCGGCACGCCGAACATCCGCTTCTATGTCGGCATGCCGATGATCTCGCCCGAGGGCGAGGCACTCGGCGCGCTGTGCGCGATCGATTCGCATCCGCGGATGAAGCTGCTGCCCGAGCAGAGCAGGCGCCTGCGCGAGCTGGCCCTGCAGGCGGCCGAAGTGCTTGCGGCAGAGAGCCGGCAGCAGACCTAGGTCGTCCCTGCCCTTATCGTCATCCCCGCGAAAGCGGGGACCCATCTCCTCCAGGCGCCGACCGATACGACAGCTGTTGCGGTCGTGACATCTCTCCGAGATGGGTCCCCGCTTTCGCGGGGATGACGGTAGTAAAGCCTGGCAGGAAATCAGCCGCTGCGCGCCGCGAAGCTGTTGTTGCGCAGCACGTCGGCGACGCGGCGCACCAGTTCCTCGGGCTCGAACGGCTTGGGCAGATAGTCGTTCGCCCCCGCCCCCATCGCCTCGTCGATCGCCTGCTCGCTGCCCTTGGCCGAGAGCATCAGGATCGGGGTGAGGTAGAGCGCCGGCAGCCGGCGCAGCGCCTTGAGAATGTCGACGCCCTGCATGCCCGGCAGCGACTGGTCGAGGATCACCAGATCGGGCTTCTTGAACGCGATGGTGTCGAAGGCCAGCGTGCCGTGGTTGATCACCCCAACGATGTGCCCGGCCGCGCTCAGCACCTGCTGCACCACGGCCCCGACCAGCTCGTCATCCTCGACATAGATGATCCGCGCCATGGCTCAGGCCGCCTTTGCCAGCATCTCCTCGACCCGGAAGACGAGCTCGTCCGGATCGAAGGGCTTTTTGAGATATTCGTTGGCGCCGGCGAAGCGCGCCAGCTCCTCGTCGCGCTCGCTGCGGCGGCCGGTGAGCATCATCACGGGCAGATCGGCGAAGTCCGGCATCTTGCGCAACTCCTGGACCAGCAGAACGCCCGACAGCTCGGGCATGTTGCAATCGAGGATCACCAGATCGGGCCGGCGCGCCTTGATCACGCGCAGCGCCTCGGCACCGTCCTTGACCAGACCGGCACCATGTCCCGCCGCGATCAGTGCGTCGCGGGCGATCTCGCCGACGATCTCGTCGTCATCCGCAATGATGATACGCGCCATTATTCCTCACATATCCGCACGGTTCGCCGTCATCCCAATCTAAATTATAACGCTCGGAACGGATATGGTTGCGCCCCTGTGCCGAAATTTGTGACGACTATGTCTTTCCGGCGTTTTGCAGGAAACCGCAGAACACGGCGTTAAGGCTTTTTTCCTAGGGATCGCATCGATGGCCGAGATACTGACGCGCCGCTCCCAATGGATTCTGGCCGCTGCGCTGGCGCTGCTCGCCTTCACGGCCGGTTCCGGCGTGTGGCTGTTCGCGCAGAAGCAGAATGCCGACAATTGGGTGCGTCATACCTTCCAGGTCTCCGACCGCCTCTCGCGCGTGCGGATCCTGACGCTGCGCGCCGAAGTCTATCGCCGCGGCTATCTGCTCACCGGCGATCCCGATGCGCGCAAGAATATCGAGGCGCTCAAGCGCGCGCTGCCGGACGAGCTGGCCGGTCTCGAGGACATGACCGACGACAATCCGCGCCAGCGCGAGCGCGTCGCCTATTTCGCCGCGCTGATCCGGCAGCGGCTGGTCGAGACCGAGCAGACGCTGGCGCTGCGCGGCGCCAATCGCGCAGCGGAGGCGACGTCGATCCTCGCAAGCGAGGCGAACCGCCAGGAAACCGCCCGGATGCTCGCGCAGATCAACCAGATCCGCGACGAGGAGCAGCGGCTGCTCCAGGAGCGCCTCGACCGGGCGCGGGGGTTCGAAGCGCCGATCCAGCTCGCCGGCATCGTCAGCGGGCTGCTCGTGCTGCTGCTCGCCTGGCTGATCTCGCGCGAGCGGCGCGAGCGGGTGACGATCCTGCGCGATGCCAATCGCCGGCTGCACGACGACATCACCCGGCGCCAGGTGGTCGAGGCCGAGCTGGCGCTGCTCGCGATGAACGCGACGGACGCGGTGCTGCGCTTCGACCTCGACGGCTGCTGCATCTATGCCTCGCCTTCCACCGAGCCGGTGCTGGGAGTCGAGCCAGCGCATATCCTCGGCAAGCAGATCGGCTTCGGCGTGTCGGCCGAGCACCGGGCCGAGATGTACGAATTCCAGCACCTGCTCACCACCGGCGAGCTGGAGCGCGGCGTGATCACCTATCGCACCCATATGCTCGACCCGACCGCGCCGGCGCAGTGGATCGAGGCGCATTGCGGGTTGGTCCGCGATCCCGCCACGGGCGCGCCGGCCGAGATCATCGCCTCCTTGCGCGACGTCACGCGCCGCAAGGAGCTGGAGCATGAGCTCGATGCCGCGCGCGGGCGGGCCGAGGCGGCGGTGCAGGCCAAGTCGAGCTTCCTGGCGAACATGAGCCATGAGATCCGCACCCCGATGAACGGCGTGCTGGGCTTTGCCGACCTGCTGCTCGCCAGCGACCTGCCGCCCGAGCAGCACCGCCATGCCCAGCTGATCGTCGATTCAAGCCGGGCGATGATGCGGCTGCTCAACGACATCCTCGACCTGTCCAAGATCGAGGCCGGGCAGATGCAGGTGAGCGCCGAGCGCGTCGACCTGCGCCATGCGCTCAGAGGTTGCCTGAAGCTGATCGAGCCCGCCGCCGCACAGAAGGGGCTGGCGCTGGAGTTCCATATCGACCCCGCCCTGCCCCGCTTCGTGATGGTCGACGGGCTGCGGCTGCGCCAGATCGCGCTCAACCTGCTGGGCAATGCGGTGAAGTTCACCAGCCAGGGCCGGGTGACGCTGTGTGCGGACCGGGTGACGCGGGACGACGGCAGCGCAGGCATCGACATCGCGATCGCGGATACCGGCATCGGCATCCCGCCCGACCGGCATGCCGCGATCTTCGAGCAGTTCGTCCAGGCCGAGCAATCGACCGCGCGCCGCTATGGCGGGACGGGTCTGGGCCTGGCGATCAGCAGCCGGCTGGCTGCGCTGATGGGCGGCGCGCTGGGGCTGAAGAGCGAGCCGGGCCAGGGCAGCACCTTCACCCTGTGCCTGCCGCTGGTCGTCGCCGAGGGCGAGGAGAGCGACGGGGCCGTCGCGCGCGGCCCGGAGCGCGCCGTGCAGGCGCTCAACGTGCTCGTCGCCGAGGATCACGACGTCAACCAGCTGCTGATGCAGGAGATGCTGGGCCGGCTGGGGCATGACGTGACGATCGTCACCGACGGCGCGGCCGCGCTCGCGGCGGTGACGACGGCGGATGGCGGCGAGCGGCCCTTCGACCTGGTGCTGATGGACATGCAGATGCCGGTGCTCGACGGCATCGGCGCGGCGCGGGCGATCCGCGGGGCGGGGATCGCGGCGGCGCAGCTGCCGATCCTGGCGCTCACCGCCAATGCCTATGCCGACGATATCGCCGCCTGTCTCGAGGCCGGGATGCAGGCCCACCTCGCCAAGCCGATCCAGCTGGCCGACCTCGCCGCGGCAATCGCGCGCTGGGCACCGGCGGCTGCGGAGGCTCCGGCCGCGTCGATCGCCAAGGCCGAGCCGGCGATGACGATCTCACCGGCGCTTTGGGAGAAATTCGCGGCGCGCAAGGCCGAGCTGCTCGCGGCGACCGAGGCGTTCCTCGCGGGCGAACGGGGCGATGCGGAGGCGGAGACGCTTGGCGGGCTGCTCCACAAGTTCGCGGGGTCTGCCGGGCTGTTCGGCCAGGCGGCGCTGGGCAGCAAGGCATCGGCGCTGGAGGACGCGCTGGAGGCGGCGCCGGCGGAGGCGCGGGGCGGGCTGGTCGGGGCGTTTCTGGACGAGTTGCGGGGCTAGTCCCCTTTAGTCACCCCGGCCTTGTGCCGGGGTCCACCGAGAGGCGAGCGATAGACAAGAGGCTATAGGCTCGGTCCGCGCGGCATAGTGGACCCCGGCACAAGGCCGGGGTGACGATTGGGATACTACCCCTCCTACCCCGCCAGCGTCTCGCGCTTGATGCGCTTGGCGAGGCTCCATTTGTGGACCTCGGTCGGCCCGTCATAGATGCGGAAGGCGCGGATCTCGCGGAAGACCTGCTCGACGATCGTGTCGCCCGAGACGCCGGTGCCGCCCATCACCTGGACGCAGCGGTCCGCCACGCCGAACAGCAGGTCCGACACCGCGACCTTGGCCATCGAGCTCTCCGCGATGCCGGGCGCGCCGCCGTCGAGCACGCCGGCGCACCAGTCGATCATCAGCCAGGCCTGTTGCAGCGCGATCCGGTTGTCGGCGAGCATGAAGCCGACACCTTCGTGATCGATCAGCGGCTTGCCGAAGGCGTGGCGCTTGACGGCATAGGCGCAGGCGATTTCGTGCGCGCGAGTGGCGGCGCCCAGCCAGCGCATGCAGTGCGTGAGCCGCGCGGGGGCGAGGCGGACCTGGGCATAGTCGAAGCCCTTGTGGGGCGCGCCGAGGATCTGGTCGGCGGGCACGCGCAACCCCTCGATCGCCACGATCGAATGGCCGCCGGGCATCGAGCTGTCGATCGTGTCGAGCACCCGCTCGATGCGGACGGCGGGATCGGGCAGGTCGACCAGGAACAGGGTAGCGCCTTCTTCCGTCTTCGCCATGACGATGCCGACTTTGGCCCCTTGCGCCCCGGTGATGAACGCCTTGCGGCCGGTGATCACCCAGTGGTTGCCATCCTGTCGGGCGACGGTCTGCATCATCGACGGGTCGGAGCCGGCGCCGCCCTCGCCCGCCGGCTCGGTCATGAAGAAGGCCGAGCGGGCAGTGCCGGCGATGAGCGGATCGAGGAAGCGCTGTTTCTGTTCCGGCGTGGCGACGCGGCCGAGCAGAACCATGTTGCCCTCGTCCGGCGCGGCGACGTTGAGCGCTACCGGACCGAGCGGGGAGAGGCCGGCGGCGCGCAGGACATGCGCGATCTCGCGGTGGGTGAGATGGGTGCCGTCCGCGATGTGCGGGGTTAGCAGGCCGGCGGTGCGGGCGTGGTCGCGGAGCTCGGCCACCAAGTCTTCGGACGGGCCGTGCGGGGTGCAGCGGGGGTCGCGCTCATAGGGAGCGATGGTTCCGCGGACGAAGCTCTCGACCTGGATGGCGATGGCGGGGGGATTCATGGAGCTTCCTGTCTTTCGTCATCCCCGCGAAGGCGGGGATCCAGAGTCACAAGCAACGCGTGTGGTTGGCTTTGGCCGTACCGATAGCAGATGCTCTATCGCGCGGACCGCCCTTCACTACCCTGGATCCCCGCCTTCGCGGCGATGACGGATTGTCGGGGTTTGGCTTTGGGGCTCAGAAATACCCCGGCTCTTCCCACCACGGGAAGTAATCGGGCATGCCGCTTGAGACGCGATCGGGGAACACCGCCGCGCGCTTCTCGAGGAAGGCCATCACCCCCTCCCGCGCATCGCCGCTGCGGCCGCGGGCCAGCACGCCGCGGCTGTCGACCCGGTGCGCCTCCATCGGATGCGCCATACCGAGCCCGCGCCACAGCATCTGGCGCGTGAGCGCGACCGAGACCGGCGCGGCATTGTCGACGATCTCGCGGGCCAGCGCGCGGGCGGCGGGGAGCAGGTCGTCCGGCGCGTGGAGCGAGCGGACCAACCGGCCGGCCAGCGCTTCCTCGGCACCGAGCAGCCGGCCGCTCATGCACCATTCGAGAGCGCGGTCGATGCCCACGATGCGCGGCAGGAACCACATCGACGCGCCTTCGGGGACGATCCCGCGCCTTGCGAAGACGAAGCCGAAGCGCGCGACGTCGCTGGCGAGGCGGATGTCCATCGGCAGCAGCATCGTGGCGCCGATGCCGACCGCCGGGCCGTTGACCGCAGCGATCACCGGCTTGAGGCTCTCGAAGATGCGCAGGGTCAGGCGGCCGCCATAGTCACGGGCGTGCGGGCCGGCATAGTCGATCGAACCATCCGCGCGGATCGGCGAGTCCGGGCTGCCGGCGGCGTCGAACACCTTGGCGCCCATCTCGAGGTCGGCGCCGGCGCAAAAGGCCCTCCCCTCGCCGGTGACGATCACCGCGCCGACTTGGTCGTCCGCATCGGCGCGGTCGAACGCATGGATCATCTCCTCCATCATCCGGATCGAATAGGCGTTGAGCTTGTCGGGCCGGTCGAGGGTGAGCGTGGCGATGCCGTCGGCGACTTCGTAGCTTATCTGCTCGTACTGCATCACTTGCGCACCGAGATGGTCTGGGCGTTGGTATATTCGAGCAGGCCCTCGGTGCCGTTCTCGACGCCGATGCCGGACTGCTTGTGCCCGCCGAACGGGGCCCAGGGGGTGACGTGCTGCGCCTCGTTGATCCAGACGGTGCCGGTGTCGAGCCGCTCGGCGATGGCGCGCGCGGCGTCGGTATCTGCCGACCAGACCGAGCCGGCCAGGCCGTACTCGCTGTTGTTGGCGCGGGCGATGACGTCCTCGACATCGTCGAAGCGGATCAGCGGCAGGACCGGGCCGAAGGCTTCCTCGGCGACGACGCGGCTGTCCTCGGGCGGGTTGTCGACCAGGGTGACGGGGATGAAATAGCCCTTCCCTTCGGGCACATCGCCGCCGGCGAGGAAGGTCAGGCCCTCGGCCTGTGCATCGGCGATCAGCGCCTTGACCCGCTCATACTGGGCGCGGTTCTGGACCGGGCCGAGATCGGTGCCCTGCTCCAAGCCATTGCCGGTCTTCACCCGGTTGGCGATCGCGGTCAGCTCGGCGGCGAGCGCGTCATAGGCAGTGTCGTGGATATAGAGCCGCTTGGTCGCGATGCAGACCTGGCCGTTGTTGCCGAAGGCCGACCAGAACAGTGGCTCCGCGACCTTGGCGACATCGACATCCCCCAGCACGATCGCGGCATCGTTGCCGCCCAGCTCGAGCGTGACGCGCTTCAGATTGGCGGCGGCGCTGGCCATCACCCGCTTGCCGGTGGCGGTGGAGCCGGTGAAGCTGATCTTGTCAATGCCGGGGTGCGCGGTCATCCACGGACCGAGCTGGTCGCCCCCGCTGACCACGTTGAACACGCCCGGCGGCAGATGCGGGCGCATCAGCTCGCCAAGCTTGAGCATGGTCAGCGGGGTGAAGGGCGAGGGCTTGATCACCACCGTATTGCCGGTGAGCAGCGCGCCGGCGATCTTCCACACGCCGAGCAGCATCGGGAAATTCCACGGTACGATCCCGCCGACCACCCCGATCGGCACGCGGCGGGTCTCGGAGCGGCGATCGGGCGTGTCCTCGTTCACCAGCACCGGGATTTCCTGCTTGGCGACGCTCGCGGCCCAGAAGGCGGCGCCCATCAGTTCCTCGGTCGCCTTGGCGAGCGGGCGGCCCTGTTCCTGGGTGAACAGCCGGGCGAATGCGTCGAGATTGGTGGAAATCACTTCGGCGATCTTCGCCACCGCGGCGCGGCGCTGGTCGATCGGCGTCGCACGCCAGCCGGGAAAGGCGGCGCGGGCGGCGGCGACCGCGGCGCCGAGCTCGGCCGCGCTGCAATCCGGGGCTTCCGCTACGGCTTCCTCGGTTGCCGGATTGAGCACCGGGATCGTCGCGCCGCCGGGCATGGGCCGGCCGCCGATCGTCATGGTGAAATCGCGGTCGAACGCGGTCATTTCCTCTCCTCCAGCTCTGTTTGGCGCGAGCATAGAGTGCCCCCGCGAAGACGGCCACTATTTACTTAGTCAGGTGATTAACGCCGTTGATCGCGCTAGCCGGGGCTGGTACCGCTGATTCGAAAACACACAGGAGCAGGATGATGGCAGCACCTACCGCCTATATTGTCGAAGCCGTGCGCACGGCGGGAGGGCGGCGCGGCGGCAGGCTGGCCGGATGGCACCCGGCCGACATGGCGGGCGAGGTCCTCAACGTCGTCGCCGACCGCAGCGGCATCGATCCGGCGGCGATCGAGGACGTGATCATGGGCTGTGTGAGCCAGGGCGGCGAACAGGGCTTCCAGGTGGGCCGCAACGCCGTGCTCGCCTCGCGCCTGCCCGAGAGCGTGCCGGCGGTGACGATCGACCGCCAGTGCGGCAGCTCGCAACAGGCGATCCAGTTCGCCGCGCAGGCGGTGCTTTCGGGCACGCAGGACGTGGTGATCGCAGCGGGCGTGGAGAGCATGACCCGCGTGCCGATGGGCTCGACGGGCGCGCTGTTCGCCCAGGCCGGGCTCGGCGGCCCCAAGTCGCCCCGCCAGGAAGCGCGCTATCCAGGCGTGCAGTTCAGCCAGTTCATGGGCGCCGAGATGATGGCGCGCAAGCATGGCTTCACCCGCGAGCAACTCGATGCCTATGCGCTGGAGAGCCATCGCCGGGCGGCAACAGCGACCGAGCGCGGCGACTTCGATGCCGAGATCGTGCCGCTCGAAGTCGAAACGCCCGAGGGGCCGGCGCTCCACAGCCGCGACGAGGGCATCCGCGCCGATGCGACGCTGGAGAGCATCGGTTCGGTCAAGCTGCTCGCCGAGGGCGGGATGATCAGCGCGGCCAATGCCAGCCAGATCTGCGACGGCGCCAGCGCGGTGCTGATCGTCTCCGAGGCGGCGCTCAAGGCGCATGGCCTGACGCCGCTGGCGCGCATCCACAACCTGACCGTTACCGGCGGCGATCCCGTCATCATGCTCGAGGAACCGCTGTTCGCGACCGACAGGGCGCTCAAGCGTGCGGGCATGTCGATCGACGAGATCGACCTGTACGAAGTCAACGAGGCGTTCGCGCCGGTGCCGCTTGCCTGGCTCAAGCATGTCGGCGGCGATCCGGCGAAGCTCAACGTCAATGGCGGCGCGATCGCGCTGGGGCATCCGCTCGGCGCCTCGGGCACCAAGCTGATGGCGACTTTGGTCCACGCGCTCCACAAGCGTGGGCTGCGCTACGGGCTGCAGACGATGTGCGAGGGCGGCGGCCTGGCCAATGTCACGATCGTCGAGCGGCTTTGAGATCATAGGAGGGGATGGATGAAGCTCGATAACAATGTGGCCGCGGTGGTGACCGGCGGCGCTTCGGGGCTCGGCGCGGCGACCGCGCGGGCGCTGGCGGCGAAGGGCGTGAAGGTCGCGATCTTCGACCTGCAGAAGGAAAAGGGCGAAGCCGTCGCCGCCGAGATCGGCGGGGTGTTCTGCGAAGTGAACGTGACCTCGGACGAAAGCGTCGATGCCGGCTTCGCCAAGGCGCGGGCGGCGCACGGACAGGAGCGCGTGCTGGTCAATTGCGCAGGCACCGGCAATGCGGTGAAGACCGCGAGCCGCGCCAAGGAAGACGGATCGATCCGCCACTTCCCGCTCGAGGCGTTCAACTGGGTGATCCAGATCAACCTGGTCGGCACCTTCCGCTGCATCGCCAAGTCGGCGGCGGGAATGCTGACGCTTGAGCCGCAGGAAGACGGCGAGCGCGGGGCGATCGTCAACACCGCCAGCGTCGCGGCCGAGGACGGGCAGATCGGCCAGGCGGCCTATTCGGCGTCCAAGGGCGGCGTGGTCGGCATGACCCTGCCGATCGCGCGCGACCTGATGGGCGAAGGCATCCGCGTGAACACGATCCTGCCGGGGATCTTCGACACGCCGCTGCTCGCCGCCGCGCCGCAGCCGGTGAAGGACGCGCTGGCGGCATCCGTGCCCTTCCCCAAGCGGCTGGGGCGGCCGGAGGAATATGCCGGGCTGGCGCTGTGCATGATCGAGACCGGCTATTTCAACGGCGAGGATGTGCGGCTGGACGGCGGCATCCGGATGGCGCCGCGGTAACTCCCCTTCCGCTTGCGGGAGGGGTTGGGGGAGGGCCTGACTGCCGCGAGTTAAAGGACACCCCCTCCCCTAGCCCCTCCCGCAAGCGGAAGGGGAACGAGGAGCCTCGCCATGCAACCCCTTACCGGCATCCGTATCGTCGAGATGGGCGGGATCGGCCCGGCGCCGTTCTGCGGGATGATGCTCGCCGATCACGGGGCGGAGGTGCTGTACGTCCACCGCCCGGGCCAAGCGCCCAACCCGCGCGATCCGCTGCTGCGCGGGCGGACGGCGGTGGAGGTCGATCTCAAGTCGCCCGAGGGTATCGCGCGGGTCCGCGAGCTTGCAGCGGGGGCGGACGGGCTGATCGAGGGGTTCCGGCCGGGGGTGATGGAGCGGTTGGGCCTGGGCCCAGCCGAGCTGCACGCCGCCAATCCGCGGCTCGTCTACGGCCGGATGACCGGCTGGGGGCAGACCGGGCCGCTGGCGCAGGCAGCCGGGCACGACATCAATTACATCGCACTGGCCGGCGCGCTTCATGCCTTCGGGCGCGCAGGCGAGAAGCCGACGCCGCCGGTCAACGCCGTGGGCGATTTCGGCGGTGGCGGGATGCTGCTTGCCTTTGCGATGAGCGCGGGGCTGCTCCAGGCGAAGACCAGCGGTCAGGGCAGCGTGATCGACTGCGCGATGACCGAGGGCGCGGCGCTGCTGATGTCGATGGTCTGGGGGTTCCGCTCCACCCTGGGCTGGCGCGACGAGCGGGGCGTGAACATCCTCGATACCGGGGCGCATTTCTACGACAGCTACGAGACAGCCGACGGCAAGCATGTCGCGATCGGCGCGATCGAGCCGCAATTCTATGCCCAGCTGCGCAGCGTGACCGGGCTGGATGCCGACCCCGATTTCGATGCGCAGATGAATCCGGCCGCCTGGCCGGCGCTCAAGGACAAGCTGGCGGCGGTGTTCCGGACGAAGACGCGCGAGGAGTGGTGCGCGCTGATGGAAGGGACCGACATCTGCTTCGCGCCGGTGTTGTCGATGGCCGAGGCGCCAGCGCACCCGCATAATGTCGCGCGGGGGGCGTTTGTCGAGCGGGAGGGCGTGGTGCAGCCTGCGCCTGCGCCGCGCTTCTCGGCGCCGGCCTAGCACCCAACCTGGCTGCTCCCCGGCGAAAGCCGGGGTCCAGGGTCACAGGCGGGACGGCAGAGAAACCCTGGGCCCCGGCTTTCGCCGGGGAACAGCAGGGAACACAGCACACCGCCCCCTCAGCTCTCCACCAATTCGACCACCTCGAAATCATAGCTTTCCCAGCCGCGCTGCTTTGCGGCCTCGGCCAGCGCGGCCTTCTTGCCCGTCGCTTCCTTGAGCGACTTGGCGTGGCCCCAGAACACTTCGGTCTTGCCACCGCCGAGATGCGCGACGATGCGCCAGTAATGGGTGAAGGGCGCGTTGGTCGGGCCGATCGTCTTCACATAGCCATCGGCCATGGTCGCGGTGAGGAGGCGCTTCTTCTTTGCCATGCGGCACCCCACATAGCGCAGCGAAACGGAGATTTGCATGACCGACTATCGCAAGACCGACGAAGCCATCGCCGCGCTGACCCCCGAACAGTTCCGCGTCACCCAGCAGAACGGCACCGAGCGCCCGGGCACCGGCCCCCTGCTCTACAACAAGGCGCCGGGCATCTATGTCGACATCGTCTCGGGCGAGCCGCTGTTCGCCTCCTCGGACAAGTTCGAATCCGGCTGCGGCTGGCCGAGCTTCACCAAGCCGATCGCCAATGTGACCGAGCTGCGCGACACGACGCACGGCATGATCCGCACCGAGGTCCGCTCGGCGCATGGCGACAGCCATCTCGGCCATGTGTTCGACGACGGCCCGCTCGACCGCGGAGGCCTGCGCTACTGCATCAACTCGGCCTCACTGCGCTTCGTGCCCAAAGCCGAGATGGAGGCCCAGGGCTATGGCGCCTATCTCGACCAGGTCGAGGACGTCGCCTGACGGCATTGCCCCTCTGCCCAGCCCTCTCCCCGCGAGCGGGGAGAGGGAGAAGTGCTACAACCCCCGCCCGATCACTTCCTTCATGATCTCGTTCGTCCCGCCGAAGATCCGCGAGACACGCGCATCGCGCCAGATCCGGGCGATCGGATATTCGTTCATGTAACCGGCGCCGCCATGGAGCTGGAGCGCGGAATCGATGATCTGCCACTGGGTATCGGTGTGCCAGAGCTTGGCGGCGGAGGCTTCCTCCGGCGTCAGCTCGTGGCGGAGATGCCGGGCGAGCGCCCAGTCGATATGCGCCCAGCCGATCTGCAGCTTCGCCACGAGGTCGGCCAAAGTGAAGCGGGTGTTCTGGAAATCGAACACTGTCTTCCCGAACGCCTTGCGCTCCTTCACGAAGCCGAGCGCCTCGTCGAAGGCGCGCTGGGCGCTGGCCTGGGCGCCGATCGCGATGGTCAGCCGCTCCTGCGGCAGGTTGCGCATCAGATAGGCGAAGCCGCGCCCCTCCTCGCCGAGCATGTTGGTCGCCGGCACGCGGACATCCTCGAAGAACAGCTCGCTGGTGTCGGCGCCGTGCAGGCCGATCTTGTCGAGGTTGCGCCCGCGCGCGAAGCCAGGGCGGTCGGCCTCGACCAGAAACAGGCTGGTGCCCTTCGCGCCGAGCTCCACATTGGTCTTCGCGACGACGATCACGACATCGGCGGTCTGGCCGTTCGAAATATAGGTCTTGGTGCCGTTGATGACATAGTGATTGCCGTCGAGCCGGGCAGTGGTGCGGATCGCCTGCAGGTCGGAGCCCGCCCCCGGCTCGGTCATCGCGATCGCCGCGACCTTCTCGCCCGAGACCATGCCCGGCAGCCATTCGCGCTTCTGCTCTTCCGAACCATAGGCCAGGAAATAATCGGCCAGCACGTCCGACTGGAGGGTGATGCCCGAGGGAACGCGCGCATAGGCGTGCTCCTCGGTGACGATCGCATTGTAGCCGAAGTCGAGGCCCGGGCCGCCATAGGCCTCGGGCACGGTCGGGCAGAGCAGCCCGGCGCTCCCGGCCTTGGTCCAGAAGTCGCGATCGACGATGCCGGCCTCTTCCCAACGGTCGAGATGCGGCACGCCCTCTGCGGCGAGGAAGCGGCGGACGCTCTCGCGGAACAGGGCCTGGCTCTCGTCCTGGCCGGTACGGCGGGCGGTATCGAGCATCAGTTCACCCCCGATCACGGCCGGCCCAATAGGGATCGCGCAGCGCCCGGCGCATCACCTTGCCCGAAGGGGTGCGCGGCAGCGCCTCGACGAAATCGACCGACTTGGGGACCTTGAACCCGCCAATCCGCTCGCGGGCATAAGCGAGGATCGAGGCCTCGTCGGGCTCGGTGCCGGGCCGGGGCACGACCACGGCCTTGACCTCCTCGCCCCATTTCGCGTGCGGCACGCCGATCACCGCGACTTCCTGCACGGCGGGATGGCCGTAGATCGCGCTCTCCACCTCGGCGGGATAGATGTTCTCGGCGCCCGAGCAGATCATGTCCTTGAAGCGGTCGCAGATATAGAGATAGCCATGCTCGTCGAGATAGCCGGCGTCGCCGGTGCGCAGCCAGCCGCCGCCGTCCACCGTCTCCGCCGTGGTCTCGGGCAGGTTCCAGTAGCCGACCATGTTGGCGACCGAGCGGGTCTCGACCTCGCCGACCTCGCGGACGGCGAGCGGGGTCCGCTCGGTCGGGTGGACGACGCGGATCTCGACGCCGGGCATGGGCAGGCCGGCGCTGCGCATCCGCTCGTTGCCGGCGGGATCATGATCCTCGGGTGGGAGGTAGACGATCGTGCCGCAGGTTTCGGTCATGCCATATTGCTGGGCGAAGCCGCAGCCGAACACTTCGGTCGCCTCGCGCAGCAGCTCGAGCGCGATCGGCGAGGCGCCGTAGAGGATGTAGCGCAGCTGGCTGAAATCGGCCTCGCGCACGCCGGGCAGCATCAGCAGCATCTGGAGCGCGGTGGGGACCAGGAACATCTTGGTGACGCCGCCCTGGGCGATCGCGTCCAGCACCGCGGCGGGCACGAACTCGCGGTGGACGATCGAGGTGGCGCCGTTGAAATAGCCGACGATCGCCCAGCCGACCCCGCCGATATGGCCGAGCGGCAGCGCGACGAGATTGACGTCGCCTTCCAGCCACTCGTTCCAGGGCATGGGCTGCGCCATCGAATCGGTGCGGCCGCGCAGCAGATTGGCGTGGCTGAGCATCACGCCCTTGGGCTCGCCGGTGGTGCCCGAGGTGTAGAGCTGCAGCGCGACGTCGCTGGGTTCGACATCGTCGGGGATCGGCTCGGACGGCGCTGCGTCGCGCCAGGCGGCGAAACTGCGGAAGCCGTTAGCGCCGTCCTCCATCGCGATCGTTTCGCGGATCAGGTCGTTGGCGCATTCGGCAGCGCGGCCGATCTGGTCGGGGCCGGCGAAGAGCAGGCTGACCTCGGCATTGCCGAGGATCTTGCAGATCTCGGCGGTGGCGAGGCGCCACTGGATCGGCACCATCACCACGCCCGCTCGGCCGGCGCCGAACAGCAGCTCGAAGAATTCGTCGCTGCCCTTGCCGAGATATGCGATGCGGTCCCCCACCCGGCAACCGGCGGCGCGCAGTGCCCGTGCGACCTGATCACTGCGGCGATCGAGCGTCGCCCAGTCGGTATCGCGCCCCTCGAAGCGCGTCGCGATCGCCTGGGGGCGGTGCCGGGCATGATAGGCGGGGATGTCACCCAGCCGGGGCATCGCCTCGTACTCGATCCAGCCCGACGAGGCTTCTGCAACCAGTGACTCACCCATATGCCGCTCCTCTCCGAGCCGGTTCGAACCGCGGGGCGTTATCGCCTTCCAGCATTGTTTAATCGCTTGATTAAGCGATTCGCAAGTCAGGCGTCGGTTTCGGGCTTCACCAGCACGCTGCGCATCAGCAGATCGGTGACGTGCACGGCATAGGCCTTGCGCAGATCGTCATCGATGTCGTCGACGCCGAACGCATATTTGAGCGAGTGTCGGCCGATGAAGAGATGGTCGCACATGCCGATCAGCGAGAAATAGAACAGCATCGGATCGATCCTGCGGAACAGCCCCTCGGCCTCGCCCTGCTCGAGGATCGCCTTCTGCGCCGCCGCCAGCGGGCGGCTGAACCGCTCCGAGATGAAGCGCGCCGTCTCGCTGTCGGTCTCCACCGCCAGCGCGGCGACGAGGCGATTCATATAGGGATAGCGATAATAGACCTTGATGATGCCGTGGATGTGATGCCGCAGCTTCTGCCCGGCATCCATGTCGGCCTTCACCAGCCGCTCGAGATCGTCGAACGTGCCGCCGGCATCGCGCTCGAGCAGCGCCATGAACATGCCGAGCTTGCTGCCGAAATGATAGCGGATCAGCGCGGCGTTGAGCCCCGATTTCTCGGCGATGTCCGCGAAGGTGATGTCGACGGTGTTGCGCTCGATCATCAGCGCGCTGGTCGCGTTGAGCAACTGATCCGCCGAGCTTGCCTCGATCCGCCCGACCGGGACTTTTGCCTTGCTTGCCATTTCCGTACCTTAACCGGCGCGACACCGCCGCGCCAACCTCCCATCCTTGTCAGTTCGGCCGCGCAAAGCCCAGCGCCACCGCGCGCTGCACGGTGCGCAGCCGGCCATTCTCGCCCAGCCGGCTGCTCGCGCGGCGCATGTGGAAGCGGATCGTCGGCACCGACAGGCCGAGGATCGTGCCGATCTCGCCATCCGTCTTCCCCGCCGCGGCGAGCTTGAGGCACTGGACCTCGCGCCGCGTCAGCCGGTGCTGGACGATCTCGGTCGAGGCGTCCGGCCCGGCATTGCAGGTGGCGATGAAGCGCAGCGCGAGCGGATGCAGCACCGAAGCCTCGCGCTCGAAGATCGCATCGACATCGAGCCCGGGCGTGGTCGATGCCCATACCACCGCACCGATCACCCCGGCAGGCAGATGGACGGGCGCAACGATCGCGCTTTCCACCCGATAGCTGCGCTGCATCGCCTCGCGCTCGATCTGCGGCTCGATGCGCAGCGGACGCCAGCTGCGGATCCGGCCCTGGTCGTAATAGAAAGGCTCGGCGAGATGCCGCGCGACCGAGACGATCGCGTTGCGCAGCGCGAAATCGCCCTGCGCCCAATAGGCACCGGCATCATGGGTGAACTCGAACAGCGCGCTGACCGGCGTACCGTCCGCCAGCTGCACCGGCCGGGCGCTGCTGATATCGGCACAGGCGGCGATCAGCGGCAGGCCCATGCGGCGACCATGCTCGACGATCCGCCCGGCCAGTTCATAGGGCATGTTCTCTGTGTCGCCGGCCATATCCGCCCCTGTCACATGCGATAGCTGCACAGCGCCTTCCCTAAAGCTAATTATTCAAACAAACAACAGCCGGAAATCGACCCCGAAAACCTGGGCGGCGCGGCGACATGGAGGGGAAGAGGGATATGGCGATCAAGGCAGGCTTGCTGATGGGATCCGCGCTCGGGCTGTTGCTCGCCGCACCCGCGCTCGCGCAGGAAGTGCAAGAGGCGCCCGCGCCCAAAGCGGAGGGTCCGCAGAGCAAGAGCGACGAGATCGTCGTGACTGCCCAGCGCCGCTCCGAATCGATCAACAAGGTGCCGCTGGCGGTGCAGGCGCTGTCCGCCGACACGCTGAAGGACCTGCAGATCACCGATGTCGAGTCGCTGGCCAGCTCGGTCCCGGGCCTGCAGGTCGCCCCCGCCTATTCGGGCGTGCCGATCTTCACGCTGCGGGGCATCGGCTTCAACACCACCAACATCACCGCCACTTCGACCGTCGGCATCTACCAGGACGAGCTGGCCTATCCCTATCCGTCGATGGCGGGCGGGCCGATCTACGACCTGGAGCGCGTCGAAGTGCTCAAGGGGCCGCAGGGCACGCTCTATGGCCGCAACACCACCGCCGGCCTGATCGACTTCATCACTGCCAAGCCGGGCAAGGACTTCGCCGCGGGCGGCACGATCGAGGGCGGCAACTACAAGACCTATAATGTCGAAGCCTATCTGAACGTGCCGCTGGGCGACAATGCCGCGCTGCGCATCTCGGGCCGCGACGAGAATAGCGACGAGGGCTGGCAGATCGACCAGAGCCGCGGCGAGAAGCTGGGCAAGGTCAAGCGCTGGGGCGCCCGCGCCTCGCTGAGCTTCCAGCCGTCGAGCAAGTTCGAAGGGCTGATCACCGTCTCGGGCTGGCGCGACCGTTCGGACACCCAGGCGGGCCAGGCGATCAGCCTGAACCTGACCAACCGGCTCTCCGCCGCCGCCCCAGCCGTGGGACCGGGCGACTTCAATTCGGCGGCCTTGCTCGCCTATCTGCAGAACAACCAGCCGACCAAAGCGAGCGACGCCGGCTGGCAGCCCGCCCCGGCCCGAGCCGCCACGGTCGGCCTTGCCACCGGCATGGGGCCGCCGCGCGCCAAATCCGACTTCGTCTCGGCCCAGATGCGGCTGACCTGGTCGCCCAATGATCAGCTCTCGGTGATCTCGCTGACCGGCTATAACGACTTCACCCGCAAGGACGTGGTCGATTTCAGCGGCGCGCCCTGGGAGATCGTCTCGACGCAATATGACGCACGGATCAAGTCCTTCTCGCAGGAGCTGCGCTTCGAGGGGAACGGCCCGGGCTTCCGCTGGACGGTGGGCGGCTATTTCGCCCATGACGATCTGCGCGAGAACAGCCGATTCCTGATCGGCGAGAACAGCTCGGTCGTCTATCTGCGCCTCGCCGCGCTGGGCATCCTCGCCAATCCGGTGACCAATGCGGTGTTCAACAGCGCCGGCTATACCCCCGCCCAGGTCGCCATCGGCTTCCGCGAGGGCGCGGGCCGGGCGAAGGGCTATAACGAGACCTATAGCGGCTTCGCCACCACCGAGCTCGACTTGGGCAGCGGCTTCAAGATCAATGCCGGCGCACGCCTGGGCATCGATCATGGCGAGCTGGACGGCTGCTCGGTCGACTATAACGGCAACTACCTGCCGATCGTGAACACCGCGGGCCGCGCGGTGATCTTCCAGAGCTATGGCGTGCTCGCGCCGATGGTGCAGAAGGACGGCTGCACCACCTATGATCCCGTCACCAACACCGACACGCTGGTCCATTCGGTGCTCGACGAGAGCAACTTCTCGGGCCGCTTCTCGCTCAATTACCAGGCGGCGCCGGGCACCCTGCTCTACGCTTCGATCGCGCGCGGCGTGAAGTCGGGCGTGGTGCCGATCGTGCCGGCCAACCGCGCGGTGCAGTTCACGCCCGCCCGGCAGGAAAAGCTGACTGCCTATGAAGCCGGCATCAAGACCGCGGTCGGCGGCCGCTTCGCCCAGGTGAATGTCAGCGGCTTCTACTACGACTATACCGACAAGCAGTTCAGCTCGTACGTTGCCGATCCGACCTTCGGCGCGCTGCAGCGGCTGGTGAACATCCCCAGCTCGCATGCCTGGGGCATCGACGGCGAGATCACGCTGCGGCCCTCGCCGGCCTTCACCCTCGCCTGGAACGCGACCTATCTGAAGACCAAGATCACCGACTATACCGGCGCCAATGCGGCGGGCATCCCGACCAACTACGACGGCTCGGAATTCTCGTTCGCGCCGGAATTCTCGACCAGCGGCACCGCGACGCTCAACCTGCCGATCTCGTCGAGCCTGAACTTCCAGGCGACGGCCAACGCGACCTATCAGAGCGAGACGCACAGCGACTTCGGCGAGGATCCGCTGTTCCGGATCAAGGGCTATGCGTTGGTAAACGGCAGCATCGGCGTGGCCAGCGCCGACGGGAAATGGGGCCTGACGATCTGGGCGCGCAACCTGACCAACGAATATTACTGGACCTCGGTAGTCGACAACCAGAACCTCAACGTCCGATATGCCGGGCGTCCGCGTACCTTCGGCGCCTCGCTGACCGCCGGCTTCTGACCGTTCCGATGCGCGAGCAGGCCATTCCGCTTCCCCCCGGCCCCGCGCCCGCCGCGGCGCCGGGCGGAAAGCGTATCCTGCCCCGCATCGACTACGCCATTCCGCCGGGCGCACCGGCGCTCTACCCGCCAGACTCGGTGGCCTGGGCGGTGTTCAAGAACCCCGTCGCCTTGTTCGTCGGGGGGATCGCGGCGGTGCTGCTCGAGCTGAGCGAGCCCCGGGTGCGATCGGGGGTTTGGGAGCATTCGATCTTCCCGACCGATCCGCTCACCCGGCTGCAGCGCACCGGCTATGTCACCCATGTCAGCGTCTATGCCCCCGCCAATGTCGCCGCCAGGGTGATCACCGGGGTGACGCGGATGCACGAGCGGGTGCGCGGGACGACGCCCGGCGGCGCGGCCTATCACGCGAACGATCCCGAGCTGCTCGACTGGGTGCAGTGTACGGTCGGGTTCGGCTTCATGGAAGCCTATTCGGCCTATTGCCGCACGCTGACCCTTGAGGAGAAGGACCGCTCCTACCGCGAGGCCAAGCCCTCGGCCGACCTGTTCCTCGCGCACGGCGCGCCGCTGTCGGTCGTCGAGCAGCAGGCGCAGTTCGAAGCGATGCGGCCGAAGCTGGAGTCGCATGCGATCATCGGCCAGTTCCTCGACATCATGCTGCGCACAAAGGGCATGCCGCTGCCGCTGCGCCCTTTCCAGGGAATGATGGTGCGCGCAGCGATCGCGCTACTGCCGGACTGGACACGGAAGACGCTCGAGTTGGGCGGCGAGAAGTGGCGTCTGCGCGGCTGGGAGCGTCGTACCGTGCGCGCCTTCGGCGCGCTGTTCGAGCGTTTGCCGATCCCGGGCACGCCCCCGGTCGAGGCCAGCAAGCGGCTCGGCCTGCCCGCCAATTATCTCTATCGCCGCCGGAAAGCCTGATGCCCGAGAGTTTCGAAGCCGATTACGTGATCGTGGGCGCCGGCTCGGCGGGCTGCGTACTCGCCGACCGGCTGAGCGCCGATGGCCGCAACCGCGTGCTGCTGCTCGAGGCGGGCGGCGACGACCGTCCCTTGCGCGAGCGCGGCCAGTTCCTGTCCAACCTGATGATCCACGTCCCCGTCGGCTATGCGCAGACGCTGAAGGACCCCAAGGTCAACTGGCTCTACCGCACCGAGCCGGACGCGGGCACCGAGGGCCGCCGCCATATCTGGCCGCGCGGCAAGGTGCTGGGCGGGTCCTCCTCGATCAACGGGCTGCTCTATGTCCGCGGCCAGCGTGCAGACTATGACGGCTGGCGGCAGATGGGCTGCACCGGCTGGGCATGGGATGACATCGCCCCCTATTTCCGCCGCTCCGAGGACCAGCAGCACGGCGCTTGCGAGACCCACGGCGCCGGAGGCCCGCTGAGCGTGACCGATCCGGCCGGCTCGCATCCGGTGTCCGAGGCGGTGGTCCAGGCCTGCGAGGCGCTCGGCCTGCCCCAGCGCGACATCAACGGGCCGGAACAGGAGGGTGTCGCCTGGTATCAGCTCACGGTGCGGAATGGGCGGCGCTGCTCGGCGGCGGTGGCCTATCTCCATCCGGCGATGCAGCGGCCGAACCTGCGCGTGGTCACCCATGCCCAGGCGACGCGCGTGGTGATCAGCGAAGGCCGGGCGACCGGCGTGGAGTTCGTGCGAGGCGGCGAGCGACTGGTGGCGCAAGCCGCACGCGAAGTGATCCTGGCGGGCGGCGTGATCAACTCGCCGCAGCTGCTCCAGCTCTCGGGCATCGGGTCGGGCGACTTGCTGCGCGAACAGGGCATCGCGGTGGTGCGCGACCTGCCCGGCGTGGGCGAGAACCTCCAGGACCATCTGCTGATCTCGGCCAATTACCGGCTCAAGCCGGGCACCGTCTCGGTCAACGAGTTAAGCCGGGGCCTAAGGCTGCTCGGCGAAGTCGCGCGCTATGCAGTGGCGCGCAAGGGGCTGCTGACGCTTTCGGCCGCCCACATCGCCGCCTTCTGCCGCTCGCGGCCCGACCTCGCCTCGCCCGACATCCAGTTCCACATCCTGCCCGCGACGGTGGACGGCGATGCGCTGGCACGGCTGCAGAAGATGCAGCTGGAGAAGCTGCCGGGGATCAGCATCGCTGCGTGCCAGCTCCGCCCGGAATCGCGCGGAAGCGTTCGCATCCGCTCGACCGACCCGCTGGCGCCGCCGCGGATCACGCCCAACTACCTGAGCGATCCGCTCGACCAGGAGGTCATCGTCGCCGGGCTGCGCTGGGGGCGGCGGATCGCGGCACAGCAGCCGCTGGCGGATTTCATCGAGCATGAGCTTCAGCCGGGCGCCGAGCTGCAGACCGACGCAGAACTGCTCGCTCATGCCCGGCGGGCGGGGACGACGCTCTATCATCCGGTCGGCACCTGCATGATGGGGCATGGTCCGCGCGCGGTGGTCGATCCCGAGCTGCGCGTGCACGGCGTGGCGGGGCTGCGCGTGGTCGATGCCAGCATCATGCCGCGGATCGTCTCAGGGAACACCAACGCGCCGACGATCGCGATCGCGGAGAAGGCCAGCGACATGATCCTGGCGGCAGCGAAGGCGCGGGTGGCGGCGTAGCGCTGGCCGCACGGACCCCACCCTCCACCAGCCGTCATCCCGGCGGAAGCCGGGATCTCGTGCGGCTCTTGTCCCGCCGTTCGCGCCTTCGCCTGAGATCCCGGCTTTCGCCGGGATGACGGTTACTTTTCAAGCTCGCGCCTGATCGCGTCCCCATCCGCATCGATCCCCGGCGGCACCGCCCCCTCCGGCACGCCCCGCGCGCCGAAGCGGATCGGGAGCGGCATCTCGACATACGCCCCCTCTTCCGGATGGCTCCGCGCCCGGAAGAAGCCCGTCGCGGCAAGATGCGGATCTTCGCGGATCGTATCGAGATCGCGCACCGGCATGCAGGGCACGCCGCCGGCGTTGAGGATCCGCACCCACTCCGCGCTGGTCTTCGCCGGGGTGTACCGCGCGATCTCGCAATAGAGCGCGCTGATGTTGCGCAGCCGGTCCATCGGCGTGGCGAAGCGCGAGTCCTCGAAAACCTCGGTCGCGCCGAGCAGCTCGAACAGCTTCGCGATCGTTGCCGGGGTGTAGGGCACGATGCTGACATGGCCGTCGGCGGTCGGGAAAGGCTGGCGGTTCGGGTCGATCTGGCGCGGATAGCCGGCAGGCTCGAGCGGCGGATCGAAGGTGGCGCCGAACAGATGCTCCTGCAGCATGAAATGCGCAAAGCTCTCGAACAGCGGCACCTCGACGAACTGCCCCTCCCCGCTGCGCAGCCGGTGGACCAGCGCACCGAGCACCGCCTGGGCGCCGTAGAGCCCCGCAACCTTGTCGGCGATCAGCGAGGGCAGGTAGCGCGGGGCGGGATTGCCGTCGGCGCGGGGTAGCAGCGTGGCGGTGCCGGTCGCAGCCTGGATGACATCGTCATAGGCCTGGAGGCCCTCATACGGTCCGCCCGAGCCGAAGCCCTGGCAATGGACATAGACGATGCCCTCGCGCAGCCCGCGCACCGCTTCATAGCCGAAGCCGAGCCGCTCCATCGCCTCGCCGCGGACATTGTGGATGAACACGTCCGCGGTGGCGAGCAGGCGACGCATCGTCTCGGCGTCTTCACCCACCTTGAGGTCGAGCGCGATCGCGCGCTTGCCGCGGTTGAGCGTGCAGTGCACCGGCCCCATCTGCCGCGCCGCAGCCCGGGATCGTCCGAACTGGCGGGTCTGGTCGCCGCCCGGCGCTTCGACCTTGATCACCTCGGCGCCCATGTCGGCGAGCATCTGGGTGGCGTAGGGGCCGAAGACGATCGTCGTCATGTCGACGATACGGATTCCCTCCAGCATTTTCATGACTGGGCCGCCTTGGCGCGGGCAAAGGCGGGGCGGGTGCGCAATCGCTCCCAATAGCCGGCGATGCGCGGCGAACCGCCGTCGCCGATCCGGACGAACTCGGCGAGCATCAGCGCATAGCCGACCGAGATGTCTGCCGCGGTGAACCGGTCGCCCGCGACATAGTCGGCGCTGGCGAGCATCGCGTCGAGGCCGCGCAGGCGGGCGAGATACCATTGGCGGTAATCGTCGGCGACCTGGGGCAGGCGCCGGTCCTCCGGCTCGAACATCGCGTAGCGCAGCACCAGAGTTTGCGGGAAGGTGAGCGTCGCCTCGCCGAAGGAGAGCGCGTCGAGATAGGCCGCATAGCCCGGCTCGCCCGGACCCACCGCAAACCGCCCGTCCCCGCGCGTGGTGGCCAGATAATGGCAGATCGCGGCGGACTCGGTCATCCGGGCATCGCCTTCGAGGAAGAGCGGGATCGTGCCAAGCGGATTGAGCGCCAGATACTCGGGCGCGCGGTCGCGCGGGGGAAAGGGCAGCAGCTCGAGCCTGTATTCGACCTCCAGTTCCTCGAGCATCCACAGCACCCGGAACGAGCGCGCATCGCGGCAATGATAGAGAGTGGCGGTCATTTCGGGCTCCACGCGCCTTGCTCGGTGATCGTGCCGATCAGGCCGACCGGAAAGCGTGCATCGCCGGCGATCAGGGCGAGTGTCTCGCTATCGTCGGCCGGAATGGTGGCGAGGGTACGGGCGCCGTCGAGGGTGCGCAGCACCACCACGCCGCGATCGACCGAGCCGTCGCGCTGATAGAGGATCGTCGCGCTTTCGAGCGTCGCCGGGCCGGGCTCGGGCTCGATCAGATCGGGCACCGGCCCGCGCCGGGAGTCGGCTGCAGCCTGGACCGAATAGTCCGGGGCGATCGGTGCGCCGGGTTCGCCGGAAAGCACCAGCGCATGATGCTTGGTGACGAACTCGCCCTGGCCGTAGAGCAGCCCGGTGCCGCCGCCGCGCAGGTTGCGCACCATCGCGCAGGCGGCGTGCAGCATGTAGTTGCTGAGCGGCCCGCCGAAGAAGGTGAGCCCGCCGGTTACGCTCGGCTCGACATCGGGACCCAGGCCGAGGCTGCGCCGCGCCATCTTCGGGACGCAGGGGAAGCAGGAATAGAGTTCGAGCGCGTCGAAACCTTGGGGCGCCAGCGCCGATGCCGCCGCGAGCACCGCGTCCTGCGCGGGGCTGGCGGCAAAGCCGTCGCGGGCGAGGAAGTCGCGCGGCTCGCTAGCCGCTGCGCCGCCGAGGATATGGACGAGGCGATCGTCGGGAATGCCGGCTGCCCGCGCCACTTCCAGGCTGGTGACGATCACCGCGGCACCCTGGTTCACCGCCGGATTGGCGACCATCAGCTTGGTATAGGGCCAGGCGATCAACCGGTTGGCCTCGCTGGGCGTGACGATCTCGTCCGCACGCGGGGCCTTGCGCATCCACGCGCGGGGGTTCGCGGCGGCGACGGTGGCGTAGCGGGCCCAGAGTGCCCCGGACTCCGCCCGCGCTTCTGCCGGCGACTGGCCCCAGGCGGCGGCGCTGGCCATCTCGAAGAGCGGATAGACCTGGGTTGGCGTCGACAGGCCATGCCGCAGCGCCAGCGGATGGACGATATCCGCCCCGCGCAACGGCGAGGGCGCGTCCTTCGCGAACGGCGTCCAGGGCGGCATCTCGCCTTCGCGCTTCGCCCGTGCTGCGCTGTGTTGCGCCTCGGCGCCGCAGATCAGCGCGACCTTGCTCTCGCCCCGCGCGATGCGCAACGCCGCTTCGTGGATCAGGCGGACCGGTGATTCCCCGCCCACTTCGTGATTGGCGCGCAGGGCCGGCGCGATCCCCAGTTCCGCGCACAAGGACGCCGCAGCATCGGCATAGCGCCAGCTGACGATGCTCACCACGTCGAGCGCATCGACCTGGGCGAGCAGCCCGCCGCCGGCGTCTTCCCCAGCGGCGCGCGCGGCGTCGGCCATCAGCGCCAGCGGCTCCTTCGCCGAACTGATCGCAAAGGGGCGGTCGATCGATTCCCCGATGCCCAATATCACCGGCGTGTCTGGCGCCATCTTCCTCTCCCTGGTCGCCTGCCCGGTATCGCCGTGCACACCTCCCCGCGGAACTATCACTAGCGATAGCAGCGCATTTCCGCGGTTCGGCTATGCTGCGCATCGGAGAGCGGAAACCGCTTCCGAGGAGAGAGGATCGAATGCATCCCTGCGTCCACGCCGAAACCGCACCGGAGAAGCCCGCGCTGATCCTGGCCGAGACGGGCGAGAGCCTGAGCTATGGCGCGCTCGAAGCGCGTTCGAACCAGGCGGCGCAGCTGTTCCGCGCGCTGGGCTTCCAGCCGGGCGACGCGGTGGCGGTGCTGCTCGAGAATCATTTCCGCTTCCTCGAGATCGCCTGGGGCGCGCAGCGCGCGGGGCTGTATTTCGTCGCGGTCTCCTCGCGGCTGACGGCGAGCGAAGCCGCGTTCATCCTCAAGGACAGCGGCGCGCGGGCGCTAATCTCCTCGTCGGCTCTGGCATCGGTGGCGAGCGCGGTGGCGACGGAGGTGGCGCTGGACGATGTCGCGCTGTTCATGCTCGACGGCGCCGTGCCGCCCTTCCGCAGCTGGGAAGCCGAGGCCGGCGCGATGTCCGATACGCGCATCGCAGACGAGCGGGCGGGCACCGACATGCTCTATTCGTCGGGCACCACCGGCCGGCCCAAGGGCATCCGCCCGCAGCTGCCCGAGACCGACATCACCATGCCCAACGCGATGGTCGGCATCGCCCGGCACGCCGCGGTGGATGCCGACACGATCTACCTCTCCCCCGCCCCGCTCTATCATGCGGCCCCCCTGCGCTGGTGCATGGCGGTGCACCGGCTGGGCGGTACCGTGGTGGTGATGGACAAGTTCGACCCCGAGCGCGCGCTGGCGCTGATCGAGCGGCACAAGGTGACGCATGCACAGTGGGTGCCCACCCATTTCATCCGTATGCTCAAGCTGCCCGAGGAAGCGCGCAGCCGCCACGACCTGACCTCGCTGCGCATGGCGATCCATGCCGCGGCACCCTGCCCGGTACCGGTCAAGCAGGCGATGATCGACTGGTGGGGGCCGGTGCTGCTCGAATATTATGCCGGGACCGAGGGCAATGGCCTGACGATGATCGGCGCGAAGGACTGGCTGACGCATCCGGGTTCGGTCGGCCGGGCGGTACTGGGCACGATCCGGATCTGCGACGAGGAAGGCGAGCCGCTGGCGCCAGGCGAGACGGGTCTCGTCCATTTCGAAGGCGGGCCGGGCTTCCACTATCACAACGATCCAGAGAAGACCGAGGCGGCCGCGAACAAGCATGGCTGGACCACGCTCGGCGATGTCGGCCATGTCGATGCCGAGGGCTATCTCTATCTCACCGACCGCAAGAGCTTCATGATCATCTCGGGCGGCGTGAACATCTATCCGCAGGAGATCGAGAATCTGCTCGTGCTGCACCCCAAGGTGGCGGACGTCGCGGTGATCGGGGCGCCGCATGCCGATATGGGCGAGCAGGTGGTGGCGGTGGTGCAGCCGGCGGAAGGCGTCGCGCCTTCGCCCACGCTGGCCGAGGAATTGGCCGAGTGGCTGGCGCCGCAGCTCTCCCGGGTGAAGCAGCCGCGGCGGATCGACTTTATCGAGGAACTGCCGCGGCATCCGACGGGGAAGCTGTACAAGCGGCTGTTGCGGGATCGCTATTGGGAGGCGACCCAGGAACCTGCTCTCGGCTAATACCGTCATCCCCGCCTTCGCGGGGATGACGATTAGAGGCTGCCCTCGCAGCCCCACCATCTCACAGCGTCTTCAGATACTCGATCAGCGCCAGCCGTTCGGCGTCGGTAAGCGACTGGGTGAAGGTGTGGCCGCCATTGCTGTCGCCATAGAGGTTGCTGTTGAACGTCATGCGCGAGCGGATCTGCGCGTCGGTGATCGGCGGCGGCGTCTGGTAGGCCAGGTTCAGATAGGGCCCGACCGCGTTGGAGAAGGCCGAATAGAAGCGATCCGGCGTCGCCATGCCGTTGGCGCAGGGCAGATAGGTCGGCGAGGACTGGGCGTTGCAGTTCAGCGCCTCGTACTTCCAGCCGAGCTTGGCGAAATCGTACGACGCGTAGCTGTAATCATAGCCCTGGTTCTTGCCGCCGATGCCGGCCGCCGAATAGGGCCGCTTCCAGATCGCCGGGCGGTCCGACGGCTTGAGCACGCCCCAGATGTCCGGGACGCTGCCATTGTGGAGGAACGGGCCCGAGGCCCAAGCGCCATAGAGCGGCGGCGAGACATAGCCCTTGGGCTCGACCCATTCGTTCGGCCCGAGCGGCGAATAGATCGGCCCGCCATTGTCATAGACCGCGCGATAGACCCGGCGGATCGAGCTCGCGAGCAGCGATTCGACCGGATAGCCATACCAGCTCGGGCTGAGCGAGTTGTACGCCCACCAGCTGCTGTTCCACGCCCGGCGCTGGCGCGGATCGGCGAACAGGTTGAAGCGGCGCGGATCGGTCTGGATCGTCGCGATCGGCGTGACGTTGCCCGGCAGGCCCTTGAGCCGCGGATCGGGCAGATAAGCGGTGTCGCTGGCATAGCGCGGCGAATAGACGCCGTGGCAGCTCGCGCAGGAGCCGTTACCCGGCTGGCGCGGGATCTCGACATTGGCCCCGTTCGCCCAGAGGTCGCGCTCATGGAACACCACCGCGCCCTGCTCGGCGAGCGGCCGGTCGATCGTGCCCGGATATTTGGGCGCCGACAGCGAGAGCAGGAAATTGTTGATGTCCTCGAACTCGGTGTCGAGCGCGCGCCGGCCCGAGGCATCACGGGTGATCGAGGCGACGCCGAACGCCATCTCCGAATGGACATTGTCGGAGGTGAGCGAGCCGTCCCAGAATTGCCGCGTCTTGAAGGCGCGGTTGAACCAGTTGGGTGCCTTGGTCATGCCGCCCGCCGGCGTGTCGGGCGTATATTCGAGCAGGCTCGGCGCGAGCTGCAGCGTGTCCATGTCGAACAGGGCCGGCAGCAGCGTGATCAGCCCGATCGCGTCGCTGGAGCCGCGCCCGTCGCTCCACGGGATCGGCAGCGCGAGGCCGAGCCAGGTGACCGGGCTGGTGCGGAACAGGTCCGAGGCGAGCAGGCCCGCGTCATTGGCGCTGTTGGCCAGGCCCCAGGTGAAGCCCGCCTCGTTCGTCGTGCCGAGGCGCGAATCGTGACAGGCCGAGCAGGATGCAGTGATCGTGCTCGTCCATTTGCCGTCGTCGCCCTTGCCCTGGACCAGGCCGAGGGGGAGCTGGCCCGAGCCGCCATTGGTGGTGTTCGGGTTCTCGCCTGGCAGCGGATAGGGATTGCGGAACGGCGCAGGATAGAAGCCGTAGCGCTTCTCGACCTGCTCGTTGAAGTCGGCGGGCTTGGCGCTGAGGCCCCAGACCGCCCAGAGCCGGTCATAGTCCTGGGCCAGCGAGAAGGGCAGGAAATATTGCCGCGTCTCAAGGTTCTGCCGGCCCCGCGCGACGCTGGCGCGCCAGGCGCCGCAGGTGGTGGGACGCGGCGGCAGGCGCTTCACATAGGGCGCCGGCGGATTGTGCAGATCGGTGAAGAAGGAATTGAAGCGGACCGCGCCGTTGGGATTGCTGTTCACGCTCGGGGTGATCAGCGTGCGCGGATCGACCGGCAGCGGCGTCGCGTCCGACTTGCCGTTGCAGCCGGCGGCCAGCGGCGAGCGGATCGCGCCTTCGTCGAGCAGCGGCTGGGTCTGCGCCAGCGCGGCGGGGGCAAGCGCGAGCGGTATCGCAGCGCTCGCGAGCAGGGCAGTCCAGTTGGCCATCGCACCTCTCCCATGTCGCCGGGCATCGCGCGGACGGGCCGCTGTGCCAGCATTTGATCGGAAAATGCTGCGGGGGTGCGCGGGCGGCAAGCTGGCGAACGTGGCAGGTTCTTGGGGGACTCCCCTTACCGTCACCCCGGCCTTGTGCCGGGGTCCACCGGGAGGCATTGGCTGGACAAGAGGCTCTTGCAGCGTTGCTTGCGGCTTGGTGGACCCCGGCACAAGGCCGGGGTGACGAGATATTCGCCGAGGAGCAGCTAGGCCCAGCGGCGCCTGCGTCGCGACGCCCTACAACCGCGTCAGCGGCCTTCCTTCCGTCCCCAGGCACTGCCCGGAGCGACGCGCATCCATCGTCATCGTCACCGAGACCTTGCCCGCCGCGCCCGCCTGCTGCGCGCTCTGGCTGTCGGTGGTGACAACGAGCTTGTATTTGTCGCGGCCATAGCTGCCCGACATCGCCATCGAGCGGGTACCCATCTGATCGGTGCAGCGCAGCACCCCGTCGATCCGGCCCTTCCCCATCGCGAAACGCTCGTAACGACACGCCTGGTTCTCCTCGCCGACATAGAAGGCGCCCTTCTTCACGTCCTCGGCAGTGAGGCAACTGGCGGCGGTCTGGGGCCGGCGCATCTGCGCCTTGAGCTTCTCGGTGAACGCCGCCGGCATGCCGGGCGCATCGACCTGGTTAAGGGTGATCTTCGTCTCCCAGCGCCCGGGCTGGGCGAAGTCGCCGCCGGCCGCGACCCTGCGGATCTGCTCCGCCACGACCGCCCCGGATTCATTGCGCAGATCGACGCTCGAACCCCAGTCGCAGGCGGCCACGAGCAACAGGAAGGGGATCGCCGATCCGAAACGAAACCGCGTCATCCAACTCTCCCATTTCGCTCCGTTTTCCGGCTTTCGGAGCCCGTTCATTTGCTGCAGACCATCGCCTGCCGGCAGAACAGATCAAGCTGGTACCCGTCACAGGGTTTCGGGAGAGAGGCATGGCGATCGAGCGCGACCGGGCGTGGGCGGAGACCAATTCGCTGATCGAGGCAGTGCGCGAGGCGGGGATCGAGATCGGCCTGCCCTTCGTCGCGGCGCAGGGCGACATCGCCGATCCCGAGCCGATGCGCGATGCCGATGGCCGCCCCTATGCCGAAACGCATTTCCAGTGGCTCGATCCGACCGACCATTATTGGCACAATCGCCGCCTCGCGCTGCACGCCCCTTTCCTCCAGGCCGCGCGGGTGATGGCGGAGCCGTGCTTCTATGCGGGCGGAAAGCTCGGCACATGGCGGAGCAGCGCGCTGCTCGACGCGATCGACTGCCGGCAGGTGACCGCGACCACCGGCATTGCCGCGGCGATCATCGCGCCAGTGCATCTGCCCCGAGCGATCGTCGGCGCGGTGGTATGGGCAGCGCGTGAGCCGGTCGCGGTCGAGACGGTGTTCGCGAAGCACGCGGTGCGGCTGCAGGGGCTGGCGCTCAAGCTGGTCGCCAGCCATGCCGAGGCCTCGTCCCGCCTGCGCGCGCCCGCCGCGCCGATGGTGCTGACCCGGCGCGAAGTCCAGTGCCTGCGCTGGGCGGCAGCGGGCAAGACCGACGGCGAGATCGGCATCATCCTGTCGCTCTCCACCTCCACGGTGCGCTTCCACCTGCGCAATGCGGGGTCGAAGCTGGGCAGCACGGGGCGGGCGCAGGCGATCCAGATCGCCGCGGGGCTGGGGTTCGTCAGCGCGCGGTAGTGGGCCCCATACGTTCATCCCGTCACCCCGGCCTTGTGTCGGGGTCCACCGGGAGGCACATGCTGGACAAGAGGTTCCTGCCGCAGTGCGCAGGCTTGGTGGACCCCGGCACAAGGCCGGGGTGACGAAAGAGGGGCCGGGCCGCCCTAGCACTTCTCGCAGTTGTCGCATCCGCCTGCTTCGCCAAGGCTTTACCGGTGGAGGACCGCCGGTGAATTTCGACCTTTCCGAAGACCAGACGATGCTGCGCGATATGCTGCAACGCTATCTGCGCGAACAATATGACTTCGAGACACGGCGCGCCCGGGTAAATGCCGGGCGCGGGCAGGACAGGATGCTGTGGCAGGGTCTGGCCGATCTCGGCATTCTCGCCGTGCTGCTGCCCGAGGTGGCGGGCGGGCTCGGGGGCGGGCCGGTCGAGACGATGGTGGTGATGGAGGCGCTGGGCGAGGCACTGGTCGCCGAGCCCTTTCTCGAGACGGTCGTGATCGGCAGCGCGCTGCTCCAGGCGCATGATTCCGAACTGCTCCCCGGAATCGCCAGCGGCACCGTCCGCATCGCAGCATCGCTCGAGCCCGCCGCGCTTGCCGCCGAGCCGGCACCGGGCGGCTGGCGCCTCGCCGGTCGGGCGCCGGTTGTCATCGCCGCGCCGGGGGCCAGCCACCTGATCCTCGCAGCGCGTACTTGGGGCGACGGCCGGTCGCTGTTCCTGATCGAAGCCGGCACGCCCGGCATCACCCTGCACGGCTACCAGCTGATCGACGACCGCCCGGCCGCCGATCTCGACATCGACGCGCACCTGCCCCCCGAAGCGCTGCTCGGCGCCCCCGGCACCGCTGGCCCGCTGATCGAGACGGTGCTCGATACCGCCCGCGCCGCGCTCTGCGCCGAGGCGGCGGGCGTGCTGCGCCGGATGCTCGACGACACGGTGGCGTTCGCCAAGCAGCGCCGCCAGTTCGGCCAGCCGCTGGCGAGCTTCCAGGCGCTGCAGCACCGGATGGTCGACATGTTCCTGGCGCTGGAGCAGGCGGTTTCGGCGAGCCATCTCGCCACGCTCAACCTCTCCGCCCCGCCCAAGACGCGCGCCCGCGCGGTCGCCGCGGCCAAGGCGACGATCGGCAAGGCGGCGCGCTTCATCGGCGAGAATGCGGTGCAGCTCCACGGCGCGATGGGGATGACCGACGAGCTGGCGGTCGGGCACTACTTCAAGCGAGCGACGGTGATCGCGCAGAGCTTCGGCAGCACCGATGCGCAGGTGGCGCGCTATGCGGCGCTGATGCGGGCGGCCTGAGCGGGGAGCGGGAACGCCCAATAACCGTCATCCCGGCGAAAGCCGGGATCTCGCGCGGCTCTTGTCCTGCGCCGTCGCCTGAGATCCCGGCTTTCGCCGGGATGACGGATTGTGGCGGCTATAGCCCCAGCACCACCTTGGCCAGGATGTTGCGCTGGATCTCGTTCGATCCGGCGTAGATCGAGCCCGCCCGCTCGTTGAGGTAGCGCAAAGGCGCCAGCGCCTGCCACGGCGCGCCCGCCGCATAGCCGTCCGCCGGTGCAGCATGGGCCGGCACCGCGCCGCCCGGCATCACCGCGTGCGGCTGATAGGCCAGCCCCTCCGCCCCCGCCGCTTCGAGATGCAGCGCCGCCAGATCCTGGGCCAGCTCGGTGCCGAGGATCTTCATCATCGAGGCGAGCGCGCCGACACTGGCGCCTTCGCTCGCCGAGAGCAGGCGCAGTTCCATCATCTCGAGCACGTCGATGCGTATGCGCAGTTCGGCGAGGCGGGTGGCGAAGAGCGGGTCGTCGAGCCGGTCCCGGACCGACGCCTCGATCTCGCCCACCCGCACCTGCAATGCCGGCGCATAGGAACCGCCCCGCTCGAACTCGAGCAGGTACTTCGCCACCGACCAGCCGGCATCGACCTCACCCAGCACATTCGCGCGCGGGGCGCGGACATTGTCGAAGAAGATCTGGTTCTGCACATGCTCGCCCGAGGTCATCAGGATCGGGCGGACCTCGATGCCGGGCAGGTCCATCGGCACGAGCAGGAAGGTGATGCCCTGTTGCGGTCGGCCCAGCTTCGCAGTGCGGACCAGGCAGAAGATCCAGTTCGCCTCGGTCGCGTGGGTAGTCCAGATCTTCGAGCCGTTGAGGACGAAGTCGTCGCCGTCTGCTTCGGCGCGCATCTGGAGCGAGGCGAGGTCGGAACCGGCGCCGGGTTCCGAATAGCCCTGGCAGAAGAAAACCTCGCCGGTGAGGATGCGGGGGAGGAAATACGCCTTTTGCTCGGGCGTGCCGAAGCGGATGATGACATGGGCGACCATGTGGATGCCCATCGGCGAGAGCGAGGGTGCGCCGGCCGCGATGCGCTCGCGGTTGAAGATGTAATGCTGCGCGACGCTCCAGTCGCAACCGCCATGCTCGACCGGCCAATGGGGGGCGGCCCAGCCGCGGGTGTGGAGGATATGCTGCCAGGCCATGCTGGCTTCGTGATCAGGATAGACGCTGGTCGCCAGCGTGCCGGCGCGGCGGATCTCGGAGGTGAGCTTCTCGGCGAGGAAGGCGCGTACCTCGTCGCGAAAGGCGAGCTCGGCCTGGTTCCAGTTCATGTCCATGCGCGGTTCCTTCAGACGAGTACGGGCTCGGGCTGCAGCATCGCCGCAAGCCGGCGGGCGATGATCGCCTCGGCATCCTCGACGATGCGCTCGACCAGTTCGCGAACGCTGGGCACGTCGTGGATCAGGCCCTGGACCATGCCGGCGGTCCAGATGCCGTGGTCGGTGTCGCCACTCTCCAGCCCCTCGCGACCGCGCGCACCCTTCACCAGCGCGGCGACATCCTCGAACGGGCGGCCCTCGCGCTCGATCGCAACGACCTGTTCGGCGATCCGGTTGCGGGCGACACGGGCAGTGTTGCGGTAGGAGCGGAAGATCAGCTCGGTCGCGCGCTCGTCATTGGCGACCATCGCGGCCTTGAAATTGTCGTGGATCGGCGCCTCGCGCGTGGCGCAGAAGCGGGTGCCCATGTTGATGCCGTCGGCGCCGAGCGCCAGCGCCGCAGCGAGCCCGCGGCCGTCGCCGAAGCCGCCGCTGGCGAGGATCGGCACCTTCACCTTGTCGGCGGCAGCGGGGATCAGGATCAGGCCGGGTATGTCGTCCTCGCCGGGATGGCCGGCGCATTCGAAGCCGTCGATCGAGATCGCGTCCACCCCCATCCGCTCCGCGGAGAGCGCGTGGCGGACGGCGGTGCATTTGTGGATGACCTTGATGCCGGCGGCCTTGAAGTCGTCGACATGCTCCTGCGGCTTGTAGCCCGCGGTCTCGACGATCCCGATGCCGCTCTCGATTATCGCGCGGCGATATTCGGCATAGGGCGGCGGGTTGATCGAGGGGAGGATCGTCAGGTTCACGCCGAACACCTTGTCGGTGCGTTCGCGGACACGGGCGATCTCCCTGACCAGCGCCTCAGGCGTGGGCTGGGTGAGTGCGGTTAGGAAGCCGAGCGCGCCAGCGTCGGCGACGGGGGCTACGAGCTCGGCCGTGCCGACCCACATCATCCCGCCCTGCACGATCGGATGCTCGACGCCGAAGGCCTCGGTGAAACGGGTGCGGATCATGCGCTATTCTCCTTCAGAGCGACTGGCCGTCATCGACGGTGACCACCGATCCGGTGACGAAGCGGCTCGCCGGGCCGCACAGATACGCGACGGCCCCGTCGAGCGCGTCGCCGTCCATCAGCCGGCGGCGGGGCCATTTGGCGATCTGCCTGTGCCCGCCCTCGGTGCCGAACCATTCGGCGTTGAGATCGGTCTCGATATAGCCGGGGCAGAGGATGTTGAGATTGACGCCCTTGTTCGCCCAGTCGCGCGCCAGCACCCGGCCGAGCTGGAGCACCGCCGCCTTGGAAGCGCTGTACGCAGCGAGGCCTGGCGACACGGACTGCGCGGTGATCGAGGAGACGATGACAATCCGCCCGTCCGCCTCCGCCGCGATCATCCGCCGCGCGCCCTCGCGCACCGTGAGGAACACGCCGCGGACATTGACCGCCATCACCTGGTCGAATGCTGCGATATCGAGGTCGAGCGCCGGGCCTTCCATGTTCATCCCGGCATTGGCGATCACCGTGTCGACCGGGCCGAAGGCGTTCTCCGCCTTGTCATAGGCCGCCCGGACCGAGGCTTCGTCGGTCACGTCCATCGCCACGCCGAGCGCCTGGCCCCCTGCCGCCTCGATCGAGTCGCGCACGTCGGCGAGCAGCGATTCGCGGCGGGCGGCCAGCACCAGCCGGGCGCCGCGCGCGGCCAGGACGCGGGCGAAACGCGCGCCCAGTCCCGAAGACGCACCCGTCACCAGCGCCACGCGCCCTTCGAGATCGCGCTTCCCGTTGCCCACGCCCATCCACTCCGCTAGTTGTTTCTCGATTTAATTAGCTGAATAAGTGTGAAAGAAACAAAGCGCGAGAGGAAATTTAGTCATGCAGATAAATTCGGTCGCCCGGCTCGATGTGGCGGACGGGATCGCGACGCTCACGCTCGATTCCCCGCCGGTGAACGCGCTGTCCGCCGCAGTGCGCGACGGGCTAGACCAGGGCTTCCGCACGGCGATCGGGGATGACGCGGTGAAGGGCATCGTGTTGATCTGCGCAGGCCGCACCTTCATCGCGGGCGCCGACATCAGCGAGTTCGACAAGGCACCGACGGGGGCACCGCTGCACGACGTGCTCGCGCTGATCGAAGCCTCGCCCAAGCCGGTAGTCGCGGCGATCCATGGCACCGCGCTGGGCGGCGGGCTGGAGACGGCCCTGGTGTGCGACTACCGCGTCGCCACGCCTTCGGCGAAGCTTGGCCTGCCCGAAGTCGCGCTCGGCCTGCTGCCCGGCGCCGGCGGCACGCAGCGGCTGCCGCGCGTGGTCGGTGCCGAGGCGGCGCTGGAAATGATGGCGATCGGCAAGCCAGTGCGCGCAAAGGATGCGCTGGCGATGGGGCTGGTCGATGCGATCACCCGCGAAGACGCGCTGCATGCCGATGCTGCCGCCTTCCTCAAGGACAAACTCGATGCCCCGCGCACCCGCATCCGCGATCGGACGGACAAGATCGCCGGGCAAGATCCCGCGCTGTTCGACACGTTCCGCGCCAGGCACGCCCGCGCCTTCAAGGGCTTCAAGGCGCCGGAGAACATCATCAAGGCGGTCGAGGCGGCAGTCACACTGCCTTTCGACGCAGGCATGAAGCGCGAGGCCGAATTGTTCTGGGAACTGTTTCGCAGCCGCGAATCCGCCGCGCAGCGCTATTTCTTCTTCGCCGAGCGCCAGACCGCCAAGGTGCCCGACCTGGCCGCGGACCTGCCCGAGATCCCGGTAAAGCGCGTCGGCGTGATCGGCGCGGGCACGATGGGCGGCGGCATCGCGATGAACTTCCTCAATGTCGGACTGCCGGTGACGATCGTCGAGCAGGCACAGGAAGCGCTCGATCGCGGCGTCGCGACGATCCGGCGCAATTATCAGGTCACGGTCGACAAGGGACGGATGACCGCCGAGCAGCTGGAGCAGCGCATGGCCCTGCTTACCCCCAGCCTGGAGTTCGAGGCGCTCGGTGACGTCGATCTGGTGATCGAAGCGGTGTTCGAGAAGCTGTCGCTCAAGCAGGAGATATTCGCGCGGCTCGACAAGGTGGCCAAGGCGGACGCGATCCTCGCCACCAACACGTCCTTCCTCGACGTCGATGCGATCGCCGGCGCGACCGAGCGGCCGGAAAGCGTGGTCGGCATGCACTTCTTCTCGCCCGCCAATGTGATGAAGCTGCTGGAGGTGGTGCGCGGCGCCGAGACCGATCCGCAGGTGGTCGCGGCAGCGATGGCCATCGGCCGCAGGATCGGCAAGGTCGCGGTGCTGAGTCGGGTGTGCGACGGCTTCATCGCCAACCGGATGATGGCACCGCGCATGGCCGCCGCCCAGGCGCTCGTCCTCGAAGGGCCGCTGCCCTGGGAGGTGGACCGGGTGATGCTCGACTATGGCTTTCCGATGGGACCGTTCGCGATGCTCGACCTGGTCGGGCTCGACGTGATCGGCTGGGATGCCGCCACCAGCCGTTCGTCGAGCGTGGTCGAGATATTGTGCGAGATGGGCCGCTGGGGGCAGAAGAAGGGCGGCGGCTATTATGACTATGACGCCCAGCGCCGGGCCGCGCCCTCGCCGGTCGCGGAGCAGGTGATCCGCGACTTCGCAGCCCGGACCGGCGTGGCGCAGCGCCCGTTCAGCGACGAGGAGATCGTCGCGCACCTGCTCTACCCGGTGGTCAACGAAGGCGCGAGGATCCTCGAGGAAGGCGTGGCGATCCGCGCCTCCGATGTCGATGTCGCGCTGGTCTATGGCTATGGCTGGCCGGTATTCACCGGCGGCCCGCTGTTCTGGGCGGACGGCGTGGGGCTGGCGAAGATCGCCGATACGCTGGAGGAAATGGGGCACACCCCCTCCCCACTGCTGCGCAGCCTTGCCGAGCAGGGCAAGCCGCTCCACCAATATCGCAGCGCCGCGCCGGTGGGGCGCGTCGTCGAAGTGGCCTGAGACCACAAAGGGAGACGGGATGTGCTGAACACCAATGGCCGCACCGCCTATGACGAGAACCACGCGCTGTTTCGCGACCAGGTGCGCAAGTTCTTCGACGCCAGGCTGACGCCCAATCTCGAGCGCTGGGAGGAAGAAGGCATCGTCGACCGCCAGTTCTGGCGCGATTGCGGCGAGGCCGGGCTGCTCTGCCCGACCATGCCCGAGGCATATGGCGGGCTCGGCCTCGACTTCGGCTACAACGCCGTGGTCGGCGAGGAGCTGGCCTGGTCGGGCTCGTCGGCGGGCATCACGCTGCAGTCGGATATCGTCGCCGACTATATCCTTCACTACGGTTCCGAGGAGCAGAAGCGGCAATGGCTGCCGGGGATGATCTCGGGCGAAGTCGTCACCGCGATCGCGATGACCGAGCCGGGCGCGGGATCGGACCTGCAGGGCGTGAAGACCAGCGCGCGCAAGGACGGCAACCATTATATCGTCAACGGCTCCAAGACCTATATCACCAACGGCCAGAATGCCGACCTGATCATCGTCGTCGCCAGGACCGATCCCGAGGCGGGGGCGAAGGGCATCTCGCTGATCCTGGTAGAGGCGAACCGCGAAGGCTTTGCCCGCGGGCGCAACCTCGACAAGATCGGCCAGCATTCGGCCGACACGTCGGAGCTGTTCTTCAACGATGTCCGCGTGCCGATCACCAATTGCCTGGGCGAGGAAGGCCGCGGCTTCGCCTATCTGATGAACCAGCTGCCCCAGGAGCGCCTCTCCATTGCGGTCGGCGCCCAGGCGGCGGCGCAGCGCGCGTTCGACGAGGCGCTGGCCTTCGTCAAGGAGCGCAAGGCGTTCGGCAGGACGGTGTTCGACTTCCAGAATACCCGCTTCGTGCTGGCCGACCTGGCGAGCAAGCTCCAGGTCGGCTGGGCGCATCTCGACTGGGCGATCCGGCGGCATGTGGCCGGCGAGCTGACCGCAGTCGAGGCCTCCGCCGCCAAGCTGTGGCACACCGACCTGCAAGGCGAGGTCTGCGACGCCGCGCTCCAGCTCCATGGCGGCGCCGGATATATGAACGAATATCCGATCGCCCGGCTGTGGCGCGATGCCCGGGTGTCGCGCATCTATGGCGGCACCAACGAGATCATGAAGGAAGTGATCGGGCGGTCGCTTTGAACGTCAGCGAAGCCGTCGCCAGCCGCCGCTCGGTCCGCGCGTTCCTCGACAGGCCGGTCGACATCGCCCTGCTCGCCGAGTTGATCGAGCGCGCCGGCCGGGCGCCCTCGGGCGGCAATCTCCAGCCCTGGCATGTCCATGTCGTGTCGGGCAACGCGATGGAGCGGCTCAAGGCGACCCTGCGCGCCCGGCTGGCCGAGGCCCCGTTCGGTGACCCGCCCGAATATCCCGTCTATCCCCAGCCGCTGGGCAGCCCCTATCGCGACCGCCGCTTCGCGGTCGGCGAGGCGATGTACGCCAGCCTCGGCATCCCGCGCGAGGACAAGGCGGCGCGCCTGCGCTGGTTCGCTGCCAACTGGCAGTTCTTCGGCGCGCCGGTGGGACTGTTCTGCACGCTGCGCCGCGATCACGGGCCGCCGCAATGGTCCGACTGCGGCATGTTCCTCCAGACGCTGATGCTGCTCCTGCGCGAGGCCGGGCTCGACAGCTGCGCGCAGGAAGCCTGGTCGGTCCACCACGCCACGGTCCGCAGCTTTCTCGACATCCCCGAGGAGCAGTTGCTGTTCACCGGCATGGCGATCGGCTTTCGCGATCCCGAGGCGCCGATCAACCTTTTCCCGGTCGAACGCGCGCCGCTCGCCGAATGGACGCGCTTCCACGCCTGACCGCGCCGACTCGGCACCTGCAAACGGCACCGATCCGGACCGAAAAAGCCCGACTCTCCAGCAACCTGCGCGGCGAAACCGGGCAATGCCTCGTCACAATCTGTCGCAGCGATGCAACAGTTTGCATCAATCCGCACGTGGAAGCGGTTCCAATTTATTCCACCCAATTGACAGACGGATTGTCGATGATAGCGATAACATCCGGGAGGCATTTCGCTCGCCCGTAAATAATAAAATGTCGCGCCCTAACAGGGGGCGCGCTGAGGAGGGGTTATGACTAGCTTCAAGCGCACGCCTATACTTGCGCGTTCCGCATCCATCTTCGCCGTTGCCGTCGGGCTTGCCCTGCCCAGCTTCGCCCATGCGCAGACCGACAACGCTGTCAGCGCGCAGACCAGCGATGGCGGCCAGGTCGCCGAGACGCCGCAGGACGACGGCGCGATCGTCGTCACCGGCATCCGCGCCAGCCTCGAGCGCTCGATCCAGATCAAGCGCGAGGCGCCCGGCATCGTCGATGCGATCTCGGCCGAGGACATCGGCAAGTTCCCCGACACCAACCTGGCCGAATCGCTGCAGCGTATCCCGGGCGTGTCGATCAACCGCACCAATGGCGAAGGCTCGCAGGTCACCGTCCGCGGCTTCGGCCCGACCTACAACATGGTCACGCTGAACGGCCGCCAGCTCGCCACCGCTGCCGTGTCCGTCGTCGGCGGCGACCAGAATTCGGACGGCGCCCAGGGCACCAGCCGCTCGTTCGACTTCTCGAACCTCGCGACCGAAGGCGTCCGCACCCTCGAAGTCTACAAGACCGGCCGCGCGGCCGTTCCCTCGGGCGGCATTGGCGCGACGATCAACGTCGTCTCGCGCAAGCCGCTCGACGACAACAAGACCGGCCTGCACGGCAGCATCGGCGCCAAGGCGGTCTATGACACCAGCGTCAACGACTGCATCGATTGCGGCTCGAAGGTCACCCCGGAAGTCTCGGGCGTTGCCAGCTGGAGCGATCCGGAGCAGCGCTTCGGCGTGATGCTGTTCGGCAGCTATCAGAAGCGCAACTACACCTCGATCGCCGCCACGTCGAACGACTGGAACATCATCCCCTACAGCACCTTCCTGACCGGCGGCTTCGCCCGGTCCGGCGGCGCCTGCCCGACCTCGACCCCGGGGCCGACCTGCACCGTGGTCAACAACGCGCCGACCAACCCGAACCAGCTGGTCGCGATCCCGAACGACAGCCGCTACCACTATGCCGAAGGCTCGCGCGAGCGCATCAACGGCCAGGCGGTGGTCCAGTTCAGGCCCACCGACGCGCTGACCATCACCGCCGACGCCCTGTTCGCGCAGAACAAGCAGCGCGAGACCCGTTCGGACCTGTCCAACTGGTTCAGCCGCCCGTTCGACGTGGTGACCTTCGACGGCAACACCACCGTCGCCACCGCGCAATATCTGCACGAGACGATCAACGGCCAGAAGGACGAAGGCTTCGAGGCCCAGTCGCGCGCGCAGAAGGGCAAGCTCGAGGACTACGGCCTCAACCTCGAATGGCAGTTCGCCAGCAACTTCTCGCTGAAGCTGGACGGCCATATCTCGACCTCGTCGAGCACGCCGGACAATGCCAATGGCAACTCGTCGACGCTGGTCGGCATGGGCGCCAACGTCGTGTCCGCGCACTCGGTCGATTATTCGAACGGCATCCCGCAGCAGGACATCACCCTGGGCGCGAGCGGCCCGCTTGACGTCAATGACGTCGGCTCGCAGGTCGGCCGCACTTTCCGCTCGACGCAGCGCCAGAAGGTGAAGGAACTGCGTGCGGACTTCGGCTGGGATCTGGGCGGTGACAGCCGCTTCGACTTCGGCGGCAACTATCGCACCACCGACATGCACCAGACCTTCGTGGCCACCCAGCAGACGCTGGGCGACTGGGGCATCACCAGCCCGGGCGACGTCCAGGCACGGGCACCGGGTGCGCTCCAGGCCTTCTGCCTTGAATGCAAGTTCCACAAGTTCAATCCGGGCGGCGATCCCGAATCGCAGATCGCCTTCCGTGGCGTCGCCTCGGACCTCTACTCAATCCTCTCGCCCTATTATGCCAGCCAGGGCAAGGCGGTTGGCATCACCAGCAGCCAGGACAACCGGGTCAAGGAAGAGATCTGGGCGGCCTATGGCCAGCTGACCTGGAAGGGTGATCTGGGCGGTGCGCCGGCACGCCTCGTCGCGGGTGTCCGCTACGAGCACACCAAGTCGACCACCACCTCGCTCGAAGCCATCCCGGCGGGCATCGCCTGGGTGTCGGACAACGACTTCACCGTGTCGATCTCGAACAACACCCAGTTCGTCGTCGATGGCGGCAGCTACAGCAACATCCTGCCGCAGGTCGATTTCCAGGTGGAGTTCGCCCGGAACCTGATCGGCCGCCTGTCGTACAGCAAGACGATCGCCCGGCCGAACTACAACAACCTCTACACCGCGACGACGGTCGGCGGTCCGCCGCGTCCGACCAACAATGGCGGCATCCCCGGCGCATCGACCGGCAATGCCCGCCTGCGTCCGCTCGAATCGGATAACTTCGACGCTTCGCTGGAATGGTATTTCAAGCCGGACAGCTATGTGTCGGTCGCGTTCTTCGACAAGCGCGTGCGCAACTTCATCGGCAACGGCCAGTTCACGTCCGACCTGTTCGGCCTTCGCGATCCGAGCTCGGGCGCGGCGGGCAGCCGTTCGGGCCAGGCCAAGACCGCGCTGGGCGGCCTCGGCGCGGATGTCAGCGACGTGAACCTGTTCGTCATGTCGGCGCTGATCCAGGCAACCGGATCGGTGGCGGCGGCGACCGCGCAGTTCTCGGCGAACTACAACCCGGCAACCCGGTCGCTGAACGACTCCTTCGTCCAGACGATCAACAACACCTACGACCTGTCGGGCAACGCCAGCGATCCGCTCTACCAGTTCCAGGTAACGCGGCCGATCAACAACAAGGACGCCGAGATCTACGGCGTCGAACTCGCCGGCCAGTATTTCCTCGGTTCGACGGGCTTCGGCATCGCGGCGGCCTATACGCTGGTGCGGGGCGATGTGGGCTTCAACCTGGGCGCCAATCCGGCGGAAGACCAGTTCGCGCTGCTCGGCCTGTCGGACACGTTCAGCGGCACGCTGATCTACGAGAAGCACGGCCTCTCGGCCCGCGTGGCCTATAACTGGCGCGACAAGTTCCTCTCGGGGATCAACCGCCAGGGCTCGCGCAACCCCGAGTTCACCGCGCCGTTCGGCCAGCTCGATGCGACGATCAGCTACGAGTTCACGCCGAACATCGCCGTGACGCTCGAGGGCATCAACCTCACCGAGACCGCGGTGCGGACCTATGCCCGCAACGAGAAGCAGCTCTGGTTCGCGCAGGAGCTCGACCGCCGCTTCCTGCTCGGTGCCCGCTTCAAGTTCTGATCGTAGCGGTAGCGAGGTGAAGCCCCTTCTCCCTCTCCCCCTCAGGGGAGAGGGTCGGGGAGAGGGGCATATCGAGGGGACAGCGCACTGCCCCTCTCCCGGCTTCGGCGACACCTCGCCACCCTCTCCCTCGATGGGGAGAGGGAGATAAAAAGGGGGAACTGGGGCTGCCGCCATGTGCGGCGGCCCCTTTCTCCTGATGATTGAGGCCCGGCGCGCTTTGCGCCATGCTGGCCTTCCACAGCTGGATTTCCAACACGATGACCCGACCGGTCGCGCTCGACAATGTCGCCCATGCCGATCTTCGCGTCGCGCTACGCCACGGCGCTGCCTATGGCGACGCCGTCAACCAGGCGCTGCTCTTCCCCACCGAATTCGCCGACGCCCAGCGCGACTTCCCGATCCTGTTCAACCGCGATCCGGCCGAGGGCCTCCAGGCGGTCGCCCTGCTCGGGCTCGACCGCGACGAGAATCTGTTCCTCGAAGGCGATCGCTGGGCGAGCCGCCACATCCCGCTGATCCTCCAGCGCGGCCCCTTCCTGATCGGCCTGACCGAGGAAGGCGCGGGCGCCGTCATCCAGCTCGATCTCGACGATCCCCGGGTCGGTGCCGCGGACGGCGAGCCGCTGTTCCTGCCGCATGGCGGCCAGAGCCGCTATCTCGACCATGTCGGCCGCATCCTCGCCGCGATCCATGTCGGCATGGGTGAGGCTGCGGCGATGTATGCCGCCTTCGATGCGCTCGGGCTGATCCAGCCGGTCGCGCTCGAACTGATGCTCGACGAGGAGCGCCGCTACATGATCGCCGATCACGAAGTGCTCGCCGCCGAACGGCTCGACGCACTCGATGCCGCGCAGCTGGGGGAACTGCACCGCGCCGGCTATCTCGGCCCCGCCTTCCTGATCGCCGCCTCGCTCGGCAACATGTCGCGGCTGATCGAGCGCAAGACCGTGGCAAGCGCGTGAACCTGGTCGCGGACAGCGCCCCGCGGGTCCGCGAACTGCACGGCGTCTCGCTCGGCGCCATTCCCTATGCCGGGCTGCTCGAAGCCCAGGCGCCGGTCATCCTGCGGGGCGTGGCGCGCGACTGGCCGCTGGTCGCCGCCGCGCGCGAGGGCGACGCCGCCGCCATCGCCTATCTGGAGCGCTTCGATTCCGGCCAGCCTGTGGTCGGCTTCACCGGCGCCCCCGCGATCCAGGGCCGCTTCCACTATAATCCCGATCTGACCGGCTTCAATTTCGAGGGCGCCCGGGTCGGCATGACCGATTTCCTCGAACGGCTGCGCGCCGGACTCGACGCGCCCGATCCCGAGAGCCTCTATATCGGCTCGACCGACCTCGACCGGTATCTACCGAGCTTCCGCGCCGAGAACGACCTGCCGCTGACCGATCCGATGTTCGCGCACGGCGTGCTCGCCAGCATCTGGATCGGCAACCGCACCACCGCGCATGCCCATCACGACATGTCGCACAACATGGCGATCTGCGCGGTCGGGCGCCGGCGCTTCACCCTGTTCCCGCCCGACCAGGTCGCCAATCTCTATCCCGGCCCGCTCGAGCCGACGCCCGGCGGCCAGGTGATCTCGATGGTCGACTTCGCCGCGCCCGACTTCGCCGTCCACCCGCGCTTCCGCGAAGCGATGGCCGCGGCGCAGGTCGCCGAGCTGGAGCCGGGGGACCTGCTCTTCTACCCCGCGCTCTGGTGGCACCATGTCGAGGCGCTGGCGCGCTTCAACGTGCTGGTCAATTACTGGTGGAACGAGGCGCCGACGTTCCTCGACACGCCGCAGACCACCCTGCTCCACGCGATGCTGAGCCTGCGCGATCGCTCGCCGGCGGAGAAGGCCGCGTGGAAGGCGATGTTCGACTATTATGTCTTCGGTCCCGCGGACCAGGCCGCGGCGCATCTGCCGGCGCATGCGCGGGGGCCGCTCGCGCCGATCGACGCAACGTCTGCACGGCGCTTGCGCGCGCAGATCATCAACAAGCTCAATCGCTAAGGGGAACGGGGATGGACCAGGCACCGGTCAAGCGCGTCGTGATCGCAGGTGGCGGCACCGCCGGCTGGATCGCCGCGGCGGCGCTCGCCAAGACGCTGGGTCCGCTGCTCGAGATCACTCTGGTCGAGAGCGACGAGATCGGCACGATCGGCGTTGGCGAGAGCACCATCCCCACCGCGCGCACCTTCCACCAGCTGCTCGGCATCGACGAGAAGGCGTTCCTCCGCGAGACGCTGTCCACCTTCAAGCTCGGCATCCTGTTCGAGGACTGGGCACGCGAGGGCGACCGCTACATCCACAGCTTCGGCCAGATCGGCAAGTCGACCTGGATGGGCGACTTCCACCATTTCTGGATGCAGGCGCGGGAGGAAGGCTGGGGCGGCGAGCTCGGCGACTATTGCTTCGAGCTGCAGGCAGCCAAGGCCGAACGCTTCGCCATCCCCGAGCAGGGGCACATCAACTATGCCTATCACCTCGATGCCGGCCGCTACGCCCGCTTTCTGCGCGCTTTCGCGGAACCGCAGGGCGTAAACCGTATCGAGGGCAAGATCGAAAGCGTCGAACAGCACCCCGAAACCGGCTTCGTCACCGCCCTCAAGCTGGCCTCGGGCGAGCGACTGGAGGGCGATCTGTTCATCGACTGCACCGGCTTTCGCGGCCTGCTGATCGAGCAGACATTGCACGCGGGATACGAGGATTGGGGCCATTGGCTCCCCACCGACAGCGCCCTCGCGGTGCAGACCGAATCCGTAGGCCCCGCAGTACCTTACACCCGCGCGACGGCGCACGAGGCGGGCTGGCAATGGCGCATTCCGCTCCAGCACCGGGTCGGCAACGGGCTGGTCTATGCCAAGGATTTCCTCGACGACGACAAGGCGCGGGCGCTGCTCGACAGCCGCATCGAAGGCAAGACGCTGATCGAACCGCGGCTGATCCGCTTCAAGGCCGGCCGCCGCAAGAAAGTGTGGGACAAGAACGTCATAGCCCTCGGCCTTGCCAGCGGTTTCGTCGAGCCGCTGGAATCGACCAGCATCCATCTGATCATGATCGCGATCACCCGCCTCGTGCAGCTCTTCCCGTTCGGCGGGATCGGCGAAGGCGTCGCGGCTCGGTTCAACGCGCTCAGCCAGGTCGAGATCGAGCGGATCCGCGACTTCATCATCCTCCATTATCACCTGAACCAGCGGAACGATGGCGGCTTCTGGGATCATTGCCGCACGATGGAGATCCCCGACTCGCTCGCCGAGCGGATCGAGGCATTCCGCGACGGCGCGATCGCCTGGCAGGCATCGGACGACCTGTTCCGGGTCGACAGCTGGGTGCAGGTGATGCTCGGCCAGCGGCTGGAGCCGAAGAGCCATCATCACATGGGCCGGATGATCGTCGAGGGCGAACTGCAGTCCGCGCTCGGCGAGCTGAAGTCCGGCATCGCGCGCAGCGTGGCGCAGATGCCGGGACACCAGCAGTTCCTGGACCGCTATCTCGCCGCCTGAGCCGACGGGACAGCGGTCCCGGCTGGCACGTCAGGCGTTGCGCAGGCTGTCCGGCACCACGCCGCCATTCTCGGCGAGCTTGGCCATAACCGCCTTGTGCAGCGCGATGTTCTGCTCGGCGCTGCCATGCTCGCCGGCATGGACGTTCAGCTCCTCGGCGAGTTCCTTGCGCGCATCGAGGCTCGAATCGAGGTCGAGCAGCTTGAGCAGGTCGACGATCGACGTCTGGTAGTTGCCGCCGCCGCCCTTCATCTCCGCCATCTCGGAAAGCACCGCGCCGACATCGACCTGCGCGGCGGGTTCGGGCACCGGCGCGGGCGCGGGGGCCGGCGCAGCCGCTGCCTCGGCGGGGGCAGGCTCGGGTGCGGGGGCCGGTGCGGGCGCGGCCGATTTGTGCCCGAAGATCTTCCCCATGATGTTGCCGAAGATGCTCATCTCTTCCTCCCGTCCATGCGCCGACGCGGCGCCCCTGCAGAACGCACGCGCCATCAAAGGGTTCGGGCGGAACGGGCGATAAAGGTGGGCGTTCCCCTGACAGCCCCTCCTTGCGGGGCCATGCCAGGGAGGTACGGATGCCAATAGTTCGTTGGATGACACTGGGCGTCGCCGCGCTCGCGCTCGCAGGTTGCGGATCGAAGACCGAGACCAGCAGCACCGAAACCACCACGACGACCACGACGACCAACACCGATGGCGGGATGATGATGGCCAACGGGACGGACATGGCGCCAGCGCCGGCAGTCTCGGCGGGCCAGGCCTTTGCGAATGCGGCAGCTTCCAGCGACGCCTTCGAGATCGCCAGCTCGCAGCTTGCCGAAGGGCAGGCAGAATCGGCTGCAGTGAAGAAATTCGCCGCGTCGATGATCAAGGCGCACACCGAATCGACCGCCAAGCTCAAGACCGCCGCCGGCGCGATCACCCCCGACCCGACGCTGACCGCCGAGCAGCAGCAGGCGCTCGACTCGCTGAAGCCGCTCAAGGGCGCCGACTTCGACAAGGCCTATGTCGCCGCCCAGATCGATGCGCATGAGAAGACGCTGGCCGCGCTCAAGGTCAATTCGGCCGACACCAATGTGCCGGCATCGTTGCGCGACTTCGCGACCAAGCTGAGCCCGACCGTGGCCGCGCATCTCAACATGGCCAAGGGCCTGAAGCTCTAGGCCGGGAAAGGGCGGCCGCGCCTAGGCCGGCCGCCCTATTTGCGCTTGTGCTCCGAGCGGGCGAATTCCGCCACGACGTCGGAAAAATCGCCGTCGCTTACTTCGGCCAACGGATCCTCCTCGCCGGTCATCGGGATATCATCGGGCTCGGCACCGGCGAGCGCATCGACCGCGCCGTCGCGCGGCGGCGGCCCCTGCCGGTCGTTGGACTTAGGGTTCTGCTCCATCGCTTCCTCCGTCGGACACCCGCGACATCGCCGGCCGTCCCCGCGCCCGCACCGGTTGACCTCGCGCGGCGCGGCTCAGCTGGTTGAGCTGCCGGCGCAGCGACGGCCCGTCCAGATGCGACGCGACGTTCGAATAGCCTTCCGCATTCAACTGCCGTTCGATCTGATCGATCCGTTCATAGCTTCCCGACTTGGCCAGTTCGATGGCGCGCTCGATCAGGGTCTTTCCATGCATGCGCCCGTTCTGGACGCGATTGCCGGCGCTGGCTTCAACATAGGTCAAGATAGAACCGGGACGCCTTACAAGAGCCGGGAAGCGCGCGAGGACTGCATCAGGTTGCGCAGTTGCTTGCGGAAGGTGGGCGCCGAGAAATGCTGCGCGGCATTCGAATAGCCTTCGAACGACACTTCGCGCTCGATCTCCTCGATGCGGCGATAGGCGCCGGTATTGGCCAGCTCCAGCCCGCGTTCGATGATCGACTTCGACATGACATCCTCCCTGCATCGCATATGCCCCGGGGAAAACTCGGTGCCCGGCACCGGGGTTCCTGCAAAACCGCCGGGACTCACATGGATCAGCACGTTCCGCGCCGGGCGATCCGGAATCCGTCACGCTTCGAGCAATGCGGCGATCTGCGCTTCCGCGATCGCGCGCGCTTCGTCCGCGTCGAGCACCGAGGGAGAAAGGCAGAGCTCGAGCCACAGGCCGTCGACCAGCGCAGCAATCGCGATCGCTGCGCGGCGACGCGCCGCCGGCCGGAGCCCGCATGCGGCCAGCAAGGCCTCCAGCCCCTCGCGATAGCGGGCATATTGCACGTCATGGAGCGTCGCGATCTCGCCGCGCGCGATCACCAGCCCCCAGAATGCGGTCCAGGTGGCAAGCAGCGCGCGGTCGGCAATCGGCGGGGCGAAGCTTGCCGCGACATAGGCCAGGAGCCGCGCGTGCGGATCGTCGCCGGCCGCCTCCATCGCGCTTTCGAGCGCTGCCGACACCTGTTCGCCGACATGCGCATAGGTGGCGGCGATCAGCGCATCGACGCCGCCGAAATGATGCGCGACCAGCCCCGGCGAGACGCCCGCCTCCAGCGCGATGGCGCGCACCGATGCGCCGCTCGCCCCGTCACGCGCCAGCACACGCGCGGTCGCCTCGATCAGCGACAGGCGCCGCGCATCGGGTTCGGCGCGGGTGAAGCCGGGCTTGCTCATCGCGCAAGCTTATTATACGATCGTACAACAAGCAACGCCTGGAGCCGGCCATGGCAACCACCGTCCCCTTGCCCGAACCGGGCCGCGACCCCGATGCCGACTGGTCGCTGCCGGGCTGGATCTATACCGATCCCGAGTTCCTCGAGCTTGAGATCGCGCATATCCTGCGCCCGTCCTGGCAGATCCTCTGCCACGAGAGCGACCTGGCCGGGCCGGGTGACTGGCGCACCCTTTCCTATCTGGGCGAGAATGTCGTGGCGGTGCGCGGACGCGACGGGGTGCTGCGGGCCTTCCACAATGTCTGCCGCCACCGCGCGATGCGGATCGTCGAGGGCGACAGCGGCTGCACCCGGAAGCTGGTCTGCCCCTATCATGCCTGGGCCTATGAGCTCGACGGACGCCTGTCGGGCGTACCGATGCGCCACGACTATCCGGCGCTCGACATGGAGGCGAGCGGGCTCGTGCCGGTCGACCTGTCGACCTGGCGGGGCTTCGTCTTCGTCCGGCTCGAGGATGATGGCGGGCCGTCGGTCGCCGAGATGATGGCGCCCTATGAAGCGGAGATCGCTCCCTATCGCTTCGAGGACATGTGCCGGATCGGCGATGTCCGGACGCGCGACCGGGCGGTCAACTGGAAGAATGTCGGCGACAATTATTCGGACAATCTCCACATCCCCGTCGCGCATGACGGGCTGACCCGACTGTTCGGCAAATCCTATGCGATCGAGGCGTCGGGCTGGGTCGACAAGATGTCCGGCCAGCTCGTCGACCGCGTCTCGGCCAATCCGTGGGAGGCGTTCTACCAGCGCCATTTGCCGCGCGTCGATCACCTGCCCGAGGCCAATCAGCGGCTGTGGCTTTACTACAAGCTGTGGCCCAACATGGCGTTCGACATCTATGCGGACCAGATCGACTTCATGCAGTGGCTGCCGGTGTCGCCGACGACCTGCGTGCTGCGCGAGATGGCATTCGCGCTGCCGGACGACCGCCGCGAGATGAAGCTGGTTCGCTATGCCAACTGGCGGATCAACCGCGTCGTCAATGCAGAGGACACCTGGCTGATCGAACGCGTCCAGCAGGGCATGGCGTCGCGCAGCTATACCGCCGGGCCGATCGGGGCGAGCGAAGTGTGCCTGCGCAGCTTCGCCGCCAAGGTCCGCGCGATCATCCCCGAGGCCCGGCTGCACCGCGCGCCGGCACCGGGCTGGTCGCGCCGACCGCGCAATATCTGATTCTCGGGGAGGAAGCATGAAGCGATACGACGCGATCGTCATCGGCGGCGGGCACAACGGACTGGTCTGCGCCTTCTATCTCGCCCAGGCAGGCCTCAAGGTCCGCGTGCTCGAGCGGCGGCACGTCGTCGGCGGGGCGGCGGTGACCGAGGAATTCCATCCCGGCTTCCGCAACTCGACCGCCAGCTACACGGTCAGCCTGCTGCGGCCCAAGGTGATCGCCGACATGAAGCTGCACGAGCGCGGCTTCCGGATCATCGAGCGGACGATCAGCAACTTCTTCCCGTTCGAGGACACCTATCTCAAGCTCGGCGGCGGCACTGCGCGGACCCAGGCCGAGTTCGCGCGCTTCTCGCAGAAGGACGCGGATGCCTATCCGGCCTATGACGCCGCGCTCGAGAAGGTCGCCCAGGTGCTGCGCGACCTTGCGCTCAAGGCGCCCCCCAATGTCGGCGGCGGGCTGCGCGCGTTGCTGAGCGGCGCGGCGCAGGGCTGGCCGCTGTCGAAGATAGGGATCGAGGCGCAGCGCGACCTGCTCGATGTGTTCACCAAGTCGGCGCGCGACTTCCTCGACGGCTGGTACGAGGACGACCACGTCAAGACCGCCTTCGCCTTCGACGCGGTCGTCGGCAATTATGCCGGTGTGTCGACGCCCGGCTCGGCCTATGTCCTGCTCCACCACGTCTTCGGCGAAGTGAACGGCAAGCTCGGCGCCTGGGGGCATTCGGTGGGCGGCATGGGCGCGATCACCCAGGCGATGGCGCGCGCCTGCGAGGATGCCGGCGTCGAGATCAGCCTCGAGGCGCCGGTTGCGCGGGTGCTGGTCGATGGCGGCAAGGCGGCCGGCGTGCGGCTGGAGAGCGGGGAGGAGATCGCCGCCGGGATCGTCGCCGCCAATGTCGGGCCGGCGATGCTCTATCGCCAGATGCTCGATGCCAGCGACCTGCCCGCCGACTTCAACAAGCGGATGCGGAGCTTCAAGACCGGCTCGGGCACCTTCCGGATGAACGTCGCGCTCAGCGAGCTGCCCGACTTCAGCGTGCTGCGCGGCAAGGAGAAGGCCGAGCACCACACCGCCGGGATCATCATCGCGCCGGGCATGGACTATATGGACCAGGCATTCGATGACGCGAAGGCGCAGGGCTGGTCGAAGAAGCCGATCGTCGAGATGAAGCTGCCGACCACGGTCGACGACAGCCTGGCGCCCGAGGGCATGCACATCGCCAGCCTGTTCTGCCAGCAATTCGCACCGCAGCTACCGGACGGGCGCAGCTGGGACGATGCGCGAGAGGAAGTCGCCGACCTGATCATCGAGACGGTCAACGACCATGCCCCCAATTTCAAGGCGAGCGTGATCGCCCGGCAGATCCACTCGCCGCTCGACCTGGAACGCAAGTTCGGGCTGATCGGCGGCGACATCTTCCACGGCACGATGGGGCTCGACCAGCTCTGGGCGGCGCGGCCGGTGCTGGGGCATGGCGACTATCGCGCACCGGTTTCGGGGCTCTACATGTGCGGATCGGGCACGCATCCGGGCGGCGGCGTGACGGGCGCGCCCGGACACAATGCCGCGCACGAGATCCTGCGCGACCGGTCGCTGGTGCGGCGGCTATTGCCGATCTGACCGGCTGCGCCGCACCCAGAGGAATACCGGGATGCCGAGCATGAGCAGGCCCAGTCCCCATGCGTTGGCGTGCAGGCCGAGCCCGTAGATCATCCACAGCACGAAGCCGGCGGAGGCAAGCGCAGCCAGCTGCGCGGGGCGGTCGCCGGCGAGCAGCCTGAGCCCGGCCAGCGCGCTGACGAAATAGGCGAGCATGCCCGCGGCGAGGCTGATCGTCGCGATCTCGGCGAACAGCGCGCCGGTCGACCCGGTATAGTTGAGCGCCATCACGATCGTCACCAGCACGCCCGACACCAGATGCGCGCGCGCCGGGGTGCCGTGGCGGCTCTCCTTGGCGAACCAGGCCGGGAACACCCCGCCGCGCGCCATCGCCCAGGGCATCTCGCCCTGCAGCAGGACGAAGCCGTTGAGCGTCCCGAGCGCGCTGATCGCCGCGAAGAGGGCGACCACCTGCAGCGCGCCGCTTCCCCACGCACGGCCGAGGAACTCGGCGAGCGGCGCGGGCGAGGCCGCGGTCACGTCCGCGGGCATCATCAGCCCGATCGAACCCGCGACCAGCACATAGACCAGCCCGGTCAGCGCCGTGCCGAGCAGCGTGGCGAGCGGCACGATCCGTGCCGCGTTCCTGACCTTGTCGGCCGGCACGGTTGCGGATTCGACGCCAAGGAACCCCCAGAAGGTGAGCGCCACCGCGCCGGCAATGGCATTGGCGCTGATCGGCACCGCCGGATTGGCTGCAATGGCGGCGCTGCCTTCGCGGGCCAGCAGCCAGATTGCGAGCAGGACCACCGCCACCAGCGGCGCCAGCTTCAGCACTGCGGTCACCAGCTGGATTCGCCCGGCCAGCGCAACGCCGCGGATGTTCACGGCGACGGCGGCCCAGATCAACAGCAGCGCCGTGCCGAACGCAGGTGCGCCGCTGCCGAACTGGGGGAATGGCACGCTGAGCGCGCTCACCACCGCGATGGCGAGCGCGCCATTGCCCGCCCAGACCAGGATCCAGTAGCTCCACGCCACCGCGAACCCCACCGCCGGGCCGAATGCGGCGTCGGCAAAGGCATAGGGTCCGCCGGCACAAGGAATCCGCGCCGCGAGACGCGCGAATACGAAGGCCAGCGCCATTGCGCCGAGGATCGTCACGCCCCAGCCGATCAGCGCATTGGCGCCGAGCGGTGCAAGCGTCGCGGGCAGCAGATAGATGCCCGACCCGATCATGTTGCCCACCACCAGCGCCAGCGTCGGCCAGAAGCCGAGCGCGCGCCGAGGTGGAGAGAGCGCGTCGTTCACGCCGTCGTGACGGCGATGATCGCGCGCCCGGCGACCGGCATTGCCGCCCCGGCCAGCTGGCTCAGCAGTTGCCGCCGCCGTTCGGGCACATATCCGCAACCTGCGTGTTGAAACCGAAGAAGAGTGCGAACAGCAACGCCAAGTCTTCCATGACCGATCCTCTGCACGGTGAGCGAGGCCGGCAGCATACACGCTGCTCGACGCAATGCTATTGCATTCACAGCCGTTGGAATGGCCAACACCAAGGCCTAGGCCAACGCGTCTTCCCGCTTGATCGCGCGGCGCGTGCGTGGTCACATCGCGCGATGCTGGCGACGCGCTTTCCTCCCGACCTGCTGGACGCCGCGCTCGCGCTGCACGACAACCGCCTTCCGGAAGCCGAGCGCGGGCTAAAGGCCTATCTCAAGCGCGATCCGTTCGATGCCCGCGCGATCCGCATGCTCGCCGAGCTGGCCGGACGGATCGGCCGGCTGAAGGACGCCGAGAACCTGCTGCGCCGCGCGGTCGAGATCGCCCCGGCCTTCACTGCGGCCCGCGCCAACCTCGCGCTGGTACTCTACCGCCAGAACCGCGCGAGCGACGCGCTCGAGGAGCTCGACCGGCTGATCGCCGCCGAGCCCGACCATCCCGGCCATGCCAATCTCAAGGCCGCCACGCTCGGCCGGCTGGGGGCATTCGAGGAAGCGATCCAGCTTTACGAGCATGTGCTCGCCACTGCGCCCGACCAGCCCAAGCTGTGGATGAGCTATGGCCATATGCTCAAGACGGTGGGCCGCCAGGCCGACGGCATCGCTGCCTATCGCCGTGCGATCGCGCTGCGCCCCGAGCTTGGCGAAGCGTGGTGGAGCCTCGCCAACCTCAAGACCGTGCGCTTCGACGATGCCGACATCGCGGCGATGGAAGCCGCGCTGGCCGACAGCGCCATTGGCGACGAGGACCGCTTCCATCTCGATTTCGCGCTGGGCAAGGCTTTCGAGGACCGGCGCGAGGCCGATCGCGCCTTCGCGCATTATGCCGCGGGCAACCGGCTGCGCCGCACCCAGCTCGTCTATGATGCCGACGAGACCGAGCGCTTCGTCGACGATTGCATCGCGCTCGCCACCGGCGATTTCCTCGCCGACCGCGCCGGCTGGGGCTGCGATGCACGCGATCCGATCTTCATCCTCGGCATGCCCCGTGCAGGCTCCACCCTGGTCGAGCAGATCCTCGCCAGCCACAGCGCGATCGAAGGGACGACCGAGCTTCCCGACTTGCCCGCCCTCGCCCGCCGCATCCCCAATTATCCGCACGGCCTGGCCGAACTGACGCGGGAGCAGGCCCGCGATCTGGGCGAGGAATATCTCCGCAGGACCGCGGTCCAGCGCCGGACCGACCGGCCCTTCTTCATCGACAAGCTGCCCAACAACTGGGCGCATGTCCTGCTGATCCGGCTGATCCTGCCCAATGCGACGATCATCGACGCGCGCCGCGAGCCGCGTGCCTGTAGCTTCTCCAACTTCAAGCAGCATTTCGCGCGCGGCCAGGCGTTCAGCTATGCGCTCGACGACATGGGCCGCTATTATCGCGACTATGTGCGGATGATGGCGCATCTCGACCGCGTCCAGCCGGGCAGCGCCTATCGCGTGATCCATGAGGCGCTGGTCGCGGATACCGAGGCCGAGGTGCGCCGGTTGCTCCGGACCTGTGGTGTCGGGTTCGAGCCCGCCTGCCTTGCCTTTCACGAGACCGAGCGCGCGGTGCGCACCGCAAGCTCGGAACAGGTGCGCCAGCCGATCTTCACCGGCGGGGACAGCGCCTGGCGCCCCTTCGCGCCGCATCTGGAGCCGCTGATCGCCGCGCTCGGCAACGTCGTCGATCCCTATCCGCAGGTGCCCGGCAACTTGTAACGTTGCAGAAACATCACGGTCCCCAAAGATTTCACACGCGTTTCCGGCACGCCGATTGACGGCTGCTGCATCGCAGCACAGTCTCCCATGACATTGAGATTACACTGGGGGCTGCGATGATATTATCCGTGCGCCGTGCCGTGATTTCCGGGTTGCTCGCTTCGACGGCCCTGTCCCTCCCCGCCATGGCGCAAGCCCAGAGTAGCCAGACAACCCCTTCCGAGCTTCCCCCCGATCAGGACGAGATCGTCGTCACCGCGCAGAAGCGCGACGAGAATATCCAGTCGGTCCCGATCAGCATCCAGGCGATCGGCACGCGCAAGCTCGATCAGCTCAACATCTCGAACTTCAACGAGTTCACCCAGCTGCTGCCCTCGGTGGCCTTCCAGACCTCGCAGCCCGGTGTCACCACCGTCTATATGCGCGGCGTGGCCTCGGGCGGCGACGGCAACCATTCGGGCTCGCTGCCCTCGGTCGGCAGCTATCTCGACGAGCAGCCGGTGACGACGATCGGCGGCACGCTCGACGTCCATATCTACGACATCGCCCGCATCGAGAGCCTCGCCGGGCCGCAGGGCACGCTCTACGGCGCGTCGAGCCAGGCGGGCACGATCCGCATCATCACCAACAAGCCCGACACCTCGGCATTCGAGGGGCGGGTGGATATCGAGGGCAATACGGTCGCGCATGGCGGCCAGGGCGGCAAGATCGAGGGCATGATCAACGCGCCGCTGTCGAGCTTCGCGGCGCTTCGTGTCGTCGGCTTCTATCAGCGCGACGCCGGCTATATCGACAATGTCGCCGGCACGCGCAGCTTCCTGCCGATCCCGGGCGGCATCACCGTCAACAACAACGCGTTCGTCAAGGACAACTATAACGACACCGATACCTGGGGCGGCCGCGCCGCGCTCAAGGTCGATCTCGACGATGTCTGGACGGTCACGCCGACCGTGCTCTACCAGGAGATGCGCGGGCATGGCAGCTATGCGTTCGACCCGCGGGTCGGCGACCTTCAGGTCCAGCATTTCTATCCCGAGAGCCGCCGCGACCGCTTCATTCAGGGCGCGCTGACGATCGAAGGCAAGATCGGCAACTGGGACCTGACCTATGCCGGTGCCTATCTCGACCGGAAGGCTTATTCGGCGACCGACTATACCGACTATTCGGAGGCCTATGACAATCTCTATGCCTCGGTCGGCGGGCTTGCCGGCTATTTCTACTATCAGGACAATGCCGGCAACACGATCGACCCGCGCCAATGGGTGATCGGTACCGATCATTTCAAGAAGACCAGCCAGGAACTGCGCGTGGCCTCGCCCTCGACCGATCGCTTCCGGATCGTCGCGGGCATGTTCTACCAGCGCCAGTCGAACCTGATCCACCAGGACTACAAGATCCCCGGCCTCGGCACCGCCGTGTCGGTCAACGGCTCGCCGGGGACGCTCTGGCTGACCCAGCAGCACCGCGTCGACAAGGATTACGCGATGTTCGGCGAGGCGAGCTTCGACATCTCGCCCAAGCTGACCTTCACCGCGGGCGCGCGCGTCTATATCTATGACAACTCGCTGATCGGCTTCTTCGGCTTCGGGCGGAACCCGGGCGTCGATGCTGGCGACGGGCGCCCCTATACCGCCTCGCCGTTCAACGCCGCCGGAAGCTCGCGCACCGGCGTTGCGAGCTGCTTCATGGCCGATGGCCGGACGCTGCGCGACGCCTATCTCGACGGAAGCCCCACCAACACGCTGCTGCCCGCGATGGTGGCGGGCGGGCCGTGCACCAATCTCGCCACCTATGCGAGCGGCAAGCTGATCCCCAAGAAGACGATCGACCAGGGCATAACCTATCGCTTCAACCTGACCTGGAAGCCGACCGACGACCTGCTGTTCTATGCCGTCGCTTCCAGTGGCTTCCGCCCGGGCGGCATCAACCGGCGCGGGGACGTCGCGCCCTATTCCACCGACACGCTGTACAATTACGAGCTCGGCTGGAAGACGACGCTGGCCGATGGCAAGCTGCGCTTCAACGGCGCGATCTATCAGCAGAACTGGAAAGCCTTCCAGTTCTCGTTCCTCGGGCCCAACAGCTTCACGATCATCCAGAACGGGCCCGATGCGCGCATCCGCGGCGCCGAGATGGACGCCAATCTCTCGCTTGGCGGGCTCAATCTCACCGTCGCCGGATCCTATACCGATGCCAAGACGCGCGAGGATCTGTGCGCGACGCAGATCTGCATCGGCGACGGCAGCGACGTGCTCGCGCCCAGCGGCACCCGCCTGCCGATCACCCCGCGCTTCAAGATCAGCAGCACCGCGCGCTATTCGGTGCCGCTGGGATCGGGCCGCGGCTATGTGCAGGGGCTTATCGCGCACCAGAGCTCGGCGTCGTCGGACATCCGCGTCGCCAAGGCCGCCGCGCTTGGCCGGATCGAGGCCTATACGACCGGCAATCTCGCCTTCGGCTTCGAGCTGGCCCGCTACAGCCTTGAGCTGTTCGCCCAGAATATCTGGGACGAGCGCGGCCAGATCTCCCGCTTCCAGCAATGCGGCGCGTGCGACCAGCGCCCCTATATCGTCCCGATCACGCCGCGGACGATCGGCATAAGGGCGGGGGCGAAGTTCTAGGCGGCGAGCGCGGCGCCTTCCCTCGCGGGATCAGCCATGGCCGGAGCCCCCCGCGACGGCTGCCTCCGCGGCGGCACGGATTGCCAGCCAACGCTCCCGCTCGGCAACGGCATCGGCCAGGGCACGGTGCGCCGGCACTTGGCCGATACTGCGCCTGTCGGTTGCGGCGAGAAGGTCCTCGACCGCAGTCTCCAGCCGTTGCGGCTGCAAAATGGAGAGGATGCGGGCCGCGATCGCACGATGGGCTTCGTCGCTGTCGCGCAGCCTCAGGCTGTGCCGGGGAAGCCCTGCGCCGCGCAGCAGGACCGACAGCCACTTCCCGTCCCAGGACGGCGCGCTGGCGAACAGGTCGTGGCCGCTGAGCACCTCGATCATGCGCCGGGCGACGATATCGTGCGCGATGCCGTCGCGCTCGAGTTCGGCGCGCGGGATGCGATGGATCGCCTCCGCTGCCGGATCCCAATCCGTCCATTCGGGCGCCGGCCGGATCAGATGGGCTTCGGAGCGGCCGTCCTCGAACACCCAGGCCACCTCGATCGGATAGCTGCGCTTGCCGAGCGAAGAGGCTTCGAAATCGAGAAAGGCGAGCATGGCGGCACCACCGGGGCAGAGGATAGCGGCCGATCAGACTGCCGGGCGCATACCGGCCCGTCTAGGCGACCTCCTCGGTTTCCTCGCGCAAACCGGGCGATCCGGGCATTTCCCCGCCCGCGAGCGGAATGCGCACCGTGAAGCTGCTGCCGAGGCCGGCGCCGGCACTCGCGACTGCGATCGAGCCCTGATGCAGTTCCACCAGCTGGCGGACGAGGGCGAGGCCGATGCCCAGGCCGCCGGAGGCGCGGTCCTGCTGCCCCTCGACCTGGGCGAAGATCTGGAAGATGCGCGCCTGCATTTCCTGCGGGATGCCGACGCCATTGTCGCGCACCTCGATCTCGACTGCGTCCCCGGCCTTGCGGGCATATAGCTCGATCCTGCCGCCCGGCGGCGTGTAGCGCGCCGCGTTGTTGAGGAGATTGGCCACGATCTGGGCGACGCGCGTATGGTCCGCCACGAGCCAGACCGGATCCTCGGGCATGAAGGCGGTGAAGCTGTGCCCCGACGCATCGATATTGGCCTGGCTGGCCTCGACCGCCGAGTTCAGGATCGTCGCGAGCTCGATCCGCTCCTTCCTGAGGGAGATCTTGCCTTCCACGATGCGCGAGGTGTCGAGCAGGTCGTCGACCAGCCGGCGCAGATGCGCGAGCTGCCGCTCCATCCGCTCGCGGATATAGATGGCCTGGTCGGTATCCGCGCGCTTCTGGAGCAAATGCATGCCGGCATGCAGTGCCGCGACCGGGTTGCGCAGCTCATGCGCCAGGATCGCGATGAACACGTCCTTGCGGCGATCGGCCTCCTTGAGGGCCAGCGTCGCCGCTTCCAGCGCATCCCGCTGCGCCGCGACGATCTGGCGCTGGCGATGCAGGTCGAAGAATACTTCCGCCTTGCTGCGCAGGATGTCCGCCTCGATCGGCTTCTGGATGAAATCGACCGCCCCTGCCTCATAGCCGCGGAAGCGGCGCTGCGCGTCGGCGCTGCCTGCCGTGACGAAGATGATCGGGATATGCCGGGTCCGCTCGTTGCCGCGCATGAACTCGGCGAGTTCGAATCCGTCCATCCCCGGCATCTGCACGTCGAGCAGCGCGAGCGCGACTTCGTGCTGCAACAGCAGTTCGAGCGCCTCCTCGCCCGAGCGCGCTTTGAGGATCTCCAGGCCATCCCGGCGGAGCAACCCTTCGAGCGAGAGGAGGTTCTCCCGCAGGTCGTCGACGAGAAGGCACTTCACGGGGGGCGGCGTCATGCTGCGATTTCTTTCATGAGATAGTCTGCGATCGCCTCGAGCGTGAGGATGCGGGCTTCGGGACAGGCCGCGGCGGCGGCCAGCGGCATGGTATCGGCCTGGGCGGTCTCGGGTTCCTCGATCATTGCCACGCCGCCGGCCTCGCAAATCGCCTTCAGCCCCCTGGCGCCATCGGCGCTGGCACCGGTCAGGATGACGGCGGAGACGGCGTCTCCAAAGCTGTCCGCCGCGCTTTCGAACAGCACGTCGATCGAAGGACGCGAGTAGAGCACCGGTTCGTCTGTCGAAAGCGAGAGGGTGGCGTCACTCTCCACCAGCAGGTGATAGTCGGGCGGGGCGAAATAGATGACACCCGGCAAAGCCTGTTCCTTGTCCTCTGCTTCCCGGACCGTCATCCGGCACCTGGTCTCGAACAATGGTGCGAGGATGTTGCTGCGGTCGGTCGGCACATGCACCACGATGAGGATCGGCACGGGGAAGTCCACCGGCAGTTCGGGAAGGATCACCGAAAGCGCCTGGATCGCGCCCGCGGACGCGCCGATCACCACGATGCGGGGCGGTGCGCCGCTCATCCTTCGCGCCTCTGGTAGATCTTCTCGTCCCGCACGAAATTGGCGAACCCGTCGGCATGGGCCGAGAAGCGGAGATTCTCCTTCGAACCGAGGCCAAGGAAGCCGCCGCGCACCAGGGAATCGCGGAACAGGCCGATCGCGCGATTCTGCAGCTCGCGATTGAAATAGATCAGCACGTTGCGGCACGAAATCAGCTGCATCTCGGCGAACACGGCGTCGGTCACCAGGCTGTGGTCGGAGAACACCACCCGGTCGCGCAGGCTCTTGTCGAACACTGCGCCACCATAGCCGGTGGTGTAATAGTCGGAGAGGGAGGATTTGCCGCCGGACAGGCGGTGGTTCTCGGTGAAGCCCTTGATCCTATCGAGCGCATAGATGCCGCGCGATGCCGTCTCCAGCGCTTCCTGGCTGATGTCGGTCGCGTAGAAGATCGTGCGCTCTTCCAGCCCTTCCTCGCGGAACAGGATGACGAGGGAGTAAAGCTCCTCGCCCCCGCTGCACCCCGCGATCCAGATCCTGAGCGAGGGATAGGTCCGCAGGACCGGCACCACCTTCTCGCGGATCGCCCTGAAATAGGAGGGGTCGCGAAACATTTCGCTGACCTGGACGGTCAGATAGCCGAGCAACTGCGGCAGCATCGCCTTGTCGTGCAGCAACGCTTCCTGCAGCGCCGAGAAGGTCGGCATGCCGAGCTGCTGCCGGGCCTGCTTCAGGCGCCGCCGGATCGAAGCCTGGGCATAGTTCCGGAAGTCGTAGTGATAGCGCAGGTTCAGCGCCTCCAGCAGCAACCGGATCTCGATGTCCTCGATGACGTCTGACAAGCCGGCGTCCCTCAGCGCGGCATCCATACGCGGACGAGCGACAGCAATTTGTCCACGTCCAGCGGCTTGGCCATATAGTCGCTCGCGCCGGCTTCGATGCAGCGCTGCTGGTCGTCGGGCATCGCCTTGGCGGTGAGCGCAATAATTGGCAGCTTCTTCCAGCGCGCCTTCTTGCGGATCGCGCGCGTAGCGGTCAGTCCATCCATTACCGGCATCATCACATCCATCAGCACCAGATCGATGGCAGAACCCCCATCGGTGCCCGTTTTCTCCAACGCCTCGATCGCTTCCTTGCCGTTGCGCGCGATTTCTATCGTCACGCCGTGCGGCTCGAGGATGTTGGTGAGCGAATAGACGTTACGGACATCGTCCTCGACGATGAGGATGCGCCGGCCTTCCAGGATCGCGTCGCGGTTGCGCGCGGTCTGGATCATCTGCTGATGCTCGGGCGGCATGTCGGTCACCACCTGGTGGAGGAACAGCGACACTTCGTCGAGCAACCGCTCCGGCGAACGCGCGCCCTTGATGATGATCGAATCCGAATAACGCCGCAGCCGCTGCTCGTCGTCGGGCGAGAGATCATGGCCGGTATAGACGATCACCGGCGGAAAGCTGTGCCCCTGATCCTCCTGCAGCGTTTCCAGCAGCGCGAAGCCCGAAGCATCGGGCAGGCTGAGGTCGAGCACCATGCAGTCGAAGGTTTCGCTCTTCAGCCGGTCCAGGCTCTCGGCGACGGTGCCGACGCCGACGGTCTCGACTTCGCCAGAGGCGAGCAGCTTGGCGACGGCGTCGCGCTGGACCGGATCGTCCTCGACGATCAGCACCCGCCGGCTGCTGGTGGAAAGCTTGGTGGCCAGCGTCTGGAGCACGGCCGCCAGGTCCTCGCGCTGCACCGGCTTCACCAGATAGCCGATCGCGCCGAGCGACAGCGCCGTCTGACTGTGATCGGCGGCGGAGACGATATGCACCGGGATGTGCCGGGTCTCGACGTCGCTCTTCAGCCGGTCGAGCACGGCCAGGCCCGACTGGTCCGGCAGGCCGACATCGAGCACGATGGCGCTGGGCTTGTGTTCGCGGGCGAGCGTCAGCGCTTCCTCCGCGGTGCCGGCAACCAGGCACTGGAAGCCCATCTCATGCGCAAGGTCGCGCACGATCGAGGCGAAGATGCTGTCATCCTCGACGACAAGCAGGATGCGCTCGGCGGTTCTCAGGCTGTCGCGGTCATCCAGGACCCGGCGAACCACCCGGGGCTTGGGGCGCGCCTCTGCTGCTGCGGACGCAGGCTTGGCCTGGGCCGGCGGCATCACGGGCTCCTCGCGCTCCGCGACCAGTTCGGGATCATAGGCAAGCGGTATGGTCAGGGCGAAGTGGCTGCCCTCGCCCGGAGTACTGCTCAGCGCGATCGTGCCGCCGAGCAGGCGCGCCAGCTCGCGCGAGATCGACAGGCCCAGGCCGGTGCCGCCATATTTGCGGCTGATCGTGCCGTCCGCCTGGCGGAAGGCCTCGAATATCTCGCGCTGCTGCTCCTCGGCGATGCCGATGCCGGTATCGGTGACGCCGAGCGTGATCCGCCCCCTGGCTGCCGGCGCGATCTCCAGCGTCACGCTGCCCTTCTCGGTGAACTTGAAGGCATTGGACAGCAGGTTCTTGAGGATCTGCTCCAGCCGCTGGCGATCGGTGTCGATCGTCGCAGGGCTGTCATCAGGGACCTTGATGTCGAACGCCAGGCCGCGTTCGTCGGCGATCGGCTGAAAGACCTGGAGCATGTCGCGCGTAAGCCGGTCCAGCGAAACGCTTTCCGGCCGGATCTGCACATGCCCTGCCTCGATCTTGGAGAGGTCGAGAATGTCGTTGATCAGCTGGAGCAGGTCGTTGCCCGAGGACTGGATCGTGGTCGCGTACTTGACCTGCTCCTCGGTCAGATTGCCCTTCGGATTGTCGCCGAGCAGCTTGGATAGGATCAGCAGCGAATTGAGCGGCGTGCGCAGCTCGTGCGACATGTTGGCGAGGAAATCGGACTTGTAACGGCTCGTCTGCTCCAGCTCGCGGGCCTTGAGCTCGACCGCGGCATTGGAGCGGGCAAGGTCGTCGCGCTGCGTCTCGAGCTGCTGGGCCTGTTCCTCGAGCTGGGCATTGGTCTGCTCCATCTCGACCTGTTGCTGCTCGAGCCGGACCTGCTGTTCCTTGAGGGCATTGCCCTGCTCCTCCAACTCCTCGTTCGAGACGCGCAGCTCCTCGGTCTGCACCTGCAGCTCGTCGGACTGGCGCTGGGTCTCTTCGAGAAGGTTCTGGAGCGCGGTGCGCATCTGGGCGGAGCGAAGTGCCACACCGATCGCGCCGGCGGCCTGCTCGAGGAAGATCCGCGCATCCGGGCTCACCGGTTGCAGGAAGCCCAGTTCCAGCACGCCCTGCACCATGTCATCGGCGATCGCCGGAGAGATGATCAGGTGGCGCGGCTTGTCCCGGCCCAGCGCCGAACCGATGGTCAGATAGCCTTCGGGGATGTCCGACAGCAGCACCGCCGCGCGGTCGACGGCGACCTGCCCGAGCAGGCCTTCCCGAGGCGCGAACCGATCGGTGATGCCCGCGTCGCCCGGGACCCCCAGCGTCGCGATCCGGCGGTACAGCGCACCGTCGCTGGCGAAGATCGCGCCGCCCTGCGCGCCCAGGAATCGGGAGAGGAAGCCGAGGATATGCTCGCCGAGGGCATCGGCGCCCGGATCACCGAGCATGACCGCGGCAAGCCGTGCCTGGCCGGATTCCAGCCATTGCTGGCGCTCGCGCGCCTTGGTCGCCCGTCGAAGCACTTCGCCGATGACCAGGGTCAGCGCGATCCCGACCAGGGTGGCCAGCAAACCGGTGAGGCGGGCGGCCTGATATGCATCCGCCATCTCGTCCAGCCGCTGCTGGCGGAGCCGGGCCTCCTCCTGCTGCATGAGGTCGAGCTGGGCGCGGATCGCATCCATCTCGGCCTTGCCGCGATCGTCGTTGACGATGTTGAGTGCGGCGGCTGCCCCGGCGCTGCGACGCAGGTTGATGGTCTGCTTCAGCTCGGCCAGCTTGGCGCTGACATGGCGGCGCAGCGTTTCGATTCGAGCCTGCTGGCTGGCATTGTCGCGCGTCAGCCCCGCGATGGCATCGAGCTTGCCACCGATTCGTGCCGCTGCTTCATTATAGGGGGCGAGATACTGATCGCGGCCGGTCAGCAGATAGCCGCGCTGGCCTGTCTCGGCATCCTGTATGGTCGAGAGGACGTCGTCGAGCCCGGCAATGACATCATGCGAATGTCGGATCCGGGCGTCGTCGTCCCGAAGGATCGTGACGTTTTGATATGCGATGGCGCCGCTGACGATAAAGAATAGAATCGCCAGGCCCAGACCGATCACCGCTCCGATATTCATGCCCGATCGCGGCGCAGACAAGAATTCGCGGTCGGAAGCTTGCGTCATCGATGCCGTCTTTCTGAAAGTTCGCGACAGGTTATCAGCAATTAACCAGCTGAATCAAAGCCTGTCATATGTTTTTGCAAGGCAGGATTGGGACATGGTCCTGATACGCGGGACCGAGGGTCGGTGTAGTCCACCGGTGTTTCCGGCAGATTTGGCGGCATTCTTCGATTAGCCCCCTTCAAATCGCCCCTCCCTCACGGCTCCTGATACCCAAGCGCACGCAGCGTGAGCGTACCCGAGCGCGGGTCCTGCGTGAAGAAGAGTCCGCCCCCTGTCCGGGCTTCGCCTGCAACATAGTCGAGCGTCGCCTTCGCCGTCTCGGGCGGTTTGCCGCGCACCGACAGCGTCCCTTCGATCTCGACCGCGGCGGCAGTGGTGCTGCCGAGATTGACCGCCTCGAACGCGACGACGAACCCCTGTCCGGAGGCGGTAGCCCCGCGCTGCTCTACCTTGATTGCAGGCGGTGTGCCGCCTCCGCGCAACAGGTCGGCCCCGATCACTGCGAAGACAAGCAGGAGCAAGGCCAGGCCCAATGCCGCCGATGCCCATTCGAGCGCCGAGGTCTGCGCATGCGGTTCGCGTCTGGCCATGGCCCTGCCTCAGATCACCAGCCGCGCGATCGCGGCGCCGATCGCGGCGGGGAAACCAAGCACGATGGCGATGCGCGCGAGCGTGAAGCTGCCCTGGCCGTCGAGGCTGCCGAAGGTCCACAACACATAGAGGCTGACGAGCAGCGCGATGGCATAGCCGGGGATCGTGAAGATCAGGAACAGGCGCCAGCTGCCATAACCCTCCGGCGCGGCTTCCTGCCCTGCCAGTCCTACGGTGAACACCAGCATATGGAGTAGGCCGAGCGAGACCAGGACCAGCGCCAGAGCATGTCCGGCGTTCATCTTGTGGCCGATCAGGATCATCTCCTCGGTCGGCGCGACGTTGAAGGCGAAGAACAGCGCGCCGGCGAGCATCAGGAACAGCTGCCCGGCATAGCCGGCCGATCGCTGGGCGAGGCTTTCGTCGCTATCGACCTCGCCTGACCCCAGCTGCTTGCGCGCGATCATCGCCCCGAAGCTGGCAGGCACGCACTGGATCGCGACCTGCCCGACCAGCGCTGCAAGGGACAGCCCGGGCCGGAACAGCCCGAACAGCGCGAGGATCGCGAAGGATGCCAGCATGCCGACCGCCTGGGCCGCCAGGGCGTCGAGCACGTCCTCCGTCAGCGTCGCGGTCCGCTCGAACCCGCCAAAGCGCGACAGCACGACCAGCACCGCGAAGTTGAAGAGCAGGAACAGCAACAACCGGGCCGGCGCGATGTGCAGCCCGATCGCCCACATCTCCATCGTCATCAGCAGCGGCAGCCCGAAAAGGATCGCCCCGGCAAAGGCACGGGCCAGCCCGACCGCATAGTCCCGGTTCAGTTTCGCGGCCATCGAGGTCATCGCCACCACAATGCCGATGCCCCGCCTTCGTTCCCGGAAGTCCGGGGCATGCGCTCCCTGCGCATGCCCCGGACTTCCGGTTTATGCGATTATCGAGCGTAGTGGCCCACGATCTGCCCGACGAGCTTGGCCCAGGGCATGTCGAGCGCGTCATAGACCGCACCCGATTCCGGGGCTGCATTGTCGCCCAGTATTTCCACCATGAAGGTCGCATAGTCGGAGAGCACCACCCCGGCCTGCTGCAGGCGGAGCAGGTTCACGTCATGCTTGGTGCGGCTGAAGGTGCCCGAGGCATCGACCGCGACATAGGCGTCATAGCCCTTGGCCACCGCGGTCATCGCCGGGAAGCCGGCGCACACTTCGAGCGAGATGCCGGCGAAGATCAGCTTCCTGCGGCCGGTCGCCTCGATCGCTGCCGCAACGCGGGGATCGTCATAGGCGTTGACCGTCGAGCGGTCGATGATCTCCAGCCCGTCCAGCGCCTCGACCAGTTCGGGGAAGGTCGGCCCCCACAGCGTGTCGCGCGCCGTGCTGGTGGCGACGATCGGCAGGCCCAGCGCCTTGGCCGCGCGGGCCAGCGCCACGACATTGTGCTTGAGTTCGCCGGTCTCGTAATCGCGCACGCCGGTCATCAGGTTCACCTGGTGATCGACCAGGATCAGGGCGGCATTGTCGCGGGTCAGCGGCTCGTAGGTGCGCAGGGTCATAACATCCTCCAAATCGAAATATCGGTCGCTCCGGCCACGAGCATTTCGTGACGGCCCAAGAGCTAGAGGCTGGACGAGAGGACCAGAAGACGCCAAAACTGCAACCCAGCGTCCAATCACATGGACGATGGAGACTGCGCGATGCTCGATCTGAACGACTTCTATTATTTCGTGCAGGTCGTCGATCGCGGCGGGTTCACCGCCGCCGGCCGGACGCTGCGCGTGCCCAAGTCGACGCTCAGCCACCGCATCCAGCAGCTCGAGCGCGACCTCGGCGTCCGCCTGCTCAACCGCACCTCGCGCCGCTTCGGGATGACCGATGCGGGCGGCGACTTCTACCACCACGCCGTCGCGATGCTGCGCGAGGCGGAACAGGCGGAGATGACCATCCGCGGCCGCCTGACCGAGCCGACCGGCACGGTCCGCTGCACGGCCGGATCGGCGACGATGCAGTTCGCCCTGTCGGACATCATCGCAGACTTCCTGGTCCAATATCCCAAGGTGAACGTCGTCGCCCATGCCGCGGATCGCACCGTCGACATCGTTGGCGAGAATTTCGACCTCGCCGTGCGCGCCCATTCCGATCCGCTGCCCGATTCCAACCTTGTCCAGCGCACGCTCGCGCCCGCGCCCTGGTATCTGTTCGCCGGCGCCGACTATCTGAAGGCGCGCGGCGCGCCCAGGACGCCGCAGGACCTGCAGGAGCATCCGTCGCTGTTCATGATGCGGACCGGCGTCCAGCCGCTCTGGCGCCTGCGCCATGCCCGCCAGCAGCGCGACGAGATCGTCATGCCGCTCACCCCGCGCCTTCTCGGCGACGACATGGTCGGCCTGCAGCGCGCCGCGATCAAGGGCCTCGGCGTGGTCGCGCTGCCCGGCTATATCTGCCGTGACGCAGTCCGCTCCGGCGCGCTGGAGCGCGTGCTGCCCGACTGGATCGCCGGCGATTCGACGCTCACCGCGCTGATCCCCTATCGGCAAGGCTTGCTCCCCTCGGTCCGCGCCTTCCTCGATCACCTGACCGCCGAATTCCCCAAGACTGTGCTGATGTAGCCGGGTCCATCGTCCAGCAGGTTGGACGCAAACTCCAGTTTTCAGGGACTTCCCAGCCCCTGCGCCCCGCACCAGCTTTGCGCGTCATGTACGGCGCATTTCCCCTGGTCGCACTCCTGGCGCTGACGATCGGCACGCTTCTCGCGATCCGGCGGCGCGGGCTGCTCATCCAGCTTGCCGCCGAGATCCTGCTCCTTGCCGCATTGACCGCATGCCTCGCCTGGCACGGCACCGGGCCGCTGCCGGGCGCCGGCCTCCCTGCAGGACTGGCGGGAATCTGGCTGCGTGCGCTCGCGGTGATCTGGTGGCTGATCGCCGCGCGGCTGGTGGTGAACCTCACCATCCTCGCCCGTGGCCGCGATCCGCGGGCCCGCGACGCAAGGCTGTTCTCCGAACTGATCGCCGCGATCATCTATCTCGCGGCCGTGCTGGTCGTGCTCAACTCGGTGCTGAACCTGCCCGTCGCCGGGCTGCTCGCCACCTCCGGAGTGATCGCGATCGTCCTCGGCCTGGCGCTGCAGAACACGCTGGCCGACGTCTTCTCCGGCATCGCAGTAGGGCTGGAAAAGCCGTTCCATGCCGGAGACCGGGTATCGCTGGGCGAGAATGAAGGCGTGATCGTCGGGATCAACTGGCGCTCGATCCGTATCCAGACGGACAGCGAAGACCAGGTCACGATCCCCAACAGCATCGTCGCCAGGGGGCAGATCATCAATCGCAGCGTCCCCACCCGGCGGCGGGCGACCACCGTGGAGATCACCCTGCCCGCCGAGATCGCGTCGGAACGGGTGCTGGAGCTGATGCGCCAGGCCACCCTGCTCTGCCCCGATGTCCTGGCCGAGCCGGCGCCGCTGTTCACCCTGCGCCGCTCGGGGCTGACCTCCGCCACCTATGTCGCGACCTTCTTCATCGCCGACAGCCCGGCGCTGCTGCGGGCGCGGAGCAACGTGCTGCGCCAGATCCGCCGGCTGCTCTACCATGCCGGCATCCTGCCCGCGCAGACGCTCTCCCCCGCCGCGCTGCTCGGCGCGGTGGTGTTGTTCGAGGCGCTGTCGCCGGCCGAGGCGGAGACGCTCGCCGGCCAGTTAATCCCGCACTGCGTCGATCCTGGCGCCGTGCCTTTCGAGGAAGGCAGCACCAGCGACTCGATCTACATCGTCGAGGCGGGCGTGCTCGAGCTGACGCGCAGCGCCGGCACTGCCGATCGCCAGTTGCTCGGCCATGTCGGGCCCGGCGAATATATCGGCGAGCTCGGCCTGATCCTCGGCGCCCCGCGCGGCGTGACGATGACCGCACTCACCCGTGCCCGCCTGTTCGAGCTGCCGGGCGAGAGCCTGGCCGGGCTGCTCCGGTCGAACCCCGGGCTGAACGCCGCGATGGCGCAATCCGTCCAGCGCGGCCTCGACCTGCTCGACCGTGATGCGGCCGCCCGCGCCGCCCAGCCGGACGCGCACGGCCCCGCCCTGCTCGCCCGCATCAAGGCCTTCTTCTCCGCCCACGCCCGCTGAGCGGCGTGCCCTTGGCTCCCCGGTCCGGGCATGCCGGCGCCTTTGCGCGTCCAACGATCATCGTCCAATCCTCTGGACGCTAGGTTGCGAAATGACCGACTTCTCGTCCGACGCCCGGCACCCATAATGGCCGCGATCGAGAGATTTGGAGTGATCGCGATGGGCAATATGGAAAAGATCGAAAAGGCCGGACGGACCGTCCCGAGGCTCGGCGCAGTGGTCGCCGGGGTGCCGCACGATATCGGCAGCGGCTTTTCGGCGAAACATTTCTCCGAGGAGATGTTCGGCGGGGCGATGGACCCGCTGCTGATGGTCGATCACTTCGTGATGACCGCGCCGACCTTCGCGCCGCATCTCCATGCCGGCATCTCCGCGGTGACCGCGATGTTCGAGGATTCGCAGGGCGAATTCCTCAACCGCGACACGTTGGGCCACACGATCGCGCTCAAGGCGGGCGATCTCTACTGGCTGGCCGCGGCGAGCGGTGCGGCGCATGAGGAGAAGCCGGCCGAGGGCGCCCGTGTCCATGCGCTGCAGATCTTCGTCAACCTGCCCGAGCGGCTGAAGAAATGCCCGGCCCGCGCCCTGCAGGTTGAGGCTGGCGACGTGCCGGTGATCGAGGGCGACGGGCATCGCGTACGGCTCGTGCTCGGCCAGAGCGGCAGCGCCACGGGTGCCACCGGCACGCCCGAGGAAATGACGATGCTCGACGGGTTCCTGAGCGCGGGCGGCAGCTTCGTCCATGCCCTGCCCGAGGGCCGCCAGGCCTGGCTCTATGCCGTGTCCGGCAGCGTCAGCATCCATTGCGAGGACGAGGCGCGGCTGCTCGAGGCGGGCACCGCCACCACGATCGAGGCCGGTAAGGCCGCCGACATCGTGCTCGCCGCCGGCGACCCCGCGCACTTCGTGCTGATGGCCGGCAAGCCGATCCATGAGAGCTTCGTCAAGCACGGCCCGCTGGTAATGACCACCGCGGACGATGTGCGCCGGACGCTCGCTCATTACGCGGAAGGGAAGTTCGGCCGCATCCCGGCCTGATCCGCCCCCATCTATTCCGACTGCAGATCACGCGCGGTGCCCGGCGCCGCGCGGCGGTGAACCACAATCCTGGGAGACGAGTGATGAACGACACGACCAGCATCGACGGACTGGTGGAAACCACGATCCGCTGGCTTTCGGACGAGGAACGACAGCGCGAGGCGGCGCTGCGTGCGCATTTCGCCGATTTCTGGGCGAGCGCCACCGGCGCCCCCCGTGAAATCTATGACCGGTTCATCGCCGCCAGCCCGCTCGTCGAGAGCGTGACGCTGGAGCAAGTCGCCACCGATACCGTGCAGGGCTGGTGGGTGCGGCCGCGCACGGCAGTTCCTGGCCAGGCGATCCTGTTTATCCATGGCGGCGGCTATGTGCAGGGCTCCGCCAGGGCCTATCGCGGCTTCGTCAGCCAGATCGTCAGCCGCACCGGCATCCCGGCGCTGGTGATCGATTATCCGCTGGCACCGGAAGCCACTCTGCCGGCGGCACCGAACGCCGCGCTCGCTGCCTGGAGCTATCTGGCCGAGAACCGCTTCTCGCGGATCGCGATCGTCGGGGACTCGGCCGGGGGCGGGCTGTCGCTGGTCACCATGGCGCAGCTGGCGAAACAGGCGACCTTCCCGCATCCGATCGCCGGCGTCGTCTTCTCGCCCTGGACCGATCTCGCCTTCACCGGCCAATCGATGACCGATCCGGGCATCGTCGATCCGCTGATCGGCCATGACTATCTGCAGGACTGCGCCAGCAAATATGTCGGCGATTTCTCCCCCGCGGATCCGCTCGCCTCGCCGCTGCACGGCGATCTCGCCGGCCTGCCGCCGCTGCTGATCCAGGTCGGCACCGACGAGCGCCTGCTCGACGATTCCTGCCAGTTCGCAGGACGCGCCGCCAGGGCGGGCACCCCGGTCGAGCTCGAGGTGTGGGAGGGCATGCACCATGTCTTCCAGCTCGATGTCGCGCATCTCGAGAGCAGCCGCGTCGCGCTCGATCACGCCGCCAGCTTCCTCGCCCGCGCCTTCAACGCCTGATCCCCCTCGGAAAGGAGATACGCCATGATCGCCCAGTCCAGTTCCGAAAGCGCCTATGACGTCGTCATCGTCGGCGGCGGCTCGGCCGGTGCCGTGCTCGCCCGCCGGCTCAGCGAGGATGCCAGCCGGCGCGTGCTGCTGCTCGAAGCAGGCGCGGCCTATGCGCCGTCTGCCTATCCCGACGTGATCGCCAATGCCAACCGGGTCGGCGGCGATGCCGCGCACGACTGGGGCTATCACACCCAGGATCATGCGGGGCTCGGCCATGATGTGAATGCGATCCGCGGCAAGGTGCTGGGCGGCAGCTCGGGCGTGAATGCCGCGGTGGCGATGCGCGCGCGTCCGTCGGACTTCGCCCGCTGGAGCGCGATGGGCGTCGATGGCTGGAGCTGGGACGAGGTGTTCCCGATCTTCAAGGCGATGGAGAACACGCCGACCGGCGACGATGCCTGGCACGGCCGCGCCGGCCCCTTCCCAATCCGCCAGCGCACGATGGAGGAGATCACGCCGTCGATGCGCGCCTTCGTCCACGCGTCGGAAGCGGCGGGGCTCAAGCGGGTCGCCGATTTCAACGGTGCCGAGCAGGACGGCGTCTCGCCCTATCCGCTCAACGTCGTCGCGGAAAAGCGGATCAACACCGGCATCGCCTATCTCACCAATGAAGTGCGGGCCCGGCCGAACCTGACGATCCGCGGCGCCGCCGAGATCGACACGGTGCTGTTCGACGGGCGGCGCGCCAGCGGCGTGCGGCTGGTGAGCGGCGAGGCGATCCTGGCCGGCCAGGTGATCCTTTCCGCGGGCGCCTATGGCAGCCCGTCGATCCTGATGCGCTCGGGCATCGGCCCGGCGGCGCATCTGCGCGCGCTTGGCATCCCGGTGCTGCAGAACGCACCTGTCGGCGAGCGGCTGAAGGAGCATCCCTTCTACTACAATGTCTACGCGCTCACCCCCGAAGCCAAGGCGATGACGCCGGTGGCCGGGGCGATCATCTGGACGGGATCGAGCGAGGCGGGCCCCGACGAACTCGATCTCCACATCTCTGGCACGCACATCTTCGATCCGGCGCTGAGCCCGACCGGCGGCGCCATCGTACTCGCCTGCGCGGTGACCCTGCCCCGGTCGAACGGATCGATCCGGCTCGCCAGCCGCGACCCGCGCGCCATGCCGCAGATCCGCTTCAACTTCTTCGAGGATCCGAGCGACCTGCGCCGCATGAAGGAAGCGGTGCGCCTGTCGCGCCGGATCGGGCGGACCGCGCCCTTCAGCGACATGATCGCCCTGGAGATGGCGCCGGGCGAGGATGTGACGGACGATGCAGCGCTCGAACGCGCGATCATCGCCCAGGTCGACGGCTATTCGCATCCCACCTCGACGGTGCCGATGGGCAGCGCGCGCGACCCCGGCGCGGTGGTCGACTTCGCCGGCGCGGTGCGCGGGGTCGAGGGCTTGCACGTCGTCGATGCCTCGATCATGCCGGACATCATCTCCGCACCGACCAACGTGACGACGATCATGATGGCCGAGGCGATCAGCCGAAAGCTCGTGTCGTGACCACCAGGATCCCGCTCGTCCCCGCCTCGTTCTTCGGTATCGTGCTCGGCCTGGCGGGCCTCGCCAACGACTGGCGCGCCGCGCATCTCGCCTGGGGCCTTCCCGCTCAGGTGGGAGAGGTTATCTTCGCGCTCGCGGCGCTGGCCTGGCTGGCGATCGTCGCGCTCTATGCGCTGAAATGGCTGGCCGCGCCGCAGGTCGCCCGGGACGAGCTCGGCCATGCTGTCCAGTGTTGCTTCGTCGGTCTTGCCGGTGTCGCGACGCTGCTGATCGCGCAGGGCGCGCAGGCCTTCTCGCGGCCGGCGGCAGTGGTGCTGTTCGTCCTGGGAGTCGCGTTCACCTTCGGCTTCGGCATCTGGCGGACCGGGCATCTCTGGCGCGGTGACCGCGATCCGGCAGCGACCACGCCGGTGCTCTATCTTCCGCTGGTTGCGGGCGGGTTCGTCACCGCCACCGTCGCGGCAGCGCTCGGCTATCCGCAATGGGGGCAGCTGGCCTTCGGTTCCGCCTTCTTCGCCTGGCTCGCGATCGAGTCGGTGTTGCTGCATCGTCTCTACACCTCCCCTGCGATGGCGCCTTCGCTACGGCCGACCTTGGGCATCCAGCTCGCGCCGCCGGCGGTGGGCGCGACTGCCTATCTCGCGGTGACCGGCGGGCAATCGGACATGCTTGCGCACATGCTGGTCGGCTATGCGCTGGTCCAGGCACTGATCCTGCTGCGGATGGCGCGCTGGATCGCCGAACAGCCCTTCGGCGCATCCTATTGGGCCTTCACTTTCGGCGCCACAGCTCTCGCCGGTGCCGCGATCCGTCTGTCGATGGTGCCAGGAGAGACCGCGATGGCGGCGCTGGCGCCGTTCCTGTTCGGCGCCACCAACCTGCTCGTCATCGGCATCGCAACCGGCACACTATGGCTTTTCTGCACCGGCAGATTGCTTCCGAAACCAGGCCCGGCCGCGCAATCGGCAACGAGATAGCGCGATGCGGCTGCTTCGTTATTGCGCTGGCGCACGGCGAACGATCGTGGAAATCTGGCTGCGTGACCAAGCGTTCCGACATCCTGCCTCCCGCTGCGCACTCTGAACCCGCGCCGGAGAAGCTTGCCGGATTGGACGGCATAGCGGTCAAGCGCCTGTTGCAGGGCGCGGTGCTGAAGGGGCATGATCCCGAAGCATTGCTGCGCAAGGCTGGCATCGATCCGTCCACCTACGGCAATGTCGATACGTCGATCGACGGCCGGGCACTGTCGCGGCTGATCCAGCAAATCCAGCTGGCGCTGGATGACGCCTTTATCGGTTTCATGGCCGAGCGTTGCCGGCTCGCTCTCGATCTGGAGCGCATGCTCGCCTATCTGCACTGCGAGACCTTCGGCGAGTCGATCCGCGTCAGCATCCGCTTCACCCAGGCGCTGTCGGAGGACATCGGCCCACAGCTTATCGAGGATCGCGCGGGGGCGAAGCATGTCTGTGTCTACCACACCATCGACGGTGTCGACCGCGACATCTTCGTCTGGTTCCGCTTCATATGGATCTTCCAGTTCTTCAGCTGGCTGATCGGGCGGCCCCTGCGCCTGCGGGGTGTCCGGATACAGGGGCCGCGGCCCGTGCAGCCGAACGGGTTCGATCGCTTCGCCGTGTTCGGGTGCCCGGTGCGCTATGACGCGCCGTTCGACGCGCTGTTCTACGATCGCAGCGACCTGAGCACGCGGCTGCGGCACGGGACGCTTGCCGATGTCGAGGAATATAACGCCAGCAACCCGGACTGGTTCGCCACCCCCGCCGGCCGCACCACCTGGCGGTCGAAGACCGAGCATGCGCTGGTCGATTTCCAGCGGTCGCAGAACTGGTCGGCGCCGATCGAGGCCGTCGCCGAGCGGCTGTGCAGCCGCCCGCGCCGGCTGCGGCGCGACCTCGCGCGCGAAGGCGAAAGCTTCCAGCAGATCCGCACCCGCCTGCGAGGCGAGCTCGCCGCGGCCTATCTGCTCGTCACCGACCTGCCGATCACCGAGGTCGGCTACCGCGTCGGCTTCAGCGAACCCGGCAGCTTCTCGCGCAACTTCACCGAATGGGCCGGGCTGACCCCGACCCAATATCGCGACCGATACAAGCCCGACGGCGCGCGCCAGGCCGCCGCATCGATGCTGCTGAGCGAGCGAACGGGCGCCTGACCTGACCAGGGCCTGGTCACTTGGGTTAAATCTGGCCGTCAAACCTGCCATCGCCAATCCACGCATCAGCGATGACGATGCCCCCAACAAAAAGAAGTGGGGAGGATTGCATGATCGGGAATCGGATTCTCAATGGCCGGGCCGCCTTGTCCGGCGCCTCGGCGCTGGCGATGGCGCTCTGCGCCGCATCGCCCGCCCGGGCACAGGAAAGCACCCCGGCGCCTGCGCCGGACGCGCAGGAAGCGACGGCGCCAGACAAGAACGAGATCGTCGTCACCGGATCGAGCATCCGCGGCGTGCCGCCAACAGGCTCCAACCTGATCAGCGTGACGCGCGACGACATCAAGACGATCGGCGCGAACACGACCGCGGACCTGCTGGCGACCGTCCCGCAGCTCAACAGCTTCAACACCACGCCCCGGGCGACGGGCGGCGGAGCCGGCTCGTTCGCGCCTGGCCTGCGCAGCCTGCCGGCGACCGCGACCCTGCCGCTGATGAACGGACATCGCCTGGTGGCCTCCAGCACCAAGGAGACCAACCCGGACTTCCCGTTCATCCCCGATCTCGCGATCGAGCGGGTCGAGATCGTCGCCGATGGCGCCTCGGCGATCTACGGCTCGGATGCCGTGGCCGGCGTGATCAACTTCATCACCCGCAAGCGCGCCTCCGGGCTGGAGACCTCGGTGCGCTACGGCATGGCCGACGATTTCCACAACTTCACCGCCAGCGGCCTGTTCGGCCAGGACTGGGGCAGCGGCTCGTTCGTCGCGGCCTATCAATATGCCGAGAACAGCAACATCACCGGCGCCGACCGCGATTTCCGCGTGGTCGACTTCCGCCCCTATGGCGGCGTCGACTCGCGCAGCACTGTCTGCGCGGCGGCGAACGTCGCAGTGAACACCTCGGCCTATGCGATCTACTATGCCGCCCCCGGCCTGGCGCCCAACACGCGCAACCTGTGCGACAACGGCGCGGTTACCGACATCGTGCCCGAGACGCGGCTGCACAGCGGCTACATCACTGCCCATCAGGACCTGAGCGACCGCATCACGCTATGGGGCGAGGTCCTGTATTCCGACCGCAAGGACACGGTTCAGGCACCGCCCCCGCCCGGCGCGGGCGCCTCGGGCGGCGTGATCCTCTACAACATCCCCGGCTTCTCGCAGAACCCGTTCTTCAAGGCACCCCCGGGCAGCGGCGCCACCATCGAGTTCGTCCAGTTCCGCACCGACAATCTCTACGGTGCCGACCATATCGACAACAAATTCCGCGTGCGGGCGGGCAATTCCTCCGCCGGGATCGACGCGAAGCTGGCGGGCGACTTCAAGCTGAGCGTCTACGGCACGTACGACTGGGCACGGAACGACTCCTATCTGCCGGCGATCAACCCCGCGGCTCTCGACGCGGCGGCATCCGCCTCCACGCTCGCCACCGCGCTCGATCCGTTCGGCAACGGCACCGCACCGGCGGTCGTCGCCAAGATCCTCGACTATGCCGGCGACCTGACGATCCGCCAGCGGACCTATCTCGGTGCGGCCAAGATCGACGGGACCCTGGCCACCCTGCCCGGCGGCCAGTTGAAGATCGCGGCGGGCACCGAGTATCGCCACGAGGCGTTCCGGCAGCGCGGCATCTATGGCGGCGCCCAGGTGCCCGAGACGCTCGATCGCAACATCAAGTCGGTCTATGGCGAGATCTTCGTGCCGATCTTCGGGGCCGGCAACGAAGCGCCGCTGATGCGCAGCCTCGCCCTGTCGCTGTCCGCCCGCTACGACGATTACAGCGACTTCGGATCGACGACCAATCCCAAGGTCGGCGTCAACTGGGAGCCGGTGCGCGGACTGACCCTGCGGGGCACCTATGGCACCTCCTTCCGCGCACCGGGCCTGCGCGACGTCGCGGCCACCGTCGGCGCCTATTATTTCAACGCGGCGGCGATCGCCGGCAGCACGCTGCGCGATCCGTCGCGCGGCGCTGCGCAGGTCGATACGGTCGCCCTGTACGGCGGCAATCGCGGCCTGCAGCCGGAAAAGGCCCGGACCTGGTCGGTGGGAGCGGACTTCCGGCCGACCTTCCTGCCCGACCTGCGGGCAAGCCTGACCTTCTACGACATCCATTATACCGACGTGATCGGAACGCCGGGCGGCAGCATCGCCTTCACCGATCCGACCTTCGCTGCGGTCGTCTACCGCAATCCCAGCGCCGCGCAGCTCTCGAGCCTCCTGTCGATCGCGGTGCCGGTGAACTTCGCGCCGGGCGCGCTGCCGGCAATCGGCAACCTGCTGGACTTCCGCCAGGGCAATTTCGGGGTGCGCGACACCAACGGCCTGGACTTCGACATCGGTTATCGCAAGGCCACCAAATTCGGTGCGGTGTTCGCCGGCCTTGCCGGCAACTACATCCTCAAGTTCGACACCCAGCTCTCGCCCACTTCGGCCACGTCCAACCAGCTCGACCTCGGCATTCCCAAGGCGACGATGCGGGGCACGCTGGGTGCTCAGGTCGGTCCGTTGAGCGCCGTCGGCTTCGTCAACTACCGCCACGGCATCACCAGCCTCTATGCGACGCCGACCGGCACGGCCCAGTACAGCGCCGGGTCCTACACCACGGTGGACCTGCACTTCTCCGTGAAGCTGCCGGATATCGGCTTCGCCAAGGGCACGGAGCTGTCGCTGCAGGTGAACGACCTGCTCGACCAGCGGCCGCCCTTCTTCCCGGCCACCGACGGGATCGGCGGCAGCTACAATCTCGGCCGCAACGTGTCGGTCGGGCTGCGGAAGAGCTTCTGACCGGGGGAGGAGCGCCGGCCCGCGCCGGCGCTCCGTCCGCCCTGCCCCCAAGCAAGCACCTGGAACCTATGCAACAATTCGCACTGACCCTCGACAAGTTCATCGATCATGCGGCGAAGTGGCACGGCGCCGCCACGGTCGCCACGGCATCGCGCGGCGCGATCCTGCGGCGCACCGGCTATGCCGAGCTCCGCGAACGCAGCAACCGCCTGTCAGGCGCGTTGCTCGCCCTGGGCCTGCGGACCGGGGACCGCGTGGGCACGCTGGCATGGAACACCCAGCATCATCTCGAGCTCTATTATGCGACGATGAATGCCGGGCTGGTCTGCCACACGCTCAACCCGCGGCTTACCCCGGCGCATCTCTCGTCGATGATCAACGACGCCGAGGATCGCGTGCTGGCGGTCGCCGCCAGCCTCGCCCCGGTGCTGCCGGAGCTGCTGCCCCTGTGCTCCACGGTCGAGCGGGTGATCGTGCTCGACGAAGCGGTGGACCCCGCAATCGCCGGCCTATGCGCCGTTCCGGCCGAAGGAATCGACGCGCTGGTCGAGGCGCACGGCGCCCCGGTGCAATGGGGACAATTCGACGAAACCAGCGCCGCCGGCCTGTGCTTCACCTCGGGCACCACCGGCCGGCCCAAGGGCGTCGTGTTCACGCATCGCTCCAACTATCTCCATACGATGATGTCGATCCAGCCGGACGCCTATTGCTTGTCCGCCCGGGATCGTATCCTCGTCGCCATCCCGATGTTCCACGCCAATGCCTGGGGACTGCCCTTCTCCGCGCCCGCGGTAGGCGCCAGCCTGGTGCTTCCGGGACGCGATCTCGACGGGGCGAGCCTGGCGGCACTGATCCGCAGCGAGAAGGTGACGATCGCCGGCGGCGTGCAGACGGTGTGGATCGGCCTGCTCGATCATCTCGACGCCACGGGCGAGGACGTGCCCAGCCTGGAGCGCGTCATCATCGGCGGCTCCAAATGCCCCGACGCGCTGATCCGCCGCATGGAGGAGCGCCTGGGCGTGCGCGTCCAGACGACCTGGGGCATGACCGAGATGTCGCCGCTCGGCACGGCGGATTCCACCCAGTTCCCGCCGGCGGCCGAACGGTCTTCGGGACGGCCCCAGATCGGCGTCGATCTCGAGCTCACCCAGGCCGACGGCACGCCGCTGGCGCGGCAGCGCGGCACCGTCGGCCATCTGAAGGTCAAGGGGCACTCGGTGATCGAGCGCTATTTCAACGCCGAAGCCAGCGCGCTCGACGCCAGGGGCTATTTCGACACGGGCGACCTGGCGATGATCGACGAGGCCGGCAACCTCACCATCTGCGGACGGTCCAAGGACCTGATCAAGTCCGGCGGGGAGTGGATCAACCCGGCGGAGATGGAAGCGATCGTCGGCCGCGACCCGCGCGTCGGGCAGGTGGCGGTGATCGGCAAGCCGCACCCCAAATGGGGCGAGCGTCCGGTGCTGGTGGTGGAGCTGCGCCCGGGCGAGAGCGGCGATGCCCCGACATGGATCGATGCGCTGCGGGGAAAGGTCGCCGACTGGTGGTTGCCGGACGAGGTCGTCCAGCTCCCGCGGATGCCGCTGGCTGCGACCGGCAAGATCGACAAGATGAAGCTGCGTGCGGATTATGAGGATGGGGAGCTGGACCGCTATGTCGCCACCCGTTCGTGAGATGCGCGTCGGCGTGGTCGGCGCCGGCCTGATGGGGGCGGAGATCGCCTTCGTGTTCGCGCTGGCGGGCATGGACGTGCTGCTCCACGATCGCGATCCCGCCGCGCTGGAGGCTGCGCTGGCGCGGCTGCGCCTGCTCCTGGAGCGCGGAATGGCGCGCGGCTTCTACACCGAGGAGCGGCACGCAACCGCGATCGAGCGCATCCGGCCGGCAACGGACCTTGCCGCATTCGCCGACCGCGATTTGGCGACCGAGGCAGTCTTCGAAGCGCTCGACGTCAAGCGCGAGGTGCTGGCGGCGCTCGGCGAAGTGTGCCCCGAGACCTGCGTGATCGCATCGAACACCTCGACGATCCCGATCTCGACGCTGGGCGCGGCGCTGCCGGCCGACCGCCGGCGGAACTTCCTTGGCACGCATTATTTCTCGCCCGTCTCGCGCATGCGCCTGGTCGAGATCGTCCCCGGCTTCGACACCGACCCCGAGATCGTCGGCTGGACCGCCGCGATGCTCGAAAGCGCAGGCAAGCAACCGATCGTGGTGAAGGACGTCGCCGGCTTCGCGGTCAACCGGATGCTGCACGCGATGCTGATCGAGGCCGTGAAGCTGGTCGAGGAAGGCGTCGCGACGCCGGAGGATCTCGATACCGCGTGCCGGCTGGGGCTTGGCCACCCGATCGGACCGTTCGCGCTGATGGACAATGTGACGTCGAGCCTTTGCCTGCAGGTGCAGGAGCTGTTGCAGGACAGCTATGGCGAGCGCTTCCGTCCGCCAGCCCTGCTGAAGCAGCGCGTCGCCGCGGGCTATGCGGGCGGGCGCGGCAAGCCGGGCTGGCTGGGCACGCCTGAAAGGATATCGGAGAGGTGAGCGTGGAAAAACTGTCGACAACCAGCGGCAATGGCAGCCCCCCGGCACCCGGCCGCGGCGCGCGGATCACGCTTGCGATGCTGTGCTTCGTCTATGTGCTCAATTTCCTCGATCGCCAGCTGATCTCGATCCTCGCCAAGCCGATCCAGGACAGTTTGCACATCACCGATGGCCAGCTGGGCCGGCTCACCGGCTTCTATTTCGCGCTCTTCTATTGCTTCATCGCCATCCCGATCGGCTGGCTGGCGGATCATATGAACCGGGTGAAGGTCCTGTCGGTCGCCTGCGCGCTGTGGAGCGCCGCGACCGCGGCCTGCGGCATGGTCGGCAGCTACGGCCAACTGGTCGTCGCGCGGATGATGGTCGGCGTCGGCGAGGCGGGCGGCGTGCCTCCTTCCTATGCGATCATCTCGGATTCCTTCCCGCGCGAGCGGCGGACCACAGCGATGGCGATCTTCAATCTCGGCCCGCCGATCGGGTCCGCGCTGGGCGTAGCCTTCGGCGCGTCGCTGGCGGCAGCGTTCAGCTGGCGCATTCCCTTCTACGTCATCGGCGCGATCGGCGTGGGGACGGCGCTGGCGGTCTATCTGGTCGTGCGCGAGCCGGACCGCGGGCAGACGGACACGCCGGCGACGGCGGTGCGCGTCGATGAAAGGACGATCGGGTTCGGCGCCACCATCGCCCAGTTCTTCCGCAATCCAGTCCTGCTGATGGCGTCGCTGGCGAGCGGCGCCGGCAATTTCATCACCTATGGGCTGCTCAACTTCACGACGCTGTTCCTGATGCGCGAAAAGGGCATGACGCTGGACGAAGTCGCGATCTGGTATGCGCTGGTCGTCGGGATCGGGATGAGTGCCGGCATCTATGTCTCGGGGCGCGTGGTCGACCGGTTCAGCCGCCGCGACAAGGCGGCCTATGCGACGATCCCGGCAATTTCCCTGCTGCTCGCCCTGCCCTTCTTCCTGGGCTTCGCCTGGGCGCCGGGCTGGCAGCTGGCGCTCGCCTTCCTCAGCGTGCCGATGTTCCTGAACTCGTTCTTCCTCTCGGCCACCGTGACCTTCGTGCAGGGGGAAGTGCCGCCCGAACGGCGGGTGATCTCGGGCGCGCTGCTGCTGCTGGTGATGAACTTCATCGGGCTCGGGCTCGGGCCGACCTATGTCGGCATGGCGAGCGATTTCTTCCGCCCCACCCACGGCCCGCATGCCTTGCAGGCCGCCTATTACGCGCTGGCGCCGATGTATCTGATCGGGGCCGCGCTGTTCCTGCTCCTCGCGCGGCTGATCCGCCGCAACGAAACCCGCCACGAAGGAAGCCTGTGATGAAGACTCTGTCGCGCCTGCTGGTCGCCACTGCCCTTGCATGCGGAATGCCGGCCGGACTGGCCCACGCCTATCAGGCGGCGCCCGACCAGGCGCCGGTGGCGAACGCGCCCGCGGGGTCGGTGAAGGGCCTGCGCGAGGGAGATGCGGAGGTCTTCCGGGCGATCCCCTATGCGCTTCCGCCGGTCGGGGAGCGCCGCTGGCGCCCGCCCGCGCCGATGCCGCGCTGGAACGGCGTGCGCGCGGCGCAGACGATGGGGGTCGCCTGCATGCAGCCGCCGATGGCCGCCGGTCCCTATGATCGCGGCAAGGTGCCGATGGCGGAGGATTGCCTGACGCTCGACGTCACCGCGCCCGCCGATGCGCGCAATGCGCCGGTGATGGTCTGGATCCATGGCGGCACGCTGATCTGGGGATCGGGGCATTCGCAGATGTATGACGGCCGGGAGTTCGCCAGGCGCGGCGTCATCTTGGTCTCGATAAACTATCGCCTCGGCGTGCTCGGCTATCTCGCGCATCCCGAGCTCAGCAAGGAGTCCCCCGACGGGGTCTCCGGCAATTACGGGCTGCTCGACCAGATCCAGGCGCTGCGCTGGGTGCGGGACAATATCGCGGCGTTCGGCGGCGATCCGCGCAACGTGACGGTCTTCGGCGAATCCGCCGGGGCGCTGAGCGTCGAGTATCTGCTCGCCTCGCCGCGGGCACGGGGCCTGTTCGACCGGGCGATCGTGGAGAGCGGCTATCTCTTCACCATGCCCGAGCTGCGCAGCAAGCGCGGGGAGGAATTCCCGGCGGAGGATATCGGCGCTTGGCTCGGGGGCAAGCTCGAGGCGCCGAACCTGGCGGCGCTGCGCGCAATGGACGCCGGCAAGCTGGTCGAGGCGTCCGCCAAGACCGGATATGTCCCCTACGGCACGATCGACGGCAAGATCCTCCCGCGCCAGCTGGTCGATGCCTTCGAGCGCGGCGAGCAGGCGAAGGTGCCGCTGATCGCCGGGTTCAACAGCGGCGAGATCCGCTCGCTCAGTTTCCTCGCGCCGCCGGTCCCGCCGAGCCGCGACGACTATGTGAAGGGCATCCGGGCGCAATATGGCGATCTCGCGGACGCCTATCTTCGCCTCTATCCGGCGGACCGCGACCTTGCGCGCAACGGGTTCGACAGCACGCGCGACGCGGTCTTCGGCTGGACGTCCGAGCGGCTGGTGCGCAACCAGGCGGCGATCGGCCAGCCTTCGTTCCTCTATTATTTCAACCACAGCTATCCGAGCGCCGACGCCGCCGGCCTGACCGGGTTCCATGCCAGCGAAGTGCCTTTCGTATTCGGGACGATCACTGAGACGCCGCCTGCCTGGCCCGCAATCCCGGACACGCCGGCAGAACACAGACTCTCTGCCGCAATGCTCGACTATTGGACCAGCTTCGCCCGCGGCGGAAAGCCGGCTTCAACTAATGGCCCCGCCTGGCGCAGCTTCGGCACCGACAGCGCCTTCATGGAGTTCGCCGAGGCCCCGCGGGCATCCAGCGGGTTCATGCCCGGCATGTACGCCCTGCACGAGCAGGCGGTGTGCCGGCGCCGGGCCGGCGGCACCCAGTCCTGGAACTGGCGGACCGGAAGCACTGCCCCGGTGCTGCCCGCGCCGACCCCGGGTTGCGCGCCGGCCTCTCCCGCCAAACAGGGTTCGTGATCATGCCGCATTCGGTCCTTTCCCGACGCCTGGCGGGCGGCGCAGCGATCATCCTGTCGCTCGCGCTGCCATCGCTGGCCGCGGCGCAGGCTCGCGCGGGCGCACCCGCCGGCCCCTCCGGATGCGAGGCGCTCTCCGGCCTTCGCTTGCCGGATACGACCATCACCAGCGCCATAATGGTCCCGAAGGGCATGGCCGCTGCCGCGCTCAACCTCCCCGCCGCCGCCGATCTGCCGGCCTTTTGCCGGGTAGTCGCGCAGGTGCGGTCGGCGCCTGATTCCGATGTCGGCGTCGAGATCTGGCTGCCCCTCGACGGATGGACGGGCATCTTCCACGGCAACGGCAATGGCGGTTTCGCCGGCACGCTGCAGGCCGGCTATGGCGGGATGCTGAACGGCTTGCGACGCGGCTTTGCCACGGCGACGACCGACACCGGGACGGCGCCTGCGACGATGCTCGACGGCGATGCGCTGATCGGCCATCCCCGAAAATGGAAGGACTGGGGCCGGCTCTCCACCCATGTGATGACGGTCACCGGCAAGGCCGTGGCCAGGGCCTTTTACGGCCGCGGTGCCCGGCGTTCCTATTATACCGGCTGCTCGACCGGCGGGCAGCAGGGCCTGATCGAGGCGCTCCATTACCCCGCCGATTATGACGGCATCCTGGTCGGCGCGCCGGTTATCAACCGGACCTGGGGACACGCCGCGGTTGCCTGGGATTTCGCCGCCGCGAACCGCACGCCGGGGAGCCGACTGTCCGACGCCAAGCTCGGCTTGCTCAATCGCGCCGCGATCACCGAGTGCCGCCGCCAGGGTGCCGCCCTCGCCGGCGATCCCTTTATCACCGATCCCCTCGGCTGCAGCTTCGATCCCACGACGCTCCTCTGCCCCGGCGCTGACAGCGACCAGTGCCTCACCCCCGCCGAAGTGGCCACGGCGCGCGCATTCTATGCCGGCCCCACCACGCGCGACGGAAGGCAGGCCTTTTTCGGCTGGCTGCCGGGCAGCGAAGGGCCCGGCCGGTTCGGCTGGTCGTTCCTCCAGAGCCCGAGCAACGGGCAACCGCAATTCGCCAGCCTGTTCAAATGGGTGTTCGGCAGCAGCTGGGACTGGCGTGGCTTCGACCTGGACCGCGACATGCCGATCGTGGACGCAGCACTGGCCGCCGACGTGAACGACGCGACGCTCGGGAGCCTCGAGGCTTTTCGCGCCCGTGGGGGCAAGCTCATCCTCTATCACGGATTGGCCGACACGCTGGTCCCTCCGGGGCAGACCGTGGCGTTCTACGATCGTCAGGCGCGGGCATTGGGCGGTGTTTCACGATTGCGCGAAACCGCGAGGCTCTTTCTCGCGCCGGGGGTGATGCACTGCGGCGGCGGAGCTGGGCCCGATTCGTTCAATTCCGCAGCCGCTGGTGTGCCTGCGCCACCCGAGGATAGTCCGAACGACGACCTGTTCCGGGCCTTGATGGTGTGGCGCGAACAGGGGAAGGCGCCCGAGCGTGTCGTCGCGACCAAGTTCGAAAGCGCCGATCCGAAGCGGATCGCCTTCCAGCGGCCGCTATGTGCCTATCCCCGTCGGATGACCTATGCTGGGAATGGCTCGCCGCGAGCGCCCGGCGATTTTGCCTGCGAAGCAGGAAGGCAGGTCGCCGGCTCCAGCGTGAAGCGCAGGCGCTAGCCCGCCTCTTCCACCTGGCATCGGACAGTTGAACTGCATCATCTTGCAAAGCCGCATGGCCATGGAAATGGCCTTCGAAGCTTCGGAAATGCAGCCTCGACCTATTGTTCTGGTCGGCAGTATCTCGCCAATCTCTTCGTGCATCGGAGAAAGGCTCGACACAGCGGGCGCCCGGGTTGGCAAGCAATGCGGCCATGATGGGCAGCAACGAAGCATCCAACATGTCCAGAATATTTCCGATATGTGGAAAATGTCGTAATCTATGCTTTTCTAACGTGACCAATACTCTCCCAGCAATAATTTGTTACAAATCCACAGCACCAAACCAAAGAGGGCACCCTGCCCGGCTTCTATAATATCCTCATAGAATTAGAGGATCCTGGAGCATGATCGATACTTTCAACAGTTGGCGTCTTTCAAAGAAGATGCTCGTCGCATTTGCCGTCATCGGCATGACGATGAGCGGTATCGCCGGTGCCGGCATCTTCGTCATGTCCCAGCTCAGCGCAATCGCGAGCCGCCATGTCGAGCGCGGCATCGGGGGGACCGAGACGCTGGGCAAGCTCGTCTCGGGCTTGCGGGAACACCGCATCATCATCTGGTCCCAGATGAATGCGTCGTCCGCGCAGGAAGAGGCCAAGTATGACCAGCGCTATGTCGCCAACCAGAAACTGATCGAGGAGGCGATGCGCGGCTATCGGCCGCTCGCCGGCGAGCTTGCGCCGCAGCTCGACGCGTTGCAGGCGAAGGTCGCGGGGCTTGAGAAGCTCAACGCGCGGATCTTCTCGGTGCGCCGTGACCAGGGCGCGGCAGCAGCCCTGCCGATCGTGAAGGGCGAAGCCCGTGACGCTTCCAATGCCGCGATCGAGAACGCCGAGGTGCTGATCAACGCGCATCACCTGCGCGCCCAGACCAACGACCATATCGGGCGCCGCTTCGCGAGCACGGCCTTCTGGTGCGTGATCGTCCTGTCCGCGCTCGGGCTGGGTGCATTGTTCGGCATATGGCGCCTGATCACCCGGACTGTTTCCGTGCCGATGGCGGAGCTTAGCCAGGTCACCAAGCGCCTCGCCGAAGGCGGCGAGGCGGAAGTCCCGCACCGCCGGCGCGCGGACGAACTGGGCGACGTCGCACAGGCAGTCGAGCAGTTCCGCGTCGCGGCGGTCGAACGCGCGGAGGCGGACGCGCGGGCCGCGGCTGCGCAGCAGGTCGTAACCTCTACCCTGCGCGATGGCCTGTCCGCGCTCAGCAAGGGCGACCTGACCGCGGAAATCCATACCGCCTATCCCGAGGGCTATGCAGAATTGAAGACGAACTTCAACGAGGCACTGGCGAGCCTGCGCGGTTTGATCGGCTCGGTGACCGACAGCACGGCGGCGATCCGGACGGGCTCGGTCGAGATCGCCCAGGCCTCGGAAGACCTGGCGCGCCGGACCGAAGCCAATGCGGCGAGTCTCGAAGAGACCTCGGCTGCCATCACGCAGATGGATGGCCGCCTGAAAGCGGGGGCGGACGCAGCCGGGCGCACGGTCGCCCGGGCGGACGAAGCCATCGCCACGGTCCAGGGCGGGCGCGGCGTCGCGGACGAGGCGATGCAGGCTATGACGCGGGTCAGCGAGAGCGCCAAGGGCATCGACAGCGTCATCGAAGGCCTCGACAAGATCGCCTTCCAGACCCGCGTTCTCGCCATGAACGCCGCAGTCGAGGCCGGGCGTGCCGGGGAGGCGGGCCGTGGTTTCGCCGTAGTCGCCGATCTGGTCTCGGCGCTGGCCATGCGCGCCGAAGAAGAAGCGGGCCGCGCCCGCGAGCAACTCACCGCGACCCAGTCCGACATCATCGAAGCCGTAGCGATGGTCGAGAGGGTCGATGGCGCCCTGGCGGACATCTCGGGCCAGGTCGGTGAGGTCCATATGCTGCTCGGACAGATGGCGGCCGACAATCAGGCGCAATCGACCGCGATCACCCAGATCAGCGTCGCGGTGGGAACGATGGACCAGTCCACCCAGCAGAATGCCGCGATGGTGGAGGAAACCTCCGCGGCCGCCCGCAACCTGTCGGGCGAAGTCGCCCAGCTCGCCGAACAGGCCGCCCGGTTCGAGATCGGGAAAGCGTTGCCCGGCGCTCGCCCTGTGGCCGCCCGGAAGCCTGCCGCGAGCAACGCCGCCTACCTCGCTCCGGTAAAGCAGCTGCCGCGGTCCATCTCAGCGCATGCTGCCCAGAACGACTGGCAGAACTTCTGATCGCCTGCACGGTATCGCGCGGCGGCGAGGCGAAAGACCAGGCTTCGCCGCCGCGCTTCGACGATAGTTCCGAGAAATGTAGAGCGAATCCGATTGCGGCGTTCCCAAGGGGTCAGCCGGCGCCGCCGTCTGGTTCCTGCCAGTGCGGATAGGTGACATAGGCGGTCAGCGCGCCTTCCGCATGGGAGCGGAGGGTCACTGCATTGCCCTTGGGCATCTAGAGGATCTCGCCCGGGCCGGCGGTCAGGGTAGCGCCGTCGCTCGTCACGGATATGCGGCCTGTCAGCACGATCATGATGTCGTCGACGGCGATCTCCTCGTCGATCGACTGATCCGGGTCGTAGCGCCCATAGCCAATGGTGACGGGTCCGCCGTGGCGCTGGTCGACAAGATTGCCCGCGAAGACGCCCGCTGTCTGTCCGGGCGACCGTTCAAAGGCCACATCCGACGCACCGAATTTCTGAACCTTCATGGCCATCCTCACTACGCAGCGGCCCGGCGGAACCGCCCGCAATAGACGCATGTCTGGCGCGTTCGATCCGCCATCCGCGGTTGTCGCTGATCTGGTCACGAGACTCGCCGCGGGCGTACCAGGAATGCGATTAGCCCGAGCGCGGAGCTGCAGGCTTGACCATGGTGCCGGGCGCACGGCGCTTGCTTCGCCTTCGTCGTCGAGACACGCCAGGGCCGGCACGGGCTTCGCGACGATGCGACGAAGCCCACTCATGCCAAAAGGTCGGACGGTCAGCGCGGAATGCGGGCGGTCACCTTGATCTCGAAATCGAAGCCCGCCAACCAGTTGACGCCGATCGCGGTCCAGGCCGGATAGGGCGCCAGCGGGAACGCTTCATCCTTTACCTTCAGGACGGTGTCGAACTGCTTCTCAGGGTCGGTGTGGAAGGTCGTGACGTCCAGGATATCGTCCAGCCCGCAACCGCCCGCCTTCAGCGTCGCTTCGAGATTGGCGAAGGCGAGGCGGACCTGGGCCTCGAAATCCGGCTCGGGCGAGCCATCGGTGCGACTGCCGACCTGGCCCGAGACGAAGAGCAGGTCACCCGATCGAACCGCCGCTGAATAACGATGCTGGTCATAGAGGTCGTGCCGACCGGCAGGGAAGACGGCATCACGCTTGGCCATGGGAATCTCCTGGTACGCCGCGCGAAGGCGGCCTTGATTTGAGCGGCCGCGCATCACATACACGGCGTATCTGGAAATGGTGACATACGCATCGCATGTCAATTGATATACGATCCGTATGTGAAAAGAGGAATGCCGTGGCCGCGCGACGTCGCATCGAGACAATGGAGGAGAACCGGGCCAAGCTGCTCGCGGCCGGTCGCAAGGCGTTCGCTGCGGAGGGGTTCGCCGGCGCCTCAATGGACGAGCTGACCGCATCCGTCGGCCTGACCCGCGGCGCGCTGTATCACAATTTCGGTGACAAGAAGGGCCTGCTCGCCGCTGTCGTCGCGCAGGTCGACGGCGAGATGGCCGAGCGCGCCCGGGCGGCAAGCGCCGGTGCCGGCGATGCCTGGGAGCAGCTCCTGGCGGAGGGAGAGGCCTATATCGCGATGGCACTGGATCCCGAGGTCCGCCGGATCGTGCTTCTCGACGGGCCTGCCTTTCTTGGCGATCCCTCGCATTGGCCGAGCCAGAATGCTTGCCTGCAGGCGACGATAGAGGCGGTCGAGAACCTCGTCGCCGACGGCGTCATGCGGAACGTCGATATCGAGACCGCCGCCCGGCTGCTGTGCGGCGCTGCCTTGAACGCGGCGCTGTGGGTGGCCGCCAGCGACGATCCCCAGGCCATATTGCCGCGGGCGGCGGAGGCATTTCGCCTGATGGCCGGGGGCTTTCGGCCGACGCCGCACTGAGACCGCGCCGACTGGCCGAGCGAAATGGCTGGTGTGACGATGGGCGCCGGGCGGTCATGCAAGACCGCCCGGCGTCCGATATCGTCACTCGGCGATCTGGATGGCGACTTTGCCGCGATGGGCTCCGCTGCGCAGATGCTCGAATGCGGCATCGGCCCGGTCGAACGGGAAAACCCGGTCGATGACGGGGCGAATGCCCGATCGCAGCGCGGCAGCCAGCTCGGCCACCGATCCCACGTAAACGCCGCGCACATTGATGGCCTTCATCAGTATCGCGCCCGTATTCACTTCGCCGCCAAAGCCGGTCAGCACGCCGACCAGCGCGATTTCGCCGCCGGGGCGAACGGCTTGCAGGGCCTGGTTCAATGTCCCGGATCCGCCGACTTCGACGACGTGGTCGACCCCTTCTCCGCCCGCGATCTCCGCCGCCCGCAAGCCCCAGTCCGGCGTGTCGCGATAGTTGATGCTTTCCGCCGCGCCGAGCGCCTTGGCCTGGGCGAGCTTGGCATCGGAACTGGATGTCACGATCACCCGCGCACCGACGGCGTGGGCGAATTGCAGGGCGAAGGTCGAGACGCCTCCGGTCCCCTGAATCAGCACGGTTTCGCCAGGCCGTACGCCTCGTCCCCCGAACAGGCAGTTCCACGCCGTGACCCCGGCGCACGGATAGGCCGCGCCTTCGATGAAGGACCAGTCTTCCGGAAGGCGCGCCGTCGCGCTCGCGGGCAGGACGATCTTCTCCTGCAGCACGCCATCGACGAACCCGCCCCCCAGGGCGCCGGCCTGCTTCGCTGCGCTGAACGGCCCTTCGCTCCAGCCCGGCATGAACCCGATCGCCACGCGCTCGCCGAGGCGATCAGGCGACACGCCTTCGCCGACAGCGCTGATGATGCCCGCGCCGTCCGACAGGGGAACCAGATCCGCCCGCTGCTCCCCGCCATATCGTCCCTCCCGGACAATCATGTCGCGGTAGTTCAGAGTCGCCGCCTTCAAGTCGACCAGCACCTGGCCCGGGCCGGGCGTGGGATCGGCTTCTTCCACAGGCTTCAGGGGAGCGGCGGCTCCGTTCAATCGATAGGCACGCATGGGCTTCTCCTCGGCTTGTTGATCGAGGATGGACCTAGGCTTGCATCGTCATTATCGTAAGTACGTACAAAAAGGACATGTACGTACATGAATGATAGTGTGAGAGGCCCGCGCCGCCGCGCGACCAAGACCGGATGCGCGGTGGAAGCGACCATGAGCGTGGTGGGTGGACTCTGGAAACCCGTCCTGGTGTTCCATCTCCTGGATGGGCGGGTGCGCTTCAACGCGCTCTGCCGGCTGACCCCCAATGCCACGCCGCGCATGATCACCTTGCAGCTTCGGGAGCTCGAAGAGGACGGCGTCATTCGCCGCATCGTCTATCCGGAGGTACCGCCGCGCGTGGAGTATGAGCTGACCGATTTCGGACGGACGCTGGAGCCGGTACTGATCAGTCTCCGCGATTGGGGAGAGGCATTTCAGGCGCGCGAGGCCGAGGCGTCCCTTGGGTCTGGCGTGACGCCGCGTCAGTCCGAGCAAGGATAGAGGTTGAGGGCGTCTGTGGCAGTGAGCCAACAAGACGCCCAATTCGCTTCGGCCATCCCGGGACCTGGTCAAAGGCGATGCAGCGCAACCTTGTCCGGCTCGACGGCGAAACGGGCCAGCGTGCTGAGCGTCCCCCCAGGCGACTGGACCCGGTCCAGCACCTTCACGTCCGTCCGCCAATCTTTCGGGGAAACATCGAACATCTGGTAGCCGCGCTGGTTATTGAGCAGTGCGACATTGGGGCTGGCCTCGCGCAGCGCCTTGTGCCGCGGGATCTCGCCCGGCGCTCCGTCCCCGCCCGAGGTGATCGACGTGGCGAGGAATTCGACAGCCGCGGCCGGACCATCCGGCGCGTCGTCGCGCATCGGCACGGTACCGATCGCATGGATATGCGCGTCGCCGGTGGCGATGACGACATTGCTGAGCTTGTGGCGCGCAATCGACTCGACGAGCCGCGCCCGCGAGGCGAGATAACCGCTCCAGCTGTCCGGCCCGGGCCGCAGCTGCCGCCCGCCATCGGCGCCGGCGCCATAGAGCGGCATGACGAAGACCTGCTGCGCGATCAGGTTCCAGCGCGCCTTGCCGGCGAGGCCTTGGTCGAGCCAGGCCTCCTGCGCCTTGCCCATGATCGTCGCCTCGGGCCCGTCGGTAGCGCGGCAGGCGGTCTCGCCCGGCTTCTCGCAGAGCTGGTCGTCGCGGTAGCTGCGGGTATCGAGCACATGCATGCGCAGCAGCGAGCCGAAGTCGAGCCGGCGATACATGGTGATCCCGCCCGGCCCCGGCATCTGCGCCCGGCGCACCGGCATATGCTCGTACCAGGCCTGCATTGCAGCGTAGCGGCGAAGCAGGAACGCCTCGGGCGGGGTGCCGTCCTGATCGAACCTGCTCGCCCAGTTGTTGTCGACCTCGTGATCGTCGAACGACATCACGAACGCCGCCGCGGCGTGCGCCGCCTGCAGGTCCGGGTCGCTCTTGTACTGGGCATAGCGCCGCCGATAATCGTCGAGGCTGTAGATCTCGTCTCCGAAATGGTCGCGCGAAACCAGGCCGCCCGCCGCATCGCGGATCAGCATGTTCTTCGTCGGCGGATGCATCGCGCTTTCGTAGATGTAATCGCCATAGTGGAAGACGGCGTCGAGATCGCTTTCCTGGCTGATGTGGCGCCAGGCTTCGTACCAGCCCTGCGGATAGGCCTGGCAGCCGGCGACCGCGATGCGCAGGCGATCGACCGCCGCGCCGGTGACGGGGGCCGTGCGCGCCATGCCGACCGGGCTCGCCTCGGCGCCCTCGACAAGGAAGCGGTACCAATAGGGCCGGCCCGGCTTGAGGCCGGCGAGCTCGACATGCACCGAATGGCCGAGCTCCGGCCGGGCGACCGCCTCGCCTTTCTGCACGATCCGCGCGAAGCGCGCGTCCTCCGCCACTTCCCAGCGCACCGGCACGGCGACCATCGGCATACCGCCATGCTCGGCAAGCGGTTCGGGGGCCAATCGGGTCCAGATCACGAACCCGTCGGGCCAGGGATCGCCTGCGGCGATGCCCAGCGAGAAGGGATAACGGCTGAACCTCGCCGCCGCCCAGGAGGCAGGCGCCAGCCCGGCGAACAGGGCAAGGCCGCCAGCACCGGCAAGCAGCTTGCGGCGATCGAGCACGAGGGTCATTCGGTTATCTCCGGTATCGAAGGTTAGGAGTGCGCGCAGGCCGCGTGGCCCGGCGCCCAATCGTCGAAACTCGAGTTCGAGCTCGACGGATTGGGCGCCGGCCAGTCGTGAGGGTTCTAGAAGCGGCCGCGGATGCCGATGGTGCCGGAGCGTCCGAACCAGTTCTCGATCGCCGTGTGGTTGGGCAGCGTGGGATCGGCGGTTTGCGTGCCCGGGGCATTGCCGGGGACCACGACATTGTACGGCTTGTTGAGCAGGTTCGACATGGTGCCGAACAGCTCGAAATGCTTGTTCACCTTGACGCGCAGGTTCGCGCTCAGATCGGTGCGGGCCTGGAACCAACTCGGCGTGGTCGAGCGCAGCTTGTCGTCGTTCCACAGCAGGTTGACGTAGAAGCGCACCGGCCCCTTTTCGTACATGACCGCGGCCGAACCGATATTGTTGCCCAGGCGCAGCAGCGGGTCGTCGCCATGCGTGTTGGGCTCGTTGTGCATGAAGGCGCCGCGCACCGACAGGCCGTTGAGCGGCGAGGGCAGCCAGCTGAAGCTGTGCTGGAAGCTTGCCTCGATACCCTTGATGGTTACCAGGCTCACCTGCTTGTAGGTGGTGAACAGGATGCCCGTCGGATCGTCGATGCCCAGCTGCGCCAGCGCCTGGGTCGCCGCCGGCCCCGCTTCGTCTGCGGTCAGGTTCGCCTGGGCGACCGCCAGGCCCTTGATCCGGTTGTAATAGACCCCGACGTTGAACAGGCCGACGCTCTTGAAATAGCGTGAGTAGCGTGCCGAGAAATTGTCCGACGTCGCCGGCTGCAGTGCCGGGTTGGGGATGGTGATCAGCCCGGTACCCAGGTCGCCGCCGAGCGGATCATAGCTGGCATTGCCCGCGGTCGCGTTCAGGCCGGGGCGCAGGATGGTGTGGCTATAGCCTGCGTCGATGTCGTTGCTGTCGCCGAAGGTCCACTTGATCGAAGCCGAGGGGAACAGGTTGAAATAGCTGCCCGTCGTCTTCTGGACCCCGTTGCTGCCATATTGGATGTCGACGCAGGGGATGGTGGTGGCGATGCCGGTGGTGGCGACCGCGCAGGCCTTGCCGGTCGCCGGATCGGTGTGCGTCTTGAGCTCCGCCGCCGGCATCTGGGTATAGCCGAACGAGGTGTTGCTGGTCCATTCGGCGCGCAGGCCGGCGCGGAACTTCAGCCGCGGCGCGATCTCCGCGGTCGCCATGCCGTAGACCGCCTTGATGTTCTCCTGGAACCGCGTCTTGTTGTTGTACGCCGCCGCCGCGTAATTGGCTGCGGTGGGCACCGCCTTGGCCCAATTGTCCGGGTTGTTGGCGAAGTCGAGATAGAGCTTGTGGGTGTCGAAGGTCGGGATGTAGTTCGAGCCCGAGAGCGAATAATGGTACGATCCCGACTGATCGTACACGGTCCGCTGATAGGGATTGACGAACGCCTGGATGAACTGCGCGTTCGTCATCGGACCGACATAGTTGTAGATGCTGTCGAGGAAGGTGTCGTCGCCGAAGCGGTAGTTGACGTTGCTGATCTTGAAGCCCGACTGCAGCGTCAGCGGCACATTGCCGAGATGCCCCTCATAGCGCGCATTCATCTGGCCCGATTTCTCGTAGATGAAGGCGTCCTGCCCGCCGCTGGTGCGGATCTGCGGCGCGCTGATCGTGTAGTTGGCCGGGTTCGACCAGTCGAGGCCGGCGGTCTGGGTCACCGTCCAGTCGGTGCCCATCAGCCCCCGGCTGTTCTTGACCATGCTGAACTGCGGCGTACCTGACAGCGTCAGCGTCGGCGCAGTGCCCACCTGCTCCCGGTGCGGCGTGTCGTAATAGCTGTGGCTGTCCGAATAGGCGAAGCTGCCGTCCAGGTGGAAATTGCCGCTCTTCCATTCGAAGCTCGGCGCCAGGATGTTGCCGTTGTTGACCTTGTACTGGCCGCCGCCGCTCACCGTCATCTTGGCACCGGTGGTGGTGGTGAAGTTGCTCAGCGGATAGCCGATCACGCCGTTGCGCGCGCCGGTGGTGTAGGTCACGTCGCCGGTCGTGTTCTGGTACACGTCGCCGCGATAGGCGATCGCCAGGAAGCCGAAATTCAGCTTGTCGTTCGCCTTGAAGTCGAGCTGGAGCGAGCCGGTGCGCCGCGTGGTCTGGCGCGGGTTGGCAGCGGTCTCATAGGCAGTGAAGGCCAGCGGCGACGGGCTTTTCGCCGTCGGCGCGTAGCTACGGCTCATCGTGTTCTGCTCGTAACCCAGATACTGGTCGTTGAAGCCCAGCGAGAACATCACGCCCAGCCGGTGGTTGAAGAAACTGTCGGCGAAGAACAGGTTCGCATTGGGCAGGAAGCGCTTGCCGCCCCAGCCGTCTGATTTCGGCCCGGTATGCCGATACTTGTCCAGCATGTCGTCCGACGTGAACGCGCTGAGCGAGAAGGTCAGCACCGGCTTCTTGCGGTTATAGGCGTGCTTGGTGCGCAGATCGACGATGCCCGCCGGCGCGTCGGCATTCTGGTTGGCGCCGACCGTCTTGTAGAGCACGATCGAATCGATCGCCGAGACGCCGATCGCCTCATAGCTGAACACACGCGCCGCCGCGGCCGAATTGGCATAGCCGGTGGGCGAGTTGGCGTTGGCCGAGATCACGTCCATGCCGTTCAGCTGGGTGCGGGTGAACTCGCCCGGCAGGCCGCGCAGCGAGGCGTAGATCGCGGTGCCGTTGGTGCCGTCCACGTCGACGCCGGGCATGTACTTGATCATCTCCGCCGGATTGCCGCCGGCGACGTCGCCATAGGCCTCGGTCGAGATGATGTCGGCGATCTGCATTTCGCGGCGCTGCGCCTGGATCGAGCTGGCCTGGCCCTCGCGCTCGCCGTTGACGATGATCTCGTTCTCGCGCGCCGCCTGGCCGCCCCGCCCGCTCTGCGCCAAGTTGAAGTCTAGCCGGGCCGTACCGCCGGGCGCGATCACCACGTCCTGAGTCTGCGTGACATAGCCGACGAATTCGACCGTCACCGTGGCCGGGCCGGCCGGCAGGTCGCGTACCGTGTAGGACCCGTCCTCGTCGCTAACGCCCTTGTACTGCTTGCCCCCGGCATCGACCGTGATCACGGCGTCGCGCAGCGTGTCGCCGCCGACTTCCTTCGCGATCACGCCGGTGACCGTGCCTTCCCCCACGGCGCGCTCGCCGGCCTGGGCGGGCACCGCGCTCCCCTGCGCCTGCGCAGGCGCCGGCGATGCCATTGCGATCGTGATCGCGGCGATCGCCGAACCACCGAACAGAACCGAACGATCCGATTTCATATACCCCCCAAAGCTCCAGTCGCAGCGCGCGTGCGCTGCCCCTTGGGAGCCGTCGGGGCCGGTTTTCCGCCATTGCGGTGCAAAATTTTCCTGGAGGCCCTCGGTTCTGCGACGATGGCCCTTGGGCGGCAACGATCGTAACCCGAAGGCCGGAATCCGGTCTCCTCAGCCTCCGCTCGGCATCGAGCGTGCTGCAGACTTCATGAGCCAGCCCCCTCCCCGCCGCCGCGTCCGGACGGCGGCGGGAAAGTCATCCCCGGATCCGACCTAGAGGAACAGCTCGGCCGCGGCGTCGTGGATGGCGTCCTTGTCGAGGCGATAGGCCCGATACAGGTCGGGAAGGTCTCCGGTCTGGCCAAAGCGGTCGATCCCGAGCGGGCTGACGCGGTGCCCCATCACCCCGCCGATCCAGGACAGGGCGGCGGGTGCCGCGTCGATGACCGTGACCAGGCCGGCGCCGCGCGCGAGCGGGGCCAACAGCTGCTCGATATGGCTTCGCGCTGCGCCCCGGCCTTCCCAGCGCGCCGCCCGTGCCGCGCTCCAGTCGCGGTGCAGCAGATCGGGCGACGTCACCGCCAGCAGGCCGAGGCCCGGGATATCGTCGACGAGCTCCGCCCAGGCCTGGAGCGCTTCGGGCGCGACCGCGCCACAATAGACGATGGCCGCCTCGACGCCCTCCGCCGGACGCCGGAGCCAATAGCCGCCCTTGAGAGCGTCCTGGCGCCAGCTATCGTCCTCGCGATGGGGCTGGGTCTGCTCGCGGGTCGACAGGCGCAGATAGACGGAGCCGCCCTTGTCCGCCTGGAGATGGCCGAATGCCCATTCCATGCAGGCCGCGAGCTCGTCGGAGAAAGCCGGTTCGAAGCAGGTGAGGCCAGGCTGGCCCATCCCGATCAGCGGCGTGTTGATCGACTGGTGGGCGCCGCCCTCCGGCCCGAGCGTCAGCCCCGAAGGCGTCGCGACGAGCAGGAAACGCGAATCCTGGTAGCAGCCATAGTTGAGCGCATCGAGGCCGCGGGCGATGAACGGATCGTAGACGGTGCCGACCGGCAGGAGCCGCTCGCCGAACACGCTTCCCGAAAGCCCGAGCGCCGCGAGCATCAGGAAGAGATTGTTCTCCGCGATGCCGAGCTCGATGTGCTGGCCTGCGGCGTGGCCCACCCATTTCTGCGCCGAGACGATCCGCGAGGCGTGGAAGACGTCCTTCAGCTCCTGCCGCCGGAACAGGCCGCGCAGGTTCACGAAGCCGCCCAGGTTGGTCGACACCGTCACGTCCGGCGAGGTCGTGACCAGTCGGTCGGCGAGCGGATCGCCCGATTTGGCGAGGTCGTGGAGGATGCGCCCGAACGCCCATTGGGTCGACATGGTGCCCTCGGGCGTCGGGATCGCGGGAACGGTGATCATGGCCGCGGCCGAACGCTCGCTTTCAGCCGCGAAGGGGGCCGAGGAGACGAAGTCCTCCAGTGCCCGCGCGGCATTGTCGCCCAGACCGGCCCAGGGCTGCCATTCCTCCCCTTCGGCGATGCCCATCGTGTCGCGCAGCGCCGCGATCTGGCTCGGGTTCATCAGGCCGGCGTGATTGTCCTTGTGGCCGGCGAAGGGCAGGCCGTAGCCCTTGATGGTGTAGGCTATGAACAGGGTCGGCTTGTCGTCCCGGGCGCGGTCGAACGCGTCGAGCAGGGTCTCGATGCAATGGCCGCCGAGATTGGTCATCAGCTCGCCCAGCGCCGCATCGTCAAAGCTCGCAAGCAGGTCGAGGGCCTGCTGCTCGCCCGCCAGGTCCACGGACAGCCTGGCGCGCCATGCCGCGCCGCCCTGATAGGTGAGCGCGGCGTAATCCGCGTTCGGACAGGCATCTATCCACCGCGCGAGCGCCGCACCGCCGGGGCGTTCGAACGCCTCCCTCTGCCGCCGCCCATGCTTCAGCGTCACGACGCGCCATCCGCAGGTCGCGAACATGTCGTCGAAGCGGTTGAACATCCGATCGGCGGTGGTCGCATCGAGCGACTGGCGATTGTAGTCGACGATCCACCAGCAGTTGCGGATGTCGTGCTTATAGGCTTCGATCAGGCACTCGTAGATATTGCCTTCGTCGAGCTCGGCATCCCCCATCAGCGCGATCATGCGGCCCGCCGTGTCCGGGTCCTTCCAGCCATGGGCGATCAGATAGTCCTGGACCAGGCTGGCAAAGGCCGTGATCGCCACGCCCAGGCCGACCGAGCCGGTCGAGAAATCGACCGGGATCTGGTCCTTGGTCCGCGACGGATAGCTCTGCGCGCCGCCAAAGCCGCGGAAGCGCTCGAGCTGCTCGCGCGACTGGTTGCCGAGCAGATAATGGATCGCATGGAGGATCGGGCCGGCATGCGGCTTGACCGCCACTTTGTCATTGGGCCCGAGCGCGCCGAAGTAGAGTGCGGCCATGATCGCGCTTATAGAGGCGCAGCTGGCCTGGTGTCCGCCGACTTTGAGGCCGTCGCGGCTGTCGCGTAGATGATTGGCGTTGTGGATCGTCCAAGAAGCGAGCCAGCGAAGCCGCTGCTCGATGCGCTCGATATGCGCGACCGTCTCGGCATCGCGTCGGATTTGAATCACCTGATCGTTCATGCTCGTCCTTTTTCCATCCCGGCGAGGACGTTGCAATTGTTACTATGCGAGCGGATTGAACCTCCCGGCTTGAGGAAGACGAGCTAGGCGCCTCGAACCACAGTGCGGTTTCCGGCCCCTCAAGCGTCCTGCAATCAGGCCAGCGGACGAAACCTGCCGCTGCCTGTGTCCCTTGCCTGGCTTTCCCGGCAGCAGCTTCCTTGTTGCATTGGGGCTGTAGAAGATGCCGGCCTTTAGCTCTCGCGCGGGAATGCGAGGATCGTGCGGGCGTCGAGACTCATCTCGTCCGAATCCTAAGCCTTGCCGGCGAAGCGAGCGAGGGGAGCTCGGCAATGTGGAGAGAGACCGCACCGGGATCGAAATCCACCATCCTCTCGCCGCGGCCGTTAAAGTCGGATCGGCTCGCTTTCGCCTGGCTCCGCCATCAGTTCGGGAATCCGGGCTGGCAACTCGCGCGCCATGAAGCCGACTGGCGCGCGTGCCGCCAGCCGCCGGCCGGCCTCGCCATGCAGCCATACCGCCCAAGCGGCCGCGAGCAGGGGCGTCGCGCCACGCGCCAGCAGCCCGGCGAGGATACCGGCCAGCACATCTCCGGAACCCGCGGTGGCGAGGCCAGGCCCACCACCGGGATAGCGAAGGCTCGTGCCTTCGGGCGCCACGATCAAGGTCTCCGCCTGCTTCAGCACAACCACCGCCGCGAAGCGCTCGGCAGCCGCTCGCGCCAGCGCTTCGGGCCGATCGCGTAGTTCGGCCTCGTCGCAGTCCATCAGCAGCGCCATCTCGCCGGCATGCGGCGTCAGCACGATCTTCCCGCCCCTCGCCCGGACGGCGTCCACACATCCCCGAGCGGCGCCGATCGCGGCGGCATCGATCACGATTGGAAGATTCGCGGGGCCGGCGGCCAGGACGTGACGCAGGATCGGACCAACTCCCGCTTCCTTGCCCATTCCCGGGCCTAGGACGAGCGCATCGCACAGGCCGAGAAGCTGCACCAACGGTCCTGCAGCCCCGGCAGCGAGTTCGCCCTCCGCATTGGCCGGCAGACCGAAGACCGCGGCTTCGGGCATTGCGATACCTAAAGGGAGCGCGGCGCCTTCCACTGTTGCGAACTGGACCTTGCCAGCGCCCGCGCGAAGCGCCGCTTCCCCGGTCAGCAATAGCCCGCCCGGCACGCTGTTCGAACCGCCTGCGGCTAGAACGCGCCCGCGCGCATTCTTGTCGGTCTCTTTCTCGAGCCCGGGAAGCGGGTGCGCGCCCAGCCAGCCACGATCGAGGCCAGTCATCCGCGCGCCGCCACCAGCGCGTCGGGCGCGCGCGTCACCTCTGCCTGGGGATCCTCTTCCATCGGGGCGACTTCGTTGTAGCGCTGGAGCCGGAGCCCCCCGCCCTTGCCGATCGACGCGTCGAAGACATATTCGGTGACCGAGCAATTGGCGACGTCGCCCGCTGCATCGATCGCGAGGATTTCCTCTTCGCCGAGATTTTCGATGATTTAGCGCAGGCAGAGCACCACCACCTGATGCCCGACGACCATCACCTGCCTGCCGGCATAGTGCAGCGAAACGGTATCCAGTAGGCTGCGCAGCCGCAGGATCACATCCGCCCAGCTCTCGCCGCCGGGCGGGCGATGGTAGAATTTCCCGAGCAACCGGCGGAACTCCGCCTGCTGCGGTTCCTGCGCAGCCACGCCTGCTGTGGTGAGCCCATCGAGAATCCCGAACTCCTTCTCGCGCAGCCGTTCGTCGACGCAGATCGGCTCATGCGGATTCGCACCCCCGGCATCGCGGAAGCGCCGCGCCGTTTCTCGTGCACGAAGATAGGGACTGGTGAGGATAACCCCCGGAAGCCCGTGCCCGCTTCCGCCTGCGAACCACCGTCCGAGCGCCTCGGCCTGTTGCTCACCCAGCCGCGAAAGCGGCACATCGACATCGCGCGTCGTCAACGGGATGCGTTCGAGTCCCGCGGCATGCGCTTCGTCGCGCGCGACATTTCCGGCACTCTGCCCATGACGCACGAGCCATAATCTCGTGGGCCAACGGTTCGCGATCACCACGTATCGCTCTCCTCCCATTGCCTTCAAACGGCCGAGAATGTTGCGTGTTCCATGCCCAAGGCTCTGAGAAGACACGGCTATCAGCAAGCCGTCCCCGCGTCGCCAGGCTGAGACCAGGCGAACACCTTCTTTGGGACATGGGTGATCCGGCAGGCCAGATTCAACTCGCCTGACGCCACGACATAATGGTCACGGGCATCGGCAATGCGGGTCGTGAACACCACGTCGCGCACGTAGATCATATCCTCGATCGGCTGGGTTAGCCCAGGTGCCGACTCAAGCAGCGGCCCGCGCTCGGCGCGTAGCACCTGTGATGGATCGTCGCGATCGAGGATGACCGGTAGGTGCGGTAGATGCGGACGATCTCCTTGGGCTCCCTCAACCCATTGTTTTCATCGGAAGTTCCTCGCCAATCGCGTTATGCATCGGAAAATCCCGGACAATCCCCAGCCAAGGCCGGCGGCCTGGAATAATGTTGTCATCACGGCTGAACGCAAGGGGCTATGATCCCCATCTTGCCCAAATCACCACGCCCGCGACAAGCAACGCAAACGCAACGAACAGCACCAGCCAGATACGCAATGGCAATATGGTCACGAGAAGACTGATAATCTCGTCAAGCATTCCCCTGTACACTCCCTTTGGATGCTGATGATATGGCCGCACAATTACAAAGGCCTGCTTCATCGATCGCGGAACGATCTCTTCGTCCACCGACAATTTGCAACCGAGATGTTTGCCGTCGAGCCTCCCTATGACGCCGTCGTGCCCAGTTCTCGGCAGGGGACAGCGGTGCCGCCTTCCTGATATATGGCGCACACAATTGGGTACGGACAGGCGTTTCCTGCGCCGTCATTGCCCGGGTCGAGTATGCTGGTCGGCGTTCCGACCCACCGGTGACCCTGCAGCAGCATAGGGATCATATATCGGCACCGGCTTCCCCAATGCGCTGTCAGCAGCGGGCCCGCCGGACGGAGCGGATAAGTTACGGTTTCCAGACGACTGGATCCGAGGGCGACGGCGGCCCTACGGCGATCACCGGCGCGCCAACAGGATGAACACCGCCGCGCCGCCGCGGATCTGCAAGCGCGCCAAAAGCACCAGCAGGCCGGCACGTGCCTCCGGCGATCAGCGCACTGCAGATCCCAATCGACCCGAGCACGACGAATCAAGTCATTACGGTTCATTTTTAAATTGGAGCTGCGACAAATTATCTCAATACTTTGCGCATTGCAGTCGAGCGACCCCCGAACACCTCGAGGCGGTCCTGTGGGAGAAAACCATGCGCGCAAAATGCTTCATCGGGTTGGGCATTGCCTTGTTCGCGACATCGTCGGCGCTCGCTTCCGAGACGGTTACTTATACCTATGACGCCAAAGGGCGACTAATAAAGGTCGAACATTCCGGTACCGCGAACAATGGCCTCAAGGCAGAATATGCACTTGATAAGGCGAATAACCGCAAGAATATCAAGGTAACGGGCTCTCCCAATCCGGCGCCCTGAATGGCCGAATAACCCCTCGAAATTTCGCGAGGGGAGATTGCCAGCAATCGCCGGCCTTTAAGTATAGATCGAAATAGCCTCAATTTTCCCGAGCCAATCTTTCTTCCCATCAATTCGAAGATCCATGAGGTGCTGATGATGAACTTGGCTTCCGCCAAGGGCGACTGCGTGCGCGCCCGCCGTTTGGCGCTTGTACTCTCCACCGCCCTTTGCACGGGATTGGCGATGCCCGCATTGGCGCAGGATATCGCTTCCCCTCTGCCGCCTCGGGTGACCGTGGATGAGAACGGCGTGGAACTGGCCACCGGCCAGTTCATGTCGTCCCAGACAATCCTGTCGATCGGACCAAATGGCCGAGGGGGCTTGAGCTACGAGCGGTTCTTCGGGGGAATCCGGGCGGGAAGCAATTGGGACGTCCGGCTCAGTATTCCGCAAAATGGAACTGTCGTCGCCACGCTCTATGGGCAGAGCTACAAGTTCAAGGCAACAGGTTCCGGATACGAATCGCAGGACGGCAAGGGGGCAAAGCTGAGCCTGCCCGCCGGCAACCTTTATACCCTGACGACACCCTCGGGGATCAAGGTTGTTTATGACAGCTCCCTTGTAGGATTCTCGACCGTAAATGGGGTCTGGCAGCAAGAGGCTGAAAGCTTCGCGCGGGCAACATCGATTGCGTATCCGGATGGCTATCAAGAGGTGCTGCGGTATACGAAAAGAGATATATGCACGCAGAACTATGCTTCGTGCCCGCAGCAATACCGCGTCATATCGGTGAGGCCGAAATCCATCGTCAACTCGAATGGATATCATCTTCATTTCAACTACGGGAACAATATTCTAACCGGGTATGACCCTCAGACCACCGGCGGTTTGAATATTCAAGCTATAAACAATAACGTTGAATATTGCGATCCGTCCGCCCTGTCCTGCTCGACATTGTCGATGAACTGGCCGAAGATGGAATTCTCCGGCAACGGCACGGTGTCTCCCGGAGGAAAATTCTTTACATATTCCAACCTGGGCACCACCATAACCATATCGAATGGCGACGGAACGACGAAAACTGTTAACAAGCCTTTTGGCCAGAACCCCTATCTCAAGCCGGTAAGCAGCATAGTTAATAAGGGCGGCACCTGGACTTACTCCTATAGCGTCGTCGGCAACGTCGCCACGCTGATAAGAACCGACCCGGCGGGTGCGACGCGCAAATATATCTCGGACGTCGCCAAGGGAGTCGTTACGTCATTCACGAACGAGTTCGGCAAGGTAACCACATACGAATATGACTCCGTCGGGAGGATGACCAGCGTCACCTATCCGGAGGGCAACAAGAATGCCTTCGCCTATGATGCGAACGGCAATCTGGTTGAATCGCGGCTGATCTCCAAGACCCCGGGCACACCGGCAGACGCTGTCACATCCGCTTCCTATCCCTGCAGCTCGGAAGCGACCTGCGACAAGCCGGCATGGACACGGGACGCGCGAGGCAACCAGACCGATCTCACCTATGACAGCGTGACCGGGAATGTCCTTACCATCGCCAAGCCTGCCGCTGCGTCGGGAGGAGTGCGGCCCGTAACCACCTACGGCTATTCCGTCGCCGGCGGCGTGCAACTGCTCACCTCCACTTCCGCCTGCCAGACCCTGGCAAGTTGCGCCGGATCGGCAGACGAGGTGAAGACCACGATCGGCTATAACGCGAACCTCCTCCCCACCACCGAGACGAAGGCGGCCGGCAATGGCAGCCTGAGCGCCACATCGACCACCAGCTACGACAATGTCGGCAACCCGGTAAGCATGGACGGGCCGCTTCCAGGCAGCGACGATACGACCTTGCGCCTCTATGACGCCGATCGGGCCCTGATCGCGGACATGAGCCCGGACCCCGACGGGAGCGGGCCCAGGAAGCGCGTCGCCCATCGCTACACCTATGACGCCAACGGCCTGCGGACTTCCGCGGAATTGGGAACCGTGCCCAGCATGGCGACCGATTGGTCGGGCTTTGCGACGTCGCAGACGGTGCAGACCGCATATGACGGCAATGCCCGAAAAGCCACCGACACCGTGATCGCAGGCGGTGGCGCCCAACAGCTCGTGCAATATAGCTACGATTCGATCGGGCGCCTGGATTGCAGGGCGGTGCGGATGAACCCGGCCGCCTATGGCTCGCTGCCGGCTTCGGCGTGCACGCCCGGAACGGCGGGCGGCAACGGGCCGGACCGGATCACCAAGAACGGCTACGACAGCGCCAGCAGGCTGCTGAAGGTCACTTCGGGCTATGGCACCGCGGACGCCTCGGACGACGTGTCCACGACCTATACGGACAACGGCCGGACCGCATCCCTGACGGACGCGAATGGCAACAAGACCAGCTACGCCTATGACGGGCTCGACCGGCTGTCGCTTACCACCTTCCCTTCTCCCACGACCGGCGCAGGGGCGTCGAACCCGAGCGACTACGAGCAACTGGGCTATGACGGCGGCAGCAACATCATCAGTCGCCGTTTGCGCGACGGCCAGACGATCACCTATGGCTACGACAATCGCAATCAGATGGTCAGCAAGATCACGCCCGGCGCGGCACCGAGCTGGGATGTGTCCTACGCCTATGATCTGCTCGGGCGGGTAACCTCGACTCTGGGCGATGGCTGGGCTGGGAATAATTTCGGCTATGATGCGCTCGGTCGTCAGGTGACCGAGGGCCATTATAATGCGACGACCTATCACACCTACGATCTCGCCGGCCGCCAGACACGACTGACCTGGAGCGACGGGTTCTACGTGGACTATGACTATGACGCCGCCGACAACATGACCGCCATCCGCGAGAACGGTGCGACGTCAGGCGCCGGCGTGCTTGCGACCTATGGCTATGACGACCTTGGTCGTCGCGCGAGCATAACGCGCGGGAATGGCACGACCACGACCTATGGCTATGACCCCTTGTCGCAGCTTTCGTCGCTGGCGCAGGATTTGGCTGGCGGCGCTTATGATTTCACCAACAGCTTCACCTACAATCCAGCGGGCCAGATCTGGACGGCAACGCGTTCGAACGATGCCTATGCCTGGAACGGGCACTACAATGTCGATCGCCCCTATACGGTCAACGGACTAAATCAGGCGACAGCCGCCGGCCCGGCCAGCCTGGGTTATGATGCGCGCGGCAACCTCACCAGCTCGGCCGGATCGGCCTATGGGTATACCGCCGAAGACGAGCTGGTGTCGGCGCCGGGCGCGTCCCTGCTGTACGAGCCTGGCGGCCGACAGCTGCTGCAGGCCTACAATGCCAGCACCGGTGCGGATACGCGCTTCGCCTGGTCCGGCGGACAGATGATCGCTGAAATCAACGCGGCGACCTGGACCATCTCGAGACGTTATGTCCCGGGTGCGAGCGCGGACGAGCCCGTAGTGTGGTACGAGGGAAGCGGCACCGGAGACCGGCGCTGGCTCCACGCCGACGAGCGGGGTTCGGTGGTCGCGGCGACCGACGGCGCGGGCAATGCCATCGGCATCAACAGCTATGACGAATATGGGATCCCGGGGCCGGCGAACATCGGCAGGTTCCAATATACCGGCCAGGCGTGGCTGCCCGATATCGGCATGTACTATTACAAGGCTCGCATCTACTCGCCGTCGCTGGGGCGGTTCATGCAGACCGATCAGATCGGCTATGCCGACGGCATGAACTGGTATGGCTATGTGCACGGCGACCCGGTGAACGAGACGGATCCCGATGGCCAGAGCGGCCAGACCGCCGGCGGCTATACGACCACGGGTGGGTACGCGACGAACAGCATCAATTGGCATGCGACCACCAATTCGCCCCTCATGATCTGCCCCGACGGCACGTCGCAATTCAGCTGCGACGGCCATGGCGCGCCTCCCGAGATCATCGTCAACGGGCATAGGATCTTCGGCGGCTTCGGTGCGATGTGGGGAAGCTGGTCGGGCTCAATGGCACAACAGGCTGGCCCATGCACACTTGGCCAGCCCGATTGTTCGGTGGGTCGCTGGATCTGGGAGAACTCGCTTGCGGCGCTCCAGTACAACAAGAAGCGGGGCGAGGAATACGTCAAAAAATGCTACGCCGGTGCCAGTCAGGTTGAGATCGAGGATGTCGCGGCCGGCGCGAAGAAGGGGCTGGTCAAGGGCGCCAGGAACGGGTTCGTAAAGGGAGCCATCATGGGCGCGCCAGAGGGGCCGGAGGCGGCGGCTGCCCTTGGTGGCGCGCGGGCCACGCTCGAAGGGGGCACGGGAATGGTGACCGGTGGCGCCAAGGGCGCGGTCAAGGCCGCCTGTGACAAAGGAAATCAATGATCATCGCAGTTTTTGTTACTTCTGCTGTTGCTTACGCCGCGATGGCGGCCTTCCTGCGCGTTTCGTTTTGGAAGGCCGCCGCGTTATATATCGGCTTTTCGGTTCTTGTGATTTTCCTGAGATACATCCTGGTTTTCTTCGGCGCCCCCGATGCTCTGGTCATTCTTATCGAGGAATTAGTGAAAGCTGGGGCGGTATTGGCCCTGTGGGGTCGATCAGATTGCCTTCCATTGCTCGCAGCCAGTGCCTTTGGGTTTGCCGAAATGGGAGCGATCAAGCCGTTAATACTAATGAGCGCCGCAAGCGGGAAACAGGCAGCCACGCTGGCAGACGTAATATTTGTTGACATTGTCTATTTTAACGCTGTTTTGATGCATATAATTACAGCGCTTGTTCTAGCTTCCATGAGAAATAGGATTTTGGCTTGCATCGCCATAATACCAAATCTTATTTTCCACTTTTTCTTTAATATAAGCAGAGTTCTGTACGAACCTGCGCCATGGGCGATCTGCGGAGAAACGGCCATTTTCGCATTGCTCATCTTCTGGGGAATGCATCGATATCAATTGAAATGCGCCCCGCATATTGCACCGGCTGGCGGTAATTTCGAGGGTTAGGGCACGCATAGCCTGCCCCAGCACGCTGTTCTGGGCGGTTCGACAGAGGCAGCTGCGGCGATGGTCGATGGCGGGCGCGATATCGACTGAGCCTTTCTCCCGCCGCCACTTTTCGCGCTACGCGCGGATGCATGGAGGTCGAGTAGGCTCAGCCTTTGCGGAACTGGACCAGCTGGTTCATCAGGTCAGGCTCGGCGAGATAACCGGCCTCCCGCCAGACGCGTGCCTGGACATAGCGTGCGCTGCCGCGCTGGTTGGACCACCAGGACCGGTAGTCGGACGCCGATTCGGGCAGGCCGCCGACCAGGCGAGCGATGGTCGTGAGCGAGAGCGTGATCAGCGGACTGCCATCGGTCTTCAGGTGATCGCGTAGCGGGTCGTATTTTGCCATTGCGATGCTGATAGCGGGGCGTGCCAAGCGGGAAAGTCTTTAGACGCGGGCAGCACGAATTTGTGCGTGGGGCCACGGCGCCTCGCGGGCGATGACCAGAGGGCGCGGGCGTGCAGGGCGTTCGCCGGGCTGCGCACAGCTCGCGCGCGCACGCCGCCCCGCCTGCGGTGTCGGCAAGAGTGCGTCCTTTTTCTTTGCATCGCCGGTTTCCGCGACTGCGCTCTACGGCTGGTGCCGCCGGGCCGCGCGGAGCGTCCCGGCCCTTCGGGTGACGATCGCGGGCGCATCTGCGGGCGCCGCGCAGCAGCGCGGCGGCGTAGCCGTGGCCGGCCTGCGGTCAGCGGGATGGACGGCGCGCCCTTCTGGACCCGCTCGGGCCTGTCGCAACCCGGGCTTGGCCCGGGTCCTCCACTGGCGTTCCGGCCTGGCGGTGCGGCCTGCCCTTTGCCGCGGGTCCTGCCGGGCTTCCTCGCCGCCACCCCGCTTTCGCAGGGCCGGGTGCGGTTTTGGTCGAGGAGGGTCGCTATGGGCTGGCGAAGCGTAGTCGCGAGTTCACGCTGGTCCCGTGGCGGCCGGCGCTTGGGAGGCAGCTGGGCAAGCCGGTCGCGGGAATCTTGCGGAGCGGGGGGATCAGCTGGCGGTTTGGCCGTGACAGGGCGGGGCCGCAAATCTCTTGATCCGCGAAGAGGCTATCATCGCTATGGCAAAGGTTCGCCCTTCGCATCGCCCTGAAGCGAACGTTGGATTCCCTGCAGAGCCCGCAGGATGAAGGACCGACATTGGAACAATTCTGCCGCTCCCTAGCGACGTGTCGAACGGCAGATCTTGCCAATAGCCGACATCCGGCGTCCACCCGACCCACACCTTAGAACGACAGAGATTGGGCCGTTAGCGGAATGGCCGCTTCCAGAAATCACTTTGTGAGAGCGGTCATCAGAAAGCGATGTCCGCCAGACCTTCAAACAGACCCATCTCAGATCGGCGGGAGATGCTGGATACCAGGCGCCTTGCCTTCGAATGCTACTCCACAAGGTCCACTATCAACGGGTTTATCGCCAAGCTTAGCGTGGCGCCTTCTCACACAAGTATCATCTATTCACGGGATGATACATCCTACACACCACTGACCCCTGTCGCTGTAAAACGTGGGCCAACGCGCATAACTTGCGGAGGTTGACCAAGCCTGGATTGGCTCGGTGGCTATCTCCCTTTACGCTCACTGTCCTCTAGCGGATAGCCCGAGAGCTCGCGGAATTTGCCGTCGACTTTCTTGTAGGCGAACACCACTTCCTTGCCACGTGACTCGACCGAGACATGCTGGCCTTGGTCGGTTTTGTCGCGGCCACCGTATACCCCGCCCTCCGGCAGGTCTGCCGCAAGCATGTTGCCATAATGCGCGCCGAGCCATTTATCGCGCGCCTCAAACACCTCCGCGATGTGATCGAACTTATTATGCAGCATGATTGCGTTGGGACCGGCCTCAGAGCGATGGGTTTGTCCGTGAATATGGCCGCCGCCGCTGGCGTGGAAGCGCGGGCTGTCCTTGTGCGAGGCCGGGCTACGCAAATCGATTCCGAGGTCGCGATAGGTATCGGCGCCGTGGACAGCGTCGTTGAACTGCTGGCTTATCGGTGCGCCATTGCTGCCACTGCCTGACCCACTGCCATTTGAATTGCCCTGCCTGCCGCCGCCCGAGCCCGACATCCCATCATGGCCAGCGTTGTTCGACGGAAGTTCGAGCGCTGGCCGCGCGCCTTCGGCGATCTGGCCGCGCTGCTGGCTGGCAGATTCGCTGACCTGCTCTGGAGTTTGGGAAAGCACCGTACCCATGGCTCAGACCCCACGCTGGATTACAAATCCCAGATCCCCGGCTTCTTGCCGACGAGCCGCAAGAAGCCGGTGTCTGTTGATCCAAGAGCTTAGCCGATTTTCGATGCCAGGAATAGTCAACCACTCCTGCTTTGCTTCACGCAAGGCGAAGAAGGTCGCCGAGAGATAGGCCATACGGGCGAAGGCGGGGAGGGCGCGGACCATCTCGGGAAACTGGGTCGACAGATAATAAGGCGAGCGAGCGGCATCGACGCGAATATCGCCTTCGCCGATGTTGCGTTCGCCCGGTGCCTTTGCTGGCGTATCGTGTTTGCCCGCGCCGTGTATCGCGACGTTGCAATGGGGAATGGTGATTGAGAGGCGAGCGCCGTTTTTGCCCTTTTCGACGTTGAACTCGGTGATTTGCTTGGGGACCAGCGCGACGCGGCTGCTGCGCGTGAGCACCAAGCCGCCGACGTGGTGCGCAGTGTGCCAGGGTGCCGGCTGCGACCAGCCTGGCCTCGTTTCGGCGGTGACAAACGGATCGGTTAGCGAAAATAGGTCGCGGCCGCGCGTGTCGATCGACAGCATATAGTCGCAAAGATACATAGTGCGGCCAAAGTCGGTTTCGCCAAGCCAGGTTGGCCGCCATTCCTTAGCAGAGATGTGACGCGGCATGCCTGGATTGAGGAAGCGGATGTCGAAATCCTGGATCGCTTCAAGCGAAAAGCTCGGCCCCTCGGAGCCCAAGCAAAGGGCTGCCGCGGTAAAGACGTCGGCCAAGCTAAGCATGGCATCTCGCGGGGCAGGCTTGCCGTCGCTGCGCAGGATGATCTGGCTTTTGTGAAAGTCGACGCTGTAGCGCTTGAACCGCAGAAGCGCCCCATCGCCAGGCTGGTGTCTGCCGATAAGCGGCACGCCGACATCGTCAAGCACATTGAATTGCGGCCCGACCGCCCTGGTCGCCTGATCGAGCATCGCCTCGGCTGCTGTCAGCGGTTCAGCCGCTACCCGCGCGGCGAGCGTGCCAATCCTGGTCGGCTGGTTGATCAGCCCCACGCAAGCGCGCCGGACAAAGTCTGGTATGACTGCCGCCCAGCTGGCCACAGCCGCTCGCGGCGCTAGCGTATGGGCATTGGCGCGGATCGATGCGCGGAGCGCAAGGGTGCTCCATAGCGGCGCATCGAGGCGGTCCTCAAGGTCGGCGAGCTCAGTTTCGAGCTGAATTACCTGCACCGCGATTGGGTCATCATAGCGCAGACCCCGGGCCTCAAGCGTGCGGAGCATCTCGCCAACCCAAGCGGCGTGGCGACCGGGCATGTGGAGGGCACCGGGCGTCCCGACCAGCGCGGCAAGGTAGCTGGCGGGCGGAGCGGTACCGCCGAGCTGGCGCGCGATCCCGATGCGATCCCTGTCGTTAGCAAAGGTGGTAAGCGCCCCGGAGTCCTGGCGGATCGTCAGCGCGTGCGCGATTCCGTCGAGATAGCTGGCGGGGATTTGGAGCGCGCCATTGCGGCCTAATAGGTGGCGAGCAAATAGCGCTTGTGCGGCCGGAGAAATGGTCGTCGCCCGGACGAAATTACGGTGCATTTCTTCCAGATAGGCAGCGCCTGGGGACTCGGCGTGCAATCGCTCGGGCAGAAACTCTTTCTGCCAGGCGTCACCCCATGGCTGAGCGAGCAACTGCCCAAGCAAGAAATGGGCGCCGGGCGCGTTGCCGCGCAGTGCCTTGTCGAGATTGGCGAAAGCAGCCTCGGCGCGATCTTGCAGCGTAGACTTAACCCGCACCTTCTTGTGAGGGGAGCGATGCTGGCGCAGCACCTCGTTAATCTCGATGCGGGCAAGGTCTAACGCGGCAGCTAAGGCAGTTGGGGTGGTGCCGACCGCGGCACGGCGCAACAAGTCGCTCGCCAGCCATTCTGAGTGCATAACGCCGCGGCCATCGAGGTGCTGTTGCGCCATGTCACGCAGCGCGCGGCGGTCGAGATCATCTAGATCCCGAGCGGCGTCGTTTTGCTGCTCCGCTTCGTTCCGCGTGAACACTTTGCGCCGCCAATGCGCTGCCTCGCGCCACCCTGTCGAAAGCGTATCGTCCCCAGTGGCCGGCACGCCTTTGCCGAGTTCAAAGGCGGCGGCAAGCGCGAGCATGGCGCTGCGGTCGCCACTTCCCGCCCGTGCTGCGTGCATCGCAAATAGCCGGGTCTCGACATCAACCAGCCGGGCAAGCAAGCGATCGCGCTCGGGTGCTTCAAGCTCGCGAGCACGCATGGTCGCGATGTTGCGAAGCGCTGCCGCGGCTTTCTCCTTTTCATAAGGCCCGCCACTCGCAAGCACGGTTTCGACTAGAGCCAGCAGCGCCTCCGGCGGATCAGCGTCGATGCCTTGGCCGAGCAAATAAATTGCGGATAGCAGCGAACCACTTTCGGCGCCTCGCCAAAGTGCTTTGCCGCGCGCTTGATTGTCGACGATGAGCAGCGCGCTCGCATGCTCTAGGCATTGCCGACTACGCGGATCGAGCAGCGCGATTGCTGCCTCGCTTAGGTCGAGCGCTGCTACACGCCGACACCAGGCAGGAGCGCGCGTGTCGCGCATGCCGAGTTCGGCAACGTAAAGTGCGCGCGCAGCAGCGATATTCTCATAGGCGCGTGCCAAGCCGCCTTCGCTTAGGGGCGCGGCGAGGTACTGGGCAAGCGCCTCGAACACCGCGATCCGCGTGGGATTGGAATATTCCAAGTCGGCAAGCGGAAACGACAAGGCCCAATCGCGCCTCACGATCAGCTTGGCGTCGGCGAGTGCCAGGCCCAGCATATTGCTGATAACAGCCTTTGTCGAAGCACCATCGTCAGGACCAATATGCTGGGCCTCGCGCGCATCAGCGAGCTCGGCAAGCTGGTCGTCGATTAGCTGCCGCGCCTTTAGCGAGATACCTAAGCAGCAGTTATTTTGACCATTTGGCAGGTAGCGCTCGCACAGCCAGGCGCGGGCGCGACCCAGAACCCGCTGGCGGTCGTCGAGCGAGGCAACATGCTGGCATGCCTCTTCGATGCCGAGCGTAAAGGCGCAGCATTGGGTGAAGCCGGAAAAGTCCTCGGCCGGGTTGAGCGCGCCCCAGGCCCCGGCCACCATTCCCCTACCGATCGCCGCCGCTTCGGAACGATCCCGTCCGATCGCCTCGAAGATATTGTCCGGCTCGACAAGCCTATCGCTAACGGCGCCGACGATCTGGGCTGCCTTGTCCCGCGCCGGCGCGAACTCGGCAGCGTGGATCGCGCCTTGCAACTCGGATAAGCGATCGATCCAATCCTTGATGAAGGCAGCCCGCTGGTCCATCGGCTCATTGGTCCTTTAGCAGGAAGCGGATTTCGATGCGGCGATTGGTCGGTTCGTCGCGATCTTTGGCGGTGCCGGGCAGCGGGCGGCTAGCACCGAAGCCGGCGGCACTAACAAAGGCTGGGTCAAGTCCGCCGCGCGGCCACCCATCTTTGCCCGCACCAATCAGTTCGCGATGAACCGCGCTGGCGCGCAGAACCGAGAGTGCAAGATTATCGCGTACTGGGCCTGTGCCGGTGAACGGTCGGCCATCGGCATGGCCTTCCACAACGATCCCTTCAAAGGCCGCCAACGGCGCCTTACAGCCACCGGTGCAATCCGCGTTCTTCGGCGCGAGCGCGTCGCGCCGCAACAGCCCGCGGAGTTTGCGAACGCGCGTTTCGGCTTGCGGGCTGAGTTCGTAATCCTTGGTCGCGAATAAAATGCCGTCCGGAAATCGAAGCACCGAGCCATGGGCTTCAACGCTAATACCTTGCTCAGTAAGCTCCTTCGCGAGACCTTTGACATAGGCGCCAACGCGCTGCTCGCTTTCGGCCTTCGCCATACCTTGCTGGAGAATCAGCAGGCACACGATGATCAGGAACAAGAAGATCAGGCCGATAAACAAGTCGACATAGGACGCGTAGGGCCCGTCATGGCTTGAGGGGTGGGAGCGCGGCATGCCTATGAACCCCCGGTTTTGGGCTTAGCCGGGCCTGGCGCAGGCGCTGGGCGCGGCGCATTGGCTTTCGCGCCAGCGCGCTCGACGCGCGCAGTCAGATCTTGGATCGCGCTCGAGAGACCGGCGATTGATTGCGAAAACCCTTCCACCGCTTCTTGCTGAGCCCGGTGCAACAGCGTGGTTTTCCAGAATTGATCGAGCAGCGCTTCTTCGATGCTACGCATGCTCCCCTGGACCAGCGATTGCGGGTCGAAGCCAAGTTCATAGCGGTAGCGCTCCCCGGTGATCTTGGTGGCGATTTCGTGCCAGCGCTCGACCTGCTTGGACACAGTGCCAAAGCCTTGGACGAGGTTGGCGATGCTGCCGTTAATCTCATCGAAGCGCTGGCCAACGCTTTCGATGAGGTGGGTTGCGGCCTCCAACTCGGGCGTCAACAGCCGCTGTTCGGCGAGGAAGCAGGCGTCGATCTCAACGCATAGTGCCGACACCTCGCGCGCATGGGCGCGCTGGAGACGGGTATCGAAAATCCGCAGGATGATCGCCCAAAACAGGCCACATGCCGAGATGAAAAACTTGGCCGAGGCGGTAGCGAGCAGATCCTTGATTCCTTTGACGGTCTCGGTCAGATCGGTGCCGCCGCTAATCAGCGCAACCGATTTGAACAAGCCATAGGCAATGCCGAAAAAGGTGAGTAGCAAAGCGGTGCGGACAATCTGGTCAGCAACTTGGGACAGGTGATGGTCGAAGATCAGACGATCGGCGATGATGGATTCAGCAGGCGTAACGGCACGGTGCGTGTTGGTGGCGCTGTCGAATTCGAGCTGGCCCTGATAAATCCGATAGGCAGCGCTCAATTGCGCACCAAATAAGCCGAGCTTTTTCTGAGCCTTGGCAGTCGTCAGCCTCTCGCCTGAGCCGGCGCGATCGTTGCTCCTAAAGCCTGTTGCCACTTCCCTCAGATAGGCGATCAGCACGCGCATGCGGCGCGACGGTGCCGCGAAAAACAGCGCGATTAACGCCCAAGCACTCAAGAATAGGCTGGAGGCGAAGGGAAAATAATTGGAGGTTATAAAGGTATCTAGCGTTTCCCACATGCCGTTTCACTACCTTTGCCTAAGAATCGAAATGCGAGTATCGTTAGATATGCTAGATCGGTCAGCTGCAGCCAAGATAAAGTAGCGAGCGCTTGCAAGTTTGCGCTCCAGCTTTATCGCTATGTGCCGGCGGGTCGGACCCACTTGCCGTTTGAGCGCGAACCATCGCTCGAAGTCTCCAATAATCCATCAGCCTGAACACCGCCGATTAGACGGCGTCGAGCGCAACAATCCATCTGGTCGACGCGGCCACATTTTGGGGCGCGTTGCCGTCAGGCGGTTTCGCGCTGAACGAACGGCAGATTCTGGCAGGAACTGACATTCAAAGTCCGATCGCGAACCATGCATTTTGGGCGTGAGTTCACATCCGCGTGACCACGATCGCAAGCGCGGCATCTTCGCCTGCGGTTCGGAAGAAGACCGGCACCAGACGGCGCCTAGTCGCCATGGGTCTGGATGATCCCAGAGAGGTTCCGGAGGCACCAGCGAGCATCTGATGCCGAACGTGAAACCAGCAGACGCTTAAGGCCGAGTCCCCCGACATTGAGTCGCGCGGGTGGAGGCCCGCATGACACCGACGAAGCTCCTCCTTGGCCAGATGCTGGTTGTCGCCGCGATCGTCGTCGCGGGCATCTGGTTCGCGACCCAGTGGGCGGCAGCGTCGCTTGCCTACCAGCCCGAGTTCGGCACGCCCTGGTTCCGGCTCGGCGAAACGCCCGTCTACACGCCCTGGTCAATCTTCCCCTGGTGGTTCCAGTTCGACGCCTATGCGCCGGTCGTCTTCGACGAGGCCGGCGCGATCGCCGCTGCGGGCGGCCTACTGGGCTGTGCGCGAAGCTTGCGACGCTGCTTCTCGACAAAGGGATCGATGCCATCGGCCACCATCTTTCGCGCGGAATCGCGCTTGTCGCGCGCCTCGGCGAGACTGACTTCCGGCCAGACGCCGAGGGCGAGCGCCCGTTGCTTGCCAAGGAATCGGTAGCTCAGGCGCCAGTATTTGGCGCCGTTGGGCATCACCAGGAGGTAGAGGGATCGCCCGTCGCCGAGCTTGTAGGCCTTGGCCCGGGGTTGGGCGTTCCTGATCGCGAGTGCGGTAAGAGCCATGTTGGTATCTCCGTCCGAAAACGGGTGGATCCAGGGCCGAAATAGACCAACAAAAGCGTTGGTATCTCGGCGGACCCGCCCAAATCTCGTCGGAAAGATATTTGGAAAAAGGCTTTCAACCCAGCCACTTACGCGACGCTAATGGACATCAATGGACCGGGAAAATGGTGCCAGAAGAGAACCGACTAAATATTGACATCGATTTGATATGATTTCTCAAACTATTTCCGACGCAGAAATTGTACCCGCAAATAGCACCACGATACAATTTCGCGTCAACGGTTCGAGTCCTGAGTTACCAACCTTCTCCTTATCTCTCCGACACCGAACATATACTCTCTGTCACCAAAAATGTCCATACTGACATCAGCGGAAGCCCAAGAACTTTCTATGGTGAGCTTATAGGAGGCCGCCGCCGCCGAACACACCGACGGCTCGCGTTGGCACATATTGAGTCAGGTCCAGCACGGTGCCGGAGGATGGCGGCGAGTAACGTCTAGAGAAGCGTCGGCAAAGGCTCGGCGGGCGGAGTACCGTGAACCTGGCAGACCGTGAGACTGCCGGCCGGAAGGATGCGCAGCGCGTCTGCGGCGGGAGTAGCAGGGTCGAGCCACGCTGCCCATTGATCGCGCGCGAGGGGAATGACCTGTCGATGGTGATATGGCGCTACATCGGGACCAGCATCCAACGTCAGCATCGTAAAGGCCTCGCCGATCACCGGATCCCTGCGCCAGATCCCGGCAATGGCAAACCAGTCGTGATCATTGAGCGTGAACAGCCACTTGTTCTGACGTTTCTGCTTCGGATCATCGGACTTGGTGAATTCGTAGAACCCGTCGGCGAGGATGAGGCACCGATTGGCCGCGAACTCGCGGCCCTCCGCGCGATAGTTATAGACCGGCTTGCCCGTCGGTCCCGGCCAGCTCCATCGCCTGTTGACCAGTGCGCCTCGCCCGCTCTCGCCCTGCGGATTGGTGACGATCGGAGCGACATCGGTGATCTTGATGTCCTCGCGCGCGGCCACATTGGGTGTGCCCTCCGGCGTATCGATGTCGATCTCTAGCTCGTCGAAATCCTCCATGATCGAGGCGATGTCCACCTCGAGGCGATAGTCATTGCACATGAGAGATCCTCGATTTGCAAGCAGGATTCGTTCGCATTATGTTCTCATCATGCAAGCGAGTCCCTTCGAGTCGGATGCACCCTTTGGCAGCCGCAAGATCATCATCCGGCGCAACCCGCGGTCGGGCAAGCCCCAGGCGATCGAGGCCAGCTGGGGGCTCGAGCCGTGGGAGCCGGACGGCAAGCCATTCAGGTTCATTCGCTCCGAAGGCCGGACATTCCCCCATCAGCGCTGCCTGGTGCCAGCGAGCGAATTCCAGGTGACCAATGGCGAGCGCAAGTTCCGCGTCACGCTCGACGACGGGAATTTCTTCTATCTCGCCGGGATCTGGCGCCCCAGCTCGGGCGAGCGTGACGTCAGCTACGCGATCATCACGCTTCCGGCCAATCCGGACATCTTCTTCTACCAGGAGCGTCAGGGCGCCGTGTTGCTCCGGCGTGAGAACATGGCCTGGCTCGACCTCACTCAACCCCAATCCGAGCTGCTGAGGGCGCTGCCCAAGCACAGCTATCAGATCGAGGAAGTGGGCAAGCGGGGCCTCGCCGACCGCCAGCGCATGCTGGCTCTTTGATCGAGATCGCACATGTTCAACCAGACATCTCCCATGACCGCGCCCGTCCAGCTAGCCTCCGCGGCGACCGGGCAACTCAATTCGGTTGCGCTGACAGGCCCCCAGATCGCCGCAGCGCTCCAGATCGTTGCGGGGTTACCGGAGCGGCAACGCGACGATCCGCTTGCACAGTCGGTTGCGCTTCAGACCTACGCGGTCGATGCGGGCTTTTCCGACGTAGCGATCGCCGGTGCGGCGCTGCACGCACGCGTTACGGCTCTCGCGAAATGGACGGCTCTGCACGACCCGCTACGGCAATCAGATCCGGAAGCGGCGATCGAAGCGACGGCCCGCCACCCGCTTGTCGAAGCGGATGGCGGAATTGGCTTCGAAGGTGCGGCCTTTCAGGAAATGATCCTCTTCATCGAGGAATTGCCCTGGTAGCGTCCGGGCGGATCGAGCGACTACCGCCTATCGTTTGAAATAGGCTTCGACCGCATCGGCTCCGTTGCCGACGGCATCGACGGCCTCCTGCAGACGTTCTCGGCTCACGCCGAACTTGTCCGTCCAATATTGCACCTCGTAATCCTCACCCATTGCGATGCGGGAGCTGTCCTGCGGCGCGCGCAGGGTCTTGTTGTCCGCCATGTCGGCCTCCTCTTTTGCTGAGGGCCCAACGCTTCCGATTCCCGTGAGTTTCCGGAGAGTTGCGTCGGATCGGAACGAACCGTTGCTGAATCGAGTCTAGGAGAGATGGCACGCATGGCCGTCAAATCCGTCGATCCTCCCCGGCGCCGCAAAGGCTACTCCCTCAAGGATGTCCAGAAGCCGCCGGCGTTTCGCCCCGTGCAACTCGCCCAGCTCGTCGACACCGTTCCCGCGGGCGATCGCTGGCTTCATGAAATGAAGTATGATGGGTACCGCACGCTCATCGCGATCGGCGGCGGCGATGCGCGCGGATATACTCGCTCCGGCCTCGACTGGTCCGATCGCTACCCGGCGATCCTGGAGGAGGCACGGTCGCTCGCTGTCTCTTCGGCGTTGGTCGACGGCGAGGCGGTCGTGCTCGACAGGGACGGCCGGTCCAGCTTCCAGGCGCTCCAGAATGCGCTCAAGGGCGCGCCGGGGCGGATCGACTTCTATGCCTTCGATCTGCTCGAGCTGAACGGCGAGGACCTGACCGGCCTTCCACTCCTCGAGCGGAAGCAGAGGCTCCAGGCGATCCTTCCCGAGGGCTCAAGCCGCCTGCGCTACTCCGAACATATCGTCGGCAATGGCGAGCGGCTGCTCGGCCAGTTCTGCGGGGCCGGTCTCGAGGGCGTGATCTCCAAGCTTGCGTCGAGCAAATATGTCGGGTCGCGCTCGGGAAGCTGGGTGAAGACCAAGTGCATCCAGCGGCAGGAATTCGTGATCGTCGGCTGGACGCCTTCGGACAAGTCGCGAACTTTCCGTTCGCTCATCCTTGGTCTCCACGATCAAGGCCATCTTCGCTACGCGGGCAAGGTCGGGACCGGCTTCGGCACCGACGAACTATTCCGGCTCATTGAGTTGATGCGCCCCCTCGAGATCGAGGGTCCAACCGTCGAGGCCCCGCGCGCCGAGGTTCGGGGCGCACACTGGATCGTGCCGAAGCTCGTCGCGGAGATCGCCTATACCGAGATGACCAACGAGGGGACGCTGCGTCATCCCAGCTATCTGGGTCTTCGGGCCGACAAGAAGCCCGAGGCGGTGGTGCTGGAGACGGAAGCGCCTGCCGCCACGGCGGGCGCGCCCGGTTCAGGCGTGAAGATCAGCAATCGCGAACGTGTGATCTATCCGGAGAGCGCGATCACGAAAGGCGAACTTGCGGACTATTACGAGGCGGTCGCGCCGATCATGCTGCCCTGGGTCGGATCGCGACCGATCAGTCTGGTGCGATGCCCGCAGGGCCGGGCCCGGAAATGCTTCTTCCAGAAGCATGATGCGGGGAGCTTCGGGGATGCCGTCCGGCATGTCGGCATCCAGGAGAAGGACGGCCATGAGGAGCCCTATCTCTATATCGACACGCCCGCCGGCCTGATGACGTGCGTCCAGATGGGCACGATCGAGTTTCACGGCTGGGGTGCAAGGATCGAGGATGTCGAAAAGGCCGACCGGCTGGTGTTCGACCTCGACCCGGACGTTGGCCTAGACTTCGAGAATGTGAGGACAGCCGCCTTCCATTTCCGCGATATCCTGCGCTCGATCGGGCTGGAGACCTTCCCCATGCTGACCGGCGGCAAGGGCGTGCACGTCATCGCGCCCCTGACTCCGCGCGCGGAGTGGCCGGAGGTGAAGGACTTCGCGCACCGGCTGGCGCTTGCGGTCGCGCAAAGCGACCCGGAGAATTTCACGGCGGCGCTGCCGAAGGTACAGCGCAAGGGCCGGATCTTCGTCGATTATCTGCGCAACCAGCGCGGGGCGACCGCAGTGATGCCCTATGCCGTGCGTGCCCGGGAGGGGGCGCCCGTGGCGGCGCCGATCACCTGGAAGGAAATGGAGACGATCGACAAGCCTTCACACTTCTGCATCCGAAACGCGGGCGAGCTGATACGGCGCGCCGAGTCCAAGGCGCTGTCCAACTGGGGTCGCGCCGATCAGGAACTCCCGGACCTGTGAGGATCGCCACCTACAATGTGAACGGCGTGAACGGCCGGCTACCGGTGCTGCTGCGCTGACTGAAGCTGGCCGAACCCGACATCGTATGCCTTCAGGAGCTGAAGGCCCCGCAGGACAAGTTTCCGGAAAAGCCCATCCGGGACCTCGGCTATGATGTGGTCTGGCACGGGCAGAGCCGCTGGAACGGCGTCGCGCTCCTCAGCAGGGTCGGCGAAATCCACGAGACGCGGCGAGGGCTGCCCGGCGACCCCGAGGACGTCCAGAGCCGCTACCTCGAGGCCGCGATCGGCGGAGTGCTCGTCGCTGGTCTCTATCTTCCCAACGGCAATCCGCGGCCGGGACCCAAATTCGACTTCAAGCTGCGCTGGTTCGAGCGCCTGCACCAGCACATGGCCGGGCTGGTCGCCCTGGACGCACCGGTGATAGTCGCGGGCGACTATAACGTCATGCCGACCGATCTGGACGTCTATGTGCCCGACCGCTGGCGCGACGACGCGCTTTTCGCGCCGGAGGTGAAGCAAGCCTATTTCCGGATCCTCGAGCAGGGATGGACGGACGCGCTGCGCCACATGCATCCGGATGAGACGATCTACACCTTCTGGAAGTATCTGCGCTTTGCCTTCGAGCGGAACGCGGGACTGCGGATCGATCACCTTCTGCTCAATCCGGTCGCTGCCCGAAGACTGATCGCGGCGGAAGTCGACAGGCGCCCGCGTGGCTGGGAGAAGACGAGCGATCACGCCCCCGTATGGGTTGAACTATCGGATTGACCAGGACGGGCTGCGTCCTCGAGACCGGCGAACCATTCGGCGTAATCGGTGGTCCTCGCCATGCGCCGGTTCAGGTCCGGTGCGCCGTCGTCCCACCAGACCGGCCCGCGCTCGCCCAAGGCATGCTTCGCGCGATCGACCGCAGCGCGCGCCTCGGCCTCTCCGGATGGGTCGTCACGCCGTTTCGCAAGGCCGACCGCCCGCCTGGCAGCCATCAGGGCATGCACGAGCGTCTCTCGCTCGCGGTCAGGCAAGGCGGGGTTGGCCATCCGCCAGAGCCGGCCGCGCACGACGAAATACCGACGGTCCGGCGTCACCGGATATTTGCCTGCAGGACCTGCCTTTTCCACGATCAGCGTAGCTGGCTGTCCTTGCTCCCGCGCCGGTTGATTCCGGTGGAGCGGACAGCCGCATCGCGATCGGACTGGCAAGGAATGCAGGTGCGGCTTGCCGGCTGCGCCTTGCGCCGGGCCTCGGGAATCTCTTCTCCGCAATCCTCGCAATACCGCGTGCCTTCGCCGGTCGCGAGTCTCGCCCGCGCAAGGCTCACTGCGTCGGTGACGGTATCCTCGATCTGCTCCTGGACGGCGCCATCCTGCGCCCAGCCATTGGCCATTTCCGATCCTCTCTGCACGGGAACGCGCGGCGCGCTCCTGGGTGCCGGCGGGTGAAACGCGAAGGGCCGCCCTTTCGGACGGCCCTTCCATTGTCATCCGAACGCGGACAGCTCAGCCGAGCCGGACCCCCGCGGTGGAGGCCATGCTCAGAGAATTTGCCGCGAGCGGCATGTGACAATGAGACATCCGACCACCTCCTTTCCGTTGTTGACGATGGCCTGGATGTGGGATGCCGGTGCCTCTGTTTCAATCGCAAGGAGCTGACATCGCACGCATTTTTTCGGGCGACGACGCCTCTCGAAGCCCGGCCGGGCCCTGCCACTCCGGAGCTGACGCCTTCCCAGGAACCCGCGCCGATGGCTCCTCGTTCTGTCGATGGGGCATTGGAGCGTGCCATGACCGAGATAGACCGCCTCATCGCCCAATCCGAAACGGAGCTTCGCCGGGCTAGGAGCGCGCAGTCCGTCGACGCGCGCGACCGTCATGTGATGCGCTCGGAGCGCCTGCTCGACGAAGCCTGGCGGCTGAACGAGGCCGACGCGGATTTGCCGCCGCTCGAGAGCGGCCTGTACCGACGGGATGCGCGCGGCCGCCTGAGGCCCGGAACGGGCACCCGGCGGGACGGTTGGGAAAGGACTAGGAGAGACATATGACCGATCATGTTCCCCAAGGGGCCAGTCCCCAGGATTTCCGCGAGACTGCCGTACGCAGCCTCGATGCCGGTATCGCCGATGAGAGCGCCAGCTACGCGGCCGCGGCTGTACCGGTCGGCGACGATCCGGGACGGCAGGATGCCGATGGCATCCCCCAGACCGGCGAGGAGGATCCGCTCGCGCAGGTGAGCGACGGCGATTCGAGCGCGGGTGCCGCCGAGTTCGCGCGCACGGAGCGCGCCGAGGCGCCGCAGGAGTCGGTGGACGGTAGCAACAGCATCGAGCCCGGTCGTATCCCGGGCTCGGCGCAGGACATCGAGGTAGCTGGCGTGACCGGGCCCGGCCCGAGTGGCTGACCGCCGATCTAGCGGAAGTCCCGTGGCTTGATCTTGATGCCCTCGGTCGGCTGTCCGGGAATGATGCCGGATCCCAGGCGGAGGTCCGGGATATAGATATCGCGAGGATTGCGGCCGAGCGGCCGCTCCGCCGGATCGCGCGGATCGGGGCCCTGGCCGTGCCTGACCACATCGGCCCGCGCGACGCGGTAGATGTCGGCGACCTCGCGCCGGCTCCCGACGCTCGCCAGCAGCGAGGACAGGTCGTCGAGCCGCTCGGCGATGACGTGGATGACGTCGCCTTCGCGCTGCACCTTTCCGCGAAGACCCATCATCGAGGCGCTGAGCACGACGCTGCGATATTTCTCGAAGACGCCGGTCCAGACGACGAGGTTGGCGATATCGGTTTCGTCCTCGATCGTGATGAACATCACGCCCCTGGCCGAGCCCGGCTTCTGCCGGACCAGGACCAGTCCCGCGAGATTGATCCAGCGGCCGTCCCTCGTCGTCCGGGTCGCCGAGCAGGGCAGGATATGCCTGTCGGCAAGTTCCTTGCGGAGGAAGGAGAGCGGATGCGCGCGCAGCGACAGGCTCGTGCTGCGATAATCCTCGACTACTTCCTGGCCCTCGCCCATCGGCGTCAGTATCACTTCGGGCTCGACGGCCTCGTCGCGCCAGGCCTGGTCACGCCGGTCGGCGGCCGCGAACAACGGCAGCGGCGCGTCCGCCAGGCCCCGGACCTGCCAAAGCCCGCTCCGGCGCGTCTGGTCCAGCGAGCCGAACCCATCGGCCTCGCCGATACGATTGAGCGCGCCGGCGCCGATACCGGCGCGCCGCTGGATTTCCTCTACGCTGGCATATCGCCCTCCGCCCCGCGCGGCGACGATCGCAGCCGCATCGGCATTGGCGAGGTCGCGAACCATGCGCAGGCCCAGGCGCACCGCCATGTAGCGCCCGTCGGTCGGCTCCAGCGTACAGTCCCAGCGGCTGGCGTTGACGTCTATCGGGCGCACCTCGACGCCGTGTTCGCGGGCGTCCCGGACGATCTGTGCGGGCGCGTAGAAGCCCATCGGCTGGGCATTGAGCAACGCTGCGCAGAAGGCGTCGGGATGATGGCATTTCATCCAGCTCGAGGCATAGGCGATGAGCGCGAAGCTCGCCGCATGGCTCTCGGGGAAGCCATAGCTGCCGAATCCCTCGATTTGCTTGAAGGTCTTCTCGGCGAAGCCATGGGCGTATCCGCGCGCGACCATGCCGTCGATCAGCTTGTCGCGAAAATGGCTGACGCCGCCGGTCAGCTTGAACGTCGCCATGGCGCGGCGGAGCAGATCTGCCTCGCTCGCCGAAAAGCCAGCGCATTCGATCGCAACGCGCATCGCCTGCTCCTGGAAGAGCGGTACGCCGAGCGTCTTCTCGAGCACGCGGCGCAGCTCCTCTTTCGGATAGGTGACCGCCTCCTTGCCTTCGCGACGCCGGAGATAGGGATGGACCATGTCGCCCTGGATCGGGCCCGGGCGCACGATCGCGACCTCGATCACCAGGTCGTAGAAGGTGCGCGGCTTGATGCGCGGCAGCATCGCCATTTGCGCGCGGCTCTCGATCTGGAAGACGCCGAGCGTGTCGGCCTTCCGGATCATCGCATAGGTGGCCGGATCCTCCGCCGGGATGGTCGCGAGGTCGAGCGCGACGCCCTTGTCGGCCTCGAGGAATTCGAAGGCGCGCCGCATGCAGCTCAGCATACCGAGCGCCAGCACGTCGACCTTCATGAAGCCCAAGGCGTCGATGTCGCCCTTGTCCCATTCGATGACCTGGCGGTCCTCCATCGCGGCGGGCTCGATCGGCACCAGGTCGTCTAGCCGGTCCCGCGTCAGCACGAAGCCGCCGGGGTGCTGGGAGAGATGGCGCGGCGTGTTGATCAGCTGCCGCGCCAGCTCGAGCGTGAGCGCGAGCCGGGGATCGGCCATGTCGAGGTTGAGTTCCTCGGCCTGGGCGGAAGTGACACCCTCGCGGCTCCAGCCCCAGACCTGGCTTGCCAGCCCGGCAGTCATGTCCTCGCTGAGCCCCAGCGCCTTGCCGACCTCGCGTACCGCCCCGCGCGCGCGGTAGCGGCTGACGACGGCGGTGAGCGCGCTGTGGTCACGGCCATAGGTCTCGTAGATCCACTGGATCACTTCCTCGCGCCGCTCATGTTCGAAGTCGACGTCGATATCCGGCGGCTCCCTGCGCTCGGCGCTGACGAAGCGCTCGAAGAGAAGCTCGGAGCGGACCGGATCGATCGACGTGATGCCGAGGCAATAGCACACTGCCGAGTTGGCGGCCGAACCCCGGCCCTGGCAGAGGATGTCCCGCGAGCGCGCGAAGGCGACGATCGAATGGACGGTCAGGAAATAGGGCGCGTATTCGAGCTGGCCTATGAGGCGGAGCTCATGCTCGAGCTGCGCGCGGATCTTCGGCGTCACGCCGTCCGGATAGCGCCCGGGGGCCTTCTCCCAGGTCAGCCGCTCAAGCTCCTCCTGGGGAGTGCGCCCCGCCCCCTTGATCTCGTCGGGATATTGATAGCGGAGGTGCTCGAGGTCGAAGCTGCAGCGCTCCGCAATCTCAAGGCTTCGTGCGACCGGACGCGTGTCGCCCAGATAGCGGCGGTACAGCCGCTCCATCTCCGCGCCGGTCTTCAGGTGCCGGTCGGCGATCCTTTCGCGGCGGTCGCCCAGCGCGTCGACCGTACATTTCTCCCGGATGCAGGTGACCACGTCCTGCAGCAAACGCCGCTCCGCCGCGTGATAGAGCACGTCACCGGTCGCCACGGTGGCGACCCGCGCCTTCGCCGCCATTTCGGACAGGTCGCGCAGCCGCACCGCGTCGCGCGGGCCGCGGCGCAGCGCAAGCGCCAGATAGGATCGGTCGGCGAAGATACGGCCGGTCCGGTCCAATGCCGCCTGAGTATCGGCATTGGCCCGGTCCGGAACCAACACGCCGATAAGTCCCTGGTTCCAGGTCTCGATATCGCCCCAGTCGAGATGACAGGCGCCCTTGCCGGCGCGGCTCTTGCCGATCGAAAGCAGACGCGTGAGCCGGCTCCATGCGGCCCGGTCGGTCGGATAGACGAGCAGCGCAGTGCCATCGGCCAGATCGAGCCTGCAGCCGGCGATGGAGCGCACGCCGGTCGCCTTCTGGGCGTCCCAGGCGCGAACGATTCCCGCGACCGAGTTGCGATCGGCGATACCGAGCGCGGGGAGACCTAGCAGTGCCGCTGCGGCAAACAATTCCTCAGGCGAGGAGGCACCGCGCAGGAAGCTGAAATGCGTGGTTACCTGGAGTTCGACATAAGAAGGGCTGGACATGGGACGAGTCGGCAAGAGGAACGATGTTCCTTATATGTTCTTGCCGGCCGGGTCGAATCTCTCCTCGATCCTCTCTGCCCATCGCCCCGAACCGACGGTGGTGTCCGGGGCCGACCGCCGCCTAGTTGCCCTGCGCCAGTAACGTGCGGATCGCCACCGCAAGCGTCTGGAGCTTGTATGGCTTGCGAAGAATGGGAAATTCCCGCTGGTCCGCCGGAATGAACTGCTTGCTGCTATAGCCGCTCGCCAGCAGCACCGCGACCCGATCGTTCTGCTCGCGCACGCGCTTGGCCAATTCCAAGCCGTTCATGCCCGGCATGACGATGTCGGAGAATATCAGGTCGACCGAGTTGTCTTTCAGGCGCTCGAGCGCTTCCTCGCCGCTCGCAGCCTCGACCAACTCGCAACCAAGATCCTCTAGCAGCTGTCGCGCGAAATAGCGGACATGGTCGCTATCCTCGACCAGCAGCACCTTGAGGCCGGCGGAAATCGAGACTTGGGGATCGAGCTCTGCCGCCTTTTGCGCCGGCTTGTCGGTCCGGGGCAGCAGGATGCGGACCGTCGTGCCCTGGCCGAGCTCCGATTCGATCGTTGCGGAACCCCCGGATTGCACGGCGAACCCATGGATCTGGGACAGGCCGAGCCCGGTGCCCTTTCCGGCCGGTTTGGTCGTGAAGAAGGGCTCGAACACGCGCTCCAGCTTCTCGGGCGCGATGCCCTCCCCGGTATCGCTGATCGCAAGGCACACCATGTCGCCCTCGGGCCGCGACAGGTTGCTCGTCACGAGACGGATCCGGCCTCCGTTCGGCATCGCATCGCGCGCATTCAGCACCGCGTTGAGCAACGCAGTCTCGAGTCCCGTCGGATCGATCTCGACCGGCCAGAGTGCCGGCGCCAGGTCGAGCTCGAGCGCGACACTGCCGCCCAGCGTACGCTGGAGCATCTCGGCCACCGCATCGAGACGCACGCTCAGATCAAGAACCTCGGGCTCGAGCGGCTGGCGCCGCGCAAAGGCCAAGAGCTGCGAGGTCAGGCTGGCGGCGCGCTCGGCGGTCTCCAGCATGACGTGGAGATAGCGGTTACGCTTCTCCGCGGGCAGGTCCGGCTGCTGCAGAAGGAAATCGGTCGAGCCGCGGATGACGGTCATCAGATTATTGAAGTCGTGCGCGATACCCCCAGCCAGCTCGCCGAGTGCCTGGAGCTTCTGCGACTGGAGGAGCGCGGCCTGGGTGTCGCGCAGCTCGTCCTGCGCGAGCTTGCGCTCGGTCACGTCGCGCGTGATCTTCGCGAAGCCGATATGGGTGCCGGCCTCGTCGTAGATCGGATCGATGACGACATGGGCCCAGAACAGCGATCCATCCTTGCGGACCCGGCGAGCCTCGGCCTCGAACTTGCCTTCGCGCAGTGCCGTCTCGAGCGCCATGGCCGGCGTTCCCCGCACGCGATCGTCTTCGGTGTGGAAGAGCGAGAAATGCTGGCCCAGCACCTCCTGCTCCTCATAGCCCTTGATCGCGCGGGCGCCGGCGTTCCAACTGGTGATGCGCCCGCCCGGATCGAGCATGTAGATGGCATAGTCGTGCACGCCCTGTACGAGCATGCGGAATTGCAGTTCGCTGGCCAGGCGCGCCTGTTCGAGCTGGCGCCGCTCGGTGATGTCGCGCGTGATCTTGGCGAACCCGACCAGCGTCCCATCCTCGGCGCGGATCGGGTCGAGCACGGCATGCGCCCAGAACCGGCTGCCGTCCTTGCGCACCCGCCAGCCCTCGACCTCAGAGCGGCCCTCGTCGGCCGCCTTGGCGAGCGCTTTGGCCGGAAGCCCGGCCGCGCGATCCTCCGGCGTGAAGAAGCGCGAATAATGCTCGCCGACGATCTCCTCCGCGGCATAGCCCTTGAGCCGCTCGGCACCCGCATTCCAGGTGACGATCCGGCCTTCGCGATCGAGCATGTAGATCGCATAGTCGATCACCGACTGGACCAGTATCTCGAACCGGTTTGCGACAGGATCCTCGAGCGGCGATTGGACCATATTATTTCCTGAAAAGAAGGCGCTGCGCCGCCATAGCGCGCATGGGCGCGGCCGCGCAAATCCCGCTAGAAGGCGGAGATTGCTGGAGATTGTCCGGCTCCTCCGGGCCGAAGGATGCGTAGCGGCCAGAGCGGCTCCGAGAGGCGGGCATGGCTCAGAACGGCGGGCCGCTTATGGCTGTGGGCGGAACGTGCGCGTTGCCAAGGGGTTGATATCACCGCCTGGAAAGCATGCCCTGAAGTCAGCTAAGTGCAGGAAATCATTGTGTCGGATTCTCGAATCGTCGCCATTGGTCTGCTTACCCGGCAGGACCTGGACCGGCTGGGAGCGAGCTTCCGGGGCGCGATACCCGTGCCGGCCGACGGAGGGTTCAAAGATCTTTTGCGCCAACTCGACCAGGTCGAGCTGGCCGCATCCGACCGCAGCGTCCTGTTGGTTGCCGATCCGGCGTCGCACGGCGAGACATGATCTCCGCTCGGCCGGCCTGCTGCCAGGCCGAGTCTCTTACCCAATCGCGCGCGCCCCCGGCACTACCATTCGGCCCGAGCCTGATCTGGGTTAATTCGTGATTTATTAGGTGGTTAGCGCCCAGATGACTTCTGCAAGGAGAATTCGATGCTGCAACTTCTCTACATCAGCTCGGCGCGCAAGAACGAAGTCATCGATCTCGACCAGCTCCTTGCACAGGCGCAGCGCAACAATGCGCGCGACGAGATCACCGGCCTTCTCTACACCGATGGGCGTCGGTTTCTCCAGGCGCTCGAAGGACCGAAGACCGCGGTCGAGGACGTCTTCCTTCGCATCATCGCCGACCCTCGCCACCATGCGCTGGTGCTTCTCTCGCGGCGCGAAACCACGCGGCGCGAATTCGGCGAATGGTCGATGGCCCGCCGCAGCTTCCAGGAGACGCAGGACCAGTTCAACGGCCGTATCGCCGCACTTTGCCGGGATACCGATCCGTCGATCCGCGGCACCTTCGCCGGGCTGGTCGACGTGCGAGACGCCGCCTAGCCCTCCTTGGGTCCGAAGTCGCCCATATCGTCCCGCGCCGGCTGCTGCGGCGGTCGAGCGCGATCCGAACCCGGTCCGCTAGCTCCCCTTGCGATAGGGCTTGCCGACCACGTCGAGCTGTGTGCCGCGCGGAATATCCGCGACAAGATCCTCGTTATAGCCGGTCGTCATCAGAATGGCAGCAACGGCTGGCAACCGAAGTCCCCACGGCACCGGCGAAACACAACGCTAGGACTTGCCGCCTGTGGCGGTGTCGCCAGCCAGCATCGATTCGACCATGGCGCCACCGACGCCCGCAATCGCAGTCTGCGCCAACTCCTTCACTTCCTGCCGGCCGATATCGATCGCACTCTCCGTGGCGCCGCGCGCGACGTCCTCCAGCGTGTCCGCGAGCGGACCGAGAACCTCGGCTTCGCGGCGCGTTACGGGCAACAGCAGCGCGATTCCGGCGCCGATCGTGGCGGCACCAAGCGCGGCGGTAATCGGATTTTCCGCGACCTGCCGCGCACCTGCCGATGCCAGCCGGCCGAGGCGACCGCCAGCGCCGGCGATCACGGCGCGGCCTGTGTCGATGCGGCGTGCCTTGTGCGCGCCCCGTGCCTGGCTCGTGGCGGCGTTGAGCTTCGTAGCGGTCTGACGGGTCATGCGAGCGCCTCCTTTGCGCGTGCCTGGCTACCGGACCCGGACCGAACCAGCCCGGCCTTGAAAATGCGTCCGGCCGCGAAGCCCAGCAGCGAGGCCGCGCCGATCGCGATCACCGGGTTGCGCCCGATGACGCGCCGCGTGCCGTCGGCGATTTCGTCCAGCTGCGTGTTCCGCACCGTCTTCGCGAGCCGATCGAGGGCGTCTCCACCACGATGGACGGCGCTTCCGGCAGTATCGCCAAATCTTTCCCCGGCATCGTCGCCGAACTGGCGCACGATCTCGACGACGGTGCCGACGGCATCGGCAGCTCCTGCCTTTCGCTCTTCGGCAATCCGGCCAAGCCGCGCGATACCCTGGTCGACAAGGGCATTGCTCGAGGTGCCGATGCGGCTGGCGATGTGGGACAGTGCCGAGGGCGACGCCGCCTCGGGCGCCTCGGGCGCCGCGGCGGCGCCGGCGGCTTCTGTCGGAGTCGTCGTCATGTGATTTGCTCCCGTCGGAATTCGCGCTTTCAACCGACGCGAATGCACCCAGTTCCCTTTCGCCGGCAGAGTCAGGCCGTCCGCCACCGGGGACGCGACGATCGCAAGGAAGGGCGTGCGTCAGGCGGCCAGCGCGTAGCGCCTGCAATGCTCGAGATACCCCGCCTCGTGGCTCCCTGCGAGGGAAACGACGCTCTCCCAGAGCCAAGAGGGGGCGTCGATCAATCCGCGCCGGTCGGCGTCAAGCGCCTCCCCCCACGCCTTGCGGTCATGGGCGTCGAGTTGCCTCGCATGCGCCTTGGCCACCACGAAGGCGAGATAGCGTGCAGCCTTAATCGCCTGTCCCTGGCTGAACTGCTCGACTTCGATCTTGAGGTCCTGGGGCGCCAGTTCGCGCAGCACCAGGCTGCGGCCCAGCATATGCACGGGCATCATGCGCGAGCCGAGGTGAGGCGAGAGTGCCTTCGCGGCGGTGACAACCCTTTCCCCCTGATCCTTGGGCAGGCGGGCGCCCCGATAGGCCGGCGCGATCGGCTCGACCGCCTCTTTCAAATCCATCAAGGCGTATTCCGATTTCCCCTTGCCCGTCTCCAAGCCGACGATCGCCGCGAAACGCAGCGACCCGAGCGAGCTGCAGCCTTTCATCCAATAGGCTGCATCGACGAGCCGGACGCTGCGCGCCTTCCCTTTGCGGTCGAGCGACAGGATCAGCCGCGCGACATCGCCATCCTCGAACAGGCTTTGCAGCGCGGCACGCTCGTCGGGGTCCAGCGCCCAGAAGCGCTTGCCCAGCGGCAGCCTCGGCTCGATCGCGTCCAGGCGCTCCTTGGCAAGGTGTTTCCAGCGGCGTCCCAGCGCTCGCCGCTTGACGCTGCGGACGAGCTCGGGCTCCACACCGGGGTCGTCCCGATCGGGATCGCGCAGCGCCGCGCCATAGCCATCCACCATTTCCTCCATCATTCGAGCGGTCACGACACCCGGAAGATCGGAACCGCGTGCCGCCGTCGCGAGCGACAGGCCCAGGCGAATCAGGTCATGGGCCGGATTTCCGATGACGGCCTGGTCGAGGTCGCGGATCTGAATTTCCACGTCGCCCAGTTCGTTGGCGAGCGGTCCGAGATTGCCGAGGTGGCAGTCGCCGCAAATCCATATCGCCGGCCCCTGCGGGACCCGGCGCGCGGCGGGCGATGCCGCCAGCCATTCGTAGAATTTGGCGGTGTTGCCGCGGACGAAGGCGTGCGCGGACCGGGCCATCTTCATGGCGCGGCGACTTTCCAACATGGTCTTGCGGTCGGCTGGGAGTGGCATCGGCAAATCTGGCTTCCTCATTGGGAAACGCTGCAACGCCCGAGCGGCCGGATTGTAACAAACTGTTGCTGCAACCATGCCCCCAACCGTCGCCTAGGGGTTTAACCTGAAGCAAGTGCCTGAGCGAGCGCGAGATTTCTGAGGAACGCCGTGCCCGCTTTCGAGTTGAGCAGCGCACCGACGCCATAGGGCGACGCGCCACTTTGGCAAAGGCCGCGACCTGCGCGTCGCGACCGGACTATCATGGGAGGTCGCCACGCTTATTGCGATTGCTGGCTGGGTAGCGCCCTGCGCGACCATGATCGCGGCGATGATGACCGCCGCGAACCTCGGTGCCCGTTTGACGGGATGGGGCTTCGTCGTCTTCACCGTCGGATCGCTCGGCTGGGCGACGGTCGGCCTTTCCAGCGGACAGACCAATTTGCTCGCGACCAACTGCTTCCTGACGCTCGTCAACGCGGTGGGGATCTGGCGCTGGCTGGGCCGCCAGCGCGTCTATGAGGATGGCGGGAAGTCCGCCTCCCAGGCGAGCCGGCGCGCCGCCGCGCCATCGCTGTTCACTGCCACCGGCCTGGCCGGGATGCCCGTCGTCGACAGCGTCGGCGACCGCGTGGGGAAGGCGGTCGAGGGGCTTGTCGAATGCGCGACCGGCGAGATCAGCTATGTGGTAGTGGCGAGCGGACCGCCCACCGGGATTGGCGAGGCGCTGCGCGCAGTGCCGCGCCAGGCGATCCGTTTCGGCTGCGACTTCCTGGCGCTCGATATGCCGCGCAACCTCTTCGAAGCGATCGAGCCGCTCGACGGCGGCGACTGGCCCGTGAAAGTCGTGCTGGACCATGCGTTGTGATCGGCATCGGCCGCTCGGGTGCGGCTCGCCGTCTGCGCCCAGCGCGTGGGGATGCGGCTCCCCGGAGGACGCTTGCCCAGCCTCCGGCTGGCATGACCTTCCCATTCGAAAGGTAGAACAGCGTGTCATCCATGCCCGAGCCTGCGGTCCGCGCCCTCGCTACCCCCGATAAGGTGCGCCCCGCCCCGATCGGCGCGGCCGCGGCCCAGTTGGCCGAGATCCTTGCCTTGGAAGACGTCATCGTCGCCGCTGGCGATGAACAGCGGGCGGCGGCGCTTGCCCGGACGCTAGACGCTCTCACCGAAGCAGAGATCATCTACTGCCCCGGCAGCGACGCGATTCCGGGCGACGACGCGCCGGCATCCCCGGTGAATGTGGGGCAACGCGTCTCTGCGTTGCGCCGCCTCCGCCTCGCCCAGGCGCACGAGCGCCAGCGCCGGATCGCATTGGTGACCAGCGGCGAGGCGCTCGGCCATCGCTACCCGCCGCCACAGGCTTTCGATGCCGAGCCGCCCAGGGTTGTCCGCGGCGAGGCAGTGGACCTGGCCAGCCTCTTCGACGGCCTCGTCGAGGCTGGCTATGTCAGCGACGAACGGGTCGACGAACCGGGAGAAGTGGCGCTTCGGGGCCAGGTCCTCGACGTGTTTCCGGCCGATGCCGAGCTTCCGCTGCGCGTCGAGATTGTCGATGGCGTGATTGTTTCCATCCGGAGCTACGATCCGATCGACCAGCGTTCGGTAGAGGAACTCGACGCGCGCGAGCTTGGGCGCGTGGCCGAGCCGGATATTGGGAACGAAGGCGTCTCGCTCGTCGATCACCTCCCGGGCGCCCGGCTCGCGATCGAGACCGGCGCGGAGGAGCGCCGGCGTCGATTGCTCGCCCTCGTCGCGGATGCCGAGCGGAGGCGTCCTGGCAAGGCGCGCCGGCACGTCGTCGGCGATCGCGACTGGTCCGCAGCGATCGTGGAGCGCAAGGCGATAGAGCTGGAAGCCGAACCGGCTCCCGTCCCCCGGTTCGTGGAGGAAAGATCCCCAATGCGCGCCTTTGGAGCATTCGCGCGCGCGCTGCTCGCAGAGGGTGGCACCCTGGCGATCCTCGGAACCGCCCGCGACCTGCGCTTTCTTCGCGCACGCGTCGCCAAGGCGGCAAGGGCCGAGATCACGGACATGCCGGACTGGGAGAGCGTCGTCGGAGCCGAGCCTGGCCGCCTTCTCGCCCTCCAAGTGCCCCTGGACCGCGGCTTCCGCCGCGGCAATCTGGTTGCCGTTGCGGCCGCCGATCTGCTCGGCAGCCGGGCGGAACGCGGCGATGAGATCGCCGACAGCCACCAGGCATTGGTCTTCGCGCTGGACGAGATCCGCATCGGCGACGTCGTCGTCCATGAGGACCATGGTATCGGCCGCGTCCGTGGGCTCGGAGCCTCGCCGGCAGGGGACACGGAAGCGATCGCACTCGAATATGCAGGGGGCGCAATGCGGCTCGTGCCGATCGGCCAAGCCGATCGCCTGTGGCGCTACGGCGCAGACGCCGATGCGGTGACGCTGGACAGGCTCGACGGTTCCAGTTGGGAGAAGCGCCGTTCCGCGATCGACGCAGCGATCGCGGAGACCGCAGCGGGGCTGATCGAGATCGCAGCGGTGAGCGCCGGGCGAACGGCGCCCGTGCTCGCGCCGGACTCGGCTGACTATGAGAAATTCGCCGGCGGATTCGCATTCACCGAGACGCGGGACCAGGCCAAGGCGATCGATGCGGTGCGCGCCGATCTCGCCTCGGGAAAGCCGATGGACCGCCTCGTCATCGGCGATGTCGGCTATGGCAAGACCGAGGTGGCGCTGCGCGCGGCCGCGCTCGCTGCGCTCGCGGGATACCAGGTGGCGATCGCCGCCCCCACCACCGTGCTCGCGCGTCAGCACCTGGAAAATTTCGCCGCGCGGTTCGAGGGAACCGGAATAGAGGTCTCGGGTCTGTCCCGGCTTTCCACGCCGGCCGAGCGCAGGCGCGTCCAAGCCGGCATCGCGGACGGCTCGATCCGGGTCGTCGTCGGCACGGGCGCCGTGGCCGGCAAGGGCGTCACCTACAACAGGCTTGGCCTGGTCATCATCGACGAAGAGCAGCGGTTCGGCACAGCCGACAAGGAACGCCTTCGCAAGCTGGGGGCAAGCCATGCGCTGTCGCTGAGCGCGACCCCGATCCCGCGCACGCTGCAGAGCGCACTTGTCGGCATCCAGCAGCTCTCGATCATCGCATCGCCGCCAGCGCGGCGGCAGCCGATCCGCACTGCGGTCACCGGGTTCGACAAGGCCGCGATACGGGCGGCGCTGCTGCGCGAGCGCGGCCGGGCGGGCCAGAGCTTCGTGGTCGTGCCGCGTATCGAGGACATGGCGCCGCTCACCAGGATTCTCGGCGAGCTCGTGCCGGAACTCGAGGTGCTGACTGCCCATGGCAAGATGGGCGCGGCGGAGATCGACGAGACCATGGTCCGCTTCGCGCGGGGCGACGGCGACCTCCTGCTGGCGACCAACATCATCGAGGCCGGCCTCGACGTACCGCGCGCGAACACCATGGTGATCTGGCGGGCGGACCGTTTCGGCCTGAGCCAGCTCCACCAGCTGCGCGGACGCGTCGGTCGCGGCGGACGCCGTGGCCAGGTCATCCTCCTGACCGACCCGGACAAGGCGCTGGCGCCGCGAACGTTGAAGCGCCTGCGGACGCTCGAGGCCTTCGATCGGCTCGGCGCAGGCTTCGCGGTGAGCGCGGCGGACCTGGACATGCGCGGCGCGGGCGACCTCATGGGCGACGCACAGGCCGGCCATATGAAGCTGATCGGCATAGACCTCTATCAGGATCTGCTGGGGGCGGCGCTTCGCGCCGCGCGTGGCGAATCCGTGGAGCGCTGGACGCCCGATCTTCGCCTCGGCATCGAGGGCCGGCTCCCGGGATTGTTGATTCCGGAAGCTGAGATCCGGATCACTTTCTATATCAGGCTCGCCCGTGCGCGATCGTCGAGCGAGATCGATCGGATCGAGGAGGAGCTGGAAGATCGGTTCGGATCGCTGCTTCCCGAAGCGAGGACATTGCTTGCGATCGCCCGCGTCCGAACCGAAGCGCGCTCGGCAGGCATCGCCCGCATTGATGCCGGGCCGGCTGCGATCGCGCTGACGCCGCGACCCGATAGCGGTCGCGCGTTCGAGGCCCTCGCGCTCGAGCGGAAGGGCGACCGGCTGATCGCAAGGGATCGCATCGAGGATCCGCTCGCCAGGCTCGAGCGGATGGAGGAATTGCTCGCGACGATCCGCGAGGCCGGCGAGGGCGGAGCCACGGACCCTGTTCGGTAAGGCCAGGCCCGGCTAACGGCGAAGCGCGTCGCGACCCGGACGCCATTGCCGGACTTCGCCCCGGGCTAGCCGTCCTCGCGATCGGCTCTTGCCGGCGCCAGCGATGGCTTCGCCGCGAAGTCCTCGAAGCTTGCCTCGCCACCCTGGGCCAGATCTAGTCAGTCGGAATCGGCACCAGGCTCGGCCATGCCCCGATGCAGTTCCGCCAGCACCGATTGCGGCGCGATCCCTGCAGCTGCCACCTGCAGCTTGTTGGCGAGGCCCGACACGATATGACCCTTGCCGGCCATCAGCGCATCCCAGCCGTCCTTCGCCACCTTGGCAGGATCGGCCTTGGAATCGTCCCGGCCGACCTTGGTGTCGAGCATGTCGGCACGTGCAAAGAATTCGGTGTCGGTCGCGCCAGGCATCAGCGTGGTCAGCGTGACGCCCTTGGCGTCCTTGAGCTCGTTGCGCAGCGCCTCGGTGAAATTGTCGATGAACGCCTTGGTGGCATTGTACACGGCATTGAAGCTCCCGGGGATGTATCCGGCGATCGAGCCGGTCACCAACACCTTGCCGCTGTCTCGAGCTACCATGTCGCGCAGGACGTTCTGGAGCAGATAGACGGTGCCGGTGACGTTGGTGTCGATCGAATGTCGCCAGGCCGCGACGTCCTGCTCGAGAAAAGGACCACCGGTGCCAATGCCCGCGTTCGCGCAAACCAGATCGATGGCGCGGCCGGCAGCTGTCGCGAGCAGCGCCTCGACGCCGTCGAGCGTCGAGAGGTCGGCCTGCACCGACTGTACCTCGGTGCCGAACTGCCGGAAGTCCGCTGCCGCCGCATCTATTAGCGGTTCGTCGGCGACGACGATCAGATCATAGCCTTCCTTCGCCGCGAGTGTCGCCAGCTCGAATCCGATCCCCGTGGAGGCTCCGGTCACGATCGCGAGTTTGTTCGCCATTTTCCCTACTCCGCTGCCAGCGCCAGGCCGGGCTTGAGCACGACTTTGGTCACTTCGTTCTGGTTGTCGTGGAACATCTTGTAGCCCTTGGGCGCGTCCTCGAGCGGCAGCGTGTGGCTGATCAGGAAGGTCGTATCGATCTTGCCTTCGACGATCGCGTTGAGCAGCGCCGGCATGTAGTGCTGGACATGGGTCTGGCCGGTCTTGAGCGTCAGCCCCTTCTCCATGAAGGCGCCCAAGGGAAACTTGTCGACGAAACCGCCATAGACGGCCGGCATCGAGACGCGGCCGCCCTTGCGACAGGCATGGATCGCCTGACGGATCGAGTGGATGCGATCGGTGCCGAGAAAGGTGCTTGCCTTGATCTGGTCGATCACATTGTCGACGAAAAAGCCATGCGCTTCGAGCCCGACCGCGTCGATCACCGCATCGGGCCCGATGCCGCCGGTCATCTCCATCAGCGCCTCGTAGGTGCGCGTCTCCTCGAAGTTGATCGTCTCCGCACCGAACTTCTTCGCGAGCTCCAGCCGGCGCGGGAAATGGTCGATCGCGATCACGCGCTCGGCCCCCATCAGGAAGGCCGACTGGACCGCGAACAACCCGACCGGGCCGCAGCCCCAGACCGCCACCGTGTCGCCGGGCTCGATCTGCGCATTCTCCGCCGCCATCCAGCCGGTCGGCAGGATGTCGGAGAGGAACAGCACCTTCTCGTCCTCGATCCCTTCGGGGATGACGAGCGGGCCGACATCGCTGAAGGGGATGCGGACATATTCGGCCTGTCCGCCCGAATAGCCGCCGGTCATGTGGCTGTAGCCGAACAGGCCTGACATCGGCTGGCCGTACAGTTCCTGGGCGATGTCCTGGTTGTCGGCGGGTAGCCCGTTGTCGCAGGCGGAATATTGGTGCTTGCCGCAATGATAGCAGCTGCCGCAGGCGATGGTGAACGGCACCACCACGCGCTGCCCCTTCTTCAGCGTCGATTTCGGGCCGACCTCTACCACCTCGCCCATGAACTCATGGCCGAGAATGTCGCCCTTCATCATCGTCGGGATGTAGCCGTCGTAGAGATGAAGGTCGGATCCGCAGATCGCGGTCGAGGTCACCTTGATGATCGCGTCGCGCGGGTTGAGGATCTCGGGATCGTCGACCGTGTCGACGCGGACGTCATGCTTTCCGTGCCAGGCCAGTGCGCGCATCAGCGTGCTCCCTCTTCAAAAAGACTCGCGCGCATCAGTTCTTCCCTTCGTCCTGGAGGCGGCTGTTGCGGGCGCCGGTGGCGATCTCGCCGGTTTCCATCAGTTGCTTGAAGCGCCGCAGGTCGCGGCGCACCTGAATGGCGGGCTCGCGCTGGAACATCTTCGCGATCAGCTTGCCGATCGCACCGGCGGGTGGATCGTAGAGGATCGTCGCGGAGACGATCGTGCCCCGGCCGCCCTGCGCATCGTTAAAGTCGATCCGGCCGCTGTTCGGCACGTCGGCGCCGGCCTCGGACGCCCAGGCAATGAAGCTGCCGTCCTGCTCCTCAGTGATGGCCGAGGTCCATTCGACGGTCCTGCCCCCTGGCGCCTTGACCACCCAGTGCGAGCGCGTGTCATCAAGCACATCGATGCGTTCGACATTCTCCATGAACGTCGCAAGATTGGCGAAATCGCGCCAATAGGAGAACAGCTCGGCCCGCGGCCGGTTGATCGTCACGGTGCGGCCGACCAGCACATCGGCGTCACCCTGGCCGGGCTTGTCGATCAGCGTATCCGTAGCCGCATCGACCGCGGCCGAATCCTTGAAAGCCGCCAGTGGCGCGTCGTCGCGCTGCGGCGTGTCGAGAGTCTCGCCCATCTTCGTCTCTCCGGGAGATTGTCTCGTTAGAACAACGCGCTATTCCCGCCGTTCCGACCTGCGTCGATCCATCCGCCGCGCGCCGATCTCCATCTGCCGCCACAGCTTAACCTGGGTTTCGCGCGGGACTGCCTGTCATGCCCGATCGGCCTGCGGCGCGCCTTGACCAAATGACTTGTCGCCGGTGACCGCTCGCGCCGCGTGCCTGCGCATCGTCCGCGCCGGGGCTATTCGACCGGTAGATCACGCCTTGGCCAGGATCACCTCCAACTCGGCGGGCCGGAGTTCGCGTATCAACTGGTCTCGCGTACATTGCGCCGGTGCCTTGTCGGGCCTCCAGCGCAGGAACCGCGTGCCATGGCGAAAGCGCCCTGCGCTGACCTGGTCGTAGACCACCTCGGCCACCAGCGCGTGGCGCAGCTTCACATAAGGCTTGGCAACCCCGCTCCACCGGCTCGGTGCGCCCGGTGCGTCGCCGGTGAAACCTGGCTCGCCCTTGGCTCCGGTCACCCTTTGCAGGATTTCAGCTCGGTCGGCGGCCGCGAAACTCGAGGTGAAGCCAACATGATCGAGCAATCCGTCCTCGTCGTAGAGACCGAGCAACAGGGACACGCTTCCCTTGGCGCCCTGCCGATAGCCACCCACGACGCAGTCGGCGGTCCTTAGTTGCTTGACCTTGCGCATAGCGCGTTCGCCGGCACGATAAGGTTCGCCCAGCGGCTTCGCGACAATGCCGTCGAGCGCGCCGCCGCTTCCGGCGAGCCAGTTCCGTGCCACCTGCGCTTCCTCGGTCCGAGGGGACAGCATCAGCCGGGGCAATGCATGCGCCGCGTGGAAGGCCTCGAGCGCAGCGCGCCTTTCGACGAGCGGCTTGTCCGCCAGGAACGTTTCGCCGAGCTGCAGGCAGTCGAACAGCATGAACTGTGCGGGTGCCTCGGCCACCAGCTTGTCGACACGGGAAGCCGACGGATGGAGCCGGGCCTGGAGGGCCGCGAAGGACAGGCTGTCCCCGACGGGAATGATGAGCTCGCCATCTAGAAGGAAGCGCTTCGCCGCCAGGCCCCGCAGCATGTCGACGATGTCGGGAAAATATCGGCCGAGCGGCTTGCCCGACTTCGACCAGAGCTCGACCTCGTCTCCCTCGCGCAGCGCAAGCGCGCGAAATCCATCCCATTTGGGCTCGAACTGCCAGCCGCCGCCCATAGGCAGGTCGTCGGCCAGCACTGCCTCCATCGGCTGCGGAATCGAACGCGACTTCATGATCGCGTCGAGCAACGATCGGAGCGCCGCGCCCGTTCCTGCCACGCCGGCGCGGTTTCCGGACCGTCGGCGCGAATGCTTATGCGAATTTGCGAAGGTTTTTCGCGGTACTGCGCGACCGGGGTCAGTGCCGGGTGAGCCGCCTGCGGTTCGCGCGGACCTTGCCGCCATAAAGACGCAGCAACGCATCGGCCACGCCGTGCGGCGAGCTGCCATAGCTGCCCGTCATCAGGCGAGTATTGGCCTCGACAAGTGCCAGCCATTTCTCGGTCACCATGCGGCTCGCCTCGGCGCCAGCGCCGCTCCCGCCGCTCGCGATCTTCCAGGACCGCAGACCGATCACGATGCTCGCCTCGACGCCGAGCTGCCAGAGGCGAAAGCCGATGGCGAACGCTTCCAACGGGGATTCGCGATCCATGGCGTTCTCCCTTTCCATCTCGGCCTCGGCACCGATCGCCGGGCGGGTTCCGGCCGGGCGATGCGCAAGGCCGTCTTTCGCGTTTCTTGGCAGCAAGCGCTTAGGGTGCGGGCGAAGCGGCGCCCGCACCCGGTCCTGCTCAGGCGGCGATCAATTTCACGGCCCGGGGCTTCGCCACGGGAAGCCCCGATGCTTCCTCCTGCGCAAGCAGGCTCTGCTTCAGCGCCAGCATCTCGTCGCGCAACGCGACGAGATCGACATCGGTCGCCCTGCACTGGGCGAACATGCCCTCCGAGGGCATCTCCTCCTCGTGCACATGGTGCTTGATCTCCTCGGAGAGCACCTTGACCTTGGCGTCGTAGAAGTCGTCGCCGGGATCTCCGGCCTCGATATCGTTGACCAGCACCTTGGCGCCGTCATGCTCGACATAGGCTTCCTCGAGGATATCGTCCTCGATCTTACCCTTGAACGCCGGGTAGAAGATCTCCTCCTCGATCGCGGTATGGATCTTCAGCTCCACGCAGATCTGGTGGGCGATCTTCTTCTTCGCGGCGGCACCGTTGGTGCCTTCATATTGCTCGAACAAGGCTTCGACCTTGCGGTGATCGGCCTTGAGCAGTGCGATTGCGTCCGTGAATTCAGCCATGTTGGATCTCCCGCTTGCGCGCGATCTAAGCGGTCCGGAATTGCGTTCGGTTCCGCCTGCGAATCGATTGCAACTGGAAGGCGGGCGTCTTTCCAGCATCGTGTTTTCGCCTCAGCGGTGCAGATACGGCCAGCGTGAATTGGCCCTCGGCAGGCAATAGTCGCTCCGCCGCTAGCCGGAGAGAACTTCGAGGCGGCGACCGCGTTATCAGCCGGTGTTCCAAGGAGATTTGCATGACCGACGACGCTTCCGCCCCGCAATCCAACAGCAAGACCGCGCTGACCGACGACATCGTCAAGCATTTCTCCGGCGATGCGCCGCTGACGGAAAAGGCCAAGGGTTTCGCCAAGGCGCGTCCCTGGACCAGTGCGGCATTCATCGGGATCGCCGCGATGGCGCTGATCAACGGACTGCGGGGCGTCCGCCGGCGCTGACGTGCGCGGCGATGCCGCGCCGACCCTTCATGCAAACCTGCTCTTGGGGATGTGGGTGACACGGCATGCGAGGTCCGCCTCGCCCGACGCCACGACATAATGGTCGCCCGCATCCGCGATGCCGGTGGTGAACACCACGTCGCGGACATACATCTTGTCCTCGAGCGGCCTGGTCAGTTCGGGCGCCGCCTCGAGCAAGGGCGTATGCTCGGTGCGCAACACCCGGGCGGGATCGTCGCGGTCGAGGATCGACCAATAGGTCCGGTAGATGCCGACGATCTCCTTGGGCTCGACGCCGTGCCACAAGGTCAGCCAGCCGGCATCGGTGAGGATCGGTGGTGTGCCACCGCCCATCCGCGCTGTGGCGATCGTCGCCGCGTGCGGCCGGATGCCGGGCTCGCGGTGCGGCTTCCAGTGGAGCGCGTCGGGCGAGGTGGCGAGATTGATCGACGGGCCGCCGCGCCATTCGCTGCCCGGGGGATAGGTGAAATACAGATCGCCGAGCGGCCGCGTCTGCGCCCAGTATTTGCCGTCCACAAGCCCTTCGAAGATCAGCATGTCCTTGTTCTGGTGGTCGAGGACCACGTCCTCGAAGGTGAAGTCGAGGCCGTTCTGCGAGCTGTACAGCGTCGTCGAGTGGCGCTCGGGACTCACCGAGCAGGTCGTCATCAGCCAGCGATCGCCGACTTTCGACACCCGCGCATCCTCCACGCCATAGCATTGGAAGCTGCCTTGGGGTGCGATCGCCTTGTCGTAATGGACTTCGACGATCTCGAGGCCATCCGGCGTCAGTTCCACCGGCAGGATCCACGAGAGCGAAGTCAGCGCCATCACTTTCCACCGGCCACCGCGGATCAGGAACTTGCGGGGATCGCCGGTATCGACCAGCTCGAGCGGCCAGGGATCGAGGACGTAGCGGCCCTCGTGCCAGCGGATTGCGTGGATCTTGCCCTCGACGATCGGATTGCGGAGCGCCTCCGCCACTCGGACGAAGATCGCCAGGTTGCCGTTAGGCAGCCGCGTCAGCGCAGGGTTGAAGGCGCCGAGCACATAGGTCTCGGCATCGAAATGCCCCGCCAGCGGAGAGCGCGACAGGTCGATGTCGTCGGGGCCGAAGACGAGCCGGTCGACCGGGAAGCTGCTCATTCCTTGTCCTGCGTGCGAGGCGCGATCGTCACCTGCTGGACGACGGCACGCCGGGGCTGGGTCAGGACATAGTGGACCCCGACGGCGATATCCTCGGCGCGCAACATCCACTCCTTGTTGATCTGCTCGGCCTGCTCCTCGGCGGTGAAGCTCGAATATTGAAAGTCGGCGCCCGTCTTGCCGGGCTCGACCAGCGCGACCTTGATTCCCTTGGGGCCGAGCTCCTTGCGCACCGCTTCGGCAAAGCCGGCGATGCCGGCCTTAATCCCGGCATAGACGCTGGAATCCGGCCCCAGCACATGCGCGCTCATCGAGCCGATCAGGACGATATCGCCATGGTCCTGCATCACCTCCGCCGCGGCATCGACGCTCGCGAGATAGGCGGTGAAGTCGGTGGCGATGGCATAGCGGAGCTCCTCCGCGTTCATCTTGGTCACGCCCTGCGCCGGGATCGCCGCATTGACGACCGCGATGTCGAACGCGCCGAAATAGTCCTTCGCCGCCTCCACGAAGCGGGCGACGCCGTCGGGGTCGGCGAGGTCGATGTTGATGCCGTCGCCCTTGCCGACCTCGCGGATGCGGCCGAGCCCGTCCTGGAGATGCTGCGGATCGCGGCCGCAGATGAACACGTCGACACCTTCGGACGCGAGCAGCACGGCGATCGCCCGGCCGATGCCGGTGGTCCCGCCGGTGACGATCGCCTTGCGCCCCTCGAGGCTCGGCATCTCGGTATGCGCGTCGGAAAGGTCGCGGGCCGACGGGTCGGCAATCTCGGTCATGGCTGCATTCTCCTTCCCGCCTCGAACCAAAGGGACACGCGCGGGTTCCCGGCATAACCCAGGTTATGGCGCGCAACTGGCCGCTGAAATCGGGCGTTGTTGCAGTCGGTTAGACGATGGGAGAGCGATCATGCCCCAAGGCGACAAGAGCAGTTACACCGACAAGCAGAAGCGCAAGGCCAAGCATATCGAGGAAGGCTATGAGGACCGCGGCGTCGGCAAGGAGGAGGCCGAGCGCCGCGCCTGGGCGACCGTCAACAAGGAGTCCGGCGGCGGCAAGAAATCGGGCTCGGGACGCGGCAAGCAGGAGAATCACGACAGCGCGCGCAAGGGCGGCGAGAAGGGCGGCGCCTCGCAAAGCGCGGCAAAGCGCTCGGCGGCGGCGAAGAAGGGCTGGGAAACCCGCCGCCACCAGGCGCACGCGCATTGAGGCGGCGATGAGCGATCCATGGGGAGACCGCCGGGCGGGCGGCGTGGCGGACCGGGACTATCTCGAGCGGCGCGCCCGGGAGGAACGCGCGCGCGCCGGGCAGGCGGACGATATGGGCGTGGCCTATGCCCATCGCCGGCTCGCCGAAGCCTATGAGCAGCGTCTTGCGGCGATGAAGACCGAGCTTGGCGCCTAGCCTACCAGAGCAACTCGATCGTCGCGTCTGCCGGAACGTGATACTCGATGCGGCCCGCGGACGCGTGCCGCGGCCGCAACGCCTTGCCGCCGTGCGCCGACAGGGTGAATTCCGGTAGCCGGGCGCTTCCCGCCCGGATCAGGCTGAGCCGAGCGTCGCGGCCCGGGCTACCCGCGAGCTGGAACCGCAGCGCCTTCTCGCCCGGGCGGTCCAGGCCGAGCAGGAAGTGATCGCAGAACAGCAGGAAGGGCGCACCCTCGACGCGGTGAAAGGCGCGGCTGGCGAAGACGAAGGCCGAGCCCGCGCCATAAATCTCCTGCCCGACCTGCCCCGCTTGCTGCCCATCGACATAAAGGTCCTCGACCGGAAAGGAGAGCGCGCGGTCGACATGGCCGTTGGTCGGGCGCTGCTTCGGCGCGATCGCGTCTTCCGGAAGCGCGTCGGGATAGTAGAACCAGGCGCGGTCGAGCGCGTAGCGGCAATATTCGCAGATCAGCAGCTTCGCGGCGGGATCGAGCTCGGGGCCGGCGTCCTTCAGATAGCGCTCGAACGCCGCGAAGCTGTCGAAGCACTCGTACATCGCCATATAGGGCGCATCGTGGAGCGCCGTCGCGCCGAGGAAGTTGCGATAGTGGCGGGCATGGCCGATCTCGGATTCCCACATCGCAGTGTTGTGGAAGAAGCTCGCCAGATAGACATAGCTCTGGCGCAGATAGGTTTCCTCGCCGGTGATCCGCCATAGCCGAATGCAGGCGGCGGCCCCCCAGGCGGTCAGATTTGCCTGGTAGTTGAGCTCGAAGCGCATCTCGCGCGCCGCGTCGATCGCCGCGCGCGCCTCGTCGAGGTAGCGCCACTCATCGGTCAGCTCGAAGGCCTGGAGCATGACATAGGCGTACATGCCGCCGACATCGGTCTGGCCTAGCCCGGCATCGTCGCGCGCCGCCTGCAGCACCTTGAAGTCGCGCACGTCATATTGGATCGGCCATCTGTACTCGAAGTGGCGGGCAGCGCGGATTCCGTAGTCGAGCGACTTGCTGAACAGCCGCAACGCCGGCTTGTCGCCGTCGATGGCGAGGCGCCCGAGCTTCGACAGCGGATGATAGAGATACCAGCTGTCGACCGCATTCCTGTCCTTGTCCTTGCCGACATTGGGCAGATAGCGGCGCAGCGTTCCGAGCCTCGGATCGTAGAACTTACCGAGCCCGGCCGCCAGGTCGACACCGATGGCGGCCTTCCCGCCGGCCCATACCTCCCAGTCGCGGATCGCGCTCAGCACGGAGAGCTGGACCATCGAATCCGGATATTCGGCGGCGGTATAGGGATGGACATAGCTATGGCCATAATGGCGGATCGTCGCCTTGGGCGAACGGGCGAGGTCGCGCAGCGAATCCTCGGCGCGAGCGGTCCAGTCGCGATAGGCGATGTCGGGCTGCTCGATCTGGCCGAACACGGCGCCGAGCAGCGAGAGATAGCGCTGCGCCATCGCCTGCTCGTCGCCATCGCTGTCGTCGTGGAAGGCGATCAGGGCGTGGGAAAGGAGGACTTCCTCGCCCGCGGGCAAGGGATCGACCGGCGGGGTTCCGCGCTGCGGCGGCGTCGGCAGGAGATAGCCGATCTCGGGCCAGACGCCGCCGACCGCGCCGTCGGGCTTGGTATCGGTCAGGGCGAAGTAACGGTTCAGCCGGGTGAGGTCCTGGCAATAGAGCACGCTGCCGAAGTCCGGCTCCTCGAGCCGGAAATAGATCGCGCCGGTGTTGAAGCCGCGCTGTGCCGCCTCGACCTGCCCGACCGCACCCAGGGGATCGTCGCGCGCGTCGAGCGGATATAGGTCGCGCGGCACGAAGGAGGTGAGCAACGGGACCTTGGCCTCGAGGCTCGTCGCCACCTCTAGCACCGGAATCGCACCCTCGACCAGGCGCACCGCGATCCGGTGCGTACCGATCGGGCTCCTGACCTCGATCCGCGCAGCCTCGCCCTTCCGGGCGCGCACCGTTCGCGCTTGCCGATAGCCCGCCGGGCAGAAGGCCGCCCGCATTGCGATGCCGCCGCGCCCCGGGCGGCGCACGATTACCCAGATCGCGTCATGGCCCGCCGCGAGCGAGATGGTCCGCCCGCCGAGCGACAGCTGGCAAAGCTCTGACATCGTGCCGCGGCGCAGCTCCTCTCGCAGCAGCACCGCGCCCGGCGTGGCGCCGGCAACCGGGTCATGGCTGCGACCGTGCATGGCTAGGCGACCTCCCGCCAGGCGGCGCGGCGAGGCTGCCGAGACACCTGGGTAGATCGGACAGGCGTACGGCCCGCCGCCGCGCGACCCGAACGCCGTACGACCCCGACGCTTAGCGCTCGCACCCTCGGCGAGCCCGGACGGACGAACCCGGGTTCGTCGATCGCGTGCATGTCCATCATTCGACAGCCTCCCGATGCTTTTGCGCGAGAACCCTGCCGATCGGGCGCGGTTCCGGCTTGCGTGAAACCCGCGCCAATTCGCGGGCGTTGGCCGGGCATGGAATGGTTTCGCCAGCTTATCGGGCCCGACGAGGGGGCCAGCGCACTGCAGCTTTGCTTCCGGGTGCTGCCGCTCCTCGCCTTCGGGATCCTGTGCGTGCGGATCGCGGAGCGCCGGACCTTCGCGCATTTCTCGCCGCTCGACATCGTCGTCGCGCTGATCGTCGGATCCAATATCAGTCGAGTCATGACGGGCAAGGCGCCGTTCTTCCCCGTCCTTGCGGCGACGCTGGCCCTGGTGGTCCTGCACCGCCTGCTGGCCCTTGTCGCGATGCGCTGGCACTGGGTCGCCGCGCTGGTCAAGTCGCGACCGATTACCCTCGTCGAGGACGGCAAGGTCGATGCCAGGGCCATGCGGCGCGCCAACCTGTCGGACCAGGACCTTGCCCAGGGAATTCGCAGCGAGCAGATCCGCGACATCGACGATGTCGCGCTGGCGACCCTCGAAAGCAGCGGAAAGCTCAGCGTCGTGCCCAAGCGGCGTCGCTAGCCGCGCGGCGAGCCCGGCTGCTCGGGCGGCGCATCGTCGGCCCCCTCGGCGGGCTGTTGCGAGGATTTGTTCGCCGGGTCGACATCGGTGCTACCCGGGTTGGCGCGCTCCGCCTCGCCCGATCCCTCGTTACGCTTGTCGGTCATGCCTGGTCTCCCTTGGCGGGCTCGGGATAGTCCTCGGGCTTCACGCTGCCCACGCTAGGGCGGTCCTCGACCGGCTCCGGCGGAAGGCCGCCCGGCGTCTGGTCGTCCTTGTCCTGCCCGGCATCGGCGGGCGGTTCGGAAATCTGCCTGTCCATCGCGTCATCCTTTCGTCGCGCACAGAATATGTGCACCAGGGTTCAACCCGCCGGAATTTCCCCGGGGTCCGCGCCCCGCCGCAATTTTCATCGCGTGCCGAACGTGGCGAGCAGCGACGGTAAGCGCGGCGGAAGCTCGCGGGCGAGGAAGCCTATCGGGCCCGACTCCTCGGCGAGGAAGCGTCCGGCCTCGCCGTGCAGCCACACGGCCCAGGCAGCTGCCAGGCAGGGCGCCGCACCGCGCGCCAGCAGGCCGCCGAGGATCCCGGCCAGCACGTCGCCCGATCCTGCGGTTGCGAGGCCCGGGCCGCCGCCTCGATAGTGGAGCAATTCCCCATCCGGGGCCGCGATCCAGGTCTCGGCCTGCTTGAGCACCACGACCGCACCGAAATGCGCGCTGGCGCGGCGCGCCAGCGCGTCCGGCGCATCGCGAAGCTCGGCCGCGCCGCACTCCATCAGCGCGATCATCTCGCCGGGGTGCGGCGTCAGCACCACCTTGCCATCGCGGGCGCGGACCGCGTCGGCGCATCCGCGCGCGCCCGCGATAACGGCGGCGTCCAGCAGGATCGGCAGGTCGGCGCGCGCCTCGGCAAGGATATGGCGCAGGATCGTAGCCGCGGCAGATCGCTCGCCCATGCCCGGACCAAGCACCAGACTGTCGCAGCGATCGAGCAGGCCAGCGATCCGTTCGCCGGCCTTGCCGGCCAACTCGCCCTCGTCATTCGTCGGGAGCGCGAAGACGGCGGCTTCGGGCATGGCGATGCCGAGCCCCAGCCGCGCCGGCTCCGGCACCGCGAGCAGCGCCTTGCCGGCACCGGCGCGCAGCGCCGCCTCGCCGGTAAGCGCGAGTGCGCCCGGAACCGCCAGCGAACCGCCGGCGCAGAGCATGCGCCCGCGCGCATTTTTGTCGATCTCCTGCCCGATCGCCGGCAGCGGATGCGCCGCCAGCCAGGCGGAATCGAGCGGGCTCATCCGCGTGCGGCGACGCGCGCGTCGGGCGCGCGCGTCACTTGCGCTGCGGGATCTTCCTCCATCGGCGCCACTTCATTGTACCGGACCAGCACGAGCCCGCCGTCCTTGCCCGACGATGCGTCGAAGAGATATTCGGTCACCGAGCAATTGGCGACATCGCCAAGCCTGTCGACGGCCAGAATCTCCTCCTCGCTCATATTCTCGAGGATGTAGCGCAGGCACAGCACTACGACCTGGTGGGCGACGATCATCACGCGGCGTCCGCCGTAGTGGAGCGACACGGTGTCGAGCAGGCTGCGCAGCCTGAGGATCACGTCCGCCCAGCTCTCGCCGCCGGGCGGACGATGGTAGAATTTGCCGAGCAGCCGGCGAAATTCCGCCTGCTGGGGCTCCTGCGCTGCGACGCCCGCGGTGGTGAGCCCGTCCAGGATGCCGAACTCCTTCTCGCGCAGCCGTTCGTCGACGCAGACCGGCTCCTCTGGCTCCGCACCGCCCGCGTCGCGGAAGCGGCGGGCCGTGTCCCTCGAGCGGACATAGGGGCTGGAAAGGATCACGTCGGGCAGGCCGTTGCCGCAGCCGCGCGCGAACCACCGGCCGAGCGCCTTCGCCTGCTGCTCGCCGAGCACCGACAGCGGCACATCGACGTCGCGCAGCGTCAGCGGGATGCGCTCGAGACCGGCGGCATGCGCCTCGTCGCGCGCGACATTGCCCGCGCTCTGGCCGTGGCGGACCAGCCAGAGCTGCAGGGGCCAGCGTGGGGCGGACTCGCGCATAGCCTCGCGAGGCCGTCGGTCAGAGCGACTTGGCCATGTTGAGGTGCGCGGTGACGGTCGGTATCAGCTTGGTCGCGAAGTCCCGGAGCGACTGCGGTACGGCGTTGTCGCCGGCATTGGCCTTGAGCGCATCGAGCGTCTTCTGGTGGGCATCGACCTGGGCCGTCGCATAGCCCTTGTCGAAATCGGCACCCTTCACGCCCTTGAGCGAGTCGAGCACCTGCTGCTGCTCGGCGGTGAGCGTGGCATCGGGAACGATCGCCGGCGTCGCGGCGCGCGCGGCGGCCTTGAGCTTCGCGGTCGATTCGGTGTGCGCCTTGATCATGTCGGCGGCGAACTTCTTGGTCTTGGCCGAGGCGCCCTGCGCATCGGCGAGCTGCGACGTCGCGATCTCGAAGGCGTCGCTCGCCGCGGCCGCATTGGCGAAGGTCTGTCCGGCCGAGGTGGCGGGGACAATCGCCATGTCGTTGGCCATCGTGCCATCGCTATTGGCGGTGACCGTCGTGGTATCCGTGGTGCTGGTCTCGGTTTTCGAACCACAGCCTGCGAGTGCCAGCGCCGCGGCGCCCAGCGTCATCCAACGAACTGCGTGCATCCTTGCCTCCCGATTGTCGCCCCTTGCGGGCTCGCTCCTCCAACGCCCGCATTTCCGGCGCGTTCCGCGCGAACCCTTTGAAGCCGTTCCGCGTTTTCTCGCCCGACGCCAGGAGACAAGGAGCAGACCATGGGCATCTTCAGCAGCATCAAGGACAAGATCTTCGGTCACAAGGCCGCTACGCCCGCGGCCGCACCGGTGCCGGCCCCGAGCCCCGCCTCGCCGGCGGCCGCCCCGGCTCCCAACGCGACGCCCGCGCCCTCTCCGGCCGTCGATGTCGGCGCCGTACTTTCAGAGATGGCGGAGATGAAAGGCGGCGGCGGCAACTACCAGACCTCCATCGTCGACCTGCTCAAGCTACTCGATCTCGATTCGAGCCTCGAGGCGCGCAAGGCGCTCGGAGAGGAGCTGGGCGTCCATGCCGGCGAAAACGGCAGCGCGGAGCAGAATATCGCGCTGCACAAGGCAGTGATGGCGAAGCTCGCCGACAATGGCGGCGTAGTGTCCGACAGCCTGCGCGGCTGACCGGGTCCTTGCCCGGCCTTTCTTAACCTGGGTTGGCGCGCGAGCTCGGCTCCGGCGGCAGAGCTTCGAGCATGGAAAAGAACCTGATCCAACGGGCGCTCGAACTCGCCGGAACCGGCGCGTACGAGCGAATCGACCAAATCGAGCGCAAGCTCACCGCCGAGGGTTATTCGCACGTCGCCTCTCATCTGGTCGGGCCGACGATCCGGCGGCAGCTGCGCGACACGGCGCGGCGCGCGCGCGGCGAGACGGCCCGGCGCAGAGGACGCCCGCCCTCGGCGCAGGGCACCACGCCATAGTCACGGGCCCTACCGGCGATATCCCGGCGGTGGGCCGGGTACCCGGCGACTGACTCGGTTGCCAAAGGGACGCGCCGCGCGGCGCGTCCCACGCGACACCCTATTCGACGGGATTGTTCTCGAGGAACGCCTCGGCATCGAGGTCGACCTTGAACTCGCGCTCCCAGAAGCGAAGCTGCCCGGTGGCGTCGAGAAAGGCCTTGGCGGACGCCGCTCCCTCGAGTTGGACGAGCGCCTCGTCCATGTCGGCCTCCGCGATTCCCGCCTTGGCGAGAAGCGGCATCGCCTCCGGGGTGTAGCCGATGAACTTGAGGTGCCCGAACGCATCGGCCACGAAGTCGCGGGCCGCCCCGTCGCGCGCGAGCCGTGCCGCGCCCTCCGCGGTGACCAGCAGCGCGACCGCATCGTACAGGACCGAGGGGCCGCCATCGATCTTCTGCTTGCCTTGCGCCAGCGTGCCGTCGTCGAGGACGACGCCGCCGATCTTCGGAGTGACGAGCTCGTAGCTCGCGGGAAGCGCCTCCACTGCCTTGACCAGTGCGGCGAGCAGTGCGGCCGGCGCGCCGTCACTGACCAGGATGCCGAGCTTGCGTCCGGCGAAGCTGCCGGGCGCGCGCTTGACGATACTGAGCGCATCGGAAGGCGGCAGGTCGTCGCGCGGCGAGACCGCCGCCTTTGCCGCCGGCGGCAGCTTGTCGAGTCCGAGCCCCGCGGCGACGGTGCTGGCGAGCGCCGCGTCGATGTTGCGCAGGTGGCCGACCATCCGCTCGCGGATATCGAAGCGCGCGCATTTCGACAGCTCGAAGACCAGCGCATCGCCGATATGTTTCCGCTCGATCGGGGTCTGGCTGACGAAGAACTGGCGCGCCTGGCTATAATGGTCGGCGAAGCTCTCGGGACGAAGCTGGACCTTCTGGCCCGCTTCCTCGGCCGCGAAATGGCGATAGCCCGACTTGGGGTCCTCGCGCGGCCCGCCCCAGCTGTTCGGCTCGTAATTGGCCCGGCCCTTGGGGTTGCGCATCGCCATGTGCCCGTCCTGCTGGAAATTGTGGACCGGGCAGCCGCGCGGCTGGTTGATCGGAATATGGGTGAAGTTCGGCGAGCCCAGCCGCTTCAGCTGCGTGTCGAGATAGGAGAAGTTGCGGCCCTGGAGGAGCGGATCGTTGGTGAAGCCGATCCCCGGCACGACATTCTGGGTGCAGAAGGCGACCTGCTCGGTCTCGGCGAAGAAATTGTCGACCAGCCCGTCGAGGACGAAGCTGCCGACGATCCGCACCGGCACCTGCTCCTCGGGGATGAGCTTGGTCGGATCGAGGATGTCGAACTCGAAGCGCTCGGCGAACGCCTCGTCGAACAGCTGTACGCCCAGGTCCCATTCGGGCGGCGTCCCCATGTCGATCGCGTCCCAGAGGTCGCGGCGATGAAAATCGGGATCGGCGCCGTTGATCTTGACCGCCTCGTTCCACAGCACCGACTGGAGGCCGAGGCGCGGCTTGAAGTGGAACTTGACGAAGGTCGACTTGCCCTTGGCGTTGATCAGCCGGAAGCTGTGGACGCCGAACCCTTCCATGAAGCGGAACGAGCGCGGGATCGCACGGTCGGACATGGTCCACATGATCATGTGCATCGCCTCGGGCGTGAGGCTGATGAAGTCCCAGAAATTGTCGTGCGCCGTCTGCGCCTGGGGGAAGTTGCGGTCGGGCGCCGGCTTGGCGGCGTGGATCAGGTCCGGAAACTTGATCGCGTCCTGGATGAAGAAGACCGGGATGTTGTTGCCGACCAGGTCCCAGTTGCCGTCCTTCGTATAGAATTTGCACGCGAAGCCGCGCACGTCGCGCGCCAGGTCGAACGAGCCCTTGCTGCCGGCCACGGTCGAGAAGCGCGTGAACATCGGTGTCTTCTCGCCGACCTCGGTCAGGATGCGCGCGGTCGTGAATTCCTCGAGCGACTCGGTGAGCGTGAAGGTGCCATGCACGCCGTAGCCGCGGGCGTGGACAACGCGCTCGGGGATGCGCTCATGGTCGAAGTGGAAGATCTTCTCGCGAAAATGGAAGTCCTCGAGCAGCGCCGGTCCGCGCGCGCCAAGGCGCAGGGTGTTCTGGTCGTCGGCGACCGCCACGCCCTGTTGCGTGGTGAGCGCGCCCTCGTCGCCAGCGAGCTGGTGGAGCTCGCCGCCATTGCCGCGCTTCGTCTCGAACTCGGCCGGCGCATCGCCGACCAGCTTGTCGTTGGTTCCCTTGACCATCTCCGCATCTCCCTTTGCGCCGGGCGCCCGGCGCCGATTGCCTGGGTGCCCGGTGACGTCGTTCGTTCGTCGATCGCCGGGATCGCCCGGCGGGACCGGTCAGGCGCCGGGCATCAACTGCGCGCGGTAGCGCGCGAAGCAGCGCTCGCCGCAGCGCAGGCGGATCAGCGCACCCTCGGCCATCGCGGTGGCGCGGCGCGGATCCTCCTCCACCGCCGGGCGGATCGCCTCGCGATTCCAATCCTCGCTGTGCTTGACGTCGAGCACCGCGTGCAGCGTGAAATAGCGTGCTTGCTTCGGGCTCAGGCCGACGCGCTTGAGCCCCTCGGCGACCAGCGCGGCGCGACCCGGCGCAGTCAGCTCGATCACGCCGAGGGCACCCACCGAATGCCAGGCATAGCGGCGCTGGGTCGCCATCGCGGTCATCGCATTGGCGAGGCACAGGCTTTCCCACACCGTGTTCTCGATCACGGGATTCACTTCGAGCGTCTCGACGAGCGCATCGAGCATCGGCCCGTGCATTCCCTTCTCGGTGCCGTGCCCCATCTCGTCCCAATAGTTGCGGGCGAGCTCCAGCTTGGGGCGTACCGGCAGCTTGACCTGGGTCATCGCGACGAGATCGTCGAAGCCGGCCTCGCCGGCGGCTTCCTGCTCGAAGAACCAGCGCAGCTCGTCACGGTCCGCCTTCTCGGCGAGCCAGGGGAAGAGCGGGTCGCCCTGCCCGGGGCCCACCGCCTTCAGCCCCTCGAACCAGGCGATAAAGCCCTCGACATCGGTCGGCGCCGCCGCCGCCTCCTCGGCGACCTCGGCGCGCAGCTCCTCGAGGAAGCCGCCCTCGAGCCGCTGCATCTTGACGTCGCGCTCGAAAATCTTCTGCCAGTCGTCATCGGCGAGTCCGGGCGCCAGCCGCTCGCGATTCCAGTGCGCCAGTCCCCGCTGGAAACTATCGGTAAGGAACTGCGAACCGCTCTGGGTTCGTCGGTCGGCGGTAGCAAGCATCATCATCTCCGGGATTTCCTGCTCGCTGAACGTGTCGCCATATCCGTCGTTCCCCATCACGGCGCGGTTTCAAGCATTTGATAACATGGATTATTAGATCGGAACGGCGCGGCGGCGACGGCTTGCTCGAGACGCGCGGCTAGCGCGTCGTAACGCGGACGCTCACGCCCCATGCGCGTGTCCGCGTGCGATCCCGAAAGGATGGCAGCGTCGCTCAATGAAATGCTGGATTCCGGCCCGGAGGCATCGATGGCGAAGTCGAGACACTAATACGCGAAGCCGACGCGCCGGCACCGGCCCAGGATAGTCTCGGGAGCAGACTGCGCAATCGAGCCTGGAGGGCTGTCATCTTCTCCACGGCGCCTGTCCGACAAGCGAGCCCAGGCATATCCCTCGATCGACCGGGTCGCCGTCTTCCACGCAAGGCTTGGCCGCTGCCGGTGCCACGTCCCGCTTCAGGCGTCAAAAGGGCTCAGCGCGGCAATTTCTCAAGATAGAGATAGTTCGGGTCGAACTCGGCAAGCGTTTCCAGTCCCGGCAGGTCCAGTATCTTAACATGGCCGCGCCGGACATCGGCGAGTCCGCGTTCGCGCAATTGTCGGACGATGCGATTGACGTGGACGGGAGTCAGCCCGACACACTCGGCAAGTTCGACCTGGGTCAGGGGAAGTGCGAAGGCGAGGCCATTGGTCATGCCGACCAGTTCGAAGCGGATGCGAAGCTCGCACAACAGGTGCGAGACGCGGGCGATCGCCATCCTGCGACCAAGCGACAATTCCCACTCGCGGTGCGACGCCGCGTCCATGTTGGTGCAAAACCAGTATAGGCGCGAAAGGTGCGGATGGTGCTCCGACAGCGCCTTCAGGCGCTCGTGCGGTACGATAGCGACCTTGCACGGCGTCAGCGTCATCAGGTGATGATCCAGTCGCTTCAGGGTAAAGCCGTGCAGGTCGACGAAATCGCCGGCGAGATGCAAATCGGTAATCTGGCGCTCGCCTTCGCGTAGGTCCTTGTGACGGCACATCATGCCCTCGAGCAGCAGGGTCGAGCTGGACAAGCGTTGCCCGGCGCGAATGAAATTCGTCTTCGCCGGCACTTCGCGCGTCTCGGAAATCAGCGCAAGCAGCACAGCTTCTTCCTCGAGCGAGACATCGTCGCGGACCCGGAGCATCCGCAGGTGCTTCTCGATCATTGCTCCATCCGCGTTCGCTGGACCAAGACGGCCTCTGTGAAGGGAATCGACAGAAGTACCCTGTCGTCCGCGTCGCAGATATCCAGGCGTCCGGAGAGGTCGACGATGCCACGCATCAGTTCCTCTCCGAGAACCGACCGGATGCCCGTCAGCGCGGACTGGCGGGCCGCATCGAGATCTACGAATTCCTGGCCTTCCTCGTCCCGGGTGCAGCCATTGCCGTTCTGGATATGGAAGAAATACCGCATGGCGGCGATAACTTCCTCGAAAGCAAGAGGTTTCAAGCTTTCGTCGGATCCAGCAGATGCAGCTGCGCGCGCTGCGTTTGCCGGCTGAAACCAACCCAGGTTGTGGAATTACTCCCGCCCAAACGGGAAGCAGCGCGACAGGGGCGCCGATCTTGCCCCTAGGGTGCGCGCATGCAGGGAGTTGGAAAATTTGCGCTGGAGCGCGTGGCCGAGCGTCTTGCCGCGCAGCACGGGCTGGGTGCATGCGAGCGCCAGGCTATCCTGGCGCTTCCCGGTACAGTCGTTCGTTGCCGAGCCGCTGCCCAGATTACGCAGGGCGACGGCGACGATCGCCTCTACCTCGTCATTGAGGGTTTGCTGGCCGGCGTCCGCCAGCTCGCCGGCGGACGCCGCCAGGTCGCAGCGCTCTACGTCCCTGGCGACCTTTGCGGACTCGATAAGGCGATCGGGATACGACGCGGCTGGGAGGTGGGTACCGGCTGCGACACGCTGGCACTGAGCCTGTCGTGTAGCGCCGTACTAGGGATCGCGCAGGAATATCCCGCGGTCGCGTGGGCCTTGTGGCGCGAGACGGCGGTGCAGGCGGGAATCACCGCGGAATGGCTGGTCGGCTTGGGCCGACGCGACGCCCGGACACGCCTTGCCCATCTGCTTTGCGAGATGGGCCTGCGCCTGGAGGCTACTGGCCTAGGGTCGCGGCAGCATTTTCGGCTCGATGCGTCGCAGATGCTCTTGGCCGATGTCCTGGGCCTGACGCCCGTGCATGTAAGCAGAACCTTTCAAGATCTGCGCGCCGAGGGCCTGGCGATCGCGCGCGGACGGATCATCGAGGTTCCAGATTGGCCGCGCCTCGCGCGCGCCGCGGAATTCGAGGCCGACTATCTGCGGGCAGGTCCCGCGGCAGCTTCTCCGGCCACGGCGCAATGACCGCCGAGGGCAAGGGCCAGGCGATCCTCAACTGACGGTCGCCGGTCGGCCTCTGCCGAGGACGGTGCCCGCTATGAGATCTGGTGCGCCAACTCGGAGAGATAGATACGCGCAACGACATGATTGCCTGCGTCCTGGATATCGAGGGTTCCCCGGACTTCCTCTGGCCGGCAGCGGGCGTAGTGGCGCAGAAACGCACGAGCGCGCGAATGCGCCTTCCTCAGCGCCGCCGGCAGGTCCCTGCAATCATGGCTCTCACGTCCGAAAATCTCGGCGTCGCCGTGGCGGGCGACCTGGAAATGATAGAGGGGCATGCCGACATAATGCGCAATTAATCAATCGGTTGCAGCACCGCAGGCTTAGCCTCGAGTTATCAGGCGGGCGTGTCTGCAAACGCTTCTCGCGGACCTTTCGCAAATCTCAGGGCCACTGTCTTTCAGCCAATTTTACGCCGCACCCGTGTCGGCCGGGTCCCAACCCAATTCCGGCGCGTTGCGGCGCGCATGAAGATCGATATCCATACCGAGATCGCGTACCGGCTGGCCCAGCCGACCGACATCCTGTTGCAGCTCGAGGCGGCGGCGATTCCCGAACAGTGCGTCGAGAAGGCGCATATCGAGGTTTCGCCGCATGCGCATTTCGCGCGCGTCCCGGCACAAGACGGCATCGGCGAGCGGATTTGGGTGCGCGCGGAAGGCCGGCTCCTTGTCAGCTACCGCGCTATAGTCTCCCTCCAGCGGCTGCTGACCGAGTGCGCCGACCTCGCGATCGTGCCGCCCCACCAGCTGCCCGGCGAGACGGTCCAATATCTGATGGCGTCGCGCTATTGTCCCGCCGACCAGTTCCAGAGCTTCGTGGCCGCTGAGTTCGGTAGTATCGATGGCGGGGCCAGGGTGCTCGCGATGCGCGATTGGATCCAGCGCAACTTTCGCTACGTCCCAGGGGTAAGCAATACCGAGACCACCGCCGCCGATACGTTCATCCGGCGCGAGGGCGTCTGCCGCGACTATGCGCACGTCCTGATCACCCTCGCCCGCGCAGCAGGCATTCCCGCGCGCATCGCGAGTGTCTACGCCCTGGGCGTCGAGCCTCAGGACTTCCATGCGGTCGCCGAGATATTCCTCGGCGGCGAATGGCACCTGCTCGACGCGACCGGCATGGCGACGGAGGCGGAGATGGCAAAGATCGGCATCGGTCGAGACGCCGCCGACGTCGCGTTCCTGACCGCCTTTGGCGAGGCGGTGATGGAGAACCAGTCCGTATCGGTCAAACCGGCCCAGTGACGGCGCAAGAGAGCGGTGGCGACCCGTTCGCCGGGTGAAACCGGCGCGAATGACGCTTCGTTGCTCCTTCCACCTGAGCAAGGAGGAAAAGATGGACCAATTCTTCACGCGCGTAGCGAGCCGCTCAGCCTCGCTGATGGGGCATCCCCTGGCCTTCATCATCTCGGTCGCGTTCGTGCTGCTCTGGGCCGCGAGCGGTCCGCTGCTCCACTATTCGGACACCTGGCAGCTGATCGTGAACACCGCGACGACCGTGCTCACCTTCCTCGCCGTCTTCCTGATCCAGAACAGCCAGAACCGCGACGGCGCCGCGATGCAGGCCAAGCTCGACGAACTGCTGCGCGCCGTCGACAAGGCGCGCGGCGAGTTCGTCGGCATCGAGCACCTGACCGATGCGCAGATCTGCGAGATCCGCGACGCGCTCGAGAAGGACATCGCCCAGGACCATGGCAAGGAGACGACGACCCGCCCGACGGTCGAGCGCCTGCTGGCGCGCTATTGACGGCGCCGTCCGGCTTCGGGCTCCGGCGTGCGGGAACCTGCACCGTGGCCGGCGCGTCTCGCCTTGCGCAAAGAGAAGGTCGATGGGATTCATTTTGTGGCTGGTCGTGGGCGGCGTGATCGGGTGGCTCGCGAGCATGATCATGCGGACCGATGCCCAGCAGGGCGTCTTCCTCAACATCGTGGTCGGGATCGTCGGCGCCTTTATCGGCGGCCTCGTCGTCGCCGGCGGCTCGATCAACAACGCGCCGCTGACGGTGACCTCGTTCCTGGTCTCGCTGCTCGGCATCGTCAACCTGGTGCGGCGCGGCAGCCTTCACTGACGGCGCGGCGCGACGCGCGGACGATATCGGCGTCGCGCTACTTCCGAAAGACTGGGCGCCGGCTGCCTAAGGCAGCCGGCGTCCTGTTTCAGGGAGCACCTTCCAGCGCGGCACGCGCCGCGCGGATTGCCTCGGTGGCGACCCGATCCGGCGCCGATGGTCCGGGCCGTCTGCCGAACCCGAGCGCGGTCTCGAGATCGCGCCGGATGTGCGCCGCCACCCGCTGCAGATCGGCCTCGCTGGGCTGGCCGCCGCGTGCGATGCACGCGACGATCTCCGGGGCGATCGTCCCGGGCATGTCAGGCGGCTCCGGGCTGGCCCGCGTCGAGCTGGCGGAGCGCCGCGAGCAGCTCGCCCACGGGGACGGGATCGCTGAGCTCGGGCGGCTTGCGCAGCCTGGGTTGCGAGCGGACGGCGTGTGCGTCCGAGGCCCAGGACGCCAGGATGGCACGCTTGACCTCGGGCTCGAGTTGCGGGTGCTCGACCAGTTCCCGCGGATCGCGCAGCAGCCCCAGGAAATGGACGGTCATCGTCGAATCCTCCTCGATGCGGTCAATCGGGACATGCCCGCCCTTGCCGGGCGGGCATGTCGGCTTACGCCGCTTCGCGGTCTGCGGGCTCGGCCTCGCTTACGGGTGTGGAAGGGCCCTCCAGCCGATCGTTGGCGGGCGCGGAAGCCGTGCCGCCGATCGCGATGCGCCGGGGCTTCATCGCCTCGGGGACTTCGCGCTTGAGCGCGATCCGCAACAGGCCGTTGTCGAACTGCGCATCCTCGACGACGACGAAGTCGGCCAGCTGGAAGCGGCGTTCGAAGGCGCGCGTGGCGATGCCGCGGTGCAGGAAGCGACCGGTGTCGCCCTCCTCCTCTTCCTTGCGGCCGGTCACGCTGAGCTGGTTGCTCTGCGCCACGATCTCGATCTCGTCGGGGCGAAAACCCGCGACCGCCAGGGTGATGCGATAGCGGTCCTCACCGGCCTGCTCGATATCGAACGGCGGGTAGCTGTCGGTCTCGCCGCGCGCGCCTGCCTCAAGCAGGTCGAACAGACGGTCGAAGCCGACCGTCGAGCGGCGATAGGGCGAAAAGTCGAAAGTCCTCATATCCAAATCCTCCATATGAGCAATTTGAGCACGAGGCGCACCGGGAGAGAGCCGGTGCCCTCAGGTCCTGCCGGACCGAGTTTTCGCGTCCGGCGACGCGAAGATGGTTTTTGCAAAGACGGCTTCAAGACCTCTTTCGGAGAATTTTTTCGGCATCGCCGGGCCCGTCGCGAGGACGCAGGCGGCGCGTCCGCATGCGTTCCCCGAGGTCGAGCCGACGTCCTTTCGGCACCTGGCCCGTCCCGGCACGATCAGGCAAAGGCACCGTGGATGAACCAGGTCATCGGGCCGGTGGCGCCGCGCTCGCCGTCGCCGAGGCGAAACAGCCAGTAGCGCCCGCCGCCCTCGAGCTCGACCTGGAAATAATCACGCACCGAATAAGGCGCCCGTGCTTCCGTGCCGCCCTCGCGCCACCATTCGCCGTGCAGGCGCTCGGGCCCGTCGGCCTGGACCACCCGGTAGCGCTTGCGTCGCCAGACGAACATCGCCGGCGGATGATCGGGCAGCATCGCCGTCACCTGGATCGGCTGGGGTGGATCGATCAGCCGGCCGGGGCGCGGCAGGTCGTCGGCCCAGCGCGCGCCTGCGGCAGGGGCGAGCGCGGGCAAGGTCGCCACCGACCGCTCGGGCATGCCGCCCGGCAAGGGCGCGGCGCGGCGAAGGCTCGCTTCGCCGAAGCGGTTGGCGAGCGTGTCGACCAGGCCCGCCACGTCCGCCTCGCGACGGCCGGCGCGGGCAAGATCGGCCTGGGCGGCGGCCAGCGGCTCGACGAGCTGCGCTACCAAGGTCATCGCCTCGATGCCGAGCCCCGGCTCGATCTGGTCGATACGCGCCTGGAGCAGCCGGGCGAGATGGGCAGCGTCGCGCGTCGGCGTGGCGGTACCGACGCGGATCGCCTGCGTCTGGCCGTCGACGCGCTGGAAATGGCAGTCGAGCCGGCGCGCGCCCTTGCCGAGCCGGACGAGCTGCGCGGTTATGTCGCCGACGAGGTCGCCGATCACCCGGCCGAACGCCTCCGGCGTCGCGATCGGCTCGAGCAGGGCGCGGTGGGCGCGCGGCACCTGCGGCGCGAAGATCGGCTCGATCGGCTCGGGCGCGTGGCCGAGCGCCTGGTCGAGCCGCTGGTGCAGCACCCGGCCGAACCGGCGGGCGAGCGGGCCGCGCGGCGTCGCGAGGATCTGCTCGATCCGCTCGAAGCCGAGCTTGCGCAGCCCTTCGACCAGCGGCGCCTCGAGCCGCAGCGCCGCGAGGGGCAGCAGCGCCATCGCCTTGCGCTGGTCGCCAGGGGGGATCGCGACCGGCCGGCCGGCAAGCACGTGCCGGGCGACCGCATGGGCGCAGCCCGGCGTATCGGCCACCGCGACCTGTACAGCGAAGCCGGCGCCGGCGATGCGGCGGTGCAGGTCCTTGAGCAGCGCGCGCTCGCTACCGAACAGCGGCGCGCAGCCGGTGACGTCGATCCAGATGCCCCGGGGCGGATCGGGGGCGACGACGGGGGAATAGCGCGAGCACCACAAGGCGAGGCGCCGGAGCGCGGCGAGATCGCCTTCCGGATCGGCATCGACCACCATCAGCCCGGGCGCCAGGCTGCGCGCCCTGGTGACGGTCATGCCGGGCGCTATGCCTAAGCTGCGCGCAGCGGGATCGATCGCGGCTACGATCTTGCGGCCATGATCGGGGAGCGCGGTGACGAGCGGCCGGTCGCCGGCCGGCGCGGCGTCGCGAGACTCAGCTCGCGAGACGCCGCTCGTCCGCCGCAGCCGGTCGGTCGACCAGCTTGGCAGGTAGAGCGAGACGACCCTGCGCATCGCAGGCCTCCACGATCCAGGACTTGGGCTCGCCGCCGCGCACCCGCTCGAGGCGCAGGTCCCAGCGGGCGCGGCCGAGGCTGGGGATGCCGAGCGGCTCGCTGGGCGCGGCGAGCACGCGCCAGCGAGTGACCGCCGCGGTGCCTTCCGCGACGGCATCGACCGGGAAGGCCCGGCGGAACACGAAGGCCGTGGTGCCCGAGCTCTCGGCGGCAAGCTGCAGCCGCTTCGATGCCGTCGTCGTGAGCTTGGCGACCTCTCCCACCACCCCGGCGAGCCCGGGATGGCGCAGGCACTCCTCCATCGCCAGCAGGACGTTCGCGTCGCTGCCCGCCTCGACATGGACGACGCGGTCCGGATGCAGGCCTGCCAGGTCGAGCGCGGGCGCGAACAGGTCGCGCCATCTGAGGCACCAGAAGACCGGACCCTCGATCCGGGCGAGGATGCCGGCAAGGAAGACGGTGGCGGCGGCGTCGTCGCACAGCGCATCACTGCCGGCGACCTCATGGAGCGCGCCGGTCGCCAGGCCGCCGCCCGGAAGCCGCCCGTCGAGCGACGCGATCCCGAACGGTACCGCTGCGTGCCGCTGCCCTACGCCTTCGATGGCGGCGATGCGTGAACGCAGATCGGCAATGACAGCTGGCTGCCGCATGAAGGTCCAAGACTCGACAAGAGGTTGATTCGTTCCCTTTTTGTTCGGAAGAATGCCGGGCCGTCAAGAACGGGGCCCGACGCCGAGGTCCGGACCGGCTTGCCGAAAACGCGGGCCGGGCCGTTCGCGCAGAGACGAATCCTCGGGTCGTTACGGGGCCGTCAGCCAAGAAAAATATTTTGTGGTCCGACCCCGTATTCCGCCGGCCCGCCCGTCAATCCCCCAACGCCGCACGAAGCTCGGCGATTGGGAGGGTGGAAATGAGAGTCTCGAGAAAAGCATTCTGGGCCGCGCTGCTCGGCGCGACGGCGATCCCGGCCGGCATGGCGATCCTGCCGGCAAGCGCGCAGGAGGCATCGATCGCCTTCGACCTGGCGCAGCAGGACCTTGGCGCAACGCTGCGTGCGCTCGCCCGCCAGGGCGGCCGCGAGATCCTGTTCGCCGACGCCGATATCCGCGGCCGCCAAGCACCAGCGATCCGGGGCAGGTTCACTGTTGAGGAGGCGGTTCGCCGGGCGATCGCGGGCACTGACCTCGTCGTCGAGCAGCAGGCTGGGGCGCTCGTCGTCAGGGTGCGCGCCAGAGCTGCTGCGGAGGACGGCACCGACCCGGCGATCATGGTGACGGGCACGCGCATCCGCGGCGCCACCGGCCCCTCGCCGGTAAGCGTGATGACGCGCCGCGGCCTTGAGGAACAGGGCCTGCCGGACATGGCAAGCGTTTCGCGGATCATCCCGCAGAATTTTACCGGAGGGCAAAACCCCGGGGTCGCGGGGGGCGGTGACCAAGGCGGATACAACAACATCAATAACTCGACGACGCTCAACCTTCGCGGGCTGGGCTCGGACGCGACGTTGACGCTCATCAACGGTCACCGTCTTCCTTACGACGCCGTCAACCAGGGCGTCGATATCTCGACCATTCCGCTGGCGGCACTCGAGCGCATCGAGGTCATCATCGACGGCGCCTCGGCGCTATACGGCTCGGACGCGGTCGGCGGCGTCGCCAACCTGATCCTGCGCCGCGACTATGACGGCCTTCAGGCGAGCGCGCGCATCGGCGGCTCGGCCGAGGGCGGCAATGTTCAGCAGCAATATTCGGGGGTCGGCGGCGCGCGTTGGGCAGGCGGCGGCTTCATGGCCGCGATCGACTATAGCAAGGCGACGCCGATCTACGCGGACCAGCGGGACTATACGCGCGGCCTTGCCCCGTCTCAGATGCTCGGCAGCGGCTATCGGCAGGTCAGCGGCGTGCTGACCGGCCATCAGGACCTTGCGAGCTGGGTCTCGTTCGAACTCGACGCCGAACTCGCCGACCGCCGGTCGCGCAAGGCGGTCGCCTATTCCGTGACGGCCCCGGTGACCACCTATGGCCAGCTCAGCCTGCCCGTCGTGCGCTCCTATTCGGTCACGCCGTCGCTGCACTTCAAGCCCGGCGGCGGGTGGGAAGCGACCCTCGCGATGACCGACGGCGAGAGCGCGACCGTCAGCAACGCGAAGCGCTACATCAACGGGCTGAGCCTGGGCCGCTCCGCCTATGACAACCACCTCACCAATTTCGAGGCGAGTGCCGAGGGCCCGCTCGCCCATCTTCCCGGCGGCGAGGCGCGCCTCGCACTGGGCGGCGGGTATCGGCGGTTCCGGCTCGACTTCGATGTGCGATCGACGAGCGGCGGGGTCATGACGATATCCCGTGACGCCAGCGAGCGGCGCGAGAGCCTGTTCGGCTATGGCGAGCTTTCACTGCCCCTTGTCGGCGCCGCCAATCGCATGCCCTGGCTCGACGCCCTGCGCCTCAGCGCCGCAGTCCGCTACGAACGCTATGCCGGCATCGACGAGGTCGCGACGCCGAAGCTGGGCCTGATCTACGCCCCCCATGCGGACATCACGCTCAAGTACAGCTGGGGCAAGTCGTTCAAGATCCCGACCCTGAACCAGGTCAACCAGGCCCGCCAGGCCATCCTCCTGCGTGCCAACCAGTTCTCGACGCAGCCGACCCCGCCTCTCCCGGCGGGCTCGACGGTGCTGCTCGTGGCCGGCGGCAACGCGGACCTCCGCGCCGAGCGCGCGACCAGCTCGACGCTGTCGATCGAGTTCAAGCCGGTCGATGGCCTGCGTATCGAGGCGAGCGGATTCGACATCGACTATCGAGGCCGCATCGCCAACGCCGTGAGCGACTATACGACTGCGTTCACCAATCCGGCCGCGGCCAATTTCGTCTCCTTCGCACCCAGCGCCAGCCAGTTGCAGGACCTGATCGCCGGGGCCCCGCTGGGGCTCGAGAACCAGAGCGGGCAGGCCTATGATCCGGCGCGGGTGGCTGCGGTCGTCGATGCGAGCCTGCGCAACACTGCGCGCGAACATGCCCGCGGCGTCGATATCGCAATCGACTATAGCGCCGCGCTGCGTGGCGGCAGCCAGCTCCAGCTGGCAGCGTCCGCGAGCTATCTCGACGACAAGCGACAGCCGGTGGCGAACCAGCCCTATGAGGGTCGTGCCGGGCTGATCTTCACCCCGCCGCACTGGCGTGCCCGTGCCTCGGCGGGCTGGCAGTCCCGGACGCTGCAGTTCGCCGCCGCGCTCAACTATGCCGGCAGCACGCTCGACAGGCGCCGCCCGCCCCAATCGACCGTGGGCGCGTTCACCACGCTCGACCTGAGCGGCTCTTTCCGCCCCGCCATCGACCATGGCGTGCTCGCCAACCTCGAGCTTCGGCTCACGGTGCAGAACCTGCTTAACGAAGCGCCGGATCCGATCCGCAATCCGTCCGCCGCCTCGATCCCGTTCGATTCGACCAACCAGTCGCCGATCGGACGGTTCGTCGGCTTCTCGGTGACGAAGCAATGGTGACGCGTCGCCTCCTGACAGCCCTTGCCGCGCTGGTGCTCTCGAGCCCGGCAAGAGCCGCCCCGGACTGTATGGGGCTCGTACCGTCCGGGGCGCACCTGCCCGCGCGCGCCCTGGTGCCCGGGGACCTGGTGCGCCTGCGCGACATCGGGCCGGTCGATCCCAACCAGCAATATGACCGACTCTTCTCGGTGTCGGCCGATGGCACACGCGCGGCCTTCCAGCTTCGACGGGGCGATCCTGCGACCAACAGTTTCTGCATCGCCATGATGGTGGTCGATATCCGGGCCGGCGGACTCGCACGCGTCGTGGATCGTGGCGGTACGTTCCTGCGGCTCTCCTATGACTTCCGCGGCAAGGCCGAGTTCCCGAACGGCTTCGCCGATCCGATCACGCCGCGCTGGACGCCGGACGGCCAGTCTATCGTCTATCGCCGGCGCGACGCCGGGGCCGTACAGCTGTGGCGGGCCGCCGCCGATGGCAGCGGCAGCGCGCCCCTGACGACGAGCGCCGACGACATCGGCGACTTCCGGATCACGGCGGATGGGCGCGGCATCGTCTATACGACCCGGCCGGGGCTGCGTACCGCCCTCGCCGCCATCGATCGCGAAAGCCTTGTCGGCTATCATTATGACGACCGCTTCGCGCCATCGGCCAGCGATCGGCCCTTCGCGCCGGCACCGATCCCCAGGTCCATCCACTTCCTCGACCTGGCCAGCGGCGCGACCCGGGAAGCGGCTCCAGCCGAGGCAGGACTGCTGGGCGGGGCGTCGATGCGGGAGGGGAGCTGGACCGAGACGCCGACGGTCGCCGGGGCCCGGGCCTGGGTGGAGGTCCCAGTCCCGAGCCTGTATCCGACGCGGGGCAGGCTGCATGCCGATACCGGCGCGCGCACCTTCGCCTGCGACGCGCCCGAATGCGCCGATGCGAGCTTTCCCTGGTGGGTGCATGGCAGGGTTCGCTTCATGCGGCGCGAAGGCTGGGCGAATGCCGCGACCGCAATCTACGAATGGACGCCGGGTGCCTCCCGCGTCCGCCGGCTATACGCCACCGACGACTTCCTGCTAAGCTGCGTGCCGACCGGGCCCGGGCTCACCTGCCTGCGCGAAGGCGCGCGCCAACCGCGCCGGCTCGAACGGCTCGATCCGGAAAACGGCAGACGCGCGATACTCTTCGATCCCAACCCCGAATTCGCGCGCCTGACGCTCGGCAGGGTCGAGCGCCTGCGCGTGCGCAACAGTTTCCGCCTCGACGCGTTCGCCGACCTGGTCCTTCCCGTCGGCTATGCGGTGGGCCGGCGCTACCCGCTGGTGGTGGTGCAATATGCCTCACGCGGCTTCCTTCGCGGCGGTACGGGCGACGAATATCCGATCCAGGCCTTTGCCAATCGCGGCTTCGCGGTCCTGAGCTTCAATCGCCCACCCCTGGTCGGCCTGAAGGGGCAGACGGATTTCATCAAGATGGAGCAGGTCAATCTCAAGGGGTTCGCCGACCGCCGCAGCGTGCTCGAGTCGCTCGAGGCGGCGGTACGCGAAGCGATTGCGCGCGGCGTCGTGGACCCTGGCCGCATCGGTATCACCGGTCTCAGCGACGGCTCCTCCACCGCCGGCTTCGCCTTGCTGCACAGCAAGCTCTTCTCCGCCTATGCGATGAGCAGTTGCTGCTGGGACACCAATCTCGCGATGCGCGTCGGACTGAGCGCCGCCCGGGAATTTTATGCCATGGGCTATCCGCGGACGACGGACGACGCTCCGGAGGCGAGGAAATTCTGGCAGCAGATCGCTATTTCCCCGAACGCACGGCAGGTTCGCGCCCCCATCCTCGTGCAGGTCGCCGACACCGAAGCACTGAGCGCATTGCAAAGCTACACCGTGCTGCGCGAGCTGAACCGCCCGATCGACATGTTCGTTTTCCCCGGAGAAGGGCATGTCAAATGGCAGCCCGCACACCGGCTCGCGGTCTACACCCGGTCGATCGACTGGTTCGACTATTGGCTGAACGGCGCGAAGCCGGCGGGCCGTGCTTCCGAACTCGCGCATTGGGACGCGCTGCGCCGAGAGATGGAGGTGATGCCCGGCGCGCCGGCGAAGACGTCCGCGCGACCCTGAGGCTGGGCCTCGGCTGACATCGGATGCCGAGCGGGCGACTTGCGCCCGCTCGGTCTCTGGTCAGTCGTCGGTGAGACCCGGGAACACCATGAACCCGGAATCGCCGTCGGAAACACCGGTCACGCCGCCCTGGGTGGTGGTGCTCACAGCACCAAGGTCGATCGGGTTCCTGTCGTCGGTAGCCATCGTCTTCTCCTCATGCAGCCCCGGTGGATCATGCCCGAGCCGGCAGGGGCTCGTCGCCGAGGCGCAACGACCAGGTCGCGGTCCACGCCTCCGCATTGACCAGCTCGAGCAGGCGCACATTTTCCTCTCCGGTCGTCTGTCGATCGGGCCGGAGTGCTTCCTCGACCGCGCCGGGATCGAGAATTCCATGTCGGGCAAGCTGGCCGTCCATCAGGCGCTCGCGCAGCTCGGCGCGTCTGCGCCGGACGATCTCGCCGCAGAACGGATCGGGGGTGCCCTTGACCCTGCGCTCGACGATCTCCCTGGGCAGCCGTTCGGCGAAGGCGGCCCGCGCCACCGCGCGGTCGCGCCCCCCCTCGCGCCATTGCCAGCTCGGAATCGACAGGCAGGCCTCGAGTATCGGCTGGGAAAGCAGCGGATTGATCAGCGACGCGATCCGGCTCCGGTCGGACTCCAGATTGAGATGGGCGCGAAGCAGCCCGGCGATATGCACGGCCTTGCCCGGCAGCGCGCCACGCGGAGCCTCGAGCCACGGGTGCGCGAACAACAGCCCGCACAGCGCGGCGGCGAGGTCGGGATGGAGGAAGCCGAGATTCGGCTTCCAGCGATAGCCGGGTGGTTGCCGCGCGACCCGCACCGCAGCGCGCGTCACGCGCAGCGGACCTGCGTTCGTATGCCGGCAGATATCGCGCAGCGTCGCGAACGCGCCGGCCCCGGGGCCCTCGCTCAGCATCCGATCCGCCAGCGCCGCGGCGGACTGCGAAAAGGCGAAGACATTGTCGCCGCCATTGCCGCTGAAAAAGGCATCGGCATCGATCCTGGCGGCGATCGCGCGGTGCGCCGCTTCATAGGGCTGCGCCTCGGCACGGCCGATCGGATAGGGCAGATGGGCACCGAGCGCATGTCCCAGATCGACCTGCGCCAGATCGTAGCGGCACGCCTCCAATGACAGGCCGAGTTCGTCGCACAGCGACCGGGCGTAGGCGCGCTCGTCCCCGGCCGGATCGTCGGTATACAGGGTGAGGCAGGCTGCATTCCGGTTCGAGCGCGCCAGGCAGGCCGCGATGATCGAGGAATCGAGGCCCCCCGACAGGCTGAGCAGCGGGTGCCGGTAAAGCGACGACCAGGTGCTGACGCATTGCTCGACGACACGCCGCAGCCGCTCGGCGGTCGCGGCACTTTCCTCCCCGCTGCGCGGCGTGACGAAATCCCAGGGCGACCAGCCGCGCATCGTCGCCTCGGAGGCGCCGTCTAGGGTCAGCACTTCGCCTGCGAGCAATACGCCCACGCCGCCCAGCGCGGTTTCGGTGGTGGGAAGGCCGGAGGAATATAGGAACCGGCCGAGCCTGTCCCAGGCAATTCCCCCGATATCGGCGCCGGCGAGCGAGAGCAGTTCGACGTCCGAGGCGAACAGCTGAGTGCTGCCGGAGCGCGCCCGGAAGCAGGGCAGCGCAGCGGAGGGATCGCGCAGGATCTGGATGACGTCCCCCTTCGACCACAGGCCGAGATAGCCACCCCACCAGGACTTGAGCAGCGCCTGGCGCCCGCCCTGCACGAGCGCCGCGCGGTCCGCCTCGCCCAGCATCTCCGTCGCGCGCGGCGGTCCATGCCGGTGAAACAGCGTGCCGATCACCATGCTGTCCGCATCGATTTCCAGGGAGCGGCAAGCCTCATCGACCAGCACCGCGAACCGCCGGGTCACATGCGCGATGCGCAGGCCCGTCCGCTCCGCGGCATAACGGACCAGTCCGCTATCGATCGGAAACCCGACGAGGAGCAGGTAGCGCGGCCTCATCGCAGCACCAGGATCGGCGTGTAGAGCCGCGCCCGCTCATAGTCGCCGACAAGGACGGCATCGCCTGCCTGCACCCAGCTGTGCGCGGCGAACGGATCGAGGCGCACGCCCAGGATCAAGGCGGCGTCGATCCCGCCGCGCCGGCAAAGCCGCCAGGCCGCGATCGCCCGCGGCAGGCACTGGTCTGCGGCACGCAGCAACGTCGAGCTTGTCCCGAACGCGGCGACGAGCTGGCGCGCGCGCTTTTCGCTTTGTGACTTGCGCGGTGGCCACCTGCGTTCCTGGGCGAGCCGTGCGACGATGTCCGCCATCGTCCGATGCCGCAGCCAGAACCGGGCGCGCAGCTGGCCGATGACTGCCGAGAGGGTGGAGCGCCATTGCCCGGTCCTGGCGGCTTCCGCCGGATGGTCATGCCTTGGGGGCTGGTACCACGCGCAAACACCGCGCGCGCCGTCGCCCGGCTCGAGTATGCCTGCCTCGACCAGCGCTTGCTCGGCATCCGCGCCGATGTCGCTGCCGGCGGCCCAGCGCTGGAACGCGCGGTCGAGATCTGCCGGCAGGCAGAGGTAGCGGTCGCGCGCGAGGTCCGCGACCACGGCTTGCTCGGCGCAGATGCACCAGGAAAGTTCCGAGCGCAGGACCAGCTTCATGGGAAGCCCCTTGTCTGAAGATGTGGCGGAAGGGCGCGTGCCGTGAGGCACGCGCCAGGTCCGATCAGTCGTCGGCGAGATCGATGACGATCTGCTGCTTGCCGCTGTCGGTGTCGGGGGCGCCCTCGGGCAGGCCCTTGGTGTCGGTGCTCACGACGCCGAGTTCGATCGTCTCTTCATGCTTGCGGTTCATGGCATTTCTCCAGTTTCGGGAAACGTCATGGCCATGACCATTCGAATGTACGGGATCACGAGATTATAAGAAGCTTATAATCCAATTATAATCCGATTGTTTTCCGTAGGCTTGGATCGTCGCAAAAGCCGGGCGGGAAAAGCATGCCTTGGAGCACGCGCCACCACCTTTAGCCGAATGGCCTGGACATAATGGTGGCCACCCGGCCGCGTTGATCTATGCGATAACTTTGTTGCCGGCTGATATACTCGCGAGCAATTCGAGAAAGCCGATTACTCCAAAATCGACTTATTCCCCATTTAGCTGCATCACCGGGCCGATGCCCGGCGGATCGAGGCGACCGAGATCCCGGACTGGCCGTGCAGCATCGATGGCGAGCCCGGCCCGCCTGGCGACGTGACCCCGCGCTTCGCGCTGGTGACGCCGGTCGACACCTCCAGGTCGCCGGTATCACTCTCCATCCGGCCAATGGCAGGGCTCGGCGGGCGCGGCAGCGATGTCGTCGGCACGATCAGCAACCTGCCATGGTGGGGCGATCGGTCGCCGCGAGGAAACAGACGCCCGCCGCGCCTCAGGAACTTCGCCCACGACACCACGTTGCATATCCCGGCCAACCAACAGGGAGACTAAGCTTGGGTAAGGGAATTCTATTGTGGCTGCTGGGGGTTCCGATCCCCGTGATCCTCCTCCTGCTGCTATTCTGGCACTGAGATGGCGCGCGATCCCTATAGCCGCCCGGACCCGAACCTCTATCCGGGGCATGACCTCGAGGTTCCGACGGGCTCGGCCGTTTCGCTGCCGGCAATCCTTGCTGGCACGATCGTCGCAATCGCCGTTTCGCTTACACTGGGTGTGATCGGCACGGGCTTCGGATTGGCTTCGCTGTCGGTCTGGCCAGGCGTCGGCGCCGCTGCGAAGACTTTCACCATTGGCACCGGAATCTGGTTGATCGTTACCCAATGGCTGTCGGCCGCCATTGGCGGCTATATCGCCGGCCGGCTTCGTACGCGCTGGCACGGCCTCCACACCGACGAGGTATTCTTTCGTGACACAGCCCATGGGTTCGTCACCTGGGCCCTCGCGACGCTCGTGGTGGCGATGGTTGCGGCAGGCGCATCCGCCATCGCCAGCCTCGCTCCCGTTCCGGCCGACGTGACCGTCACCGCCGACGCCGTCGAGGCCGCGCGCAAGGCAGCGGCGACCTTCGCGGCGTTCACCGGGATTTCGCTGGTGGTCGGAGCCTTTATCGGATCCGTGGCCGGCGCGATCGGCGGCCGGCTCCGGGACCTGCACCCCTAGGACCCGTCATGGGGCAGCGCCTTGCGGGGCTGCCCATTTTCCGGCCGGATTACCGGCAGTCGACGCCACCCATTCGACCGCTTCGCTGGTCACCGCGGCTTGCGGGAGTCAACTGCCGTGGCGGCTTTACCGGGAAAGGCAGCCGGACAGCCGGCGCCCCGAATGGCATCCGCGCGCGTGGTTACGGCGAAGGCGCTCGGGAACCGGATCACATCGCCAGTGTTCTTCAAGTGATTGTTTTCAATCGAGTAAGGAGAGTATCATGAGCATCGAAGGCAAGATCAAGGAAGCCGCCGGCTATGTGAAGGAAGAAGCTTTCGAGCACGGTACCTCGGCGGAAAGCCAGGCAAAGGCCAAGGAGGGCCGCGACCTTCGCAACGAAGGCCGCATCGAGGACGGCAAGGCGCCGAAGACCACCGAGCCTGGCTCCGGTGCGAAGTAGGCCTCGCATCCGGCTAACAAGCGCCGCCCTTCGGGCGGCGCTTTTCGTATGCGCGCCTGCCCCTATTTGAGCGGCGTGTAGCGGCAGGTGAATTGCGGGGCGGCAGCGTCGTCGACAGGGCTCAGATGGATGTGCAGCCGGTCGCCGATCTTGCCGTCGAGCGCGAACGCCAGTTCTGCCTCGTAGATGTCGTCGCGATGCGCATCCCTCCAGCTTTCGATCGTGGCCATGGCACGCGCCTTGGCATCCCTCGCCGACGACGCGACCACGAACAGATTCTTGTGCTGCTCGGCGAAATCCCTGCCATCATAGCCGCCCAGGTTGACGAACCAGAGTTTCTCGGTCGCCTTTGACGGTTCGGGACGCAGGGTCACCCTATAGCCATCGGCCTGGGCGATCTCGGCCCAGCAATCGATATGCAGCGTGCCGGGGGTTCCCCACCACTCGGCGCGCAGCTGGGCATGGGTGTCGCGGATCGTCTCAGCGACGATGAAGCGAACGTCGTGGACTTCGATATGCGCCGAGGGATGCTCGCCGCCGATATAGATTGCGAACAGCTTCATGCCCACTTCTCCCGACACTCGGCGCCCCCGGCTGCGGCAGCCAGTTCGGCGCCCACGATGTTGCCCATTTCGTGGGAGCTGGTGATCCCCTGGATGAACGGGTGCCGCTCGAGGAGGAACGGAATGCTGAGGCAGAACAGGCGATGGCGGGCCGGATGGGCGCTTACCGGATGGAATTGCTCGTCGACCACGATGCCCTTGATGCGCGTACCATCGTCCTCTGCCGCGTCGCGAACCACCTGCTGCTCGAGCAAGCTGGGGAAAGGAAACGCCTCCGCCGCCAGGGGACGCTGGCCGGTCGCATCGATGAATGCCGGGAAATGCCGGCGCTGGCCGTGCATGGTGACCTCCGCCCCCGATTCCCTGCCACGGGTATCGATACGGTGGTCCTCGCCGAGCGCAGCGACGTGCAGGTGACCGCTCCGGTGAAGTGCCAGCAGCCGCTCGATCGAGAGATGCGGGACCGTCGCATATTCATCGACGAAGACGGGCTTGAGGTAGCGGTTGAACCGCTCGAGCGCTTCTTCCTCCAGATGCGGCACGATGCGGCCCAGTACCTCGTGCATGCGCAGGATCGCGTAGCGCCAGGGCACCGTATATTCGCGTGCGAAATTGGCCCGGGCCTCTGCAAGATCGGCCTCGGCCCATTCAAAAGGATCGGCCGCGATGCGATCCGCGAAATAGCGGTCGGCGAATTCCTCCAGCGCAAGCGCGTCCAATCCGACCGTCGCGGCATAGTCGGGATCGGCAGCACGCAACTCCGCCCGGAAAAGGTCATAGGACCGGTCGAGCAGATGATCGCAATCCGCCGCGATGAGCGCCTCGATCGCCTCGGGGGTGCAGATCGACAGCGGCTCGTAGGGGATCGGATGATAGAAGTCGGCTTCCGGCAACAACCCCTTGCGCGACATCATGGTGATGCCGAAGCCCTCGGCACCCGGGTGAATGCGATATTCGATCGACTTCCCTTCGGTCTCGATCAACGTGCCATGCGCGACCGCCAGTGCGACCGCCGCATCGATCGCAGTCAGTGAAGAGCCGCGGATGCCGATCGCGACCGGCGGGATCCTCTGGAGCGCAGTCGCGGGCCAGGGACTGAGAAAATAGCCTGGCCGCACTTCGGGTTCTTCGGGCCATTGGTGCCCGGTCGCAAGCACGACGCGATCGTAAATCCGCTCGCAGGCGCTCCCCCGTCGCGGCGAGAGAAACAAGTGCAACCCGTCGCCGGCAGCGCGAATGTCGGTCACGCGGCAGCTCGTGGCGATCTCGACCGCTATGCCCCGTCCGCGCGCTTCCTCTATGAGGCCGTTGAACTGGTCGAGGAAATATTCGCCCAGCGCCAGTCGTGGATAGAAGGCATGCGCGTCGATCTCTTCGGGATCGCTGCCGAGCCGCACGAGCCGCGCGCGCGGCTGGCGGGCGAGCCAGTCGATCAACGACTCGCATATCGGGGGGATTTCGATACTGGCGATGTTGGACAACATCGCCGGGTCGTTCCAGCCGGGCCGATAGGGCGTGCCCAGCCCCGCGCGCGGCTGCTCCTCGAAGATCGTCACTTCCGCCGCGCCGGTCACGCTGCGAAGAAACGCACAGAAGGTATAGATGGTGGTCGGACCCGCTCCGACAAAGGCTATGGAAAAGGACATCGAAAGTCACAATGCTTGGCGCGCACTGTAGTGCCCGGCATAGCGGTGGAGCCCGACAAGGCCGCGCGCCAGGCCGCTCGGAGCCGAAGAACAAAGCGACCAGCCACCAGCCACCAGCCACCAGCGAACGCGGGTCGGGATCCGGTCGCAACGCCCCAGAACCCTCGATGCTAGAGGAAATATCGAACCCGAACCGGGATCGAGACGTCGCTTCCCGAGATAGCCAGGCGTGCCTGGGCGAAGCTCGCCGGTCCGAAGCGGATTCGCGGGTTGTTCGAGAAACCGAAGCCCTCGCGCGGAACCCCTGCGAACTTGTCGAGCCTTCCTGCTATCCATCGCCGAGGATCAGCGATGCCGTGGCCTTCGCGCTGGCGACGACGCCGGGGATGCCGGCCCCTGGATGCGTGCCCGCGCCGACAAGGTAGAGATTCTCGAAATGGTCGTCGCGGTTATGTGCCCGAAACCAGGCGCTCTGCGTCAGCAGCGGCTCGAGGCTGAAGGCATTGCCGAGATGGGCACCGAGGTCCGCGGAAAAGTCGACCGGGGTATAATGGAACATGGTCGTGATTCGCTCGCGCACGTCGGGGATCAACTGGTCGCGAATGCGATCGAGGACGATCTCACGATAGCGGTCGCCGAAGCTGTGCCAGTCCGGGTCGGCATGTCCAAGATGCGGCACCGGCGCCAGGGCGTAGAGCGTCGAGTGCCCCGGCGGCGCCAGCGAGGGATCGGTCGCGGAAGGGTGGTGGATATAGAGCGAGGGATCGGGTGGTATACGCCCGTCCCGGTAGATGTCGTTGAGAAGCGGCTTGAACCGATCCGAAAACAGGATCGTGTGGTGTGCCAGGTCCGGAAACGTCCCGCGCAATCCCAGGTGAAGGACGAACAGGCTTGGCGAGAACCGCCTGCGCGCAAGCATGCGCGTTTGCCGTGCGGCATAGCGGCTTCCCGCGATCAGCCCGTAGCTATGGACCAGGTCGCCATTGGAGGCGATCATGTCGGCATGCAGCGTCCGCCCGCTGCGCGTTCGCAGCCCGGTGACCTGGCGTGCCTCGAAGAGTATCTGCTCCACCGGATCGGCGAGGATCAGCTTGCCGCCGAGCCGCTCGAAGAGCCGCACCATGCCGTCAACCAGGGCGTTCGTGCCACCGCGCGCGAACCAGACGCCGCCGCGCTTCTCCAGGCTGTGGATGAGCGCGTAGATGCTGCTGGTCCGCATCGGATCGCCCCCGACCAGCAAGGTGTGGAAGGAGAAGGCCTGCCGGAGCCGCTCGTCGCGAATATGGGTGGATACCGAGCGATAGACCGATTGCCAGGCTTTGCGCCGGACCAGCGCTGGCGCTGCGCGGACCATGTCCAGAAAGGACAGGAACGGCTTCGCCCCGAGCTCGACATAGCCGGTCTGGTAGACCGCCTCCGAATAGCGCAGGAACCGCGCATAGCCCTCGACGTCGCGGCGATCGAAGGCCGCGATTTCCGCAAGAAGTGCCGGATCGTCATTGCCATAGTCGAACGATGCGCCGTCGCTCCATTTCAGGCGGTAGAAGGGACTGACCGGGATGAGATCGACATCGTCCGCCATCGTGCTGCCTGACAGGTCCCATAATTCGCGCAGGCAATCGGGGTCGGTGATGACCGTCGGGCCGGCGTCGAAGACGAAGCCGTCCTTGCGCCAGACATAGGCGCGGCCGCCCGGCCGGTCGCGCGCCTCGACGATGGTCGTGGCGATCCCGGCGCTTTGCAGCCTGAGCGCCAGGGCCAGCCCGCCGAAACCGGCTCCGATGATCAGCGCGGTGTTCATGATGCTATTACTTTCAAGGAGGAATTGGCGTCCGGCTCCGAACTTGCGAGGTGTCGCTACCCGCCCCGGCTCAGTGCAGGCGTGAGACTGCAAAACTGGCGATCTCGCGCAGGCGGTCAGCCCTGGACCCGAATTGCGCCAAGTCCTCGAGGCACGCCTCGGCAAGCCGCTGCGACTGTCGCTTCGCGCCCTCGAGCCCGAATATCTCGATGGTCGTGACGCGCCCGGCACGGCTGTCCTTCCCGACCCGCTTGCCGAGCGCCTCGGCGCTTCCGACCCTGTCGAGGATGTCGTCGCGGATCTGGAATGCCAGGCCCAGTTTCTCCGAGAAGCGCATCAGGCGCTCGCGTTCCTCCCCCTCGCATCCGGCGAGCAGGGTGGCAGCCTCGACGCAGTAGCTGAGCAGGGTTCCGGTCTTGAGCTGCTCGCACAGCGCCACCGCCTCGGCGCTCGCATCCTCGGCGGGGTAGAGATCCATCATCTGCCCCAGCGCCAGTCCATCCTTGCCGATCGTCCGGGCCAATGCGGACACGAGGCGGGTACGGACGGCGGCGTCGGGATGGGCGCGTTCGTCGGAAAGCATCTCGAAAGACAATGCCAGCAGCGCGTCGCCCGCAAGCACGGCCGTCGCCTCGTCGAAGGCGCGATGCAGGCTGGGCTTGCCGCGCCGGAAGTCGTCATCGTCCATGCACGGCAGGTCGTCATGGACAAGCGACTGGGCATGCAGGCATTCGATGGCGCAGGCGGCCCAGATCGCATGGCGATATTCGGCGCCCAGCATCTCGGCGACCAGCACCGTCAGCAGAGCCCGGAGCCGCTTGCCGCCTCCGAGCACCGCATAGCGCATCGCGTCGTTGAGGCGCGCAGGTGCCCCCGGTCCGGGTATCAGTACCTGCTCGAGACAGCGCTCGACATCACGCCGCACCTGATCGCCGCGCATCGCGAGCGGCACGGCATCGAGCGGGGTCATCGACACCGGCTTGAAGACCGCATTCTCGGCCCTGCCGGGCAATTCTTCGGCGGCGAAGCCGAGCGCCACCAGCCGCGCGACGACGGCGTCGATCGCCTCGGGGGGCGCCGAGGCCGCGGCGGTGAGCCCGACGACCCGCGCTGCGGCGATCCGCCCGAGATCGAGCGCGTCGGGACCGTCCACCAACTGGGCATCGCCGCAGCCCGCGGCACGCGACACCTCGACCAGCCGGCGGGCATTGGACGACAATCGGTCGCCGACCACCACCACATGGTCCGCGCGTGCCGCGATCGCGCCGATCGCTTCCTGCCGGTTGGAGGAAGCATAGCAGATGTCGCTCGCCCGCGGCGCCACCACATCGTCGAACCTGGCCCGGATCGCCTCGATGACCGAGGTCGCCTCCTGCATCGCGAAGGTCGTCTGGACAGCGTAGGAAACCGCGATGTTGCGCGCGAGCGGCAGGCCGTCGACATCCCCGGGCGAACCGACGACCGAAATGGCGCCACCCGGCACCTGGCCGAGCGTACCGATGATCTCGGGATGCCCCTGGTGACCGATCAGCAGCACATGCCGCCCGGCCTGGTAATGGTCCAGCACTTGCGCATGGACCCGGGCGACGAGCGGGCAGGTCGTGTCCAGGGTCTTGAGCTGGCGCTGGCGGGCTTCGCGCAGGACCGACTGGGCAACGCCGTGGGCGGAAAGGATGGCGACGGCGCCTTCGGGAACTTCGGCGAGTTCGGTCACGAAGACCGCCCCCCTCGCCTTCAGCCGATCGACCACACCCTGGTTGTGGACGATGTGCCGGCGGACATAGACCGGGGCACCATGATGGACGAGCGCAGTCTCGACCGCGGCGATCGCGCGCTCGACCCCCGCGCAAAATCCGCGCGGGTTGGCCAGGAGCAGTTTCCTTTCCCCAGCCCGTTCACCAGCCCTGGTCTGCCGACGCCTCTCACTCATTGCCTGCCGCATCCCTGCTCGAGCCGGCGGCCGCCGGCTGCGCTCGAAGCCCGGGCAATGCTATCGCCGCGGCTCCCGGCGCCTAGATGCACTTAAGGGCAGGCGCGCTGCGGCATGGGGTGTTCAAAAGCCCGCCTCGACGGCGAGGCGGATCGCGTCCGCATTGGCCCTCACGCCCAATGCCTGCAACAAGGCCGCGCGGTGCATCTTGACCGTCCGCTCGCTCAGCTGGAGCGCATGGGCGATCTGCTTGTTGAGCTTGCCGCCGGACATCATCTTGAGAATCTCTCGCTGGCGCGGGCTGAGCCCGTCGATCCGCTGCCGCGCCACGCTCTGGCGGGTGGCAGCGTCGGAAGGGCGTTCGGCAAGCGCGACCTGCGAGCCGAGAAAATATTCGAGTTCGCCTTCGGCATCGAAGATCGGGGCGACCATCACCGCGTTGCGAAAGGCCGAGCCATCCTTGCGGTAGTTGAGGATCTCGACCAGCACCGGCTGGCGGTTGCGGATGCCGGTCCGCAGCGTCTCGCTGAGCGCCGGCTCGGTGTCCGGCCCGCTGAGGAAGCGGCAGTTGCGACCGATCACATCGTCGCGCGCATAGCCCGTCAGTTCCAGGAACGCAGCATTGCAGGCGACGATCGGATTGTCCGGCTGGCGCGGGTCGCTGATCACAGCAGCGGTCGCGCTCGCCTCGATCATTTGCAGGATCGCCATGGCGCGATGCTAGCGGCGACGGCGCGCAAATCCAAGCTTTGCCCTTTTGGCCATGTTGGCCGCGCCGGCCCGATGCCGCAGGCCTCTGCTGCAAGGAGTTGTGCCAATGCCCCGGGCGCGTCGCATTATGAACCAGAGGCCTCCGGCGTGCTGCCTGCCGGGCCGTGCCGGTGCGCGCATCTGCTTTGGCGGGGACTGCTGCAAGGCATCTCGGCCGATGACCCCGGCTGGAGGGGCGACATAACGGCGCCGCTTGCCCCGGGCCTGCCGGCGTGAAGGTCGGCATCGTCGGCGCCGGCCTTGCCGGGCTTTCCTGCGGGACGGCGCTCCAGGCGCATGGCGTGGAGGTCGCCCTGTTCGAAAAGGCACGCGGTCCCGGCGGACGACTATGCTCGCGCCGCCTGGAGACCCGCTTGGGAACCGCGACATTCGATTTCGGTGCGCAGGCGATCGGTGCCAGCGATCCCAAGTTCCTGCGCCAGCTTGAGGCGTGGCGCGCCTGCGGCACCGCCGACCGCTGGCAGGCCGGCGGCGCGGCCGCCTGGGCAGGCACGCCCGCGATGAACGCGATACCGAAGCACTTGGCCCTGGGCCTCAAACTGGCCTGCTCGGTCTTTGTCCGCGGCATGGTGCGCGACCGCGGCGAGTGGCATCTCCTCCATGACGCCGGCAGCATCGGCCCCTTCGATGCGGTCGTGATCGCCCTGCCGGCGGAGCAGGCCGCAACCATGCTCGCGCTGCACGACCTCCCGATGGCCCGGATCGCCATCGCCGCGCCGTCGGCGCCCTGCTGGACCGCGATGCTGGCGCTTGCTCCCCGCGAGGGGCCCTTGCTGCTCGAATCCCACGGGATCATCGACCGCGCCGCGAGCAGCGCGTCCAAGCCCGGACGCAGCGGGCCGCAAGCCTGGACGGTGCATGCCGGAGCACAGTGGAGCCAAGCGCATCTCGACGCCGATGCCGCGTTCGTGATCGAGACGCTGCGGGGGGCGCTGGCCGACGGCCTTGGCGGGGCTCCGCTCGACGTCCTGGCCGCGGATTCGCATCGCTGGCGCTATGCCACCTCGGGCGCGGCGGGCCGGGACTCGCTTTGGAACGCGGCACTCGGAATCGGCGCTTGCGGAGACTGGCTGATCGGCCCCGGCGCCCAGTCCGCCTGGCTGTCGGGAGTGCATCTGGCTGGCCGGATCGCAGGCGCTTCCTAGCCCGCGACCATGTCCTGCCACGCCGCGAGTGCGCGCGCGCGCCCGGCTTCGTGCCCGATCAGACGCCGGGGATAGCCTCGCGGCGGATCGCCCTTCAGGTGCAGCGCGTGGATCCGCGCATCGTCCAGGTCCCGGAGCTCGGGCACGAATTGCCGCACATAGCCGGCCATGTCGAACTTCTCGCTCTGGAGATAGGGCGCCATGATCCGGGAAAAGACCGGCGCGTCGACCCCGCTGCCCGCGACATATTGCCAGTTCATCGCATTGGATCCCAGGTCGGCATCGACCAGCGTATCCCAGAACCAGCGCTCGCCGCGCCGCCAGTCGATCAGCAGGTGCTTCACCAGGAACGACGCGGTCACCATGCGCACCCGGTTGTGCATCCAGCCTGTCTGCCAGAGCTGGCGCATGCCGGCATCGACGACCGGAAAGCCGGTGCGCCCGCGCGTCCAGGCACGAAAGTCACGCTCCGCCTCGGTGCCTTCGCGCCAGCCGAGCCGCTCGAACGCTTCCCGGCCATTGCGCTCGGGATAGTCGGGCATCTGGTCGAGCAGGTTTATGCCATGGTCGCGCCAGGCCAGTTCGCGGCGGAACGCCGAGGCCCCCGCTCCTTTGCGATCGTCGAGCGCGGACCAGAGGCAGCGCGGCGAGATTTCCCCGAAATGCAGGTGCGGCGACAGCCGCGAGGTACCCTCGAGTGCCGGATAGTCGCGATCATGCCCGTACCGCTCCAGCGTCTCGAGAAAGGACCGCCAGCGCCGCCAGGCGCCCTTTTCGCCCGGCGTCCAGTCGGCGAAGCCGCCTGCCCAGTCAGGCGCGCGGGGCAGCAGCGCCCAATCGTCGAGCACTTCGGAGGCCGGCATGCGCTCCGGCGCACCGATGCGGGACGGCGCCGCCAGGGGATGCAGCGGCGGGAGCGCCTCGCTCATCGTGCGGTACCAGGGGGTGAAGACCCTGTAGCGGCTGCCGCTGCCATTCAGGATGGCGTCGGGCCGGACCAGATAATTGCCGTCATGCAGCTCCAGATCCGCGACCTTCGCGACCGCACGCTCGGTCGCCTGGTTCCAGGGTTCGTAATGGCGCAGCGCATGGATTCGACTGGCGCCCGCCTCGCGGACAAGTGCGGCAAGCGTGTCCGCCGTGTCCCCGCGGCGCAGCACGAGATCGCCACCGCGCTTCTCGAGGCTGCGGCCGAGCGCTGTCAGGCTGTGGTGCAGCCACCAGCGCTGCGCACCGCCCATCGCCCAGGGGCCGGCTAGCGCATCGTCGAGGATGAAGACCGGCACGACGTCGCCCTCCTCCACCGCAGCGCAAAGCGCGGGCTGGTCGGTCAGTCGGAGATCCTGCCGGAGCCAAAGCAGCGTGGTCGGCATCGGTTGGGTGGTCCTCGAAAGCGTGCACCATCCGATACGGCGCGCCGCCCGCTGCGGGGAACATGTCCAAAGGTGCAGCGCGGTCGCTCCCAGCGCATTTAGGGCCGGGGACCTTGGCACCAGCATGACCGCCGCAGCGGCGGCGGGACCGGCCCCGCCAACGGGCCCGGCACTAGGCTCAACCGTCGGACAGAATATTTCACAGAAAGCCAGGCGTGCAAGGCCTGGGAAGCCGAGCCCACCGGCCGGTCAGGCAAATTGCTTGCGCCCGATCAGCACCCCTGGCCGGTCGAACGGCTGGGTGAGGGCAAAGGCGCCTGCCCTCCAGTCCAGGCCGTCGCCAGCCACCTGCGCCGGGGCCTCTTTTGCGCGGTAGCACCGCCTGGCGCGGCGACCGCGCGCCCCTCAACGAACCCGGTTACGCTGGACCAGGTTGAAGATGCCGAGCAGCACCACGGCGCCGACAAAGGCGATCACCAGGCCGGTCACCGAGAATTCCTGCACGCTGCCCCGGACCCCGAGGAGCGGACCGGAAAGCCAGTTGCCGATGACCGAGCCGACGCAGCCTACGACGATGTTGAGGACGATGCCCATCGAGGCGTTGCGGCCCATCACGATGCTGGCCAGCCAGCCGGCGATGCCACCCACGATAAGAGCGATGATCCAACCCATTGCAGTTCTCCCTGGCTGAAAATCCGAATGGGCAATCCATAGGGAAGGGCTTTGTTCCGCAACTGCAACGCCCTGTCGCGACAGTGCCCTGCACCGCCGGTGCGGCTTGGCACCCGAAGCCGGCCTGTCCCTTGGTCCTGTTGTGCGCAGGTCGGGCCAGCAGGCGCACGCGCCGGGTCGATGCGCTGCGGTCTCGTTGCTCTTGTCGGGCCGGCCCGATCGGCTCGCTTTCGCGTGGAGAACAGGCCCACCCCGCGATGGGCGAGCGCTGGCCCTGTCCGTCCGTCCCGATTGCCCTCCTCAGTCGCCGGGCTGCGCCAGCACGATCTCGCGCGGATCGCCGTCCCGCACCTCGCTTCCGAACAGAGCGCCGAGCCGCCTTGCCAGCAGCCCGGTATCGCCGACCTGGAAGCGGCCCGATACGCGCTTTGGCCCGAGCGAAGCATCGGCCAGCCTGATCGGCCGTGCAGACCCCTTGTTGGCGAGCGCAACCAGCTCGGCGACGGGCACTGCCTCGAACTCGTGCGCCGCATTGGTTGGCAATGCCTTCCCGCCATCGGATGCGGCCGGTGTTGCCGCAGCTTCCGGCTGCGCCGCGAAGGAGACGCCCTCGCCCGCCGCGAGCTTGCGGATCGCCGGCTGCGCGCTCGGTGCCGGGCGCGGCAATGCGACATCGACCGCGCCCTGCAGCAGGCGGACATCGACCTTGCCCGCGCGCGTCAGCGCGACCTCGAAGACCGTGCCGCGGGCGGTGACGCTGCCGCCGCCGGCATGGACGATGAAAGGTCGCTGCTCATGGGCGACCTCGAAGCGTGCCTGGCCCTGGAGCAATCTCAGGTCGCGCTGCCGGGCGGCGATATCGATGTCGATTATGGTGCCGTCACCAAGATGCACGGTCGACCCGTCGGCCAGGCGCACCACGCGCCTCTCCCCTGCGACCGTCGAGATCCTGCGATGGTCGGTCGTGGCGGCGACTGCTTCCTGGCCCGACGGGGCCGAGCGGTTCGGATGCCACGCGACCCAGCCGCCGACGCCCGCGACCAGCGCGACCGATGCGGCCAGTTCCACTGCCGGCATCCTGCGTCGCCGCTGCGGCCGCGGCCGCGGCGGCGGCGCGGGGGCAGGCTCGCCCGATTCGGCGAGCAACTTGCCCAGCGCGAAGACCTCGGCTGCGTCGTTATAGGCGACCCGGTGCTCCGCCCCTTGCGCGAGCCATGCCTCGAACTCGGCGCGACTGGCATCGGCATCGGGACCGCGCATCCGCGCGAACCAGTGCGCGGCCTCGCGCGCGAGCGCGTCGTCGCCTTCCTCCGCCTGGTCTTCCGACATGGTCATTGCTTCAGGTCCCTGCCGATCCGCAGCAGCGCCTCGCCCATATGCCATTCGACGGTACGGACGCTGATGCCGAGCTGAGTCGCGATCTCCTTGTAGCCCAGGCCCTCGAGGCGGTGCAGCACGAACACCTCGCGGGTGCGCGGCGGCAGCGCGGCCACTGCCGATCGATAGCGTTCCCGCATCTGGGCGACCTCGATTCCGTCTTCCTGGGTGGCGCGCGCGGCCGGCGCGTTGGATTCATCGATCGGCACATGCGGCGTGCGGTTGGACACGCGGCGCGACCGGTCGATGAGCAGGTTACGCACGATCCGGTTGAGGAACGCCTCGGGCTGGCGCAGCCCTTCACGGGCATCCGAGCCTATCAGCCGCGCGAACGCATCCTGCACCAGGTCGTTCGCTTCCTCGCTCGAGCGCAGGCGCACATCGAGCCAGCGCCGCAGGCGGGGGGCCTGCTCGCGGTACAGCGCGTCGAGACGCAGCGGGCCAGTGCCGCCGCCACCGGGCGTCTCGCAGGGGTCTTCGTCCGGCAGCCGCATCGCTACCGCAAGCGGGTGCCGCCGCGCGGGGCGCGGGCATGAAAGGTCGATCGCACGAGCGCCTGTCTCGTGCCGGGCAATGCCTCGGAAGATTACCCCCGACCGTGATGGCCGGAAGCGCTTGATGCCTGGCGGTCGGTTCCGCAGCGCGTTGCCGGCTCGAAACCGCGCTGCAGGGGCGAGTCTGCGTCAGTTCGCGCCCATGCGCAACAGCCAGCGGACGGACCTGGACATCGCCTCTTCCGCCGACCGGGACCGGGTGCCGCCTGTCGGGCGCGCCGCGGTGCCCCGCAACCCGGCGATGCCGGGTGCTCCGCTTCGCTTCGCCCTTTGGTGCGGGCCACCGCTGATGGCGTGCCCGGTGTGCGTCTCCTCCGGTCCCCTCGGGCCGGCTGGAAGGAGGTTTCACGATGTCCGATATCGATCCCAGGCTGGTTGCGCGCATAGGCGCCGCGGTGGCTGCACTGCCCGAACCCGAGCAGACGGTATTCCTGCTCCATGCGGTCGACGAACACGACTTCGCCACCGTCGCCGCGCGGCTCGGCATCGGCGTGGACGAGGTCGAGCGACTGCTCGCGAGCGCGCTCGTGCGGCTCGGCCGCGATCTCGGCGCCGGTGGACGCTGATGGACGACCGCTCGGAAATGGCGCTTGATCGACGCTCCGGCGGTTGCATCGCCGCCCCGGCACTCTAGGATTCCTCCGATGCGTACCGATCTCGATCATCTGCCACCCGCCAAGCAGCGCGAGCTCGAACGCGTGGTACAGATCCTGTTCGAGGAGTTCCGCGACGCGACCGCGACCGCCACGGTCGACTGGAAGCGTCAGGCGCGCATCCTCAAGGTCATTCTCTATGGCAGCTATGCGCGGGGCGGCTGGGTCGACGAGCCGCACACCGCCAAGGGCTATCAGTCCGACTTCGACCTGCTGATCATCGTCAATCACGAGAAGCTGACCGACCGTGCGGCCTTCTGGTCGACGGCCGAGGATCGGCTGAACCGCGAGCTGGCCGTAACCAAGACGCTGCGCACGCCGGTCAACTTCATCGTGCATACCCTGCACGAGGTGAACGACGGGCTGGCGCACGGTCGCTACTTCTTCATGGATGTCGCTCGAGACGGGATCGCGCTTTACGAGAGCGACGGCACCGAGCTCCATGAGCCCAAGCCGAAGACGCCGCAGCAGGCCCTGGCCATGGCGCAGGAGTATTTCGGAGAATGGTTTCCGGCCGCGGTGGGCATGATGGAGACCACGAAATTCAGCGTAGCTCAGGGTAGGCTAAAAGATGCTGCCTTTCTGATGCACCAGACAACTGAGCGCCTTTATCACTGCGTGCTACTGGTCTGCACATTCTACACGCCGCACGTTCACAATCTCGGTTTCCTGCGCACGCAGGCAGAGCGAATTGATCCGCGCTTGATTGATGCGTGGCCACGCGATACCCGCGCCCAGCGCGGGCGTTTCGAGAAGCTCAAGGAAGCCTATGTGAAAGCGCGCTACTCGAAGCATTATCGTATCAGCATCGAGGAACTGGCCTGGCTGGGCGAGCGCGTGGAGGAGCTTGGCCGCACCGTGCAGGTCATCTGCGAGGAGCACATCACCGCCCTCGAACGCAGTGCGGCGGCCTAGGAAGATCGGGCGTTGCTGGAAGCCATCCGTCACAGCAGCTTTACGCCTCAATTGCGGTCATTCGAGATTTTCTACCGAATTCCCGAAAGCCGCCGTCCCTTTTTCACGAGATCCTGCCACTGCGCTGGACAAACCGCGGCACATTCGAACCAGCCTGTCTAAAGACGCCGCCTCGGAGCGGATTTGCCTATAACGGGTCGCCGACTTTCAGGTAGACATTGCCGGATCCGCGCCTAGGCATACGGCATGTTCCTTCGCCAGCTCAAAGTCAGGAATCTGCGCTCGATTCGGGAGCTCGAGCTCTCGTTCGTCGACGAGACGGACGCGCCGCGCAAATGGACCTATCTTCTGGGCGAGAACGGGACGGGGAAGAGCTCTGTGCTTCGCTGCGTCGCCCTGGCGCTGGCGGGCAGCGAAGCTGCGGCCGAACTGATCGGCACGCCGGACGACTGGATCAAGCTGGGTCAAGACGAGGCGCGGATCGAGCTCGACTTCGCTAATATGGACGGCGACGCGCGCAGCTCGGTGCTCACCCTGCGGCGTGGCATGACGCCGCTCGAGTTCGTCGATTATAATCGCTCGGATCTTCAGCAGATCGATTCTGCCGTCGCCAGATCGGAGCGCAGCTATTTCGTCGTTGGCTACGGCGTCACGCGGCGTCCACAAAGCTCTCGCCATTCGTTCGGCGACGGCGCCTCGATCTACCGTTCCCGGCGGGCCCGGTCGGTCGCGACCCTGTTCAACCCGGATGTGACGCTGACCTCGCTCGAGCAATGGGCGATGGACCTGGAATATCGCAAGGGACGCACTGGTCTGGCCGCGGTGCGCAAAGCGCTCAACACGCTGCTGCCCGACGTCAAGTTCGACGGCATCGACCGCGATCGTCGCCAGTTGATGTTCGAGACACCCGACGGAAAGCTACCGCTCGGGGCGCTATCCGATGGCTATCAGGCGATGGCCGCGTGGTGCGGCGACCTGTTGTGGCAGATCACCGAGACGTTCGTCGACTATAAGGACCCGCTTGCCGCCCGCGGACTGTTGCTGATTGACGAGGTGGATATCCATCTTCATCCGCTGTGGCAGCGTCGGCTCGTATCCTTTCTCGACGAGACGCTGCCCAATGTGCAGGTCATCGCGACGACGCACTCGCCGCTCACCGTGCATCAGGCCGGCGAGCACGAGCTTTATGTCCTGAAGCGCGACGATGTCCGAGGCGCCGTTCTCCACAAATTCGACGGAGCGCCCAATCGCCTGCTGCTTCCCCAGCTCATCCAGAGCCCACTATTCGGCCTGTCGTCGCTCGACTCGCCACAGGTTCAGGCGCTACGCGACGAGTTGCGCGCGCTGCAGGGCATCGGGGAGCCGGAGCGCAAGCTGGCGCCGAAGCAGGCGCAACGCGTGCGGCAGATCGAACGTCGGCTGAAAGAGGCTTCCAACTGGGGCGACTTACCGCCCTATCTCGCGCGGACGAACAGGTTGCTCGAAGAGATTGCCGACAAACTCGTGCCGTCCGGGCAGCAGGACGATCCGCTGGGCGCCATCGCAGCGGCATCCAACCCCCGGAACGACCCGGCGGCCTCGTGATCCGGCTTCAGCGGCGCAGGGGCATGGCGCAGGTGCCCAAAAGCTTTCAGCAGCCCAAGCTCAAGGCGGCGGCCGCCAAGCTCGCAACCATCTACTTCACGGGCCTCGCGACCGGCGAGCGGGAGTTTCCGTCTTCGGCCTGGAAACCAGCCAAGGGAGCGCTTAAAAAGGACACCGGCGGTAAGTGCGCCTATTGCGAGGCGTCGACCGACGTCGTCGCGCATGGCGATGTCGAACATTTCCGCCCCAAATCCATATATTGGTGGCTCGCCTTCGCCTTCGACAATTATCTGTTCAGCTGCCAGATCTGCAACCAGACGTTCAAGGGCGACAAGTTCCCGATCTCGGGCGTGCCAGCGGTCGCGCCGGCGATGCCTGCGGCAGCGCCGATCGGTCCGGCGCTCGACGCGCTGCTCGATATACTCATCTTCGACGCGACCTTGGTCGACGACCTTCATGTGGCTGCGCTTTGGGCGGGCGAGGACGCCGACCTCCCGCATCCCTATTTTGAGGATCCCGAACCGCTGCTGCGCTACGAGGTCGACGATCCCAATCAGGAGGTCTGGATTCGCTCGGCCGGTGGTGCGCGGGCGGATCGCGCCGCCGCCGCCATGGACGCCGTGCTCGGGCTCAACCGCGAAGAGCTGCGCAAGCTTCGCTATATAGACTATCGAACGTTCGCGGTGTTTCGTGCGGTGCTGATGGGCAATATCGACCCGACAGTCCGGCAAAGCGTCACGAGCGAAATCAGGGTGCAGCAGGGCCGACGCCAGCCCTTTGCAGGCATGAAGCGGTATTTCGCCCGGGGCTGGGGCCTGCCCGGGCCCTTTTAGGGGCGTTGACCTCCCGAGGGGGTGGCTGCCTCGTAGTCGCCATTGCCGGGGCTCGGCTGCCGAGGCAGTGCGGCTTGGCGATTTCCGATCGTATAACCGCCGAATTGGCTCGCCGTATCGTTTCCGCGGTTCCGATCAGCGGTCTGGCAGCCCAATTCTAGCTAAAATGCGACCGCGCTCCACTTAAGAACAAGATTGTATCAGTGCGGCAAGATCCTCAGTTGGATGCTCCCGGGGCAGACTCCTCGCCTTCGGGCACGCACCCCTTCTGTTCGATCGTGAAGCGCAATCTGCCCACCGTCCAGAGAGTCGGCGGCTCTGGAAGATGATCCTCGACCTCAGGCTTGCTGATCTCCTCGAGCGCGCAAACAAGATCTTCTAGGACGAGGTTGTCGGCCGACACCTCGCGCACGCGGTCGAGGGCGGCGACAAACTGGTTCCAGTTGGCGAAGACGGTATCCGCATCGTGCATGACCATCCGCAAGGAATAGGCGTAATGTCTTGTAAGCACCAGCAGGCTAACGTTCGGCCTTGCAACCGCGGACGGCAGCCTCAGGGTCGCGCGCAGTTCGGCATTGTCGACCTCCTCCAGCCAGCCTCTGACCTTGCCGAGCCATTCCGAGACCTGCGAGTTAAGTCTCGTCGTCCGTGCCGACATGGTCGCGAGATCGCCTCCATACGGGTCCTGATGCTTGAGTTGAACGAGGATCACACGTTCCGACCGGGGTTCCACAATCACAAGGTCAATGTCGGTCAACACCTTGCGAGCTCGCCTCAGCTTCACGTTACCGCGGAACTCAAGCCTGGGGAACACTTCGCGGAGCGTTGACTCCACCATCCTCTGCATAACGCCCTCGCGCCCACGCTGCGCCCGATCGTAGTCCTTGGGAAAACGCTGCTGCAGGGAGTTCAACAGGAAAACCATAACCTCATCCGCGCCGGACCCTGCCAGCGGCCGGATGACGTGGTCGTCAGAACATTGGATTAGCGGCGGTATCGGGGCGCCGGGTCGCTCGAGCATCGTCAGGTTGTGGCGGCCTACCGAAAGAGTGTCAAAAACTGTCCGGATGAGAAGCTCGTCGACTTCGACATGGCCCTCGAACCGCGAACCATAGTCGTTGATGAAGGCTTGCAGACTTTCGAGAAAACCTGCCGTCTCGACCGATACGGTGAGCACATCCTCGATACGGATCGAGGGCTCCTTCGCCATCAGCGCCCCCACGTATGCTCTATGTTTGATCCCGACTGATAGGATGAAGGTCGCGGCAAGGCGGTAGTGAGCGAACGTGGCGCCTCCAAACCTGGTGGAGAAATGAAACGTATCGTAGCCCTTCGCCAGCAACGCCTGGGTGTAGGCGAGGCCGAAAAAGTAATCGTCCAGCGTCGGATGCGCCTCATAGCCGATGAAATGCTCGCGGTAGGGATAGACGAGCTCCGTTAGGAGCCGTTCGATGTCGTCGCCCACCCTGGTTCCGACCACGGTGTAGTATAGATCCGCAAACCGGCTTTGCTCATGTCCGCGATAGAATCGATCGAGCTCCCGCTCGTGAAGCTCGAGGTCGGCAACACGTTCCGGAAGGACAATCCGGAAGCGGTCCGCCAAGCGTTCGATGGCGGCTCCCGTCGCCGTGATGCTCTGCGCGACGCGTCGCCCATGCTCGATCGTTGCCGCCCGCTGAATGAGCCCGAGTACAGGAATCGAATATTCCGGATCTCTTTGGAACGTCAGTGTCGGAGCGTCGAACCGCTCGTGCGCCTGCAGCGCCAGCGATATTACGCGCAAAGCACCGATGCGCATCAGGTAGGAGCGCTCGCGGTCCCGGCGCTCGGGGAGACCGGGTGCGGCAACGTTTTCATGGTCGAGGTCGAGTTCGTTTACCGCGATTCGTAAGACCATGCCGAGCCGGTCGGTCGCCACCTCGGCGGCCAACTGCCACTCCTCTTGGTTCAGGCAGTCGAAGAATTCACGCAATACATCCGGCATTCCATCCCCCCGGCATCCCGCGGTCAGGCTAGCGTCCCCAAGCGGAGAGGCCAATTGATGGAATAATGATGGTCGGCATCCCTTGCCGGCAAGCTGCAGGCTGATCTCGTGGTCACGACGTTCGCCTCAAGCATAGTTGCCATTCTTGCACCGGGTCGGCGACAAGTCGACACTATGCCAGCGGCGAACCATTCGTCCCGTGATACGGTTTTCGAGCGGCTTGTGGATTGCTCAACAACGGTGTCGAGTTCGCCTATTCATGATCTCTATCCTCGCGCTCGCTTCCTCTCTCGCAGAGGGGCAGGTAGGCACTCTGGGGTAGCCTGTTTCGCAACGGCGCTAATATTCGGCAACCTTTCCGGTCAGACCGAGTTCGCCGGCGATCTTTATGGCGGTGTCGTGTGCCTTGCGGCGCGATCCTAGCTCGCACTCCCATGCAACGAACACCTTCCAGCCGAGCGCCTTGAGCTGGTCCCGGACGCGAAGATCCCTGGCTACGTTGCGGTCAAACTTATCTGTCCAGAAGGCTGTATTGCTCTTGGGGGTCGTTGCAATGCTACAGTCCTTATGCCGGTGCCAGAAGCACCCGTGCACGAGAATGACCGCCTTGTGGCGAGGGAGGACGATGTCGGGCTTGCCAGGCAGGTCCTTGCGATGAAGCCGGAACCTGAGACCGGCAGCGTGCAACGCCTGCCGCAGCGCTACTTCGGGAGCGGTGTTTGACGAGCGGATCCTCGACATGCGCCGTGACCGTTCCTCAGGTGTCAGGAAGTCCGGCATCGTCGCTGCCTAGCTAGCCCTGTCGCCCTTGTCTCGTACCAGCTCGAAGAACGGATACCCCCGTACGAAGTCTCCCGGGGAATCGAACGACTTGTAGAGGCACTGGTGGTTGCCAAGCGATTTCACCCGCTCCGCCATCTCGGCGGCCGAGGCCGCCAGCCCCAGTGCGCCTAGCTCGCTGGCAGTTACGTTCGGGACCTTGTGCACGAACCAGGTAAGCAGGGGTTCTCGATAATCGGTGCCCCCAGCCTTGAAGTGCCGCAGGTATTGCGAGGCGAGGATGATCCCCGTGCCAAACTCACGCCCCTGCAGCAGAAGCTTCCGAAGTACGTCGAACTCGTACCGCATGATATTATCCGCCTCGTCCACCAGCAGGTAGGAGTCGATCGCGCGCAGCTGGGGAGAGTCGCCTAGGAACGGCCGTTTGGGCGTGCGAAGCATATTCTCGTAGAACATGTTGAGCATAACCGCGACGAGCATGTTCTTGCTGTGGTCGTCCTGCCCGAGCGCATCCAAGGCGATGACGACGACACCGTCGAGAAACTCATCGAAGGGAACAGTGCGTGCCTGGTCCGGCTCGAATATCTCCATGTCCATTAGGTCGTCGATGATCGCCATCGGCGAGTCGGACTTTCCATCGAGGATCGCGAAGTAGGACGTGTGCACATCCCGGAGGGTCGGCGCCGTGCCAGCGGGGGCACCTTCATATGCTTCCTTCACCGCACGTTTCAGCTTGTCCCGCTGTACAGGTCCGATGCCGGGATAGATCTTGCCGAGGACGTCGGCGAAGAACCGGAAGCGATCCAGCCACGGCGTCGGGACGTCGCCGATCGTCCTGGTATCGAACAGGTTGAGCGGCAGGCGATGAGGCCTGATTACGCGCGCGCCAGTGGCTGCGACAAAGTCGTCGCTGCTATAGTCACGCTTGTAGTCGAAGATTAGGAAACGCGGCTTGATCCCGCGGTTGGCATCGGTCGCCGAAGCTATCTGCGTTATGAGCGACTTCAGCAGTTGCGTCTTGCCAGTGCCGAGGTCCCCGACCACGCCCATGTTCAACTGGTTCAGGCGCGTGTCGGAAATGTTCAGCTGGAGCTGTCGTGGCCGGAAGCCGTCTATCGTCGTCCCGATCTGCAAAATGACCCCGGCCGATTGGCCGGCTTTGCCGTCTGGGCCGGGTTGCGCAGCGTCCCCTGGTTCAGTCGGCGCGGGCGACTGCTCAGGTACAACGCCTGCGGGGTCCGGCGGCACAGCAACTGGTTCGGAGGGAGGAAGATCAGGAGTAGGAGTGGGAGGAGTCTCCGGCGAAGGCGCCCCGGCTTCCTCGGCCAACGACCCGTCGCGCCGAGGCAGCAATTCCCAGTCGCCCAGCCGTTGCCGGACCATCGTGTAGATGGAGCTTGGATCGCCAGCGACAATGCTGCCGGCATCCTCACGCCCTATCACGATCGTCTCGTCGAAACCGTCGCCGTCATGATCACGCTGCATACTCGACGGACTGTCATCGACGATGATGAGGCGGCCCCGGGGATCGACCTCCACGCAATCCGCGCCTCCAAGGATCGCCTGTGCCACGCGCTCGTGGAAGTCGGACCAGAGCGAAGAGCGACCGTGGGCGTCCTCTTGCTGGCTATACACCCGCATGCCGAAACCGATGACCGAAAGCAGGAGGTGCTGGAATGCAAGGGACCATAGCCGCGGCTGCCCGTCTCTGGGCTGCATCGCTTCGAGCAGGGTTGATAGCGCGCGCGCCTGGCCGAGCGCTTCCACGGCCTCGCCGGTGCTGAAGCGCGAAGTCGGACGACACTTAACTTCGACGGGAGTGACCTTTACACGGACACCATCCCCGGAAAGCGACATGCCGATGACCATAAGATCGGGGCGGAGCTGGGCGAAGTCGCCCTTGTCCTGGCCAAGGGCCTTGCGAAGATCGGCGATGTAGCCCCGAAAGGGATCGACCGGGACGATGATCGCTATCGTGGCATCATCGGCAGCCCCGGCTATGACCTCGAGGATACCATCCCCAGCACCGGGGGTATTGCGAAACCGGTCCTGAAGGAGCCTGACACCTACAAATATCCCGAGATCGCCGGTCGCCCCACTGTCGTCTCCGGCAAGACCCTTTATGGTCGGGATACCACGCCTGGCGACCTCGAGAAGGACGTCCTGCACCCTCTCGTCGGCGATTCCGTCGCAACCTGGAAGACGAGCAAGCGCCTTGCTTAGGGCTACACGGTCAGCGTCAGTGACTTGCGACAGCAAGTAGTAGCCGTTCGTATCGCCTGCGCGGTGCGAGTAGGACGGCAGGTCGAAGTCCCAGAGATAGGCTCCCTCAAGCCACCCCCCAAGAAAGCAAGCTGGGTCGATCGCGGACGAGGAAACGGCGACGAAGTCCGTCTTGCGATCTCGCAGCATGTGGCGGACCTCGTGGACGTTCGGCGCAAACTGCAACCCGCACCGAGTGCTGCCGAGGTTCTCGATCGAGGAAGTCAGCGCCGCGACCTTGTCATCGAGGACCTCCCCGGTTGGCGCTCGCGGATTTCCCTGGCGCGATTCGGTCAGGAAGGTCCCGAGTTGGCGGCGAACCCGATGCCGGATGAGCGCCCCGGCGCCGAGCGGCGTACGACCTTCGACGCGTTCCGATCGCGGTTCAGACATATCCAGCTGGGCGATGATCCCAAGGTCGGGGGTAACCCCCGCCGGCTGCCGCGAGAACCAACGCACGCCGTTTCGGGTATCCTCGGACAGGTTGGCAATAGTCGCGTCGTCCGGCCGAGCCTCGGGCTTCCGCTCGTCATAGACTTCGACAAATCGCGGCCCAACTGCGCGTGACCGCGCCCGGCGCGCATCTTCCTGGAACCTGCTGGTGCACCATTCGACAAGGCCCTGGTTACACGCATCGGTTGTCCCACCGGCACTTGAGATAGCGACCCCGACGACCGGCTTTGCAGCTAGCAAGTCGCTCACGTCGTCGAGGGCACGCACGACCTGAGCCGCGCTGAAGCCAACCGAGATGCCGCCCACACTGATTCCGAATTCCTCGCCGAATGGAGCGGCGAGCGAACGCGCGGGGAGCTTTGCCAGCTCCTTTCCGTTCCACAAGACGGACCAGTAGTCCGTGCCATTTTCGACGGCTAGGTAGTCGACCCGATCGCTACCGGACGGCGACCTAATGTACATGGTGAGGATGTCCGGGACGCAGTCCGGGTCAAGCACACTAGCACCTGGGCATGGCTTGCCAGCCTCGTCCGCCTCCACCAGTACCCGCTGCGCCGCAACGTGCCAGCCGACCCGCAACGGATGCAGGGGGGACAGCATGATTGCCACCGGCTCACGCGCCAAGCTACGCCCGGCCGCGTCTAGCGACGCAATCGCGACCACGTCACACCAGCACGCCACCTCCGGGTCGGCGGCGAGCCAGGCTCCATAGGCATCGATGTACTGCTCGACTAAATTGCCGAACTCGTCGTCGCGCGCGGCCCACTCGCCCAGCCTTGCCGTTTCGAAAACACCGGACTGGTCACCGTCTCCCCGAATTCGGGCTGCTATCTGTTCTCTAGCTGCCAGGAACTCGGCGGGCGGGGCAAATTCGCTTGGGGATGGGCGGGGATCCTGGATAAAGGCGCCGGATGACATGATCGGCCCCGTTGCGCCGGCCCAGACCGGTGGCGCCCAATGGTCGGCATAGTCCTCTGCAAGGACTATCGGCTGATAGGACAAATGCACAGTCTCGGCAGCTAGCAGCCAGTCCTGTAGCATCGTCGATCGTACTGCGCGGTTTACCGGGATCACCGCCTTCGCGTCAAACGCCTCCAATCGCCGCCGGTTGGCCTTGACCAGCCTCTCGAACTCGCTCTTGCACCCAACTTCGGGAACATCCTCGCAGGTAAGGTGGGCACGGCAGGTCTCGCGGGAGGCAACACCGTTGCGGCCCTCTCGTGAGAAGGCAATGTCTACTTGGCAGTTGCCCTCCACTTCGAGCTCGATGCGGGACACGGTGCCGTCGGAAGCCCGCACCGCGACCGGCATCGTCGTGCCACGGTTGCCGTCTACTTGCTCGGACGAAAGGACCGCGGAAGCCTCAAGGGCGACGCCAGGGGAAACCAGTACCAGAAGCTCGTAGTGCCCGGGCCCAGGCAGGCTTAGGCTCGTCTCCCAGTCGGCGGCTCCCCGCCCCGCCGACCGGGCGGGCTTGCGGGAGTGCGAGAACTTCCGTGCACCTCGGCAGGCGACCAGAATTCCAGGCTGCCAAGTGGCGAGCGAGACCACCTTCATCGAGCCTTTCCTGAAGCCCGTGGCGGTCGCCTTGTAGCTGAGCGGCGACTTGTGCGCCGGAGGCGCGGGGTCCTCAAGCACCTCGCCACTATCGGCGCGAACCTGGCCGATTTCCCCCGCACCTGCTGCCGGCGTCCTCGTCACCTCGATAAGGGCGCCAGTGGGATCCGCCCCCTTCGTCTCAAAGCCCAATTGCACCGGACCTGCCACGATTGCGGGCATGACCTTGCCGAGCGCCAGCAGCTCGTTCTCGCAGGTCATCAAAATGTCGCCGGCCACCGCCGGCTCCTCGGCCAGCAGTTCGGTCCATTTCTCAACATCGAGCGCCAGCCACCATGCCGGAGCCGCAGCCACGGCCAGGTCGCCGGGAGGCCGGTAGAAGGCGGCGGTCGAGCGCTCGAAGGAGGTCGGAACCTGGCATGTGGCCTTGATGTTTCCGAGAAAGCCCTCGAGTGACGTCTGGTCGTCGTCGCTGGCACCTTCTGAAAGACGGTCTACACCGCTGCGGAAGCCGTCGCCCATGGCCTCTGCGATCGCCTTGAGCGTCGCGAGCTGATCCTTTGCACCGAGCGAGCCGTTCCGCCGCGGTGGGACACCGCAGGCGAGGCTCACGGCCGTCCCTGGCGTCAGGCCGAGCGCAGGATCGATGGAGAACAGTCGCGAGAGTACCCGCCACGCACCTTGCCTGCCGGCCGGACCCTGGACAACCTCGTCAGCGGCGCTCGCCGCTGCTTCGACGAGCTGTCGCCCGTCTTCCTGTTCCGCGTCCAACAGTCCGGCTGCGGACAGGCCAAGCGCCACTAGGCGTTGGACAAACGAATCTTCCCACCAACGCTCGAAGGTTGCGTTCCCCCCGTTGCTCGCCTCGGCCACGCCGAACTTGTCCGTCGTGGAGGACACGGACAGGATGCTGTGCTCGCCCGGGGGAATGAGCGCAACATAGCTCGATTCCTTGTGATGATTGCGCAGGTCGAGCAAGTGATCCTCGTCGCACCAGCCCGAAGCCCCGATCTCCGGGTTGGCGCCCCCGAGCGTCTCGCGGGACACCTGCAGGAGGAAAGGGATGCCGTCGCCCGCACCATCATGCTGGCCGCGATCAAGCTCGGCGAAGACCTCCGACATGATCTCGTGGGGCGGGCCAAGGAAAAGAAGGCGGAGCTCGGCGCCACCCGTTGCCCCGGGCGAGGCCAGCTGCGCCCGGATCTCGTCTGCAATAGCAAGGGCAAGCTTGTTCACGCGCCGCTCCTCTCTAGCTGAGGACGGCGAAACGGCGGTACGAGTAGCATACCGCTCTCCGCATCAGGGCTGTCGAGCACCAGGCCGAGTAGCCTGAGCTGGTGCCCCAGCTCGTTCTGGGGGATGTCTCGATGATCCATGGCTACGCCATATTGGGCGAGGTGCTGTGCAAGCCGGTGGACTGAGCGAGGGCCCGCGACGCCTGCCAGGGAGCAGTGCACAAGCGCGATGACGGCGACCGGCCCCAGCGACACAATCCAGGGGCTGCTCGAATGCGAGCCGCTCTTCCTCAGGATATAACCCTGATCATAGCCACGGAGCCTGGGATTGGCAGTCTGGCGTTGTTGGAGGCTGTAGGTGACGAACTCGAAGATGTTCGAGCCCGTGCCCTTCTTGCAAAGAAGCGTGCGCGTTTCTCGATCCAGCAGCTCGTCTATGAGAGCACGGACCGAGCTCGCTCGCGTGCCAGATAGATGCAAACGCACTTCCCCACACAACGCAGCGAGTGAGTCTGGTGAAGTAAATGGCTGTCCCGGATCGACCCCAGCACCCTTGAGTGACCATAATACTGCGTTGATTCCGATCCTCGCAGATAGGTACCGCGAGATACTGTCCCGGATCCCCGGGATTGGCTTGTTCGAAAGCGGCAGGAATGCGAACTCACGGGGAAACATGCGCTCGCTTGCATCTTTCGCCGAGGCCGGCCCGCCGCCACCGAGTGCTTCCGAGATGCATAGCCAGATGCGGGCATGGAGTTCGCAGAGCCATGTAACATGCGAGACCGTTCCCAAGCGCAAGACTGCCTCGAGCAGGCTCGTCCATTGCCTTCGTGTCAGCATCGGCTTCGCCGCAATTATTGATTCCAGGTCCAGCACAAACTGGCGCGCCGGGAAGGCCCCCTCGCCGGGTTCAGGGGGTGTAGGGAGCGCGGTTGCGTCGGCTGGTGCGAAAGCCCATTCCTCTTCGGGAAGCCATGCCTTGACCTCAGCTTGAAGGAATCTCGCAAAAACGTCGTCGTCCTCGCCCACCGTGAGCGCATCAAATAGCCTACGCCATGTCTGCGAGGCGGCCTCGGCGTCTCGGGAACCCAGCCAGATCATGCGGCGCACGAGTGAGCCTGGACTCCATGGGCTTCCAGCGAGCCTCGGAGCACCGGAGAAGAGCGCAACCTGGGGCACCAGCGGCATAACCTGCAGGAAGCGCTTGGCCGACTGGTTGGACCTCTTGGGGCTTTCCAGGACTGACCCAAGGAGCGAGTCAAACGCATCAGCGTCAAGGGTTCCCCGCGTCCTCGGAGAAGTCTTTTCCCTGGCCTTTCGGATTGCAGCCTGAAGCTTGTTGCCCTGGCTAGGCACCGAGCGCTCGCTTGATCCTGAAAGTCCAATCACGCGATAGAGCGATGCCAAGACGACTTCCGAGGTCGCGTACTCCGGCACGGGCGACATCGCCAGCGAACCCTTGCCATAACTATCGTGGGAGTTGCTCCACGGCGCTTCCTTAAAGTTGGCGAGTGTCATCGCCGCGACTCCTGATCCGCGACCGCGAACGCCCCCCTGCGCTCCTGCACCGCCGTCCCGTTGCCAAGCCGGATGAGAGCGCGGCGTAGCGCCGCCTCGTCGCGCACGATGGGTCCCGCCAGCCTCGCACTTGTAGTGTCAAGCAAGGCGAGGACGGAGCGTGGCAGGGAGGCAACCGACATGCCCCGCTTGATCTCGCGGACGGCCTTGAACAGGTCATAGGTTAGAGCGACGGCCTGCGCCGAGCTACCCTCGCCGACCTCAAGGAAGCGAAGCGGCGCTGCCGGCCGGCCCTCGGCGCTCGCTTGCGCCGGCTGCACGTCCCTTCGCTGCACGACGAGCGTCGCCTGCCCATTGGCGGGCGGCAAAGGCTGCCCAAAGGTCGTTGTGAGGGAAACCTCGAAATACTGATCCTTGTTCAGCAGGTTCTCGATTTCCCTGGCAACCTCGTCGATTCCGTCATCGCCGACGTCGTCGACAACGTCTTGGAAGTTGGCCAGCACCGGCGCGTCGAGCACGGTGGCCGTGCGGGCGCCGATACTTCTCCGGGTCAACCGGCATGCAAAGTCACGCACCAGTCGTTGGACACGCGTCGCGGTGGCCGGACGCTTCCTCCTGACATCCTGGCGAGAAAGATAGCTGTCCAGCTCGCCGAGCCGGCCAAGCAGTTCGACCTCGAGCGACGACAGGATACGCGACCTACGCACATGCTGGAGGCCCTCACCAACCGACCTGCTGAAGAGCAAGTCAATGTCACGCAAGACATAGCTGGTCGCCCGGCTGACCTCGACCTCGGTGTCTGGACTTGCAAGCGCCGGGTCCAGCATCGCCGATATCCCGTCGACAGCGCCCTCAATCATAGCGGGAAGATAGGGTGATCGCCTTGATGCAAGAAAATAGTGGAGGCCCATGGCCGTGTTGTCGTCCTGCAGGCCAAGTTCCTTGAGGTCTCGTAGCAACGCTGGTCCGGAGTCCCGGTCCCATTGATGGAACAACGCGTGCTGGTACTGCGCGGCAACGAGTTGGAAGATTGCTGAGGAGGTCGCCCGGCTCGGCCTGTCGTTTCGTACCGCTTGCTCGTCGGCGACCATTAGCCTCGCCGCCCACTCGCAAGGCGACAATTCTGCTGAGGAAGCATCCTCTCGATGCCCGGCGAGTAGATAGGAGAGCAACGAGAATAGGTCGCGGAAGCTCCAACGCTTGCCACTGCCGAGCTCGAACCATCGCAACATCGTGAGGAGGGCGCCCTCCTCACGAGCGTGCGAGAGATGCTCGCGGCTCGTGCAAAACGGGCATCGTGCTCCTGCATCGCAGGTACCAGACGGTGGCCACATCGCTTCGTCGATGGCGTGACGTACAATCTGCATCGCGGGCGGAGCGTCGCCGGCGGTCGTGACAGCCAGGAGGGACTCCATGTCCATCGGCCAGATCGCTATGCCCGGGTAACTCTCGAGCGGCCAACATGAGGGCGCATCCGGTAGTAGGCTAACCGACCGGGTTACCGTCTCCAGGAGTCGCCGCTCCTCGCTAAGGTTCGCCTCGGCGGCGGCGATCAGCGCATCGTCGAGCACGCCTCGGTTAACACAGCAAAGATAGATACCACCTTCTCCCGCCGCGGCGGCGTTACGTAATTCGCCCAGCAGCAGGTCCGCTGCCGTGCGGCCGGCCGACCCGGCGACTACCGAGGCGTCCTGCACGACAGAGATGCGGAGAGCGCCGTGTCGACTGGCGCAAATAGCCCCGGCGTCAATCTCAACCATGCGAGGAACCTTCCCCTCGGCTGGTCTGAACTCAGCCGCAAGCCGTGCCAGAAGCTGTCCATCACACCCTAGGTCGATGTCGAGCCACTCCATCGTCCGCTCGATCGCTTCGGTCTTGCCGTTTCCAGGCCCCCCGACAAGCATGAGGATACGCGGCGTACCCGACACACCTTCCCCGATGGCGCGAGACCATTGCTCGAGTCTTTCGAGAAGGTTTGTCCGGAAGAATGCTGCCCCACCCGGGCGACCACTATTCTCGTCGAAGAGCCTTCGCACACCACCCGAGCGATTGCCTGCCCAGCTCAGCAATTGCCCCGGAAAGGGGGCGACGCTCACCGCCGTCACTACCTAGCCCCGCCTGCAGCGCGCTTCCCCGTTGGCCCGAAGACTTGACGGGTAACTTGGATCTCCTCGAGCGCCTTCCCCACGGCAACGCCGATCGCCCTGGCGAGATAGGGAGGCACCGCATTGCCCACTTGCGTATAGCGTGGACACTCCTTGGTCCGACGGTCTCCCCCCGTGGTGAACTTGCCCCTGAACTGGAACCAATCAGGAAAAGACTGGAGCCTGGCACTCTCTCGCACGGTAAGGATCCTTGGCTCGGAATAATGCAGGACGTCGTCCGGTAGCGTAGTGATGGTGGGTGCTGGGTCGCTGGGCGACATGGGGTAGATGCGATGCTTCTTGAGGCCGTATCCCTTGCGAGCGGCGTCATCCATCCGAACCCCACGCCTACATTCCGCTAGGATCCGCGCGAAGCGTTCTCGAACATCGTCCCGATGGCGCGCAAGCCGCATGCTATTTGGCGGTGCCTCCGCGCCCGAACGCATGAGACGCTGGTATGTGGATGTCGCCTCGCCACGCGTCGCTTCAAGAAACCCGCCACGAGAGTCTGGATCGATGCATTCGACTAGCGGCCGGCCCGCCACCGCAAGGTCGGATATGGCCTCGTCGGCCGACACCTGCGCGCCAAGGCCAAGGTCCTTTAGCTGCTGGACGCGGGCCTCCTCTAGGAGCTCGAACAAACGGTCCACGCCTTTGTCGAGCCATTTGACCAGATCCTTGCGGATGCCGATCGCAATCAAGCGGGACCGTCGTTGTGGGACACCGAACTGCGAAGCGTCGATCAGTCTAGCCTCCACCTCGTAGCCAGCCTTCTGGAGCTTCGCGACAAGTTTCTCGTAGAATGACTGGCGGCGCGCCGTAGGCACCCCAGGCAGGTCGACGACATTGCTGGGTTTGTGCGCGACGCGCATCCCTGGGACGTTCTCCAGAATGAGCGCGTCTGGCTGGATTGCCTCCACAACCTCCACGTACTTCTCGAACAGGAGGTTTCGCGGATCGTCCTCGGCCCTCCGTCCAGCGAAGCTGAAGCCCTGGCACGGCGGTCCTCCGGCAAGGACGCCTACCTTGCCTCGAAGCTGCACGAGACTCTCCTTGTGCCCGTCAAGTAGCTCGTCGATGCCCCAGGCTCGCTGCTCTAGCCAGCCCGGCCATTCGAACCGATACGCGTCGGGCGCAGTTTCTGCGACGAAGTTCGAGGAAAACGTCTCGAATGCCATGTCGTCACGTTCGATCGAAAAGACGCCGCGCATGCCCGCCAGTGAAAGGCCAAGGGACAACCCTCCACATCCAGCGAACAAGTCGACAAACCTACGTGCCTGCATTCGACTCCACTCACGCTTAATCCCCAGGCCTGCTGGCACGCCTGCGGAAAGGTAGCTGGTAGCCTTGGTTGTAGCCGCCCCGGCCCGCCCTCCCGGGCCGGGCATAGCAACGATCAACCTGTGCCGCCATGCTCTTCATGCTTCGATTTGGGAGGATGCGCAGCTCTGCCGGGCCGCCTCCTTGCCGCCACGCATCATGGCGAAGCGGAGCCGGCGCGCCTCTGCTGTCCAACTTCGCCAAATTCGATTGAATGCCAATCCTCGGTTGCCTGCCGGAACGGTTCGCAAGCCTCGTCAATCCGCGCTTTGATCGTGACCAGCCGGGCTGAATCTGCCCCTACGAACCGATATCCGACCGCAAGGCGCATGAATAGGAAATGCAGTACGTCGGACAATAGGCGGCCCTCGTGGGCCAGGTGTATGGCATCGCGACGCTCTGCGGATCGCATGTCGCGATCGAGGGGAATAGACGTGCCGTGCTTGTCCGCATGCTGGATATGGCTCGCCAGCGAATAGCTGTGCGCGAGTGCGCCAAGGCCATGGAAGTAGGGATCGCCGGAACGAGACAGCGCCCCGACAAGGCCCGTGAATCCCCACCGCGTTTCGAGCGCCCGGCGCGCCGCCTTGTCGAGGCGACCCGATATCTCGGCGACTTCTTCATCGGATAGCAGGAGGTCCCTCATCGGCCGCCATTCGTCACCATCCGGATCCCCGACCGATTCTAGCAGGTCGAGCGCCTTCCGGTGATCCTTCAGGCGGGAAATATCGAACAGGTCTTCCGTATATTCCCGGTGCCGCTCCTCGAACGTCTCGCGGGCTTGCAGCATGTAGGCGAACTTGAGGGTTCCCTCGAGCACCGACCTCACTAGGACCTCAGCGTCCCAGAGCTGGCCCCAGGCGCACAACAGCAAGGCGCTCTCCGAAGTTCGGGCGCTGGCCGACAGCATCCACGAAAGGGTTTGCCGCTGTGCAGGTTCCCACTCCAGGAACGTGGCCACGGGCGACATCTCGGGAAGGATGTTCCGCGCCGTGGTGAGGGCGCCCTCCGCCCAAGCTCGCTGCTGCTCGAATAGCTGATCGTCGTACACGATGGATCCCTGCGCCAAGTGCATGCCCGGCTCGATCGAAGCCTGAGACAGGCGCAGAATTAGAACATAAATGGAACGAACGAAAGGGCAAGTTTCCGCGACGGCAAACGGGCAGTTCCGCCGATGCCTGCCGAGAGGGCTGCCTAGTACAAAGCAGCAGCTAGGAGCTGCGGCACGGCCGAAAGCCTACGCCGGCTATAACGGTCGAGCAACTTTATGAGGGTCGCGCGCTCGCCTCGTGCGAGATGCAGGGCGAGATATCGACGCTCCTCGGCGATCCCGCCCAGAACCTTCCTTTCGATCCGCCGAAATGGCGCCAAGCGATCATTGAGGCGCTGGATAGCCCTCGAGTGCTCTGCGCTCCCTCCCTCACGGGCTATCTCTACAAAGAGCCTCGCGGTCGCCGCGCCGAAATCCTGTCCTGATCCGACATCGGGTGCGGAATTGGCTTCGACGGGTCCACGGATACGACGTGCGGCGAGGCCGACAAGCTGGGCGTTCCACTCGTACAGATCGCGCAGCGCCGTCTCCGTCGGCAGTGGAACGTGAAACCCATTGTGGTTCGGCGCTTCAACCAGTCGCTCGCCGGTGAGTCGGTGCAGCGCATCGCGAATGGGCGTAATGCTGGAGGCGATCTGCTTGCCGATCAGCGCAGGCTCGATCGGGCTGCCGGGAGGCAGTTCGCCCTCGGCCAGCATGCGCTTGAGTTCGTGATAGACCCGCTCGAAGGTGGCGCCGGAGCTCATGGCTTATCCTCCGGCGCGCTGCCCGGCGACATGCGCCTCGATCAGCGCCTGCTGGTCCGGGCACAGCGCATCGACGGCGCCGATCGGGTTGATCGGTGCGCCTTGGAGCAGGATCGATGGGCACTGGCCTTCATAGTTGCCGAGGTTGGGCCGGTGCTGGCGGTAGCCGACCAGTGCCGCGAGCTCGGGCGGGAAGTGGCGGGCGGTCTCCGGCGGATAGGCGAGCCACTGGTTCTCATAGGGCTTGAGCCAGCCCAGGCAGTAGCTGACGATCGCGCCGCGACGAGTGGCGAAGCTGCGGTTGCCGCCGGCGCCGTGCAACGTCGAGCCGAGGAACACCAGCGCGTCGCCGGGATCGAGTTCGACCGCGATCGGCGCGGCGTCGGGGGGCGGCTCGAGCGCCATGGCGCCTTGGCTGTCAGGCCAGAGGAGCGTGGTGCCGTTCATCTCGCGATAGGGCGTGAACGGCCACATCACGTTGACGAGATACTCGATCGTGCCGGTGGGACCGCGCCACATGTCCTGGTCGCGGTGCGGCAGCTGCGGCAACGCCCCGGGGTGCAGCGCGATCGCCTGGGTCAGGTTGAGCTGGACGCAATCGCACCAGGGGCCGAGGATATGCTCGGCGATGCCGAGGATCTCGGGATGCATGACCAGATCGGCGGCAAGGGGGCTGCGGGCAAGCAGCCGCCCGAAGCGCTTGGTGCGCTCGCCATAAAAACCGCCCTGGCAGAACGGCGTGTCGGCGAAGCACTGGGCTAGGTCCTCGTCGAGCGCCTTGATCGTCGCGCCCGGGAGAGCGTTGGGCAGGACGCAATAGCCCTGGTCGAGCAGGTGCCGCGCCGTATCGGGCGCCGTCTGGTGCCGGGGTGCGGTCTCGAGCCGGGCCGCCATCACGCTGCCGCCTGGTCCAGCATCGCGGGGGCCTGGATGCCGCCCGCCGCGAGAAGGCGGGGAGTATCCGGGGTAATGGTGATCCGCAGCGCGCCGAGCGCCATGGTGCCGATCCGGTTCAGCCGGCCGAGCGGCTCTGCCTGCCAGCCGAACGCGAGGATCTGCTCGAGCCATCCCTGCTCGGCGACGCCGGTATAGGTGGTGATGCCGTTGGCCAGCGCATAGTGCGCCAGCGCGGTGACCAGCGCGTCGCGACAGCGCCGGCGCTCGGGCGCGCGCAGCCTGCGCTCGAGGCAGAAGCGGGAGATCTCCCAGGTGTCGGGACCGCTCGGCACGGATGCCTCGCACAGCTCGGGAAACAGCTCGCCGAGGATGTGCGGTCCCGTCGTCGGCAGGATGCGCGCCGAGGCCAGGTGGTTCTGGTCGGTGTCGGTGAGGATCAGGTAGCGGGCATGCCCGTCGTCATACTGGTCCACCTCGTACAGGCCGGCCAGGACCGGCAGGTCCCAGCCGAGCAGGTCGACGAAGACGCGCTTCCTGGCCTCGAACATCGCGCGCATCACCTTGTCGCTGGCGGCGCTCTCGTCGTCGTGCGTGAACAGCATCTCCGGGCTCCCCTGGTCGTGGAGGCCCGATGCTGTGCCTGGCGGCCGGTGCTGGCCATTCCCCAGAAATGGGGAGTTTCAACGGATCATCGCATCGGTGAAGGTGAGCGCCCCGTCATAGAGGGCGTGGATCGCGAGTTGGGTCTTGTTGAAGACGCCGTAGCGCCGCCGCGCCTCCTTCATGTGCTGGACCGCCGTGCCATGCCCGATGCCGAGTATCTGCGCCGTCTCCCACTCCGACTTGCCCCTGGCTGCCCAGTAGATGCAGTCGCGCTGGCGGTCGCTGAGCCGCGGCCGGTCGAGGTCGGTGCGGCGCATGCCCGACAGGCGGCGCGCCGCCTCAAAGGCTGCGGTACCGACAAACTGGGCGAGCGGGATCCACTCGACGCGGTAGCTTCGCCCATGGACGGTGGCGAAGGAACACGACCCCTCCGCCTCGCCCGGCAGGTGCGCGGGCACCGTATAGCCATCCGCGAGGCCGGCACGCTTCGAGCGCAGGAGAATGTCCTCGTCGCGCCTTGTCAGGTCGATCAGCTCGCGCAGCATCGCCCAGGGAAAGCCGAGGTTGCGCAGGTGGCTTGCCCGGTGGACCGGATCGGAGCGGCCCAGCCCCTCGGCGTCGAAGAACGCTTCCCAGTCCGGCGGATAATTGTGAATGCGGATCGCCGGATGCGGCGCCCGCCACATGTCGACATGGTGGGTCAGCGCGAAATAGCGGAACCCCATCTCGCGCGTGATCGCATCGACCAGGAGGCTGAGTTCGCCGATGCTCGCGGCGGCCTCGACCGCAAGCGCGAATTTCTGTGCTGTCGCAATTACCATGGGGGACGCCGTACCGATGAAGGTCGCGCCCCAAGCCGCAGCGACCGAAATCGACACCTGCCCTGCCCGCGCATGGCGCTTTCCCATCGCCGCCGCGGTCGGATCGATAAGGCCGCCTGTTTAGCCCCAGTCGGGCGGCTGGGCAAATTCGGGTGGCCGGAAACATGGTCAAGCCTTTGTTGGGCATGGCCTTGGCCCCGATGGGCGGGCGATGGGGCCAGCTGCTGAAGGCCGTCCGGACTGGCGGGACAGCGCGCCCTACCGCGCGCTGTCCGGCATCGACCGCGCCGGCCTCGCCTGGGAGTGGCTGCGCCGCGATCCTGCCTATGCCGCGGCGAGCGCCCGCCTGCGCCGCATCGGCGGCACGGCACCCCATCTCGAGATGGAGGCGGATGCCCGGGCTTTCGGGCTGTGCTTTCGCCGAGCATGCCGCGCGCGCGGCACCGCAGGCGCGCCTGCTCTGGCATGCCGATCTCGACCCCTTCGTTCTACAGGTCCGGGCGGTGCCGAGCGGCGGCGCGGATCCCGAGGCGATCGACCTGGCCCGCCTGGCGCGCTGGGCAACGATCGTGCGCGGCGCCGGCCGCGAGCACGTCGCTTTGTCCGACGGCTGGCACCGCATCCGCATCGATGTCGTCGAGGGCACGCTGGTCGAGGAAGGGCCGGCCCGGCTCGACTATCTGCTGTCGGGGCTGACCCGCGTCGATGCGCCGGTGCTGACCCTGCGGCGCATGCTGGGCCTGTGGCGCACCGGCCGCTTCGCGCGCCCGCTCTACCCGGCCGAGCCAGGCCTGCCCCGGCGCCTCGAGACGCTGCGCGTCGGCGACGCGCTCGCGGCAGGCGCATCCTATCGCGAGATGGCCGTGGCGCTCTATGGCGAGGAACGGGTTCGCACGGACTGGAAGGGGCGCTCGGACTATCTGATGTCGCGGGTCCGTCGCCGCGTGGCCGAGGCACGGGCGATGGCGGCGGGAGGATGGCGCGCCCTGCTGCGCGATTAGCCTGTTTGGAATCCGCGTCGTGGCGCAGTGACCAAGATGGCGGGCGCGCTAAGGCGCGGCCGGGCGGGTCGTTTCGTGCTTCCGGTGGCACGCGGGCACCGGTGGGTCAGGCGGGGGATTCGGCGATGCAGGCCTGGGCCGCGCAGGTCGCCCGCGCCAGCTCGACCGCGGCGAACAGCCGCAGCCGGTGATGGATTTCCGGGTTCCAGATTATGGCCGGCCCGGCATGGGTCGTCCACAGGCCGGCTCGCGCCGCCGCCGCCAGGATCTTCGCCACCTGCATGCGCGAGACGTGGAGCCGGCGTGCGAGATCGCCGACCCGGATCGCGACCGGCGCGCCCGGTGGCGCCTGTTCCGACAACGCCAGCAGATGGAAGAGCAGCATATATCCCGCCACGCGGTCGGCGAAAGGCGCCAGCTCGGGAAAGGCCTGCCGCGGCATGCGGTTCTCGGCGAGGAGCGGCGCGACCAGCTGGTCGAGATAGACCGGCAATATCCGATCAGGCTGCCCCGCGGCGGACGGCAGGGGGCCGAGCAGGGCCGCCGCATCGAGCCGGGCGGCGAGCCCGGCCGTGAGATAATCGGTCAGCGGCGCGGCGGGGACCAGGCGCCGCGACCGGGCATCGGGCAGGGCCGCCTCGCAGACGAAGCCGAAGTGCAGCAGCACGTCGAGGATCGCCCCGATGCCCCGGCGGGTGCCCAGCCCCGCCCGCTGCGCCAGCCTGGTCAGCATCGCCCGGGTCGGCGCCGGCCCGAGCCCGCTTCGGAAGCGCCCGTCGAAATAGACGACCAGCGCCGCGACGCCGTAGCGGCGATGCTGCCCGATCGCGCGGGCGCAGGACCGGTTCGCCTCGGAGATCGCGAGCAGGTTGCCGCCGAGCCGGACCAGCGCCGCACCGAACGCCGGATGCGAGAAAAGGCGAGCGGCCTCTTCCATCCACTCCGCCGCGCGCGCGAACGCAAGCTCGGGCGCAATGGTGGCTGCCGCGTCGCCTGGGAGGGAGGATATGCCACCAAAGTTACGTTGCAGATCGGTCCTCCGCACGTAGCATGTGCCGGTCGACCAAGAATATTGCCCACCGGAAAGCCGGGCCAGAGCAGTTGATGATTGGCAGGGCCTTAAGCACTGCTTGCCGATCACCCCGGCCCCTTATTGCCGAACCTGTTGGCGGGTCGCGGACAGGGTCGTGCAGCCGCGCCCGCAGCACTGGACCCGCGTATTGCCGAGGGGTGCGCCGGCAGCGCCGGACCTGACCATGCGGCCGCGCAGCGGGGGCAGATCGCGTGCTGCGCGGGGAACCGGCGCCCGCCGCGCCGGGCGCTTTGCTGCCGGCGTGAACACCTGATGCGGCGGCTGTGCCGTCCGCGCGCTCCAACCGATGAAAGGACAGCCACTCATGCGTGCCATCCTGCCAGCGACAATGCTTCTCGCCCTGGCCCCGGGCGTCGCGGCCCAAGTCGCCGATCCGGTCGAGTCCTTCCTGCTCGGCCTGCCGCGCGATGCGACCCAGTTGCTGTCGCTCGCGGCACCGGCCGTGCCGCCCGTTTCCCGCCGCGAGACGCAGGTACAGACGATCGTCTGTGAACCGCAGGAGCTCAGCGGCAGCCAGCTGGAGGATTCCTTTGCGATCCTGTCCGCCGACACCAACCGGATCTACCCCGGGGCGATCCTGGTCGTCGACCAGCGGCTCGCCCAGGGCCGGCCGACCGTCACCAGCTACCCGCGCCCGCCCCTCGCCCTGAACATCTCGCTGCCTGGCCTCGGCGCCGATGCGCGGTTCCTGGTCCAGCAGCCGAGTGCGGGCACCGTCCATGCCGCGGTCGACGGCGTCGTCAGCGCCTGGCTATCCGGCCCGGCCGGGCGAGGCTATCAGGCGCCGGCGATCGTCAGCTACCGCAGGACGCGCTCCTACAACGCGCAGCAGGCCGCCGCGGGCCTGGGCTTCAGCGCGCAATGGGCCGGGGGCCGGGCTTCGGCAATGCTCTCGGCGTCGAGCGACCAGTCCAGGGCGACCTACCTCGCGGTCTTCCGGCAGGTTTTCTATACTGTCGGGGTCGACCGCCCGCGCAACGTCGCAGGCTTCTTCCGCAGGGATGTCAGCCTCGCGCGGCTGCGCAGCGACTTCGGCCCTGCCCGGTTGCCCGGCTATGTGAGCAGCGTCGCCTATGGCCGGCTCATCCTCGTCAGCATGGAGACCGATGCCTCGGTCACCGAAGCGGACGCGAAAGCGGCGCTCGACTATGCGACGGGCGGGACCGGCGCCAAGGTGCAGGTCAACGCGCACGCGCGGCGCGTGGCGAACAATTCGCGGTTCGGGGTCATCGTCCTTGGCGGCGGCGCCGAACATGCGGCGCGGGTCGTCGCCCATGGTCCGGACAACGACCGGCAGGTGAAGGACATCATCGAGAGCGGCAGCCAGCTCGCCCGGGACAATCCGGGCCTGCCGATCGGCTATACGGTCAACCTGCTGACCGGCGAGCTGGCCCATGCCCGCTACGATGGTCCCTTCGCGGTACCGAGTTGCAGGACCCTCGACAATTACGCGATCGAGCTGCGCCACGACGGCGGGTACCGGGGCCGGTTCATCGTCAGATGGCAGCAGCCGCGGGGTGTCGGCGAGGAGACCGAGGACAGAAGCTGGCATAGCGGTGTCCAGACCGCGGGCTGGCGGCGCACCATTTCCGTTCCCGCGGACGCCCGGGGTCTCACCGTGCTGGGCGAGCTGGATTTCTTCCACAATGACTGGCGCCAGGCTGGCTACTGGAATGAGGTTGCGAGGCGGCGCGCAGGGACCTGCCTGCGCATCGCCGGGACGACCGTGCAGCCGCAATCCGGCACCTGCTGAGCTTTTCGATCGCATGCGTGACCGCCCAATCCCGGGCGAAGGAAAGGAGAAACTTCATGGCGAAGGTTCGATATGGCTGGGTCGTGTCCGACCAGGCCGCAGCGCTCCCAGGAATCGCGTTCGGGCCCCGGTGGCTGAAGGGTGGCAGGCGAAGCGGATCGCTCACCGTCCTGCGCCGCCACAACCTTCTCTTCAAGGACGTCGTCTTCGAGGGCCGCGGCACCCACGCGCTGGAGGCGGTGCTTCGCGAAATGGCCGGTCACGACGAACGCTTCGTCTGGAGCGGGATCGCCGCCGGTGCGAAGATCGAGGAGTTCGTGCCTTCGCCCTATGGCGGGCCGGACGAACAGGTCATTCGCGTCAATGAAGTCGACATCCCCAGCGACTATCACGCGCATGTCTTCATCCCGGACAAGACGTACAGTTTCGACGGCGTCCTCACCAGCTTCGTGACCCCGTTCACCGGCTTTGCCGGGCCCCCGGGGCTCGCCGGCCTCGTCAGGGATACGATCGAGGGAGTCGGCGAGATCGTCGATCGGGCCGGCCAGATTCACGAATCCCAGGTGCCGGCGGTCAAGCGGCTTACGGGCTCGAAGCACGTGGTCGTCCTGCTTACGGCGCGAACCTTCTCCGCGCCGCCGCTCCTGACGCGCCAGGGCGAGGAGAGCATCGCCGCGATCGGCCGAAACCTGGCCGGTCGCCTCGGCGTCGCACTCGCGCCGAAGGACCAGAAGGCCGCGCCGCCCGCCAAACGCGCCGCGCGCAAACGCCGTTGACCGAGCCCGCGCGGGTTGTTCGGCACGAAGGACGTCCTGCCGGCCTGCGCGCGCGGCACCACCTGCATCTGTGTATCCGCCATGGGGCCTCGTCGCCACCGACGGGACCATGAAGCGATCGTCCCTGGCAGCCGTCGGGATCCGGGGGCTGCCTTGGTTGCCCCCGCGGTGCCGGCGGCCTGACCAGGGTTAGCGTCGAAGGTCCATTGCTCGCCGCGGTGCAGCCAAGACCTATTTTTCGAATGATAGCGATGTAATCGCCGACCACGGAATGACGATGACGCGTGAATCTCCGGCAATGGGCTCCGCTGAGATACCGAATTCATCGGCCGACTTCACGATGAGGCTTATTTCTTTAGCTTGACCTGCAAGTAGGACCACAGCTTTCGCAGCTCCGGCCTTACGCACGATCGCCTGTTGTGCCGCCACCAGCATCGAGTAACCCTCCTTCTTCAAAGTAGAGCTATGCAGTCTCTGCGATCCGGCGATATGGTGAGCGGCCAGGCTGCTCGCAACTTTGCCTCGTGGCGATGACGGTGGGAACAGGTTGGACGGCTGATCAAGGCTTCTCGCGGTTGCCAGCCCGGAGCCAGGCGATGAATTGGTATGCATGCTGGCGAAGGCAATTGGGCTCCTGGATCAGCAGCGTGCAGCGCCATGAGCGTCTCGCTGAGCGAAGGACACGCGTTCGTGCAGGTCGCCTCGATAGTCGCGCAGGATCCTGATGGCCTGCACGCCCATTCCGGCCGCTTCCTGCTCCTGCGCTGCGAGCGTCCGCTTTTAGATCCGTTCGCGCGGCGCCGGCTCACGCCGAGCGCCTCGCCGATCTTCAGGAAGGTCGCTCCCCTTCGCGCGCACGATCTGATGTCGCTCCCGCATATCGGGGCATAGCCTCGAGCATGCCCCGTCACGATCGCAACGGTACGACTACACGCGCCCACACGGGCGCCCCGTTGCGAACCTGCACTCCACTGAATAAAATAGTGCGAGGTTTGTGGAGATGTGGTCGTGACCGGTGACCTGCTCTTTTCCTTGAGATCCCTGGCACGGCTCGGGCGATGTGATCATGGGACGGAACACACCGTTGAGTCTGCGGTGCACTGCGCGCGAAATCTGCAGCGCCTGGTGGGTTACGCTTTCCGAGGCGGCGCCGAGATGGAACGTGCCGAATATTGGCAATTCAAGGCGCAGGAAGACCCACGCCCCCTCTAGCGCCCTAGTTGAGGGCCACCTCCCATCCCGGTTCTGCGCGCCGCGGGACTGGGTACCGTCTACCTGGCCGAAATCATGGGAGGATCACAACTCCCTTGCCGAAGGCCTCGAGATCGACGCCTTCGAGCTGCGCCAACAAATGGTCGAACGTACCTTCGTCCATGACGGGTTAACATGCTCCAGAGTGCCCGTGAGACGATCGGCCTCGAGGCCTGCGAAAAGCCGTGTTCAAGGTGCGCGAAGAACCGCAACCACCAGGAACTGCTTCATGTTTCAGAAGGTTAATGCGGAGAATAGGAAGGACGAACGAAGACCGGCCTCATGCCAAATGCAATCGAGTATTACCGGGCGCGTGCAGCGAGAGAACTTGAGATTGCAGAAGCGTTGGGTCAGCGCGCAACAGCGCGCATCCACCGGGAGCTTGCCAAGCTTTATCAGTTGCGCGCCGATGAGGCTGATCGCAGGCTGCGCGAAGATCAAGCCCGCTAGGGGTTGGGATCGATTGAGGAATTTCGCATTGATCGAGCAAGCTCGCGAATATAACCCGACGGGCCTCACAGAGCTTCGCCGTCAGGCGCGCGTGCTCACGAGCGGCGTGTTTGGCATGAGCGGCGACGCCGAGCTCTCCCAGATCGCTGAGCGGGTCGCCGCAGAGACGGGTTTTCCCTTTTCCGCAGTGTCTATCGTCGACCGTTCCACGCTGTGGCTCGCCGTGGCCTACGGCTTCGATCCCAGGGAATTCACCAGGCCCGACAGCTTCTGCGACGCCGCGATCGGCGTTCGGAATTACGCGCCGTTATGTGTCCCCGATGCTTGGCACGAGCCACGCTTCAAGTTCGCTCCCGCGGTGCTTGAGATGAATGTGCGTGCCTATTTTGCGCACCTCTCGTAACCAGCGATGGCTTTGCGCTGGGTACATTATGCCTTCTGGATCAGAAACCCCGGACCGTCGACGCGAACGGACTTGAACTCTTGAAGTCCCTCGCCAGCCAAGCGACAGAGGTGATCGAGCGCGAGGCAAATGCGCTCGCGTACGCAAAATATGCGATCGCTGAGCTTACTACCCGCATCCGCTTCGCGGTTGCGGACCAGAACGACGCTGAGGTCGCCGTGCTCGATGAGGAACTTCGTCGGATGGAGGCGAAGTTTGGGGCTCATTGGAAATAGAGGCCCTGGGCTGGTCGCGCGTAGCGCACAAGATGGCCCTTGGAGTGTCTGACTAATCAAGGGTGACACCGAGAACGGTCCAGCGGCAATCCACCCCCATTCCCGGCCGTTCGCGGCCGGGGGGTGCCGATCCGCCAGCGGTCAGGCCGCAAGCGCCTCAATCCCGGCCATTAGGTGAAACGCTTTCGCGCCGGGACTCGGGGCGCGACGGCCGCGCAACCCTATTATCGAACTGCCCGCTCCCGGACCGCCGCTACACCTTGAAGGATGTTATCGACTACGAACTTCGGTGCTTCGTGCGGCAGGCCATGACCGGCGCGTTCGGCGACGTTCTGGTGTGCATTGGTCGACAGCGACAGATATCCGCGCTGCATGCGCTGCGTTGCGTCTTCCAGCTTGACGGCGAGCGGCTCCGACAATCCGGGCACCATCCGGAAGCGCGGGCTGTGCGTGGCGATTATGACCGGCTTGCTGCCGAGCGAAGTGAGGAGATGTGCCTGCCTGGCACTTGCCCGCATATCCAGCCGTTCTTCGTTCTTGCTGGGATCCGTCTGCATGCTGAGGAGGAAAGAGCGTGCCTCGGTGACGGCCTTTTCCTCGCCCTGGGCGGGCGCGGGCAACAGCGCGAGCCATTTCGAAAATTGATCGGGATGCGTCGTGGACACCAATACGAGCCCGGCGGTGTCGGATGGATATTTGGCGGCGAACACCTGCGCGTGGAGCCCGCCTACCGAATGGCCGACCAGAAGATAGGGCCCCTTTATCCGGGCGGCGGACAGCGCGGCGTGCAGATCAGCTGCGAAATCGAGGCTGGAGCGCGACCCCGCCGGTGCCGGATCGCTCCCGCCGAGCCCGGCCCGATCGTATAGGCAAACTCGCGTAACCGGGGCCACCTGGTCCGCGATGGCGTTCCAGCCCGGGTCTTCGACAGGCGCCGTTCCCATTCCCGCGTCGATCACCACGGTAGGGCTGCCTGCGCCCTTGCAGGCTAGACGTATGGAGCGCCCGCCTACATCGAAACGGCCATCGATGGCCTTGTCGTCGCTGTTAGCAGCTGTTGCGGCCGAGAGGAGCGCAACGCAGGCTATGAGCTTGGCGACGAGTGTCTTAAGCATGCTGGATCCCGGTCGAAAGCAAAACCATAAGCGGCCGCACGGACCAATGACAATGTCCGCTTTCGAAGACATCATCCGTAAAGTCGCCTGTCCGCATTCCACCCAGGATCTGCCAATCCGCTCTCCACCCAATGGCGGTCGTTCCGCGGTGCGGCGGCTGATCCAAAAGCCGCCAGGCTGCAAACGCCCCAAGCGTCGTCGTGCGGGGTTAGGCGCAGCTGGGTCCATTAGCTGCCATTCGGTGCCCCCTCCGGACCTCTCACCGCGGCAAGGTCAACGCGAGATTGTAACCGGTTTCATAGTGCGGCATGTTTCGGCACCGAATCGGGGTTGGGGAGAGAGATCATGCATGCGCGGTTCTGGATCTCGGCGGTGGCGCTCGCCTTCGCGACGCCGACTCAAGCGCAGCCCAGCGAAGCTGCCTTCACCGCCCGGCTGCACCGCATCGCGGTCCAGCTCCAGCTTCCCGGCTTCAGCGCCGCCGTCGTTCGCGACGGCAGGATCGTCTATCGCCACCAAGAAGGCGTCGCTGACCGGGGCTCTGGCGCGCCGGTGAAGGCCAATTCGCTGTTCGGCATCGCCTCAGTCACCAAGTCGATGACCGGGATCATCCTCAGCCAGCTCGAGGCGGAAGGCAGGATCCGGTTGGACGATCCGTTGCTCGCCTATCCGCTCAACACCGGCTGGCATCCGCCGGAAGGCATCGGCGACCCCAACATCACACTCGGCGACGTGCTCAGCATGAGTGCGGGCGGGCGCCCGGGCGAGACCTATTTCTACAACGGCGCGCGCTTCAACCTCCTGTCCGGCGTGTTCGACAAGATCAGTGGGATGGAATCGCCGCAGAGCTATGTCGTGCAAAACCGCCAGCGGATCCTCAGGCCGCTCGGCATGACCGACACAATGACGGGCTATCAGAAGGACAGTCCGCTCGCCGCGCGAGCCGTGCGGCGCTATGAAGCCGTGGCCTCCGCGACCGGCTGGAACTATATAGAGAGGCCCTATGACTGGGATGCGGCCTATCCGGCCTCGGGCCTGATCTCGACGATCGACGACCTCGCCAAATACGCGGCCGCGCTCGACCGCAACGCGCTGATCGGCCAGGCCGCCTACGACCGTCTGACGACGCCGCGCAACGGGCATCCCTATGGCTTTGGCTGGTTCACCCAGTCCAGCGTGGGAACGCGGCTGCACTGGGTGTTCGGCTATGGCCAAGCCGAATCCGCCCTGTTCCTGCGCGTCCCCGACAAAAAGCTGACCTTCATCTTCCTCGCCAATGCGGACACACCCTCGGCGCTAGCGCAGCTCGACTATGCAGAGGTCCTACGCCAGCCGTTCGGCCTGGCCTTTTTCGACGGCTGGGTAGCGGGCGGCGAGGCCATCGATTTCGACCGGTCGCTGGCGGAGGTTGCGCGTGCGATCGGCACGAAGCCGGCGCCTATGGTAATAGAGCAGCTACTGGACGAGGCGCTGCTCCAGGCATTTCGGGCGCGCATGACGGGCCAGGGCGGTGACCGCGCGGTGGCGCTCGCCGAACTGCTGGCGCGCGTGGCGCCCGAGCGGTTCGCGCGGCCCGATGTCTATATGCTGCGGCTGTTGTCGAACGTCACTTCGCCGGCGCTTGCTCCGATGGCGCGCCAGCTGCTCGCGCGGTTCGATCTGGATGCCGACCGCCGCCCGGTCGTCCCCCTGTGGGGTGGCGAAGCGCTGCAGAAGATGGGCGATGGCGCTGGCGCGATGAAGCTTTATGCGCTGCTATGCGACCGCGACGGCTTCGACGACGAACCAATGAAGGCGCAAGCGTGCGAACGGCTCGGCACCCATGAAATCGCCGGCGGCCAGCTGGAAGTCGGACGGCGGCATCTGTGGCACTCGGCGCGAATTTCCCGCAACATGAACGACAGCGTGGAGTTTCGCCGCAAGCTCGCCCTGGTCGCGGACGCGAAGCGCTGACCAAGGGTCCTATCAGGCCGGAAACCACAAATGCGATCTAAAAGCGGCCTGTCCGCAAACCACCCAACGTCGGCCGTCCAGCGGTAGGACGGCCGCACCAAAAAGCGGCCGGGCGGCTATCGCCCCGAAGCCGGCCATACACGGTGCTTGTCGCAATACCCCAAAGCTGCTCAATGCAGTGATGGCACCCCAAGCGTCACAGCACCCCCGTGCAAAATGTTTTCCACGGGGGTGTGAGCTCCAAGACTAGGAAGATTCTTCGAGGGCCTCAACTCTTGCGGTCAGTTCCTGCACCGCTTTGATGAGCGGCGAGATCAGTTCTTCGTAGCCGATCGAGAGCACGTCATCACCGCCGTTGATGGAGTGATCCTGATAGCCGCCAAAGTCGATACCTTGCTCGCTAAGCACCGCCCTGACTTCCTGCGCGATCAGGCCGTGGTGGTAGCGATTGCGCTTCTTCGATCCGTCCTTTGTGATGTTGGCGAGTTTGTTGCTTTCGGCCCATGCCAGCATCTCCTCGCGGTGGCGCGCCATCGCCGCTTCATAAGGAATCATGATCTTCGTGAAGGCCCGCATGTCCTCCACGTAGGTCGGACTTCCTTCGATCGGGGCAGGCACGTTCGGCCGCTCGATATCAGGCATCGATGGCGGATCCGTGCGATACTCGTCGCGGCGATCCCATCGGAAGTCGACTGGGCGCAGCGCCATGATGAAGTCGAGCCCAAGCACCGTGTCGCGCACGTCTTCCTTGTCGCGGATATCGGAGCGGTTCTGGATCGCACCATAGGCATAGACGGTTACGTTGCTGCTGCCGAGTTGCCCCTGATTGGAACCCGTGACCGTGGCGCTCGCGCCGAGCCCAAAGCAATTCTCGAAGGTCGTTACGCCCGTCAGCGCATTGACGCCGATCGCAGTGTTGCTGATTCCTGCACCCGTGACGGTGAGTCCCGCCATATAACCCACCGCGGTCAAGTTCGTGACGGAACCACCGCCCGAGCCGCCAGCATAGGAGCCGATGATCGTGCACTGAACCGGCTCGACCATGTTCTTTGCGGCTTCCTGGCCAATTGCGACGTTGTCCGTGCCGGTCTGCCCATCAAGCATGACCAGAGAGCCGATACCGACGTTGCGCGTGCCGGTCTTGTTGCCGTTCATCGCGGAATGGCCGATCGCGATATTGGCGCCAAGTGTTTGCCCTTCGAGCGCAGCCCAGCCGACCGCGACGTTGTTCTTGCTCTGGTTGTTGACGAGGCAATAGCCGCCCAGCGAGCAATTATAGCCGGTGTCGGCGCCATTGATCTGACTGTGCGCGCCCACGGCCACGTTACAATGACCTGCCGTCTGCTCCAGGAGCGTATTTACCCCGATCGCGATGCTTTCCGTGCCGGTGAGGTTCTTGCGAAGCGTGAAATCGCCGATCGCGACGCAGGCATCGCCGTTGGCGAAGAAGCTCAGCGGATCACCTGCGCCCACCATTGCTCGCGCACCGGTCGCATCGCCGACGATGTTCTGTTGCGCGCTGTTACCGATCGCGATGGCGCTGCGAACATGCTGCGCCTTGCTGAGCGCATCGACGCCAAAGGCAAAATTGTTGTGCCCGCCAATGTTCGCGGACAGCGCGCCGAGGCCCTGCGCGACGTTACCGAGAGCGATATAGCCGCCCGGCGTCACGGCGAGCGGCGTTTCATCCTTGTTCTTCTGCGTCACCTTGCCCGCGCCGATCAAGCTGACACCGAGCCCGATCTCTACGCGTTCGGGGAAGGTGATGTCGTTCGCTCCATGATTGATGGAGACGCCCGGCTCGACCACGAAAGTGACGTTGCGATAGGGACTCCAATCAACATGGGCGTCAATCGTATAGTTTCCGCGCGGGAAGATCAGTCGCACCGGGTTGGCGGTTCCGATCGCAGACAGGGCGGTCGCCACTGGCAGGTTGAGGTTGCCACCCGTCACTCCGCCATAGTCGGCGATCGATACCGTCTCTCTCAGTTTTGCCATCGCTGTCCGGGCAACGGCACCGGCGCCATCTTGAACAAAACCGACCATATTTGCTCCTTGGGCGGCGCCCGACGCTCCAAGGTCCGTGTCCGTTACAAAAGCCATGATCGCTTCTCCTATGATCTCGAAAGGTCGAGAACATACACGGAACATTTGAAATCCTACATTGCAAGTCTCATGCGGTGATGACGGCGAACGAGGCGTGAAATGACAATCACCGCCTGCAGCGGATGCTTGCCTCGGGCTCTGGCAACAACCCGATAGACCACCGATGCCGCTGCTCGGTTGAACGTCTGCTTCAATGGAGTATCGTTCCGAGAACCGACGGACAGGAAACCACCCAATGTCGGACGTTTAGCGCTCTCGCCAAGAGCGGTCGTTTTATGAGTTTACGGCCTAGCTTCTGGGCCGAGGTGCCGGGGAGGGCTGATTCCGGCCATTTCCGATCGGGGCGCTGCTAGGCGGCGGAGCACGCATCGGTCCTCGATGATCGAATTCCCCGGCGCAGGGCCGTGGGGCGCCCAAGCGATACCGGCCCCAGCCCTGCCGACTGCTCCACGAGAATGACGCAGTCATCATCGTCGATGTCCACGATCGAAACTCGTTGGCCTAGGCGCAGCTGGCTACCGATCGGTGCGCCTCCAGCGGCCGCCACCGGCGGCCGCTGGAGGATGCGAGGGACGATCTAGAAGTTCGCACGGATACCCAGTGCGTAGCGCGGGCCGTACGTCTCGTAGGTGATCACGCGTTCCTTGAAGACCGAATAGGTGAAGGTCTTCTCGTTGAACAGGTTGAGCCCCTGGGCGAACAGCGTGACATGGTCGTTCAGCGCGAAGTTGATACTGGCGTCCCAGATCCCGTATGCATCGACATTGACCGGCTGGCCGCGATTGCCCTGGGCCGTCTGCTCATAGGCATTGCGGTAGTTATAGGCCAGGCGCATCTGCAGCGGCCCCTTCTCGTAGAAGCCGACGACATTGTAGGTCGTGCCCTTGGGCTCCACCAGGCTGATATTGGCCTGGATGCCGAGGCCGTCGAGCGGCGCGGGCAGTCCGCTGAAGGTGTACTGACCCGAGAACTCGATGCCCTTGTAGCTGTCGCTGCCGACATTCTCCGGCCGGGTGCGGCGGAAATCGAGCCCCAGGATCTGGATGTTGGTCGTCACCGTTTCCGAGATATTGTCGAGGTCCTTGGCGAAGGCCGCGACGCTCAGGAAGCTCGACTTGTCCAGATACCAGGTCAGCGCCGCATCATAGTTCCACCCGATCATCGGCAGCAGGCCGGGATTGCCATCGGTGATCGCCCGTTCGCGCGGGCGCGGGTTGATGTTGCGGATGAGCAGGAGGTCGCTGAGCGTCGCCCGGGTCAGGGTCTTCGCCACGGCGGCCTGGAACACCAGGTTCCTGGCGACATCGAACTTGACGTTCGCGCTGGGCAGCCACTGGCTGTACGCGCCCTTGGCGACGATCGGCTGCGGGTCCGACAGGTTGACGACCGGATCGAGGCCGGGCGGCGTGGTGATGCTGAGGATCTCCTGGCCGAACCCCCGCGACGTCACCCTGGTATTGGTGTAGCGCACGCCGATATTGCCCGACCATTTGTGCGAGCCGAGGCTGCCGCCGAACGATGCCTGGGCGAAGCCGCCAAAGGTGCGCTCCTGTGCCGAGCCGCTGTTGCTCGGCACTAGTGCCACGTCGAGCGTGCCGCCGTTTGCCGCGAGCGCGGCGCGCGTGGCCGCCGGATTGGACGTCGCGTTGATCGCCTGGTCGGTGAGCAGATAGGCTGCGATATCGCTCGCGCTATAGGCAGGGAAGCCGTTGGGGAACATGTTTAGCCCGAGGAAGTCGCTGGCGTCGGCCGGCGTGCCGAACACGCTTTGCGGCACCGCTATCCCGCCGAACACGCTCTGCAGCGCATCCGGTGTCTTGTAGGAGAAGCGCTCCTTCTTGCGGTCCGAATAATTGCCGCCCAGCGCGATCTGGCGCAGCAGCCCGCCGTCGAAATCATATTTCAGCTCGGAATTGATCTGATAGATTTCATCGGAAACGCTGACGCCTTCGAAGGTGATGTAGCCGAGCCGGGCATTTGTCGTGTCGAGGAAGTTGCCCAGCCCGGTATAGACAGGCAGGCCGTTCTGAAGCTGCATCTGCACCGCTGCAGGCGAATAGCCAGGGGCAGCGAGATTGCTCTCGAACCAGGCCTGGTTGCCGCCGGTCTCGTCCTTGGCCCTGGACCAGGAAACATCAAGGAATCCGGACAGGGGGCCATCCGGCTTCCATTCCAGATTGCCGCCGACCTGGTAGGTCTGGGCGAGGCGCGGCCGGATCTGGTTGGTGACCATCGGCCCGGAGGCAATGCCCGTGTAGCTGGTGAGCGTGTTGTTCGAATCCACCGTGCCGGCGCGCACGTCGCCCGGACCACCATAGACGAAGAACACCTTGTTATCGTCGTTGACGTCGAGCTTCGAATAAAGACCGTCGGCGGTGAAGACCAGACTGTCGGAGAGCCTCGCCTGGAGAGTCAGCAGCCCGGAGATCCGCTTGCGATTGGTCGCGTTGACGCCGTATTCGACATAGGTCGGGAGCGACACGCCGCTATGTTCGGGCGTGCCGTCGCGGTCGAAGTCGAGGCTCTGATTGGCTTCCCACCCGTCGGTGAAGATCCGGCGGCCTTCGATCTTGCGGTCGATATAGGAAAACGCCGCCAGCACACCGAAATTGCCGCCGCCGAAGGTGGTGCTGAACAGCCCCGAGGCCTGGGGAGAGATCTGCCCGCGCAGCTTGTCGTAATTGCCCTGCGCCGAGACGACGAGCTTGGTCTTGCCGAAGTCGAACGGCCGCGCGGTATACATGTCGACGGTCGATGCGATGCCGCCTTCGACCTGTGCGGCCGTCGGCGTCTTCGACACATCGACACGGTTGATCAGCTCGGCCGGCAGGATGTCGAAGCTGAACTCGCGCCCCTGGTTCTCGGTCGCGAGGATACGGCCATTATAGAGGGCGGTGCTGAATGCCGGCCCCAGGCCGCGCACCGTGATGAACTGCCCCTCGCCATTGTCGCGCGAGATGGTGACGCCCGGGATGCGCTGGATCGCCTCGGCGATGTTCTGGTCGGGAAGCTTGCCGATATCGTCGGCCACGATCGAGTCGACGATGTTGTCGGCCGAACGCTTGATATCGACCGCGCGCCTGAGGCTCTCGCGCAGGCCGTTGACGATGATCGCCTGCTCTTCGTCGCTCGACTGCGCAGGGGCTTGCGCGCTCGCGGACGGCGGCGTGGGGGTATCCTGGGGCCGAATATCGCGCGCATCGACGGGATTGCCGGCAGCCATCGCGGGCGCCGTGGCGATCAGAATCGTCGCCATTCCAGTCATGCCGACGAAGCGGAAACGCTTGTTGGGCTTCATGGCTATCCTCCTCTTTTTCCTCCGGTGGCGCTGCCCGTCTTTGCGGACTCTCTCCCCGGAGATTGCTCTTGTTAAACGATCAACCAAGCAGACGGCAAGCAGGCAGATCGAGCGCACTACGCACGAACGCGTCAGTAGGTCCCGGAAGCCATCGCCTGTCCCGCCGCATCGAACAGCAGGATCCGGGCCGGATCGGCGTAAAGGGTCAGCGCGCCGGAGACGGGCACGGCATGATGGCCGTCCAGCTTCGCGCGGAACTCCCCGACGCCGCCCAGATGCGCGTAGAGGAAGGTCGAATGGCCGAGCGCCTCGACTGCCTCGACGCGCAGCGCGAGCGCGATCCCGTCGCCGTCCTGCCCGGTTCGAACATGCTCGGGGCGTAGTCCGATCGTGACGCGGTCGCCAATGTGGAGCGCTTCGCCACAGGCCTTGGCGAAGCGGATGCCGCCGACAACCTCGAACAACGTATCGCCGCCGTGGTGTCCGACCACGGTCGCATCGAGCAGGTTCATGCGCGGACTGCCGATGAAGCCGGCGGTAAAGACATTGGCCGGCCGCTCGTAAATCTCCAGCGGCGTGCCAACCTGCGAGATCCGCCCCTTGTCGAGCACGACCAACCGGTCGGCCAGCGTCATCGCCTCGACCTGGTCGTGGGTGACATAGATCATCGTGGCGCCCAGCCGCCTGTGCAGCCGGGCGAGCTCGTGCCGCATCCGGACGCGAAGATCGGCATCGAGGTTCGACAGCGGCTCGTCGAACAAGAAGATCGTCGGATCGCGCACGATCGCCCGGCCGATCGCCACGCGCTGCCGCTGCCCGCCGGAAAGCTGGTGCGGCATCCGGTCGAGCAAGTCTTCGAGTTCGAGGATTTCCGCCGCATGCGCAACCTGCGCGGCGATCTGGTCGCGCGGCACCTTCATGTTGCGCAGCCCGAAGCTGAGATTCTGGCGCACCGTCATGTGCGGATAGAGTGCATAGGACTGGAAGACCATCGCCACGCCGCGCGCCGCGGCGGGCGCATGGGTGACATCGGCGCCGCCGATCCGGATCGAACCGGCCGAGACTTGCTCGAGCCCGGCGATCATCCGCAGCACGGTCGACTTGCCGCATCCCGACGAGCCGACCAGGACGACGAACTCACCCGCGGCGACTTCCAGGTCGATGCCCCGGATCGTCTCCACACCGTCATAGGACTTGCCCAGTCCCGCAAGGATCAATGCCGTCATGCGTCGCGCATCTTCCAAGCCTCGGCACTGGTATCGCCGATCACCAGCTCGGCCTCGACGCCGAACCTGCCCACTGACGCATCCTCCCGCAGCAGGATCTCGGCTGCCCGGCGCCCCTTCTCGAACGCATTCTGCCGCACGGTGGTCAGCCGTGACATCTCAGGCGGGCGGCCGGGCGGATCGAGCCCGTCGAAGCCCGTGACCGAGATCCGCCCCGGCACCGCTAGGTCGTGCGCCTCGCAATGGGCGATCGCGCCGCGCGCCAGCCGGTCGGAAAAGCATATCAGGGCGGTCAGGTCGGGGCGTCGCCCCAGCAGTCGCTCGGCAGCGCGCTGCCCGCCTTCCTCGCTGTTGATCGTCTCACAGACCAGCACGCCAGCCTGTTCAACCCCGGCGGCATCGAGGGCATCGCGGCAGCCGGCGATACGTTCGTGCACGACATGGCTGTCGTCGGGGAAATCATGCGCGAGCGAGAAGATCTCGCCATGATCCTCCGACCGGGGAAAGGTCACGATGGCGAGATTGCGGTGTCCGAGGCCGAGCAGATGCCCGACCACCTCGCGCATCATCTCGCGGTCATTGGTCTGCACGCTGGCGAGATCGGGCGCGTCGAAATCGACGACCACCGTCGGCAGGCCGCGCGCCAGCGCCTGGCGGATCGTCGGATGATTTTTATAGGGGGCGTTGAGGATGTAGCCGTCGACGATGGCGGTCAGCGTGTCGCGCTGCTCTGGATGCTTGTCCTTGAGTGGGATGAGCACGAGGTTGGCCCCCTCCTCCTCGCACACCGTCGAAATGCCGCGCAGGAAGGTGATGTCGTGCGCATCGGTGAAGGCGTAGCTCAACTGGTCGTTGAACAGCACGCCGATCGCGCCGCAGCGGCCGGTGCGCAGCGAGCGCGCCGTCGGGTTGGGGCCGTCATAATTGACTGCCCGGGCATGGGCGATGATGCGGTCGCGCAGCGCCTTGGAGACCTTGGCCGGGTTGTTGTAGGCATTGGAAACCGAAGTCGGAGTGACGCCGAGCTCCGACGCGATCGATTTGAGTGTGGCCCGCTTCGCCCGCACCGTTGCTCTCCTGCCCATCTGTTCTTACCGGATGTTCTGGCCAAGCCTAGCTCGCCAGCTTGACACAGACAACCGCGCTTGTTTATCGTTTAACAAGCCACTTGTTAATCAAGGGCTGGAGGGGAGCGATCCGCATCGATGGCCACCGCGTCCAGAGCCCAGGAAGACAGCGCATCGCGGCACGGTGCACGCGCGATCCGTCCCGCGGTCTCGCTCCTGGCGCTGGCGCTTTTCGCCTGCGCCGGCCCACATCCGCCGGCCGCGACCGACGCCGTGGCGAACTACAGCGCACCACGAGTCTCATTCGCGCATCTGGATCATCTGTTTGCCGAAGCGACGGTCGAGGGCGAGCGGGTCGGCGTGCTCCACATCTACAGCGAGGCGCCCGATTATCGCTTCGCGATCGAACCCAATGAGGGCTATGCCTGCGTAGATGACGTGGCGCGCGCGATGGTGCTGCTGGCAGCGGAACCACGGCTGGACGCCGGCCGGCTGCGCCAGCTCGAGCTGATGACGCGGTTCGTCCTCCGGATGCAGGCCGATAACGGCTATTTCCACAATTTCATCTGGGCGGGCGGCCGGATTAATCGCGAGTACCGAACCTCGCGCGCCGAGCTCAACTGGTGGTCGCTGCGGGCACTCTGGGGCCTGGAGGCGGCGCTCCGTCGCCTGCCGGCGAAGTCGGACACGGCCACGCGCATGCGCACGGCAACGGCTCGGCTTGTCGCCAACCTGAAGCGCGACCTGCCCGCCGGTCGGAAGCTGGAAAGTTTCGATGGGGTCGAGGTGCCTGGCTGGCTGCCCTTCGGCTCAGGTGCGGATGCCGCGTCGACCGCGCTGCTTGGCCTCCTTCCCTATTACCAGCGAACCCGCGACGCCGGCGCCCGCGCACTCGCCGAGCGGCTGGGCGAAGGGCTGGTGCGGATGCAGGCCGGCGACGCGGCGCATTTCCCGCACGGCGCCCATCTCAGTTGGCGCAACCAATGGCATGGCTGGGGCAATGCCCAGGCCTATGCGCTGCTGCGTGCGGGCACGCTGTTCGGCCGCCGCGACTTCATCGCAAGCGCGCTCGCCGAGGTCGATCATTTCTACTCCTATCTGCTCCGCCACGGCATGCTGGCCAGCTTCACCCTACGCCGGTCGGGCGAACGCACCGAGGCCGCCGATATCCGCCGCTTTCCGCAGATCGCCTATGGGCTGAGCCCGATGATATTGGCGTCGATGGAAGCCTATCGGGTGACCGGACAGGCGCGCTACCGCGACACCGCCCGCCGCCTCGGCGCCTGGTTCTCGGGCAGCAACGACGCCGGCGTGCCGGTCTATGACCCGGCCCGCGGCCGCATGCTCGACGGGATCGTCGCGGCGGGCTCGGCCAATCCCAATTCCGGCGCGGAATCGACGGTCGAGGGACTGATGGCGCTGCGCGCGCTCGAAGGCGTGGCGCTACCATGATCGCCCGGCGCGCCATGCTGCGGCTGGGGCTTGCCGGCAGCGCGGCGCTGCTGGCGGGCTGTTCGCCGAAGAACGCCGAAAAGCGCACCGACCGGATCCGCCTCTGGGTCGCGCCCAACGAGGCGGAAGAAGGGTTCTGGAAGATCGCGGTCGCGCGCTGGAATGCGCTCGGGCGCGGGCTCCCGGTCAGCTTCACCACCATTCCCACCGCCGGAAGCTCGGAGGATACCGTGCTGTCGGCGCTGGTCTCGGGCAACGAGCCCGATCTCTGCACCAACGTCTTTTCGGGCTTCGCCGTCCAGTTGGCGGCGCTCGGCCAGGTCGAGAACCTGGCGGCCATGCCCGGCTATGGCGCATTGATCGCCCGGCGCCACATGGCCGAAATCACGCCGGGCTGGACGCAGGATGGCAAGGTCAGCGCGCTGCCGATCTATTCTAGCCCCACGCTGATCTGGTGGCGCGCCGACCTGCTCGAGGCGCATGGTTTCACGGCACCGCCGCGGACCTATGAAGACGTCTATGCCTTTTGCGAACGCTATGGCCGCGCGCGGTCGCGCTACGGCATGCAGGTGGTCGCCGGCCGGTCCTGGGCGGATCGCTGGTTCGACTTCATCTCCTTCTACTATGCAGCATCCGGCGGGCAGCCCTATCTCGAGGGCGCGCGGGCGCTCTACGACAATGCCGCCGGCCGCCAGGCGGCCGGCTTCATGAACCACATGTTCCGCAAGGGCTGGACCGCGCTCGACTTCGATGCCGAGGAACCGCTCGTCTCCGGCCTCGCCGCAGGCGGCGTCCGCGGTCCCTGGGACGTCGAGCGCTTCGCCCGGATTTATCCGGAAACCTTGGCGCGCATCGAGGTCGGGCCGATGATCGCCCGGACCGCGGCATCGCCGGGGCCGGGCGCGACCTTCTCCGACAGCAAGGGCGTGGTGATCTTCAAGAGCAGCAAGGTCGGGCGCCAAGCCTTCGATTTCCTCGCCTGGGTATTGGGCGAGGAAGATCTCAACCTGCTCTGGCTACAGCGAACCGGCCTTTCGCCGGCGCGCGGCGACCTGCTCGATAATCCGCATTTCGCCGGCTATTACCGAACCAGCCCGATCGGTCGCGCCTATGCCGCGCATGTCTCGAACGCCCGGCCGCCGGCGCTTTCGGAATATACGATCGACATCCAGAAGATCATGACCGGCCGACTGGTCGAGCCCCTCATGACCGGCCAGAAGTCCCCCGAAGAAGCGCTCGCCCAGGCAGTCGCGCAGACCGATCAGATGCTCAAGGTGCAGATGTGAATCGGCGCCGCCGCCTCTCGCGCGAATCCTGGATCGGGCTGTCGCTCGCGCTTTCCTACATGGTCTTCACCGCGATCTTCTGGGTCTATCCCTTCTTCTGGCTCGCCCGGCTGTCGGTCACCCAATGGCGCTTCTTCGACGAGCCGATCTTCACCGGCACGCGCAATCTGGTGATGACCTTGCAGGACCCGCAATTCCTCCAGTCCCTTTTGAATGTGCTGCGCTTTCTGGTGATGTACGTGCCGATTGCGTTCGGCGGCGCACTGGTCGTCGCTTTCGGTCTGCAGCATGTCGGCCGGGGCAAGGCGTTCGTGGCGCTGTGCTTCCTCCTGTCGAACGTGTCGTCGGGCGTCGCCCTGTCGCTGGTCTTCACCAAGATCTTCAGCTCGACCGGGCCGCTCAACGCGCTGCTGTTCGACTGGCTCGGCATCCGGATTCCCTGGACCACGCATCCGACGCTGGCGATGCTCGCCATCGCGCTGGTCGTCGCATGGAAGTTCGTCGGCTATTACGGCCTGATCCTCTATTCGGGCCTGCTGACGATCCCCAAGGACATCTACGACGCGGCGCGGCTAGATCATGCCTCGCCGCTCACCCGCCTGGCGCGCATCACCCTGCCGCTGCTCAACGCCCAGCTGATGATGGTGCTGGTCTTCGCCATCCTGGTGTCGTTCGGCCTGTTCACCGAGCCGTTCCTGATCACCGGTGGCGGCCCCGGCGACAGCACCATGCCGCCGCAGATGATGATCTACGAAACCGCTTTCCGCCGGCTCCAGCCCAGTCATGCGGCGATGATGAGCATCCTCGTCTCGGTCGCGAGCTACGCGCTGATCGTGATCGCCCGGCGTCTGTTCGAAAGAAAGGTCACACTTGCATGAGGGCGGCGGAGCGGATCGGGAAGTTGCTGCGATCCCGCAGCCCCCGCGGCTGGGCCGCGACGGTATGCATCTATGCTCTGGCGCTGACCTGGCTCTATCCCTTCCTGTGGATGGTGGCCGCCGCGCTGAAGCCGACCGCGCAGATTTACAATACCGGCCTGTTCGAGGGTGACTTCACCCTCGACAATTTCCGCTTTCTGTTCGCCACCGCCGACAAGCTCGACCGTCCCTTCCTCCAGGCGATGGGAATCTCGCTTCTGGTGACCGTCAGCGTCACCCTGTCGGTCCTGCTTTCCTCGGCATTCATCGCCTTCGCGCTGGCGCGCCTGCGCTTCCCCGGACGCAAGCTGTTCGGCGACTTCCTGCTGCTGCAGATGGTCATCCCGACGACGATGTTCATCCTGCCGCTGTTCGTCCTGATCAAGCAGCTCGGCCTGCTCAATTCGCTGGGTGCGTTGATCCTGCCCTTCATGATGTCGGGCTGGGGCATCTACATGATGGCGCAGTCGTTCAAGGCGATGCCCGAGGAATATTTCGACGCCGCACGGCTCGACCGGGCCAGCCTGTGGCAGACCGTGACTCGGGTCGTCGCACCGCTCAACAAGTCAATCATCGCCATCGTCGCCCTGTTTACCTTCACCGGCACCTGGGACAATTTCCTGTGGCCGCTGATCGCGATCTCCGACACCGACCGCATGCCGCTTTCGGTACTGCTCGCGACCTTCAGCAAGCAATATGGCGGCTATGCCGGTCCGGTAATGGCCGGCGCGGTGCTCCAGACGCTGCCGCTGGTGCTGCTCTTCGTCCTGTTCCGCCGCCACTTCCTGCAGGGCATGTCCCTGACGCTTAAGTAACGCACCACGCCCAAAGGAAACTGCATGTTGAAGCGCTGGCCCGACAACCCGATCCTGGCCCCCGAGGATGTTCGGCCCAGCCGACCGGACTGGAAAGTCGATTGCACCTTCAACGCCGGCGTCGCCCGCATGGGCGGCGAGACGATCATGCTTGTGCGCATCGCGGAGAGCGTGGCGCACGCGGGTGCGGGCGAAGTCCGGGTGCCGCTGCTCGAGCAGTTGGGCGATGGCTGGCGCTGCACGACACGAACCTTTCGCACCGAAGATCCGGACTATGATTTTTCGGATCCACGAGTGATCGTTTCCCGCGCCGACCCGCGCCGCGTCCACCTCACCTCGATGTCGCATCTGCGCATCGCCCGGAGCAGCGATGGCGTACACTTCACCGTCGCGGACACGCCGCTGCTCTTTCCCGCCGACGCGACGGAGCGCTATGGTTGCGAGGATGCGCGGCTCACGGTGATCGAGGGGCGCTGCTATATCAACTACACCGCCGTGTCCGACCTCGGCATCGCGACCGCGCTCGCGGTGACCGACGACTTCCTGCGGGTCGAGCGGCTTGGCATCATCCACGCGCCCGACAATCGCGACGTCTGCCTGTTCCCGCGCCGGATCGACGGCAGCTACTGGTGCCTCCACCGGCCCGCCCCGCTCCACTTCGGAGCGCCGGAAATCTGGATAGCCCGCTCGCCCGACCTGATCCACTGGGGCGCGCATCAGCATCTCGCGGGGTGCCTGGGGACAGGCTGGGAAAGCAACAAGATCGGCGGCGGGGCCCAGATGCTCGAGACAGACAGGGGCTGGCTGCAGATCTATCACGGCGTCGATGCCGGTCAGCGCTACAGCCTGGGTGCGCTACTGCTCGATATCGAGGATCCGCGCATCGTCCGCGCCCGCCTCGCCCACCCGCTCGCCGAGCCGACCGAATCCTACGAACTGCACGGTTTCTTCGACAATGTCCTGTTCAGCTGCGGAGCCTTGATCGAGGGAGGGGAACTGCGGGTCTATTATGGCGCCGCCGACCGGGTGATGGCGCTGGGCACGATGGCGCTCGCCGATCTTTGGGAAGCGATGGGCGTCTGACGCCGAAGCGCCGACAAACTAATTTCAGGGAGAAGAACGACCGTGGATCGCCGGAGCATCACGCGCGTGAGCGTGCACTACGACGCCTTTGCCGCAGCTTCCGCGCAGGCGCCGCTGACCGCAAAGCTGCATTTCACCGGTGTCGATGGGCGCGACGTCTACAACATCACCGCTCCCTTTCACTCCGCCGGGCGCAGGGTGATCGCCGGCCGGGTGGAGCGCCGCGACAGCGAGGACTCGACCGCGATCTTCTTCGAGGAGTGCGGCGAGGTTTGGCACCCGATCGATGGCGCGCCGCATCTGAAGCTGCAGGATCCGTTCGTCACCCAGGTCGCCGGCGAGATTGTCTTTGGCGGCGTCGAGATCAGCCATGAGCAGATCGGGCTGATATGGCGCACCGTATTCTACCGGGGACAGAACATCTTTGAGCTACGCCGGTTCTTCGCCGGGCCCATGGGCATGAAAGACATTCGCCTGTGCGAGTTGTCCGATGGCCGGGTGGGCATCTTCACCCGCCCGCGCGGGCTGTGGGGCGAGCGCGGCATGATCGGCTACACCGAGGTGCCAACTCTCGACGACCTGACCGTCGAGGCGATCGAAGGCGCGCCGATGATCGAGGACATGTTCCATCCGCATGACTGGGGCGGCGCCAACGAAACACATCTGCTCGAGAATGGCGAAATCGGGATCGTCGCACACGCCGCCTATTTCGAGGAGGACGATAGCACCGGCCATCGCCGCTACCATGCGATCGCGTTCACATTCGATCCCGCCACGCGCCGGTGGCGTGACTATCGGATCATCGCCGCTCGCAATCAGTTCTCACCCGGCGCGGCGAAACGGCCGGACCTCGCCGATGTCGTGTTCTCGTCGGGGATCGAATGCATCGGGCCGGTAACCAGACTATACGCCGGCACGTCCGATGCTGAGGCGCACTGGCTCGAAATCCCCTATCCTTTTTCTCAGCCGAGATCAGCAGGGAACTGGACGCCGCATGATCGCGCGGACCGGGAAGTGGACCGAAAGGTCCGCGCTTGACCTAGCAAGCCTCAGGCAGTGCGGCCCAGTCTCTCGTGCGGGTGCAAGGGCAAAGCGACTGCGCCCTTTAATGATGGCCGGGAGTCTCGAAGAAAGAGTTTCCCGGCCGCGGGCCGGATCGTAGTAGCTGACTTCTGTCCATTTGCGCGGTCCTGGTACCGCCCCCCCCCGAGCAGGCCGTCTTGCCGCCATCGTGCCTGCCAGCAGGGACTGAAACCCCGGAATAAGGGCCAATCCGAGACGCCCGTGCCTTGCCGGGTCTGGTCGCCGTGGGAGTGCCTTCCCCTTCCGGCTGACGGGTCGGTTCAGCCCCCGCCTTCGATGTTGATCGGCGGTGCGAGCGGGTTAACGTTCTCGGGCTTGAGGCCGTCGTCGGCGGGCTGCTGCTTGCCGGACCGCGTCGCTGTGTTTTCGTCATTCATTTCCTGCGTGTCAGCGGGTGTGTCGCCTGGCTTTGCTCCGCCGCCTCGTTCCTGATCGTCGCGCATCTGAGACCTCTCCGTGCAACTGCGTACAGGTCCAACGCTTCAGAGGCGGCAGGGTCCCAAGGCAGCGCCGGACGGGCATAGCGAACGGCGCCTGCCCTTCGGCGCGCTGCTAATCGTGCTTCGCCGGTTCGTCGGTGCCTGGCGCCGCGCGGCCGACCAGCGGATGAGGAATTCCCCCGATGCCCGAGAGCAGGGCGGCGGTCCGTCACGGGTCCTGATAGCCGAGCGCCCGCAACCTGAGCCTGCCCTGGCGCGGGTCCTGTGCGAACATGAGCCCGCCCTCGACCCGGGCGCCAGCCGCGACATAGTCGAGCGTCGCGCTTGCCGTCTCGGACGGCTTGCCGGGGACGGACAGCGTGCCTTCGATCTCTACCGAAGCAGCGGTGCCGCCGCGGTTGATCGCCTCGAATACGACCACGAACCCTTGCCCCGATGCTGCTACTTCACGCACCTCGACGGTGATCGCCGGCGGGGTGGCGCCCCCGCGCCGGAGGTCGGCGCCGATCACGCCGAACACCAGCAGCAGCACGGCCAGGCCGAGCGCCGCCGATGCCCATTCGAGCGCCGAGGTTCGTGCATGCGGTTCGCGCCTTGCCATGGTCAGACCACCAGCCGCGCGATCGCGGCCCCGGTCGCGGCGGGAAAGCCGAGCACGACGACGATGCGCGCGATGGTGAAGCTGTCCTGCCCGTCGAGGCTGCCGAAGGTCCAAAGCACATAGAGGCTGACCAGCAGCGCGATGGCATAGCCGGGAACGGTAAAGACCAGGAACAGGCGCAGGGGCGCAGCGCCTTCCGGGCCGGCTTCCTGTCCCGCCAGTCCGACCGTGAACACCAGGATGTGCAGCAGAACGAGCGAGGCGAGAACGAGCGCCAGGGCATGTCCGGCGCTCATCTTGTACGCGATCAATATCATCTCCTCGGTCGGTGCGACGTTGAAGGCGAAGAACAGCGCGCCCGCGAGCATCAGGAACAATTGCCCGGCATAGCCGGCCGATCGATGCGCAAGGCTCTCGTCCTCGTCCCCTTCGCCCGAGCCCAGTTGCTTGCGCGCGATCATCGCGCCGAAGCTGGCGGGCACGCACTGGATCGCGACCTGCCCGAGCGCGGCGTCGAACGGGAGATCTAGGCGCAGGAGCCCGAACAGGGCGAGGATCGCGATCGAGGCGATCATGCCGACCGCCTGGGCCGCCAGGGCATCGAGCACGTCCTCGGTCAGCGTCGCGGTCCGCTCGAAGCCCCCGAAGCGCGACAGCACCACCAGCACCGCGAAGTTGAAGAGCAGGAACAGCAACAGGCGCGCCGGCGCGATGTGCAGGCCGATCGCCCACATCTCCATCGTCATCAGCAGCGGCAGCCCGAAAAGGATCGCACCGGCAAAGGCACGTGCCAGCCCGATCGCATAGTCCCGGTTCAGTTGTGCCGCCAACGACGTCATCGTCAGGACAATGCCGGTGCCATGCCTTCGTTCCCCGTGCCCGGACATTGCCCAAGCCGAAACGGCGGGGGCAGGCGCCGGGATCAGCCCCTGCGAAACAGCACCATCTGGCTCATCAGGTCCGGCTCGGCGATATAGCCGGCATCGCGCCAGGCGCGCGCCTGGACATAGCGCGAACTGCCTCGCTGGTTGGACCACCACGACCGGTAGTCCGAGGCGGAATCAGGCAGGCCGCCGACCAGGCGGGAGATGGTCGTGAACGACAGGGTGATCAGCGGCCTGCCATCGGACTTGAGGTGATCGCGGAGGGGATCGTACTTTGCCATGGCCGGCTGATAGCGGGGCATGCCGGCGGCGAAAGCCCTTCCGGCGGGTGCGCCACGATTCTCGCGTGAGGCCCCGCCTTGCGGGGAAGGCCCGCGGCGGTGTCGGTCTCCCGGTTCGATGGCGGTCGCCCGTGGCGGACCTTGCGGCGGATTTGCGCGCGCATGGAAACCGAAACGCTCCGGGAACATTCTTGCCATAGACTTTTCTTCGAGGACAATGGTGAGCAGCAAGGACAGCGGCGAAGCCGACACTGCCCAGGAAGCGACCGGCGAGCCGGCGGGCAATCTCAAGGACCCCACGTCGTACAGCCCCACGGGCAACAAGGGGCAGCAGCACTGGAAGCGCTCGACCGTTGCCGAGCCCGGCCTCGACCAGCGCGGCACCGTGTTCTTCGCGGCGCTCCAGATGACGCGCATGCCGATGATCCTGACCGACCCCCGGCAGGACGACAATCCGATCGTCTTCTCGAACAAGGCCTTTCTCGACCTGACCGGTTATGAAGAGGCCGAGGTCGTTGGCCGCAATTGCCGCTTCCTGCAGGGCACCGACACCGATCGCGAGACCGTCCGCGAGCTGCGCGATGCGATCGCCGCCGAGGAAGCGATATCGATCGAGATCCTCAACTATCGCCGCGACGGCTCGGCCTTCTGGAACGCGGTGTTCGTCGCTCCCGTCTACGATGCCGACGGCCAGCTGATATATTTCTTCGCCAGCCAGCTCGACGTGACGCGCCGTCGTTCCTCCGAGCAGGCCTTCCGCCAGGCGCAGAAGATGGAGGCCATCGGCCAGCTCACCGCCGGGCTCGCGCACGACTTCAATAACCTGCTCCAGGTCGTCGCCGGCAACCTCGACATGCTGCAGGGCGACGCGCTCACCGATCGGCAGCACCGGCTGGTCGCCAACGCGGCGCGCGCCGCCGATCGAGGCTCGCGCCTGACCCGCCAGCTGCTCGCCTTCGCCCGCAAGACCCGCCTCGAGCCCAGGCGGACCGACCTCAACACCCTGATCCACGAGTTCGGCGACCTCATCGACAACACCGTCGGCGCGCAGGTTCGCCTGGTCACTGCGCTCGAGCGCCGGCTGCCCGAGATCGACATCGATGCGACGCATCTCGAGATGGCCGTCCTCAATGTCCTGCTCAACGCGCGCGACGCCATGCCCCAGGGCGGCAAGGTGACGATCGCGACCGAACTGTGGAAGCTCAACGGCAATGCCGCCGCGCATCAGCTGCCCGAGGGCGACTATGTCGTGCTCGCGATCACCGACGAGGGCAGTGGCATGAGCGAGGAGGTGCGCCAGCGCGCCACCGAACCCTTCTTCACCACCAAGGGCAGCGAGCGGGGTACCGGGCTCGGCCTCGCGATGGTCCACGGATTCCTCCAGCAGTCGCGCGGGCGCCTCGAGATCGATTCCGAGCCGGGGCGCGGCACCACCGTGCGCATGCTGTTCCCGGTGGCCGGAACGCAGAGCGTCGCCGCGCCCGCGCCGCGTGTCGACAAGGCGAGCACCGGTGGCAGCGAGACGATCCTGCTTGTCGAGGACAGCGACGATGTCCGCGCACTTGCCCAGGAGCAGCTGGAGGCGCTCGGCTACACGGTGCTGGTCGTATCGAGCGGCGAAGAAGCTTTGGCGCTGCTGGGAGACCGTCCGGTCGACCTCCTGTTTACCGACATCGTGATGCCCGGCGGCATGAGCGGCCTGGAACTGGTCGAGCAATTCCATGCGCTGCGGCCCGAAACGCCCATCCTGATGACCACCGGCTATAACGAGGACCTGGTCGCGGACATTCCGCGGGGCAGCCGTCTCGACGTGATCGGCAAGCCCTATCGCCGCCAGGAACTGGCGGATCGCATCCGGGTGGCGCTTGATCGCCATTCACCCGGCGAACGTCCCGTCGAACAGGGCTTCGGCCACAAGGAAGGCTGAGGGTGTGGTATGCGCGCTGGACGCCAAGGCGGCGTTTCGGAGGATGCCTGCCGCCTGGTGGTCCGCATCCGGGCCGCCGCGCGCCCGCGCCCGGACTTGTCCCGGCGATGGGCCAGCGCGCCTCGCTGGCGCATGGACCGCGACGCTGTAACAAAGAGCGGATCGGCGGCAGGCGATCGCGCCGGCCAGGGGGGATAGCGAGATCGTGACATCTTCCGGCCTTGTTGGCGGCGGGGATACCGGCGAGCGCATTCGCTCGATGGACTGGCGCGCAACGCCGCTCGGTGCCATCGAGGACTGGCCGAGCGCGCTGCTCGCCCATGTCCAGATCGTGCTGGCGTCCCCCGTGCCCATGGCCCTGCTCTGGGGGCGGGACGGCGTCCTCCTCTACAATGACGGCTATGCGGAGATCTGCGGCCCGCGCCATCCCGCGGCGCTCGGCGGCAAGCTGCTCGATGTCTGGCCCGAGGCGCACGCGTTCAATGCGCGCGTGCTGGATGCCGCGATGCGGGGCGAATCCCTCAGCTTTCACGCCCAGGAGCTCGAGCTCTGGCGGCATGGTCGCCCCGAACAGGTCTGGATGGACCTGGAATATGTCCCCGTGCGCGATGCGACCGGCCGGGCGGTTGGCATGCTCGCGCTGGTCTTCGATATCACGCAGCGGATTCTCGCCGAGCGGCGGCTTGCGCGAAGCGAGGAACTCTATCGCTTCCTGGACGAGCTCGGCCAGGCGATCGCGCCCCTGCAGGACGCGCAGCAGGTCCTGTCGGTCACCGTGCGCATGGTCGCGTCACACCTGTCCGTCACCAACTGCGCCTATGCCGACATGGATCCCGATGCGGATGGCTTCACCATTCGCGGCAACTGGCATGCCGAAGGCTCGCCCTCGATCCTGGGCCATTACAGCCTGGCCGATTTCGGACGGCTGGCGGTCGGCGAGCTGGGCGCCGGCCGGCCGCTGGTCATCAACGACAACCTTGTCGAAATCGCGCCCGAGGAGGCCAGGACCTTCCAGGACATCGGTGTCGCCGCCACCCTTTGCATGCCGCTGGTGAAGAACGGCCGCCTGACCGCCCTGATGGCCATCCATGACAGGGTGCCGCGTCGCTGGAGCGAGTATGACCTGACCGTGATGCGCGAAGTCACGAGCCGATCCTGGGCACATGTCGAGCGGGTCGCGGCCGAGGCCAATCTTCGCGCGAGCGAGGAGCAACTTCGCCTGGCGCTGGATGCCGCCGAAATCGGGCAGTGGGACGTCGACACGGTCGCGGACACCCTGTTCTGGCCGGCGCGGGTGAAGGGGATGTTCGGCATCTCTCCCGATGTGCCTGTCTCGATGAAGGATTTCTACGCCGGGCTGCACCCTGAGGACTTTGAGGCGACCGTGGCGGCCTATGGCGCCGCCGCCGATCCGGCGCGGCGTGCCCTTTACGACGTCGAGTATCGCACGATCGGCAAGGAGGACGGTATCGTCCGCTGGGTCGCCGCAAAAGGCCGCGGCGTCTTCGAAGGGGACAGGTGCGTCCGTATCATCGGCACCGCGATCGACATCACGACGCGCAAGCGGACCGAGCGCGCGCTGCTCGAGCTGAACCAGACGCTCGAGCAACGCGTCGCCGAGGGACTGGCCGAGCGCAAGCTGCTCGCCGACGTGGTCGAGAACACCACGGCGATCATCCTCGTCGCCGATCTCGACTATCGCTGGCTGGCGGTGAACCGCGCCGCCGCCAAGGCCTTCGAGGCCGTCTATGGCATCCGGCCCAGCGTCGGCACCTCGATGCTCGACGCGCTCGATCACCTGCCGGAGCATCGCGAGCAGGTGCGCCGGACCTGGGGACGCGCGCTGGCCGGTGAGGAATTCACCATGGTCGAGGAATTCGGAGACCCGGGGCGCGAGCGACGCTTCTTCGAGATCACCTTCAATGTGCTGCGCGACCGCTCGGGCCAGCGGATCGGCGCCTATCAGATCGTGCACGACGTCACCGAGCGGATGGCCGAGCAGCGACGGCTGTCCCAGGCGGAAGAGCAGCTGCGCCAGTCCCAGAAAGTCGAGGCACTCGGCCAGCTCACCGGCGGCGTGGCCCATGACTTCAACAATCTGCTGACGCCCATCATCGGCTCGCTGGACTTGCTCAGCCGCAAGCAGCTCGGCAACGAGCGCGAGCAGCGGCTCGTGGCGGGCGCGCTGCAGTCGGCGGAGCGGGCGCGGACCCTCGTGCAGCGCCTGCTCGCCTTTGCGCGGCGCCAGCCGCTCCAGCCGACCGCCATCGACGTAGGTGCGCTGGTCGCCGGCATGGGCGACCTGATCGCGAGCACGACGGGCCCGCAGATTCAGGTGCGGGTCGAGGCGGCCAGCGATCTGCCCGCAGCGATGGCGGATTATAACCAGGTCGAGATGGCCCTGTTGAACCTGAGCGTGAACGCGCGCGACGCGATGCCCGAGGGCGGGACGCTTCGCATCGGCGCCACCGTGCGGGACGTGCGCGGCAAGGAGCAAGGCGAACTGCGGCCCGGCCGCTACGTGATGATCTCGGTGGCCGACAGCGGGATTGGTATGGACCCGGCCACGCTGGCGCGCGCCATCGAGCCCTTCTTCTCCACCAAGGGGATTGGGAAAGGCACGGGTCTCGGGCTCTCAATGGTTCACGGACTGGCGCAGCAGCTGGGCGGCGGCCTTCGCATCCTCAGCACGCCGGGACTCGGCACGAACGTCGAGATCTGGCTTCCAGCCGCAGCGGAGGCCGCGATACCGTCACCCGCCGGCTCCGACGAGGCCATCGCTCGCGCCGGACCGCGGGGTACGGCGTTGCTCGTCGATGACGAGGAAGCAGTTCGTGCGAGTACGGCGCACATGCTCGAGGAATGCGGGTTCGACGTGGTGGAGGCGGAATCGGCGCAGGCAGCACTCAACCTGCTCAAGGCGGGCGAGCATTTCGCCCTGCTCGTGACCGATCATCTCATGGCGGGCATGGACGGGACCCAGCTCGTCAGGGCAGTAGAGAGGATACGGCCTGGGCTCCCCTGCCTGATCGTGTCGGGCTATGCCGATGTCGAAGGGATTGCCCCCGACCTGCCACGGCTGACCAAGCCGTTTCGCGCGAGCGAACTGCAGGATGCGCTGGCCGGAATTGGCCTCTAATCCGGTGTCCCTCCGGCACGCCGCGAGACTCGGATCCCACGCAGCATGCAGGCCAGGTCGTGAACCGACAAACGACTGCATTCGGCATCCCCGGTCAATCGGCTGATTGGGTGGACTGCCGCCCGACAGTTCCCGGCGTATCCCCGAAAAGGCAGCCGTTCTTGCGCGCTACACGCGGCCAGCGCCAGAGCTTCTATTTCCAATGAGTCCCAAATTTCGCCTCCATCCGACGAAGTTCCTCGTCGAGCACGGCCACCTCAGAGTCATTCTGGTCCGCAACTGCGAAGCGGATACGGGTACTGAGCTCGGCCATGGCATGTTTGGCGTATGCCAGCGCGTTTGCCTCGCGCTCGATCACCTCGGTCGCCTGGCTTGCGAGGGATTTCAGGAGTTCGAGGCCGTTCGCGTCCATGGTCCTGGGTTTCTGGTCCAGAAGGCATAATGTACCCAGCGCAAAGCCATCGCTGGTAACCAGAGGTGCGGCGAAATAGGCACGCACGTTCATCTCGAGCACGGCGGGAGCGAACTTGAAGCGTGGCTCGTGCCAAGCATCGGGGACACACAAAGGCGCGTAATTGCGAACTCCAATCGCGGCGTCGCAGAAGCTGTCGGGCCTGGCGAACTCCCTGGGATCGAAGCCGTAGGCGACGGCCAGCCACAGAGTCGAGCGGTCCACGATAGACACTGCAGAAAAGGGAAAACCGGTCTCTGCGGCGACCCGCTCAACGATTTGGGAGAGCTCGGCGTCGCCGCTCATGCCAAACACGCCGCTCGTCAGCACGCGCGCCTGACGCCGCAGCTCTGCGAGTTCCGCTTGGTTACATGCGCGAGCCTGTTCGATCAATTCGAAATTCCTTAATCGATCCCGACGCCCCTGGGTTGAGTATTTTGCCCAATTCATGAGCAGGGGCGATGTCACGTAACAAAGCATTCCTGAGCAACTCAGTAATGTAACGGGTGCAATCTTACAGATTTGAAAAACATGGCGTGTGCATGAGACTAGCTCGCATCGGCTCATCTAAGCTGGGTTGTTGCTTGAGAACGGTGAAATGAAATGGGGCACTGGAGCATGCCATGAAGATCGATGCAGTGGATTATTATAGTGCCTTGGCGGATCGTCATTTTCAGGCCGCGGAAGAAATGGGCGGTCAATCCGAGGCACGCCATCACGCTTGGCTGGCGACCCTATGTCTGCTTCGTGCTGGAGAGGCCGCGCGCGCGATGCGCGAGGTTGGCATGTCAGCCCGGTACCTCGGGAGTAATAGGCTTGGAGGCGGCAACCCTCGCGACTGCCAGTCACAAACATAGCGCCTGTTATTGGGGCGTTTACAGCCTGACCGCTTCTGGATCGGCCGCCTCTTCGCTCAACGGCCGACATTGGAGCGTTTGCCGAAAGGCCGCATTTATGAGTCTGCGGCCTAGTTCAAGCCGCCCGCTTCCGGTGCCGGGCTCGGCGATCGCAACCCCTCCTTCATCCCGCCGCCCGAACGCGGAGGGCCACGAAATAGAGATGCGATAAACCGTCGTCGCGATCAGGCGCGAAAATCGGTGCTTTGGCCAAGAGCGGCGCAGGGCTGAACGCGCTGCGCGGAGGCGCGCCGAGGTCGCGAAGTCCGGCGGGCCGTATTAGAAGCATGTTCCCCTGCTTCAACCCGGGTCAGGCAGGCGGGCTATCTCAGCCGGCCCTGGGGCCGCCGGTCAGCGGGCGGAACCGCAGCCGCGCCGCATCGTTGGGAAGGAGACGGCATCGCATATGGGGTCCGGTCACCACCGTCCCTGTATCCGGACAGGACGTGTAGTTTGCCCTCGCGTCCTGTCCGGCTTTCTCCCTGGCTTGAATTCTTCCTGCGATCCGCCCTTGTCGGGTTCCTGGATCAAGGGCTCACGCAATCCGCTGTCGCTGCTGATCTCGCGATCGGTGGTCCCGACCATGGGTGCCCGCCTTGGCTCCGGCGCCCATGTGGGCCGTGCGGCCGCTTTCCTTTCGACGACGCAAGGGATGGCCGGCCGATATTTCGCGGCCATATCGCCCCAGGGACGGTAAGATGTGCGTCCATTCAAAATGGGCCCGGCCAAGCGGCCGGGCCCAAGCGCTCAATACTCCATCGCGGGCATCGCTGCCGGCTTTTCCTCCTTCGGCAACTCGGCGACGAGCGCCTCGGTGGTGATCAGCAGCGAGGCCACGGAAGCGGCGTCCTGGAGCGCGGTGCGCACGACCTTGGCCGGGTCGATCACGCCCGACGCGAACAGGTCCTGATATTCGCCGGTCGCGGCATTGAAGCCCCAGTTATAGTCCTCGCTCTCGAGCAGCTTGCCCACGATCCACGCGCCGTCCTCGCCGGCATTGTCGGCGATCTGGCGCGCGGGCGCGCGCAGCGCCCTGCGGACGATGTCGATACCCGACTGCTGGTCGTCATTCGCCGCCTTGAGGCCGTCGAGCGCCTTCAGCGCGCGCAGCAGCGCGATGCCGCCACCCGGCAGGATGCCTTCCTCGACCGCGGCGCGGGTGGCGTGGAGCGCGTCGTCGACGCGGTCCTTCCTTTCCTTCACCTCGACCTCGGTCGCGCCGCCGACCCGGATCACCGCGACCCCGCCGGCGAGCTTGGCAAGCCGCTCCTGCAGCTTCTCGCGGTCATAGTCGCTGGTGGTCGCCTCGATCTGCTGGCGGATCTGGGCAACGCGGCTGTCGATGTCGGCCTTGGTGCCGACGCCGTCGATGATCGTGGTGTTGTCCTTGTCGATCACCACCTTCTTGGCGCGCCCGAGCATCGAGATGGTGACATTCTCGAGCTTGGTGCCGAGATCCTCGCTCACCACGTTGCCGCCGGTGAGCACGGCGATGTCCTCGAGCATCGCCTTACGGCGATCGCCGAAGCCCGGCGCCTTGACCGCGGCGACCTTGAGGCCGCCGCGCAGCTTGTTGACCACCAGCGTGGCGAGCGCCTCGCCCTCGACATCCTCCGCGATGATCAGCAGCGGGCGACCCGACTGGACCACCTTCTCGAGCAGCGGCACCAGCGCCTGGAGGTTGGCGAGCTTCTTCTCGTGGATCAGGATATAGGGGTCGTCGAGCTCTGCGCGCAGCTTCTCGGGGTTGGTGACGAAATAGGGCGAGAGATAGCCGCGGTCGAACTGCATGCCCTCGACCGTCTCGAGCTCGGTCTCGAGGCTCTTGGCCTCCTCGACGGTGATCACGCCCTCGTTGCCGACCTTCTCCATCGCCGCCGCCAGGATGCGGCCGACTTCCTCGTCGCCATTGGCCGAGATGGTCGCGACCTGGGCGATCTCGCTATTGGCGCTGACCTGCCTGGCATGCGCTTCGAGATCCTTGACGACCGCACCGACCGCCAGGTCGATGCCGCGCTTGACGTCCATCGGGTTCATGCCCGCGGCGACCGCCTTGGAGCCCTCGCGAACGATCGCCTGGGCGAGCACGGTCGCGGTGGTGGTACCGTCGCCCGCCTTGTCGTTCTGCTTGTTGGCGACCTCGCGCAGCATCTGCGCGCCCATATTCTCGAACTTGTCGGCGAGTTCGATCTCCTTGGCGACCGTCACGCCGTCCTTGGTGATGCGGGGCGCGCCGAAGCTCTTCTCGATCACGACGTTGCGGCCTTTCGGCCCCAGCGTGACCTTCACTGCATTCGCAAGCGTATCCACGCCGCGCAGCATGCGATCACGCGCGTCCGACGCAAATTTCACTTCCTTGGCAGCCATTTTGGCTAACTCCTTTCTTATGTCCTTCCTGAGATGTTGAGGGATCGGGCGATCACGCAGCCTGCTTGAGCTCGGCCTGCGCCTCGATCACGCCGAGGATGTCGCTCTCCTTCATGATGAGCAGGTCCTCGCCCTCGATCTTGACCTCGGTGCCGGACCATTTGCCGAACAGGATATGGTCGCCGGCCTTCACCGACAGGGCGACGAGCGTGCCATTGGCGTCACGCGCGCCCGGGCCGACGGCGATGACTTCGCCTTCCTGCGGCTTTTCCTTGGCGGTGTCGGGGATGATGATGCCGCCCGAGGTCTTCTCCTCGGCTTCGATGCGGCGGACGACCACACGGTCGTGCAAGGGGCGGAAATGCATGGCAAAACCTCCAGTTGCAAAAGCATGATGTCAATGTGCCCGACGCTCCCTAGCAGCGGCGGGCGGCGGCGAATTAGGAACCTCGATTTTTCCGTTCAAGACCCGGAGCGCCGATTTTTTTCACCCGGTGAGAACGCGGCATAAAACCCTCCGATCCTGGACACCTGGCGCAAGCCAAGCCCTTGACGAGGGCGCGCAATCCACCAAAATTCTGCCCGGCCAGAAGGCCACGAGAAAGGAGCGACCAAGGAAAGGAGGACGATCATGTCGCAACCCGTCTCCCGCATTCTTCACCCGTTCGAATTCGCGCACCACCCGAGCCCGGAGCCCGAAGTGAAACGCGCGATCCTGGCGCGTTGGGCTTCCGACAGCTCTGCGCGCCCCTGCGTGCCGGCACCGCGGGTGCCACTAGGCGCAAAGAGGCGAATGAGAGCCGAAAAGGCGCTGCGGTCCTCGGGTGACCTCGGTCTCCCGCACATTCGTGCAGATGGCGTAGGACGATGACCGACAACATCTTCATGGCACGGTCGGACGGCCATGGGCGCACTGCCGCCGAGGTCCGTTACTACCGCCCGGCGCGCCCTTCCGGCTTCAGTTGTTCGTCTGGCAGCAGAACGATCGGGCGCCGGACTTTCCGGCGCTGTTCGAGTTTCTCGATCAATGGCGCCAGCAAATCGCGGCGGCGCTCCATTTCCTCCGGGTGGCGCATGACCAGCGCACTCGCCCTGCCGAGTGATGCGTCGTGGACGGGGTGTTTGAAATCCAATGCGCCGGATCCGAGTTGGCTCCGGCGAGGGCCTGGGGGCGGACAGACCGCCCGGTGCTGGTAGCATGAGAAGCGATCTACGGTGAGGGGTGCGCGGACGCACCGGCCGTCCTCGGCATCGGATGGCGCGAACTTGGCCTTGGGCGGGTTCGCGGAAACAGGACAGGGAGTGGCAATGAAACAAATTGGCGGTGAGGTATCGACTCTTTTCGCACTGACGCCGGCGGAGTGGGAGAAACTGGTGGAAGCGATCGAAAGCGATCGGCTGCAATCTCCCCTCTCCCTGCATCCGGAGGGACCAGCCGGTGGCCTCGTTCGATTCCGTTCGCTCGAGGATATCAAGCACGCACTGCTCGCGATCGCCTGAAGCCGGCACCCGGCCAGCAGCTGGTGTAAAGTAACGCGGGCTGTCCTGCATGCGCCTCAACCGCAAGGTCGGCGCCAGACAAGACGCCGAAACCGCGAGCCAGCCTCGGGAAGGCCCGGGCCGGACGCCGAGGCGCGCGATCGCCCGGGGTCGGCGTCGGCGGGCCGCGCCATACCGCAGCTTAGAATCGCAGGCGCAGCGCCGCACGGGCGCCGTGATCGGTCGTCCGCTCGCCAAGGTTGCCGGCATAGGAGATTTCGAGCGTGACACGCCGGGAGAGATCGAGCTCCAGCCCGCCATCGATCGCCGCGCTGTCGCGGTCCAATGCGTTGCCCGCGACGGCGAAGCCGGGACCGGCAGCGAAGCCGAAATCCACGCTCGGCAGCGTGTCGCCAAAGGCATGGCGTAGCGCCGTCGATCCCTTGAAGCGCAACACCGTGCGGCCAAGGTCGAGCGCCGTGCTCGCGCGCAGGCCGACCGTGCCATAGGTCATGCGCTCGTCCCGCGTGCCGCCGTGAAGCGCAGCACTACCCCCATGCTCGGCGATTTCCGCGCCCCCGAGGCGGACATGGGCCAGGCCGGCAAAGGGCTGGAGCGTAACACCGCGCAGATCGGCCCTGGCCGCGACTTCGCCGAACAGCTGCAGGGTATCAGCGCGGTAGCGGTCGCCCAGTCCCTGGGCGAGACCGCCGAACGCGATGCGGCGCTGCGAGCGGACATCGTTCCATGCATAGGCCGCGCCCAGCTGGATCGAGGCAATGCCGTAGCCGCCGGCAAGGTAGCCGCCGGCATGATAGCTGTCCGCCTTGTGCGTGGCGCTGCCGGTCCGCAGTTCGGTCGTGCTGTAGCCGGTGGCGAGGCCCGCGCGCCAATGACCGCCAAGCGCGGCATCGAAGCCGGCGACCAGTCCCTTGAGGTCGCGATCATAGCCCTGCGCGAGCGCCCCGCCCCGCATCGAACCCCAGCCGCCGAGCGCCGTGCCCCAGGCGGCGGGGCCTTCCTCGCCCGCGAGTTCGCCGCGCGCGAGCAGCGCGTCGCGCACGAAGCGGCTGTCCTCGATCAGGCGCCCGCGCATGCTGGCATAGTCCGAGCCCGCGAGCTGGTCGAAGGCGCGTCGTGCTTCCGGCGCGGCGAGCGCGACGACGGCGTCATGGAGCGGGTTGCCGAGCCCGAGCGCCTCCACCGCCGGCGCCACGCCCTGCTGGTTTCGGGTCTGCGCGACCGCCGCGAAGTCGATCATGTTGCGCCTGAGGGTCAGCGTCACGGCGTTGGCGCTATAGGCCAGGCTCGGCGTGAGGAAGGCCAGGTTCGAAGTCACGTTCGAGAATGTGCCGGAGAGCCCGCCCGCCGCGGTCAGGATGGTGTAGCTGGTGTTGACCGCATAATTGCCTTCCGCCGCCAGCACCCGGACCACCGCCCCGCTCTGGATCGAGGCGGTCCCGGCTACGACGATCCGGTCGCTCTGTCCTGCGGCATTGGTCTCGACCTCATAGCTGCTGCCGGCAAGCAAGCTGAGGTTGCCGGCAACGTTCAGGGTACCGATCGAATTGCCCGGCGCGACGGTACCGGCGATCCGTCCCGACCCGATCGTGCCGGTGCCCTGGAGACGTCCCCCCGCGAGCAGGTCGAGCGTACCGCCGAGCATGCCATCGACCGAGACCAGGCCGCCGGCGGTCGTGATTCCCTGGAAGCCTGAGGAATTGCCGGTGAGCGATACCGCGCCGCCGCCGCGCAGGACCAGGCTTCCGGTGCCGGTGAGCGTCCCGGCATAGCGTCCCGCCGCCGATTGGTCGAAGGTGAGGCTCGTGCCGGCCGCCAGATCGACATCGCCGGTGAACAGGGCAGTCGTGGAGACCAGGCTGCCGCCGGTGACGCGCCAGTCGCCGGCATTGGCGCCGGCCAGGGTCAGCACGCCCTGCCCGGCCTTGGTCGTCACGCCGGTGCCGCTGACGCTGCCGCCATAGCTGCCGGCATTGGCCAGGTCGAACACAAGGCTCGCATTGTTGGTGACATTGCCCTGGATCGAGCGGGTGTCGCCGACCAGCGTGCCCGCCTCGATCACGGTGCCGCCGGTATAGCTGTTGGCGCCGGTCAGCACGAGCGTGCCCCGGTCCGTCTTGACCAGGGCGGCGCCGCCGGTGAGCGCCGAGCCGATGGTGGCGGTAAAGCCGGCGCCCGCCGCGCTGCCGTCGCCGACCCGGATCGTTGCGCGGTCGCCCGAGAGCGCGACGGTACCGCCGGTCACTGTGTAGCCGGTCGTGGCGAACTGCATGCCGGTCGTCAAGACGTGGCCGTCCACCGTCACCGTGCCGGCCATGCCGCCGAACACCGCGAAGCTCGGCACCGGCTGCATCGGTCCATTGAGCGTGCCGCCGGTATCGGTCCAGTTGCGGCCACCCGCGTCCCAGGTGCCGGAACCGCCATTGACCGCGCCATTGTCGTGGAGCGCGCTATCGCCGCCGTCCCAGAAGGCAAGAGTCGCACCGGCGCTGTTGAGCAGATTGACCTGTCCCGCCAGCGCGGTCTGGATCGTCAGGGCATCGGCCGAGGCGCCGGCTACGCTACCGAGCACTAGGCCCTTGTCGGTGAGCGTGCCGCCATAGTCGAACAGCCGGTAGATGCCGGCGCCGAACCCCGGTGCGGCCGTGACGTTGAGGGTGCCGTCGAGCGTGAGATTGCCGGCAACGCCGAACAGCGCGCTGTCCGAGGCATGGGACAGCGCCACATCGACGATCGAACCCGAACCCAACGCCAGCGCGCCGAGCGATAGCGTTCCACCCTGGCTGCCGGCGAGATGCGCGCCATCGGCAATGGTCACCGCGCCGCCGATCGTGCCGGTGCCCGCCAGCGTGCCGCTCGCGACCGCCACGGTCGAGCTGGCCGAACCGAGCGTGCCGGTCACGGTGAGGCCGCCGCTGGCGACGGTCACGGCACCCTCGAACGCCGCGCTGTCGCCGCTAAGAGTGAGCAGCGCGCCCGTCTTGGTCAGCGCGCCGGCGCCGGAGAGGCTTCCGGCAAAGGTGCCGGCTGCCGCCTGGTCGAAGGTGAGGCCGGCCCCCGCCGCCAGCGCCACGTCGCCGGCGAGCGAGGCGCTGCTCGCCACCAGCCTGCCACCGGAGACCGTCCAGTCGGTCGTGCTGGTGCCCGTGAGGGTCAGAATGCCCTGCCCGGCCTTGGTCGTCATGCCGGTGCCGGTGAGCGCACCGGCATAGCTGCCGTCCTGACCCATATCGAACACCAGCGCGGCATTGTTGGCGATGGCGCCCAGAAGCGACCGCGTGTCGCCGACCAGCGTGCCGGCCGATACCAGGGTTCCACCGGAATAGCCGTTGGCGCCCGCCAGCACGAGCGTACCGAGATCGTCTTTCACCAGCATCGAATTGCCAGTGAGCGCAGCCGCGATCGTGGCGGTAATGCCCGCCCCCGCCGCGCTTCCGTCGCCGACGCGGATCGTCGCGCTCGGTCCCGACAAGGCGATCGCGCCGCCGGCCAGCATATAGCCGCCGGAGGCGAACTGCATGCCGAGGACCGAGACTTGGCCAGCACCATTATCGACCATCACCGTGCCGCCAATGCCCTGAAACACGGCAAAGCTCGGTTGCGGCGTCATCGCACCGTTCACGCTGCCATTGGCGTCGGTCCAGTTGCGTCCACCCAGGCTCCAGGTCCCGGCACCGCCCTCAACGATGCCGTTGTCATGCTGCGCGGCGATGCCGCCGTCCCAGAAGGCGAGCGCGACGCCGGCATTATTGACCAGGTTGACCCGGCCGGCGGCGCCGGTCTGGATAGAGAGCCCATCGGCAGACGAACCGGCTACCACCCCGAGCGCCAGGCCATTGTCGGTGAGCGTGCCGCCATAGTCGAACAGCCGGTAGACGCCGGCCCCGAAGCCCGGCGCGGCGGTGACGTTGAGCGTGCCGTCGAGCGTCAGGTTGCCCGCCACGTCGAACAGCGCGCTCGTCGATGCCTGGGCCAGCGTCACGTCGACGATCGACCCCGCGCCCAGCGTCAGCGCACCGAGCGACAGGGTGCTGCCCTGCGCGCCGACCAGATGCGCACCGTCCGCCAGCGCGACCGCGCCGCCGATGCGTCCGGTTCCCGACAGGCCGCCGCTATCGATGCGGAGGGTCGAGCCCGTACCGCCGAAGCTTCCGGTTACGGCCAACCCGCCCGAGACGGTCATCGTGCCGGTGAAGTCCCTGCTGTTCCCGCTCAGCGTCAGCAAACCACCCGCCTGAGTGATCGCACCCGCACCGGACAGGCTACCGGCATAGGTCGCTGCGTCAGCGCGATTGAATGCCAGAATGCCGCCATCGACCGCGATGTCGCCCACCAGCGCGCCGGTCGTTCCGCCATCGCCGATGCGGAGCGTGCCGCCCTCGATCCGAGCCGAACCGGAGGCCTGGCCGAGCAGGGTCGATACACCCGAGTGCTGCACCACTTCCCCAGCGCCCAGTTTGGCGAGGATCGTCGCGCCGTCGAAGGTGTAGCTGCCCGCGGTCAGCGTGCCGCTACCGGCGAGCGTGCCGGCGATCCAGGCTGCGCCGACCGTCTCGTCGAACCCGCCCAGGTCCAGCGTACCGCCCGACCGGATCAGCAGCGCCGCGGTGTCGGCGAGCCGCTCATGGGCCCCCAGCCGCAGCGTGCCGCCATTGACGCGCACGTCGAGCGCCCCCGCCGGGCCGGTCAGCAGGGTCGTGCCGCTGCGCTGGTCGAGCAGGCCACCGCCCAGCGCATGATCGATGATGCCGCCGTCGAGGACATATTCATTGGCGCGCAGCGTGCCGCCGCCGATCAGATTGCCCTGGATCACGAAGCGCGCAACGACCTCGTCATAGCCATTGAGGTCCAGCGTCGCCCCGTCGCGCACCTCGAGCAGCGAGTCGTCGGCGAGCACATTCACTCCGCCGATACGCAGCGTGCCCGCGCTGACCAGGGTGAGGCCGGTATAGCTGTTGGCCCCCGAGAGCGTCAGCGTGCCCGTGCCGGTCTTGGTCAGGCCGCCGACGCCCGAGATCGTGCCGGCGAAACTGCTGTCGTGGTCGTTGCCGCCGAGCACCAGCGCATGACTGCCGAGCAGCACCGAACCGTTGCCGGTCAGATCGACGATCGCGGTGTCGCCGCCCGTGCCGCGCAGATCGAGCGTGCCGCCCAGCGCCACCGGCGCGCCGGTGATCGCCGCCAATCCGGTCAGCGCCAGCGTGGCGCCGCCCAGCACCGAGAGGGTGTCGCTGCCCGAGAGCGTGCCGCCGAAACTACTCGCGCCGGTGAGCGTCAGCGCATGTCCGCCGAGCTGGACCGAACCCGTGCCGCCGAGGCTCGCGAGCGTCAGCGCGGCGCCCGCGCCGGTAGCGTCGAACACGCCATTGGCGACGATCGTATCGCTGGCGAGCGTGCCGCCGTCGAGGCGCAGGGTCGCACCGGCATCGATGGTGGTGGCGCCGGTATAGAAGTTCGCGCCGGCGAGCGTAACGACACCCGCGTGCGCGCGCAGGCCTCCCAGGCCATCGATCGTCCCATCGAACCTTCCGCCGCCGCTCAGCAGGTCATGCGCGCCGAGCGATATCGAGCCGGCGCCGGTAAGCCCGGCAAAGCCGATATCGCCATCGATCAAGCCGAGGTCGAGCGTGCCACGCACCTCGAGTAGCGTGCCGTCCGCCGATGCGCCGCCGCCCAGATGGAGCGTCGTGCTCGAGGCGATGGCGAGCGTGCCGCCCGAGATCGTACCCGAATACTCGCCGTCGCCGCGAAGCGTCAGTTGGCCGTTGCCGAGCGCGAGCGAACCGCTGCCGTACAGCCCCGCGAGCGACACCGGCGCGGTGGCGGCGCTGATGTCGAAGGTGCCGCTCATGTCGAGCGTGGCGTTCGCCATCGATCCGTTGCCGATCAGCGCGATCGTCGCGCCCTCCGCAATGCCCGCGCTGCCGCCGAAATAATTGGTGCCGGACAGGTTCAGCCTGCCCGCGAGCAGCGTGATTCCCGCGCTCTCGCTTTCGATCGCACCGCCGAAGTCGCCGCCGCCGGTGAGGATAAGCTCGTTGCTGCCGAGCGAGACCGTGCCGTTGCCGCTCAGCCCGCCAAAGCTGCTCGAGAAACTATATTGCGAGATGTCGAGCGTGCCCTCGACCCGCACCGAACTCGCGAGTTGGGCGGCGGCGGTGTAGAGCGCCGCATCCGCATCGATCACCGTCTCGCCGGTATAGTCGTGTGCGCCGGTGAGCCCGAGCCAGCCCGAGACGAGGTGCAGCCCGCCGGTGCCGGTGATCGTGCCTTCGTAGATGTCTCCGCCATCGTTGATCGTCAGCGTGGTCGCACCGAGCGCGATGGTGCTGGGGCCGCCACTCAGCCCGCCGATCGCGAACTGCCCGCCGGTAACCCCCGACAGGTCGAGCCTCGAATCCCACATCGACACCCAGGCATTCTCGCCGAGCGTTCCCGCCCCGGCCATCTTGACCGTGCCGTTCTCGATATCGACTTCGCGCAGGTCGTTGGCACCGCTCAGCGTCAGCGTACCCGTGCCGAGTGCGAATACCCGGCCGACCCACGCCGGCTCAAGCGTGCCCCGGATGGTGCCGGCGAACTCGGTCTCGCGGTCATTGTCGATCAAAAGGACACCGCTATAGCCCAGCCCGATCGTGCTGCCCGCCACGCCCGACAGATTGTGCAGCGTCGCGGCGGCGGCGAAACCATCGAGCACCGACAGGTCGAGTACCGTATCCGCGCCGGTCAGCGACACCGACCGGGCCTGGGCGATCGCACCGGGATCGCTGAGCTTGAGCGTGCCGTTGGCCAGGGTCACATCGCCGGTGAAGCTTCCTTCGCGCCATAGGCTGGTGGTGCCGCTGCCCGTCTTGACGAAGCTGCCGGCCGCGCCGTCGATCTGCTCGATGACGACATCGCCGGCACGATCCACGGTGAAGATGCCGCCGTCGATCGTGACCGGACCGAGCATACCGGAAACGAGGGCACTGCCGCCCAACGTGAGATTTGCGCCGCCGCGCAGGGTCGTCGCGCCGGTATAGGAGACATCGCCGGTAAGCAGCAGGCTGGCGCCGCTGACGCTGAGCGAACCGTCTCCGCCGATCGGCCCGGACAGCGTGGCGCTGCCGCTCGCCACGTCCATAGTGAGCTGGCCGTCATAGCCCTGGCCGCTATCGCGAACGAGATCGATGGCATTGGCGATAACCCGTCCGTTGCCGAGCGCGATCGTGCCGGTACCGACGACATGGACCGTGCCGGTGCCGAAGGCATCGTCTGTCCCGGCAACGATCGTGCCGCTCTCGAGGACAGTGCCCTGGGTATAGCTGTTATGGCCCGCCAGCGTCAGCGTGCCGCCGCCGCGCTTGATCAGCACGCCGCCATAGCCGGTGCCGCGCTCGGCCACTGTCCCGGTCAGCGTCAGGTCGTGATCGCCGCCGATGGCAAGATTGCCGTAGGTGGAGTCGTTCCGCTCGATGAAGAGGTTGTTGGCGAGCGTGACGCTCCTGTTCGATTCGAGCTGCGCCTCGAGGATCGCGGCGACGAGGTCGCCGGTACCGAGCGCCGCGTCATTGCCGACGATCAGTCTCGAGCCATTGTTGATCTCGGTGCCGCCGCCATAGCTGTTGGCCGCGTCGAGCACGAGTGTGCCCCAGATCGAGCGAACCCAGACGTCGTCGCCGCTGATCTCGCCCGCCATGGTCAGGGTGCCGCTACCCTGTTTGGCGAAGAAGCCGGCCCCGCCGACCGTGCCGGCATAGCGGGTGTCGGCGTCCTGCTCGATCACGATGCCATAGCTTGCGCTGGTGAGCTGTATCGCGCCGGCAGTGCCGGTGAGTGGGCCAAGGATCGTGCCGAATTGATTGACGACCAACGTACCGCCGTTGAAGTCGATCGGCGTATATCCGCGCAGCGTGCCGGTGACCCCTAGAACGGTGGTGCCGGCGTCGAAATGCATGCCGCCGGTGAAGCTGTTCTGTACGTCGAGGTAGAGCGTGCCGTTGCCGGTCTTGGTCAGGCTGCCGCTTCCCGAGACGGCCTTGCTGATGTGCGCGGCGCCACTCGCGACATCGACGGCCAGGTTGCCGTTCAGGATCAGCCCGTTTTGCGCGACGTTGATGCCGTCCGCGAGCACCAGCCGCGTGCCGTCCGAGGCGGTCACCGATCCGGTACCGAGCGCCTGGTTGGCCAGGACCGCGATGCCGCCCTGCTGGAGCAGCATGTTGGACGCCATGTAGTTGGTCCGCGAGAAGGCGAGCGTGCCGCCCCCCTGCTTGACGATCGGTCGGTTGCCGTTGATCTGGCCAGCAAGGCTCAGCGTCTCGCCGTCATCGATCGAGATGACCGTCTGGGTGCCGAGCGCGCCGCCGAGATAGAGGTCGTTCGACAGCGTCAGGCTGCCGACGGCCTCGATCCGGCCGAGGCTGCTGCTGGTGAACAGGTCGGCCCGTCCCAGCGCATTGTCTCCGGAAAGGCGCAGCGTCGCGGCGCGGAGATAGACTTCGCCGGTGAAATCGTTGTTGCCGCTCAGGGTCAGCGTGCCGCCATCCAGGTTGATCGTGCCCAAGCCTCCGGTCAGCACGCCCGAGAGCGTCAGCGCGCCGGCGCCGCGCTTGTTGAGCGTGCTGGCATAGTCGGCGCCACTGAAGTCTATCGCGCCCGCATAGACGCTGTCGCCGGCCTGGTTGAGGTCCAGCACTCCGGCCTGCAGCAGGAGGATACCGCCGGTGCCAGAGAGCGCCGACGCGGCCTGCGTATAGCCACGCAGCTGCAGCGTACCGCCGGTGAGCGTCAGGGCACCGGCACCGAGTGCCTGGCTGCCGCCCAGGATCAGGTTGCCGTTCTCCAAGGTGGTGCCGCCGGCATAGCCGTTGTTCGCCGCAAGGGTCAGCGCCCCGGTGCCGCGCTTCACGAGCGCCCCGCTGCCGGATATCGCCGAGAGATGCCCCCCATAGCCGCTCCAGTCGAAGACGAGCGTGCCGTTGTTGACAATTCCGGTGGTGCCGTCGGGCCCCAGCGTGCCGGGGGTCAGCGAGACGAGCGTCGTGCCGGCGTCGATCGTGGTCGTGCCGGTCCAGCTGTTGGCGGCATTGGTCAGCGTCAGCGTGCCGCCACCGCCGATCACCAGCGGCTGGCTGCCGGTCTCGCTGATCCGGCCGTTGAGATAGGCGCTGATTCCCGCATCGACGAGGATCCGCGAGGGATCGTTCGCCGGGTCGATTGCCTCGAGCACGATGTCGTTGCCATAGCTGCCATTGGCGCTGAGCTGGATCGTCGGATCGACCAGATGGATCGTGCCGGTGCCGAACGCGCCCGCCGCCCCCGCGCGGATCGATCCGCCATTGACGTGGATGTCGGCGGTCAGGTTGCGGCCGTCGAGGAAGTCCATGGTGCCGCTGCCCACCTCGATGCGCGTCAGGCTCGCCATCGCCCCGCCGATCGCGGCGATGCCCGAGCGCTGGTCGAGGATTTCGAATCCCGTGACGTCGAGTTGCGCGGTGATGCCGTCGCCGACATCGATCGCCAGCGTGTCGGTACCCGTACCGCCATCGACCCGGCCGGCGAGATCGCCGCCGCGGTAGAGGAAGGTGTCGTCGCCCGCGCCGAGGCTGGCGCCGGCGAGCGAACCGGTCGCCTCGAGCGTGACGAAATCCGCGGAGGTGCCGCTGGCGTCGAAGCGACCGTCGAGCCGGCCGGCAATGATCAGCGTGTTGGCGCCGCTTCCCGCCTCGACGATGTCGCCGATGGTCCTCGACCCGAGCTGGAGGTCGATATCGTGTGCGCCGCTGCCCTGGAGCGAGATCGCGCGGCTGCCGCTCTCGATCGCCGCACCGGCCCGGTTTATAATGGTGAGCGACCCGCTGGACGTCCCCATCTGGATCGCCGCGCCGTTGCCGGGGCTCTCGTCGGCACCGTTGCGGATGATGCCGCTATTGTCGATCGATCCGCCGCGCGTCACGATGCTGCCCATGCCCGTGCCGCCCAGATTGCCCCGGACGGTTACGCCCTCGGCGATCCCGATGTCATAGGCGCCGATGCCGCCTGAAATGATAACGGCCGATCTTGTCGCGCTGACGTTGCCTCCCAGGAAGATACTGCTGCCCATGGCAGCGCCGGAATTGCTCGAGATACCCGTCACGGCCACGATGCTCGCCGCCGTTCTGATCGAGACCTTGCCGTTCGAAGTCGCGGCGCTGCCGGCGCTGATGCCGATCCCAAGGTTGAAGCTGGTGCTGCCGATGTTCGCGCCAATGTCCAGGTTTACGCCGCCGGACCCCGAATCCGAACGCGCCGAGATCCCGACATTGCCGGTGGTGCGGGCAGGCCCCAAGGCATCGATCGTGCCGCCCGCGCTGGTGGTCACGGTTATCGCGCCGGTATCCGAGATGCCGCCGACTCCGGCATAATGGACGTTGAGACCAGTGCCGCCGGCGTTGGTATTGTCGATCAGAATCGCGCTCTGCAGATCCACGCTGAGGTTGCTGGATGCACCCTGGGCTTCAGCCGCGATCGCTTTGGTGAGCGCGCGGATGATACCACCCCGCGTCGCCACCGAAACCGACCCATTGCCAACGGCGCTAGCTCGGATCCCGTAATTTCCCTGGATATCGACCTGGCCCAGCCGCAGGTCGACGCCGCGGCCGGCCGCATCGATACCGTTAGGCGCCGTAATGCTGAGACTTCCGGTGTTGATCAGGCTGGCGGCGCCGACGGTGGAGCGCAGGCGAACTCCTTGGTCCGAGCTGGTGAAGCTGTGGCTTCCGCTATCGAGCGTCAGCGTCGCGGCGCCTTTGTCCGCGCCATCGATGAAGATCGCGGCACCATCGCCACCGATGGTCTGGGTGCTTGAGATGCGGGTGCTGCCGCGCAGCGTCGCCGCGGCATCGCCCGTGGCCGAGAGCTGATAATAGCCATCCTGGGGACGGACATTGCCGCCCGGGTTGGAACCGCTGGTGTTGCGGATCACGACATTGGTCAGCACCACCTCGCCGGTCGTTCCCAGCAGCCGGACGCCTCCATTGGCGGCGGTGCTATCGATCACCGTGCCAAGGTTCTCCCCCAGGATGTCGCCGCCATCGCGCGGTAGCGCGGCCAACTGCGCATGCGCCGGCAGGGCCAGGGCGGCGGCAACCAGTGCGCTCGAGCAGAGCAGGCCGTGGCGTACCCGCGCCGGTGTGAACGGGCGGCGGACGGTGCGGCGAAGCGTAGGCATGCGGACTCCTTCGGGCGCGCGGACAGGCGCTCCGGTATGGGTTTGCGAAAAGACAATCCGTCGGTCGGGTGGTCAGGCCGCGCGCAGCGGATGGCAGCCGCGCGCAGGCACGGCGCCGGCCTTGCTGTCGTGTCGCATGATCCCCCGTTTCGATCAGCCGTTCAGACGGTCACGGGAGTGGATCGACGCGGGTCCCCAAGTCAATCGAGGCACAAGAAGTTGAGACGCAGGACCAAAGGACTGAGACGCGGCGCAAAAAATCCGCGCCGATTAGGACGTTATTCGGCGAGCCGGTTCATCCAGTCGCCCCACATCATCATCCGCTCGGGCGGCGACAAGGCCAGCTTCTCCGGGTCGCCCGCAAGCCGGTCGACCTTCTGGAGCCCGCGCATCGCGCGCGCCTCGCTCGCGGTGTAGCCATATTCGCGGCGGAAGGCCCGGCTGAAGCTCGCTTCGTCGGGAAAGCCGTAGGTCAGCGCGATCTCGCTGATCCGGCGATGCTCCTCGGCGCTCGACAGCAGGTCGTGGATGCGCTGGAGCCGGCGCTGCTGGATGAAGCGGGCGACGCCCCCGAGCGGGCGGAACAGCCGGTAGAGGCTGGCACGCGACATCGCCAGGCCCTCCGCCATGATCTCCGGGCCGAGGTCCGCCGAGGTCAGATGCGCATCGACGAAGCGCCGTGCGCGGCCCAGCTGGGTGGCGTCGAGCACGCTGCGCGTCTGGTTTTCGGTGCCCTCGCGCGGCTCGAGGCAGGAGCGCATCATCGCGATCATGCTGTCGGCCATGGCGGGGCCGTCCTCGTTGTCCAGCCCGCTCGCCTGGCTCGCCAGCACCTTCATATAGTCGGCGAAAATCCGTCCACGGGCGCCGGTGACGATCCGGCCGTGGAGCGCGGCGATGCCATGCATCGCGCCGTCGACCATGTCGCGCGGCACGAAGATGCACAGGCAATGCATGGGCGCGAGCGGCAGCTCGATCGGCTGGCCCAGGTCGATGACGAAGAGCAGCCCTTCGGGGTTCTCCCGCGTGAAATCGAGCCGGATCAGATAATGGTCGATGCCATCGGTGCGGATCTTGGCGGCTGTGCGCGAATAGGCGAGCGCATCGACATCGGTACCGCCGAACGCGATCCGTCCCATCAGATAGGTGAAGGCGGTGCCGCGGAACTCGGATGCATCCCCACACGCGGGAATCTCGAACATCGGTGCCATGGCACGGTGCCAGGCTGCGAAACGCTCGCACGCGGGGAAGTCGTCCGTCGAGAAGCGTATCAGCGGAATGCGGGAAGCGCGTTGGGCCATGCCGCAGCTTGCCCCGCAAAGCGAGGCCGCTCAATCCCCCTGCTGTCCAACCCGTTGGTCCTGAAGCGGAAAGCCGATTGACCCTTGGCTCTCGGCGCCTCGCGGGCGATGTCGAGGGCGCGCGGGAATAATGGGCGTACAGGGGGCTGGGAAGCCCCCGGGGTCCGCGCCTTGATGTACGCCCGCGCATGCGCGCTTGCCTTGAACCGGGGGGCGCGGCGGCGGCTAACGCACAGCTCGCGCGCGCACGCCGCCCCGCCTGCGGTGTCGGCAAGGGTGCGTCTCCTCTTTTTTCTGACATCGCTTTGTTCCGCGACCGCGCTCTACGGCAAGCCGCCGGGCCGCGCTGCGCGCGTCCCCGTCCCTTCGGGTGACGATCGCTGGCGCGGGAGTGTGGTCGGCGCTGGTAGCGCCGGCGTTATATGTCCGGCCTGGCGCAAGCGAGGTGGCCGGCACGCCCTTCTGGGCCCGCGCGGCCAGGGCGCAACCCGGCCTGCGGTCCGGGTCCTCCACTCACGTTCCGGCCTGCGGTGCGCCCTGCCCTGTGCCGCGGGCCCGTGCGGGCGTCCTCGCCGCCCACCCCGCTTTCGCAGGGCCGGGTGTGGCTTTTTGGTCGAGGAGGCTGGGCATGGGCAGGGTTCGCGGGCGTCGCGCGGGGGGAGATGCTGGAGGCGCTGCGCGCGCCTCGCTCTATGACGAGGTGACGGCACGGATCGTCGCCGAGCTGGAGGCCGGGCGCTTCCCATGGGTGCAGCCTTGGGACAGCACCGCTGCCGCGCCGAGGCTGCCGCGCAACGCCGCCTCCAACCGCGCCTATTCCGGGATCAACGTCCTGATCCTGTGGGGCGAGGGGTTCGCGCGCGGCTATGCCTCGCAGGGCTGGCTGACCTTCCGGCAGGCCATCGAGGCCGGCGGCTGCGTCCGCAAGGGCGAGCACGGCGTCGGCGTGGTCTATGCCGACAGGTTCAGCCCCGAGGCGGAAAAGGAACGCGCCGCTGCCGAGGGCGACGCGGCCCGCACGGTGCCGTTCCTCAAGCGCTTCACCGTGTTCAACGTCGCGCAAGTAGCGGGGTTGCCCGAGCGCATGCTGGCAGGCGCCGCGCCGCTTCCCGAGCGCGAGCTTGTGCCCGTCGCCGAGGCGCTGATAGCGGCTTGCCGAGCCGACTTCCGGATAGGCGGGGCCGAGGCCTATTATGCGCCGGGCGAGGACTATGTCCGGGTGCCGCCGCAACCGGCCTTTCGCCACCAGATCGATTATTACCGCACCGCGCTCCACGAGCTTGGCCACTGGACCGGGCACGCCTCGCGGCTGGCGCGCGACCTCTCCAACCCGTTCGGCAGCGCCGGCTATGCCCGCGAGGAACTGGTCGCCGAGCTGGCCTCGGCGTTCCTGTGCGCCGCGCTGGGGATCCAGCCGAGCGTCCGCCATGCCGATTATCTCGGGTCGTGGCTCGCGGTGCTGCGCGCCGACAATCGCGCGATCTTCCGCGCCGCCAGTCTCGCCAGCAAGGCCGCCGACTATCTGCTCGCCTTTGGGGCCGAATCTCCTGTGTTGGGAGAGGCCGCATGAGCCTGCTCACCCCCGAGCTGCGCGCCGCGCTCCGCGCGCAATATCGCAGCGAGGCGACGTACACGCGCCCGCTGGTCAAGCTGTTCCATCCCCTCTCCGCCGCGACATGGCTGGCGAGCGAGTTGGCCGAGGACGGCGACGCGCTGTTCGGCCTCGCCGACCTCGGCTTCGGCTGCCCGGAACTCGGCTGGTTCTCGCTGTCCGAGATCGCGGCGCTGCGCCTGCCCTATGGGCTACGCATCGAGCGCGACCTGTATTTCGCGACCGCCCTGCCGCTGACCGATTGGGCCGCATGGGCGCGCAAGGCGGGGTCGATCCTCTGGGCCGAGGCGCTCCTGCGGCGCGCGCGCCGCACCGCATCCGACCTGTCCGACCGGTTTCCGCCGCCAGAATGACGGCGCGAAAGGCGCGCGGCGCGCCGCTTCCGCCGCATAACCGAAGCCGGCCCCGCTCACTGTCCAGATGCACGGGACCGGCGCCCACAAGGAGCAAGACCGATGAAACTAGACTTCCTTCCGCTCGACAAGCTCTATGTCGACAAGGCGAACATGCGCTTTGCCAAGCGCCCGCCGGACGTCTCCGACATCCTGCCGAGCGTGCGCAAGCGCGGCATCCTCCAGACCCTGATCGTCCGGCCCGGCGACGAAGACCGGTTCGGCATTCTCGCAGGCGCCCGGCGCTTCCGCGCCGGGGAAATCGTCGCGGCCGAGCGCGCCGACGCCGACGGCCAGGATCCCGAGCCCTTCCTCTTCCCCTGCGCGATCCTCGAGGCCGGCGACGATGCCGCCGCCATCGAGGCCTCGCTGATCGAGAACATGGCGCGGCTCGACCCCGACGAGGTGACGCGTTGGGAGAGCTTCGTCCGGCTGGTCCGCGAGGGCCGCTCGCCCGAGGAGATCGCCGACACCTTCGCGCTGCCGGTGCTCGCCGTGCGGCGGACGCTGGCGCTTGGCAACCTCCTCCCCCGCATCCGCGACCTCTACCGCCGCGAGAAGATCGACGCGGCGACGGTGCGCCACCTCACCCTCGCCAGCAAGGCGCGGCAGCGCGACTGGCTGGCGCTGTGGGACGATCCGCAAGCGCATTGTCCGACCGGCTGGCTGCTGCGCGGCTGGCTGCTCGGCGGGCAGGCGATCAGCGCGCACCATGCGCTGTTCGACGTGGAAAAAAGCGGGCTCGCACTGGTCGCCGACCTGTTCGCCGAGCGGCTTTATGTCGCGGACCCCGATGCCTTCTGGACCGCGCAGAATGCGGCGATCGAGGCGCGGCGGGCAGCCTATCTGGAGGCCGGCTGGAGCGCGGTCGAGATTATCGGCCCCACGCAGCAGTATCAGGGCTGGGAGCAGGTGAAGACCCCGAAGCGCAAGGGCGGCCGCGTCTATATCGACGTCCGCGCGAGTGGCGAGGTGGTGTTCCACGAAGGCTATCTGACCCGCAAAGAGGTCAAGCGCATTGAACGCGGCGAGACGCCCGAGGCGGCGCAGGCCAGGCCGGTTCGGCCGGAAGTCAGCGGGCCGCTGCAGGTCTATATCGACCTGCATCGTCATGCTGCCGTGCGCGCCGCCCTGCTGTCGCGGCCCAAGGTCGCGTTGCGGCTGATGGTCGCGCACGCCATCGCCGGCTCGCCGCTCTGGCGGGTCGAGGCCGAGCCGCAACTGGCGCGTAGCGACGCCATCGCGGAGTCGGTCGAGACCTGCCGGGGCGAGACGGTCTTCGACGCCAAGCGGCGGCGGATGCTGGCGGTGCTCGGCTTCGATCCCGAGGCCCCGACGATCCGGGGCGGGCATGGCGGACACGGCGTCGTCGGCGTCTTCCTGGCCCTGCTCGACCTGCCCGATGTCAAGCTGATGGACGTGATCGCGGTGCTGATGGGCGAGACGCTCGCCGCCGGGAGCGCGGCGGTCGAGGCGGTCGGGTCGGAGCTCGGTGTCCGCATGGCGGAGTGGTGGCAGGCCGATACCGCCTTCCTCGAACTGGTCCGCGACAGGGAAGTGCTGGCGCATATCGTCGCCGACGTGGCCGGCGCCACCGTCGCCGATGCCAATGCCGGCGAGACCGGCAAGACGCTGCGCCGGATCGTCGCCGACCATCTGGCCGGTGCCGGAGGACGCGCCAAGGTCGAGCACTGGGTGCCGCGCTGGATGGCCTTCCCGCCTAGCGCCTATACCGCGCGTGGCGGCGTCGGCACGGTCGCCATGCGTGCCGAGGTCGAGGCCGCACTCGCGGCGCACGCGCCCGAACCGCAGCCCCGGCCCCTCGCAGCCTGACCTTCGAGGGGCGGCGTCCTGCCGCCCCTCCTTCCTAGCCCCGGCACCAATCGGGCTTCGCCTTCCCGCGCGGCCACCAGCGCGCGATCCCGCGTTCGACCAGCGTCTCGGCCAGGTCCCGGCCGTCGAGCCGGACCCTGGCGACGGTGCGGTTATAGCTGCGCCCGACCCGCTCGATCTCGACCGTCCGGCCCTTGAGCAGCGCGATCGAGGCGCGGGTCGCCTGCTTGCCGCGCGCCAGCTCGGCGCCGCATCTGGCATTGCCGGGCTGCGTCTCGGGCGCGTCGATCCCGGCGATGCGGATGCGCTCGCCGCTCTCCAGCCGGAAGGTATCGCCATCGGTCACCCAGGCGACGACGCCCGATTGCGGAACGGGGGTGGCGGCGATCAGGACCAGCGCCACGATGGCGAGCGCCTCAATACGCGCCACGCCGGATCACCATCTTGGTCTCGCCGCACAGCGAGCAGACATCCTTGCGGCGCTCGAACCCGCCCTGGCCGGCAAGCTCGCGGGTCTTGTGGTTGGCGTGCTGCCGGACACTCAAGGCCAGCCGCTCGGCGATGCAGTCGTCGCATACCGGCTCCGGCGCCAACCGCTCGATCAGTCCCCTGACCTGGTCCAATACCGTCATGTCTTCCCCCTTCGATCCGGCACGATAGCGCGTCGCCTCCAGTCGCGCAGCCCGGCTGCGGCGGGCCGAACGGCCGCGGGTGGTGCGTCCATGGCTGGGCATGCGTCCCGCCTCGTATCCCTCCCGACGCCGCATGCGGCCTCTTCACGATGGCCGTCTGGCACCGCGCGGCCTCGGCCAGCAACGGCGTCGCCGGCTTTCTTCCCCGGCGCAGAAAGCTTCGCCTCCGCGCCTTCCTCGCGAGGCAAGAAAGCCGGCTTTGGCCGCCCTTCGCTGTCGCTGCGGCCCGGCCCTGCGGGGCCGGGTGCATGCCGGCCGCTGGCGGCGCCGCCTCGACGCCATCGAGGCCGCAATGGCGCGGCTTCGTAGGAACGAGGAGAAATACCATGGCCACCATCGGCAGCTTCACCCGCGACGAGTCCGGCGTGTTCACCGGCACCATCCGGACCCTGACGCTCAACGTGAAGGCGAGCATCCGGCCCGCGACCAAGGACAATGACAAGGCACCCGACTACCGGGTCGTGAACTCGGGCAATGTCGAGTTCGGCGCCGGCTGGACCAAGACCTCGCGCGAGGACCGGCCCTATGTCTCGGTCAAGCTCGACGATCCGTCGCTGCCCGCGCCGATCTACGCGACGTTGGTCGAGGGCGAGCAGGGCGTCCACAACCTGATCTGGTCGCGCTGAGCCCCTCGCGTCCCGCGCCGACCGGCGCGGGACGCAGCCTTGCAGGGGGTGTCGAAATCGCACGGGTCGGTTTTCGACACTCTTCGCCGGGTGCCTCGTCCGCCATCCCCGGTGCCGTTCGAAGCACCCGAGGAGTTGCGGCATGGACGGCGACGATATCGACCGGGCGGCCAGCGCCAAGCGCGGCTCGCCCTTCCTCAACACCGAACAGGCCGCCGCCTGGCTGGGCCTGTCGAGCCGCTCGCTGAAGCGGCTGCGGGTGCGCGGCGACGGGCCGGTGTTCCGCCGGCATTGCCGCTTCGTCCAATACCATATCGACGACCTCGACGCCTGGAGCCGCGAGCATAGCGCACGCGGGATCCGGCCATGAGCCGACGCCGTCCGCCCGGCGACGCACCGCTGCTCGCCTGGGGCGAGGCTCGGCATAGCCATCGCCAGCGCGAGCTCCGCCGGCTGCGCCTCGCCATTCTCGGCAGCGCCGCGCTGGTCCTGCTCGCAGCGCCGCCGGTCTATGGCCCGGCACCACGCCTGGTGTGGAACGCCAGCGCCAGCGCGCCGACCGGCCTCTACTGGGTATGGCCGGGCGATGCGCCCGCACGCGGCGAGATGGCGATAGCCTGGCCGCCGCCGCGCTGGCGCGCGCTTGCCGCCGAGCGCCATTATCTCCCCGCCAATGTCCCGCTGGTGAAGCGCGTCGCCGCCGCGCAGGGTGACCTGGTCTGCGCCTCCGGGCCCGAGGTCTCGGTCAACGGCGTGCGCGTCGCCACGCGCGTCGAGCGCGATCCGAGCGGCCGCGCACTTCCCTGGTGGCAGGGCTGCCGCCGGCTCGGCCCAAGCGAATATCTGCTGCTGATGGATGCGCCCGGCTCATTCGACGGACGCTATTTCGGGATCAGCGCGGGCCATGACCTGATCGGCCGGGCGAGACTGATATGGCGGTGCTGACCCTTGCGCTCGCCGGCGCACTGGCTCTGGCCGATCCGGCCAATGGGGTTTCGCGCTGGTCGGCCGAGATCGACGCGGCCGCGGCACGCTGCGGCGTCCCTCGCGACTGGATCGCGCGCGTGATGCACGCCGAGAGCGCGGGCCGGACGACGCTCGACGGACAGCCAATCCGCAGTCCCAAGGGCGCGATCGGGCTGATGCAGCTGATGCCGGCGACCTGGGAGGAGCTCCGGCGCGAGCTTGGGCTTGGCGACGATCCCGATTTGCCGGCCGACAATATCGTCGCGGGGGCCTGCTATCTGCGGCGCATGTACGACCGCTTCGGCTATCCTGGGCTGTTCGGCGCGTACAATGCCGGGCCTTCGCGCTACGCCGCCTGGCTTGTCGGCGAGACAAGGTTGCCGGCCGAGACCATCATCTATTTGCGGCGCGTCACCGCCGCTGCGCCGGCACCGACCGAGAGGGCCGCGAGCCCGCGCGAGCCGCTGTTCCTCGTCCGCCGCGAGGTGCCCCCGCCGAGTGTCACGGTCCCGGCTGCGAGCCAGATGCCGGCGATGTTCGTGATCCGCCGCGAGGTGCCGTGACATGGTGAGGGTGGGAAGGCTCGTCGTGAAGTCCCAGCATGACGGGCGGCAAAGCGGCCCTCAAGGCCCATGGGTACCCCCCAATTTGCTCCGCAAATCGGTTCCCCCCATGTCCGCTTCGCGGCGCCTCCGCTCGCGCTCCGGCGGCCCTGACCGCCGCTTCGCCGTCCGTCTTCGAGACGCTGTCCTCGATGGTGAGGACCGCAAGCGGAGACTGATCATGGCACAGCTTCTATCCATCTCGGACGCGGCCGATCGCGTGATGGCGGCACTGGTCTCGGGGCTCGAGATCGAGTTTGGACGGCAGGCGGGCGCAGCGCTCGCCGAACGTTTCCTCGATGCCGAGGAGGCCGATTTTCTCTGGGACGCACGGGTCGAGGAGCGCTGGCTCGGCTGCTATTTCGGCGGTGGGGAGAGCGAAATCGAACTCGACCGGGTGCGGATTCTCGCTCGGATCGACGGGGGCTGGTTCGTTGCGGTGATGCTCGTCGACGGCGATGGCGACGCGCACGGGATGCTCGGCAAGCGCAGCTTCGGGCGCGCGGAGCAGGCGCGAAGGGCGTTCGCGGATGCGTGAAATGCTCCTCGGATCGGGCCGGGATGCGCTGCGGCACAGGCAGCGTGTCCCGGCTTTCTTTTTGCGCCTTGTGGGAGGCAGGCAGGAGAGACAGGGAAAACAAGATAAAGGCAGTGTCTCGCGACGCTGCTCAAGTGACTGTCTGCACATCCTTTTTTCGCGAGACTCGGCGGCAACGGCGCGAGACAGGCTTTTGGCAACTGGCGGAAATCCGCCGTTTTTGGTGCCTTTCCGCGAGACTCCGCGAGGCCGGCGGTGAGCGAGGACGAGTTCACGCCCAGGCTGGGCAAGCCTGGCGCGAAGGACGCCAAGCGCCTCGTCAAATATGGCGGGCGCGTCCTCGCCGCAGCGCGCCTCGCGGGCAGCAAGACTGGCGTACTGTCGCGGCGCTTCGATGGCAGCCGGATCGGCCGCGGTGCGGGCATCGGCCGGCTGCTGTCGAGCCGCGACCGGTTCGCCGGGGCCCGGGCACGGCGCGCGATGGTCAAGGTACGGCTGGTCAGGATGGCGGCCACCGGCCTCGCGGCGGCGCGCGCCCACTTGCGCTATATCCAGCGCGACGGCGTGACGCGCGATGGTAATCCCGGCGAGCTCTATGGGCGCGATATCGACGCCGCCGACGGCAAGGCGTTCCTCGATCGCTGCGCCGGCGACCGCCACCAGTTCCGCTTCATCGTCTCGGCCGAGGACGGCGCGGAATATCCCGACCTCAAGCCCTATGTCCGCCGGCTGATGGCGCAGGCCGAGCACGACCTCGGCACCCGCCTCGACTGGGTCGCGGTCGACCACTTCAACACCGACAATCCGCACACCCACATCATGCTGCGCGGCGTCGACGACCAGGGGCAGAATCTCGTCATTGCCCGCGAATATATCGCGCACGGGCTCCGCGAGCGCGCCGCCGAGCTCGCCACGCTCGACCTGGGTCCGCGTACTGATCGCGAGATCCAGGACCGGCTGCGCCGGGATGTCGAGCAGGAACGGCTGACCGCGATCGACCGCCGGCTGCTTAGGCGGATGGACGCCGACCGGATCACGGGGCCGAAGCACAACGATCCGTTCCAGCAGGCGGTGGCGACCGGACGCCTGCGCAAGCTGGGGGCGATGGGGCTCGCCGAGGATCTCGGCAACGGCCGCTGGGAGCTAGCCGACGGGCTGGAGGATACGCTGCGCCGGATGGGTGAGCGCAACGACATCATCCGGCTGATGCAACGCGAACTGACCGCGCGCCGGCTCGAGCGGGCGCCAGCCGACCGGGTCATCGAGAGTGAACTGCGGGAGCCTGTGATCGGGCGCGTCCTCCGGCGTGGCTTCTCCGACGAGCATCGCGATCGTCATTACCTGATCGTCGATGGTATCGACGGCAGGGCGCATTATCTCGACATCGGCCGCGCCACCGCGACCGATCTTACCCCCGAGGGCGCGATCGTCCGCGTGGCGCCGCGGGCGGCCGGGGTCCGGGAGGTCGATCGCACCATAGCCTCGGTCGCCGCGTCGAATGACGGGCGCTATTCGGCGGAGCATCATCTCGAGCACGATCCTCAGGCCGGCCGAGCATTCGCCGAGGCGCATGTCCGCCGCCTCGAGGCGATGCGGCGGGCGGGGCTCTCCGAACGACTGGCGGACGGAAGCTGGGCTATTCCGGAGGACCATGTCGAGCGGGCGGTCGCCTATGAGACGCGGCAGCTTTGCGACCAGCCCGTCGCGATCGAGACGCTGTCCGCGGTACCGCTGGACCGGTTGCCCGGCGCCGACGCCGCAACCTGGCTTGATCATGCGCTTGGGGCGGATGAGCCGGTGGTCGCGCGCGACGCCGGGTTCGGGCGCGAGGTTCGCAGCGCGCTTGCCGCGCGCCGGCAATGGCTGGTCGAGCAGGGCCTGGCGGACGAAGCGGGGAGCGGCATCCAGCTGAGGCGCGGGACGATGGCCCTGCTGCAGCGCCGCGAGCTGCTGCGGATTGCCGGCGAGCTGACGGACGAACTCGGCAAGACCCATGTCGAGGCTGTACGAGGCGGGCGCATCGAAGGGCGGCTGACCCGGCAGATCGAGGCGGTGGGCGGGCGCTACGCGCTGGTCGAGCGCAGCCGCGAGTTCAATCTCGCGCCGTGGCGACCCGTCCTGGAACGACAGCTGGGCAAGCCGGTCGCGGGGCTCATCCAGCGCGACGGGATTAATTGGCAGTTCGGGCGAGACCGCACGGGACCCCAAATCTCATGAAGCAATTTAGGCTTCTCGCCTCAATAGCGACCGTCCCGAATCGCGACCGACATCATCAGCCTTCGCTTGGTAGGTATTCTTAATCGAAGGGCTTGGGAGGATTAATGTCCGACCTAATCGTGTTCGCGCTGCTGCATTCAGTTCCGATTGCGCCACTTAATGTGGCATTCATCGTTCTCGAACCGCACGTCGAGGCTCGCCCAGCAGCCAATTATACCTTGACCAAATATGCCGAGAGTATTTTGCGCGATCTCCAGCGCAATGGGCAACTCCGATACCGCCGAGCGCACCTTGCGGACGATGCCATCTCCAACCGCCTCAGATTTGCGCTGAACCGAGTGAGCGGCTGAGCTGTGTCCGACAGGCATGCCGGCTACTGAAGCAGGTTCTCCCGTGGTGGCGATCCTTGTTGGGTACACTGGCAACCCGTTGCCTGGCAGCGGACGGAGTGTACCGGATCGCGCGGCGACGGATCCTGCGAAATGTCTCTTCAATGAAGTCGCCATCCCTCGGCCGACACAAGCGGACGGGCACGATCGCAAGTTCAGCGATGTTCAAGACGCCTTGAAGGCGGGACCCTAGAGGCGGGCCACTGACTGAACATTGCCTTCCAAATCTGCATCGGACTGGCTTGCGACGCCCGCCCAGCATTAGCGGATGGACTTTGCCCGAAAATTTTGCCGTGATCCGGGGAGTCTACAGGTTGAAGATTTTCGGAGTTCCTATGTCCACCGGGCCCGGCCAGCAAGACCACGACTCAACCTGGGCTTGGCGGGGTACGGCCCCCTGGTCGAACGGCTTTCATGATGCGCTGCGGAGCTGGATCGAAACGCCCGAGGCGATGATTGAGGCGGTGCGCAGCGAAGCCGCCGCCATTGAGCGAGTGCTTAAGGCTGATTTTGGACCTGAGGAAATGCGGATCTATCCGCTCCTGCGTCCGGAAAGCTTGGCCGCCGCGCTTGTCGATGCATCGGGTGACGTCGTTGTCGCCAGCGCCGTGTTCGCCGCCGAAGGCGCTGCAAGCCACATCGACACCGAGATCGTCAGCCAGGTGCTTCGGACGGGTCGCGGCCATGTCGCACCCGTCGCCGTCGAAGCGCCCGACGGCCAGTCCGACCCCGCGATTTTCGCCTATAGCACCGCCACCGAAGCCGCTTCCTGGGTGCTTCCCCAAGAAATCCGAGAGCGCCCCGAACTCGGCGGTGGCCATGTCGTGGTCCTGGCGACGATTACCAGTCTTCGGGCGACACCCCTTAAGGCGGCCTGCGAGAGCTTCGGGCTGACGGGCCTTCAGACGCGCGTCGCGATGGCTACCATCCGCTGCGGTACGATCAAGCAGGCGGCCGCTCAGTTGGGAATATCCTACGATACCGCGCGGGAGAGCCTGTCCGAGGCGATGCGGCGCGCCGGCGTGGACCGACTTCCCGCGCTGGTCGCCAGCCTCGCCTCGCTGGCCTTCGGCGTCCTCCCGCAGAGGTCCGGCGTGCCCTTGCTCGAGGATATCTGGGGGCTATCTTCGCGCCAGGCGGCGCTCGCGGGCCTGATCGCCGAGGGCTTGCCCCGCGAGGTGGCGGCGCGCCGTCTCGGCATGTCCGCTGCCGCGGCCAAGAAGGAACTCGATCGGATCTATGCCGGCCTCGGCGTCTCCAGCGCCGCGGCACTCGCGCGCACCGTAGTGGAAGCGCAGGCGCTCTCCTGCACCACGGCGGCCACGCGCGGCTATGTCGCGCTTCCCCACGACCATGCCGAGCCGTTGCGCATGCTGCCGCGCGAAGATGGCAGCAGGATCGCGTGGAGCGACTATGGGCCCGTCTCGGGAAAGCCGGTGCTGGTCGTCCATAGCAGCATGACCTCGCGGCCGGTGAGCCGCAGCCTGGTGGCGGCGCTCCAGGCGGAGGGCTGTCGCCCGATCGCGATAGACCGGCCCGGATTCGGCATGTCCGATCCCATTGCCGGCGCCGAGCCGGGCGGGCATGATCCATTCGCCGCAGCGGTGCCGGACGTGCTGCGGGTGTGCCGGAAACTGGATATCTCGATTCTCGACGTCGTTGCGCGAGGCGGCGCGCAGCATGTGTTGGCACTGGCCGATGCCGCCCCCGGCCTGATCGACCGGGTAGTGTTGGTCAATCCCGATCCGCACACCGAGGAGAAGGGTCGCCGGGCCGGGCCGCTCGGCGCGGTCAAGGAAGCCTATTATCGCAACCCGCGCCTCGTCGCGATGATGGCGCGGCTGATATCTGCCCATCTCACTCGGGAACGGCTGCTACGCATGATGGAGCGCTCCTTCGCCGGGAGCCCACCCGACCAGAAGGCACTACGCGACCCGCAAGTCGTCACCGACTATTACCGAGCGGTCCGGATGTTCGCGGCGGGCCGGGTTGCCGGCTATGTCAACGAGCAGATCGCAATGGCGACCGCGGCGCGCCCCTCTCCCCGCAAGGGTACGCACCGCTGGTCGGTGATGATCGGCGAGCACGATACGCTCCACGATCCTGCCGATGTGCGCGCTTATTGGCGGGCGGTGCTGCCCGATGCGCGGTTCGTGGACGCGGAAGGGTCGGGGCGATTATTGGCTTTGGCCGAACCCGGCCGTGTCGCCCAGGCCTTGCGCGAGATTTCCTCCCGCCAGGAATAACGCCTCCACACGGGTCAACGGGATTTCGACACCCCACAAAAGGGGATGTGCCCGCTCGGAACGACGCAGCAGATTTCCCGCATCAACCGGATGCAGGAAGCTGGCGCCCGGCAAGAGGAGGGAAGAGCATGCGAACCAAACCCGTTCTGATCGCCATCGCGTTCGCCGTGATCGCCGTGCCAAGCGCCGCCTATGCAGGGGAGCGCATCTGGGGAAGCGGCGAGACGCGCACTTCGGCTATGGACGACGCGGAGCGCCGCGGCAGGGTCGTCGCAGCCGAAAAGCATACATGCATCACGACCCACGCCACGCCGCAGAATTGCACCCAGGATGCCGGCGGCTGGTCCTGCTGGGTCACGGTCGCGAACGAGCAGGGAAGTTGCGCCAACTAAGGCTCCCGGCCACCGATTTCCAAGACCCGCCCCGTGCCCGAGCGCACGGGGCAGCAGGACATTGATCATGCGACAGCATCGCAGCCTTCTTCTCGCCGGCCTTGCCGGCGGATTTCTCTTGCTTGCGGGCGCGCCGGTCTCGGCGGTCCCCAACCCTGGTCCCATGGCTCCGCAATCCGGCACGGCGTGGGGAATCACGGAAATGCAATGGCGTACGCTCACCGGGCCCGAACTGCGGCGCCTGGCGGGTTTCCCCGGCTCCGCAGCCGCTGTGCTCGCCGCCGCACAGAATGGCGACCCGCGCGCCATGGCGCTGATCTCGGGCGCCTATGCGACGGGATCCGGCGTGCCTCGGAACGACAGCGAGGCGTTCCGCTGGGCGCAGCGCTCCGCGGCGACGGGCTTGCCCCTTGGCATCCATGTTCTCGGCCTCGACTATTTCTACGGCACCGGCGTTGCGCCCGATCCGGCGCAATATCTGCGCCTGCTTCGTCAGGCCGCCGACGCAGGTTCGATCGTCGCCGCGGGCGAATATGCCAAGGCGCTGTTCCGCGGCGAGATCACCGCGAAGGACCTGGCGGGAGCGCTGCGCTACGCCAAAATCGGTGCAGAAGGCGGGATCGCAGAGAGCAAGATGCTCTATGGCACGCTGCTCTACGACCGCTCGCTGGCCGGTCGCAATCCGGACGAAGGCGGCAAATGGATCCGGGCGGCCGCCGCGGACGGCTATGACTTTGCCCGCAAAGCTGCTGCGGCGCTCGATGCCCAGGACGGTTTCTCGGCGTCGGCGAAACAGCTGTTCGTGTCCAACTTCGGCAACAGCCTTGTCGGTGCCCACACCGTGATCGCGGCGGCGGACGATCCCTGCGTCACCCAGATCGTCGTCGATCTGAACGGCACCACCGGATCCTTCCTCGTCAACTGGCAGGAAACGGTAGTCGCCAGCGCGGGCAATTCGTTCCTCAATCTGTCCGGTGCGATCCTCAACGGCACCCAGCGGGCGGGGGACGATGTGCGGAACAGCCTCGGACTCTCGCTCCACCGCGACCAATCGGACGCGCCCGAGGAACAGGACCGCATGTTCGAGCTCGCTTCCTCGGCAAAGCGGGTGTCCGACATCTGCCACGCGCTTTGAGGCCGCCGGCGCGCGCATGCGGCGGGCGATTAAGACAAAGGAGAATATGGCAATGCGAGCGAAGTTGATCATCGGCACCGCCGCAGCCTTCCTGCTGCTAGCCGGCGCATTGCCGGCCGGCGCGCAGAGCGGCAACCACGGCTATTGCTATGTCTATGGGTCGGACATGAAGACCGTCTATGTCTCGGACCCCTATCCGGTCCCGAGCGGCCCCGACATGTCCTTCCAGCAATTTGGCGACTATCTCGGCAAGAACCAGGGCGTCACTAAGCGGCCGGGATGCGATTCGGGATATAATGGACGGGCCGTCGCCACTCAGGCGCGCCAGAATCGGATCAGCGAGGCGCGGCAACAGGGCATCAGGGTTGTTGAGGTGCGCTGGCCGCTTTGACGCAGAGTGAAGGCCGGACTGCGCTCGCTTGGGGTTGGGTTTATGATCAGGACCGTCTGTATCGTTTTCGTGTTGCTGGCCAGCGGAACCGCCGCCGCACAAGCCCGTATGTCGGACTATGTGCGCGGCATTTACGAGGAGCGTTGCCTCAAGGAGGACGTCTCGGCGTGCCGTGAACTATTGGCCGAGGATTTCGGTGTGCCCGCTGCAACCCGGGCTCGCGCGCTAGCGGTTCGTGGTCAGGCCTTTATGCGGAGCAACGCGATTGCCGATGCGGCTGCCGACTTCGCCAACGCCCTGAAGATCGCCGAAACCCCGCAGGACCCGGCAATGGCCAAGCTGGATGCCGCGCGCGGCGTTTCGAGCCTCACGTCCGAGTGGCGCAGCATGGTACAGGCAAGACTGGCCGACGCGCTGCTTCGACGCACCGATAAGGCCAATGCCCGTGTCGCGGTGGAAAAGGCAATCAAGCTCGATAGCCGCAATGGCTATGCCTATTCGATCCGTGCACGATTGAGCGGAAGCGACCAGCAATGGCCGGCCGCGCTTGCCGATTTCGATCGGGCGATAGAGCTTGGGATCACGGACACGACCGAGCGAGCGCTCAGCCTTTATCGCCGGGGCCTCGTTCGCGGCATGCTCAAGCGGCCGGCCGACAGCCAGATCGCCGATTTCACGGCGGCACTGGTCGCTGACCCGAGCCTTTCGGCTGCTCTGGAAGCGCGAGCGGGCGTCTACCAGGATCTAGGCCGGTACGAAGAAGCGCTGCGCGACTATGATGCGCTTACACTGCGCGAACCCAAATATGCCGCGGGCTTCAACGCCGCGTGCTGGACGCGGGCCGCCTATCTCAAACGCGATTTCGAGAAGGCCCGCGAACAGTGTGACCGTGCGTTGGCTCTGGCGGCCGAACCGAACACTTATGACAGCGCCGGTCTGGTCGCCCTTCAGCAGCAGCGATGGCAAGATGCCTGGGCACTTTACGACAAGGCGGTCAAGGGCGATGCCAAAATGGCGTCCGCGATGTACGGTCGTGGGATCGCGGCCAAACGCCTCGGTCGTAGGCCCGAGGCTGAGGCGGACCTTGCCGCTGCTATGCGCATGGAAGCGCGGGTTGCGGCGAACTACCTATCTTATGGGCAGGCACCGTAGCGCAGGGCGACTGGGTCTCAGCCGCCTCGGTTTGACTGCGCCTAATTGGTTCGAAAGCCGCCCATTCAAAAACTACGTACTAAATGTCGACAATACCCGTCGGGGCACCAGACCGCAGCGAGAATGCGCTGACCCAGGCCGTGACCCAGGCGGCCGACAAAGTCGGCGACGCCGCAAAGTAGGTGACCAAATAAGGTCGCATGAAAATCGGCAATGGGATTTACCCCCATCCCATTGGGCAGCAACTCGCCGCGTTGGCGACGTTCTCAAATTCCCCATGTTGAAGACCGCCGCTCAGGCGGCGAGATCGAATGAACGCGGGAGCAGGGCTTCCAGCTCCGCCGCTGGCACGGGCCGGCTGATGACATAGCCCTGCACGAGATCGCAGCCGATCGAACGGAGAAAGGCGAGGCATTCTTGGTCCTCGGCCCCTTCCGCCACCACTTTCAGCCCCAGATCATGCGCCAACTCCACCGTAGAGCGCACCAGCACCCCGTCGCCGCGGTTCTGATGCGCGAACTGGACGAAGCTGCGGTCGATCTTGAGCTCGTTGAGCGGCAACTGCTTTAGATAGCTGAGCGTTGACTGGCCGGTGCCGTAATCGTCCATGGAGATCGCGATGCCGAGATCGCGGAACAAGTGCAGCGCGGCGACCGCGGCCTCCGGATCGTGCATCGCGGCGGATTCGGTCACTTCGAAGGTCAGCGCGTCCGGCTCGATGCCGCTGGTGCGGATCAGCTCACGCAGCATCGCGATGAACTCGGCCGAGCTCAGCAGCTTGACGGAGAGATTCACTGCGCCGGTGATGCGATGGCCGAGCGCGTGCCAGCGCCGTAGGTCGGCGATGGTCTCGGCAACTACGTGGAGCGTCAGCGCGGCGATGCGGTCGTTGCGCTCGGCGAGCGGGATGAACAGGTCAGGGCGCAGGAAGCCGCGCGTGCCGTGGTGCCAGCGCACTAGCGCCTCGACGCTGGCAATCCGGCCCGAGCGCAGATCGAGCTTGGGCTGGTAGACGAGATGGATCTCGCCCTTGCCAATCGCCTCGTCGAGCTCGCCGAGCAGCGAAAGCTCGCGCTCGATCGTCTCGTCCTCGCCGGCGTCATGGACATGCCAGCGCCCGCCAGAGGCCATCGCGCGCTGGGCGGCGAGCGCGGCATTGGCGACGCAGCGGTCGGGCGAGGCGGCCGCCGCTTCCGAGGCGAAGCCTATCGCCAGCGTGACATCGACCCGTCGCCCGCCGATCTCGACCGGCGCCAGCATCGCCGAGCGCAGAGAGGCGAGGCGGGACTCGAGCGCCTCCTCGTCATAGCAACGCCAGGCGAGCACGCGGTCCTCGACGCGGTAGACGGTGCTGCCTTCCGATACGAGCGCGATACGATCGCGAACGCGGCGCACCAGTTCGGTGATCGCGGATGCCGGGAGTCCGGCCGCCAGCTTGTCGAACTCGGCCAGATGCGCAGTGACCACGCCGATTCCGGCATAGCTGCGCATCGCCTCGCGCAGTGCCAGGCGGTTGGGCAGGCCGGTACCCGCGTCGTGCATCCGCCGGCGGCGTGCCGCAGCGGTGGCACGCGTAGCCAGCGCCAGACCGCTCGCCGACGTGATCGTGATGAAGGCCGGGATCATCGGCAGCAACCAATGGCCAGCTGCATCGGCCAGCGCCGACGTGGCGAACAGGATGACCGGACTGGCGAGGGTCGCAGCCGCGAGATGCTGGCGCGTGCGCATGCGGAGGATCGTCCACCCGAGCAGCGCGGCCAGCACCAACGGCAGCGGCCAGCCCGCCTCGCGCGGGAGGCCGCGGCGCAGTGTCTCGGTAGCCAGCGCCTGGATGACCACGCCAGGGATCACACCGTAATTCGGCACGGCATAGCGATCGCCCATCTCCACCGCGGTCGCGCCGATCACCACGTCCTTGCCGGCGATGGCGCGCGAATCGAAGCTGCCGTCGCGGATGTCGATGAAGCTGTGCCGCGGAATCGTGTTCGGATCGATCGCGAAGTCGATCGGGAAATCCTGGTCGGCGGTGCCGTCCATCCCCGCGATCATCGCCGACAGTGACGGGCGCGGCAGCCCATCAGTCATGGTGCCCAGCGGCGCGCGGCGGACATAGCCATCAGCATCGGGCAGGATGCTGACCGCAGCGAGCGTTGCGTGCTCGCGCAGCTGCGCGGTGGGTAGCGAGTCGGTCCAGCCTTCCTGGCCGCCGCCCGCTTCCTGGCCGAAGGTGGGCAACACCACCTTGCCCTCGGCGCGGTCGAGCGCGGCGGCGAAGGCGGCGTCTTCGTCCGGCACCGGCGATTGCGACGAGAAGTCGACGTCGAATAGAATCGAGGCAGCGCCCGCTTCGCGTAGTCGATCGATCAGCCGGGCATAGTTGCTGCGCGGCCAGGGCCATTTGTCGATCGCGCCGATGCTGCGCGCATCGATCTCGACGATATGGATCTGGCCGCTGGCGGGATGCTGGCGCAGATGCCAGCCCGCCTCGCGAAGGGCCCGCTCGCCGCCGACGCCGACGCCCGACATCCCTGCCGCAATGCCGGCGAAGCAACTCAGCGTCAGCGCGGCGATCCGCCAATGGCCCTTTAGAAATTCGATCGCCTTCATGCGTCCGTTCCGCTTCGAAGCACCAAGTCTAGCGCGGGCGCCCTAACGTCAGGTCAACGCATCCGCCCGGCATCAATCGCCGCGCACATTGTCCTTGCCAGGGTTTCTGCCCTTCCCCTTGCCCGGAGCGATTCCGGTATCGACGCCGACATCGACCGAGACATCAGTGCTCGTGCCCGAACCCGAGTTGGCGCCGCCATTGCCGTTGCCGTTCCCATTGCCGTTGCCGTTATTGCCGGTCCCGACATCATCGCTGCCCGAACCCGAGCTGGCACCGCCGTTGCCGTTACCCTGGCCGTTGCCGTTGTTTCCGGTGCCGACATCGTCGCTGCCCGAGCCCGAGCTAACCCCGCCGTTGCCGTTGCCCTGTCCGTTGCCGTTGTTTCCGGTGCCGACATCGTCGCTGCCCGAGCCCGAGCTAACCCCGCCGTTGCCGTTGCCCTGGCCATTGCCGTTGCTCCCGGTACCGACATCGTCGCTGCCAGAACCCGAGCTGGCACTGCCGTCGCCGTTGCCTTGGCCATTGCCGTTATTCCCTGTACCGACATCGTCGCTGCCCGATCCCGAACCCGAGCTGGCACCGCCATTGCCGTTACCGTTGCCGTTGTTGCCCTGGCCGTTACCGCCCTGACCGTTGCCGTTGCCGTTGCCGTTATTGCCGGTCCCGGTGTCGCTGCCCGAACTCGAGCCCGAGCTGGCACCGCCATTGCCGTTACCGTTGCCGTTGTTGCCGGTCCCGGCGTCGCTGCCCGATCCCGAACCCGAGCTGGCACCGCCATTGCCGTTGCCGTTGCCGTTGTTGCCCTGGCCGTTGCCGCCCTGATCGTTTCCGTTGTCGTTGCCGTTGTTGCCGGTCCCGGCGTCGCTGCCCGATCCCGAGCCCGAGCTGGCACCGCCATTGCCGTTGCCATTGCCGTTGTTGCCCTGGCCGTTGCCGCCCTGATCGTTTCCGTTGCCGTTGCCGTTGTTGCCGGTCCCGGCGTCGCTGCCCGAACTCGAGCCCGAGCTGGCACCGCCATTGCCGTTGTTGCCCTGGCCGTTGCCGCCGGAATTGTTGCGGCCGCTATCGATACGCGTCAGGGCGACGACCTCGGCGCTCGCCACCTGGACCGCGCTGGTACCGCCGACGAGCCCGCCGGTCGCCTTGCCGAGATCGGTGGGCTGTGCCGTAATTGTCTCGCTGATCGTCTGCGCGGCAAGCAGGTCGGCGCCGCTGGGGCCCTCCTCGGCCTCGCTACCGCCGGTCGGCGTCGATTCGGTGCCGCCGGACGCCGGTGCGGCGTCCTGCGGTTGGGGCGCCTGCGCGGGCGCAGTGCCGCGCGCCGGAGAATCGATCGTGCGCGTATCGGCCCCGCGCACAGTCAGGCGGAACTGGTCGGCAGCGGATACCGAAGCGACGATGCCCGGTCGGATGAGCTCGCGCGCGCCGCCGTCGCCGGTCGAGGTCTCGACCGCGCCCTCCAGAACCTGGAGCGAAGCACCCTTGCGCGTCACGGTGATCGAGAAGGTCGTGCCCTTGACCACGGCGGCGAGATAGGGGGTGCGCACGCCGAAATGCGGGTTCTTCTTCTTCTCGATCTGGAAGATCGCATTGCCCCATTCCTGCACCACGTCGAAGCCGCCGCTATTCTGGGCGGCGGTCGGGATGCGGATGCGGCTGTTCGCCGCCACGGTGACGAAATCCTTGCCGCGCACGACCACTGCGCGTGACCCGGTGCCGGTAGAAAGTGTTGCGCCCGGCGCGACCGTCATGCCCCGCCGCGCGGCATGCTCGCCCGCATTGTCTCGCACCGTGACGCGGCCGCTCGCCTCGCTCAGCGTCCATGCCGGGACCTGCGCGATTGCGGTTTGCGTAAATAGCAGGAAGAACGCGCCGGCGAGCAGCTTGAACGTGCGGATCATGCGGAAAAGCCCCCAAATTATGCCCGCAATTTAGGGCGGCGGGGGTTTCGGCTCAGTTGGCCTACGTAGTTAACACACCAGAAATTTGACGAAAATTAAACGGGTTAGCCTCTATCCACCTACGCAATATTACTAATCCATGTTGTGAAATGTTGCGCTCCAAGGCCTTGCTGGCCACCTGCCTGACCAGTCTTGCTTTCGTCGTCGCAAGCCCTGCGGCGGCGCAGAATGCGCTCGACCGCATCAATCCGATCGACAATAGCCAGAACGAGCGCAAGGAAGCCTCGCCGGCCCGGCCAAACGTCCCTGCACCCGTCGAGGTCCAGGTCGAGACGCCTGCGGCGGAGGCTCCGGCCGGCCCGGCGATCACCGTCGGGGCGATCGTGCTGATCGGTCTCGAAGCGTTGCAGCCCGCCGATTTCGCCGATGTCCTGGCCGAGCGGGTCGGCAGGACGCTGAGCCCCGACGACCTGCGCGCGCTCGCCACTGCGATTACGCGCCGAGCCCAGGAGCGCGGCTATCAGCTCGCCGCCGCCTGGATCGAGCCGCAGCGCCTCGACAAGGGCGTGCTCGCCGTGCGCATCGACGAAGGCCGGATCGACGAGATCCGCTTCGATGGCGTCGCCGATCCCGCGATCCGCAGCGCGCTGCAGCCGCTCGTCGACGGTAAGCCGGTGCGGATGGGCGAGATCGAGCGCCGGCTGCTGATCGCCGGCGACATCGATGGCGCGCGCATCCGGTCGAGCCGCTTCTTCCGCGAGAAGGGCAAGGGTGTGCTGCTCGTCCGCGCCAGCCGCGAGCGCGTGACCGGGCGCATCGGCATCAACAATGACGGCACCCGCCCGCTCGGGCCGCTCCAGGCGCGGCTCGACATCGACGTCAACGCGCTTTTCTTCCACGACGACAGCTTCAGCCTCACCTTCTCGGGAACCCCCGCGGAGCCCGGCGAGCTCGGCTATGTCCGCGCGCGCTATTCCAAGCGCGTCGGCACGGGCGGCACCGAAATTGCGTTGACCGGCTCGGCATCACAGACGCAGCCTGGCGCTTATTTGCGCGCCTATAAGCTCGAAAGCAGCAGCTGGTCGGCCGACGTCAGCCTGCTCCAGCCGCTCTGGCGGCGGCGCACTGCGAGTCTTTGGTTCGAAGGCGATCTCGGCATCCGCACGCTTCAGCAGCGCCGCGCCGGCGACCTGCTGCGTGACGACCGCACCGTCACCTTCCGCGCGACCCTCTACGGCAATGCGGCGGTGGCCGGAGGCCGGTTCCGCTTCAGCACGACTCTGTCCCAGGGCCTCGGCATCCTCGGCGCGACCGGGCGCCGCGATCCGCTGGCGTCGCGCTTCGATGCCGACGGCACCTTCACTGCGCTGAACAGCTGGGCCGATTGGACGGTCGGCCTGGGCAGCGGCTTCAGCCTGCGTCTCGCCGCGCAAAGCCAGCTGGCCTCAGCGCCCCTGCTGGTGACCGAGGAATTCGGGCTGGGTGGGACTGCGTTTCTGCGCGGCTATGACTGGAGCGAGCGGACGGGCGATCAGGGCGTCGCCGGCCTTGCTGAGCTCCGCTACATGATCGACCGCCCCTTCGGCTTGGTCCAGCGCGCGCAGCTCTATGCCTTTGTCGACGGCGGCAAGGTCGCCAATCTCGAGAACGGCTTTGGCGGCGGAACGCTCGCGTCCGCTGGCGGCGGCATCCGCGCCGACGTCACCGACCGTCTGGGAGCCAATATCGAAGTCGCCGCTCCGCTAACCGGGCCGCGCTACGATACTGGGGACGAGTCCGCAAAAGTGAAGGTTCGGGTGATTCAAGCTTTTTGACCAAGCCTTCAAGACTCGAAAGAAACGGGTTTCCCATGCGCGGCGGCGTCGGCCCTTCCATGGCAGCTCAGACGCGGAGCGCGGACGCCTCCGCCCAACTAATCGCTGCTGGATAGCACTGGCGATCAGCATCGAGCGGACGGTGGCTACCAGTATAAATCCGCGCAAAAATCGCCAGCCCGCTGACGGCTCCATTGAAGACGAGAGTCGGAATGGCACCAGCGAGGCACCTTGAGTCACCAGCGAGCAACTGATGCCGGTTTGAACAACGAGCGAGTCTTGAGGCCGAGCCCCGGACATTGAGTCGCGCGGGCGGAGGCACGCATGACACCGACGAAGCTCCTCCTTGGTCAGATGCTGGTTGTCGCCGCGATCGTCGTGGCTGGAATCTGGTTCGCGACGCAGTGGGCGGCGGCGGCGCTCGCCTATCAGCCCGAGCTCGGCACGCCCTGGTTCCGGTTCGGGGAAACGCCCGTTTACGCGCCCTGGTCGATCTTCCCCTGGTGGTTTCATTTCGACGCCTATGCGCCGGTTGTCTTCGACCAAGCCGGCGCGATCGCGGCCGCCGGCGGCCTGTTGGGCTGTGGCGCGGCGGTCGCCGGCTCGATCTGGCGTGCACGCCAGCAGCGCAACGTCACGACCTATGGATCCGCGCGCTGGGCGGGTCCTCGCGAAATCCGCGCCGCGGGCCTGGCAGCCGAAGCGGGCGTGTTCCTTGGGCGCGCAGACTCGCGCTATCTCAGGCATGATGGGCCGGAGCACGTCATGGCCTTCGCGCCGACGCGCTCGGGTAAGGGCGTCGGTCTCGTCGTGCCGACCCTGCTCGGCTGGACCGGTTCCGCCGTCGTCCACGACATCAAGGGCGAGAACTGGCAGCTGACCGCGGGCTGGCGGTCGCGCTTCTCGCATTGCCTGCTCTTCAACCCGACCGACGCGCGCTCGGCCCGCTACAATCCGCTGCTCGAGGTGCGCCGGGGCCCCGACGAGGTCCGTGATGTCCAGAACATCGCCGATATCCTGGTCGATCCCGAGGGTGCGCTCGAGCGGCGCAACCATTGGGAAAAGACCAGCCATTCGCTGCTGGTCGGCGCGATCCTCCACATTCTCTACGCCGAGGAGGAGAAGACGCTCGCCCGCGTCGCGACCTTCCTGTCCGACCCCGAGCGCCCGTTCGTCGCAACGCTGCGCGCGATGATGACGACCAATCATCTCGGCACCGAGGAGATGCCGCTGGTGCATCCGGTCGTCGCCTCGGCCGCGCGCGAGGTGCTCAACAAGTCCGACAACGAGCGCTCGGGCGTGCTGTCGACGGCCATGTCGTTCCTCGGGCTCTACCGTGATCCGACGGTCGCCGCGGTCACGGCAGTTTCCGACTGGCGCGTCGACGATCTGGTCGCCGCGCCCCATCCGGTGTCGCTTTACCTGGTCGTCCCGCCCTCGGACATCAGCCGGACCAAGCCGCTGATCCGCCTCTTGCTCAACCAGATCGGCCGGCGCCTCACCGAGCAGCTCCACGCCGCCGGCGCACCTGGGCGCCACAGGCTGCTGCTGATGCTCGACGAGTTTCCGGCGCTCGGCCGCCTCGACTTCTTCGAGACCAGCCTGGCCTTCCTCGCCGGCTACGGTGTCCGCGCCTTCCTGATCGCCCAGAGCCTGAACCAGATCGAGAAGGCTTACGGCGAGCACAATGCCATCCTCGACAACTGCCATGTCCGCGTCGCCTTCGCGACGAACGACGAGCGGACGGCCAAGCGGATCTCCGACGCGCTCGGGACCGCGACCGAGCAGCGCGCCATGCGCAACTATGCCGGCCACCGCCTCGCGCCCTGGCTCGCGCACGTCATGGTCAGCCGTCAGGAGACCGCCCGCGCACTGCTGACGCCCGGCGAAGTCATGCAGCTGCCGCCGACGGACGAGGTTGTGCTGGTCGCAGGCTACCCGCCGGTCCGCGCCCGGAAGCTTCGCTACTTCGAGGATGCGCAGTTCAAGGCGTGCGTTTTCCCGCCTCCGACGCTTGAACGCGGCGGGGCGGCCGACCTGCCGCCCCAGCGCGCCCATGACTGGCAGGACCGTGTCCGCCCGGTCGACGCGAGGCTCGTCGAGGCCGTTGCCGAAGACGAGGAGGAGGCCGGCGGTCTCGAGCAGGCGCGCCATCCCGCCCAGGAAATTGTCGCCGCCGCACCTGTCGATCTGGCACCTGCCGATCCGCTCGGGCTGGGCGAGGACGAGGGCGACCTCGCCGCCGACAAACGCGCTATGGACCAGGCCACGACCGGCACCGCGCGGCGCGCCTATGCGCTGGACATGGCCGACAAGCGGCCCGGCAATCTCGAGCTGGACTTTTGAGATGGCCGATCGCGTCCGCCACCAACTCTTCCTGCCGAAGCCGGTCAGCGACCGTCTGGAGGCGCTTGCCGCGGCCCCCGGCGCCAGCAAGTCCGCGATCTTGGCCGATGCGGTGACCGCCTGGCTCAACCGTCGCGGCGCCTCCGAGCTCGAGGATCGCTTCGCACGGCGCCTCGACCGGATGTCCAATGCGCTGGGCCGCATCGAGCGCGACGGCCATGTCGCGCTAGAGACGCTCGCGCTGTTCATCCGGTTCGAACTCTCGATCCAGGCACCTCTGGCCGAGAACGACGTGGCGGGCCGCGCGCTTGCGCGCGAGCGCTTCGAGGCATTCGTCACCCAGGTCGGCCGCGCCGTCGCGACCGGCAGGCGCACGCTCTTTCCCGCGGAGGAGGAGCGATGAGCGAGATCCTCTCGTCCGATCGCCGGCGGGCGATGCTGCGCACCGCGATGGGATCCGACATCGCCTCAGCGCTCGCCGATCCGTTGGTGATCGAGGTCATGGTCAATCCCGACGGGACGCTGCGCCTCGACCGGCTCGGCGAAGGCCGGATCAACACTGGCGTCATCCTGGAGGCGTCGCAAGTCGAGCGGATCGTCCGGCTGGTCGCGAGCCATGCCCGTGCCGAGGTCCATGCGGCGCAGCCGATCATTTCTGCCGAGCTGCCGCACCATCTCGATGGCCGGGCCGGCGAACGCTTTGAAGGCGTGCTGCCACCCGTTTCGACGGGGCCCTGCTTCTCGATCCGCAAGCCCGCCCAGCGTCTCTACACGCTGGACGACTATGCGGCGGACGGGATCATGTCCGCCGCGATGGCGGACGCGCTCAGGGCGGCGGTCACCCAGCGGTTCAACATCCTCATCGCCGGCGGGACGAGCTCGGGCAAGACGACCCTCGCCAACGCGCTGCTAGCCGAGATGCGCTGGGTGGATGCCCGCGTCATCCTGATCGAGGATACGCGAGAGCTGCAGAGCCCGGCGCCGGACACGGTGGCGCTGCGCACCCGCCCGGGAATCGTGTCGATGACCGACCTGGTGCGCTCGACGCTCCGCCTCCGCCCGGACCGGATCATCGTCGGCGAGGTCCGCGGACCCGAGGCGCTCGATATGCTCAAGGCCTGGAACACCGGGCACCCCGGCGGGATCGCGACCGTCCACGCCAACTCGGCCGAGGCCGCGCTCTACCGCGTCGAGCAGCTCGTCCAGGAAGCGGTCGTCACCGTACCCCGCCGCCTCGTCGCCGAGGCGATCGACCTCGTCGTCTTCATCGCCGGACGCGGTGCCCACCGCTCGGTCGACGCGATCGCGCGCGTCGTCGGCGTCGATCCCGACACCGGCGCCTACGCGCTCGCCCCGTTCCACCTTCCCACCAGCCAAGGAGCCTGACCATGAAGACCATAGACCTGCCCGCCAAGCCGCGCCTGCTGGCCGGCGCCGCCATCGCCGTCCTGGCCGCCGGGCAGGCCTGGGCCTCCGGAACCGGCATGCCGTGGGAGGAGCCGCTCCAGCAGGTGCTGGAGTCGGTCCAGGGCCCGGTCGCCAAGATTGTCGCGGTGATCATCATCATCGTGACCGGCCTGACGCTGGCGTTCGGCGAGACGGCCGGCGGCTTCCGCCGGCTCATCCAGATCATCTTCGGCCTGAGCATCGCGTTCGCGGCCTCGAGCTTCTTCCTGTCCTTCTTCTCGTTCGGCGGCGGGGCGCTGCTGGCATGATCGGCGACGGCCAGCATCTCGACGGGTTCGAGGCGCCGCTCCACCGGTCGCTCGCCGAGCCGATCCTGCTCGGCGGCGCGCCGCGCGCCATCGCGATCGTCAACGGCACCGTCGCCGCCGCGCTGGGCCTCGGGCTCCAGCAATGGATCGCGGGCGTGCTGGTCTGGGCCGTGGGCCACACCATCGCGGTCTTCGCGGCGAAGCGCGACCCGGACTTCGCTTCGGTGCTCGCGCGCCACCTGCGCCAGCGGGGATATCTCGCATGCTGAACCTGCGCGAATATCGCAACCGCGCCGGCCGGCTGGCCGATCATCTCCCCTGGGCGGCGCTGGTCGCGCCCGGCGTGGTGCTCAACAAGGACGGCGGCTTCCAGCGCACGCTGCGCTTCCGCGGTCCCGACCTTGAATCGGCGACCGAGGCCGAGCTGGTCTCGACATGTGCACGCGCCAACAATGTGCTCAAGCGCTTCGGCTCGGGCTGGGCGCTGCACATCGAGGCCGAGCGTCGCGAGGCACCGGGCTATCCGGCGAGCGGCTTCCCGGACGCGGCGTCCTGGCTGGTCGACGAGGAACGGCGCGCGTCGTTCGAGGCGGCGGGTGCCCATTTCGAGAGCCGCTACCATCTCACTTTGACCTTCCTGCCGCCGCCCGACCAGGCGGACAGCGCCGGTCGCGCGCTGGTCGAGCGTGCCGATGCGCCGCAGGGCCGCGACTGGCGCCAAGCGCTGGCCGGGTTCGTCGCGGAGACCGATCGCGCGCTCGATCTCTTCTCGGGCTTCATGCCCGAGATCGCCGCGCTCGACGATGCGGAGACGCTCTCCTTCCTTCACGGCACGATCTCGACGCGACGCCACGGCGTGCGCGTGCCCGAGACGCCGATGTATCTCGACGGGCTGCTAGCCGATACGCCGCTGACCGGCGGGCTCGAGCCGATGCTCGGTAGCCTGCACCTGCGCACGCTGACCATCCTCGGCTTCCCCGGCCTCAGCCGGCCCGGGATCCTCGACGCGCTCAACCACCAGGATTTCGGCTATCGCTGGGTCACGCGGTTCATCGCGCTCGACAAGACCGACGCTACCAAGGCGCTGACGCGGCTGCGCCGCCAATGGTTCAACAAGCGCAAGTCGGTCACTGCGATGCTGCGCGAGGTGATCTACAACCAGCCGGTCCAGCTGCTCGACAGCGACGCCGACAACAAGACCGCCGACGCCGATCTCGCGCTCCAGGCGCTGGGCGGCGACCATGTCGCCTTCGGCTACCTCACCACGACGATCACCGTCGCCGACGAGGATCGCGCCCGCGTCGAGGACAAGGTCCGCGCGGTCGAGCGGATCGTCAACGGGCTCGGCTTCACCTGCATCCGCGAGGGGCTGAACGCGGTCGAGGCCTGGCTTTCGAGCCTGCCCGGGCAGGCCTATGCCAATGTCCGGCAGCCGCTCGTCCATACGCTCAACCTGGCGCACCTGATGCCGCTGTCGAGCGTCTGGGCAGGACCTTCGCGCAACCGGCATCTCGATGGGCCGCCGCTCCTCCATGCCGAGACCAGCGGGTCGACCCCGTTCCGGCTTTCGACCCATGTCGGCGATGTCGGGCATATGATGATCGTCGGGCCGACCGGTGCCGGCAAGTCGGTCCTGCTCGCGCTGATCGCGCTCCAGTTCCGCCGCTATGCGGGGAGCCAGCTCTACCTCTTCGACATGGGCCGCTCGGCGCGCGCGGCTACGCTGGCGATGGGCGGTGCGCATCATGGCCTCGGGCTCGGCGGCGACGCCGGCGAGACGATCGCGTTCCAGCCGCTCGCCGGGATCGGCGACGCCGGCGAGCGTGCCTGGGCGGCAGAATGGATCGCCGCGCTGCTCGCGCACGAGAAGGTCGTGGTCACGCCGGAGGTGAAGGAGGCCGTCTGGTCGGCGCTGACCAGCCTGACGAGCGCGCCGATCGAGGAGCGGACGCTCACCGGCCTGTCGCTGCTGCTCCAGTCGATGGCGCTGCGCTCGGCGCTCGCGCCCTATACGCTCGAAGGTCCGTTCGGCCGGCTGCTCGACGCGGCCGAGGACGATCTGCGCATGGCGGACGTCCAGTGCTTCGAGACTGAGGCGCTGATGGGCGCCGGCAGCGTGGTCGCGCCGGTCCTGACCTATCTCTTCCACCGGCTCGAGGCGCGGTTCACCGGACGCCCGACATTGCTGATCCTCGACGAGGCCTGGAAGTTCCTCGACCACCCGCTGTTCGCCGCGCGCATCCGCGAGTGGCTGAAGACGCTGCGCAAGAAGAATGTCGCGGTGATCTTCGCGAGCCAGAGCCTCGCCGACATCGCCGACAGCGGCATCGCGCCCGCCATCATCGAGAGTTGCCCGCAGCGCATCCTGCTTCCCAATGCCGCGGCGATCGAGCCGCAGGGACGTGCGGCCTATCAGCGGTTCGGGCTCAACGACCGGCAGATCGAGCTCGTCAGCCGCGCGACGCCCAAGCGGCATTATTACCTCCAGTCCGCGGCCGGCAACCGCCTCTTCGAGCTGGGTCTCGGGCCCATCGCGCTCGCGCTGTGCGGCGCCTCCGATCCCGCCACGCAGGCGCGCATCGACGCGCTGCTCGCCGCGCACGGTCCGGCCGGATTCGCCGCGCGCTTCCTCGAGGAGGCCGGGCTCGACTGGGCCGCGGCGCTGCTCGCCCAATTCCCCGATCCCCAAGCGAAGGAGTAGACCTGATGCGTATCCTCACCCGCAAGAACCTGATCGCGACGGCGCTGGGCCTCGGCGCCCTGGGCTCGCTGACGATGGGCTTCGTGACCAGCGCACACGCGCAGATCACGGTGTTCGACCCCACCAATTACAGCCAGACCGTCCTGACCGCGGCGCGCACGCTCCAGCAGGTCAACAACCAGATCCAGTCGCTCCAGAACGAGGCGCAGATGCTGCTCCGGCTGGACAGGAACCTGAAGGGCATCGCCTTTCCGCAGCTCCAGGCGCTGCTCGACAAGCTCGACGGTATCGACCGGCTGATGCAGCAGGCGCAGAGCGTCGACTTCGAGGTGGACCAGCTCGAGGCAAGGCTGAAGTCGCTCTATCCGCGCAGCTTCGATCCCGCCTCGACACGCGACCAGCGGCTGCAGGCGGCCCGTGCGCGCTACGACGCGAGCACCGACGCCCTGCGCCGGACGATGACCGTCCAGAGCGGTATCGTGCAGCAGGCGCGCGAGGATGCCGAGGCGCTGGCCGAGATCGCGGCGCGCAGCCAGGGCGCGGAAGGCGCGCTTGCCGTCGGCCAGGCAACCAACCAGCTGCTCGCGCTCACCGCCAAGCAGGGCATGGCCCTCCAGCAGATGATGGCCGCGCAGTTCCGTGCCGACGCGCTCGAGAAGCAGCGCCAGCTGACCGAGTCCGAGGCGTCGCGCGCCGCGACGCGCAGGTTCCTCGGCACCGGCACCGCCTACACGCCCCGGCAATAGCGAGACCGGCCGCGGCGGACCAAGCCCCCTGCCGCCGCGGTCGCAGCCCGCGGGGCCCTGGCCAATCGCTCCCCCTGGCCGGGCCCCGCGGCACCCAGATCCAAGGAAGAACCCGTGAACGACCTCAACGTGATCGACCGGTTCATGGCCGACTTCATCCGCTACATCGATAGCGGGTTCGGCCTGCTCGGGCCCGATGTCGGCTTCCTGACATCCGTGCTGATCGGCATCGACATCACGCTCGCCGGCCTGTTCTGGGCGATGGGCGGCGAGGACGACATGATCGGCCGCTTCCTCAAGAAGATCCTCTATATCGGCGTGTTCGCGCTGATCCTGAACCGCTTCTCCACGCTCGCCGACATCATCTTCCGCTCCTTCGCCCAGGCAGGGTTGACCGCCGGCGGGGGAACGCTCTCCGCCGACGACCTGCTCCGCCCGGGCCGCCTCGCGGGCACCGGGTTCCAGGCGGCCTGGCCGCTGCTCGACCAGGCCAGCGACCTGCTCGGCTTCACGACCTTCTTCGAGAACTTCATGACGATCATGGTGCTCCTGATCGCCTGGGTGATCGTGATCGTCGCCTTCTTCATCCTCGCCGTGCAGATGTTCGTCTGCATCCTCGAGTTCAAGCTGACGACGCTCGCCGGGTTCATCCTCGTGCCGTTCGCGCTGTGGAACCGGACCAGTTTCCTCGCCGAACGCGTGCTCGGCAACGTCATCTCGTCGGGCATCAAGGTGATGGTGCTCGCGGTGATCGTCGGCATCGGGTCGGGCTTCTTCACCGAGTTCGCCTCCGCGCTCCAGGGCAAGGAGCCCGATATCGGCCAGGCGATGAGCCTCGTGCTCGCGAGCCTCGCATTGTTCGGCCTCGGCATCTTCGGGCCGGGCATCGCCTCCGGGCTCGCCTCCGGCGCGCCGCAGCTCGGCGCCGGCTCTGCGGTCGCGACCACGGCGCTCGCGGCAGGCGGGTTCGCGGTCGCCGGCGGCGCGGGCATGGCTGCGGCGAAGGGGCTGGCCGGTGCCGGGCTCGGCGCGATCCGCGCCGGCACCTCGATGGGGTCGGCAGCCTCGACCGCGTACAAGCTCGGCCAGGAGACCTCCGGATCGAAATCGGTCGCGGCCGGCATGGGCGGCGTCGCGAGCGCCGCGCGCGGTGCGGTCGCCCAGCGCATGAGCGGCGGGCTCGGGTTCCGCGCGGCGACGGCCGAAGGCCAGCGCGCTGCCTGGAATGCCGGGACGACGGGCGCGCAGGCCAACCCCGGGGAAGCGGCGGCTCCTGCGTCTAACGCCATGCCGGGTTGGGCGCGCGACCTCCAGAACACGCAATCCCGCCGTCACCATCGCCAAGCGGCGATCCACGCCCTCCAGGGTTCGGATCGCGGCGGCGGCGGCGCGACCCCCGACATCAAGGAGAAGGACTGATGCGCTTCAAACGTGCCGTCCAGTGCTACGGGCGCACGGACGAACCCGAGACACCGTACCGCCGCGCGGGCCAGCTCTGGGACGAGCGGATCGGCTCCGCCCGGGCCCAGGCGAGCAACTGGCGGCTGATGGCGTTCGGCGGGCTGGCGCTGACGACCGGCCTGTCCGGCGCGCTGGTCTGGCAGTCGATGCAGAGCCGCGTCGTCCCCTATGTCGTCGCGGTCGACAGCCTCGGCCAGGCACAGGCAGTGTCTCCCGCCACCGCCGAATACCGGCCGACCGACCCCCAACTCGCCTGGTTCCTTGCGCGCTTCGTCACCGACATCCGTGGACGGTCGCTCGACGCGGTGCTGATGCGCGAGAACTGGCTCCAGGCCTATGACTTCGCGTCGAAGCGCGGCGCCATCTTCCTCGGCGAATATGCCCGCTCGGCGAACCCGTTCGCCGATGTCGGCGACAAGACCGTATCGGTCCAGGTGACCAGCGTCGTCCGCGCGTCTGCGACGAGCTTCCAGGTGAAATGGGCCGAGCGCGCCTATGACCGCGGGAGCCTTTCAGGCACGTCGCGCTGGACCGCGATCGTCACCGTCGTGCTCAAGCCGCCGCGCGACGCCGAGACGCTGCGCAGGAACCCGCTCGGCCTCTATGTCGATGCGATCGACTGGAGCCGCGAGCTCGAGACGCCTGCCGACCATTCGTCGGGCACGGCGCCGACGCCCGTGCCGGATCCCGGCGTGCCCAGCGGATCGCCACTCGATCCCCGCCTCGGCCAGCCCTCCCAAGCCCAACCGGAGAACCGCCCATGAACCGCATCCTGCTTGCGGCGAGCGCGCTCGTCGCTGTGCCCGCTTTCGCGCAAACCTCGCCGCCCCAGCCGCCTCAGGCCGCCACGGCGAGTCCCAGCTCGCCGCCGGTCGCGACTACCATCGCTCCCCCGTCGGTAGTGCCTCCTCCCGTGGCGCCCCGTCGCCACAAGCCGTCGCCAGCCGAGCTTCGGGTTCGCACTGCGAATGCGAAGGCTACCCAGGAGCCCGCGGCACCGGCCTTCGTCAACGCCGTGCAGGTCTACCCTTATGGCGAGGGCGTCCTCTACCGCCTGTTCGCCGCGCCCGAGCGGGTCAGCGACATCGCCCTGCAGCCCGGAGAGGCGATCGTCTCGGTGGCGGCGGGCGACACGGCGCGCTGGACCGTCGGCGACACGACCAGCGGTTCCGGCGAGAGCAGGCGCGTCCATATCCTCGTCAAGCCGTTCGCCGCCGGGCTCTCGACCAACCTCGTCATCACGACCGACCGGCGCGCCTATCATCTCCAGCTCGACAGCACGCCGGCCACCGCCATGGCTGCCTTGTCCTGGACCTATCCGCAGGACGAGATGATCGCGATCCGCCGCCAGCAGGCGTCGGCGGAAGCGGCAAGGCCGGTCGCTTCGGGCCTCGCTGTCGAGCGGCTCGACTTCGGCTATGCGGTGACCGGCGACAGGCCGGCTTGGCGGCCGCTGCGCGCATTCGACGACGGGCGGCAGACGTTCGTCGAATTCCCGGCGAGCGTCGGCGTCGGCGAGGCGCCGCCGCTGTTCGTCATCGGCAACAGGGGCGATGCGCAGCTCGTCAACTACCGCATGGCTGGCCGCTTCTATGTGGTCGACCGGCTGTTCGACGCCGCCGAGCTTCGGCTGGGCACGAAGAAACAGGCCGTGGTCCGCATCGTCCGGCTCGGCGCCGACCGAAGCCGGCGGCAGCGGAGGGCATCATGAGCGAGACCGTTCCTGCCGCGGCGACCTCGCCCAAGCTCGATCCCGAGACGCTGGTGCTGCGCGGCCGCCCGAACCGGATCATCCGCTTCCGTCGCGGCGCGATCATCGCGATCGCGGCGCTGGGATCGACGGCGATCGTCGGGGTCACCTGGGTTGCGCTCAAGCCCGCGACCTTCCGGATCGTCGCCGGTGCCGAGGACCAGAAGGACATCGCCAACCATGCGCCCGACGACGCCCTCGCCGGCGCGCCGAAAGGCTATGGCGATGTGCCCAGGCTCGGGCCGCCGCTCCCCGGCGATCTCGGGCGTCCGATCCTGCGCCGGCAGGAGGCGCTTGGCGGATTGCCGACCCCGGGCTCCTCGGACCAGGCCGCGCAGGCGGCCGAAGCCGAGCGACAGCGGCTTCTCGCCGAGCGCAAGGCGGCCCGCGAATCCGGCATCATGATGCAGCTCGGCGCTGCCGAGCACGCAACCGGTGCTGCTCCAGCTTCCGCTGCACCGGGCGCGGTTCCGGCGCGGGAGGCGCCATCGGGGACGATCGCGGTCGATCCGGCGCGAGATCCGGGCAGCCAGCAGCGCAAGGCCGACTTCCTCGCCGGAAAGGATCAGACCGGCGACATCAATCCGCATGCGCTTATGGCATCGCCATCACCCTATACGCTGAGTGCGGGCAGCATCATCGCCGCCAGCCTCGTCACCGGTCTCAACTCGGACCTGCCCGGGCTCGTCACCGCGCAGGTGACCGAGAACGCCTATGACAGCGCTACCGGCCATATCCTGCTGGTTCCGCAGGGTGCCCGGCTGATCGGAAGCTACGACAGCGTCGTGGCCTATGGGCAAAGCCGGGCTCTGGTCGTCTGGCAGCGGATCGTCCTGCCGAACGGCAGCTCGATCCGGATCGACAATGTGCCCGCGACCGACATGGCCGGCTATGCCGGCCTTGCAGACAAGGTCGATGCCCACACCTGGCAGCTGCTCAAGGGCGTGGCGCTGTCGACGCTGCTCGGCGTCGGGACCGAGCTGAGCCTGGGCGACCGCGAAAGCGATCTCGTCCGCGCGATCCGCGAATCCGCACAGCAGGGCACGTCGCGCGCCGGCGACCAGATCGTCACCAAGAACCTCAACGTCCAGCCGACCATCAAGGTGCGGCCCGGCTGGCCACTCCGCGTCGTGGTGCACAAGGACATCGTCCTCGCGCCATGGCCCGGCCAGGAGCAATAAGATGCCCGAACTCAAACTTGCGCAACTTCCCGATCGCATGCCGGTCAAGCTCGGCATCTCGGTGATGCCGGACCTCCATCAGGCGCTCGTCGCATATGCGGCGCTTTACGCCCAGGCCTATGGCCGGGAGGAGCCGATCGCGGATCTCATCCCGGCGATACTCGCGGCGTTCCTCGAAAGCGATCGCGCGTTCAGCAAGGGGAGGTCGAAATGAGCCGGCATGCTCTGGAGCCCGATGAAGCAACGCTGGAGCCGATCAGCGTACGGATTTCCACCGCCGTCAGGATCACCGGCATCTGTCGCTCTACGATCTACGAGCTCATCGGCGATGGGACGATCGAGACGGTGAAGATCGGGCGATCGACCTTCATCCTCTATCCCAGCCTGAAGCGGCTGTTCGAGCGGAGCTAACCTCTATGCGCTGGCGGGCCATGTACGGGCCTGACGGCAGCCGGAGGCACGGGCGCTTGAACGACCGGTAGTGGGCCGTTTGCTGCCTGACCGCTCCTGGAAGCCAGTCCGCAATAGCTGCCATTAGGGAGAGGGCCAGCCGAACGACCATTAGCGTCGGACTTCAGAAGCTTCTCACAATCCTTCTCAGATCAGGAAGCTAACACTTGCGGAGACAGAAAGTCATTAGACCCGAACGGCTGAACTATTTGCGATTCCCGCCACCTTCATTTTCCCAATCGTCAAGCGCCTTGCGCAGTTGATCGTCGCGCGTTTCAGGGCGGATCTTGCGCCAGGTTTGCCCCAGAGGAACCACCACGGCGTCCAACAATCCGCGATAGGCCTTTGCCATACCTTCATGGGCGATCCGGGAAGTGGGCTCTGTCGCAGCCTTCGCCGCAGCCAAAGATTCCTTCAGCCGCCTTGTGTAATATTCCATAGTCATCGTGCACGCTCCCGTGAAAACGGAGCACGATGATCTCAAGTCAAGGTTGCCCGGCGAGTCGCCCTTTATGGGTACAGCATATCACAATTATCATATTAAATATAATCAAATGATGCGCATTTCCGTAATCCACCGGTCTTGAGATGGGGCGGGATTAAATGTCTCGGCGCGACGCCCAAGGGGCACGCTTAACCGCTCCACTGAGGACGCGCGAGCCATAGGCTTGCGCCATAGTGGCTGCATCTTTGGCGTTCATGAAGACGACGTGGGTTCCCCGCGGCAGCAACGGCTCGATTGCACTGATGACGGCGGCATGTTTGGCCGACATCGCCGTTACATCGGCAACGGTGGCATCAATGTTCAACGCGCGGGACATGGAGGCTTCCTTTCAAGCTTCTTGACTGTATCCGCCCTACTTCTCGGCGAAGCAGAGTTGGTTTGTAACAGGCGGCTCGCGTCGGCCGCGCGGGACAGGAAGCCGCCAGAACGATGAACGGAACCGAGCTGCCTCCATGGTGGCGTGGGCGGATGCACAGGCCTGATGATCCTGGGCGGCCCGGTATGGTCACTCCAAGTCAGCTAAATCCCAGACTGGCACCTCTTCCGCCCAGGATCGTCGCGCTACCGGCGCCGCTGCGAAGAGCCACTACGGCCGTGGTGCATTCCTGTTCGCTCGTATAGCCGGCACAGGTCGCCAGCAGCGCACCGGATCCCGAGCGAAATTGCCACCGCCAGTCGCCGCCCGCCATCAGGATGGAGGTAAGACGCACCTCATCGGCACGATAGATTTCGAAATAGCATTGTCCGTCCGCCTCCGGGCGGCCGCTATCGTTTGCGGCGGAGACGCTGAGAAGTGCTTCCGAAACATCTGCAGGCAGGTCAGTGACCGCGGCATGGGGCCGCTTCAGTTCGCAGAATATGGAATTGGTCGACACATGATTTCTCCCGTGGGCAAGCGGGAGCAATTGAATTTCTCTCGGGCGTCGCGCGCTTGCGAAGCGGATGAGTCGACGATCCGCGCTTTGTACATGCATTCGCCTTGCCTGGCCATGATGCGTGCCGGAATACTTGCCGGCAGCATGAGGAGCGGTCGCGGGCTAGGGCTTTTCCGTCAGAATGTTAGCCACAGTATCGGCATCCATTGGTAATCCGGCCGCAGCCCCCATATCAGGATTATCGCGCCACCTGCCACGAGCCCGGCCGCGACCGAGAGATGCTTCGCGCTCCCGCTCAGTGACGGAGACAAACCATGAGCATCTACCCGCCGATTACGGGCGCGAATATGCGAACACCAACGCGTTCGACCGATCCGACGGCCCTCCAGTTGGAAGCCGATGCACTGGAAGCAAGCCTTCGCGACATGTCTGCCTCCTTCTCGCGGGATTATGTCGCCGGGCGGATGGGCGTCCGGCATAACACCTACCAACATCGCGCACGCGTCCTGCGGCAGTTGACGGCGCAACTCGCGGCGATGCGTACCGAAGCTCTATTGTCCGCGTCGTGATCTCGGAGCGCTAATCGACCGCGCGGATCAAGGGTGTGGCTCGCCGCGGTGGCGCCCCGCATGGATCCGTGCTTCTTTCCGCAACCGCCGGTGATAGGAACGGGCACGCCCATGATAGATGCGGTACGCGATGAAACCTGCGACCAGCAGGGTGATGACCAGCATCAGGCTGTAGGCGGCGATCAGTCTGGGTTCCATCATGCACCTCCTGGGTTGCTCGCAGTGCTTTGCAGGGGATCGGCGGAAACCATGACCTCCACCGTCATGCCGAGAAAAGCTGCAGCCGGGCCGAGATAATGCCCTTCCACGGGGCGCAGACGGGCGATGTCGCGTCCGACTGCGGTGGGCACTAGATTGGCCTCTCCCATGCGGCCGTTGGTTGGATCGAAGGCGATCCATCCGGCACAGGGTAGATAGACTTCTGCCCAGGCATGGGTTGCGCCGTGCTGGCGCTCCCCTCCGCCGGGGTCATCTGTCAGCGGGTCAAAGATATAGCCGGACACTGCGCGGGCGGCGAAGCCCAGGTGCCGCACCGCTTCGATGAAGAGCATGGCGATGTCCCGGCAGGAGCCCGATCCCAGATCGAGCGTGGCGCCGGGAAGCTGCGTCCCTTCCGATTCGCGCGCGGCATAGGCGACGCCGTTCCGGCTGGCGGCGCTCACATCCTGAAGCAGGGCCAGCGTGTCGGTGGGGTCGGAGCGAACCAATGCGCGAGCCCAGATCGCCAGGCGGCCGCCAGGATCGGGATGGACCGGCGCCAGCAGCCCACCCAAATCGCTTTGTTCCTCTTCGGAATAGCGGAAGGGGTAGCTATGCGCGTGCGGTGCGATATTGAAAATGGGCCAGGCATCGGCGGTCTGCTCGACCACCAGCAGGCTGTGGATTTCGAGCCGGGTGGCCAGGTGCGAGAAGGATGCGGTGGCGATCAAATTGCCGAACACATCCTGTGTCCATGCCAGTTCGGCGGCAGGCGTGCAGTGAAGCTGGGTGACGATCGGGTTGAGGACCGGGGAGGCTCGCGGGCTCAACATCACGCGATGCGGCAGCAGCACGACCGGATCGCGATAGGTGTAGCTTGTGGTGTGGGAGATGTGCAGGCGCATACACGCTCACCCTTGCTGGCTAGCGCGAGCAGTGTGCGGCAGACCGAATTCCGGGCTGCCGCACTGCGGCATCAGACTTCCTGCAGGTTCACTGCCGACGTCTTTCCGCGCTGATCCGATTCCACCTCATAGGAGAGGCGCTGGCTTTGCTGGAGCGTCGTCATGCCGGCGCGTTCGACGGCGCTGATATGCACGAAGCTGTCATTTCCACCGTCCTCGGGAGAAATGAAGCCATAGCCCTTGCTGCTATTGAAGAATTTAACGGTGCCGACAGGCATGATCTGTTCCTTTCGCAAAAATGAAGTGCCGGACCGCAAATGCAATCCGAGCCAGGAAGCGAGAAAAGGAAGATCCGCCCGAAGGCATCAATTTCCGTCGCAAGCGACGACAGCTAGTCTAAGATGGTCGATCTGGTTGGCATTACAATGGCTACACCAGATATATCCCTATGCAAATTCGCGATTATAGAGGGCGCGATCCGGATTTTCGCTCAAGTTGCGATCTTCCATGAACGCCGGTTCGTCCTTCATCACCCCAGCCCGGGCGATTTCCTGAGAGCGCAGCTTGCGGGCCTCGCGATGTTCGGCGGCAGCGCCTTCCTTTGCCCATGCGGCTGCTGCCACAATCGCAATGCGCTTTACGTTCTCGAGCTTGGCTGTGCCGGCCAGGGCGCGCTGGCGCGCCTCTTCCGCGCGGCAGAAAATGGCAGTCGGTTGCATGGATCGGTCTTTCCGCTTGAGGAGGCGACGCTGTCTGGCATCACGATTTCTTGAGAGGCTGCACCAGCGGTGTGCCTTTCAAGGCTGCGCTGACCGGCACCAGTTTCGGCGCCGCGACCTTTTTGGGCTTTCGAGCCTCTTTGTTGCTTCGGCGTTGACCCTTGGCCATGCAAAGTTCCTTCCTGACGGTTTCAGATGCGTGTGAAGCGAATGGACAAGCGAGGCCGCGGACGCATTTGCGTCGGGGTGCCAGGGCTTGGGCAAGGAGGCGCGCCGCTTGGTCGCGCGTGCTCGGCGCTGGGCGCAACTATCGGGAAAATCTGCATGGAGGTGCTCCACGTCAGAGCGGGAGCATGAACTCTCAGTCGCACCCAGGCTCATGGCAGGCGGTGCGATACAAGTTATGTGGGGTGCCAATGGCGGTTACGCCACCCCGACCCCGGTAAATCGCAGTTTCTCAGCCAGCATGGGTTGTGCCCGGCCACAGTCGGCCTGATATTGTGCGCTGCAGCAATTGGCCTGGCCAGGGACGGTTGCTGCATTGTCAGGGCTTCCGCCGTGGCCAGGAGAACGCCAAATGCGACCCCTGAACGACACGATAAAGCACCTCAATGCGTTGCGCGCCGGGCAGAATATCATCCCGACGGGTGCGAGCCGGCTCACGGAACTGCGCGACTTCGGGTCCAACCCCGGCGCACTGCGAGCCTTTTGCCATGTGCCGGCGAGCCTGGGAGAAAATGCAGCGCTCGTCGTCGTGATGCACGGCTGCACCCAGGATGCCGCCGCATATGATCGCGGCTCGGGCTGGTCCCAACTGGCCGACGAACAGGGTTTTGCGGTGCTCTTCCCTGAGCAGCGGCGCGCCAATAACGCGAACCTTTGCTTCAACTGGTTCAGCCGGGACCACACCCGGCGTGACGCCGGCGAGGCGCTGTCGATCCGCCAGATGGTGGCGGCGATGATCGCCACACACCGGCTTGATCCGGCTCGCGTCTTCGTGACCGGCCTCTCCGCCGGCGGTGCGATGACCTCGGTGATGCTGGCGACCTATCCGGAGGTCTTCGCCGGCGGCGCTATCATCGCCGGTCTGCCCTATGGCACCGCGGAGTCGATCCCACAGGCTCTGGACCGCATGCGCGCGCAGGGCGGTCCGAGCGGGGCCGCGCTGGGAGCGCTGGTGACGGCGGCGTCCGCCCATGCCGGCCGATGGCCAAGTATTTCGATATGGCACGGCATCAGCGACATGACGGTCAGCCCCGCAAATGCCGCGCTCATCCTCGAGCAGTGGCGCCGGCTGCACGGCGTTGCAGAGTCTCCCTGCGAAACCGATGCCGTCGAAGGCCATACCCATCGCCTCTGGCGGGACGCCGCAGGCCGCGAAGTGATCGAGGAATATCGCATTGCCGGGCTCGGGCATGGCACGCCGCTCAGCACCTCGGGCTCCGACGCCTGCGGAGTGCCGGGACCTTATATGCTGGAAGCCGGCATATCCTCCACGCGCCATATCGCGCGCTTCTGGGGGCTGATCGGGACCGGGGCCGCACGCGCGCCTTCTCGGGTCCGGGAAACCGCCAGGATAGAGGGTAGGCAGCTCGACAAGGCAGATACCGGCACGGGAGTCGGGCGGATAATCGAGGAAGCGCTGAGGGCAGCCGGGTTGATGCGCTGATCGCGCCGGAAGGAGCTTCCATGCAGCCACCGCACGACCTCTACATCCAGTTGATCGCAGGGGTCGGTGTGCTGGTGCTGATGACAGCGTGGTTGCCGATGCTGCTGCGCAAGATGCCGCTGTCGCTTCCCATCCTTTGCGTTGCCACCGGCGCAGCACTGTTCGCACTTCCGGCGCTGCGCCCTTTCGCAGTCCACCCGCTTGCCTTCCCGGTGACGGTACAGCGGCTGAGCGAGCTGGTCGTTATCGTTTCGCTGATGGGCGCGGGTCTCAAGATCGACCGGCTGATTGGCCTGCGCCGCTGGGCGCTGACCTGGCGGTTGCTGGGCATCGCCATGCCGATCACCATGCTGATCGTTGCCGGTCTCGCCTCGGGGATATTGGGTCTCGGCCTTGCTGCCGCGCTCCTGATCGCCGCGGTGCTGGCACCCACCGACCCGGTGCTGGCGAGCGACGTCCAGGTGAATGGTCCCGGGGAAGGCGGCGAGGACGAAGCGCGCTTCGCTCTAACTTCGGAAGCCGGTCTCAACGACGGCCTGGCATTTCCGTTCGTCTATCTGGCGATCGCGCTGAGCGCGGCGAGCTTCGGTGCGGGAGATGCTCTCACCTGGCTGGCACGCGACCTGCTCTGGAAGACCTTGCTCGGCGTGGCCGCCGGTTATGCGATCGGGCGGGGGCTGGGCTATCTTACCTTCCACCTTCCCAACCGCGCCAACATCTCCCGCACTGGCGACGGCTTCGTCGCGCTGGCCGCCACCTTCCTCGCCTATGGCGTGGTCGAGATGCTAGGCGGTTACGGCTTCCTGGCGGTCTTCGTCTCGGCACTCGCCTTGCGCAACGCGAGCCGGGACCATGACTATCAGGAGCGGCTCCATGGCTTTGCCGAAGAGGCGGAGCGGCTGCTGATGATGTCGTTGCTGGTCCTGTTCGGCGGCATCGTGACCTATAGCGGGCTGCTCGCGCCGTTCGATTGGCCGATGCTGCTTTTCGTGGCCGGAGTTCTGCTCGTCGCGCGGCCCGTGGCGGGCATGATCGGCCTGGCGGGGACGAGATTGCCTTGGCGGGAGAAGCTGGTGATTTCCTTCTTCGGCATCCGCGGCATGGGATCGATCTACTATCTGGCCTTCGCCCTAAACCACGCGAATTTCCCCGATCCGCGCCGCCTTTGGGCGACGGTCGGTGCGGTGGTGCTCGCCTCGATCCTGCTGCACGGGATCACGGTGACCCCGTCACTCCAGCTGATGGACCGGTGGCAGCGTAGGAAAACTGCTGGTTCAGATTAGTAATGTGGCTAGTCGATAAGCCTGCAATTGAAAATAATGATCCAGATCAGTCAAATAGATAATTGCGATCCCTATGAGATGCTAACGACTCGCAACAGGAAATTTCTTGGAACGTATATTCTTTTCATCCTGTTTGATCTTCGTCTCAGGAGAAATAACATGGCTGACACCAAGAAAGATGCAATCGCCCTTCTCAAGGCCGATCACCGTACCGTGGAAGCGTTGTTCGAGCAGTTCGAAGGAGCTTCGGGCGACGGCAAGAAGCAGAAGATCGCGATGCAGATCTGCATGGAGCTGACCGTCCATGCGAAGATCGAGGAGGAAATCTTCTACCCGGCCTGCGAGGGCAAGATCGAGGAAGACCTGCTCAAGGAAGCCTATGTCGAGCATGACGGCGCCAAGGTGCTAATTGCCGAAATCGAAGCCGGCGCGCCGAGTGACGATTTCTACGATGCCAAGGTGAAGGTGCTGTCCGAGCAGATCGAGCACCATGTCGGCGAGGAAGAGCAGCGCATGGAAGGCATGTTCGCCCAGGCGCGCAAGGCCGGGCTGGATATGGACGCGCTGGGCGAACAGCTGCTCGCCCGCAAGACCGAGTTGCTCGCCACCTATAAGGCGAGTGGGCTGCCGAAGCCGGAGCTTACCACGATGACCGACGTCACGGTCTGATCGCAAACTGCAAAGACGCCTCGTGATACGGGCGGGCGAACCCTTTGCCCGCCCGTATCATCTCCACATGCTTCGATCGCAGCGTCGGCGCTTCGTTATGCGAGCGTTCTGAGACCCGGCTCGCGAGCGTAGAAGCGTTTTGCTGCGGCTGGCACGAACCCGTCATCCAAGCCGGTAACGCCATCGTCGGGCTCAATACCGGCCTTGTCGAGCAGCGGCTTTGCCGCGTCGCTGGCGCCGATGGCCTTCAGGTGACCGAAGGCGTTCATCACCCATTCGACTGCCGCACCTTCGTTCATCAGTGCCGCGCAACCTTCTTCCGAAAGCACCACCGCCACCGCGTCGAAGATCTGCGATGGCGTCCCTGCGAGTTGCCCGTCGGCCTTCTGCACTTTGCCGTCGGACAAGGTCGCGCCGCCCACCTTGGGTGCGACGATCACGGCCTTGGCTTTGGCCTTCTCGATCGCGCCGATGAGCGTGCTCAGGTCGGCGGCGTCGGTACCGTCTGCGATCAGCACGCCGATCGCGCGGCCTTCGAGCGTGTCCTTCATGTTCTTTTGGATCGACAGCGCATCGGACGGCGCGATCTCAACCGGTTCGCGCGCGGCCGTGGCCTTTGGCGGCAGCGGGATACCGAGACCGTCAGCCACCCGTTTGGCGAACGCTTCATCGACATTGCGAAGATTGGCGACCATCCGGCCCGGTACTTGGTCGAGCAACCCGACCTTGGAGAGTTCGAACACGAAGGACGAGGCGATATGCGCCTGCTCGCTTTCGGTCTGTGAGGCGAGGAACATCCGTGCCTGGCTGTAATGGTCGGCGAACAATTCGCTCCGTACGCGCAGCTTGTCGCCTGTCTCGTCCCGGCCGGTAGGCGCGGTGCTGGTGGCGAAACCGCTGGCGGGACATTCGCGCGGCCCGCCTTCCTCGCCATGCGCCGCAAGGCTGTTGGGCTCGTAGTTGGCGCGCCCCTTGGGCACCGCCATCTGCATCATGCCATCGCGCTGGAAGTTCGCCATCGGGCAGCGGGGCGCATTGACCGGGATCTGGTGGAAATTGGCGGTGCCAAGCCGCGATTTCTGCGTGTCGAGATAGCTGAACAGGCGCCCCTGCAGCAGCGGATCGTTGGAGAAATCGATGCCGGGCACGATGTTGCCGGGGCAGAAGGCGACCTGTTCGGTCTCGGCGAAGAAGTTATCGACGTTCCGATCGAGCACCATCCGCCCGATGATCCGCACGGGAATATCATCCTCGGGGATCAGCTTGGTGGAGTCCAGTACGTCATAGGGCTGGGCATCGGCGAATGCCTGATCGAACACCTGGATGCCGAGCTCCCATTCGGGAAAATCACCCGTGTCGATAGCTTCGAACAGGTCACGACGGTGATAGTCGTTGTCGGCGGCCTGAAGCTTGAGCGCCTCGTCCCAGATCGTCGACTGGATCCCGAGCTTCGGCTTCCAGTGGAACTTGACGAAACTGGCCTTGCCGGCTGCATTGACCAGCAGGAAGGTGTGGATGCCGAAGCCCTCCATCATCCGGAGCGAGCGCGGCAAGGTGCGGTCGGACATCGCCCAGAACAGCATGTGCGTTGTCTCGGGTATCAACGACGCGAAGTCCCAGAAGGTGTCGTGCGCGGAGCCGGCCTGCGGATAGGCGCGGTCCGCCTCCATCTTCACCGAATGGATGAGGTCGGGAAACTTGATCGCGTCCTGGATGAAGAAGACCGGGATGTTGTTGCCAACCAGGTCCCAATTGCCTTCGCGCGTGTAGAATTTGACCGCGAAGCCACGGACGTCACGCGGCGTATCGACCGATCCCGCGCCACCGGCGACGGTCGAGAAGCGCACAAAGACCTCGGTCTTCTCGCCTTTGGTGAACAGCGCTGCCTTGGACAGGTCCGAGATATCGTCGGTCGCTTCGAAAAAGCCATGCGCACCGGTGCCGCGGGCGTGGACGATGCGTTCGGGAATACGTTCATGATCGAAGTGGAAGATTTTCTCGCGAAGGACGAAATCCTCCAGTAGCGTCGGGCCGCGCAGGCCCGCCCTCAGGCTGTTCTGGTTATCGGAAACCGCAATGCCCTGATTGGTGGTGAGCACCTCCGTGCCGTCACCGGCGATCTGGTGTGTCTCGCCGCCATCGCCGCTTTGCCTGGTATTCGTCGCCATGTGCCCGCTCCTGATTGTCGGAGGTTCAACCGGCGGTGCCGCACGAAGGGTCCGTCGATTTGGCGAACTTGCTGCAGATTAATGCGATTCCCCCGTGGAGGTCGAGCTGAAGTGCGAAGATACGAGCCAGTATGCATGAAGCTGACGCGGGCTCGGCAGTTGCGTGAGATTGTGCTGGCATTGGCGCGGCAGCGGGTCGCCGATAATGGGTCGACTGACCTTTAGCGTTCGCCACGACACCGGCCTGCGCACTCACTCAGCCTGTATGATTTGGTGCGTATGTGATCGGTAGCGTAACTTAGGCGCGCTGACCTGAAAACCGCAGCCCGCAAAGACGGGCCATCAAACAGGTTAGGCGGCAGTAGGCCACGGGCCTTTCAGCCATCGCCTAAACAAAGACGGCTTTCGGGTTTGTCGGCTGTCAAGCCGAACGTCCGAGATTGGGGCGCGAAGCCGCCGTCGGCTCGCACCGACGGCGAAATCTGCTTGCTCATCGCGATGATCGCCTCGATCGACCACCAAAATCGACCGTGACCACTTTGCTGTCGTCGGCAAACGTACCGCCGTCATCGCTGCCCCGAAGCTGGTCGAGATAGTCCGACCAGTGCTGCATCATGCGCACGCGCTCCTCCCAGTACTGGCCTCGCGCATAGGCGCGTCGCACGCCGTTATTCTCCAAGTGGGCGAGCTGCCGTTCGATCGCGTCGGGGTTCCATAGTCCCATCTCGTTCAGCAGCGTTGCCGCCATGGCGCGGAAGCCGTGCGCAGTCATCTGGTCGCCGCTGTAGCCCATACGCCGCAACGCGAACGTGACGGTATTCTCAGACATCGGGCGCTTCCAGGTATGAAGTGCCGGGAACACATAAGGGCTATGGCCGGTCAGCGGCCGAATCTCGTCGAGCAGGTCGAGCACCTGGCGCGAAAGCGGCACCTGATGCGGCCAACGCATCTTCATCTTCTCGGCCGGGATCGACCACACCGCACGCTCGAGGTCGAACTCGCTCCATTCGGCCCGGCGCAGCTCCCCAGGGCGCACGAAGACGTGCGGCGTCATGCGAAGGGCGAACCTCGTGATCGCGCTGCCCGCGCTATCGTCGATGTCGCGCAGAAGCTGCCCGACTTCCTTGGGGCGGGTGATCGCGGCGAAGTGCTTGGTCTTGGGAACGATGATCGCCCCGCGCAGGTCGCGCGCGACATCAACCTTCGCCCGTCCGGTGGCGATGCCATAGCGAAACACGCGGCTGATCACGCTGCGCATACGGCGCGCGCTTTCGTAATGGCCCGTCGCCTCGATCTTGCGCAGGACGGCGAGCACCTCCTGCACCTCTATCTCATGAAGCGGGAGGTGGCCGAGAAACGGATAGACCTTCTCCAGCAGCCAGCGGACCTTGCTGAGCGTCACCTCGGCGCGCTCTTCTCGCGTGATCTTAACGAACCATTCCTCAGCGACGCCCTTGAAGGTGACGTTCGCGTCAATCTGGGCGCGAAGCTTCCGGCGCTTCTTCTCGACCATCGGATCGACGCCGTCGTCGATCATCCTGCGCGCGGAGTCGCGCTTGGCGCGAGCATCGGCCAGGCTGACCTCGGGCCATACGCCGATCGCGAGAACCTTCTGCTTGTCGAGAAAGCGATAGCGGAAGCGCCAGTATTTGGCGCCGTTCGGCATCACCAGGAGGAAGAGGGAACGCCCGTCGCCGAGCTTGTATTGCTTCGCTTTGGGCTGGGCGTTTCTGATGGCAAGTGCGGTAAGTGCCATGGTGGTATCTCCGTCCGAAAACGGGCGAATCCACGGCCGATTTATACCACCAAAATTGGTGGTATCTCGGCGGACCCGCCCAAATCTCGTCGGAAAGATATTTGAAAAAAGCGTTTTTCCCCAGCCGCTTACGCGACGCTCATGGACGTCACCGGACGGGGAAAATGGTGCCCAGAAGAGGACTCGAACCTCCACGCCCTTGCGAGCGCCAGCACCTGAAGCTGGTGCGTCTACCAATTCCGCCATCTGGGCACGGGGTAGGCGAGCGCCTCTACGGGGGACCCAATCCGCTGTCAACATCCCCGAAAACATTTTGGGATCATTTTATTGCGCTGCGCAAATCCGGGCCTATCCACCCCTGTCGGACGCGTTGTCGACCGGATCCGGAGATGGCTTGCTTTCGAACCATAGGTCCGCTGTGCCCGGTCGCGTGCGTACCATAGGCGCCAGGACATGGGTAGTGGCACATCAGGGCTGAAATGAACGCACCACTACCCTCGCAATAGCTCAATCACCTGCTCGTCGCCGCCCTTGGCCGAATCTCGCGTAGAGTGTCGGCAGCACGAACAGGGTCAGCAGCGTCGCGCTGATCAGGCCGCCGATCACCACGGTCGCCAGCGGCTTCTGCACCTCGGCACCCGCACCATGGCCGAGCGCCATCGGCACGAAGCCCAGGCTCGCCACCAGCGCGGTCATCGCCACCGGCCGCAGGCGGGCGAGCGCCCCCTCCCGCGCCGCTGTCGCGCGATCGCGTCCTTCTGTGACGAGCTGCTGGATCGCGGTCAGCATCACCAGTCCGTTGAGCACGGCGATGCCCGACAGGGCGATCAGCCCCACTGCCGCCGAGATCGAGAACGGCATGCCGCGCAGCAGCAGGGCAAGCACACCACCGACAAGCGCCAGCGGAACCCCGGTGAACACGATCGCGGCATCGCGGAGATTGCCGAGCGCCCCGAACAGCAGGAGCAGGATCAGCGCGAAGCAGCCGGGCACCACCAGCATCAGCCGGTCGCGCGCGGAGGCAAGGTTCTCGAACTGGCCGCCCCATTCCAGCCAGGTACCCGCCGGCAACTGCACCTCGCGCCCGATCGCCGCACGGGCATCGGCGACCACGCCGGCAACGTCGCGGCCGCGGACATTGGCCTGCACCACCACGCGGCGCTTGCCGTTCTCGCGGCTGATCTGGTTCGGCCCATCGACCAGCCGGATATCGGCGACCGAGGCAAGCGGCACGAAGCCGCCCCCGGGCGTTGGCACCGGAGTCTGCCCCAGCGTCTCAAGATTGGCGCGGCTGGCATCGTCCAGGCGGATCATGACGGGGAAACTGCGATCCCCCTCGAAGATCCTGCCCGCTTCGCGGCCGCCCACGGCGATGGCGACGGTATCGGCCACATCCTGGGCGCTGACGCCCACCACCGAGGCGCGGTCCTGGGCATAGGCGATGTCGAGCATCGGCAGGCCCTCGGTCTGCTCCACCTTCACATCTTGTGCCCCCGGCGTGCGGCGCAGCACCGCGGCGATCTTCGCGGCGGTGGCGTTCATCTCGGCAAAGTCCTCGCCGAACACCTTCACGGCAACGTCCGAGCGGACGCCCGCGATCAGCTCGTTGAAGCGCATCTGGATCGGCTGGGTGACTTCATAGGCATGGCCGGGGACGCTCGCGAGCCGCACCTCGATCCGCTCGACCACCGCCGATTTCGGCTCGGACGGGTTGGGCCACTCCCTGCGGTCCTTGAGCATGATGAAGGTATCGGTGGCGTTGGGCGGCATCGGATCGGAGGCGACCTCCGCGGTGCCCGTGCGCGAGAACACCGTCCGGATTTCGGGCATGCCGCGCAGCGCGCGCTCGATCTGGAACTGCATCGCCTGGCTCTGCTCGACCGAGGTGCCCGGCACGCGGAAGGCCGAGACCAGCACATCGCCCTCATCGAGCTGGGGCAGGAATTCCTGGCCCAGGGTGGTGAAGGCCAGCCCCCCGATCGCGGCCGCACCGATGGCGGTGCCGATCACCAGCTTCGGCCAGCGCAGCGCACGGTCGAGCCCCGGCTCGTAGCGCCGGCGCAGCCAGGCGAGGATACGGTTCTCCTTCTCCGCGACCGGCCGCGACAACAGGCAGGCGATCGCCGCCGGCACGAAGGTGATCGAAAGCAGGAAGGCGCAGGCCAGCGCGATGATCACGGTGAGCGCCATCGGCTCGAAGGTCCGCCCCTCGACCCCGCTCAGCGTGAGCAGCGGCACATAGACGAGGATGACGATCGCCTGCCCATAGACCGAGGGGCGGATCATCTCGCGGGCGGCGGCCGCAATCACCTCGAGCCGCTCCGGCAGCGCGAGCGCCCGGCCCTCGGCATGCTGGCGATCGGCGATGCGCCGCAGCGCATTCTCGACGATGATCACCGCGCCGTCGACGATCAGCCCGAAATCGAGCGCGCCGAGGCTCATCAGGTTCGCCGATACGCCGACACGGAGCATCCCGAAGCTCGTCATCAGCATGGTGATCGGAATGACCAGCGCCGCGATCAGCGCCGCGCGCAGGTTTCCGAGCAGCAGGAACAGCACCGCGATCACCAGCAGCGCGCCCTCGGAGAGATTGCGCGCGACGGTGGCGATCGTCGCATCGACCAGCCTGGTCCGGTCGAGCACCGGCTCGATCACGATGTCGCGGGGCAGCGCGGGCCCGATCGCCTTGAGCTTGGCATCGACGCCCGAGGAAACGGTGCGGCTGTTCTCGCCGATCCGCATGATCGCGGTGCCGGTGACGACTTCCTTCGCATTCTCCGATCCCGAGCCCATGCGGACGCCCTGGCCGAGCCGCACCTCCGCGACCTGCCCGAGCGTGATCGGCACGCCGTCACGGGTGGCGATCACCCGGTCGCGCAGCTGGGCAAGGCTGCGGATGCGGGCATCGGCGCGCACCGCCAACCCCTCGCCGTTCCGGTTGACCGTGCCGCCGCCGGTGGCGACGTTGTTGCGTTCCAGCGCCGTCGCGAGATCGGCGAGCGAGAGCCTTAGCGCCGCCAGCCGCTGCGCATCGGGGACGACAAGATATTCCTTCTCATAGCCGCCGAGCGAATCGACGCCCGCCACGCCGTCCACCGCCTTTACCTGCGGCGCGACGATCCAGTCCTGCACGGTGTGGAGATAGGTCGCCTTGTCGGCTTCGCTCGCCAGCCGGTCACCCTCGGGCGTGATGTAGCTGCCGTCGGGCTGGAGCCCCGGTTCGCCGGGGCGGTGCCGGGCATGGCCGCGCTCGGCATAGCGCAGCGTCCAGATATAGACCTCGCCCAGGCCGGTCGCGATCGGCCCCATCTCGGGCCTGACGCCCGCGGGCAGCGTCTCCTGCGCCGCGGTCAGGCGCTCCTGCACCTGCGCCCTGGCGAAATAGATGTCGGTCGAATCGCTGAATACCGCGGTCACCTGCGCAAAGCCGTTGCGGCTCAGCGACCGCGTGTTCTCCAGCCCCTTGATCCCGGCGAGCGCCGTCTCGATCGGAAAGGCGACCTGCTTCTCGATCAGCTCGGGCGACAGGGCCGGTGCGAGGACGTTCACCTGCACCTGGTTGTTGGTGATGTCGGGCACGGCGTCGATCGGCAGCCGCCACAGGCTGGCGGCTCCGATGACCGCGGCGACGGCGGTGAGCAACAGGACAAGCCAGCGCTTGTCGACGGCCCAGCTGACGAGCTTTCCGATCATCGCTCAGTCCTCATGCCCGGCTTCGGCAGCGCCGAGCGCGGACTTCAGGGTGAAGCTGTTGGTCGCGGCGATCTGCTCGCGCCCGGTGAGGCCGCCCGTCACGACCACCGCGGCACCATCCTGTCGCCCAAGCGTGACGGGCGTGGCGCGGAAGCCGCTGTCGGTGCGGACGAACACCATTGCCTTGCCCTCGACGGTCTGCACCGCCGTGGTCGGTACGCGCAGCGCGCCGTCGCCGCCCCCGCCGGGAAGCTGGACGGCGGCATTGACCGTCTCGCCGACGCGCCACGTCCCGCTGCGATTGTCGAGCCGTGCGATGGCCCGCACCAGCCGGGTCTGCGGATCGAGCGCGGGAGACACGAAGCGGATGCTGGCGGTCGCACGCCGACCGGGCGCGCTGATCTCGACCGGGCTGCCCGGCTTCACACGCGCCGCGTCCGCTGCCGAGAGCGACAGGGTGATGCTCAGCTGGTTGGTGTCGGCGATGCGGAACAGCTCGGTCTCGGCCGCATCGGCCATGAACACCTGCCCCAGCGACGCGCTGCGGGCGACGATCCGGCCCGAAATCGGCGCCGTGACGACGATCCGGTTGAGGCTGGTGCCGCGCACGCCCGAAGCGGCAAGCTGCTGGCGGGCGAGCCGCAGCCCGGTTTCCGCCTGTTCGAAATCGGCGCGCGAGATCTGGACTTCGCGCAGGGGCCGGAACCCGCGCTTGTAGAGCGCTTCGTCGCGGTCGAGCGTGGCGCGCGCCAGCTTCAGCCGCGAGACCGCCTTCTCGACCTCCGCCTGCATCGACGCAGCCTCGCGGCTTTCGAGGACCGCCAGCGTCTCGCCGCGCCGGACCTGATCGCCAAGGTTGCGGGTGAGCGCGACGACCCGGCCCTCGATCGGGGCAGCGACCACGCGCGTCAGGTCGGGGTCGCTTTCGATCATGGCGGGGGCCTCGATCGCACCGCCGGCGCCGCCGAGGGTCGGCCGAACGAGTTCGATACCCGCCGTCGCGATCTGCTGCGGCGTGAGGGTGACGATGCCTTCCGCGGTATGGCCGGCCCCGGCCTCCCCTTCGGCGTGGTTTTCCGGAGCGCCGGACGAATTTCCCGCGCCCCCACAGGCGGCGAGCGTGAACAGGAGCGGCAATGCCGCAAAGATGCGTTGCATGGATTCTTCCCTGGATCGGCGGAGAGTCACGCCGAGCGAGCCTTGAAAATTGACGACCGGCGCGAGGGCCCGAGGGTCAGGCGCGCGGAGGCTCCAGGGCGGGATCGATCATGCGCTTCGCAAGCCGGGACATGCTGGACGCGCTGGGCCTCTCGCCCCTGTTCGTCACCAGAAGGAAGGCCGGGGAAGCAGTGGGGGCGGACAGGCTGTGCCCGTGGCAGGTGGCATGATGATGCGGGAAGGGCTGGTCGCCATCGGCGGGAACCTGGTCGGCATCGCCTTCGACGTGTGCGGCGCCCTCGCAACTGGCCGGGGTCGCACCATAGTTCTCCTGCGCGTGCACGGTCGCCGTCGCCATCAGCGACGACGCCAGCAGGCAAAGGAGCAAGACCCATGCGCGTCGCAGCATCGCCCCCGGCATAGCCGCTGAGGATCGCAATGTCATCGCGAGGCAGTCATTCGCCATCGGCATCCCCTGAGTCGGCGCTTCGGGCTCGACCCGTGCACCCTGAAGTGGCTAGAGGGTCAAGGATGAAGATCGGCGACCTGGCCCGCGCCACCGGCACCAAGGTGGAGACGATCCGCTATTACGAGGCGGAGGGGCTGATCCCGGCGCCCGCGCGCAACGGCGGCAACTACCGGATCTACGAGCAGCCGCATCTCGACCGGCTGTCCTTCATCCGCCGCTCGCGCGATCTCGGCTTCACGCTCGACCAGGTGCGGACACTATTGAGGCTGGCGGACGACCGCGACGCACCCTGCAGCGAGGTGGACGCGATCACGATCGCCCATGTCGCCGAGATCGACCGCAAGCTGGCGGACCTGCAGGCGCTGCGGGAAGAACTCGTCCGTCGCCTGGAAGGCTGCAAGGGGCCGACGATCGCCGATTGCCGCATCATCGAGGCGCTCTCCCCGCGACGCGTCCCGGCCTGACGCTCGCGACCCTGCGGCGCTGCCCGTCCTTGTTCCAACGCTGTATGGAAAATGGTGCCGCCTACAGGACTCGAACCTGTGACCCCCGCATTACGAATGCGATGCTCTACCAGCTGAGCTAAGGCGGCCAACCGAACGGAAGTGCTTCCACCCCCGAAGGAGCGGCGCGCTTACCAGCATGTTTTGTAGCTGACAAGCGTTGCGAAACCCTTGCGCGCAAAACCTCCGTAAAAGCACCGCCTTTACGCGTCGTTTACCACAGGGCGTGCACAAGCCGTTCTACAAATAAGGGGGCGCGTTCGCCCCGAGTGGAGCATCTGGCATGGACATGGCGCGCGGCAGCAATCACCCGCTCGACTCGAACCCGCGAGGAGAGCCGGACGAGGCCGTCAACGATCGCCCGCTCGAAATCGGCACCGACGAGCGCCGCATGCACGTGCGCGCCTACAATCACTGGGTCTCGCTGCTCCACGGCCGCGCCTATCCGTCGATCGAGGATCTTGATCCGGACAACATCATGGATTTCGGCGCGCACAGCGTGCTGCTCGACTTCTCCAAGGGCGTCGACGATCCGGCGATTCGCTTCCTCGGCCGCGCGCTGCGCGAGGAGACCGGGCTCGACACTTCGATCACCCATGTCGCCCAGGTACCCAGCCGCTCGCTGCTGTCGCGCCTGACCGACCATTATCTCCAGATCATCGCGAATCGCGCGCCGATCGGCTTCGAGGCCGAGTTCGTCGGCACGCGTGGGCACAACACGCTCTATCGCGGCATCCTGATGCCCTTCTCGTCCGATGAGGACACGATCGACTTCATCTATGGCGTGATCAACTGGAAGGAGCTGGTCGACGCCGAGACCCAGGCGAAGCTGGAAGCCGAAGTCGAGGAAGCCCGCCGCACCGCGCCGCGCAGCCTGGTCGCCGCCCCGGTCTGGGCCGATGGTCCGAGCGCCGGCCTCGCGCCCAGCGCTCCGGCCGAAGAGACGCCCGCCGAATCGCCGGTCCGCGCCGATGCCAGCCTGGCCGACAAGCTGCTGCTCGCCCGCGAATCGGCCGCCGCCGCCCGCGCATCGGACACGCGCAGCCGCTCGGCGCTCTACCGCGCGCTCGCCCGCGCCTATGATTTCGCGCTCGCCGCCGACGAGGATGGCGAGACCTATGCCGAGCTGCTCGCCGATGCCGGCCTCACCGTCCAGGCCCGCGCGCCGATGACGCCGGCGGTGAAGCTCGTCTTCGGCGCCGATTACGACAAGACCCGAGTCACCGAATTCGCCGCGGTGCTCAGCCATGCCAAGCGCGCCGAGGTGCCGCAGGGCGGGCTCGACGCGTTCCTCGATTCGGCCGAAGGCGGGATCAAGGGTGTGGTGAAGGCCGAACGCGAATATCGCCGCCCGGCGCCCAAGCCCGACACCTTTGCCCAGATCGCCGCGGAACTGCGCAGCCGCCCGCCGCTCGCCCATATCGACATCACGGTCGACATGCCCACGAACAGCGAGTTCGTCGTGCTGCTCGCCCGCGCCGGCAAGAAGGGCCTCGATATCGTCGCCCGGGTCGAGGACAGCCCGCTCACCGAACGCGCGGTACGCAAGGCCGCTGCCTGAGCCTGCCTGAATCGCAGTCCCGATCCTCACCCTCGCGAAAGCGGGGGCCACTCGCCTGCGCGCCCAACGAATATGCCTGCCGTATTCGCGGATAGTCCGCGAGATGGGTCCCCGCTTTCGCGGGGATGACGGTAGCCGCACCGACACTTTCGTGCGCCTTCCGATCATTCTCCGCAAAATTGTAATTTTCTTGCGCGAGAGTCTTGAGCCGGTCACCGCAGAGGCGTAGGCCTCACTCTCATGAAAAGCATGATGACGTCGCTGACGCAGGCGTTCGAAGCGCGGTTGCTCGAGGGAGCGCTGCCGGGAGAGTTGGAAGATTTCGGCGAGGCCGAGCGCGCGGAGGCGGCGAATTTCGTCGCGGAAGCCGCCGCCATCCGCCCGCCGGATACCGCGAAGGTCGCGCTGGAGACCTTCCAGGGCGAGGAGAGCCGCCGGATGCGGCTCGCCGTCGTCAATGACGACATGCCCTTCCTCGTCGATTCGATCTCCGGCGCGATCGCGACCTACGGCGTTGCCGTTCACCGCATCATCCATCCCGTCATCGCCGTCGAGCGCGAGGCATCGGGCAAGCTCGAATCGATCGGCGCCGGCAAGCGCGAATCGATGATCTATATCGAGATGGACCGTGCCGATGCGCGCGCGCGCCGCAGCCTGGTCGTCGAGCTGGAGCGCACCCTCGCCCAGGTTCGCGACGCCGTGCACGACTGGCGCGCGCTGCAGGGCGCGATGGGCGCGGATGCCGCCACGATCGGCTCGCGCGAAGGTGCGAAGCTGCTCCGCTGGTTCCAGGAAGGCGCGATGACGCTGCTCGGCCACGAGACCTGGCGTACCAATGGCGACGTGTCCGATCAGCTCGGCCTCGCCCGGCACGAACTCGACACGCCGATCCTCGCCGAGGCCTCGCGCAAGGCCGCGATCGACTATTTCAAGAAGGGCGGCGAGGCGCCGCTGCTGCTCAAGTCCAATTCGATCTCGCCGGTCCACCGCCGCGTGCCGCTCGACATCGTCGCGGTGCCGATCACCACCGGCAGCGACGTGACCGGCCTGTCGATCCATGCCGGCCTGTGGACCAGCGCCGCGCTGTTCGCCGATCCCGACGAAGTGCCGGTGCTGCGCGCGCGGCTGGAAGGGCTGGAGCGCAAGTTCGGCTTCGATCCCAAGGGCCATACCGGCAAGGCGATGGCGCACGCGCTCACCGCGCTGCCGCACGACCTCACCACCGCGTTCGATGCCGATTCGCTCGAGCATCTCGTGCTCACCTCGATGTCGGTCGCCGATCGGCCGCGCTCCAAGCTCGCGCTGGTCAAGAGCCTGCTCGGCCGCCATTTGTTCGCGTTCGTCTGGCTGCCGCGCGACGAAGTTACCACCACCCGGCGCGAGGCGGTGGGCGAGCTGCTCGCCGATGCGAGCCACGCCAAGATCATCAACTGGTCGATCGCGCTGGAAGACGGCGAAGTGGCACTGCTGCGCTACACGCTCGATCTGCGCGCCGGCGGCACCATGCCCGATGCCGAGGCGCTCGACCGCCAGCTCGAGCGGATGATGCGCGGCTGGGTGCCGGCGGTGGAAGCCGCCTTGATGGAGGATACCGGGCCGACCGGCGCGACACGGCTCGCGCTGCGCTACGCCCAGGCTTTCCCGCCCGCCTATCGCACCACCAGCACCCCCGAAGAGGCGGCGCGCGACATCCTCTGCTTCGCCAAGCTCGAAGGCCCCGGCGACCGCTCGGCGCGGATCACCGCGATCGACGGCAAGCCCGGCGAATATCGCGTGAAGCTCTACGCCCAGGACGGCGCGCTGGCGCTGTCCGACGCGGTGCCGGCGTTCGAGAATTTCGGCTTCCGCGTGATCGAGGAAGTGCCGACCGCGCTCAGCGGCGGCGCCTTCGTCCATGATTTCGCCGTGGCCGCCACCGGCCTGAGCGGCGACGTCTCGGTGATCGAGGAAGCGCTCGCCGCGGTACTCGAGGGCAATGCCGAGAATGACGCGTTCAACCGGCTGATCGTCGAGAGCGGCATGAAGCCCGCCTCGGTGATCCTGTTCCGCGCCTGGTTCCGCTATCTGCGCCAGACCGGCATGAACTTCGGCATGGCGACGGTGGTCGACGCGCTGCGTCGCGCGCCCAAGGTCGCCAATGCACTGATCGAGCGCTTCGACGCCGCGCACAATCCGGCGCGCGCCGGCGACGAAGCGGCCATCGAGGCGGCGTCCGCCGCGATCGAGACCGGCCTCGCCCAGGTCCAGGCGATCGACGACGACCGCATCCTGCGCACCATCCGCGGCGTCGTCCTGGCGACCCTGCGCACCAACGCCTATGCCCCCGCCGCCAAGGAGGCGCTGGCCTTCAAGCTCGACTCCGCCAAGGTGCCGGGCCTGCCCCAGCCGCTCCCCTGGCGCGAGATCTGGGTCTACAGCCCGCGTGTCGAGGGCATCCACCTGCGCGCCGGCCCGGTCGCGCGCGGCGGCCTGCGCTGGTCCGATCGCCGCGACGACTTCCGCACCGAGATCCTCGGCCTGATGAAGGCGCAGCGCGTGAAGAACGCGGTGATCGTGCCGACCGGCGCCAAGGGCGGCTTCTATCCCAAGCAGCTCCCCTCCCCCGCCGTCGACCGCGACGCCTGGTTCGCCGAGGGCACCGAGAGCTACCGCATCTTCATCCGCACCCTGTTGTCGATCACCGACAACATCGTCTCGGGCACCGTCGTCCATCCGGACAGCGTCCGCATCCTCGACGGGGACGATCCCTATTTCGTCGTCGCCGCCGACAAGGGCACCGCAACCTTCTCCGACGTCGCCAACGCCATCGCGATCGAGCGCAACTTCTGGCTGGGCGACGCTTTCGCCAGCGGTGGTTCGGTCGGTTACGACCACAAGGCGATGGGCATCACCGCCAAGGGCGCCTGGGTCTCGGTCCGCCGCCACTTCCTCGAGATGGGCACCGACATCCAGTCCGAGCCGGTCACCGTCGCCGGCTGCGGCGACATGTCGGGCGACGTGTTCGGCAACGGCATGCTGCTCAGCAAGTCGATCAAGCTGGTCGCCGCCTTCGACCACCGCCACATCTTCCTCGATCCCGATCCCGATCCGGCGGCATCGTGGAAGGAGCGCGACCGCATGTTCGCGCTGCCGCGCTCGAGCTGGGCGGATTACAACCCGGCGCTGATCTCCAAGGGCGGCGGCGTCTTCCCGCGCACCGAGAAGTCGATCCCGCTCAGCCCCGAGGTCCAGCAGCTGCTCGGCCTCGACGTTGCCGAGATCGACCCGACCTCGCTGATCTCGGCGATCCTCAAGGCGCAGGTCGGGCTGCTCTGGTTCGGCGGCATCGGCACCTACATCAAGGCCGCCTCGGAGAGTCACGGCGATGTCGGCGATCCGGCCAATGATCGCCTCCGCGTCAATGCCGAGCAGCTGCGCTGCAAGGCCGTGGGCGAAGGCGCGAACCTGGGCGTCACCCAGGCTGCGCGCATCGCCTTCGCCTCGCTCGGCGGCCGCATCAACACCGACTTCATCGACAATTCGGCGGGCGTCGATTGCTCGGACAACGAGGTCAACATCAAGATCGCGCTCAACCGCGAGATGATCGAGGGCCGGCTGGAGTTCGAGGATCGCAACCAGCTGTTGGTGTCGATGACCGACGACGTCGCGCACCTGGTGCTCGAGGACAATCGCCTGCAGACGCTCGCGCTCTCCTTCATGGAGAATGACGGCTATGTCGCTTTGCCTTCCTATGTCCGCGTCATCGAGATCCTCGAAGGCTCGGGTCGGCTCGACCGCGCGGTCGAGGGGCTGGCCGGCAACGAGGAGCTGCTGCGCCGCGCCCAGGACAAGCGCGGCCTGACCCGCCCCGAGCTCGCCGTGCTGCTCGCCTCGACCAAGCTGGCGCTGCAGGACGCGATCGAGCACACCGCGCTCGGCCAGGATTCGGCGCTGGAGAGCGACCTGTGCAACGCCTTCCCCCAGGCGATGCAGGCGCGGTTCGGCAAGGCGATCGAGGAGCATCGCCTGCGCGGCGAGATCGTCGCCACCAAGCTCGCCAACCGCGTGGTCAACCGTCTCGGCGTACTGCACCCGTTCGAGCTGGCCGAGGAGGAAGGCGCGGCGATGGCCGATATCGCGGCGATGTTCGTCGTCGCCGAGCGGCTGTTCTGCCTGCCCGCCTTGTGGGAAGCGGTCGAGACCGCGGCGATCTCCGAAGGCGCCCGCATCGCGCTGCTCGACGAGATGGCGGTCGCGGTGCGCGGCCAGGTCGCCGACCTCCTCCGCGTCACCCCGCCGGGCGCCAGCCCGGCCGAGGTGATCGCCCGCCTCAAGCCCGGCATCGATGCGCTCGACAAGGCCGCCAAGGGCCTGCTGCTCGACGAGGTCAAGGCGCAGTCGAACCGCATCTCGTCGCGGCTCGAGGCCGCTGGCGCGCCGAGCGAGCTGGTCGCCAAGGTGGTCAAGCTGTTCGAGCTGGACGGCGCAGTCGGCCTGGCCGATCTCGGCGTCCGCCTCGGTGTCGAGGTCACCCCGCTCACCCGCGCCTTCACCTCGCTCGGCCAGGCGCTCGGGCTCGACTGGGCCCAGTCGACCGCCGCGCGCATCACCACCGGCGATGTGTGGGAGCGCCTGCTGATCGCCGGCCTCGCCCGCGACTTCCAGCAGATCCGGCTCGACTTCCTGAGCCGTGGCCACAAGGGCGTGCCGCAGGAAGCGGTCGATGCCTGGCTCTCGGCTAACGCAGCACGTGTCGAGCAGTTCGCCGCCCTGGTCCGCCGCGCGCGCCAGTCGGCGGTGCCCAATGCCGCGATGCTCGCCCAGATCGCCGGCCAGGCCCGCGTGCTGCTCGGCCGCTAAGCCAAGCTACGGGCAAAGAAAAACCCGGCCGGTCCCTGTGGACCGGCCGGGTTTTTCATGCCCCGAAGGCTCAGGCTTCGTCGGGTCGCCGCACCGCCGGGGTGCTCCGCAGAATGAGGTACATGCCGCCCAGACAGGCCGAAACCCCGACCACGCAAACCACCGCAAGACCAAGATACAGTGCCGACATCCAGTCCTCCCAAGTCTTTATCTGGAAGGATGCTGCGTAATTTCTTGGAACACGGCAAGAAACATTCGTCGCTGCACTGCGGCGCATCTTTGCTGCATTAGCGAGAAACACCTTGGATTCCATGCCATTGGGGCATTGGACTCCAGCCCGTCTTTTTCCGCTGCGCCCGCCTCCGCGCGGCGTGGAATCGATCACTCCGCCACCCGCATCAGGTTTGCAATTGCGAATCGTTCGCGTTATCGGGCCGAGATCGAATCGTTTCGGAACCACCCACCCAAAATGCACGCCCCCACCGCCCAGGCAGAAGAACTGGCCAAGGCCAAAGCCAAGCGCGCCCGCAAGAGCTTCTGGCTGAAGCAGCTGCACACCTGGCACTGGATGAGCTCGGCGATCAGCCTGGTCGGCCTGCTGCTGTTCGCGATCACCGGCTTCACGCTCAACCATGCCGCCGAGATCGAGGCCTCGCCCAGGTCGGTCGAGCATGCCGTCCAGCTGCCCACGCCTTTGCTCGCCAAGGTGAAGGCCGACGACCAGCCCGACAGCAAGAAGCCGATCCCGGCCGATGTCGCCCAATGGGTGCAGGACCAGGTCAAGATCGACGCGAGCGGCACCGCCGAATGGTCGGCCGGTGAGATCTACCTCGCCAAGCCGCGCCCGGGTGGCGACGCCTGGATCTCGATCGACCGCGATACCGGCGCGGTGACCAGCGAAGTCAGCTCGCGCGGCTGGGTCGCCTATCTGAACGACCTCCACAAGGGCCGCAATGCCGGCACCGCCTGGAAGTGGTTCATCGACATCTTCGTCTTCGCCTGCATCGTCTTCACGCTCACCGGGCTGGTGCTGCTGTGGATGCACTCGAAGCATCGCAAGAGCACCTGGCCGATCGTCATCGCCGGCCTCGTCATCCCGGCGCTCATCGCCATTTTCCTGATCCACTAGGGGAGCCCAAATCCATGCAGTATCGCATCACCGGCCTCACGCTCGCGGCGATCGGCGCGGGCCTGCCCGGCGCCGCCGGCGCGCAGACGCTCGACCTGTCGGTCACCATCCCGCAGCTGCGGGTCGCCGAATATCACAAGCCCTATGTCGCGATCTGGCTGGAGAAGGAGGGCGCCGCCCCGCGCACGCTCCAGGTCTGGTATGATTTCGATGGGCGCAGCGCCGAGGGTGCGGGCACCAAGTGGCTGCGCGACATGCGCCAATGGTGGCGCGTGGTCGGCCGCGGCATGACCTTCCCGGCCGACGGCGTCACCGGCGCCACCAAGGGCGCGGGCACGCACAAGATCGCGCTGGCCGGCGGCAAGGGCGGCCTGCCTGCGCTCGCCCCCGGCAACTACAAGCTGCTGGTCGAGGCCGCGCGCGAAGTCGGCGGCCGCGAGGTCGTCACCGTGCCCTTCATCTGGAACGGCAAGGCCGTCACCGCCAGCGCCAAGGGCGCGAGCGAGCTCGGCGCCGTCACCGTCTCGATCAAGCGCTGATCTCTCAGGGGGAATAGAGCAATGAACTTCCGCAAGCCGCTTCTCGCCGCAGCCGCCGTCATCGCGATCGCCGCCCCGGCCGCCATCGCCCACCGCCAGTGGATGCTGCCGTCCTCGACCACCGTCTCGGGCACCGACAATTGGGTGACCGTCGACGCCGCCGTGTCGAACGACCTGTTCTTCTTCGATCACCAGCCGATGCGCGCGGTGCCGGTGGTGACCCAGCCCGACGGCACCGAGGGCAAGGTCGAGAACCACAATGTCGGCAAGTTCCGCGCGACCTTCGACCTGCACCTCACCCAGCAGGGCACCTACAAGGTCGCCGTGGTCAATGAAGGCGTGTTCGGCAGCTATATGCTGAACGGCGAGCGCAAGATGCTGCCGCGCGGCACCAACACCGCCAATCTCGCCGCGGCGATCCCGGCTGGTGCCACCGACGTCCAGACCGCCGAGAATGTCTCGCGCAACGAGATCTTCATCACCCAGGGCGCGCCGACCAACACCGTGTTCAAGACCAGCGGCAAGGGCATCGAGCTGGTGCCGGTCACCCATCCGAACGACCTGGTCACCAATGAGCCCGGCAATTTCCAGTTCCTCAAGAACGGCAAGCCGGGCGCCGGCCTCACCGTCACGGTTATCCCGGGCGGCATTCGTTACCGTGACGCGCTGCACGAACAGATCCTCAAGACCGATGCCGAGGGCAAGGTCTCGATCAAATGGGGCCAGCCCGGCATGTACTGGGTGATGGTCAACGAAGGCGGCGAGCGGCCCGAGGGCCCGGGTGCCGGCGGTCCGCGTCCGCAGGGCGCTCCGGGCGCTCGGGGCGCCGCGCCAGCCGGCGCTCCGCAGGCAGGTCCGGGCGGCCCCGGCGGCCGTCCGATGGGCCCGGTCCGCGCCCGCGTGAGCTATGTCACCACGCTCGAAGTGCTGGCGCCGTAAAGCCATTCCGTCATTCCCCTTTCTCGTCATCCCCGCGAAGGCGGGGATCCAGAGTCACAAGCGAGCCGCTATTTGGCTCTGGATCCCCGCCTTCGCGGGGATGACGGTGAAGAAGTGAACGCCGAACCCCGCATAGCCATCCCCCCCGCCCTCTCCCCGGCGGCATTCCATCGCCGCCAGGCGGACGCTCCGGTCGTCGCCTGCGCCGGCCAGACCATGGGCACCAGCTGGTCCGCCCGCATCGTCGCGGCGCCCGAGGGCGTGGCCGCCGCCATCCAGGCCGAGCTCGACCGCGTCGTCGCCGAGATGAGCCACTGGGCACCGGACTCCGATCTCTCGCGCTTCAACCGCAGCCCCCCCGGCCGCTGGCAGCCGCTGCCGATCGGCTTCGCCAAGGTCCTCGCCGCCGCGCTCGACGTGGCGGAGAAGAGCGGCGGCGCCTTCGATCCGGCGATGGGCACACTGGTCGATCTATGGGGCTTCGGCCCGCCCGGCCCGCGTTCGGACCTGCCGAACGACACGGAGATTGCCGCCGCCCGCGCCCTTTCCGGCCGCGCCCATGTCGAGCAGGACGACCGCCGCGCCCGCCGCCATGCCGAGGCAAGGCTCGACTTCTCCGGCATCGCCAAGGGCCACGGCGTCGACCGCGTCGCCGAGATGCTCCGCAGCATGGGGCTGCGCGATTTCCTGGTCGAGGTCGGCGGCGAGCTGCGCGGCGAAGGCATCAAGCCCGATGGCCAACCCTGGTGGGTCGATCTCGAGGCACCGCCCGGCAGCCGCCTCGCCCCGATCCGCGCCGCGTTGCACGGCCTGTCGGTCGCCACCTCGGGCGACTATCGTCGCAGCTTCGCCCATGCCGGCCGCGCCTATGCCCACACAATCGACCCACGCACCGGCCGGCCGCTCGACAATGGCGTGGGCTCGGTCACGGTGCTGCACCCAAGCTGCATGCTCGCAGACGCCTGGGCGACGGCACTCAGCGTGCTGGGCCCGGAGGGCATGGCGCTGGCGGAACGCGAGGGCCTCGCGGCGCACATGGCAGTGCGCGACGGCGCGGGCTTCGTGGAGCATCTCTCCCCGGCGCTGCAGGCGATGCTCTAGCCTCCACCCCAACCGCCGTCCCGGCGCCCACCAATCGCCGTCCCGCCCCCAAACCGTCATCCCGGCGAAAGCCGGGATCTCGTGCGGCTCCTTCCCCGCGCCATCGCCTGAGATCCCGGCTTTCGCCGGGATGACGACTAGGTTGCAAAATAGGATTTCGCCTGCTTGGCTCCCGCAGCCGAGCCTCCGCCCGGCCGCTCTTTGCCCCGGTAGGAAAGATAGGATCACGCCTGCGCAAGCATGTTGCGCACCAGGCTCATGGCGAGGCTCACTGGCAGGAACTTAGTGAACTTCCGCGCGCAAAAACCCGCTTTGGGCGTGTACTTCGTGGACTTTGGCTCAGGCGTCGGCCCAGCGGCGCAGGAGATTGTGGTACACGCCGGTCAGCTCGATCACCGATCGGTCGTCATTGCCCAGCGTGCCGACCAGCCGCTGCACCGCCTGGTCCGTCTCGAACAGGATGCGCCGCGCGCTGTCGTCGCGGACCATCGACTGGATCCAGAAGAAGCTCGCCACCCGGCGCCCGCGCGTCACCGGCGCCACCCGGTGCAGGCTCGACGAGGGATAGAGGATCGCGTGCCCCGCCGGCAGCTTGACCGACTGGACGCCGAACTGGCCCTCGATCAGCAGCTCGCCGCCGTCATAGGCCGCGGGATCCTCGAGGAAGACCGTCATCGACAGGTCGCTGCGGATGCGGAACTCGCTGCCGCGCTGGATGCGCACGGCATTGTCGACATGCGTGTCGAACTTCTGCCCGCCGCCATAGCGGTTGAACAAGGGCGGGAAGACCTTGAGCGGCAGCGCGGCGGCGAAGAACAGCGGCGACTTGCCCAGCGCGTCGAGCACCATCGCCCCGGCCCGGCGATGCGCCTCGCCGCCCTCGGGCAGTTGCTCGTTCTGCTTGGCGAGCGCCGATTGCGCGCCCGAAGTGGCGTTGCCGTCCACCCATTCCGCCGCGTCGATGATGCTGCGCAACTCGGCCACCTGCGCTGGCGAGAACAGCTCGGGGATGGCGATAAGCATCAGCGTTCCTTCAGCAAGGCGGCGGTGCCTTCGGTGCGCAGGCGCACGTCCGGGACCTGGGCCAGCCAGGCAAGCGCCTTGTCACGGAACACCGGCTTCGCCTCCGCCCCGCACCGCTCGATCCACAGTAGTGCGCCGTCGATGTCGCCCGCCTCGGCGAGCATCCGGGCATGGTTGAACATGCCGCGGAAGTCGCCGCCCTCCGCCGCCCGGGCGTAGCAGGCCGCCGCCGCTGCCATGTCGCGCGGCACGATCGCGCCTTCCTCATGGAAGCTGCCGACGAAGTTGGTGGATTTGGCGTGGCCCATCGCAGCCGCCTTCTCGAACCAGCCGAGCGCAGCCGCCTTGTCCTGGGTCAAGCCGGCGCCGAGCGCCAGCGCCGAGCCGTAATTGTACATGCCCCAGTCGAGCCCGGCCTCGGCGGCGACGCGGAAGCATTCCGCCGCGCGCAGCTTGTCCACCGGCGTGCCCCAGCCAAGGTCATAGCAGCGGCCCAGCATGTTGAGCCCCATCGCATGGCCCTGCTGCGCCGCCTTCCAGAACCAGCCGAACGCCTCGCCCGGCTTCTGCTGGTCGAGCAGCATCTGGCCAAGCACCGCCTGTGCCTCGGCCAGGCCGGCCTGTGCCCCTTCGCGAATCAACGCCGCCCGCGCCTCCGGCGAACCGGAGAGGCGGGCGGCGATGTCTTCGCTCGACAGTCGATCGAGCTGCGTCATGCGCCGGCTATATCAGAACTTGTAGCTCAGCGTCAGGACGGCCGACCGCCCGTCGCCCGGGGTCGCCCAGCCGTTATTGGCACGGATGCGGGTGTAGTAGAGCTTGTCGCCGATGTTCTTGACGTTGAGCTGTGCCTGCAATGCGTGGGTGATGTCGTAGGCCAGCGTCAGATTGTGGATCAGATAGTCCTTCGAATAGAGCACCGGGGTCAGCGTGGTGAGGGCGCCGGTGCCCGTCGTGGCGATCGCCGGGAGGTTGATCGCGAACTTGCCCTGATAGGTCGCGCCATAGCCGAGCGTCAGGCCGAACGGGAAAGTATAGGCCGTGTAGAGGCTGCCCGAGTGCTTGGGGGTCTGGTTGATCGCCGCGCCCTTGGCAGGATCCGGGAACAGCGCGCTGTTGCTGCAGCCCGCGATCACATTGTTGTTGGTCGCCGCGGCAGCTGCCCGCAGGCACTCGTCGGAGAGCGACTGGATCAGCTTGCTCTTGAGGTAGGTGTAGTTCGCCGTGATCTGCCAGGCCGAGGTGATGTGGCCGGTGGCGCCCAGCGCTATGCCGTCGACGCGCGAATGGCCGTCGAGCTGCTGGTCCGGCACGGTCGGGTCGTTCGAGGCGACCTTGTAGCTGTCGCGGTCGGTGCGGAACAGCGCGGCGGTCAGCAGCAGGCCGCCATGGAACAGCTCGGCCTTGCCGCCGATCTCGTAGTTCTTGGCGCCTTCCGGCTTGACGTTGCAGGTCTGCGACGCGCCCGTTGCCGAGCAGCTGCCGTTGACCGTGCTCTGCGACGGGGTCTTGGAGTTGCCATAGGCGACATAGAGGCTGACCGCCTCGACCGGCTTGTAGACGGCGCCGATCCGGTAGGAGAACAGGCTGTCGCGGTTGCCGGTCCGGGTCACCGCGGTGATCTGGCCGAGCGCCGCGCCGCTGGTCGCGATGGTATAGGCGGTGTTCTCGCCGATGTTGCGCTCCCAGCGCACGCCGCCGTTGAGCTCGAAATGGTTCGACAGCTTCATCGTGTCGAACAGGTAGACCGCCTTGTTCGCGATCTCGGCATGGCTCCGCGAACCGACGATGAAGTTCACCGGGCCGCTATAGACGTTGCGGTCGTTGAGGTTCGGGTCGTTCCACGCATAGGGCGGGATGACGGCGGCCGTGCCGTTCGCGGCGCGCTGCGAATTGCCCGAGCGCAGGTCATAGAATTCGCGCGACATCGAGAAGCCCAGGTCGAAGCTATGCTCGATGCCGAAGGTGTCGACCGTGCCCTTGAGGTCGGTCTGGTTGTAGATGATCTGGTTGCGGGTATCGCGGGTGTTGCCGCGCGAGCCGCCGCTCGGCGTGAACAGGCCCGGCGTGGTGCAGGCTAGGCCCGCCGCGGTGAAGCCGCTCGGCAGGCAGAAGGTGCCCTCCGGACCGTCGGCGATCGAGTACTGCTCGACGTCCTGGTAGCGGGTGAGGTTGCGCAGCGAGATCGTGCTGCTCAGCTCGTGCTCGATGATCGCCGTCGCCTGGTCGAGATTGCTGTCCTGCTTGTCGAGGTTGCGGAAGCCGTAATAGCCGCTGCGGCTGGTGCCGGGCACCTGGCCGGTGAACCCATTGGTCACGCTGCTGACATAGGGCACGCCGAACTGCGGGATGTTGTTGTCCTCCTGGTGGAGGTAGATCAGCGTCAGCTTGGTCGGGCTGCCCAGGCCGAAGGTGACCGAGGGCATCACGCCCCAGCGCTTGGCATTTTCGACTTCGCGGCCGGGCACGTCATTGTGATGGTACATGGCGTTCAGGCGAACGCCGACGCTGTCGCTCAGCTTGCGCTCGATATCGGCGGTGGCGCGATAATATTCGTCGGTGCCGACACCCGCCTGCACAACCGACCGGTCGCGCCCCGTCGGGCGCTTGCTGACCAGGTTGATGTTGCCGGCAACCGAGCCGCCGCCCGAATAGACCGAGTTCGAGCCGTTGGTGACTTCGATCTGCTCGATGTTGAAATTGTCCGAGCGGGTATATTGCGCGCTATCGCGGACGTTATCGACCGTGATGTCGTTGTTGGCGCTGAAGCCGCGCAGGTTGATGCTGTCGCCATAGCCGCTGCCGCCCTCGCCGGCGCCGAAGGTGATGCCCGGCACCGTCGCCAGCGCGTCACGCAGCGACAGGATGTTCTGCTGCTCCATCACCTCGGCGGTGATCACGGTCACCGTCTGCGGCGTGTCGCGTAGCGGGCGCGTGTTCTTCGGGCTTTCCTGCTTCGGCTGGTAGATCTGGCCGTTGACGGTGATGTGATCCTGTCCGGCGCGGTCCTGATCGTCCTCGGCCGCGGCGGGGGTCTTGGCATCGGGGCCATCGGTCGCGGCATGGGCGGGCGCGCTGGCGACGAAGCCGACACAGGCGAGCGCGAGGAAAGCAGGCGCTGCGGCGCCGTTCGAAAGATTCACTGGGTAACCCCCTTAGCGGATTGTTTCGCCGCCAGCTATTGCGAGGCGTTCTCAGAGTCAATGCTAATGAGAGCGGTTCGCAACTTTGTCGCGAAATTGTTACGAAACGTTACCGCCGGGTCTGCATGGGAGCGCTCAGGCGCGCGGTTGCGCCAGCAGCCAGCTGCGAATCGCGCTAGCGAGATTGGGCGGGTCCTCACCCTGGATCCGGGCATGATCGATCGCCGCGACCAGCGCGTTGAGCGGCAGCGACCGTTCGGCGGCGGCCGCATCGAGCGCGTCCCAGAACAGCGGCTCGAGGCTGATCGAGGTCTGGTGCCCGGCAATGGTGACCGATCGCTTGACCGGCCCCGCGAAGCCACCCGGGGGCGGCTCGACCTTCATTCCGTATCGAACAGCGCCGCCAGCTGCTCGACCATCGTGCCGGCGAGCTGCTCGGCGTCCATGATCGTCACGGCGCGCTGATAGTAGCGGGTGACGTCGTGGCCGATGCCGATCGCTACCAGCTCGACCGGGGAGCGCGTCTCGATCCAGCCGATCACCTGGCGCAGGTGGCGCTCGAGATAGGAGCCGGAGTTCACCGACAGGGTGGAATCGTCGACCGGCGCGCCGTCGGAGATCACCATCAGGATCTTGCGATCCTCCGACCGGCCGATCAGCCGCTGGTGCGCCCAGAGCAGCGCCTCGCCGTCGATATTCTCCTTGAGCAGCCCCTCGCGCATCATCAGCCCGAGCGACTTCTTGGCGCGGCGCCACGGCTCGTCGGCCTGCTTGTAGACGATGTGGCGGATGTCGTTGAGGCGGCCGGGCTGGGCCGGGCGGCCGTCGGCGAGCCACTTCTCGCGGCTCTGCCCGCCCTTCCAGGCGCGGGTGGTGAAGCCGAGGATCTCGGTCTTCACCCCGACGCGCTCCAGCGTGCGTGCCATGATGTCGGCGCTGATCGCCGCGATCGAGATCGGCCGCCCGCGCATCGAGCCCGAATTGTCGATCAGCAAAGTCACCACCGTGTCCTTGAACTCGGTGTCCTTCTCGCTCTTGTAGGAGAGCGACAGCATCGGATTGACGACGATGCGCGCCAGTCGGGCGGCGTCGAGGATGCCTTCTTCCTGGTCGAAGTCCCAGCTGCGGTTCTGCTGCGCCATCAGCCGGCGCTGGAGCCGGTTGGCGAGCTTGGTCACCGCGCCCTGGAGATGGACGAGCTGCTGGTCGAGATAGGAGCGAAGGCGATCCAGCTCCTCGGTGTCGCACAGGTCAGTGGCGGCGACGACCTCGTCGAACTGGGTGGTGTAGGGCCGGTATTCGAACTGGGGCGGCAGGTCGCTCCACGGGCGGTTCGGGCGGACGGGCATCATGCCCTCCTCGCCTTCGTCGCCGGGCTCGCCGTCGCCATCCTCCATCGCGTCGGACTGCTGCTGCTCGCCTTCCTCGCCCTGGTCGGACTCGCGCTGCTCGCCGCGGGCCTCGGCCTGGCCCTCGCTCTGGCTCGACTCGCTCTCGCCTTCCTCGTCGCCGGGCTGCTCCTGGTCGTCGGTGCCCTCGTCCTCGCCGCCGCCCTCATCGGCTTCGTCGGGGAGGAGATCGCCTTCGGTCAGCTCGAGATCCTGGAGCAGCTTCGAGGTGAGCGAGGCGAAGGCCCGCTGGTCGTCGATCGCCAGCGCCAGCGCGTCGAGGTCCGAGCCGGCGCGCTCCTCGATCCAGTCGCGGATCAGCGCCATGCCGAGCGCAGCGGCAGCCGGCGACTCGCGGCCGGTCAGCCGCTCGCGGACCATCAGGCCGAGTGCGGTGGAAAGCGGCACTTCCTCGCGGTTGCGCGCCCGGTTGATCGGGTCGGCACGCAGCTTGAGCTCGAGCGCATGTTCGAGATTGGCGGCGATGCCGGCATAGCCGCGCGAGCCCAGGGCCTCGACCCGCGCCGTCTCGACCGCGTCGAACACCGCGCGCGCCACCGGCTCCTTGGGCGCGCTCTTCAGGTGGAGCGCATTGTCGTGGTGGCGCATGCGCAGCGCGAAGCTGTCGGCGAAGCCCCGCGCCTCGGCGACTTCCTCGGCGGGCAGGCCGCGCGACGGCGCCGGCACCTTGATCTGGCGCCCGTCCTGGCGCGGCGCCTCGCCGGTGAAGCTCAGTTCGGCCTCGCGCTCGCCCGAAAGCGCGCGGGCGGTGCCGCCAAGGACGTTGCGGAACCGGTCGAGAGGAGAGTCGGCAGCCATGTTTCCGCTTTGGGAAGCTTGGCCGCGCGATGCAAGCCTCCGACTAGATGTAGATGTAAATGTACTGCACCTGGATCGAGACCGGACGGAACAGGGTCGGGCGGAAATTGCGCTCGACCACGAAGCGCGCATTGCCATCGGCATCGACCCCGTCGACCCGTACGATCGCGCCCATCACATTGTTGAAGAATGCCGGATAGGGAACCTTCTTCGGATTGGTCAGAAGATAGGCATATTCGCGCTGCAGGGGGCCGCCGAAGCCGTCGTACAGCACATAGTCGAAGCTCTGCTTCTTACCGCCGTCATAGACTTCGAGCTCAAGCTGCACCTTGTTGCTCTCGGGTATATGTTTCCGATAGCGCAGCCGAAGATACTGGCCTGCATCGCGCGGCACCAGATATTCGATCTTGTACGCCACCGGTTCGATCGAAATCGCCTTTTGCAGCGCCTTGTCCTTGGCACCGGCGAGGAAGACCTGGTCGAGCTTGCCGTCCTTGTCGCCATCGATGAAGCAGAAACGGACGATCGGCATGAACCGGGCACCGATCCCGCCAAGCAGCGCCGCGCCCAGCCCCGAGCGGCCGCGCTGGTCGCGACCGCAGAAGTAGAGCCCCTTGCCGCCCACTCTTTCCTGCGTCTCCGGAGGAGCGATCACCGCGGTCAGTTCCTCGCCGGTTGCGATCTCGTCGGTGAACTTGTCGATCGACACCTTCACCGGCGCAAGCAGGGTGAGCTTCTGGGTCTGCTTGACCGAGGCGCGCATCAACTCCTCGCCGGGCTTCAGCGTCAGCACCTTGCCGATCGGCGCGGCCGGATCGGGCCACATCGTGTCAGGCAGCGGATATACCGGCATGGTGCCGCCGCCGGCCGGAGCAGCAGCCGCAAGCATCGGGACACCCGCCAGCATGGCGAGCCCCTTCCAGTTCCGGATCATGATTCCCCCTTCGCCGCGTGCATGACCCACGCTTGTCCCCGCAACGATCCTGCCCGTCGCCAATCCCAAAGGCAACGCCGATCACGATTGCCTTGGCATCCCTTGGACGCCATGGTTGGCGACCAGGGGGATCAGATGAAGTTTCTCGATCGTATCGGCCTTGTCGGCCGGATGAGCCATGGCGAGTACAATGCCAATCTCAGCGGGCTCGGCATCTTCTTCGGCGCGGTGCTCGGCTTCGTGATGGCGACCACCGAGAATCTGAGCACCAAGGACTATGTGCTGGTGCTGTTCACCACCGCGTCGATGGTGATCACCATCCTCTATGTCTCGTCGAGCCGGCACCGGATCGCCTATTCGATCCTCGCCTTCGCCCTCATCGCGGCGCTGCCCTATGTGCTCGGCACGATGGTCTCGCCCGGCGCCCAGCTGCCGCCCAAGCTCCAGCCGACGCTGGCGGTGTGGCTGGCCATGGCGCTGATCGCCGAGTTCAACCCACGCGACCGCGTGACCGAAAAGGCCTGACGCCCGCACCGCCGGGACGGCGCGGAACGTCGGCCCGGTCGTTCAGGCCTTGCCGACCACGCTCTCCGGCAGGTCCTTGCCGAACACGCGCTGATAATACTCGGCCACCTGCGCGCGCTCCGCCTCGTCGCACTTGTTGAGGAAGCTCAGCCGGAACGCGAAGCCGACATCCTTGAAGATCTCGGCATTCTGCGCCCAGGTGATCACCGTGCGCGGCGACATCACGGTCGAGATATCGCCATTGACGAAGCCCTTGCGGGTCAGGTCGGCGACGCGGACCATGTTCTCGACCAGCTCCTTGCCGCCCGGCTTGTCGAAATCGCCCGACTTGGCGAGCACGATCTGCGCCTCGACCGCGGCGGGGAGGTAGTTGAGCGTCACCACGATGTTCCAGCGGTCCATCTGGCCCTGGTTGATCTGCTGGGTGCCGTGATAGAGGCCGCTGGTGTCGCCCAGGCCCACGGTGTTCGCGGTGGCGAACAGGCGGAAATAGGGGTTCGGGCGGATCACGCGGTTCTGGTCGAGCAGGGTCAGCTTGCCCTCGGTCTCGAGCACGCGCTGGATCACGAACATCACGTCCGGGCGGCCCGCGTCATATTCGTCGAACACGAGCGCGGTCGGGGTCTGGAGCGCCCAGGGGAGCAGGCCCTCGCGGAATTCGGTGACCTGCTGGCCATCCTTGAGCACGATCGCATCGCGGCCGATCAGGTCGATACGCGAGATGTGTGCATCGAGATTGATGCGGATGCACGGCCAGTTGAGGCGCGAAGCGACCTGCTCGATATGCGTCGACTTGCCGGTGCCGTGATAGCCCTGGACCATCACGCGGCGATTGTGCGCGAAGCCGGCCAGGATCGCGAGCGTCGTATCCGGATCGAAGACATAGGCCGGATCGAGATCGGGCACGCGCTCGTCCGCCTCGCTGAACGCGGGCACTTCGAGATCGCTGTCGATCCCGAACAGGTCGCGCACCTTCACCATCTTGTCGGGCGCTTCGAGGATCGTGGTTTCCCGGCTGTCGGGCTGGGTGTTGGGGATGTCCGCCATCTATTCGTCCTTCCGTCGCGAGAGCGACTAGAAGCTCCCGTGCCGCACTGCAACGGGCTTCGCGCAAAACGCACGATCGGCCGCCCCGGTCGCAAGCCCTTTCCTCGAATCGGCTTTCATGGGATCATGACGTCAAAGCAACGGTCGCGTACCAACACCGATTCTTGGGGAAGTCGATGAACGGGAAGCTGTTGTTCCTGGCGCTGCTCGCGCCGCTGGCGGGGTGCGACTGGGGCCAGCAGCCCGCCCCGCCGCCGCATCGTCCCCCGCCCCCGGTGGCCCGCCCGATCGACCGCGAGCCCGAATGGCTGGCCGTCTATCCCAGCTGCGAGGGCCGGCTGCGCCGCGGCCAGTGGCTGGTCTGCGACAACAAGGGCCTGAACTGGCTGCACCGCACCCTGGCCGGCCAATGGGCGGAGGACCGGCAGGGCGCGAGCAAGCAGCAGCTCTGGGTGCAGCGCCAGCAGCTCCAGGCGCTGGCGAGCGAGCGCGACGCCTGCGAGACCGCCGAATGTGTCGCCACCGCCTATCGCCGCTATCTGCGCGGCCCGCAGCGCTGGACGCCCGAGCCCGAATGGCGGCCCGCCCCGCCTCGCCCGCGGCCGGTGCACTATCGTCCGCGCGAGAAGCGCTGGAACTGGCGCGACAACGGCCCGACCTGCGCCTCGAAGATCGGCTGGCAGAAGGCGGCGCTGCTCGCCCGGCAATGCGCGGTGGTCAATCCCGACGGCCAGTGCGGGCCGCAGCGTGGCTGCGAGACGCTGAAGACGATGATCCTCGACGGCTGCTGGGATGCCGGCGATCGCAAGCCGGGCTTCTGCAACCGGGTCTGACGCTTTCCTACAGCGCGGGCCGGGCCGACTCGCCAAAGGACATGAAGTACACGCCCAAAGCAGGTTTTCGCGGCGCCTAAGTTGACACGGTTCCCGCGGAGGCTTCGCATCTCGCAGCATTGTTGCGTGGGTTGGGTCCTATCTTTCCTACCGGGTCAAAGAGCGGCCGGGCGGTGATCCGGCTGCGGGAGTGCAACAGGCGAAATCCTATTTTGCAAGGCAGCCGTCACCCCTCCTCTTCCCGTCATCCCGGCGAAAGCCGGGATCTCAGGAGAAGGCGCGGGACGCGGGACAAGAGCCGCCTGAGATCCCGGCTTTCGCCGGGATGACGATTGGGGCGCCGGACGCCGATTGGGGCCGGGATGACGATTGTTGGGCTTCAGTCGTTCTCGAACCTGGGCAACCCGAACAGGTCGACGAAGCGCTGGCCCAGCGCAACGTCGCCGGTGACCGCCACGCGCCGCTCGCGGATCGATTCGGTGAGCGGCAGCGGACCGTAGAAGGTGGCGGCGAGCGGGGTCGGCACGCCTTCGAAGATCACCTCGGCGCCGGCGGGATCGCGGCGCTCGATCACCAGCCCGCCATCGACGATATGCGCACGGAACGGCTCGCCGCCCACCCGGAAACCGAGATCGACCGACATGCCCCGCGCCTTGTCGCGCGCGATCATCGTCTTGAGCGACAGCATGAAGGCGCCGTTGCTGAGCGGCAGGGTGACGTCGTGCGCGGGCGAACCCGCCGCCCAGCGGCTGAGCGCGAAGATCGGCTCCTCGAGCTGGGCACCCCAGCGGGTGAGCTCATAGACCTGGGCGTTGACCGGCGAGGGCAGCTGCCTGCGGCGCAGGATGCCGCCCTTCTCCAGCCCTTCGAGCCGCTGGGTGAGGATATTGGCGCTCAATCCCTCCAGCGCGCCGCGGATTTCGCCGAAACGACGCGGCCCAAGCAGCAATTCGCGAACGATCAGCAGCGACCAGCGTTCTCCAATGAGATCCATTGCGAGCGCCGTCCCGCACGCGTCCTGATACCAGCGGCGCGCCTTGGCGAAATCGTTGCTAGTTACTTTTTGTGACTCCATGGTTGCTTTTAATAACCGAGTCGGGCATCAGGATCAAGAAAGCGATTCGCTGGCCACCCGAAGTGGAGGTTTAGTCCGATGACACTGGTACCTGCCGCCGAACTGGCCGCGCGCGAGACTTCGCGCTGGCCGGGCGAGTCCCCCGAATATCGCGCCGCGCGCACTGCGCTGCTCGCCGAGGAGATCGAACTGCGCCGTCATCTGGAGCGCGTGGCCGAGCAGCGCCGCGCACTGCCGGCAGGGCCGGAGGTGACCCGGGACTATGTCTTCCAGGGCGAGAACGGCCCGGTTCATCTGGCTGACTTGTTCGCCGGCCACGATACGCTGGTGGTCTACACCTGGATGTTCGGCCCGCAGCGCGAGCGGCCCTGCCCGATGTGCACCTCGCTGCTCTCGGCCTGGGACGGTGAGACGCCCGACATCGCGCAGCGGGTCGGCTTCGCGGTGACCGCACGCTCGCCGATCGACAAGCTCAAGGCATTCAAGGCCGAGCGCGGCTGGCAGCACCTGCCGCTCTATTCGGATGGCGACCAGGACTTCAGCCGCGACTATAATGCGATCGCGCCGGACGGCAGCGACATCCCGCAGCTGCTGATCTTCACCCGGCGCGACGGCAGGATCCGGTTCTTCTGGGCCGGCGAGATGGGCTCCGAGAGCATGGACCCCGGCCAGGACCCGCGCGGCGCGCCCGACCTGATGCCGCTCTGGACGATACTCGATTGCACACCCGAGGGCCGCGGCACCGACTGGTACCCTTCCCTCACCTACTGAAGAAAATACCCCGGAGGAGAGCAACATGACCCAGATGATCTTCGTGAACCTGCCCGTCAGCGACGTGGCCAAGTCGACGGCCTTCTACGAGGCGATCGGCTGCACCAAGGATGCGCGCTTCAGCAACGAGCAGGCCTCCGCCATGCAGCTGAGCGACACGATCGTGTTCATGATCCTGTCGAAGGACTTCTTCCAGACCTTCACCCCGAAGCAGATCGCCGATGCGCACAGCGTCACCGAGGCGCTGATCTGCATCTCGCGCGACAGCCGCGACGCAGTGGACGCGATCGTCGAGGCGGCGGGCAAGGCCGGCGGCAAGGCGGACGTGCGCGAGAAGCAGGACATGGGCTTCATGTACGGCCGCAGCTTCGAGGATCCGGACGGCCATATCTTCGAGCCGATGTTCATGGACATGGAAGCGGCGATGGCCGCCTTCCCCGAAGGCCCGGCGCACGAGCCGGCCTGAGCGAAACCGGGACCAGGGAGGCGCGGCATGAAGCGCGACAACATCATCGGATGGGTGCTGAGCGGCCTCGTCCTCCTGTTCCTGGCGATGGACGCCGGCGGCAAGCTGATCGCACCGGCGACGATGATCGCCTACAGCCCGCCGCTCGGCATCCCGGGCGAGCCCGGGCTCTACCAGCAGCTCGGGCTGATCCTGGCGGTCTGCGCGCTGCTCTATGCGGTGCCGCGCACCGCGGTGCTGGGGGCGATCCTGCTCACCGGCTATCTGGGCGGCGCCGTCGCGATGCACTGGCGGGTGGGCAGCCCGCTGTTCAGCCACACCCTGTTCGGCGTCTATCTGGGCGTGCTCGCCTGGGGCGGACTGTGGTTCCGCGATCCCCGCGTCCGCGCGCTGGTCCCGATCGCCGGCTGACAATCCCCAAGAGTCCAGAGGAGAGGACCGATGGCAGACAAGATCACGACCGTATTGTGGTTCGACCATGTGGCCGAGGAGGCGGCGAACTTCTACGTCTCGCTGCTGCCCGACAGTCAGGTCGGCAAGGTGTACCGCGCGCCCGGCGACAATCCGAGCACCGAGGAAGGCGCGGCCCTGGTCGTCGAGTTCACCCTCGCCGGGCGCAGCTATGCCGGCCTCAATGGTGGGCCGAACTTCAAGCCGAACGAGAGCGTCTCCTTCCAGATCCTCACCGAGGACCAGGAAGAGACCGATAGGCTGTGGAACGCCATCGTCGGCAATGGCGGCCAGGAGTCGATGTGCGGCTGGTGCAAGGACAAATGGGGCTTCAACTGGCAGATCACCCCGCGCCGCCTGATCGAGATCAACTTCGGCGAGGATCCCGAGGCTGCGCGGCGCGGCTTCGAGGCGATGATGACGATGAAGAAGATCGACATCGCGGCGGTGGAAGCCGCGGCGAAAGGTTGAGGAGGCAGCCATGACCATCGAGATCACCGGCTTCAACTGGGTGCCGGACTTCGCCCGCGGCTATGTCCGCGACCTGCGGCCGCGCTGGGCCTGCGAGGAGATCGGCCAGCCCTATACCACGCGGCTGATCAGTCCGGTCCCGCCCAAGCCGGCTTATTATTTCGACGAGCAACCCTGGGGTCAGGTGCCGGTGCTGCACGATGCCGGGATCCAGCTGTTCGAGAGCGGCGCGATCCTGCTCCATCTGGCCGAGAAGGACACGAGGCTGTTGTCGCGCGATCCGCAGCAGCGGGCGACGACCCTCGCCTGGCTGTTCGCGTCGCTCAACAGCGTCGAGCCCGGGCTGTTCGAGCTGGGCAACGTCACCCTGTTCTCCAAGGACGAGGAATGGGCGAAGCTGCGCAAGCCGAGCCTGATCGAGGATATCGGCAAGCGGCTCGACCGGCTGGCCGATGCGCTGGGCGACCGCGACTGGCTGGTCGGGGAGTTCAGCGTGGCGGACATCGCGATGGTGACGGTGCTGCGCAATGCCGATGGCAGCGAGCTGATCAGCAGCCGGCCGGCGCTTGCCGCCTATGTCGAGCGCGGCATGGCGCGGCCCGGCTTCCGGCGGGCGATGGACGCGCAACTCGCCGATTTCCAGCCCGCGCCGGTCGCGGCCTGACAGATAATAGAGGAGAGTGAAATGACTTATATCGACGGTTTCGTCGCGCCGGCGCGCGACCGGGAGGCCTATCTGGCGATGGCGAGGAAGGCCGCCCCGATCTTCCTGGAGCATGGCGCGCTGCGCGTGGTGGAAGGCTTCGGCCATGACGTGCCGCGCGGCAAGGTGACCGACTTCTACATGGCGGTGAAGGCCGAGGAGAACGAGACGCCGGTCTTCTCCTGGATCGAATGGCCCGACAAGGCGACCCGCGACGCGGGCTGGGAAAAGGTGATGGCCGACGAGCGGATGAAGCCGCCCGAGCCCATGCCGTTCGACGGCCAGCGCATGTTCTGGGGCGGCTTCGAGAGCATCGTCGATACCCAGGCGTGATGCCCGATCCTCCCTCGGAGCGCAGCTCCGGGGGAGGGGGACCGCGCGCGCAGCGCGTGGTGGAGGGGGAAAGCCCCTCGCGATGACCAGGACATTTGCCGCCGACGCGGCGCCCCCTCCACCACCCGCCTGCGGCGGGCGGTCCCCCTCCCCCGCTTCGCGAGGGAGGCATGAAAGGAAAGATCATGTCCAACGCGCATGGAAGCTTCATCTGGTACGAGCTGCTGACCAAGGACGCAGGCAAGGCCAAGGCGTTCTACGACTCGGTCTGTGGCTGGAACATCGACGCCGAGGCGCCTCCGGGCGGCATGGACTATCGCATGATCAATGCCGGGGACGGCCAGGCGGGCGGCGTGATGCAGCTGAACGCCGACATGATCGCCGGCGGCGCCAAGCCGGTCTGGCTCGGCTATCTGGGCGTCGATGACGTCGATGCCTCGGTCGCCGCAGTGGTGGCGGAGGGCGGGCAGGTCCATCTTCCCGCGTTCGACATTCCGGAGGTGGGCCGGCTGGCGATGGTCACCGATCCGCAGGGCATTCCCTTCTATGTGATGCGCGGCGCCTCGCCCGAGAGCAGCACCGCCTATCAGCGCACCGGCTTCGGCCATGTCGCCTGGAACGAGCTGCTGACCACCGACGATGCCGCGGCGCTCGCCTTCTACGCCAAGCTGTTCGCCATCGAGAAGGTCGGCTCCATGCCGATGGGCGAGATGGACGAGTACAGCTTCATCGCCAATGGCGACAGCAAGGGCGAGGCGGTCGGCGCGGTGATGAAGGCGCAGCCGGGCACGCCCGCCGGCTGGGGCTTCTATTTCCGCGTGCCCGACATCACCGAGGCGCAGGCGAAGGTGGAGGCCGGCGGCGGCAAGGTCATCTGGGGCCCGCACGAGGTGCCGGGCGGCGAATGGGTGATCAACATCGTCGATCCCGAAGGCGTGACCTGCGGCTTCGTCTCGCCGGGCAAGAGCGGATGACGATCACCATCACCGCCTTCGATCGTTCTCCCGATGGCGGCAAGGGGCTGGCCCGCGACACGCGGGTGCGCTGGGCGCTCGAGGAGGTCGGCCAGCCCTATGACGTGCGGCTGGTCAGTTTCGCCGCACTCAAGGAACCGGCGCATCTGGCCATCCATCCCTTCGGCCAGATCCCGACGCTGGAGCAAGGCGATCTCGCGCTGTTCGAGACGGGCGCGATCGTCTTCCACTTGGCCGAGCGCTTTCCCGGGCTGTTCCCCGGGGATGCCGATGCCCGGGCGCGGGCGATCGCCTGGATGTTCGCCGCGGTGAACACGGTGGAACCGCCGATCCTCGAACTGGTCACCGCCAGGATATTCGAGGGCGACAAGCCCTGGGCGGCGGAGCGGCTGCCGCTGGTGCAGGCGCGCATCCGGCCCCGGCTCGACCAGCTTGCCGCGCGGCTCGGCGAGGCCGAATGGCTCGACGGCGCGTTCAGCGCGGGGGACCTGATGATGGTCTCGGTGCTGCTCCGGCTGCGGCCGTCGGGCATGCTCGACGACTATCCGACGCTCGCCGCCTATGTCGCCCGCGGCGAAGCGCGGCCGGCATACCGGCAGGCGTTCGCGGACCAGCTGGCGGTGAATGCGCGGCCCTAGGCGAAGGCGGGCGCCTTCTTCAGGTGCTGGTACGCCTCGATCACGCGCTGGAGCCGGCCCTCATGGCTGCGGTCGCCGCCGTTGCGGTCGGGGTGGAACTTGCGGACCAGCTCCGAATAGCGCTTGCGCAGCGCGGTGCGGTCGGCGTCGATCTCGAGGTCGAGGATCTTGAGCGACTCGCGGTCCTGCCCGGACAGCGGCCTGCCGTCCTTGCGCTCGCCGCGGTCCTTCATGCGGTCGCGGAACCGTGCGCCGATCGCGTCGAGCGGGTCGGCGAAATCGGCCCAGCGCGGCGGACGGTCGGCACCGCCATTGCCGCTGAACGCACGCGTCTCGCGCTCCCAGCCGGCATAGGGCCGCTGGGCGTCGTGGATCTCGTCCGGGCTCATCCCCTGGAAGAAATTGTAGCCCGAATTGAACGCGCGGACGTGATCGAGGCACAGCCAGCGATATTCGCCCGGACCGTCGAACGTGGCGCGGCTGCCCGTCGCCGGCGCGCGGAATTCGCCCGGCTCGTTGCAGCCCGGTTCCGAGCATAGCCTCCCCTGCGCCTCCACCCGGCCGTGGAAGCGTGCATTCGGCCTGTCCTTCTTGGGCTGGCTCTCAGCCACGTGACCTCCCTTGCGCAAACCGCCTATATAGGCGCGATGACGAACCCTTCCAGCGGCGGACTCGCCGACATCATCGCTGCCCGTCTCACCGCCGGCCTCTCCCCGACGCATCTCGAGGTGATCAACGACAGCCATCATCATTCGGGGCATCTCGGCGATGACGGAACCGGCGAATCGCATTGGACCGTGGTGGTCGAGAGCGGAGCCTTTGCCGGCCTCTCGCGCGTTGGACGGCAGCGCATGGTCAACAAGCTGCTCGCCGACCTGCTCACCGGCCGCATCCACGCGCTGGCGATCAAGGCGCGGGCGCCGGGAGAATAAGCATGAAGTACAAGCTCTGGTACTGGGCGGAAATCCAGGGCCGGGGCGAGTTCGTTCGGCTGCCGATGGAGGCGGCCGGGATTGCCTATGTCGATGTCGCCCGCGAGCAGGGCAGCGACGCGCTGGTCGCGGACATGCAGGCGCGCGACCGGCGCCCGCCCTTCGCCCCGCCCTATCTCGACACGGGCAGCCAGGTGATCGCGCAGGTCGCCAACATCCTGCTCTGGCTGGGCGACCGGCACGGCCTGGCGCCCGAGGACGCCGCCACCCGCTATTGGCTTCACGAGGTCCAGCTCACCGTCACCGATTTCGTCGCCGAGGTGCACCAGGTCCATCACCCGGTCGGCACCGGCCTCTACTACGAGGACCAGAAGCCCGAGGCCGCGCGCTTCGCCGAGGAATTCCGCGAGGAACGCATGCCCAAGTTCCTCGACTGGTTCGAGCGTTCGGTCGAAGGCGACTGGCTGGCCGGCACGCGCTGGTCGTACGGCGACACCTCGATCTTCCAGCTGATCGAGGGGCTGCGCTACATGTTCCCCCGGCGGATGGCTGCGATCGAGGGCGATTATCCCAGGCTGATTGCGATCCGCGACCGCGTGGCGGACCTGCCGGGAATCGCTGCCTATCTGAGCAGCGCGCGGCGCATCCCGTTCAACACCCAGGGCATCTTCCGCCACTATCCCGAGCTGGATGCGGCCTGACCCGAAAGGGTGGGTTTCCAAACTATGGCTGTCCGCCGCACAGGGTGCAGGCTAGATGTCCGGGGACGAGAGGGGCCATTCATGACCGACGAGCTTTTCACCCAGATCATCACGCCGACCACCCATGACCTGGGCGGCTTCAAGGTCCATCGCACGCTGCCGTCCAAGCCGCGGACGATGGTCGGACCCTTCATCTTCTTCGACCAGATGGGCCCGGCGCGCCTCACCGTCGGCACCGGCATCGACGTGCGCCCCCACCCGCACATCAACCTGGCGACGGTGACCTATCTCTATGCCGGCGCGATCGACCATCGCGACTCGCTCGGCACCTTCGCGACGATCGAGCCCGGCGCGGTGAATCTGATGACCGCCGGCCACGGCATCGTCCATTCCGAGCGCTCGCCGAGCGCCGAACGGGAGAAGGGTCCCGAGCTCTCCGGCATCCAGACCTGGCTCGCCTTGCCCGAGGACCGGGAAGAGATGAACCCCGCTTTCGAGCATGTCAGCGCCGCCGACCTGCCGATCGTCGAGGAACAGGGCGCGCGCTGCCGGGTGATCATGGGCGAGCTGTGGGGGGCCAAGGCGCCGACCACCACCTATGCCCAGACCATCTATGCCGATATCGAGCTGGCCGAAGGCGGCGCGGTGCCGATCGATCCGTCGGCGACCGAGCGTGCCGTCTATCTCGCCTATGGCGATGCCAGCATCGACGGGATCGAGATGGAAATAGCGACCCTCTACATCCTGCGCCCGGGCATCACTGCGATCCTGCGCTCTGCCGGCGGCGGCCGGGTTGCGCTGTGCGGCGGCGAGGACTTCGCGACGCCGCGCCATGTCTGGTGGAACTTCGTCTCGTCGAGCCGCGACCGGATCAACCAGGCCAAGGAAGACTGGAAGGCCGGCAACTTCCCCAAGGTGCCGGGCGACGACAAGGAGTTCATCCCGATCCCCGAAGTGCCCAAGACGGTGAGCTATCCCTAGCACCCGGCTCAGCGTCTGCCGGCGCAAGGCGCGTTTTCCCACGCGGGAGGAAGCGCTGGCGGCGATCGCGAAGAGCGGCTGGGAGCTCCGGCCCTATCGCTGCGACCGGTGCTGGCAGTTCCATCTGACCAGCCGGACCAAGGGGAAGGTGCCCCTGTGATCGTCATACCGGCCGCCCCAGATCGTCATCCCGGCGAAAGCCGGGATCTCAGGCGATAGCGGGAAAAGAGCCGCACGAGATCCCGGCTTCCGCCGGGATGACGCCTATGGGCCGACAATCTTCTCCCGCACCAGCGGCAGCAGCTTGTCGAGGTTGGCGCGGGCCATGCCGGCGTCGTTGGCGACCGAACGGATCGTCAGCAGGTCGCCGTCGCGGATCAGTATCGCGGTGGCGCCCTGGTCGCTGCCGATCGCATAGCTGCTCACCCAGCCGACGGCCGGGCCGGCGTCGAGCGCCTCGATCCTGCATTCCGGGCTGCGCGCCTGACATTGCGCCTGCAGGTCCTCGATCTTCGTCTCGCCCGAGCGGACCCGCCCCTCGGTGCCATCAACCTGGCGGCCGAACTCGATGCCTAGGATCGGCTGGCCGGCGCAATCGGGGCAGCTATAGGCCAGCTTGCCCGGCCGCGGCGCGCTGACGAAGCCCGGACCGAGCAGCGCCAGCACTTCGGCGTCCAGGCTGTTGATGTTCTTGGTCACGAACCCGTCCGGCAGGGCGAGCCCCAGCATCAACGGCAGCAATGCGAGCATGTCCCTCTCCTCTCGTCCCGCGGCTCAACGTCCGCGGCGACCATCGGGTCCTTGCAGGTCGTCGCATGTTCGCTAGGCTCGGCGGAAAAGGGAGAGGCGACATGGCCGAGTTCGAACTCCAGCGCATCACGCTGCCCACCGGCGTCGATCTGAACGTGGCGATCGCGGGCGATCCCGCCAACCCGCCGGTGGTGCTGCTCCACGGCTTCCCCGAATCGCACCGCACCTGGCGCAACCAGATCCCGGCGCTGGCCCGCGACCATTATGTGATCGCGCCCGACCAGCGCGGCTTTGGCCATTCGTCAAAGCCCAAAGGGGTGGAGAATTATACGCCGGACAAGCCAGTGGGCGACCTGCTCGCGCTCGCCGACCATCTCGGCATCGGGCCGTTCACCTTGATCGGGCATGACTGGGGCGGCGCGATCGCCTGGATGGCGGCGCTGCAGAATCCGCAGCGCATCGCCCGGCTGATCATCGTCAACGCGCCGCATCCGCTGGTCTTCCAGCGCAGCCTGTTCGACGATCCCGCCCAGCGCGCGGCGAGCCAGTACATGACCGCCTTTCGCAATCCGGACTTCGAGAAGTTCGTCGAGCGGATCGGGCTGGAGACCTTCTTCGACCAGAGCTTCGCCAAATACACGGACGCCGCGCTGCTCGAGCCGGAAAAGCCCGCCTATCTGGCCGAATGGAGCCCGCCGGGCGCGTTGACTGCGATGCTCAACTGGTATCGCGGCAGCGCGGTGCTGGTGCCCGCCCCCGGCGAGACGCCCGAACGCCCGGTATGGCTCGACGCGCCCTTCCCGCCGGTGACCCAGCCAACCCTGGTGATCTGGGCGATGAAGGACACCGCGCTGCTGCCCGTGCAGCTCGACGGGCTGGGGCATTATGTGCCGGACCTCACCGTGGTAAAAGTGGCGGATGCCGGGCATTTCGTACCCTGGGAGAAGCCCGAGCTGGTGACCGAGGCGATATTGGAGTGGCTCGCCTGAGCGCAAAGTGAAGGGAGTCGGGGCAAATCGTTTCACTTTGCCCGGGTGCCCTGCGCATCGATACGAATCACCCCGAAATCGAAGTGCGTGCCGCGCCATAAGCCGACGAAACCAGACGAAATCCTACATTGCAACCACACCGTCATCCCGGCGAAAGCCGGGATCTCGTGCGGTTCTTGTCCTGCCGCCCGAGCCTCCGCCTGAGATCCCGGCTTTCGCCGGGATGACGATTGGGGCGGCCGGCATGACGGATTGGGGTGGTCTACCGAGCCCGCCGCATCCCCGGCGTCTTGGCCACCGCCAGATCGTCGAGCAGCCGGCGATAGTCGGCGCTGTCCATGCCGAGCAGCGCGATCCGCCCCTCGCAGTCATGATGCACGCCCCAGCCGAACTGCTTGACCAGCGGCGAGGCGCGCAGGCAGGCCTGGGGTTTGGCGAAGAAGTCGTCGCGATCCTTGTCGCCGCCGCGCTCGCGATAGGCGGCGAAGAGCAGGTCGTCGCTGGTCATCGCATAGGGCTCGGCCAGCAGCGCATGCTGGACCGCGGCCACCGTGCCGGGCTTTTCGGGGATCGTCCCCGCCGACACCGGGCTGTCCGGCGAGGCGGTGATCAGCGTGTCGCGATAATTGGTCGACTTCATCAGATCCGCACCTCCGCCGCCGCATCGAGGAGAATGCCCTGCTCCGAGCTGCGTTCCGCGCCGGGGCGGACCCAGGCGGCATGGGCATGCGCGGTGGCGACCGTGATGCGCGGGCCGCCATCGGGCCAGGTCCGCACGCTCACCACCTGCTCCCCGAGCGCGCGATCGGGCTCCATTGCCACCCAGGCAAGCGGGCGCTCGGGCGTAGCTGCCGCGCCGGCCGCTTCCATTGCCGCGCGGATGCGCGCGGTGCTGGCATCGGGGACGTACTGCCAGACCACCGAGTGCATCAGCACCCGCGTGACGCCCACCTCCTGCGGCTCGGCCAGCCGCGCCTCGACCCAGTCGGCGGCATCGGCGCGATCGAGCCGGACGCCCTGCTCGCGGATCATGCCGATCGCCTTTTGCAGCCGTTCCAGCCGCATCGGCGTCTCCGCCCAGACATAGGCCGACAGCCGCGCCTCGACCGCCGGATCGGTGACGTCGAGCGGCTGGACGTCGCAGCCTCGGGTGGAGACGATCTCCAGTTCGGGCAGTTCGGGCGGGTCGCCGAGCCAGGCGGGGGAGATGGTCACCGGCGAGTCGGCCGGACCGAGCAACGTGCCGCCCAGATCGAAGCGATAGCGGTCGACCAGCAGGTTGAGCCCGCCGCTCGATCCGATCTCTAGGATCTCGAGCTTGGGGCCGAGGCGCCGCGCGACTTCGAGCAGCCCGACGATCAGCGCGCCCGAGCGGCCGGGTTCGTTGGTCTGGGGCGGGCCGTCGAGCCAGGGCAGCAGGGCGGCATCGTTGCGGGCGAGCACGCGGTTGAGCGCGGCCTGCAGCGCCTTGCCCTCCAGCCGGCCGGCGAAGACCTCGGCCAGTTCCGCGTCCTTGCCGGCCAGCACCAGCGCATGGAGCCCGCCGATCAATCGCAGCGGGAGCGCATCGCGAGTCGGCTCGCCCGGCCAGCCGAGCACCTTGCGCCCGGTCTCGCTGCCGCGGTCCAGCCCATCGGCGATCGCGGCGCAGATGGCCGCATAGATCGGCGCGTCCATCTTGCGGCAATAGAATTCCTGGATGCGAAACGCGCCGCGGTTATTCTCTTCACTGGCCATAAGAAACCCTCCGCGGCCGCTCTGTTGCGCCTTGGGGGTGCCCCGAGTAAAGCCCCGGCTTCGATGACCGAACCGCTGATCCTTGCCGTCCCCAAGGGGCGCATCCTCGACGAGGCGCTGCCGCTGCTCGCCCGCGTCGGCATCATCCCCGAGCCCGACTTTTCGGACGAACGCTCGCGGGCGCTGCGCTTCAAGACCAACACGCCGGCGATCGACCTGATCCGCGTGCGCGCGTTCGACGTGGCGACCTTCGTCGCGCATGGCGCCGCGCAGCTGGGCATCGTCGGGTCGGACGTGCTGGCAGAGTTCGACTATTCGGAGCTCTATGCCCCCGTCGACCTGGGCATCGGCCATTGCCGCATCTCGGTCGCCGAGCCGGCGGACCTGGCGGAGAAGGACGATCCGCGCGGCTGGAGCCATGTCCGCGTCGCGACCAAATATCCGCACATCACCCGGGCGCATTTCGAGGCGCGCGGGGTGCAGGCCGAGTGCATCAAGCTCAACGGCGCGATGGAGCTGGCTCCGGTGCTGGGTCTGGCGCCGCGCATCGTCGACCTGGTCTCGTCGGGCCGGACGCTCAAGGAGAATGGGCTGGTCGAGGTCGAGGTGATCGCCGAGGTGAGCAGCCGGCTGGTGGTCAACCGCGCCGCGTTCAAGACGCGGGCGACCGATGTCGTGCCGCTGGTCGACAAGTTCCGCAAGGCGGTGGCGGAGTGATGGGGTGGTCGCCCTCACCCTTCCCACGCCGCTGCGCGGCGCGGGCCCCTTCCCTCTCCCGCTGGGAGAGGGAGGGAGCGGCGAAGCCGCGGAAGGGTGAGGGTCGCTCGCGATGATTCGATTAAACGCCTCCGACGCCGGCTTCGCGACCGCCTTCACCGACCTGGTCAACGCCCGGCGCGAGGCCGACGAGGATGTCGCGCGCGATGTCGCGGCGATCGTGGCGAGGGTCCGGACCGAAGGCGATGCTGCGCTGCGCGACTATACCCAGCGCTTCGACAAGTTCGACCTCGATGCCCAGGGCTGGAAGCTCGACCGCGCCGATTGCCTGGCCGCCTGGGAGGGGCTCACCCCCGAGCTGCGCGACGCGCTGGAGCTCGCCGCCGAGCGGATCGCCATCTATCATTCCAAGCAGAAGCCCGAGGACCGCGACGAGATCGACTCGACCGGCATCCGCCTCGGCGCGCGCTGGCGGGCGGTGGATGCGGCGGGCGTCTATGTGCCCGGCGGGCGGGCCGCTTACCCCAGCTCGGTGCTGATGAACGCGCTGCCGGCGCGTGCGGCGGGGGTCGGCCGGCTGGTGATGGTCACGCCCACCCCCAATGGCGAAGTGAACCCGCTGGTGCTGGCCGCCGCGCATCTTGCCGGGGTGGACGAGATCTGGCGCGTCGGCGGAGCGCAGGCGATCGCCGCACTCGCTTATGGCACCGAGAAGATCGCCCCGGTCGACGTGATCACCGGTCCCGGCAATGCCTGGGTGGCCGAGGCCAAGCGCCAGCTCTACGGCGTGGTCGGCATCGACATGGTCGCCGGCCCCAGCGAGATCGTGGTGGTGGCGGACGGCAAGAACGACGCCGACTGGATCGCCGCCGACCTGCTCAGCCAGGCCGAGCATGACCCGACCAGCCAGTCGATCCTGTTCACCGACGATGCGGCCTTCGCCGACAAGGTCGCCGAAGCGGTCGAGCGCGCACTGGCCAAGCTGGCGACCGAGAAGACCGCGCGGGCGAGCTGGGACGCGAACGGCGCGATCATCGTGGTGCCCGATCTGGTCGAGGCGAGGCCGCTGGTCGACCGGCTGGCGCCCGAGCATCTCGAGCTGGCCTGCGACAATGCCGAGGGGCTGTTCGACATGGTGCGCCATGCAGGCTCGGTGTTCATCGGCCGCTACACCCCGGAAGCGGTCGGCGATTATGTCGCGGGGCCGAACCATGTGCTGCCGACCGGGCGCCGCGCGCGCTTCGCCTCGGGTCTTTCGGTGCTCGACTTCATGAAGCGCACCAGCTTCCTGTCGCTCGATCAGGCCGGACTGGCGGCGATCGGCCCGGCCGCGGTGGCGCTCGCCCATGCCGAGGGGCTGCCGGCGCATGCCGAGTCGGTCGCCATCCGTCTGAGGAGCAAGTGATGCGCACACCCGATCTGGATGAGGATGGCTGGTGCCTCGAAAGCGGCCTTGAGCGCCATCTGCTCCATCCCGAGAGCTTCGAAATCCCCGATGAAGCGACGCGCACCGGCCTGCGGCCCGGTGACTTCGCCAAGCTGATCTTCGTGATCGCGGTCGAGGAGGATGACGAGCCGATCATCGAGCGGATGTGGGTGGTGGTGCGCGAAGCCGCAGATGGCGGCTATTTCGGGCTGCTCGATAACGAGCCCGACATCGACGAGAATGACGAGTTCTGGCTGGGCACCGAAGTGCCGTTCGGGCCGGAGCATGTGATCGAGGTGCAGGCGGGGAATGACGAGAGCGTCGCCTATGCCGGGCGCGAGCCGCTGAAGGCGTGGCCGCGGGGTTGATTCAATCCGTCACCCCGGCCTTGTGCGAGGGTCCATTGTGCCGCACGTGATGACATAGAGCCTCTTGCCCATGACTCGCCTCCCGGTGGACCCCGGCACAAGGCCGGGGTGACAGTTCAGCGTACAGGCGCGGAACCACCGCCATGCAACGCACCTTTGCCAACTCGCCCGAAGCGACCTATGGGGCGGACCATGCCAAGCCATCAAGCAAAGTCCCGTTCCAAGGCGCGCGCCGCCGCGCGCCTCGCCGCCGTGCAGGCGCTGTATCAGCACGAAATGGAAGCGGTCTCGATTCCCGCGCTGCTCCACGAGTTCCACAATCATCGCCTGGGGGCGACGATCGAGGACGTCGAATATGCCGAGGCGGACATCGCGTTCTTCGACGACATCGTCACCGGGGTAAGCGAGCGCCGCGACGAGATCGACCGGATCATCGCCGGCAAGCTGACCGCCGACTGGACGCTCGATCGGCTCGACAAGCCAATGCGCCAGATCCTGCGCGCCGGCACCTATGAGCTGATGGCCCGCAAGGACGTGCCGGTCGGCGCCGCGATCAGCGAGTATCTCGATGTGACCGACGCCTTTTACGAGCGCCGCGAGAAGGGCTTCGTCAACGGCATCCTCGACGCCGTCGCCAAGGAAGTGCGGGGTTGAACAGATCCTCCCTCGCGAAGCGGGGGAGGTGGCGCGCGCAGCGCGACGGAGGGGGCATCACCCCGAGCCGCGACGCTTGTGGAGAGTCCCCCTCCACCATGCGGCGCATGGTCCCCCTCCCCCGCTGCGTGAGGGAGGATTTCAATTGAACGAAGCCCAGTTCATCGCCGCCTTGCGCACCCTGCCGCTCCACCCCGGGGCGGAGGGGCTGCGCGACGATGTGGCGACGCTCGCCATCGGCGGCGAGACGCTCATCCTCACCCATGACGCGATCGCCGAGGGCGTCCACTACCGCCCCGGCACCGATCCGTTCGACATTGCCTGGAAGCTGGTCGCGACCAACCTGTCCGACCTCGCCGCCAAGGGCGCCGAGCCAATGGGCGTGCTTATCGGCGCGGTGCTGATCGAAGGCGCCGAGCGCTTCGTCGAGGGGCTGCGCGCGATCCTCACCGAATATGACGTGCCGCTGCTCGGCGGGGACACCATCTCGGTATCGCCGGCCACCTTCGGCTGCACCGCGATCGGCCGGGCGACCGTGACGCCCGTGCCCCGGCGCGACGGCGCGCGGGCGGGCGACGGGCTGTGGATCACCGGGCCCGTCGGCGCGGCGATGCTCGGGTTCGAGAGCGGCAAGGGCACCGCCTATCTGCGCCCCCGCCCCCGGCTGGCCGATGGCCGCGCGCTGGCGGGGCATGTGACCGCGATGATGGACGTGTCCGACGGGCTATTGCTCGACGCCAGCCGCATGGCCGAGGCGAGCGGCTGCACCGCCGACATCGTGCTGAGCAAAGTCCCGCTCGCCCCCGGTGCCGATCCGCTGCGCGCGGTGACCTGGGGCGACGATTACGAGCTGCTGTTCGCCGCGCCCGCCGATTTCGTCCCGCCGGTGCCGGCCGCGCGGATCGGCGCGATGGCGGCGGCGGGCAAGGCACCCCTGATACTCGACGGCCAAGTCCTGGAAATCGCACTGGGATACCAGCATCGCTGAGCGGCTTGCGCTCAGGCTATACCCTCTATAGCCTCCCCATACCGGGCCTTTTAAATCCGGCGACACAGACCGGCGCGGCTCGATATCCAATAGGGGAAGGGCTTGAACGCATGACGATTGTGTACATCGCCATAGCCTGCGGCGTGCTCGCAGTGCTTTATGGCTTGTTGACCAGCCAGCAGGTGCTGAAAGCGCCGGCGGGCAACGAGAAGATGCAGAGCATCGCCGCTGCCATCCAGGAAGGCGCCAAGGCCTATCTCGGCCGGCAATATACCACGATCGGCATCGTCGGCGTGATCGTCGCCGTGGTCGTGTTCTTCACGCTCGGCACGCTGCCGACGATCGGGTTCCTGGCCGGTGCGGTGCTTTCGGGCGTCGCCGGCTATATCGGCATGAACATCTCGGTCCGCGCCAATGTGCGCACCGCAGAGGCCGCGCGCGGCTCGCTGCAGGGCGGACTCACCCTCGCCTTCCGCTCGGGCGCGATCACCGGCATGTTCGTGGCGGGCCTCGGCCTGCTCGCGATCGCCGTACTGTTCTGGTACCTGACCGGCCCGGCCGGCCTCGCGCCCAATTCGCGCGCGGTAACGCTCGCGCTGACCGCGCTGGCGCTCGGCGCCTCGCTGATCTCGATCTTCGCGCGTCTCGGCGGCGGCATCTTCACCAAGGCCGCCGATGTCGGCGCCGACCTGGTCGGCAAGGTCGAGGCAGGCATCCCAGAGGATGATCCCCGCAACCCCGCCGTGATCGCCGATAATGTCGGCGACAATGTCGGCGACTGCGCCGGCATGGCCGCCGACCTGTTCGAGACCTATGTCGTGACGCTCGGCCTCACCATGGTGTCGATCGCGCTGCTGGTGAAGAACCTCGCGTCCGAGCAGCTGCTCAAGCTGATGGCGCTGCCGCTGATCGTCGGCGGCGTGTGCATCATCACCTCGATCATCGGCACCTATATGGTCCGGCTGGGCAAGAGCCAGTCGATCATGGGCGCGCTCTACAAGGGCTTCTGGACCACCGCGATCCTCTCGGTGCCGGCAATCTACCTGGTCACCCAGTACACGCTGGGCGACATGAACGCGACGATCGGCGCGCTGCCGGTCGATCCGACCGCCTTCCTCGAGGCGAACGACCATGTCACCGCCGAGGCGGCGCTCGGCCTCGCCTCGGGCGCGCAGTTCACCGGCATGAGCCTGTTCATCTGCATGATGATCGGCCTGGCGGTGACCGGCCTGCTGGTGTGGATCACCGAATATTACACCGGCACCAACTATCGCCCGGTCAAGTCGATCGCCAAGGCCTCGGTGACGGGCCACGGCACCAACGTCATCCAGGGCCTGGCGATCTCGCTCGAGTCCACCGCGCTGCCGACGCTGGTCATCGTCGTCGCGGTAATCGCGGCGTACCAGATCGCCGGCATCATCGGCGTGGCCTTCGCTGCGACCTCGCTGCTGGCGCTGGCCGGCATGGTCGTCGCACTCGACGCCTATGGCCCGGTGACCGACAATGCCGGCGGCATCGCCGAGATGGCCGGTCTTGAGGACGAGGTCCGCCACAAGACCGACGCGCTCGACGCGGTGGGCAACACCACCAAGGCGGTGACCAAGGGCTATGCGATCGGCTCCGCCGCGCTCGCCGCTTTGGTGCTGTTCGGTGCCTATACGACCGACCTCAAGGAGTTCTTCCCTGACGTGCCGGTCGATTTCAGCCTGAACAACCCGTATGTGATCGTCGGGCTGCTGCTCGGCGCGCTGCTGCCCTATCTGTTCGGCGCCTTCGGCATGACCGCCGTCGGCCGCGCGGCGGGTTCGGTGGTCGAGGATGTCCGCAACCAGTTCCGCGACGATCCGGGCATCATGGCCGGCACCAGCCGACCCAATTATGCCCGCACGGTGGACATCGTCACCAAGGCGGCGATCAAGGAGATGATCGTCCCGTCGCTGCTGCCGGTGCTCAGCCCGATCGCGATCTACTTCATCATCACCGCGGTCGCCGGTCAGTCGCAGGGCTTCGCGGCAGTCGGCGCGATGCTGCTCGGCGTGATCGTCTCGGGCCTGTTCGTCGCCATCTCGATGACCTCGGGCGGCGGCGCCTGGGACAATGCCAAGAAATATATCGAGGACGGCAATTACGGCGGCAAGGGATCGGACGCGCACAAGGCGGCTGTGACCGGCGACACCGTGGGCGATCCGTACAAGGACACTGCCGGCCCGGCGGTGAACCCGATGATCAAGATCACCAACATCGTGGCGCTGCTGCTGCTCGCGGCACTCGCAGGCCACGCCGCCGGCTGATCCTTTCCGCAGGACCCGATACTGGCCCCGCCCGGAACCTCTCCGGGCGGGGCTTTTCTTTGGCGCTCATTCCGGGCCCACCATTGAGATACGTCGTCATCCCCGCGCAGGCGGGGATGACGGAGGGGGAGCCGGTTTCGAGCGAAGCGTATTTGCCTCCGATTACAGCTCCATCTGCGGCCCCGCCTTGACCTAACCGAAGCGCACCACGAGCGTGATGCCGCCGAGATCGGCGCGCCCGCCCGAGTGGACCGCCACGCCCCCGCTCATTTCGGCTTCGCGCCGACCACGACGCGGCCGATCAGCCGCCCTTCCTTGTCGTCGCCCAGCACTTCGATATCGACCGATTCGTCGCTCTGGTTGGGCCGGCCGAAATTGCGGATGATGTGCGCGGTGACCACCGACGGACCGTTCGGATCGATCCGGTCGCCGGCGAAGACATTGGCGCGGATCGTGTAGGTGCCCCGCGGCGCCCGGCGGATGAAATATTCCTCCGGGCCATAGCCACTGGTCATGTCGTTGGAGAGGTGCCCCCCGATCGCGGTGCGCGGATGGCTGTAGATCGCCCGCTCGCCATTGGCCTCGTCGACCCACAGGTCGAGGTCGGTCGCGTCGGTGTTCCACTCGGCGATCACCCGGATATCGGCGTCGAGCAGTGCGATCAGCCGCCGGTCGAGATCGGTGTCGCCGCCCAACGCACGCAGCTTGGGGATCAGCGCATTGGCTTCCATCAGCGCAATCGTCTCGATGCCGGCCCAGGCGTCCGACCAGGGCGTGAGCGCCACTTCGGAGAGCAGCGCGATCGCCCGCTCGAGATCGGCGCGAGCATGCGCCGGCACCGCCTCGGCGCGGCGGGCGAGCGCCAATGCAAGTAGTCGCTTGGGCTGCGGGCGGGTGGGATCGAGCGCCGCTTCCCGTTCGCGCAGCTCGATCGCCCGGTCCCACGCGCCGTAGCGCTCGAGCCGTGCGGCGACGAGGCCGAGCGTCACTTCGTTGGCGACCGGCAGGTCGAGCGCGGCCAGCACCATCTCGCGCGCCTCGCCCGCGCGGCCATGGCGGCGCAGCCATTCGGCGGTGTCGAGATAGAAGGCCGGCAGCGTGCCGTGGAGCTTCTCCTGCTCGAGGAACAGCGCGTCGAAGCGGGCGGGCGCGGCATCGAACGCCTTGAGATAGGGCCGCTCGGGCTGCCAGGCGTCGATCTCGATGCGCGGGCCCGAGGATGCCGTGTCGGGGAATCTGCCGATGTCTTCCGCAGTGACCGCGGTGACCGGGCTCACCGCCGCCTCGCTCGCCGGAGCGCGCTGGCTGGTCACCACGATCGCGTCGCTACCGTCCGCCGGCATCGGCTCGGGAGTCGGCGTGGGCTCGGGGGCCGGCGCGGACATGGCCGGCGACGGCACTATTTGGCGCTCGTCCCGCTCGCGCTTGGGCCGGGCCATGGGATCGAACTTGCGCTGCCACCAGCTGACCTGCTCGTTCCACAGGCCGACCACCTGCTCGAGCCGCCCCCGCTTCGCTTCCCCCGCTGCCTTGTCGGCGCTCTCCCGCGCCGCGCGATAGCTGGCCAGGTCCTCGCCGTCATAGCTCGCCGGAGGTGCTACATCCGCGTTGACATAGTCCTGCGGGGTTTCGAGGACGAGGAAGGACAGGCTCGGGCTCGCCACGCCGTAGCGGCGGCTGAGCGCGACATAGTCGGCACGGCGCTCGGTGGCGCCGAGGGTCGCCAGCGTGTCCGTCGCGAGCAGCGCGCTCTCGCCGGCGAAGTCCGCTGCCTCCGGCACCGTACGGCGCTGCTCGGTCCCGCCGATCAGCACGCGGACGCCGCCCTGGTCGGGCGCGCGGGCGGCGACCAGCCATTGGCCGTTGCTGCTCTCGATCGGGACGAAAGGCAGGCGCCGGCCCTGATCGTCGAGGACCGCGGTGACCGTCGGCACGGTGCGTACCAGCGCCCTCTCCAGCTCGCCGATATCGTCGCCGAGCCGCCAGGCACGCCCGCCATGCAGCGTCGCGAAATGGCGCAGCCAGGCCATGTCGGCGCTCTTCGAAATGGTGATCGCATCGACCCGGCAGGGCAGGTCCACCTTGGCGTCGCGGTCGACAGCCGGCTTGCCGTTGGTGAAGAGCAGGCAGCGATCGGCGCGGACCAGATCGCCGGCGAGCGCGGCGAAGCTGGTCGCGCCGCGATAGCGTACGCCCTCCAGCAGCGCGATCGCGGCATCGGCGCTGGCGACCTTGCGCCGCTCGGCCCCGCTGGAATTGAAGGTGACGACCTCGATCTCGCGCGGCTTGAGCCCCGCGAGCACGCGGCGCAGCAACGTCAGCTCGTCCTTGTGGTCGCCGAGCCGCGAGCGCGAGCGGTCCCAATAGATGCGCACGCGCTCGGCAGTGTCCGCCGCGCCCGCCGGGACCGGGCCGGAAAGCTGGACGAAACGCTCGCCCAGCGCGTTGCGGCTGGCCAGCGCCTCGGGCAGCGCCGGGCGGCCGAGGATCAGCGGCCCGTTCAGTGCGCGCTTGCCTTCCTCGCGTGCGACGAACGCCGTGCCCTCGCGGGCCATCGCGATCGGCTCGCGGCCCGGCCAGGTCAGGCTGGGCGCGACGCCCACGCCCTCGGCGCGCACGCTGATCGACCATCCCTCGGCCGGTGCCGGCAGGTCGAGCGGCAGGACATAGGCGTCCTCGCCGCGATGCGCGTTGAACACCGGCGCGACATAGCGGAGCCGGATCGTGCGGCTGCCCCTGGCCGGGATCGGGAAGACGCGGGTGTGGAACACGCCCTCGGGCTCGACCTCGGCCAGGCCCGGGTCGATCCGGCCGCGTACCGCGGTCTCGTACACCGCCTTGGCCCGGCCGCGATCGACCAGCACGCCGTCGAGCAGCCTGCCCTTGATGTCGAGCGCATAGCCGGTGACCACGGCGTCGGCGGGCAGCGCGAGGCGGAAATCGCCTTCGAGCGGCTCCTTGCCGCCATTGGCAAACTTCGCGGTCACCACCGTCTCGGCGATGCCGCCGCGCAGCGTGACGGCGATGTCGAGCCGGCTGAGCGCGATGTCGCGGGCATGCGCCTCGTCGCGGATGCCATTGGCGAGCGCCGTGAGGCTCGGACTTCCCTTGGGCGGCGCGGTCTGCGCCGACAGGGCGACCGGCGCCAGAAGACACAACAAGCCCAAAGCCCAGCGCACGATCATCCGTCCCTCCTCCGGATTATGTAACTATGTATCATGCCGTAGAAATCAGCCGATTGGAAGAAGTATCTCGCAGCGCTGCGCTGGCAAAACCGGGCAGTTGCGCCCATATCGGGGCGATAGCGGCGTGCGACTGCGCGCGCTGCGCCTCGACTCCTTCCCTTTTGCCGCGCACCGGAGTAAAGGCACCGCCACTTTCCGCGCGCGCTTATCCCATGAGGTAATTTTTGGCCAAAGAAGAACTGCTTGAAATGCGGGGCCAGGTCGTTGAGCTTCTGCCCAACGCCATGTTCCGTGTCCGGCTCGAGAATGATCACGAGATCCTCGGCCACACTGCCGGCAAGATGCGCAAGAACCGCATCCGCGTGCTGGTCGGCGACGAAGTGCTCGTCGAGCTCACGCCTTACGACCTGACCAAGGGCCGTATCACCTACCGCTTCAAATAAGCGGTCCGCCCGTGCGGCTCGTTTTGGCATCCACGTCCCCGCGACGGCTCGATCTGCTTCGGCGGATCGGGGCCGAGCCCGCGTGCGTCGCCGCTCCGGACGTGGACGAGGATGTCCGCCCGGGCGAGAGCCCGCGCGCCTATGTGCTGCGCGTCGCGATCGCCAAGGCGCATGCCGTCGAACGCGCCGCGGACGAGCTGATTCTCGCCGGCGACACCACCATCGCAGTCGGCAAGCGCATCCTGGGCAAGCCCGGGGACGAAGCCGACCTGCGCCGCATGCTCGGCCTGCTCTCCGGCCGGCGCCACCATTGCCTGTCCGCGATCTGCCTGATCGGTGCGGACGGCAAGGCGCGCACCCGCATCTCCGACACCATCGTCGCCTTCAAGCGGCTGACCGATGCCGAGATCGACTGGTACGTCTCTTCCGGAGAAGGCATGGGCAAGGCGGGCGGCTATGCCATCCAGGGCAAGGCCGAGGCGTTCGTCCGCTATCTCGCCGGCAGCCATTCGGGCGTGGTCGGCCTGCCCGTATTCGAGACGCGTGCGCTGCTGGAAAGCGCCGGCCTTTCCCTTGGCTGAGTGGCTCTACGAAGCCGGGATCGGCGAGAACCGCGCCGCCCTGGTCTCGCGCGGCAGCATCTGGAAGGCCCGGATCGAGCTTGAAGGCACGAGCCCGCGTGTCGATGCGGTGCTCGAGGCCCGGCTCGTCGACAAGGCCGCCAAGCTGGTCGCCCTCGACGGCGGCGGCGAGGCGCTGTGCGACCATATCCCTAAGGCAGTCACGCAAGGCGCGAAGCTGCGCGTGAAGATCACCCGCGAGGCGATCCCCGAGCCCGGCCGCGCCAAGCTGCCCAAGGCCGTGCCGAGCGACGAGCTGCTGTCCGACGGCCCGACCCTGCTCGAGCGGATCACCGCCACCGGCCTGCCCGTCCGCACGCTACGCGCGCACGAGCCGGACGCGCTGGAGGAAGCCGGCTGGTCGGAAGTGCTCGACGAGGCGATCACCGGCGAGATCGCCTTTGCCGGCGGCGCGCTGCGCCTCTCCCCCACCCCGGCGATGGCGCTGTTCGATGTCGACGGCAACGGGCCGCTCGACACGCTGGCGGTCGCAGCAGCCCATGCGGTGGCGCGGGCGATCGAGCGGCATGGCATCGCCGGCTCGATCGGCATCGACTTCCCCACGCTCAGCGGCAAGGGCGCGCGCAATGCCGTGGCCGAGGCGATCGACGCCGCTTTGCCCCAGCCCTTCGAGCGGACCGCGGTGAACGGCTTCGGCTTCCTCCAGATCGTGCGCCGTCGCCTGCGCCCCTCGCTGCCCGAGCTGCTGCGCGCCGACCTGGCCGGCGCCGGGACGCGCGCGGAGCTGCGCCGGATCGAGCGGCTTCCCCCGCCGCCACCGGCTACCCATATGGTGACCAGGAACATCGCGCGCCGCCTCGCCCAGCGACCGGGCTGGACCGCGGAGCTGGCGCGGCGAATCGGCGGCGTGACCGAATTCACGTCTGCTAAGGACTGAAAATGACGAAGAACCAGGGCTGCCCCGTGTGCGGGCAGGCGATCGATCCGGCGCACAAGCCCTTCTGCAGCCGCGGCTGCAAGGACCGCGACCTGCTGCAGTGGCTGGGAGAGGGCTATCGCATCCCCGGCGAGGCAGTTGATCCCAATGCAGATTCAGGGGTGGACAGCCCCGATTCGCGATACTAAGAGGCCCGCTCCCCGGCACTCGCCGGGCGTGCCCGGGTAGCTCAGTTGGTAGAGCATGCGACTGAAAATCGCAGTGTCGGCGGTTCGACTCCGTCCCCGGGCACCATTTTCCAATAGCCGCACCCGCATTCGGGTTTCCTGTCCAGAAGCGTTCCGCGCTCCTTCGGCATGACGAAACCGAACGGGCCAAATCAGCAGGATTGGGTCATGCCTATCCTGGGCATCTCCCTGGCGCTGACGATCGCCATCGGGATCGGCTTCCTGATGGGGCAGCAGATGCCGCCCGCGCCGGACGACATGTCGGCGATATGCCGGCATCTGCCCGGGAACGACCGGTGGGCGGACTGCACAGCGCTGCGATCGGCCGTCGCGACAGAAGGCGCAACCACTGTCGCCCGATGGGCGCTCTGGCTATCCTTCGGCTCGCTGGCGGCGAGTGGCGCCGCCCTGGTCGGCTTGATCATCGCCTTCGTGCAAGGGCAGCGGCCTATGTCGTGGTCCAGTCCGTGGAGTGCCGGCTAAGCGAGCATGGCGATCTGACGGCCAGAGTGAAGTTCCAGAACTCCGGGCTTTCACCCGCGCGCCGGTTGCGCTGGCTCTACAAGGCGCGCCTCGTGGTGATCCATGGCGAGGGCCAGCGGCACAGCCTGACCCTGGGCGGCGAGCCGGATCTGGAAAAGTCGCATTGGCGCCAGGATATCCCGTCCGCGGAATCCTGGACATCGCCTCCCCTGGCCTTGCCGCAACGGAACGCCCCCGAAGTCATCGCCTCGATCCGTCAGTCAGCCTTCATCGCCGTGACGGTCAGGATCGTGGCCGACTATCAGGACGTGTTCGGCACCACGCATCAGGAGGTCGCCTGCTTCCAGGGTCGGGTGGAGCCACGCCCGGACGATGCATATGCCGGGCTCGAGCGCGCGCATGACGGCGTTCTCGACGAATGGCCGGGCAAATAGGGGCACAGGCCCGGCCTGGAGATGGCAGCGAGAAGCCGGCGATATCCGGACCGGATACCGCCGGCTTCGCCACTTAGTTTCCTTCGGCCTGCGCGCCCGGCAGTACCGAGGCCTTGAACGCCTTGTCCATGCGCAGATACTGGCGGGCCAGCGCCTGGATCATCGCCGGGGTGACGCTGTTCAGATCGGCTTCGACCGTGAGCGCGTCATCGGCACTCGAAGGGCGATAGTCCTGACCGAGCAGCGCGCTGAACCAGAAGCCGTTGGTGTTCATGCTCTGCCGGGCATGCTCGATCATCGGCTGGCGGGCGCGCTGAAGCTCGTCCGCGGTGACCGGCTTGGTCTGAAGCCCAAGCACGATCCGCTCCACCGCCGCATAGAAGGCAGGCAGTTTGTCGGGTGCGGTCGCCGCTTGAATCTCGAGCGTACCGAAACCCTTATAGTCAGGCGAGTAGTCGTCCTTCACGCCCGGGGAATAGGCCAGCGCCTCTTCCTCGCGGATCACGTCGAGCACGCGCAGCTGGACCACCGCCTTGAGCACGCCGATCTGCCGCGCGAGCTTGCGGTTGCCGGTGACGTCGACGGTCGGGAATGCCACCACGCCCAGCGACTGCTCCTTCAGGCCGTTATGCGTGAAGGTGAGCGGCGTCGGCGTCGGCGCGGCGAAGCGGCGCTGGTCGGAGCCGGGGACCGGCGCGTTATAGTCGGGCCGCGGCGGCAGCGCACCGAATGTCGGCGCGACAGCGTTGATCGCCTGATCCAGCGTCACTTCGCCGACCATGACGATCTCGATCGGTCCCTTGGAGAGCATCGCGCGCGCTTCATCGCGCGCCGAATCCATCGTCCAGCTGCTGGCCACTTCAGGCGGCACCTTGGCAAGACGCTGGTCGCCGCCGGCGATCAGCGGCGCCACCTTGAGGCCGTAGACGCCCTCCGGTGAAGCGTTGATCAGCGCCCAGCCCACCGGCACGCCCGCCAATGCCTTGGCGAACGGCGCGGAGCGGTACGCCGCGTCGGTCATGAAGGCGGCCATATATTGGAGCTGCAGGTTGAGATCGACCGGGCGGGTATTGCCCGAGAAGAGGAAACGCTGCCCCAGCGTGGTGAGACCCGCACCGACGGAATGGCCGTTCAGCGAACGAATCGCCTCGTCGAAGGTCATCTTGTTCAGGCCGCCCGACACGAGGTTGCCGACCGCGGCGGCGCGCACGTCCAGCTTGTCGGGCGAGAAATTGCGCTCGCCGATACCGGTCAGCAGGCCGACCTGGATCGAATTCTTGCTGAAATCGGTGGTCTTGACCGTGACCTTGACGCCGTTGGCGAAGGTCGCCGTCATCGCGCCGAGCTTGTCCGGGCCGGTGCGGCTGACGACCTGCCCGGGCGTGCCGAAGTCGGTATAAGCCCAGGCCTTGGCCACCGGCGGCTGAAGCTGCGCGACCGCAACCTGCTTCGAAGCGTCGAACGCGGCGGCGAGTGTCGCCTCTCCGCCTTCGACCGGGGTGGTCGAATTGAGCGTCACGATCGGCCCTTCGCCGACGAAGATCGTCTTGATGACCTCGTTGACCTGCGCCGGGGTGACCTTGCCGGCGACCGATTCGAAGATCTCCAGATCGGTTTCCGGCGTGGTGGTGACTTCGCGCGCGTTCACGTTGTTCTCGATGCTGGCGGCGAGCTGCACCGTGTTGCGGGTCGCGGCGTTCTTCACCGCACCCTCCATGCGGGTGCGGAAGGTGTTGAGCTCACGCGTGATCTCGGCCTGGGTCACGCCGAACTGGCCGAACTGGCGCACAGCCTGCTCGATGCTGGCCAGCGCTTCCTTCCACTTGCCCGGGAAATAGGACGCGGAGACCGTCGCCAGATGGAAGCTGCGGAAGAGATCGGAATCGATCGTCTCGACAGTGTTGAAGGGCGGGTTGTCGGCATTGCCCATCTCGCCGAAGCGGCGCCTGAGAACCGCGAGGCCGATCTCGCGCACCCAATCCGCGCGGCGATTGGCGAGATTGTCCTCGGCCAGCTTGGGCGGGCTGACCCAGGCGATCGAAACCTGCGGGCTCAGGCTCGGTTCGACATAGACCCGCGTTTCCTGGGCATGCTTGACGACCTTGCCGAGTTCGGGCTCGGGGCCGTCGGGCAACTTGGGGCGCCAATCGGCAAAGGCGAGCTTGATCTTCGCCTCCATCGCATCGACGTCGAAGTCGCCGACGGCGATCACCGTCGCGCGCGACGGCCGGTAATAGGTCGCGTAATAGTCGGCGAAGCGTTCGCGCGGCGCGGTGCGGATCACCTCCATGTCGCCGATCGGCGAGCGGGTGGGCAGCAGCGTGCCATTGCCCAGGAGCGCGAGCTGCTTCTCGCCCACCTTTGCCGCGGGCGAATTGCGCAGCCGCTCTTCGCCGGCGATCACGCCGCGCTCGTCGTCGATGTCCTTGGGATCCATCGTCGCGGCCGAGACCTGCTGGCGCAGGACGTGGAGCGCGGTGCTCAGCTTCTCGTCATCCACGCGCGGCATGTCGAGCCGGTAGAAGGTCTGGTCGTACGAGGTAGCGGCATTGAGATCCGCGCCGAACTGCAGACCGAGCCGCTCGAGCTTGTGGATCAGCTCGTTCTTCGGAATGTCCGCCGTGCCGTTGAAGGCCATATGCTCCATGAAATGGGCAAGGCCGCGCTGGTTCGGCTTTTCCACCAGCGAGCCGGCATCGATGCGCAGCCAGACCGATGCCTGGCCCGGCGGCGTGGTGTTACGCTTGATCGCGTAGCGCACGCCATTTGGCAGGGTGCCGAAGCGGATCGAAGGATCGGCCGGCACGTCGCTCTTTTCGTGCGCCCAGGGCTGCGAAGGCGGAGTGGCGTCCTGAGCACGGGCGGCGTCCTGTGGCGCGCCGCGATCGGGAACCACATGCGGCGCGGCGGCCGCCGGCGCCTGCGCGCCCGTCCGGTCTTCGCCGAACGCCCCCGTTCCCAGCAACAGGCTCACCACCGACGCGCCGATGAGCAGGCGCTCGCGACCAGAATTCCGCATTAACTTACCCTCCCTGACTGGCAGCCGGCGCCATCTTGTCGCGCGCCGCCTCCATCAGCAGGCAAGACGGACGCCGATCGGGATTCCCCATCCCGATCCCGAAAAATTCAGGATCGGCCCATTTTTTCGCACCTTATGTGCATCCCGCACGCGCGTGAGGATCTGCGGATATGCACGGCTTGACGTCGCTCCGATTTGGTTCATTCATTGTTACAGATTTGCGCAAGGAGATCACCGCTGGCCGCACGCGGGGAATTGTCGCCTGATCCGCCGGGCAACGTCTCGTTCGATGCGTTGCACCGGAACTATCGCGCGTCCCTGCTCCGTTATTTCGGCCGGCGCGTTCCCGATGCCGGCGCGGCCGAGGATCTGACTCAGCAGGTGTTCGAGCGCCTGCTGCGGCGCGGCGAGATCGAGTCGATCGACCATCTCGGCGGCTATGTGTTCCAGACGGCGCGCAGCGTTTTCGCCGATTATCTTCGCAATCGCAGCAGCCGACACGGCGATGCGCACGAAAGTTTCGACGAAGCGTTGCACGGGGATGTGGATTTCTCGCCCGAACACGTCCTGATGAAGCGGGAGCGCCTCGCACGCGTGATTGAATTGCTGCAGGTGCTGCCTGAGCGTACCAGGGTTATTTTCGTGCTTAGACGTCTGGAAGGTGTCAAATACAGGGACATAGCGGCGCAGCTCGGCATATCGGTCAGCGCCGTCGAGAAGCATATGGAGCGCGCGGTCGCGCATCTGGCAAGGGGGCTTGAGGAGTGATGGGTCCGCGACTTGTCCCCGACAGGGCAGATACGCCGCTCGACCGCGCGGCCCACTGGGCGGTGCGCGACGATGCGGACTCGCTCGATGCCGCCGAGCAGGCCGAGTTCGACGCCTGGCTCACCGAGCCGGGCAGCGCCGATGCCTATGCGCGCGCGCGCGACGCGCTCGACGTGTTCGACGATCTGGACGGTGTCGATCTTTCCGGGCTCGAGGCGCTGCGCAAGGAAGCGCAGGCTCACCGCACGCGCCGGCCCTGGCTGCCCTGGGCGGCGGGCGGGGCGATCGCGGCCGGCATCGCCGGAGTCCTCGGCTTCACCCTGCTCGGTCAGCCCGGAGGTGCTCCGCAGCCGACGGCCCCGCAGATCGCCAAGGCCGAGCCCAGCATTCCGGAAGTCGCCGCGCCTGCCGCGAGCGGGGCCTATGCCACCGCGATCGGCGAGCAGCGCGTACTCGTGCTTGCCGACGGGTCACGCGTGACGATGAATACGGGCAGCCAGATCACTGTCGATTTCCGTCCCGACCGGCGGATCGTCCGGCTGGTCCGCGGCCAGGCCTTGTTCGACGTCGCGCACAATCCGAAGCGTCCTTTCTCGGTCGCCGCGGGTGGCCGCGTTGTCACGGCGCTCGGCACGGTGTTCGAGGTGCAGATCGGCCGCGGTCAGCTTCATGTCACGCTGATGCGCGGCAAGGTGGTGATCGATCCGCCGCGCGCCGCGACCGGCGGCACGGCCGCTCCCGCGGCGCAGGTGCCCACCTATCTCACGCCGGGGCAACAATTCACCGTCACCATGCGCAGCGCGCCCGAGGTCCATGCGGTGGACGTCAATCGCCAGCTGCTCTGGCGGCAGCAGCTCGTCGAGTTCGACGATGCGCCGGTCTCCCAGGCGGTGGCCGAGCTCAACCGCTATTCGCTTAAGCCGATCGTGATCTCGGATGCGCGGGTGGGCCAGATGCGGATCAGCGGCGTCTACAAGACCGGCGATCCCAATGCCTTTGCGGATCTCGTGTCGACGATGCTGCCGGTTGCGGCGCGCGATACCAATCGCGGTGAAATCGAACTCTATCCGAGCGCGCGCGCGGCGCAGTGACCCTGAGTCGCGTCGGCTTTTGCGACAATTTTTTTACCGGTCCGATGTGGATTTGTTTCTGACCTTCGTCTGAAGCTCCAGGGGCCGCGATGGCCCCGGGGGAAAAAGACACAGGGGGTTAGGATGGCTGGTTTCGCAAACAAGGTGCGGGTTCTGAAAATGGCGCTTGCCGTCGGCGCCGCGAGTTGCGCGTTGCAGGGGGGCACGGCGACGGCGCAGAGTGCAGCCGCCCGCCAGTCGATCGACATCGACATTCCCGCCGGCAATCTCGGCGATGCGCTGATCGCGCTGGGCCGCCAGGCCAAGGTGCAGATCGCGTTCCTGCCCGACCGGGTAGCCGGCCGGAAGGTTTCGCGTCTCCGGGGCAACTTCACCATCGACGAGGCGCTGGCCCGGTTGCTGCGCGGCACCCTGTTGGGTGTCCAGCGGCTGCAGAACGGCTCCTATGTGGTCGGCGGCCCGACCAAGGCGGCGGTCGACACGGTCCGGCGCTACGCGGCGGACGCCGCGAGCGACCAGGGTTTCGTGAACGGCGATCCCAGCATCCCCGAAATCCTGGTGACCGGGCGCCGCGCGCTCACGCTCAACGCCGACATTCAGCACAATGAGGACGAGGCGCAGCCCTACACGGTCTTCTCCCGCGAGCAGATCAAGCGCTCGGGCGCATCGAACCTCGAGGACTTTCTTCGCGACAATCTGGGCGCGATGACCAGCGTCCGCACGTCCGCCCAGGGCGGCGGCGTCACGTCGCGCGACTCGGTGATCAACCTGCGCGGCATCGGCCTGGACGGTACGCTGATCCTGGTGGACGGCCGCCGCTATGCCGAACCCAATAGCGGCGTCGCGGGGACTTTCACCCAGTCCTCGGTGGTCGGCATTCCGCTCGAGCAGATCGAACGCGTCGAGGTGCTCGCCTCGTCGGCGGCCGGCCAATATGGCAGCAACGCAGTCGGCGGCGTGATCAACATCGTCCTGCGTCGCGACTTTCACGGCATCGAGACGAGCGCCTATCTCGGCGGCACCACCAAGGGCGCTGCGCTGGAGCGGAGGCTGAGCGTGAATGCCACCTTTCCCCTGCTCCCCAAGACCACGCTCACGCTGAGCGGCAGCTGGAAGAAGGCCGACCCGCTCTATGCCGGCGATACCGACTTCATCAACGAGCGGTTGGCGTTCATCCTGAAGAACAACCCGAAATATCTCGAAACCGCGCCGCTCATCTATTCGACCACGCCCAACATTCGCGCCAGCAATGGCTCGAACCTGGTGCTGCGGCCGCAATATGCCGTGAACGGCGTGACCGCGCTGGGCTCGGCGATCACCTATATCCCCGCAGGCTATCGCGGCATCGCCCTTGATGGTGCCAGCGCGCTGCTCGCCAATGCCGGCCGCCAGAATGTCGCGCCGAGCCCGAACGACAGCGGCCAGGGCCCGATCCTGGGCGACCGCGTCGCCCTCACCTATGGCAGCACGGTCTGGAACGGCACGGCGACGCTGCGCAGCGACGTGACCAACTGGCTCAGCCTTTACGGCTCGGCAGCCTATTCACGGGTCGAGGCCAGCTCGGATACCTCGCCGGTGCCGAACGGCCTCTCGCTGGCGGCCGGCAATCCGCTCAATCCCTTCACCACCGCGATCGACGTCTCCTTTCCTTCGAACGAGCCGTTCGTGCGGTTTCAGTCCAAGTCGGAGAGCGTGCAGCTGATCGGCGGCGCGATCGTCAAGCTGCCCTGGCACTGGCAGGCCAATTTCGACGTCAATACGAGCACGAGCACCTCGAGTTCCTACAACTCGAAGCGCCAGCTCGATGCGACCTATTACGCCCAGCTGGTCACCAACCCGTCGATCAACGTGCTGCTCGATACGCTCGCTTACCCGCTCGCCTATCAATATGATACCGGCGGCCATTATTCGCGACGTTCGCCCTCCAAGTCGAGCTACACCTCGTACAAGCTGACGCTCGCCGGCCCGATCGGCTTCGCGCGGCTATGGGGCGGCAAGCCGGTGCTGACCTTGGCCATCGAGAAGCAGCGGCAATGGCTCGGCGACAGCATCGCCTATAATGACGGCCCGGGCTCGGCGACCGTCTCCTATTCGCCCGAGCGTAGCCTCGACACCAAGAGTGCCTATGGCCAGTTGGTGCTGCCGGTCGTGGGAGCGGACAACCATGTGCCGCTGATGTATGGCTTCGAACTACGCCTGTCGGGTCGTTACGACGCCTATGAGGGGGTCGGCACGAACAGGACCTTTCAGTGCGTAAGCGGCCACCCCGGCGTGCTGACCCCGGCGGAGGAAGACTCGCCCTGCCCCGCGCCCGGCGTGACGATCCCCTATCGCACGGCGCGCAACCACTCGATCAATCCCGTGGTCGCGGCGAAATGGTCGGTGACGCCGGACATCGCCTTTCGCGGTTCTTATTCGACCGGCTACACGCCGCCCCAGCTCAACAACATCGTGCCGTCCACCGGCCTGTCGACCCTCGGCTTCACCAACGCCCTGTCCGTCGCCGCACGGGATCCGCTGCGCGGCAACGAGCGGATCGGCACCTCGATCTTCGGCATTTTCTATCTGGTCGAAGGCCTGAACGGCGGCAATCCGAACATCGATCCGCAAAAGTCGGACAGCTGGTCCTTCGGCACCGTCCTCACACCGCGCTTCATCAAGGGGCTGACGTTGCGGGCCGACTGGACGCGGATCGTGATCAACAACGGCTATTACGATCCGCAGTCGCTGCTCAACGCGACGACGCCGCAGGAGCTGGCCGCGCTGGCCGATTTCATGGCGGCCTTTCCGGAACGGTTCCGCCGCGGGCCGGTGCCGGCCGGCGATCCCTATAGCGTCGGTCCAATCATCTATGTCGATGCGACCACGGCGAACCTTTCGCGTTACACCAGCGAAGCCCTCGACTTCTCGGGCGATTATCAGACGCAGATCGGAGAAGGCCAGCTCACGATCAGCGGCAGCGCGACGCTGCTGCTCAATATCACGAGCAAGCTGACTCCCTCGGCGGCGCCGCGCGATCTCACCGGCGTTGTCTCCACCGCGAACTTCTACAGCAATGGCGACAGCCTGAAGTTCAAGGGCGTCCTGTCTGCCAACTATTCCACGCCGAAGTGGAATTTCGGCGTACGGGCGCGTCATTTCAGCGGCTATTATGTCAACAACCTGCACACGGTGGTGCTGGAGCAGGGATCGAGCCGGGTCGAGGCATCGACCTATTTCGACATCTATGGCGGCGTGAAGCTGTTCAGGAAGACCGAGCTCAGCATCGGCCTGAACAATGTCCTCAACAAGCGCCCGCCCTATGACGTGACCCGCACCTCGGGCTACGCTCCGAACGGCGATCCCCGGATGCGCACGTTCAACATGAACCTGACGCAGCGCTTCTGAAGCTTTCCGGCGGCGGCGCCCCTCCCGCCGCCGGATCCTCAGAAGCAGGCAAGGTGCCGCGGACCAGGGGATTCCAAAACGAAAGCGATCGTCCTGCGCTTCGCTCTTTCGTGCGAATCACCATCCGGAGAGCAGTCGTCACATCTCGGTGGATGGAGGATATCCCCTCGGATACATCCGTGCCTCCCGGCACCCGGCCTGGTTCTCAGGAGAAATAATATGCCCCGTCCCCCGCTCCCGCCCTTCACCGAGACGACTGCGATCGAGAAAGTCCGGGCCGCGGAGGACGGGTGGAACAGCCGCGATCCGGCCAGGGTGGCGCTGGCCTACACCCCGGATTGCCGCTGGCGGAACCGCGTGGAGTTTCCGGTAGGCCGTGCCGAGATAGAAGCGTTCCTGACACGCAAGTGGAACCGCGAGCACGATTATCGGCTGATCAAGGAACTATGGGCCCATGCCGGCAACCGCATCGCGGTGCGTTTCGCCTATGAATATCGCGACGATAACGGCCAGTGGTTCCGTGCCTATGGCAACGAGAATTGGCAATTCGATGCCGAGGGGCTGATGGAGCTCAGGCTCGCAAGCATCAATGAGCATCCGATCGCCGAAGCGGATCGCAAGTTCCACTGGCCGTTGGGGCGCCGCCCCGACGATCATCCGGGCCTGAGCGAACTGGGCCTTTGATGGCAGACCAGACGGGGGCAGCAAGAAGGGGCAGGCCGTCGCGTGGCGGCCTGCCCCTTTCCCATGTCTTCGGCCAGGATCGATTACTCCGCAGCCTGGGCAATCGCCTGGGCCAGCCCATCCGGATCGGTGAGGAACGGCAGGTGACCGGTCGCCAGCGTCACTGCCTTGCGAACCGGCGTCGCTGCGACCATCCGGGCCTGAAGCGCCGGGCTGACGACCTGGTCCAGGCTGGTGTGGACATAGATCCTGTCGACCTTGCCGAAGCCGGCGTCGCTCACCTGCACCGGGGTGCCCAGCGGCTTCAGCGGCTCGTCGAGGATCAGATCCGGGAGCTTCGCCTTGAGCGGCTCCGACCCATCATTGGCGAAGAGCTCGGCGCGGGCCGAATATTCGACGATGGCGACGCCGTTCTCCGGCTCGATCTTGAGGTGCGCGCCGATCTTCGCGTCCGGATCGGTCATCGCCAGCGATACCAGCGATTCTCCGTCCTGCGGCAGATAGGCGGCGACAAAGACGAGCGTCCTGATCTTCTCCGGCGCCTGCTCGGCCGCCGCGGCGATGACGATTCCGGCGAAGCTGTGGCCGACGACGACCGCGGGCCGGCCGAGTTCGTCCAGGGCCGCGAGCAGCGCGTCGCGGTGCATATCGAGCGTGACCTGGTCCGGCGCCATCGGATTGCCCGGACGGCCGGGCAGGTCGATGCTGCGGACTTCGCGCCCGGCGGCGCTCAGCCGGCCGGCGACATGTCCCCAGCCCGGCGCATCGGCGAAGGCGCCATGGACGAGGACGATCGGGGGTTGTGCGTTCGGCGCGATCGAGTTGGAGAGGTTCGCGGAAGCGGGCGTCGCATTTTCGGATTTCATGTCATTGTTCCTTCGCAGCAATCGGTTCTAGGGGAGTGAGCCGATGGGCAAAAACTAAGCTGACCGAGGGGAACCGGACATGCCGCGGCCTCCGGATTGCATGATGGATCGTCCGGAATGACGGAAAATTTTGGAATGTCGGCCGCGCGGAACGACGTGCTGTCACAAGTGCTCACCCTGATCCGGCTGCGCGGCGAACTGGTCTATACCGCCTTCCTCGGAGAGCCCTGGGGCCTGAACTTTCCAGCCGGGCCTGCGCATTTCCATTTCGTGGAGCGCGGAGAGGCCTGGGTAACGCCCGTCGGCGGAGCACCCGTCCGGATCAAGCAGGGCGATCTGGTCCTGCTGCCCTTGGGCGACGGGCATGTGATTACCGATATGCTGAAGTCACCGGCACGGGATATCGGCACGGTTGCAAGGGACCATTTCAACCGGGACGAACTGGTCCTCCGGCATGGCGGCGGGGGTACCGCCGCGCATCTGGTCAGCGGCTTCTTCAGCCTCGAGGGGAGCCCCCTGCCCGCGATCATGTCCGCACTTCCGCCTGTCATCCTGATCCCGCGCGGCGATGCCGGGGCGCCGCCCTGGCTCGAGGCGATATCGCATTTCCTCGTCGCCGAGGCGCAGCAGCCCAATCCGGGTTCCTCGCTGATGATCTCGCGGCTGATCGACCTTCTCGTCATCCGGACGCTGCGCAGCTGGGCGGCGGCCGAGGCGAACCGCACGGGGTGGCTGGGCGGTCTGGGCGAGGAACGCATCGGCCGCGTCCTCAGCGCGATGCACGCCAATCCCTTCGATCGCTGGACGGTGGAATCGCTCGCCAAGGTGGCGATGATGTCGCGCTCGATCTTTGCCGAGCGCTTCAACGCGGTCGTGGGCGAGCCGCCGCTGCGCTATCTGTCGCGATGGCGGCTGACGATAGCGGCGGACCTGCTTCGCGGCGGCGGGCTGAAGGTCACCGAGGCAGCGTATCGATGCGGCTATAGCTCGGATGCGGCGTTCAGCCGGGCCTTCAAGACGCATTTCGGATATGCGCCGAGCGAGACCAGGCAGCAGCAGCAATTGCAGGTCTGATGGCAGGGCCGCCCGGCGATGCGCGTCGTCCGGGCGGCCCTGTCCGGGCACCGCTCAACCGGCTGCCCGCACAAGCGCCGTTTCCAGCTCGCGATCGAGGAACAGCGCGACCTCGGTGACCTGCGCGTTACCGATCTGGCCGAACAGGGTGGAAGGCTTGTCATATTCGAAGACGGCCTCGCCTTCCGGGGTTTCAAACAGCGCAACGCGGAGCGGCGCGTAGAGCGAAGCCGCGAGATCGTGCCGCGTCATCTTCGATGCTATGATCGGATTGCCGATCTCGAACTGGACGGCATTGCGCTTCCCGCCGGCGATCGCGAGCAGGTCGCCATGCTCGCGCGTCAGGAATATCGAAAGCGTCGGGCCGTGCGCGTCCTGATAGTTCACGGCATCCTCGTCTCCGCTGGCGAGCAGGCCCATGATGCTCGGATCGAGCTGCGGAAGCTGCGCTTCCAGCGCGGCGCGGACCTGCGCGAAGGGGTGGATCGAGGTAATCCTGACGTGCTCCACGGCGATCGTGCGCGACGTGACCTGGGCGGTGTGCATGATTGGCTCCTTTGGAAGTGGGTTCGAGCGCTGCCGAGGCGGCATGGGGACAGCCGCCTCGGCCGGCTGCTCAGGCCAGGAAGGCGAGCGCCTGCTGGACGAACACCTGGTGGTACTGGAAGATTCCGCCGTGGCCGGCATCGGGGAAGATGCTCAGCTCGGCATTGGGGAGGCGGCGGGCCAGCTCGAACGAGTTGATCGTCGGCGCCATCACGTCGTCATCGCCGTTGACGACCAGGACCGGATGCGCGGTCTTGTTCAGGCTCGAAGGGTCGCCCTGGCCCCAGGCGTGGATCGCGGTCAGCTGGGCACCGATCGTCTCGTTGCTGATCGGCGTGTCGCGATCGGTCTTGCGCTCGGCCAGGCGGGCGAGAAAGGCATTGGCCGCTTCCTGACCGTTGCTGGTCTGGGAGAAGAAGAGGAAGTGCTTCGGGTGCTTGCCGGCCGCGCCGGCCTTGCCGAGCGCATCCTGCAGGACCGCGCCCATGTCGGAAATGCCTGCGCCGCCCGCCGGGGCCGAGCCGGCGATGATCATCTTGCGGACGAGATCCGGCTGCTGCTGCGCAATGGCCTGTGCGACGAAGCCGCCCAGCGAGAAGCCCAGAAGGTCCACCTTGGTGAAGCCGAGGGCGCGGATGAAGGCGATCGCATCCGCCGCCATTTCCTCGACCGAATTGGGCGTGGTGCCCCCCGAACCGCCCACCCCGCGATTGTCGAACGCGATGAGGTGGCGATCAACGGCCAGCCCATCGACCAGTGCCGGGTCCCAATCGTCGAGCACCGCGGTCAGATGATGGAGCAGGATGACGGGCACGCCGCCCCTTTCCCCTGCCTGCCTGTAGAGGAAGTTCGTGCCTTCCACGTCGATCGTCTCGGTCGGTGCGGTGTTGAAGCTCATGATCCTGGTCCTTTCGATTGGGTCACCGTCGGGCACGGGGTTGCGCCCATAGGATAACGGCCGTTATATAACGGTCGTTATCCTATGTTCAAGAGGACGACGTGATGTTCTGGAGAGAATTGAGATGAGATACCCGGCAGACCAGAAGGCGAAGGCCAGGGATGCGATCCTGCGGGCCGGCGCGGAGACGCTTAGGGTCAAGGGCTTCAACGGGGTCGGCGTGGATGCGCTGGCGGCGGCGGCCGGCGTGACCTCGGGCGCCTTCTATTCGAACTTCGCCAACAAGGAGGCGCTGCTCGAGGGCGTGATCGACACGTATCTGGGCATGCCCTTTGTCGAAGCCGCCGGCACGGTGGCCGAGCGGCGCGAGCAGCTGAAGGCGTGGCTGCACGAATATGTCAGCCTCTACCATCGCGAGAATCCGGCGCTGGGCTGCGTCATGCCCACGCTGAGCGCGGACGTGGCCCGTGTCGGGCCTGCGGTCCGCGAGGCCTATCAGCGCCGCATGGTCGAGCTGGTCGGCAAGATCGCCGCAGTCCTGGGCGGCGCCGAAGCCGATCGCGAGCAGCGTGCCTGGAATATCGTCGCCACGATGATCGGTGCGATCGAGGTCTCCCGGGCGATGGTCGACAGCGATCAGGCACGCCGACCGATCGAGCACGCCCTGAACGCCGCCCTCGCGCTCATTGACTCCTAAAACGGCGCCCTAGGGCTTCAGCAGGTAGAGCGTCTTGTTCGAATAGTCCCAAACGGTCTTGTACTGCCGCAGGAAAGCGTATCCCAGGCTCAGAATCCGAGACGAATCCACACCGATCGCCTTGGCGAAGGGTGCCGCGCCCTCGATCGAATGGCTTCCGAGTTTGGCCATGGGAATCGCCGGGCCCTTGCTGAACCGGACCGCCTTGATGTCGAAGGCACCTTCCGCGCCCGTTGCGGGCTTGATCGCCCCGATCGCTGAGAGATGCTCGAGCGTCGCGGCATCGGCGTAGATATTGCCATATTGGCCCGTATCGAGAAGCGTCTCGAAGTCCATATCGCCGATTCTGGCCGTCAGAACCGGCACATTGGGCCGGTTGCGAGTCTCGAAGGGAATGGCGGCGACCACCGTCTCACCCTTCAGAAATGCCTTGGGACCGCCCTTGTAGAAGGTCGCCCTCGACGCCTTGTAGTCGAACTTGGCGGCATAGCCTTCCCAGTACCAATGGCCGAGCCAGCCGAGGAAATCGGGGGTGATACGTTCGAGTTGCGCGGCGTCCTGGCTGCGGACGGTTGTGACGCGGCCATAGGCCGGCCCGCCAGCCAGGCGAACATTGTCGACGCTCGGGCGCAAGATGATCTCGAAACTCTGGCCGCTGGCGAAATTGCCGCGCCGAAGCACGCGGCCCTCGGGCAGCCTGAGGGGGTTGTGGTTCAGGCTCAACGCTTCGAGCGCACCGGTATCGAGCAGGAGCTTGCCCTTCACGCCATTGACCTCGGCCTCCACGAACGGGAACTCGCGGACCATCACGAAGGGGACCGAGACGAGATCGCCCTTCAGCCGGAATTCCGGCGCAATCTCGGCGTCGCGCGGCGCCTCCTGGGCGACGGCGGACGGGGCAACCAGAGTGCCAGCCAAGGCGAAGGCGGTGGCAAGGTTGATCGCAGTGCGCAGCATGTCAGTCCTCTTCAATGTCCAGTGCGTCGCGCCGATCATGGGGCGGGAGGATCATGATCTCCCGCCCCTTTTCGGGCCCATGGATCGGCTGCGCCTTATTGGGCAGCGCGCTCGATCGCATCGGCCAGGCCGTCGGGATTGGTCAGGAACGGCGTATGGCCGGTCTGCAGGGTGTATTCGACGCGGACCGGGGTCGCGGCGACCATCTTGGCCTGGAAGGCCGGGCTGATGACCTGATCCATCGCAGTGTGGATATAGACCTTGTCGACCTTGCCGAAATTGGCGGCAGTCACCTTCACCGGCGTTGCGAGCGGCGCCAGCGGCTCGTCGAGGATCAGATCGGGGATCGCCTTGCGCAGGCCATCGGGACCGTCATTGGCGAACAGGTCGGCACGGGCCGAATATTCGATCGAGGCCAGCCCCTTCTCCTTCTGGATCTGCAGGTGCGGGCCGACCTTGGCATCCGGATCGCGCTGGGCAAGCGACACCAGCGAGTCACCGTCCTGCGGCAGATAGGCAGCGAGGTAGACCAAAGTCTTGATCTTCTTCGGCGCCTTCTCGGCCGCCGCGGAGATCACGATGCCGCCGAAGCTGTGGCCGACAACGACGGCGGGACGCTTGAGCGAACCCAGCGCATTGACGACGGTGTCGCGGTACAGGTCCAGGCTGACCTTGTCGGGCGTCGCGGGATTGCCCGGACGGCCCGGCAGGTCGACGGCGACGACCTGGTAGCCGTCCTTCTGCAGCTTCGCGCTGACGTGGCCCCAGACCTGGTCGTTCTCGAAAGCGCCGTGCACCAGGACGATGGCGGGCTTCTCGACGGTCTGCGCATTGGCGCCGATTGCAAGGACGGAAGCGGCGGCGGAGGCGATCAACATCTTCATTTTGCTAGTCCTTCGATACTGAAGCATCCCAGTGATGCTGTGATCGGAGGAGTATCGCAGGGCCGTTTTTGAACCCATGCCGCGGCCTCCCGAATCCATGATCGATCGTCCGGAATGAGGATCGAACCCGCGGGCGGGAGGCCGTGGCGTTGCTTCCCGGGATTGCAGGCAGGGCCATCGGCCTGCGGCACGGTCCGGAGGCGAATAGGTCTTAAGGGTGCAACGACGTATGTGAGGAACCGGCGCAGGCTCACACGCCATGGCCAAGCCAGCGCGTTCAGGCGGAGGCGACGCCGAGATACTGGATTACCAGCCGAGTTGAAGTCCCTACTGCGCACACCGCCGCGAATAGTTGCGCCGGCGTTACGGACAACTGATGCGTCCAGTAGCTCATTTCCGAATCATCATTGATGTCGATATGACCACGGCCACTAAATTCACGCTGCGCAACCATTTACGAAGATACCCTGCATCTGGTGACGGGATCACCGTGCGTGCCGCCCTCATGCCGAGGTCTCGGCCGACGCATTCGTCTCCCTCGGCATGGAGACGCCGGGGGAGCCCGAAACCACATCCGCAGAGGCTAAAAAATGCTGCGGTCGCGAAAGACCGGAGTGTCAGGGGAGGATATCTCCAATCCGCACCAGGCCACCCGGCAAATGATCGGCTTGGGCGGAGGATGGCCGCAGGGCTCGCGGCTCGCCTTGGCCCGCGACACGCCGTATTGCGGCCTGCTGCGGGCTGACGGCATGCTGCGCCTCAGTCGGCTTTCCACCCGAAGGCCGACATCATGACACTGAACAGCCAGGTATTGGGGAAGAACCCCTTCACGCCCTGCGCGCCGGGCCCCATGGCAGCCGCCACGACCTCTTCGCCGGCATGCGCGCCCCTGGTGTCGGCGGCGATCACGGGCCGGCCACCCGCAGGCGATGCCAGTTGCTCCGCGAGTGGACGGTCGCGCGTGCCCGACAGCAATTTGAGATCATAGGAATGATCGGCGACGAACAGGATCAGCGTGTCCTTGCCCGCCGTGGCGCTGATCTTGCGGATCATGTCGTCCATCTCGACAGCGTGCCGCAGCCCGTCCTGGAGCCTGTCCGTGTGCATGTCCCATTCGACCATCAGGAAATAGCCCTTCCGATTGCGGCTCAGGCTGGCGATCGTCGCCTGCACTGCGGGGATCGGCGCATAGTCTTCGTCGCGGATGATCGCTGCGCGGCGGGTCTGTGGCGTCAGCATCGACGGATCCCGGCCGAACAGATAGCCGGCACGGACGAACGCCTGTTCGGTGGTCGTCCCCATCTTGGTGAATGCCGCATCGGCAGAGGCGCGATCCTTGCCGATCAGGATGTCGACGCCGTCGCCGAAGCGCGGCGCGAGGAGCTGGCGGAAGATCTCGTCCTTGTCGGTGCGCCTGGCGACATGCGCGTAGCAGGCAGCCGGCGTCGCGTCCCAGAGCGGCATGTTGGTGATCACGCCCGTGGAGAGCCCGCGCTGCTCGGCATATTCGAGGATTGTCTTCACCGGGGTGACGCCGGTCCCGTCGCCCGCGGGAACGACGGAGTTCATGCCGCTGTTCGTCTTGCGGCCGGTGACGATCGCCGTCATGCCGGCCGCGGAATCGGTCACCCAGTGATTGAGCGCCGAGGTATCCGACAGGCCGATATGCGGCATCGACTGGATGAACAGCGATTGCGGGCGGTTATGCGCGTAGATGCCGGCGGCGCTCAGCGTCGGCAGGCCCCCGGCATCGCCGAGGAACAGGATCACGTTCCGCGCTGGCCGGGCCTGGACTGGGCTGCCCGGGCAAAGCGTCGTAGCGACCGCGACGAGCGCCAGGGCGGACGATCTGCCGATGAGGTGCCGGGCGACCTGCCGGCCGAGACGTCCAATCATTCGTGACATGGCTGTTTCCTTGGAAATATGTGGTTCGCGGGTTCCGACTGCTCGTGCCATGACGGCCTCAGGCTACAATCACGGGACGAAGGGGGTGCTCAGGATCGTGCCTGCCGCATCGGACAGCGCCGTACCGGTGCCGGTTTCGGTGCCCAGCCCGAAATAGAAGCGGCCCTGGAATAGCGCGAAGGACCGCGCGAAGGTAGGCGCAGGGAAGCTGAGCACCACCGTTCCGGCCTTGAGATCGCGGCCGAAGCGCGTGACCGAGACGCGATACCGGTCGGGACCTTCCGCGCGCGAGGAGAGGCAATAGAGCCGCCCCTTCTCGACGAGCAGGTCCCGAGGCTGCTCGGATGCCGGCAGCTGCAGCCGCCGCGCATTGTCGGCCGAGCTCGCCGCATAAAGGCCGATCGGCAGCCATTGATGGTCGTTGTGCTGCCAGCCGCCGATATAGGCGGTTTCCTTGCCGAGCCTGGCCCAGCGCTCGACCAGCCCGACCTGGGCGCCGGTGGCGGGCGTGTCCGGGAACAGGGCGGACGAATGGCCCAAGGCGAGCGGTTGGAAGCCGTTCTGCGCCGGGTCGAAGCGGAAGAGCGTCGCCATGCGCGGATGGGGATCGCCCTGGACGCTTCCCAGCGGCGCGGACGTGCTCGCATAGAGCGAGTCGCCGATCTCGAACAGCGTCCAGAACCGGCCGACGACCTGGGTGTCCTGACCCAGCACCTTCGTGGCCCTGCCCAACGGGACCAGCGACTGGGCCAGGGCGGGGTTGGGGATCAGCGCCGCGGGCTGCCAGCTGGTGGCCTCGTCTTCGGATATCCATGCGGAAAGCGGCTGGCCATAGGCGCCTCCGACGGCGACCAGCCGCCCGGCGTGGTGACGGATGTCATAGACGTGGATGCCGCGGGGGATGTTGCGCAGTTTGGTCCATGCGCCGCCGGCCAGCCGATACAGATTGCCATAGGACCAGTCGTCGCGGGGATCGTGGCCGGGAACGTAGAGGACATCGCCGGCCTGGTAGAAGCGCGCGACCTGCTCGTCGTTGACGGTATATTCCTCGGTGAACTTCCTCCCGTCATAGGACAGGATCGGAACCGGCCCGGCATTGGACGAGGGCCCGAAGTTCGAACTGTTCCCCGCGCCCAGGAACAAGCGGCCGCCGAAGACCTGCATCGCCCAGATGTTCCGGGCATAGGGGCCATCGGGCCAGCGCTGCAGGAAGGGCGTGCCGACCAGATCGGGCTTCACCTCGCGTTCGGCGGCGATCGCCCGCAACGGGACGAAAGGGGACAGCGTCGCGGCAAGCATGAACTCTCTGCGCTTCATCGATATGCTCCGGATTCTCGGGGAAATTCCTGGTGGTGCCCGGCGTGCGGGCAGCGGCGCCCTTCCCGATCGCCTCGGGAAGGACGCCTGCCCGTCCGCGGCCTAGAGCTCGAACCGGATGCCGGCGCGGAAAGCGCGGCCGGTGTCGGAATAGGTGCGGTTGTATCCGAACTGCGCCGAGCTGAACCCCGGCCCGTCGGCCGACGGAATCGGCGAGCGGTTGGCGATATTGGTCATGACGAAGAAGCCCTCGACGCCCTTGGCGATGGCATGGCTCACCGAGCCGTCGATATAGAAGGCTCCGTCGACACGATTGATGTTGATCGTATTGTTCCCGCCCGGGCAATTGGCGGTGCATTCGATGAAGGTGGCATCGCGGACGCCCGCACTGATCCCGCGCCCGGTCAGCGACACGTCGAACGATCCCGTGTGATAGGCAAGGTCAATCAGATAGCGATAGCGCGGCGCGCCGCCTTCCCGCAGGCTGGAATTGAAGATGCCGGTGATACCGCTCTCGCTACCATTTTTGAGGTTGAGGGTGCCGAGCGCCCGGATCGAGAGGCTCCCGGACCCCAGCGACGCAGCGATATCGGACATGCGCACCCGATAGCTCGCTTCGAAATCGATGCCGCGCGCCCAGAACAGGTCGAGGTTCACCGGCCGGACATAGATGTATTTGATCTTGCCGTCGCCGCCGCGGACGATGTTGTCGCACAGGTCCTGGTCACCCTTGAAGCACTGGTCGACGGTCGAACTGCTCGATGCGGTGGTGATCGCATCGCGGATCTTCACGTCCCAATAGTCCGCCGACAGCGACAGGCCGCGAATGGCCCGCGGCGTGACCACGGCACCGAAGGTAATCGTATCGGCCTTCTCCGGACGGATGGTCGGATTGCCGGTGGTGACTTGCTGGACGGTATAGGTCTGTCCGCCGAGGAACGGATCGGACGCGACGGCGGACCCCGTCGAGCCGGCGGCGAACAGTTCGGACAGATTGCCCGCACGAATATCGCGCGACCGGGTGAAGCGGATCTTCACATCGTCGATCGGCGCGAAGGTGAGGCCGGTCTTCCAGGTCGTGACGAAGCCGGAGGAGCTGTAGTCGGTAGCGCGCACCGCGCCGTTGAAGTCGAGCGACTTGAAGAACATGTCCTTGAGAAGCGGAACGACGACCTCCGCGAACCCTTCCTTCACGTTCACCGAGCCGTGGATCGGCTTGTAGTTCGCGTTGCCGAAGCCGTCGGCCAGGCCGATGGGATTGGCGGTGCCCTCCGCTGAATCCCGGCGATATTCGACCCCGGTGGCGATCGAGACCGGGCCGGCCCAGGTCGAGAAGGGCTCGCCGCGCAGCGTGCCGGCGAAACCGTCCTGATGGATCGTCTGGCGGACCCAGTCGGTGCTCATGAAATATTGGATGCTGGTGCTGCTGTTTACGCCGACGCCGAACGGATTATAGGGCGCGCATCCATTGGTGGGATCGGTGAGCGTCGAGCGGCAGACGATCGTGCCATTGGGGCCGCGGACCGCATCGAGCGCCTTGGTGAAGTTGGCGCTGATCGGCACCAGCACGTCCTGGCCGATCTTGCTGATGCTGCGATAGCCCGACACCTCCCAGGTGAAATCGGTCCCGAACAGGCCGACCGACCCGTTGGCGCCGAGGAGATACTGGTAGAGTGAATGGTCACTGCTGTAGGTGCGCTTGCCGAGATCCGCGTTCGACGAACCGATGCTGAGCGTCGTCAGCCCAAGCTGATCCATGCGCAGCCCGATGCTCTCGGGCAGGAAGGCATTGTCGCGGCGGACGGTGTTGCCGGCGATCGTCGGCGGTGCCGCCGAAGTCACGTGGGAGCGCGTGAAGAGGAACTGACCGAACAGCTGGACGCGGTCGCTCACATCGAAGCTGACGCGGGCAAAGGCGCTCTGGCGCGAATTGGCGTTCAGGAACGACTGGGTGTTCTTCGACCAGTCGGTATATTGCCAGTCGCCGCCGACGAAGGTGTCCGAGGTGAGCAGCGTGCCGTAGTTGAGCTGCCCCGGCGTGCCGTTCTGGCCGAAATAGACGCCGCGCAGAGGCCCCGAGGTGACGACGCCGCCCGGGGTGATCGATGCATAGCCGACATGCTCTAGCGAGAGATATCTGGGCTGGCCGTTGGTCGCCGTCCAGTTCGGATTGGCGAAGGTCCGATAACCGGTGTACCAGTCGCGGGGCAGGCCATCGATGCCCTCGATATAGGAATGCTCGGCGCTCACCAGCAGGTGGCCGCGATCGCCGGCGAACCTGGCGCCGGCACCCAGAGACAGCGTATAGTTCTTGCGGTCGCCCTCGGTGGTGGCGCCGCCCTGGATCTTGCCCCGAACGCCGGTGAAATCCTTGTCGAGGACGAAGTTGACGACGCCGGCATCGGCATCGGAGCCCCATGCCGCCGAGGCGCCGCCGGTCACCACGTCGACCCGCTTGATGAAGGCGTTGGGAATGACGTTGATGTCGACGATCGAGCCGTTGACCGTGGCAGCGGGCAGGCGTCGGCCGTCCAGCAGCACCAGCGTCCGGCTCGAGCCGAGGTTGCGCAGGTTCAGCGAATTGACGCCGGTATAGCCCGAGCTGGTGGTGCCCGTATTCTGCGCGGGGGAATTGCCCGCGGCGACGCCCGGCAGCAGCGTGACGACATCGGCGATATTCTCCGGCGCCTTGCGGCGGATCTCCTCCTCGCCGAGCACGGTCGTCGGCGTCGGCGCGTCATAGCCGTTGCGGATGATGCGGGTGCCGGTGACCTGGATATCCTCGGCGGGCGCTTCCGTGGCCGCGGTCTGATCGGGCGACACCCCCAGGATCGCGATACCCTTGTCGAAGGAGCGGACGATCAGGCCGGTCCGCGCGAGCAGCCGGTCGAGCGCCTCGCGCGTCTCGAGATCCCCCTGGACGGCGTTGGTGGTGCGGCCATCGGTATCGCGCCCCGCGACGATCACCCGGATGCCGGCCTGGCGGGCAAAGGCGAGAACCGCGCTCGATGCGGACTGTGCCGGGATGTTGAAGCTGCGGGTCTGCGCCTGGGCCATGGCAGGCATGGCGATCGCCGTGGCGACCGCCGCCACGGAAACAACGGATCGATGGAAGTGAGCGTTCATCATAGTTCCCCGACGCTTGATGCGTTCAAAGCGAATGACGGGGGATTTTTCGATTTCGGTCCGAAATGGAAAATTAATTTCCAGTGGCATTTTTATTTAGGTTTTATTACAAATATTCTTCCACTACGCTCGACCTTCCCGCCGGACAACGCCGCGGCTGCTTGCGCGAATTCCTCGACATCGTTCGCGCCAAACAAGCCAACGATCCGCGTATTGGCGATTTCCGGATCGGCAATGACGATCTTGATGCTGTTGACGCGGTTGAAGCGGGCCACGGCCGATTTGATCGGCACATTGTCGAGCGAGATCTGGGCGAGATCGGGGGGTGGCAGCGCGGGCCTGGCGACCGTCCTGGAGGCCGCCGGCTGCGGCTGCCCCAGGTCGAGCGTCACGGCGTCGCCGGCGTGCAGCAGCACGGCCTGGTCCCGCTCGTCGCGCGACCAGACCAGCACGCTGCCCTGCGTCACCTTCACCGTGCCGCCGGTCGCGCCGACCCGGGCGACCGAATAGACGGTGCCCGTCGCCTGCGCGAACACCTCGCCGGACCGGACGACGAAGGGGCGTGCCTTGTCCTTCGCCACCCGGAACAGCGCCTCCCCATTGAGCAGGATCACATTGCGGAAATTGGCGGAGAGATGGACCTCGATTTTCGCGTGATGCCGCAAGGTGGCCATCGAGCCGTCCTGAAGCATCACTACCTCTTCGGCGCTGGCAGGTTCGACAAGCTTGAAGGGGCCGAAAACCGGCACGCCGGCGGTCACCAGCACCGCGACGGACGCGGCCAGCGCAGAGCCGATCGCGGCGGCGCGCCCGCCCCAACGGATCAGGCCCCTGTGCGGGCGCACATGGTCGCCGGCAGCGTGGCCACCGCTGTTGCCGCTGTCGAGCACGGAGGCTGTCCGGGCCGCCACGGGCGATGCCGGAGCCGCCGGAGCGCCGACGACCGCACCTTCCATCACATGCATCGCCGCGCGGACGCGCACGAACGCGCCCCGATGGCGCGGATCGGCCGCCAGCCAGGCCTCCAGCGCGGCCCGGCGCTCCGGCGACATGTCGCCATAGGCAGCCTCAACCGCCCAATGCGCGGCCTGATCGTCGATGCTGTTAGAGAGACCGGGAGGTATCAACCGCTTCTGCCTTTTGTTCCATAGTCTCCCGCGCGTCGCCACTCATCTCGGCGTCCTGGGCCGCCAGCCGCTGGAGGACTTTCTGCACGCCGCGCACAAGATGATTCCGTACGACATCCTCGCTCACGCCCAGGCGCTCCGCCGTCTCCCTTTGCGATACGCCTTCTATCCGTCGCAGCTCGATCGCCTTCCGGGCGGTATCGGACAATTCCGACAGCACCCCGTTCACTCGCTCGATTTCCTGCGCCGCTGCTATCGTCCGATCTGCCAGTGGCGCACTATCCATGACGTTCAACCATTCGATTTCGGTCATCGACGTGAAATTAATTACGCCGGAACGACGCATGATGTCCGCGGCCACCGTTTGGGCGGTCCGATAGAAATAGGCCATCGGGCTGCGGATATGATCGACGGAACCCAGGCTAGCGATCCGGCAATAGGCTTCCTGGATAACGTCGTTCGGATCGAGGACATGCCCCCAGCGGCGGGCAAGCCAGCTACGCACTCCCCGCTCATGCGGGAGGATTTCCCTGCCGATCCAGGCTGAGACGAGATCCTCATCCATTCGATATCAGCCGCTCGTGACCCACGGGATTGCCGCCGGCCGAATCGGCGAAGGCATGGAGGCGCCTCTCAAAGACGCCTGGCATGACATGTTGATGACCGCGGACGCGATCGGACGGCGGAGCAGGGAGCCGCCTGTGTTGGCGGAGCGACTATGGAGCCGCCCCGCCCCTTTCGGCTCAAACCAGCTCGGCGAGCACCGAGCGATCGAATCCCTTCAGGCTGCCGGTATCGCCGGTGCGGATCTTCTCGACCCAGTTCGGGTCGCTGATCAGCGCGCGGCCGACGGCGATCAGGTCGAACTCGTCGCGCTCCATCCGCGCGATCAGCTTCTCGATCCCCGCGCTGGTCGAGGCCTCGCCGCCGAACGCAGCGATGAACTCGCCCGACAGGCCGACCGAGCCGACGCTGATCGTCGCCGCACCGGTGAGCTTCTTCGCCCAGCCGGCGAAGTTAAGCCCTTCCTCGCCGTCGATCTCGGGGAACTCGGGCTCCCAGAAGCGGCGCTGCGAGCAGTGAAGGATGTCGACCCCGGCCTCGACCAACGGCTGCAGCCAGTCTTCCATCAACTGCGGCGTCTCGGCGAGGCGCGCGGCGAAGTCCTGCTGCTTCCACTGGCTGATGCGCAGCGCGAGCGGATAATCGGGGCCGACCGCGGCACGCACCGCCGCGATCACCTCGCCGGCGAAGCGCGCGCGCTCGCGGATCGAGGCGCCGCCATAGCGATCGGCACGCGCGTTGGTGCCCGACCAGAAGAACTGGTCGATCAGATAGCCATGCGCGCCGTGTAACTCGACCAGATCGAAGCCGAGGCGCTTGGCGTCCGCAGCGGCGTGGGCGAAGGCGGCGACGGTGTCGGCGATCGCCTCCTCGCTCATCACCTCGCCGCGCGGCGTGCCCGGCCCGAGCAGGCCCGACGGGCTCTCGACCGGGCTGTCCGGTTCCCAGCCGCCCTGGCTGCGGGTCGAGCCGGTGTGCCAGATCTGCGGGCCCATCTTGCCGCCGGCGCCGTGCACCGCCTCGATCACGCCCTGCCAGCCGGCCAGCGCCTGCTCGCCATGGAAGAAGGGGATTCCGGCTTCGTTGCGCGATGCCGGGCGGTCGATCACCGTGCCCTCGGACAGGATCAGGCCGACGCCGCCTTCGGCCCGGCGGCGATAATAGGCTGCGTTCGGTTCGCCGGGGATGCCTTCGGGCGCGAAGCTGCGGGTCATGGGGGCCATGACGATACGGTTCTCGAGGCGGAGGCTGCCAAGTTCGAAGGGGCGGAACAGGGTATCGCTGTCGGGCATGGGGCGTGAAATCCATGTTGGTTGGACGAGACTAGGTATATGATGTAAACTTGGGCGCAAGAACGCACCTGCAATCGCCCAGGTATATCGGAGGATACTTTGCCCATCTGCGATCCCACCCGCTTCTCGGCCGAATGCCCGAGCCGGAAGCTGCTCGACCAGATCGCCGACAAATGGTCGATGATGGTGCTCGCGGTGCTGGATGGCGGGCCGCTGCGGTTCAATATGATCAAGCGCCACCTTGAGGGCGTGACCCAGAAGGCGCTGACCCAGTGCCTCCGCCGGCTGGAGCGCAACGGGATCATCCTGCGCCGCGTGCTGCCGCTGTCGCCGGTGGCGGTGGAATATGAGATCACCCCGCTAGGCCGCTCGCTCCAGGGGCCGTTCAAGGCGCTGCACGTCTGGACGTTCGAGCATCTCGCGATGGTCGAGGAGGCACGCCAGGCATTCGACGCGCGGGCGGCGGCTTAGGTTTCCCTCTCCCCCTCCGGGGAGAGGGCTCAAGAGACCTTCGGCCGCCGGCAGAACGGCACCAGCACCAGCGCGGCGAGGAACAGGAAGGCCATGATCCGGAACACATCGTTGAACGCCAGCGTCATCGCCTCGCGTTGCACCAGCCGGCCCGCCACGCCCTGCGCCATCAGCAGCGCCTCGGCACTGTCGGGCGTGTAGCTGCGGGCATAGGCGGCGAGATTGTCGATCAGTTCGCCGCCGGTGCGGCCCGCCACGCCCAGCGCCTCGCCCAGGCGCAGCATGTGGAGCCGGGCATTGTCCTGCAGCCAGGTGTTGACCAGCGCGATGCCGATTGCGCCGCCCAGGTTGCGCATCAGGTTGAACAGGCCCGAGGCATAGCGCAGCTCTGGCCCCTCGAACCCGGCCAGCGCCAGGTTCACACTCGGCACGATGCACAGCATGATCGCGAAGCTGCGCACCGCCTGCGGCCAGAGCAAGGCGTGGAACCCCCATTCGGGCGTCATGAAGCTGAACAGCCACAGCCCGGCGGCGAAGAGGCTCAGCCCGAAGGTTATCATGATCCGCGGATCGAGGCGTTGCGACAGGCCTGCCGCGATCGGCACCCCCAGCATCTGGACCACCCCGGCGATGAACACCGTCGTGCCGATCTCCGCCGCGTTGTAGCCGCGCACCGTGCCGAGGAAGACGGGGACGAGGTAGGTCGCCGAATAGATGCCGAAGCCGATCACCAGGTTGAACACGCAGGCGAAGACGAAGGTCGACTTGCGGAAGGGCGACAGGTTGACGATCGGGTTCTCGGAGCGGAACGAGCGCTCGAGGAACAACAGGAGTGCCACGAAGCTCAGCCAGGCGCCGGTGGCGATGGCGCGGTCCTGGAACCAGTCGTTCCGCGGGCCCTCCTCCAGCACATATTCGAGGCCGCCCAGGAATACCGCCATGGCGGCGAGGTGCATCCAGTCGATCCGCCGGAGCATCGCCAGATTGGGCAGGTCGACGCGGATGAACAGGATGGCAAGCGCAGTCACTGCGGCACCGGGCAGGATGTTGACGTAGAAGATCCAGCGCCACCCCGCCGCATCGGTGATCCAGCCGCCCAGCGTCGGCCCCAGGGTCGGCGCGAGGACGGACACCATGCCGAGGATCGCCGGGATCATCGCACGCTGCTTGCCGGTGAACATCGCGAAGCCCGTGGCGAACACGGTGGGCACCATCGCCCCGCCGACGAACCCCTGAAGCGCACGGAAGGCGATCATCGACTCGATGCTCCACGCCAGCCCGCATAGCGCGCTCGCCAGAGTGAACAGCCCGGCGGAGAGCGCGAACAGCCAGCGGGTCGACAGCGCCTGGGCCAGGAAGGCGGCGAAGGGGATCATCACCAGCTCGGCCATCAGATAGGCGGTCTGCACCCAGCTGATCTCGTCCGAACTCGCCGACAGCCCGGCGCGTACTTCGTTCAGCGACGCCGCGACGATCTGGATGTCGATCAGCGCCATGAACTGGCCGAACGCCATCACCCCGAAGATCAGGAACTTGCGGCTGTCGGGCAGCGCCTGCGGGTCGATCGTCTGCGCCATCCGGGCCTCTTGAACGGGGGTGATGATGATCATATGATGCTTGTCATATAAAACAAGGACGCGCCATGCGCTACGATGCCGAGCACCGCGGGAAGACGCGGGAGAAGATCCTGAAGGAAGCCGCGTCGGCGATCCGCGCCAAGGGGCCGGAAGGCGTGGGCGTGGCTGCGCTGATGAAGCAGGCCGGGCTGACCCATGGCGGCTTCTACGCGCATTTCGGATCGAAGGACGCGCTGGTCGCCGAGGCGATCGGAGTGATGTTCGAGGAGGCCCGCAATCGCTTCGACTGGACGCTGGCCGAGGCCGATTCGCGCGCGGCGCTCGACAAATATATCGGCTTCTACCTCTCGCCTCTCCACCGTGACGCGCACGGGCGCGGCTGCCCGGTAGCGGCACTTTCGGGCGACATGGCGCGGCTCGAACCCGCGGCCCGCGAGCGCTTCGCCAAGGGCAGCACCGCGCTCGCACAGCGGCTGGGCGAGGCGCTGGCGCGACATGGCATCGCCAACGCTCCCGCGGCCGGCCGCTCGATGCTGGCCGAACTGGTCGGCGCGCTGTTGCTCGCGCGCACCGTCACCGAACCGACCGAGTCCGACGCGATCCTCGCCGATTCCGCCGCTGCGATCCGCGCGCGCTACAGGCTGGAGGCCGCACAATGACCGGACTGGAACAGGTGCAGGCGCTGCTCGCCGCTGGCAAGCAGCCGCCGATCGGCGAGACGCTCGCCTTCGCGCTGGTCGAGGTCGCCAGGGGCCATGCGGTGTTCGAGGGTGTGCCCGACCGGCGCGCCTATAATCCGCTCGGCACGATCCATGGCGGCTATGCCGCGACCCTGCTCGATTCGGCCTGCGGCATCGCCACCCATAGCGCGCTGGCCGAGGGGCAGAGCTACACCACGCTCGAGCTCAAGATCGCCTATCACCGCGCGATGACAGAGAATACCGGCCCGGTCCGCGCGACCGGCACGGTCCTGTCGATCGGCCGCCGGGTCGCCTTTGCCGAGGCGAAGCTCGTCGACGCCGAGGGCCGACTGCTCGCCTCCGCCACCTCCACCCTGCTGGTGATCGGCCAATGAGCGAGCAGCCCGAGACCGGCAAGCGGCGCAAGCTGCCCAAGGCTGCCCTTGCCGGCGGCGTCGCCGTGCTGCTCGCCGCCGGCGGCGCGCTGTGGATCGCCAGCCCGGCATCGAGCGAGACCACCGACAACGCCTATCTGCGCGCCGACAGCACGATCGTCTCGGCGCGGATCGGCGGGCAGATCGCCGCGCTACTGGTCCGCGAAAACCAGGAAGTGAAGGCGGGCGACCCGCTCGTGCGGATCGAGGACCATGAGTTCGCCGCCCGGCTCGATGCCGCGCGCGCCGCGGTGCGCGATGCCGATGCCGCGGTCGCCGCCGCGCTCGCCGCGATCAAGTCGCACGGCGCGGAGACCCGGCTGGCCGGCGCGGACGTGGCGGTGGTGCGGACTGCGATCGCCTCGACCTCGGCCGAGCTCCAGCGCGCCGAGGCAGACGATGCCCGCTACCAGGCCTTGCTCGCCCAGGGCTTCGCCACCGGCCGCGATGCCGAGCGCATCCATGCGGCGTTGCTCGACGCGCGGGCCAAGGCGCGCCAGAGCGGCGCCAGTCTCGCCGCCTCGCAGGACAAGGCGGGGGTGACGATCGCGCAGAAGGACAGCCTGCTCGCCGCGCTGGAGAGCGCCCGGGCCGGCGCCGAGCGTGCCCGCGCCGCGCTGCGCCTAGCCGAGCAGGACGAGAGCTACACGTTGGTCCGCGCGCCGGTGGGCGGCGTGGTCGGCAATCGCCGCGCCCAGCCGGGCGACTTCGTCCAGCCCGGCACGCGGCTGCTGACCCTGGTGCCCAGCCGCCAGCTCTATGTCGTCGCCAATTTCAAGGAGACCCAGACCGCGCGCATGCTCGCCGGCCAGCCGGCCAGGGTGCATGTCGATGCACTGGGCGACGCGGTGCTGATCGGCCATGTCGAGAGCTTCGCGCCGGGATCGGGATCGGAATTCACCCTGCTGCCGTTCGAGCCGGGATCGGGCAATTTCACCAAGATCGTCCAGCGCGTGCCGGTGCGCATCGCGCTCGATGCCAACCAGCCGGCGCTGGCCCGGCTGCGGCCCGGCCTGTCGACCACGGTGACGGTGCGGCTCGCGCGCTAGGCCGCGAGCCGCCGCCGTGCCTAGTGCGCCGCCCCGGGGCCGACCGCCCGGGTCGGGCGCGGGGTCAGCCAGATGATCATCGCCGCGGCGACGAAGACGATCGCCGAGAGCAGGAAGATGTGGCTGGTCGCCAGCGCGAACGCCTCCTTGTCGACCAGCTGGGCGATGGTCGCGCGCGCCTGGTCGAGCGAGAAGCCCTGCGCCGCCAATGCGTTCACCGTCCCGTCGCTGTTGAGCTTCGAGGCAAGCTCGCTGCGCGCCACCCGGGCGCTGTCGTCCCAGGCGGTGGTCGCGATCGAGGTGCCGATCGCGCCCGCCATCGTCCGCAGGAAGCTCATCACGCCCGCCGCCGACGCCGTCTCCTCCGGCTTGACCGAGCCCAGCGCGAGCGTGGTCAGCGGGATGAAGAAGAAGGGCATGCCGATGCCCTGGAGCATCTGCGGGAAGGCGAGGCTCCAGAAGTCCGCCTGGCTGTTCCAGTGGACGCGTAGCAGCGAGGTGAAGCCGAGCCACAGGATGCCGAAGCAGACCAGCGCACGCGGATCGACCTTGGTGCTGAGCTTGGCGACGATCGGCGACATGATCACCGCCGCCACGCCGGTGAAGGCGGTGGCATAGCCGGCATAGGTGGCGGTGTAGCCCATGCTGGTCTGCAGCCATTGCGGGATGATCACCGCCGAGGCGAAGAAGGTCGCGAAGGCGAAGGACAGGGATGCCACCGCCACGGTGAAGCCCCGGTGGCGGAACACGCGCAGGTCGACGATCGGCTGGTCCTCGGTCCCTTCCCAGGCGAGGAACACCAGGAAGCCGATCAGCGCGATCACGCCGAGCATCACGATGGTACCGTCGTTGAACCAGTCATGCTCGCGGCCGAGATCGAGCATAATCTGCAGCGCGCCGATCCACAGCAGCATCAGCATCAGCCCGACTCGGTCGACGCGCAGCTTGCTCGTCGGGGTCTCGACCTTCGACAGCAGGCGCATCGCACCGAAGGCGCAGAGCGCGGCGACGGGGATGTTGATGAAGAAGATCCAGTGCCACGACCAGCTGTCCGAGATGGTGCCGCCGAGGATCGGGCCGAGGATCGGCGCGACGACGGTGGTCATCGCCCAGACGCCCATGGCCTGGGCGCGCTGCTGGGACGGGAAGATGCGCATCAGCAGGGTCTGGCTGAGCGGCATCAGCGGGCCGCCGCACAGGCCCTGGCCGATCCGGCAGGCGACCAGCATGCCAAGCGAGCTCGACAGGCCGCACAGCACCGAGAAGACGCCGAAGCCGATCATCCCGAAGGTGAAGGTGCGCACCGTGCCGAAGCGCCCGGCGAGCCAGCCGGTGAGCGGCACGCACACCGCTTCCGCCACCGCATAGGAAGTGATGATCCACGTCCCCTGGCTGCCCGAGATGCCCAGGCTGCCGGCGATGTGCGGCACGGAGACGTTGGCGATGGTGGTATCGAGCACCACCATGAAGTTGGTCAGCGCGAGCACCACGCCCGCCAGGATCAGCGACACGCCCTTCAGCGGCGCCATTTCCTCGGCCTTGCCGTTCATGGCCCGATCCTCAGTTCTTCGAGACGTCGATCTCGGCGTCCATGGAGAGGCCGACGCGCAGCGGGTGCGCGGCGAGTTCCTTCGGGTCGAGCGCGACGCGCACCGGCAGGCGCTGGACCACCTTGATCCAGTTGCCCGTGGCGTTCTGCGCCGGGATCAGCGCGAAGGACGATCCGGTGCCGCCCGACAGGCCGACGACCTTGCCGTGATACTCCACGCCGCCGCCGTACAGGTCGGACTTGAGCGTCACCGGCTGGCCGACCTTCACCTTGGTCAGCTGGCCTTCCTTGAAGTTCGCATCGACATAGAGCTGGCCGACGGGGACGATCAGCATCAGCTGCGCGCCGGGAGCGACGCGCTGGCCGACCTGGACCGCTCGGCGGGTGACGACGCCATCGACCGGCGCGCGGATCACGGTGCGCGTCAGGTCGAGCCGGGCCTGATCGACCTTGGCCTGCGCCGCGAGCACCTCGGGCGCCGAATTGGCGGTGGTGCCGCTGATCAGTGCGTTGTTCGCGGCCAGCTCGCCGCTGGCGGCGCCGCGGGTCGAGTTGGCCTGGGCGACGCCGGCGCGCGCCAGCTCCAGATTGGCCCTGGCCGAGGAGAAGGCGTTGGTCGCCGAGGTAAGCTCCTCACCCGACACCGCGCCATTGGGGGCGAGGCGCTGGCGCCGGGCGAGGTCCACCCGCGCTTTCTCGTAGTCCGCCTCGGCGGCGACGAGCTGGGCACGGGCTCGGGAAATATCGGCACCGCGGGCCTGGACCTGCGCAGCGAGCGCCGCGCTGGTCGCCGAGGTCTGGCCGTACTGGCGGCGGGCCTTGGCGAGATCCGCCTCGGCCTGGGCGAGCGCGATCCGCGCATCGCTGTCGTCGAGCTGGACGAGGATGTCGCCCTTCTTCACCACCTGCGTATCGGACACCGCGACACCCGCGACCTGCGCTGCGATCATCGGAGTCACGCTGGCGGTGTCGGCGCCGACATAGGCGTTGTCGGTGCTGATATAGTGGCTGCCGACCAGCGCGTACCAGCCGCCATAGCCGACGCCGGCGACCAGCACCGCGCCGGCGATGCCGGTCAGCAGGCGCCTGCGCAGGCTCGGCTTGGCCGGGGCCTCCGGAGCAACGGCTTCGGGCGCGGCGTTCGCGACATGGAGATTGGGTTCGGCATCAGCCATGGGTCGAGTCCTTGGTTGCGGCGGCCGCCGCGGTGTTGGTGGAAAAGCCGCCGCCCAGCGCGCGGACCAGCTGGACGTCGAGCGTGAAGGCGCGGGCCTGAAGGTCGGCGACGATCTGGCGGTTCTGCAGCACGCTCTGCTCGGCGGTCAGCACGTCGAGGAAGGTCGACAGGCCGCCTTCGTAGCGCTGGCGCGCGATTGAATAGGCGGCTTCGGAGTCGCTGAGCGCCTGGCGGCTCTCGGATAGGCGGGTGACCAGGGTGTTCTTGCTGGTCACCGCATCGGCGACTTCGCGATAGGCGGTGGTGACGGTCGAGTCATAGGTGGCGACCGCTTCATCGAACCCGGCGCGCGCGCCCTTGTACTGGCCGGCGAGCGCGCCGCCGCGGAAGATCGGCAGGCTGACCGCCGGGCCGACCGAGCCATAGGTCGATCCGCCCTTGAACAGATTGCCGATGCCGAACGACTGGAAGCCGATCAGCGCGCTCAGGTTGACCGAGGGGTAGAAGTCGGCGCGCGCCACCTTGATCCGGCTGGCGGCGGCCTCGACCCGGGCACGGGCGGCTGCGATGTCAGGGCGGCGGCCGATCAGGTCGGTGGTGACGCCGGCGGGAAGCCCGTGCGTCTCGGCCGGGCCGGCAGGGAGCGCAATGGTCAGGCCGCGGTCCGGGCCCTTTCCGAGCAAGGCCGCGATCCGGTTGCGGGTGAGGCCGATCGCCTCGTCGGTCGCGGCGAGATCGGCGCGCGCGGCGGGAACGGCAGCATCGGCCTGCTTGAGCTCGGCGCGGGTATCGAGGCCGTTGGTGACGCGGTCGCTCACCAGCTTCTGCGTCTGGGTGCGCAGCTCGAGCGCCTTGGCCTGGACTTCGCGCTGCGCGGCGAGGCGGGCGAGATCGGCATAGGCGCTGGCGATGTTGGTCGAGAGGACGAGGCGCGACTGGTCGAGTTCGATCCGCGCGGCTTCGGCATCCGAAGTCGCGGCGGCGAGCGAGGCGCGGTTCTTGCCCCACAGGTCGAGATCGAAGCTCAGATTCGCATCGACATGGCCGCTGTCGTTCCAGCCCTTGGGCACGAACGCCGGCGGAATGCCGTTGTTGTAGCTCTGCTTGCCCTCGGTCGCGCCGGCCTGGACGCCGACCGACGGGAGCAGCGCCGCGCCCGCCTGCTGGGCATAGCCCTGCGCCGAGCGGAGTCGCGCGGCGGCAGCGGCGAGGTCCGGCGAGTCAGCTAGGCCCTCTGCGATAAGGCCGTTCAGCTGGGCGTCGCCATAAGCGCTCCACCAATCATTGGCGGGCCAGTTCGAAGCATCGGCCCTGGCAGCCAGCGACTGGTCGGCGGCATAGGCCGTCGCCGCGCGCACTTCGGGACGGGCGCCGAGGTTCGGCACCGGCGCACAGGCGGAAAGAAGCGCGGTCCCGGCGGTCGCGGTAAGCAGCAGCGGGCGAAGAAAGAATCGAGTCATGATTTAAATACCGTACTGTCTGGTACGGCGCTGCAAATGGGCGCGACCCGGCATCTTGTCAACCCGAAATCGTACCCTATAGTACGGTTATGACAAAAATAGCGGAGAAGGCGCCCGGCAAGCGTGAGGCACGCAAGGAGGAGCGTCGCGAGGCGATCCTGGCGATCGCCAAGCGCGTGTTCCTCGACCAGGGCTATTCAGGCGCATCGATGTCGGCGATCTCGGCCGAGCTGGGCGGGTCCAAGGGCACGTTGTGGAGCTACTTCCCGTCCAAGGAAGAGCTGTTCGCCGCAGTGCTCGACGACGCGACCAAGGAGTATCGCGCGCAGCTCGCCGATGTACTCAAGCCCGGCGAGGATGTCGGCGCGGCGGTGCGCCAGTTCTGCAAGGGCTTCCTCGCCAAGGTCTGCTCTCCTGACGGACTGCGGCTGCACCGGCTGATCGCCTCGGAAGTCGCCCGCTTTCCCGAGATCGGCGACATCTTCTATCGCCGCGCGCCCCTGCCCACCCAGCAGATGCTCGCGGCGTTCTTCGAACGCGCGATGGATGCGGGGCAGCTGCGCCGCGCCGAGCCGCTGTTCGCCGCCCGCGTGCTGGCCTCGCTCTGCCTCGGCGTGCAGCAGCGGATGATCTGGGGACATGCGCTATCGGCCGCCGAGCGCGACCACGAGGCCGGGGAGATGGCCGACATCTTCCTGCGCGCCTTCGCGCCGGAGTGAGGGTTCCGTCACTCCAATCCTACCGTCACCCCGGCCTTGTGCCGGGGCCCACCGGGCGGCGAGTGCAGGGTTTGAGGCTTGAGGTCAGCGCATGCGGCACCGTGGACCCCGGCACAAGGCCGGGGTGACGACTCCACTGGACTTGCGCCCTACAGCGGCACCCCGTCGAGCCTGACCGCCTCGACGCCGATGCAGCGCAGCATCTTCTCCGCGACGATCACGCCGGGCGCGCCCTCCAGCTCAAGATCGAGCCGGACGGTCATGCCGCCATCCGTCACGCGCACCTCCATGTCAGGCGCCGCCAGATCATGCTGCGCGGCGAGGCCGACCAGCCGGCACAGCAAGGCCGCGCTCGATTCGCCGACAATGTCGAGACGCATGGCTCAGGCGGCTTCGCGTACCGGGGCAAGCGGCGCGGCGGTGATCCGCGCCCGGGCGAGCGCATCGGCGGCGCGGTGCGGGGCCAGCCCCTCGCGCCCGGCATGCGCGAGCACCGCGCCGAGCCGCAGGCCGGTCGCGTGGACGCGCGTCGCGACTTCGTCGATGCTCCAGCCGAGATATTCGCCAGCGACGCTGATGATCCCGCCGGCATTCACGACATAGTCCGGCGCATAGAGGATGCCGCGATCGGCGAGCCGGTCGCCATCCTCGGGCGTGGCCAGCACGTTGTTGGCAGCGCCGCAGACGATGCGGGCACGCAGCCGGGCGACGCTGCCGCCGTCGATCACCCCGCCCAGCGCGCACGGGGCGAAGATCGCGCAGCGCGCGTCGAGGATGCTGTCGCGCCCCATGATCTCGGCATCGTAGCGGCAGGCGATCTCGGCGGCGACGCCGGGGCGCGGCTCGGCGACGATAAGCCGGGCGCCCGCCTCGTGCAGCATCCCGCACAGCGCCGAGCCGACATTGCCGAGCCCCTGCACCGCGACGCGCACGCCCCGCAGCTCGCTGCCCAACTGGCGCCGCGCCGCCTCCTCCATCGCTAGGAACACGCCGCGCGCGGTCCAGGGCGAGGGATCGCCGCCGGGCCTGCCGTCGCGCGGGGGCAGGCCGGCGACATGGCGGGTCTCGCCGCGCACCGTCTCCATGTCGGCAACGCTCGTGCCGACATCTTCGGCAGTGACATAGGCCCCCTCCAGCCGCGCCACCGCCCGGCCGAACGCGGCGAACAGCCGGCGCCGGTCGAAATCGCCCTCCGGCAGGCCGAGCACCGCCTTGCCGCCGCCGAGCGGCAGGTCGGCCATCGCGTTCTTGTAGGTCATCCCCTCGGCCAGCCGCATCGCGTCGCCGACCAGCGCGGCATGGTCGCCATAGCGCCACAGCCGGCACCCGCCCGCCGCCGGCCCGCGCCGGGTCGAGTGCAGCACGATGACCCCGTTCAGCCCGCTCTCCTCGTCGCGCAGCACGTGCACGCTCTCGGGCGGGGTGGCGGTATCGCAGACGGTGTCGACCATGGAAAAGGGCTCCTGAAATCCTGAGGTGACTCTTCCATGGATTTGCGGGAGAATGTGGCCTTGTTCGCAGACTTTGGCACAAGATCAGCATGATCTGACCTATGTTGGCCACATTGGAGGATAGATTTGCCCGCCGACCTCGACCCGTTCGAACGCAAGATCCTCCAGGTCCTCCAGGAGGACGCCTCGATGCCAACGGCGAAGCTGGGCGAGATCGTCGGCCTGTCGAGCTCGCCCTGCTGGCGCCGGGTGGACCGGCTGGAGAAGGACGGGATCATCACCCGCCGCGTCGCGCTGGTCGACCGGCAGAAGGTCGGGCTCAACGCCCACATCTTCGCCCAGATCAAGCTCAACGCCCACGGCCGCGCCAATCTCGACGAGTTCGCCGCGCAGATCCGCTCCTTCCCCGAGGTGCTCGAGGCCTATGTTCTGATGGGCGTGTTCGACTTCATGCTGCGCATCGTCGCGGCGGACATCGAGGCCTATGAGCGCTTCTTCTTCACCAAGCTCTCCAAGCTGCCCGGCGTGCAGGAGATCAACTCGACCGTCGCGCTAAGCCAGGTGAAGGCGACGACCGCGCTGCCTATTCCCTAGCCGCCTTCTGCGCTTCTCCGACGACGCGCAGGATGTTGCCGCTCCACATCTTCTCGAGGTCCGCGTCGCTGTACCCCGCCTTGCGCAGCCGCTCGGTGACCTTGGGCAGCGCCGAGATGTCGGCGATCCCCGGCAGCCCGCCGCCGCCGTCCCAGTCCGCCCCGAAGCAGACATGGTCGACGCCGGCGACTTTGATGACGTGCAGCACCATCTCCATGTAGCGCTCGAAATCGGCCTTGCCCCAGATCGGCTGGGTCTTGTCGAGCTCCCGCCATTTGCGGGCAAGCTCCACCTGCTCCTCGGGCGAAAGGTCCGAGATATGCTCGTACCGGGTGAACAGCGCCGCGCGCTCGGGCGTCATGTTCATGTTCGCCAGGAAGATCGTGCTGACGCAGATCGCCCCGCCCTTCGCCGCCAGCTTGCGGATGCGCCCGTCGTCCAGGTTGCGCGGATGGTCGAACGCCCAGCGCCCGCTGGAATGCGACAGCAGCAGTGGCGTCTTCGACAGCTCCAGCATCTGGTCGAACGTCGCGTCCGACGAATGGCTGGCGTCGATCACCATGCCCAGCCGGTTCATCTCCGCCACCCATTTGCGCCCGAGGGGAGAGAGGCCGTTCCATTTCGGCTTATCGCCCGAGCTGTCGGCGAACTGGTTGTTGGCCGCGTGCACCGGCCCGGCCAGCCGCACGCCGCGGTCGTAAAACTCCTTGAGCAGCGCGACGTCCTCGCCCAGCTCGTAGCTGTTCTCCATGCTCTTGAACGCGACCAGCTTGCCCTCGCGGTTCAGCCGCAGCGCATCGTCCGGGGTCAGCGCCCGCCCGATCTTCCCCGGAAACTTCGCCAGCGTCGAATCGATCAGGTCCGATCGCCCGCGCGCATAGGCCAGCGCATCGGCATAGCCCTTGGCCGTCAGCGGCCCCTGCTCGGTATAGATGGCGAAGAATCCGCCATCGAGCGCCCCCGCCGCCATCCGCTCCATGTCGACCTGGACCAGGTCGGTCGCCGGATCATGATGCTCGTCGAAGCTCCACCCCGCCCGGGCGAAGTGGAGCGGCGTGTCGAGATGGGTGTCGAGGACGAGGAAGTCCTTGTGCGCCTTTTGCGCGGGCGCCTGGGCCACGGGCGCCGCCGCGCAGCCGGAGAGGAGCAGGGCGAGCAACGCGAGACGCTTGGTCATTTCTTGTCTTCCACCGGCCGCAGATCGAGATCGCGATAGTCGTAGCTGAAGTCGGCGATCGGGCTCTCCGGCTTCATCGTCACCCGCGCCACCTTGCCATCGGCATCGAGCGCGAAGGTCACATAGGCCGGCTCGATCGCCTTGTCGTCGAAGCGGGTGACGAAGGTGTCGTACTGCCAATGGACCAGCTTGCCCGCCATGCGCGGAGTCGTCTTGAAGTCGATCCGCAGCCCGTCCGCGCCCTGGGTCACCGCGACATCGCCGTACCAGGGATCGCGATAGGTCCCGGCATAGCGTTCGAGCGGCAGCGACGGCCCGACCTTGGCCGGCGCCGCCTTCACCGCCGACAGCGCCGCCTTGCCGCCCTCAATCCGCGTCGTCATGAATTCGCCGAACCGCTTCGGCCAGTCCTGGTCGGGGATGCCGAGATAATGATCGACCAGCATGTGCGCGACGCCGCGCAGCAGCGCCACGTCCTCCGAATTCACCACCACCGCGATGCCGACATCTTGGTCGGGCAGCAGGATCACATGGGTGATCGATCCGAACACCCCGCCGCCATGCGAGATGATCCGCGCGCCCTTGTAATCCTCGACCTCCCAGCCGAGCGCATAGGTGCTGAACTTGGGGCTAAGCGGCGCAAGGCTGCCGGGGTACGGGGTGAGCGGCTGGACGGTGACGCCCTTCCACATCTCCGCCGCCTGCGCCGCGCTGAACAGCCGCCCGCCGCCTGGCAGCGCGCCGTGGCCGAGCTGGATCTTGAGCCACTGGGCCAAGTCGTTGGCGCTGAGCGCGAGCCCGCCCGCCGGCATCGCCGCCCGGCCCAGCTCCTCGCGCTCGTCGAGCACCGAATTCGGCCCGTCGCCGCGCACCGCCCCGCCGATCCGGGCATGCGGGAAGGCGCGGTCCGCCGTCGCCCAGCGCGCCTCATAGGTCGCCGTGGCCGTCGCCATGCCCCCGCGCCTGAGCACCTCGCTGGTCATGAAGTCTTCCCAGCTCTTGCCGCTGACTTCTTCGATCAGCTGTCCGGCGACCATGTAGAGGATGTTGTCGTACGCATAGCTGGAGCGGAAGCTGGTCGCCGGCTTGATGAAGGCGAGCCGCTTCACCGTCTCCTTGCGCGACAGGCTGCCGCGCGGAACGAACAGCAGGTCCCCCGCCCCCAGCCCCAGGCCGCTATGGTGGACGAGCAGGTCGCGGATCGTGATCTCGCGCGTCACCCAGGGATCGTACATGCGGAACCACGGCATGTGGTCGATCACCTTGTCGTCCCAGCCGATCCTGCCCTGGTCGACCAGGATGGCGAGCGCGGCGGCGGTGAACGCCTTGCCGGTCGATCCGGTCTGGAAGATCGTGTCGGCATCCACCTTTGCCGGGTCGCCCAGCTTGCGGAACCCCCAGCCCTTGGCCAGCGTCGTCTTGCCATGCTCGACGATCGCGACGGCGATGCCGGGCGCCCCGCTCGCCCTGCGCAGCGCCTCGACCTTGGCATCGAGCCCGCCGGGCGGATCGGCCAGCGCGGGCGTGGCGAGCGCAAGCAACGGCAGGGTGAGCAGGTGGCGCAGCTTCATGCGGCAATCTCCTGGGGAAGGGCGGGGCGCCGGAGCAGTCGTGCCAGACCGATGGTCAGCAGCGGCAGCACGAACACGGCGAGGAAGAGGTACGCGAGCAACCGGTAGCCGCTGGCGATCAGCGCGATCAGCCCGACCCGGTCTGCGACGAACATGCAGATGAGCAGCAGCACGCCGGCGATCGCGGCCCGGGCCTTTGCCCCCAGCGCCACGCCGCGCCGCCGGCGCACCACCCCCGCCACCCGCTCGTTGATCGCATGCACCGCGCCCGCCCCGCTCTCGAGCAGGGCGGCGAAGATCATCATCTGGAACGCCCAGTGGAACAGCGGCACGTCCAGCTGGCGCAGCAGGAAGTCCGAAGGCAGCGTCTCTGCGCCGATTCCCGGATAGAAGGCGATCATGCAGGTGAAGAACAGGATCGCCGGCAGCATCGCCAGCGGCCCGGCGATCAGGCCCGCGATCACCGCGTCGCGCGTGCTGGTCAGGTGCCGGAGCACCGGCAGGATCACCACCGCGCCGATGATGTTGTAGCTGGCATAGGTCAGCCCGCCGCTCGCCCAGCCACTCCACGGCGCGGGTGTCGCGAAGCCATCCGCGATGCGGTCGCCGAAGCGCCACAGGCTCAGCGCGAGGAAGATCGCATAGACGGCATAGAGCAGGAAGGAGACGTATTTGAACACGCCCTCCACCGCCGCATTGCCGAGCGTCACGGTGGCAAGAATGGCGAGCGCCAGCGCCAAGGTGCCCGCGAACACCGGCCAGCCGAACATCGCCGCGCCGATCGCCCCCGCGCTTGCCCCGAACACCGCGAGGATCAGCACGACGAACAGGATGTACGCCCCCTCGAACGCGATCCAGGCGGGCCCGAGCAGGTCGGCGAAGAAGGCGCGATAGTCGAGCGCCCCGACCATCCGGGCATAGGCGAAGGTCGCCGCCGCGATCACGCTCCACAGCAGCATCGCCAGCAGCATCCCGGCGAGACCACCCCAGGGGCCGGCGGGCAGGAAGTATTCCGCCAGCTCACGCCCGGTCGCATAGCCGCCGCCGATGATGACGGCCTTCATCGCGAAGCCCGGCAGCAGGAAGCGCTGGAACCAGCTCGACCCTGCCGCCGGCGCACTCATGCCAGGCAGCTTTCGACCAGCGCGTCGAAGGCGGGCCCGCCGCGCACCGGATCGGCGACGGGCAGGCCAAGGCGTTTGCTCTCGGCTTCCATCAGCGCCGCCGCTTCGGCCTCGCCCAGTGCCGAGCTGTTGAAGCTCACCCCGCCGCAGCGGATGTTCGGGTTGGTCCGCCTGCCGAGCGCTATGGTCAGCTCGATGATCTCCTCGATGGTCGCGACCTGGTAGCCGGCGGTACCGAGCATCACGCTGCGCCCCGGCTCATGACAGACCACGAACACGTCCGGCTGGCTGCCATGGAGCAGACCGAGCGAAACCGCGGCATAGGCCGGATGCGCGAGCGATCCCTGGCCCTCGATCACGTCCCAATGTCCGGGCGCTGCATCCGGCGAAAGTACCTCAGCCGCCCCCGCCTCGAAGTCGGAGATCACCGCGTCCATCGGCATGCCGCCGCCGGCGATCATGATCCCGGTCTGGCCGGTCGCGCGGAAGTCCGCATCGATCCCGCGCGCCTCAAACGCCCGCGCGATGGCGAGCGCCGTGTATTTCTTGCCGAGCGCGCAATCAGTGCCGACGGTGAGCAGCCTTTTGCCGCTACGCTTGCGCCCCGTGGCGACGGGGATGTCGCCCGGGGGCACGCGGATGTCGATCAACCGCCGCCCGAGCAGCGCCGCCACCTCGGCCACCTCCGGAATATCGGCGAGCCGGACATGCATGCCGGAGACAATGTCGAGCCCCGCCTCCAGCGCCTCGACCAGCGAGGTGCGCCAGCTGGGCGGGATCACTCCGCCGGGGTTGGCGACGCCGATCACCAGCCCGCGCGCGCCCTTCGCCACTGCCTCGGCCGGCGTCAGGCGCGGCAGGCCGGTGGTTACGGTGGCGCCGCACGCATATTCGCCCACGCACTTCTCGCCGGCCCAGTCGCGCAGGCCGAACGCGGTCTTGGCGAAGCCGGGCTCGGTCGTGTCGCCGAGGAAGAGGAGATAGGGCTGCGGCAGCACCGTGGCGGTGCCGCGCGCGGCGAAGGGCGCGTTCATGTGCGTTCCGATCAGAATGCCAGGTCGAGCGCGAGGCCAAGCGTGCGCGGCTGGACGGGGACGGTGGAGAGGTAACCCGGATTGACCGTGGCAACGCTGGTGGTGATCCGCCCCTGGCTGTCGGTCAGGTTGCGGGCATAGGCGCGCAGCGTCCACTTGCTGTCGAACGTCACCGATGCGTTGAGGTCGAAGGTGGCATAGCCGTCGACCGGCACCGACAGCGGATCGCTCGCCACCGCCGAGATGCGGTCGCCGACGATGCGCACCGCGCCGCCGACATGCGCGCGGGTCGATCCGCCGAGCGCCCAGTCATAGTCCGCGGTCATGCCCGCGGCGAGCTTGGGCACGTTGGGCAGCTGGTCGCCATCGGTGCAGTTCGGCGTGGTCTGGGTGCACTTGGCATCGGTGTAGGCGAAATTGCCGCCGACGCTGAACCCGGACACCGGCTGGATCAGCAGCTGCGCCTCAACGCCCTTGCTACGCGCGGTACCGGCATTGACCAGACCGTTGATGCCATTCGCGAAGGCCTGGGCCACCTGCAGGTCGTTCCAGTCGAGCAGGAAGGCGGCGGCGTTGAACGTCACCTTGCGGTCGAGGAAGCGCGCCTTGATGCCCGCCTCGTAGCTGGTCACCTTCTCCGAGGTCACCGTTGCCGGGAAGCCGGGCAGCGCGATGTTCGGGCCGCCGGGGCGGTAGCCGCTGGCCGCGCGGACATAGAGCATCGTGTCGCGGTTGATGTTGACCTGCGGGCTGACGCTCCAGGTGACGATGTCCTCGCTCGACGAACCGTCGCCGCCGCTGTTCAGCCCGAGCAGCGGGATCTGCGTCGACTGGGTGAAGGTCTGGTCGTTGCGCGCCCAGCGCAGCCCGCCGGTGACGTGGAAGACCTCGCCGAACTTGACCGTCGCGTTCCCGAAGACCGCATATTCCTTGTAGGTGTTGGGCAGGCCGACGATCGCGAAGGGATCGAACGGCGCGAGCGGCTGGCCGCTGGCGTCGAGCGCGCGGACGACCTGGCTGTGGTTGTTGTCCTCGTCGGTGTAGAAGAAGCCGAGCTGCCACTCGAAGCGGTTGCTCGATGCCGAGGTCAGGCGGACCTCCTCGGTCCATTTCTTCTGGTGCAGGTTCGCCGGATAATTGGCGAGGCCGCCCCAGATCACGCCATAGACGCGCGAGGCGTCGCTGGTCTCGAGAATCTTCAGCTCGCTGTACGAGGTGGTCGAGGCCAGCTCGGCAAAGCCCAGGTCGTAGCTGGCGGTGCCCGAGACGAACTTGAAGTCGCTGTGGAAGGGCTCGGGCAGCTGCGAATTGGTGCTCAGCCACGAGGCGCCGGGCGCCAGCGGCACCGGGCTACCCTGGGTCTCGTAGAGGATGCCGAAATTGTCCGACTCGGTGCGCTGCCACAGGCCGCTGAGCTTGAGCGTGAACTTGTTGTCCGGCTTCCACAGCAGCGCGACGCGGGCGCCCTGCTGGACGGCGGCGTTCACGTCCTTCTCGCCGGTCAGCACATTGTCGATGAAGCCCGGCGTCTTGCGGCGCGCATAGCTGCCGCTGATCGCCAGCTTGTCGGCGACGATCGGCACATTGACCAGCCCGCTCGCCGCCCAGCCGGCATCGCTGCCATGCGCGATGGTGAAGACCTCGCCGCCGGCGCGGACCGAGAATTTGTTCAGATCGGACTGCACCGTGACATATTTCAGCAGGCCGCCGATCGAGCTGGCGCCGTAGAGCGTGCCCTGCGGGCCGCGCAGCACTTCGATCTGCTCCACGTCATAGGGCAGCAGGTCGAGCGAGAAGGTCTGGGCGCGGTTGTAGATACCGCTCGAGCCGATCGGGGCGTCATCGAGATAGATGCCCACGGTAGCGCTCGGCCCGATCGGGGCGACGCCGCGCAGCGACAGGGTCGATCGGCCGGGCGAGCCGGCATTGTCGACCTGGAAGCCGGGGACGTAGGCGGCATAGTCGGCGAGCTGCGACGCGCCGCTCTGCTGCATCTGCTCGCCGCCGACCACGCTGATCGAGATCGGCACGTCCTGCAGCCGCTCCTCGCGCTTCTGTGCGGTGACGACGATCTCGTCGTCGCCGGCGACCGGCGCCTGGGCGGTTGATGGCTGCGCATCCTGCGCAAAGGCGGCGACGGGCAGCAGCAGTGCCCCCGCCGCGACGGTAATCAACAGACTGGCCCGGTTGGTCATGCGCGTCATCGTCGGTCTCCCCCTCGGAGTTCGATGTCACCCGCCCGGTTCGGGGCGGTGGCGGCCGTGCGCGCTTTGGCGCTTACCGGCCCTCTCTTTGCCTGATCAGGATGCTATTATCCTGATTGGAGAAGAGTCAACCTAATTTGCAATTATGTTACGATGCCGAGTGCGCGACCTTCGCAATGTTTCCCCACACCGCGGCGGGGCAATCGATATGGCCGTCGCGATAGACGATGCCGGGATCGCGGTCGGCGGCCAGGAACGTCGGCCCGTCGAGATCGACCACGTCGCAGAGCTGGCCAAGCAGCCAGGCCGGCGCCATCGCCCAGCTTGATCCGACCATGTTGCCGACCATCACGTCGAGCCCGAGCGCCCGCGCCCGCCTTGCGATCGCGATCGCCTCGGTGAGCCCGCCGCACTTGTCGAGCTTGATGTTGACCGTCTGGAACCGCCCGACCAGTCCATCGACATCGGCAAGCGTCAGCGCGCTCTCGTCCGCGGCGATCGGGATCGGCGTTCTGAATCCGTCCAGATCCGCCTCCCGCCCCCGCGCCAGCGGCTGCTCCAGTAGCGCAATCCCGCATTCGACCAGCACCGCGATCAATGGTTCCAGCTCGTCGATCCGGAAGCCCTGATTGGCATCGACGCCGATCCAGCATTCCGGCCGCGCCGCCCGCACCGCCCGCACCCGCGCGATGTCGAGATCGAGCTCGCCGGTCAGCTTGAGCTTGAGCGCCTGGGCATCTGCATAGGCCCGCGCGCCTTCTGCCATCACCGCCGGATCGTCGGCACCCAGCGTGAAGGTGGTGAGCAAGGGCCGCGGCTCGGGCAGGCCGGCGAGCTTCCACACCGGCACACCTTCGCGCCGCGCATCCAGTTCCCACAGCGCGCAGTCCGCCGCGTTGCGCGCCCCGCCGGCCGGCAGCGCCTGCTGGAGCTCGGTGCGGGTCATGCCGCGTTCGAGCCCCTCGCGCACGCTTGCCAGCGCGGCGGTCATCGTCGCTTCGTCATCGCCCAGATAATAGACGCCGCTCGCCTCGCCGCGCCCCGTGTGGAGGCCGTCAGACAGGCTGACGACCACCACCGGAGACTCGGTGAAGACATGGCCGGAAATGCGGAACGGCTTGGCGAAGGGCAGCCGTTCCACCGTCACGTCGAGCACGCGGCGCATCACCACGCCCTCAGAACTCGGTCCCGAGCGAGACCAACTTGTAGACCAAGGCCATCCACAGGATGAAGAAGCTGCCGAGCACGAGCAGCACGCTCCAGATCCGGGCGAACCAGCCGCGCTTGTCGCGCCAGGTCAGCCAGGCGTTCCACACCGACAGGCCGAACATCCCGAAGAACGCCAGCGTGCCGACGAACTGGACGAGCAGGATCAGCCAGTCGGTCGAGCCATGGCTCTCGAAATTCTCGATCCCGCTGATGATCAGGAACCAGCCGACGAACACCGCCAGCACCAGCCAGGCGAAGCCGCGCAGCACGCGGTAGGTACGCTTCGCCTCGCCCTCGAGCTTGAACGGCGCGGCGTAGCGGCGGCGGACGAACCAGCCGACCGGCCAGGACAGCGCAGTGAGCAGCACAACGCCCAGCCCGAACAGCACTGCCGGCAGCAGCCAGGCCGAGTCGAGCGCGGCGGGCGTGCGGTACCAGATCATGAAGGGCGATACTTCGCCGAAGCTCCAGCGCACGACCTTGCCGTCGACCACCTGCGCGGCGAGCTTCTCATGGCCATAGGCGTCCTGCCAGACGAAGGGCGCGACTTCGATCAGCTTGCGCGGCGCACCGCCCGGGCTGGTCAGCGCCGGGATCACCGGACGCCCCTCGGCGTCGAGGCTCACCTTGGTGTCGCCGATCAGGCCGATGATCTTGGCGAAGCTCGAATCGATCCGGCGGCTGTTGGTCCAGGTGCCGACGAGCAGCCTGGCATGCTCCTTGGCGGTGGGCAGCTCCTTGGGCGGCGCCTTGTTGGGATCGGGCAGGTAGCGGTCGGCGAATTCGTCGAACAGCGAGCCGCGCAGCACGCGCGTCACGCCGTCCTTGCCGCCGCTGTTCATCGAAATGTACAGCCCGACATTGTCCTCGGGGAAGATCCACAGGTCGCTGTGGAAGTAAACCGTATCCCCCCCATGCGCGATCGCCCGGTGCCCGTTGATCCGCTGCTCGTAGAAGCCGAGCGCCATCTGGTTGATCGCCGGGATCGCGCTGGCCTGCGGGCCGTGCATCAGCTTCGCGGTCTCGGGCTTGAGCAGCGGGCCGCCATTGGCCAGGTGCGCGATCATGAACTTGGCCATGTCGCCGCCGCTGATCGCCGAGGCGCCGGCGGGTGCCATGCCGATCAGTTCATAGCCCTTGGCCGGGCCCGAGCCGAGCTCATAGCCTTGCGACATGAACGGCTTGAGATTGGCGGGCAGCGGCTGGCGGAAGCTGGCATATTGCATGCCCAGCCGGCCGAAGATGTTCTTCTCGACATAGTCGTCGAAGCTCAGCCCGGAGGCGCGCTCGACGATATAGCCGGCCAGCGCGGTGGCATAGTTGGAATAGGCCGGCGTGGTGCCCGGCGCATAGATCCGCTCGGGGATGCGGTGCTTGAGCACGTCGCCCAGGCTGGGGACCGGCTTGTCGAAGGTCAGCAGCCCCTTGATGATCTCCTCGAACCCCGCCGTGTGCGTCATGATGTTGCGCAGCGTGATCGGCTTGCCCTGATAGGCCGGGATCTTGAAGTCGAGATACTGGTTCACATCGGCGTCGAGGTTCAGCTTGCCTGCCTCGACCAGCTGCATCACCGCGGTCCAGGTATAGAGCTTCGAGGTCGAGCCGGGGCGGAACAGCGTTGTCGCCGGGTCGACCGGCTTGCGCTTCGCCACATCGGCATAGCCGAAGCCGCGCTGGGTGACGACCTGGCCGTCCTTGACGATCACCACCACCGCGCCGGCGACATCGCCGCGGGCCAGCGCATAGGGCATGAAGCCGTCGAGCCAGGCATCCGCATCCGCCTTGGTCAGATTCGGCGCGACCGCCGGCCGGGCCGTCGGCGCGGGCGCATTGGTCTGCGCTACCGGCGTGAGCGGTGCGGGTGCCTGGGTAAAGGCCGGCACCGAAATGGCGATGCCGAGCAGCCCCGCTGCCAGCACCCCGAGCGAACGTTTCCACATGAGCGCGTCGTCCTCCCTCTTCCCTGGCCAGGACTCCGGCATGTCGATTGCGCCGGTATGTGTCTGCGGCTAGGCTGTGATATGTAAACAGATACGCCTGATTGGGACATGATGATCCTATTCAGAGAAATGTCAAACCGAGGTGCCGCATGGCAACGAAGCTGAAGGCCGAACATCCGACGCTGGGCACGCTGCTGAAGGCGCTGCGTGCAAGGAATGGCTGGACGCTCAAGGAGATGAGCCTGAAGAGCGGCATTCCGGTGTCGACCCTGTCCAAGGTCGAGCATGACCGGCTGACCCTGACCTATGACAAGCTGCTCCAGCTCAGCCAGCGGCTCAACATCCGCATGTCCGAGCTGTTCGCCGAGAATGATTCGGCGCCCGAGACCCAGGTGACCGCGCGGCGCAGCATCGGCGATCTCGATCGCGCGGTGCGGGTGAACACCGCGAACTACGACTATTATTATCTCTGCACCGAGCTGCGCCGGAAGCGGATGATCCCGGTGATCACCAAGGTGCGCGCCAAGACCGCCGAGGAGTTCGGCGACCTCGTCCACCATTCGGGCGAGGAATATATCTACGTCGTCAGCGGCAGCATCGTCGTGCACACCGAATTCTACGATCCGGTCACGCTCAAGGCCGGCGAATCGATCTACATCGATTCGAACATGGGCCACGGCTATGTCACCGGCGAGGATTGCGACGAGGCGGTGATCCTCGGCGTCTGCTCCAGCGCCGAGGACGGGCTGATGGATTCGCTGCTCAACCTGCACGGCTAGGCGCTTCCCGGGCACGAGCGGGACACGCATTTTAGGTTGCCGCTCCGCCAGCGCCTGTGCCACCCATCGCGGCGAAGAAATGTCATCGCTGTCCAAATCTTCGCCAATTCCGGGCGCACTCGGTTCCGATGCCGGTCGCAACGGCCGGGCGCCGACGATCGACGACGTCGCGGCGCTGGCCGGGGTCGGCCGCGCCACCGTGTCGCGCGCGCTCAACGACCAGGCCCATGTCAGCGACCGGATGCGCGACCGGGTGATGCGCGCGGTCGAGGCGCTCGACTATCGGGTCAATCCGCAGGCGCGCAATCTCGCCAGCCGGACCAGCAAGACGCTCACCCTGATCAACTGCAACGCCCGCGACGCGCCGCCCAACAGCTATTATTTCGCCGCGATCGAGCTGGGCGCATTGCGCGCCGCTGCCGCGGCCGGTTTCGAGCTCACCACCTACAATCTCCATATCGAGGACGAGGACCGCGACGACCGGCTGGTCGAGCTGTTCGCCTCGGGCCGCAGCGCGGGCATGGTCCTCTCGCCGCCGCTTTCCGCAAACCTCCCGCTCGTCCGCCGGCTTATGGCGCAGGGCTGCCCGCTGGTGTGCATCTCGCCCAGCGACGAAGTGCGCGCGCTGCTCCCCAGCGTCGGTTTCGACGAGGCGGCAGCGGGTTACGAGATCGCGCGCCATGTCGTCGCCGCCGGGCATCGCCGCTTCGGCTATATGCTCGGCATCGAAGGGCATCTCGCCGCCGAGATGCGCTATGGCGGCTTCCTGCGCGCACTCGCCGAAGTCGGGATCGGCGAGGAGTCGGTGATCGCCCTGCGCGGCGACTTCAGCTTCCGCTCGGGCGTCGAGCTTGCCGAGGAACTGCTCGCCCGGCCCGAGCGACCCACCGCGATCGTCTGCGCCAATGACGACATGGCGGTCGGCGCGATGTTCGCCGCGCACCGCATGCACCTGACGCTGCCCGGCGACCTTTCGGTGGTCGGCTTCGACGACGCGCCGGTCGCCGCCTATATCTGGCCGCCGCTCACCACCATCCACCAGCCGATCCGCCGGATCGCCTCGCGCGCGGTGGAGCGCCTGATCGAGACGCTGCTGCGCGGCCACGGTACCGGCACGCCCGGATTCGACGTGATCGACCACCATCTCGTCCTGCGCGAGTCGGTCGCTTCGCCCCGCGCCTGAACCCGTCACAAGGCGTCCGGCACCAACTTGCTCCGCAAGCGTTTTCCGTAACGCGTTGACAATTTCGCGCGACGCGATGATACCAATTGGAAGCGCTTCCAGTTTTGAGGCGCCGCAGGGGACAAGACGGTCGATAACGGCCGCTTAACAGGAGAGGGGAAGAGGCGATGGCGGAGCTTCCGCAGTTGCGCGTCATGAATCGCGCGAAGATCAATCTCGGGCTGACCATTTCGACGCTGGCTCTGGCGACAACGTTGCCAGTGCAGGCCTGGGCGCAGGACAGCGGCGCGGCCAACCAGGACCAGCCGCCGGCCGAGGAGGATGCGATCGTCGTAACCGGCCTGCGCGCCAGCCTGCAGAACTCGATCAACATCAAGCGCGACCAGACCTCGATCGTCGAGGCGGTGTCGGCCGAAGACATCGGCAAGCTGCCCGACGTCTCGATCGCCGAATCGATCGCCCGCCTGCCCGGCCTCGCCGCGCAGCGCGTCAATGGCCGCGCGCAGGTCATCTCGATCCGCGGCCTGGCGCCCGACTTCACCACCACCTTGCTCAACGGCCGCCAGCAGGCGAGCTCGGGCGACAACCGCGCCGTCGAGTTCGATCAATATCCGTCCGAACTGCTGTCGAGCGTCGTCGTCTACAAGACGCCCGATGCGAGCATCGCCGGCATGGGCCTGTCGGGCAGCGCCGACCTGCGCACCGTGCGGCCACTCGCGTTCGGCAAGCGGGTGATCGCGCTCAACCTCCGCGGCGAGCTCGATGCCGATGGCGGCCGGAACGCCGACTTCTCCAAATGGGGCTGGCGCGGCACGGCGAGCTATATCGACCAGAATGCCAGCGGCACGCTCGGCTGGTCGATCGGTTATGCCCATCTCGATTCGCCGAGCCATGTCGATCACTACAAGGCCTATGGCTATGAAGCCTTTGGCGGCGTCTGCGAGCCCGGGACCGCGCTTCCGCCGTCCTGCTCACCCGACACGGTCACCCCCGATTCCGCCGATGCCGCGCTGCAGCTGAACGGCCAGGAAGCCTGGGCGACCAATCGCCGCAACCAGCGCGACGGCGTGATGGGCACGCTCGAATGGAAGCCGAGCGACACCGTCCACAGCGTGCTCGACCTCTATTATTCGCGCTTCAAGCAGAAGGAAGTGATCCGCGGCGCGCAGTGGTTCTCGAACGGCTGGGCGGACAGCGCGACCTTCTCCAATATCGGCACCACCACGGTGGGCGGATCGCAGCTCGCCACGTCGGGCCACGTCACCAACGCCATTCCGATCCTGCGCAACGACATGAACACCCGCGAGGACGAGCTGTTCGCGATCGGGCTCAACAACGAGTTCCAGCTCGACGACCGCACCCGCTTCGTCGCCGACCTCAGCTATTCGACCAACAAGCGCGACGAGACCTATATCGAGACGTATAGCGGCTATGGCGCGGGCCCGTTCCAGACCCGCACGCCGGACAGCTACGACTTCTCCTTCCCGGTCGACGGCGCCTTCCCGACCTATGATTTCGGGCTCGACTATGCCGATGCCAGCAAGGTCTCGCTCGGCGACCGCGCGCCCTGGGGCGGCTGGGGCCATGACGGCCTGCTCAAGTCGCCGCACGTCAAGGAGGAGCTCGGCGCTGTTGATCTCTCGCTGAGCCACGACCTCGAAGGCTTCTTCAGCGGCATCGAGCTGGGCGTGAACTACACCCAGCGCAACAAGCACAAGACGGTCGACGAGCTCGATCTCAACCTGAAGAACGGCCGCCAGCAGGTGCTGATCGGGTCGCAATACCTGCTCGACCCGACTTCGCTCGATTTCGTCGGCTTCGGCAATGTGATCGCCTGGAACGTGCCCGCCGCGCTCGACAACTATTACAACAAGACCCCGCTCGAGGACGCCAACCACTTCGACAAGACGTGGAAGATCAAGGAAGACGTCATCAGCTGGAAGGCCAAGGCGAACATCGACTGGGGCCGGCTGCGCGGCAATGTCGGAGTGCAGGTGGTGCAGCAGTTCCAGTCATCCTCCGGCCTGCGGATCAACCAGACGCTCACTCCGATCGCGCTGTCGCAGGTATTCGAGACCGACAGCTATACCGACGTGCTGCCGAGCGTGAACCTGATCTACGACCTCGGCGGCGGCCACCGCTTCCGCCTTGCCGCGTCGAAGGTGTTGGCGCGGCCGCGCATGGATGACATGCGCGCCAACTTCACGCCGAGCTTCAACACCAATCCGTGCAGCGGCACGCCCTCGCCCTGCCAGCCTGGCGGAACGGTGAACCCCTGGTCGGCGAGCGGCGGCAATCCGCACCTCCAGCCGTGGCGCGCCAAGGCGCTGGACGCGGCCTATGAATGGTACGTCGGCAAGGCGACCTACATCAGCGTCGCCGGTTTCTACAAATGGCTCGACAACTACATCTACAACCGCAACTTCGTGGTGGACTTCACCGGGCTGCCGATCCCGACCAACCTGATCCCGGCCGGAGTCAACATCAGCCCGTTCGGGCAGGTGACGATGCCGGCGAACGGGCCCGGCGGCAATCTGAAGGGCATCGAGGTCAGCGGCGCGTTCGAGATCGGGCGCCTGATCCCGGCGCTCGACGGCTTCGGCTTCACCGGCAGCTATTCGTACACCGAGGCCAATCTCAACCCCACCGACACCAATGACGTGGTGCGCATCCCCGGCCTGTCGGGCACGGTGTACAATGTCACCGGCTATTTCGAGAAATGGGGCTTCCAGGCGCGGGCGAGCTATCGCTTCCGCTCGGCCTTCAAGGGCGAGACGGTGCAGCTGTTCACCAACCGGGGCTATACCGAGATCCTCGCCGACAAGCAGCTCGACGCGCAGATCGGCTATACCTTCCCGGACAGCTCGGCGCTGAAGGGCCTCGGCGTGCTGCTCCAGGTGAGCAACGTGACCGACTCGCCCTATCGCACCCGGCTCGGCCTCGACACCGGCGGCACCCACACCAGCGACGGCACGCCGCTGCCCGAGACCTATGAGAAATACGGCCGGCAGTTCCTGCTCGGGATGAGCTACCGCTTCTGATTTCCTCCCCCCGGGTCGACCTTCCGGGCGTTCGAGGGGAGGTGCACGGCAATGCCGGCGCCTCCCCTTTTTTATCCGCGCGGCCGCAGGCTCGGCCCCCAGTACGAGTGTCGAACATGAAAGCTCTGCGCTCCGGCCTCTGGCTGGTCCTCCCCCTGCTGGCGAGCTGCGCCGGCACCGGTCCGGGCGGCGACCTGCTCTGGCACGGCAAGGACTGGCCGGCCCTGCGCTCCCCCACGCCGCGCGACGCGGCGATGGAGGCGCGGATCGCGACCATCCTCAGGGGCATGAGGCTCGAGCAGAAGATCGGCCAGATCACCCAGGCGGACATCCGCTCGATCACCCCAGACGAGGTGCGCCTTTATTATATCGGCTCGGTGCTCAACGGCGGCGGCGCCTGGCCCGGGCAGAAGAAGGACGCTGCGGTCACCGACTGGACCGCCCTGTCCGACGCCTATTACCGCGCCTCGATGTCGACCGACATGGCGGTGCAGGTGCCCGTCATCTGGGGCACCGACGCGGTCCACGGCCATGGCAATGTCGCCGGCGCCACGCTGTTCCCGCACAATATCGGCCTGGGCGCGGCGCATGACCCCGCGTTGGTCGAGCGGATCGGTCGCGCCACCGCCAGGCAGGTGCGCGCCACCGGCATCTCCTGGGTCTTCGCGCCGACGCTGGCTGTGGGCGAGAACCGTCGCTGGGGCCGCACCTATGAAAGCTATTCGAGCGATCCGGCGCTCGTCGCATCCTATGCGCGCGCCATGGTCCGCGGCCTGCAGGGCGGGCTGACCGGCGACGGCGACGTGGTCGCCACCGCCAAGCATTATCTGGGCGACGGCGGCACCTTCGACGGCATCGACCAGGGCGAGAACCGCGCCGCGCGCACCCACATGATCCAGGTCCAGGGCGCCGGCTATTATCCCGCGCTCAAGGCCGGCGTGCAGACGGTGATGATCTCGTACAGCAGCTGGAACGACACCGGAGCCGGCAAGGATTACGGCAAGATGCACGGCAATCGCGAGCTGATCGCCGATGTGCTCAAGACCCGGCTCGGCTTTGACGGACTGGTCGTCTCCGACTGGAACGGCATCCAGCAGGTGCCTGGCTGCGCCAAGGACCATTGCCCCCAGGCAGTCAATGCCGGGATCGACATGATTATGGTCCCCGACGACTGGAAGGCGTTCATCGCCAACACCGTCGCCGATGTCCGCGCGGGCCGCATCGCCGAGGCGCGCATCGACGACGCGGTGACTCGCATCCTGCGCGTCAAGCTGCGCGCCGGCCTGTTCGATCGCAATCCGAACGCCGGTGCCTATGCCGGCAGGGCCGAGGCGCTCGATGCCCGCGAGCTGGGCCGCGAGGCGGTGCGCAAGTCGGTGGTGCTGCTCAAGAACCAGGGCGTGCTGCCGCTGGCCGCGGGCAAGCGGGTGCTGGTCGTAGGTAGCAGCGCGGACAGCCTCTCCAACCAGACCGGCGGCTGGTCGCTCACCTGGCAGGGCACCGAGAACCGGAACCGCGACTTCAAGGGCGGCACCACCCTGCTCGCCGCGCTGCGCGATGCGCTCGGCGCCTCGAACGTCACCTTCTCGCAGGACGGCAAGGGTGTGGACCCCGGCAAGTTCGACGCGGTCGTCGCGGTGATCGGCGAGACGCCCTATGCCGAATATCATGGCGACGTCCGCGCGCCCAAGCCGGTGGCGCACAGCGCGCTATACCCTGACGATCTCGCGGTGCTCCGCCGCGTCTCGGGCAAGGGCGTGCCGGTGGTCTCGCTGCTCTATTCGGGCCGGCCCGCCTATGCCAACGACCTGATCAACCTGTCCGATGCCTTTGTCGCCGCCTTCCTGCCCGGCACCGAAGGCGCAGGCCTGGCCGACCTGCTCGTCGGCCGGCGCTACGACTTCACCGGCCGCCTCTCCTTCGCCTGGCCGGGCTCGGCCTGCTCGACCGGCGAGGGGCCGGGTCAGGTGGTGCAGTTCGCGAGGGGCTATGGGCTGAGCTACGCCAGGCCGGCCAACACCGGCGCGCTGCCGGAGCCGGCGGTACCGGCGACGTGCTGAACACCCTCCCCCCGTCACCCCGGACTTGTTCCGGGGTCCACCGGGAGGCAAGCTGCGTACAAGAAGGCTCCACGCCGGCCTGCGAGGCACAGTGGACCCCGGCACAAGGCCGGGGTGACAACAGGGGATGAAAAGCGATGCAGCAGATCAAGCGCATCCTGATCGTGGGCGGCGGCACGGCGGGCTGGATGACCGCCGCCTTGCTCGGCAAGCTCTTCCAGGGGCTGTACGAGATCACCCTGATCGAGAGCGAGGAGATCGGCACGATCGGTGTCGGCGAGGCGACGATCCCGGCGATCAAGAAGTACAACGAGTTGCTCGAGATCGACGAGAACGACTTCGTCCGCCGCACCCAGGGCAGCTTCAAGCTCGGCATCGAGTTCGTTGACTGGACGCGGCTGGGCGACGCCTATTTCCACAGCTTCGGCGTGATCGGCCAGGACCTAGGCTGGCTGCGCTGCCACCAGTACTGGCTCAAGATGCGCCCCCAGGGCCGCGCCGCCGATTTCTCCGCCTATTCGATCAACAGCGCCGCGGCGCGCGCCAACAAGTTCCTGCGCGCCGATCCCAAGATGGCCGAGAGCCCGATCGGCCACATCGCCCATGCCTTCCAGTTCGACGCCGGCCTCTATGCGAGGTTCCTGCGCAGCTATGCCGAGGCGCGCGGCGTGATCCGGCGCGAGGGCAAGGTGGCGGACGTCACGCTACGCAGCGCGGACGGCTTCGTCGAATCGGTGACGATGGCGGACGGCGAGACGATCGCCGCCGACCTGTTCATCGACTGCTCGGGCTTTCGCGGGCTGATCATCGAGCAGGCGATGCAGACCGGCTATGAAAGCTGGACGCACTGGCTGCCCTGCGACCGCGCCATCGCCGTGCCCTGCGCCCGCACCGAGCCCTTCACGCCCTATACCCGCGCCACCGCGCGCACCGCCGGCTGGCAATGGCGCATCCCGCTCCAGCACCGCACGGGCAACGGCCATGTCTATTCGAGCGCGCATATCTCGGATGAAGACGCCGAGGCGCAGCTGCTCTCGAACCTCGACGGCGAGCAGCTCGCCGAGCCCAATCGGCTGCGCTTCACCACCGGCAAGCGCAAGCAGATCTGGAACCGGAACTGCGTCGCGATCGGCCTCGCCTCGGGTTTCCTCGAGCCGCTCGAATCGACCAGCATCCACCTGATCCAGTCCTCGGTGATCCGGCTCGTCCGACTGCTCCCCGATGGCGGCTTCGATCCCGCGACGATCGCCGAGTTCAACCGCCAGACCGACTTCGAGTACGAGCGCATCCGCGACTTCATCATCCTCCACTACAAGGCGACCGAGCGCGACGACTCGAGCTTCTGGCGCCAGTGCCGTGACATGGAGGTGCCCGACACGCTCCGGCGCAAGATCGACCTGTTCGCCGCCAATGGCCGGGTCTTCCGCGAGGACGACGAGCTGTTCACCGAGGAGAGCTGGATCCAGGTGTTCCTCGGCCAGGGCGTGATCCCGCGCGGCTATGACCCGCTGGTCGACATCCGGCCCGAGGCGCAGGTCGAGGAATATCTCGGCAACGTCCAGCGGGTGATCGCCAAATGCGTCGCCGTGATGCCGAGCCATGCCGAGTTCGTGGCGAAGACATGCGCGGCCTGAGCCGCCTGCGGAAGCCGGGAGGCTGCCTATCCATCCCGTCACCCCGGCCTTGTGCCGGGGTCCACCGGGAGGCAAGCTCTGGACAAGAGGCTCTAGCGCAAAGCGTGCGGCTTGGTGGACCCCGGCACAAGGCCGGGGTGACGAAGAAGAGCAGAAGGCCCCTCCTACCGCCCCAGCCGCCTCCGCAACCCGTCGAACAGCATCGCCCGCATCTGCGCGAGCGCCTGGGGCGAGGTCGCGCCGAGCACGCCACGCGCCTCGGGCGGCAGGTGGTCGCCCGGATCGCCATCGGTCAGGAAGACATAGCGGTCGAACATCGCCCGCCAGGCGCGGCGCTGGTCGGGCGGCAGGCTCCGCAGGCTGACGAAGCCGTGCATCATCGCCTCCCAGGGCGAGGCATCCTGCACCGGGTCCCACCAATAGTTCACCAGCACGTTGAACCGGTCGAGCGCCTCGACATGGTGGTACCATTGATAGGGGATGTAGAGCGCGTCGCCCGGATCGAGCTCGGCGACCCGCGCCGCCGCCATCGCCGCGGCGAAGCGCGGATAGCGTTCGAGATCGGGCGCGGTCAGGTGGACCATGCTCACCTGCACGCCCGCCGGGGTCGGGTCGAACGGGCCCATATAGAGATTGCCCACCTGCTCGGGCGCGAACAGGGTGAAGCGGCGGCGGCCGGCCCCGACCACGGCAATGTTCTCGGTCGGGTCGTGATGGATCGCGACCTTGGCGGCATTGCCGATCCACAGCCGCGGCGACACGCCGGGGACGAGGGCCATCGGATGCGCCTCGGCAAAGCCGGGCATCAGCTGCGGCGCGGGCAGCCCCTGCAAGGCGATGGCGTCCGGCCGTTCCTTCTCGGCCTGCTCAGCGAGCAGATCGAGAAAGCCAGAGAAGCTCGCCTCCTCGCGAGTGAAATTGCGCGAGCCGATCGTCGCGCCGTAGTGCATGCGCCCCTCGACCTCGGGCAGTGCGCGCATGAAGTGCACGGCGCCGGGCAAGGCGAGCCCGCGCAGAAAGTCGGCGGCATCGGCGGCGCGCACCAGCGGCCAGTCCGCCGCCAGTCCCTTCATCACCACCGGCTCGCCGGCCGCGCGGATCTCCTGAAAGACTTCGGGCGTGACGTCGTGCCGGGTGCGGATGGGTGTCATGATCGCTCGAGCCTAACAGCACGATTTCCCTGCGTCGATGCACGCGCCCCCCGCTTCCCCGCCGCGCGATGAGGAGAGAGACGATGCGCTTCCTGCCGGTATTTGCCCTGCTCGCTGCCACCGCTGCGGCGCCAGCGCCCCGGCCACAGGTCGAGGTCTGGCTCACCCTGCCCGACAAGTCGGCACTGCTCGCCCGGCAGGCCCCGGTCCCGCTCCGGCGCGGCGCCACCGGCACGATCGCGGTCGATCCGGCAAAGCGCTACCAGAAGATGGTCGGCTTCGGCGCGGCGATCACCGATGCCTCGGCATATCTGATCCAGCGCAAGCTGAGCCCGCGCCAGCGCACCGCATTGCTCCGCGAGCTGTTCGGCAGCGAAGGTCTGGGCTTCGCCTTCACCCGGCTGACCGTCGGCGCCTCGGACTTCTCGCGCAGCCATTACAGCTACGACGACATGCCGAAGGGTGCGAGCGATCCCACCCTCGCCCATTTCTCGATCGCGCCTGCGCGGCAGGACGTCCTTCCCACCGCCCGCGCCGCCCGGGCGATCAATCCCAAGCTCGCGGTGATGATCTCGCCGTGGAGCGCGCCGGGCTGGATGAAATCGACCGACTCGCTGGTGAAGGGCACGCTGAAGGAGCAGGCCTATGCCCCCTTCGCCCGCTATCTCGGCCGGACGGTGCAGGGCTTCAGCGCCGCGATCGGGCCGATCGACTATCTCAGCATCCAGAACGAGCCCGATTTCGAGCCGGACAATTATCCCGGCATGCGCCTGAGCGTCGCCCAGCGCGCGCGGATCATCGGCGATCATGTCGGCCCCGAATTCACGCGGCTGGGGCTGAAGACCCGGATCCTCGACTGGGACCATAACTGGGACAAGCCCGAGCATCCGCTCGGCGTCCTCGCCGATCCCGTGGCAAATCGCCATGTCGCGGGGGTCGCCTGGCACTGCTATGGCGGTGACGTCTCGGCGCAGACCAAGGTGCGTGATGCCTATCCCGGCAAGGACGTGTTCTTCACCGAATGCTCGGGTGGCAACTGGTCCGGCGCCTGGGCGGACAGCTGGAGCTGGACGCTGCGCACCCTGGTGATGGGCGCCCCGCGCAACTGGGCGCGCGGCGTGCTGATGTGGAACCTCGCGCTCGACGAGAATCACGGGCCGCATCTCGGCGGCTGCGGCGATTGCCGCGGCGTGGTGACGATCGACGGCAAGAGCGGCGCGATCACCCGCAATCCCGAATATTATGCCTTCGGCCAGGCCTCGCGCTTCGTCCGCCCCGGCGCCACGCGGATCGCGGCGACCAATGAGCCGGGCGGGATCGAGACCGTCGCCTATGCCAATCCGGACGGCACCCGCGTGCTGATCGCCTTCAATGCCGGCAAGCAGGCGCGCGACCTCACCGTCTCGGCCGAGGGCAACCACTTCGCCTATCGCCTCGCCGCGCAGGGCGCCGCGACCTTCCGGTGGCGCAAGCCGCGTTGAGCGCGCCGCCGGCCCGCTTCGCCTTTGCCAGCGTCACGGCGCTGTTCTTTGGCTGGGGGTTCATCTGCGCGAACAACGACCCGCTGATCGCCGCGGCCAGGCGCGTGTTCGGGCTGAGCTATACCGAGGCGCTGCTCACCCAGATCGCTTCGTTCCTCGCCTTCGCCCTGTTGTCGCTGCCCGCGGCGGCGCTGCTGGCCCGGGCCGGTGCGGTGCGAACGATCTGGCTGGCGCTGTCCGGCATGGCAGCGGGGTGCCTGGCGATGCAGGGCATACGCTGGCTGCCCGACTTCGCCCTGGTGCTTGGCGCGATCTTCGTGCTGGCGAGCGGCGTGACCCTGCTCCAGGTCGCCGCCAATCCGCTCGCCGCCGCACTCGGCCCGCCCGAGCATAGCCATTACCGGCTCACTCTCGCCCATTCGTTCAACGCCCTCGGCGTCGTCTGCGGCGTCCATTTCGGTGCGCGCTTCGTGCTGGCCGGGCCGGTGTTCCAGTCGACCGCGCCGATCCGCTCCGCCGCCGAGCGTGCCGCCGGCATCGATGCGATGGCCCAGGCATATCTGGTCATGGCGCTGCTGCTCGCCGGCCTCGCCCTGCTGTCGCTCCTCGCCCACCGCAGCATCGCCGCCGCGCATATTCCCGAGCCGCCCGCCGCCGGCGGCGCCTTCGCCGCGCTGCGCTCGCGCTGGGCGTTGCTCGGGGCGCTCGGCATCGCGCTCTATGTCGGGGCCGAAGTGACGATCGGCAGCACGCTGATCCTCTATCTCTCCCAAGCCGACACGCTGGGCCTGCCGCTCGACGCGGCCGGCGTCCGGGTCGCCAATCTCTATTGGGGCGGCGCGCTGGCGGGGCGGTTCCTCGGCAGCTGGCTGCTCCGCTTCGTGCCCGCACCGCGCCTCCTCGCGCTTGCCGGCGCCGCCGCCGCGACGCTCTGCCTCGCCTCGCTGGCATTGCCGGGACCGGCCGGCGCCTGGTGCCTGCTCGCCGTGGGGCTGTGCAACTCGATCATGTTCCCGACGATCTTCGCGCTCACGCTCGAGCGCTCGGGCGCGCCCGCCGCAGCGACCTCGGGGCTGCTCATCCTCGCCGTCGGCCCGGGCGCGGCGCTGCCGCTGCTCGCTGGTGGGATCGCCGACGCAGCGGGGCTCGGCTGGGCCTTTGCGGTGCCGGCCCTCGCCTATATCTACATTCTGGGCTTTGCCCGGGCGGCGGGGCGCCGGGCTATTTCTTAGGCGTGACCCAGACATGGACGGGCACCACCACCTTGCCCGGCGCGGGCTTGCCGATATCGACGCGGTCGATCGCGACCAGCTCGCCGCTCTCCAGATTGAACGAGGCCCAGGGCTTGGGCATGCGGCCGAAGCTCATCTTCTGGATCGGCTGACCGGTGGTCGAATTCATGACGGTGGCAATGACAGGCATCTGGCGGCCCGTAGCCAGCCGGCGCGGCGGCTGTCCAGTGCCGGCGACGCGCTATCCACAGCCTAGTTTCGCCATGCCCCCGCAGAAGCATTTGTTTATTCACCTACTAATTCAGTAGGATATTCTAGCGCCCATAAACCGGCCTGAGACTCCTAGCCAAAGGTGACCCGATGTCGCTCAAGCTCTTCGATACCGTTCCCGACTTCACCCAGGAATCGACCTTCGGCACGCTCAATTTCTACGATTGGGCCGGCAAGGACTGGGTGGTGCTCTTCTCGCACCCGCGCGACTTCACCCCCGTATGCACGACCGAGCTGGGCACCGTCGCCCGGCTCAAGCCCGAATTCGACAGACGCGGGGTCAAGGTGATCGGCCTGTCGGTCGATCCGGTCGACCGCCATCTCGACTGGGCGAACGACATCGCCCGTACGCAAGGCTCTTCGCTCAATTTCCCGCTGCTCGCCGATGTCGACCGGCGCATCTCCGAGCTACTCGGCCTGATCCACCCCAATGCCTCGGACACGGTGACCGTGCGCACCGTCTTCGTGATCGACCCGCAGAAGCGCGTGCGCCTCACCCTCACCTATCCCGCCTCGACCGGGCGCAACTTCGACGAGATCCTGCGCACGATCGACAGCCTGCAGCTGACCGACAGTCACAAGGTCGCCACCCCGGCCGACTGGCAGCAGGGCGAGGACGTGATCATCCTCCCCTCGGTCGGCGCCGAGGAGGCGCGTGCGCTCTTCCCGGCCGGCTGGACCGAGCATACTTCCTATCTGCGCACCGTGGCGCAGCCCGACATCGCGCATTGAGCGAACCCGTGACGGCATCTCCTCTCTCGTCGCCATTTTCGGCGGAGATCGCCGGTGCGGTATCCGCGCTCAATGCGGCACGCTCGGCCTGGCGGGATCGCCAGGCCGGGCGCCATGCGGTGACGCGCTTCCCCTCCCCCGCGGTGCTGGCGGAGGCGGTGGAGCATCTTTCGGCGGCGCTCTTCCCCGCCCGGCTCGGCGGCTTCGGCGGCGGTCTGGCGCGCGAGGGCGATTTCGTCGCCGGGCATCTCGACCAGGCATTCCGCCTGCTCGGCCAGGAGATCGGGAACGAGCTCGATTACTGGCAGCGCGAGTCCGACCAGCCTTTCGATCCCGACCAGGCCGAGGCGATCGTCCGCCTGTTCGCCGCGACCCTGCCGGAGATCCGCGCCGCGATCGACGCCGACGTCGAGGCGGCATTCGTCGGCGATCCCGCCGCGCGCAGCGTCGACGAGATCCTGGTCTCCTATCCCGGCGCGCTGGCGATCCGTTACCACCGCATCGCCCATGAGCTCCATGCGCTCGGCGCCGTGATTGTCGCGCGGATCGTCTCCGAACTCGCCAATGCCCGCACCGGTATCGACATCCATCCGGGCGCGGTGATCGGGCACAGCTTCTTCATCGATCACGGCACCGGCGTGGTAATCGGCGAGACTTCGATCATCGGCCGCAACGTGCGGCTCTACCAGCATGTTACCCTTGGGGGCCGCAGCCCGCTCGGTCTCGCGCCCGCCGGCCCGCGCGAACGCTTCGCCCGGCACCCGATCCTCGAGGACGACGTGATCGTCTATGCCGGCGCCACCATCCTTGGCCGGGTGACGATCGGGCGCGGCAGCACGATCGGCGGCAATGTCTGGCTGCTCGACGACGTCCCCGCAGGCAGCGTGGTCGTGCAGCCCGGCGCGGTGCGGCTCGACGACAGCGGTGCGGATCATGTCGGCGCCCGGCTGGCGGAGCATGGCGCATGAAACCGCTGATCGGCGTGCTTTGCTGCAACGAAGTCTCGGAGCGGCCGATTCAGGCGGTGGCGAGCCGCTTCATCTCGCCGCTCTCCAGATTGTCCGACGCGACCGTGCTGCTGGTGCCGGCGCTCGCCGACACGCTCGACGCCCGGTCGATCGCGCGCCGGCTGGACGGGTTGCTGCTCACCGGCTCGCGCTCGAACGTCGCGGCGCATCGCTATGGCGGCAGCTGGGACCAGACTCCGCTCGACGAGCAGCGCGACGAGGTTGCGCTCGCGCTGGCCGGCGCGATGATCGATGCCGGCCGCCCGGTGTTCGGCATCTGCCGCGGTCTGCAGGAGCTGAACGTGCTGTTCGGCGGCACGCTGCGCGGCGATCTCCATGGCCATCATCTCGAGGATGACAGCCGGCCGTTCGAATGCCTGTTCACCCATGGCCATGATGTGACGCTCAGCGAGGCCGGCGTGCTCGCCGCCGCCACTGGCGAGACGCGGCTCGCGGTCAATTCGGTGCACCGCCAGGGCATCGACCGGCTCGGCACCGGGCTCGACGTGGAGGCACTTTCGCCCGAGGACGGGCTGGTCGAGGGCTTCTCCGCCCGCCCGAACGGCGCGCCGGTGCTGGCGGTGCAATGGCATCCCGAATGGCATGTCGAGCAGCAGGCCGGGAGTCGCGCCTTCTTCCGCCTGATCGGCGAGGCGCTGGCCGCCTGATCGGTCGTATCCGGACCTTGATGGGTCCAAAGCCAGGCACCATGCGTTGAGCCTGCAAGGCAGGCGACGATGCCCGATCCCGATCGGTGCCTGCCGAAGCGCGCGCCCGGTTCGCGCAGAGCCGCAGGTGCGGCGTCCGAATGTCTCGCTGCCAATGCGATCGAAGATCGGCCAGGGCCGCGCTGGCGGCGGCGCGACATAAACAGGAGCACCAACATGGGTTGTGGTGCGCTGCCTCGGCTCGACCCTAGATGGACGCGAGAGGGCGTCCCCCTCCCGGTTCGACCCAGACCGCAAGGCCTTGGGCGCGGGCTGATCGAGGCACTGCCTGACCAGCTCGGAATGGAGAATGGGGACGTTCGTTGCCGCAGGACAGGATCGCGGCACGGGGCGCGGAAGGGGGATGAACGGATGCCAGGAAAGGGCCTCGAAACGGTACGCGCCCTCGCTCTCGGGCTTTCGCACCGCACCTCGGTGGCCGCCGCATGAGCCAGGCGGCCATTGCCCCACCTCCGGTGCTCCCGGCCCTGCGCAGGCTCGCCGCGCTCGGGACGTTCGACGAAGCGGCGGGCTCCGCACTGCACGAGGCCGCACGCCGCGCCCGCCGCATCTCGGTCCGGCACGAACTGCTGTCCGAGGGCAAGCCGGTGATGGAGCCGCAGATCCTGCTGTCCGGCTGGGCCGCGCGCATCCGCATCCTGCCCGATGGCCGCCGCCAGATCATGGGCCTGCTGCTCCCCGGCGACCTGATCGGCCATTGCTACCAGCCCCAGCCGCTCGCCACCTCGACGATCATGGCGCTGACCGATCTGGAGATATGCTCGGCGCCCTCCGCCCAGGACTTCCCCTCGCTCGAATGCGTCTATGCGACCAGCCATGCGCTCGACGAGGCCTTCCTCCTCGCCCAGATCACCCGATTGGGCCGGATGAACGCCAGCGAGCGGCTGGCGGATCTCTTCCTCGAGCTGTTCGAGCGCCTGTCGATGGCGGGCCTCACTCGGGGCAACGCCTTCGAGCATCCGCTCACCCAGGAACTGGTCGCCGACGTGACCGGGCTCACCCCGGTCCATGTGAACCGCGTGGTCAAGACGATGCGGCAGGACGACGAGGCGCTCTGGGCCGCCGGCTATCTCGTCCTCTCCGATCCGCAAGCGCTCGCCAGCCGGATCGGCTGGGCGCCCTTCCGCGTATCGCTGTCGATGCACCCGCGCCGCTAGGCCAGGTCAGCGATTGTCCGGCCCCGGCACGCCCGATGCGTTGCCGACTGCCTCGCCCTGCTCCACCTGCTTGTAGTGGCTCAGGTTCAGGCCGACGAAGATCACCACCACCAGCGCGAGGATGATGATCGGGATGAGCACCAGCCCGCGCCGGCGGCGGGGCGTGAGCGGCGGCGATTCCTGCGGTTCCATGGAGGCTCCTACCAGCGGCGCCCGCCGATGGTTCCCGCTCAGCGCCCGATCAGCGTCACCCAGTCGATCGGCTTGCGCCCGGTGCGCTCCGCCACCTTCGCGGCAAAGTCGCGATAGGGGAGACCGATGATCGCCGCGGCCAGCGCATAGGTGTTCACTGCATTGCCCGGATCCCAGGAATGCGGCGCATATTCCTTCTGCCCGGCCGCCGCGCGCTCGCGGTCGAAGGCGATCTTCGAATTGGCGAACTCGACATGGGTCTTCTCGCCCAGCGCATAGGGCTCCAGCCATTTGACCGCGCCCGCCAGGCTCGATCCGGTCGGGCTCTTCCAGTCGTACCAGGCCTGGTCATGCGCCTGCGCCGCAAGCGCGGCCATCAGCATCGGATCGAGATTATAGGTGACATAATGGAGCGCATCGCGCTCGTAGAAGTCGAACACCGATCCGTCGGGCCGGATATTGCCGGTCACCTGCTTGCGGAAGGCCGCGCGGGCACGCTCGATCAGCTTCGCGTCGCCGACCTCGAATGCCGCCATCGTCGCCAACTTGATGCGGTGGCTCTGCCAGTTGGTGTGGGAATTCTTCGGCGCGCCGTCCATCGCATCGAGATAGCCCTTGGCCATCCTGCGCCAGAAGCCGTCGAGCTTCGCCTTGAGCGCGGGCGGCAGGTCGTCCTCGGTCAGGTCGGTGGCGAGGATCAGCGTATCGAACCCGGTCTCGTCGATCGGGTTGAACGACATCTGGTAGACGTCCGCCCAATTCTCCAGATAGCGGCCCGCCTGGTCGAGATAGCGCCGGTCGCCGGTCAGCCGCCAGGCGAGCGCCAGCGCGATGACGATCGGCTGGTCCTGCTTGGCCTTGAGGCTGATCTCGCGGATGCCCTTGCCGGGCAGCGTGCCTTCGGTGTGGAGCTGGGGGATCGCGCCCGGCGCCCGGTCCAGCGCCGCATCGGCGCGGGCGATCACCCGCCGTGCCACCGGATCGCTCGCGGGGATATTCTTCGCGAAGCCCGGGCCGAGGATCGCATTGTCCTGCGCCGACACGGGAACGGCACCGAGCGCGAGCAGGGCGACGGCGCTGGAGAGGAGAAGCTTCATCAGGACGGGACTCGCCGGAAAGAGTGCGGAGCGGCCGGAAGATAGCCGCTCCGCTTCAGGGGATACTAGAAGCTGCTGCGGATCGTCAGCGTGTAGGTCCGGCCGTCATAGTCGATACGGCGCGGCAGCATCGGATCGCTCTCATATTCCGATCGGGTCGCGTTGGTCAGGTTGAACGCGTCGAGCGAGATCGAGAAGTTCTTCATGATGTTGAGCGAGGCCGAGGCATCGAGCTGGCTGCGCGCCTTCACCGTGCGGGCATCGCCGACGAAGCTGTTGCCGGCGGCCAGGTCGTACTTGCCGCGATGGTTGAACACCACGCGCAGCCCGAACAGCTTGGTCTCGTAATAGCCGATCAGGTTGATGTTGTGCTTGGCGACGCTGGGCAGCGTGATCGGATTGCCCTGCGTGTCCTTCCCGCTGATCTCGGTATAGGTGTAGTTGGCCGCACCGCCGAGATACTTGAGGAAGCCCGGCAGGAAATCGAGGTTCTGCTGCACCGAGACCTCGACGCCGCGCACGCGCATCGGGTTCTGGTTGGTGATGCCGCTGGCCTGGACCCGCGCCCCCGTCGGGCTGCCGACGATGTTGCAGTTGACCCCGTCGTCCTGGAGCTGGCCCAGCCCGAAATCGATGCCGTTATACTGGCCGTTGGTCGGGCACAGCACGCGGCGATCGGTGATCGGGCCGACATAGCCCTGGATGTCCTTCTGATAGACCGCAACCGCGAAGGCCCCGCCGGGACGGTTGTACCATTCGAGCGACAGGTCGTAGGAATCCGCGGTGTAGGGGCTCAGGTTGGTCGCGCCGATGATGACATTGTAGGTCGGCGTGCCGACCACGGCCGGATCGGGGATCTGCACCGAGGTCGCCGGCACATTGTCGCGCGGCTGCGGGCGGACATAGGTCTGGTAATAGGCACCGCGCAGGACGAGCTTGCTGGTCAGGTCCGCGGCGAACATCGCCGAGGGCAGCCAATAATCGTAATCGTCCTTGTACAGCCGGCGCGACATGCTGTGGTTGACCGGCCCCGGCTGCAGCGACAGGCCGGCGCTGCAGTTGCGGCAGTCCAGCGCATCGATCTTCTGCGTCGTGGTCTCGTAGCGCAGGCCGACATTGCCGCGGATACGGATGCCGAACAGGTCGCCGTCGAACTTCGCCATCGCATAGGCCGACATGACCTCCTTGCTGTTGGTGAAGTTGTTGTTCCAGTAGTTCGGATCCCAGTAGTTGTTCACCAGCCCGTATGGGGTGAGGAACACGCCATATTGCGCGCCATAGGCGAATTGCGTCGGCAGGCCGTTGGCGAATTGCGAGGGGCGCGGGGTGAGGACCACCGGCGTGATCGCGCCCAGCACCTGGTTGACGTTCATGTCGCGCCAGTTGGTGGTGTAGCCGGGGGCCGTGCCGCCGAAGAAGTCGCCGACATAGGGATTCACCAGCGACATGCCCGGCGTGACATTGCCGGTCATCGCGCCGATCGACGTGTTGCGCGAGCCGATCGAGGTATATTCGTTGTTCTCGTAGCGCAGCCCGACCTGGAAGCCCGAGACGAAGCTGTTCGCGAAGCTCCGCTCGATATCGAGTTGGATCGCGTCGAGCGCGTTCCACGACTGGCCGTTGGTGCCGGTGACGCCGAAGCGGTCGCCCAGCGTGTTCGCCGGCGCACCGGGCATCTGCGCGCCTGCCTGGGTCGCCTGGTTGGCCGGCGAGGCGAGCGGATAGCCCCCGTTCGGAATGTGCGAGGCATTGGGCGTGTTCAGAATGAACTGGGCGTTCTGCAGGCTCGTGCCGCCGGTGTAGACCGAGGCGGTGATGCCGTTCAGGCCGCTGAGATTGCGGTACGGATTCTGGATGATGTCCAGCTCGATCTGGTTGGCCAGCACCTGCGCGCGCGAGATCGTGCCCTGCGCGGTCACCCGCCACTGATCGTCCTTGAACTCGATCGTCGGGTTGATCGCCCAGGTCTTCTGCTTGGCCGGCTCGGAACGGATCGAGTCGTAGGTCTGCAGATTCTCGGCGGTGAACTTGTTGATGTATGCGCGCGGCCCGTTCGGGGTCTGGACGACATAGGGCGTGCCCAGGCTGGTGAAATGCGCCACCGCCGAAGTCGGCCCGAGCGCGCCGGTGCCGTTATTGCCCGCCGAGGTATCGATATAGAGCAGGTGGTTGGTGCCCTGGTCGAGGTTGCGCTCGGTATAGAAGCCGGTGGCGCCGAACTTGATCTTGTCGGTCGCCTGCCATTCGTAACCGGCCGCACCGGTCAGCAGATGGCCCTTGTTGAGGCGGACGAACTGGCGGACCTGGGTGGGGTAGTAAACCCCGCCCGGATATTGCGCCATCAGCGCCTGATAGGTCGGGTTCGACGCCGGCACCGCCTGGTTGCCGACCTGGATCGAGCCCAGCCGGTTGGCCCAGCTGTTCACCGACATCGAATCGCGGCGGAACTTCTCGTCCTTCCAGGCGACCACGCCGAACACCGCGAAATTGTCGGTGATGTGCGCGTTGTAGCCGGCCGAGATCGCCGGGCTGCCCAGGTCGCCCAGGTCGTTATATTCATAGGACGCCTTGGCCCAGCCGCCGGCCTTGCGGCTCAGCGCCGAGGCGATGCGCAGGTCGACATTGCCCGAAAGACCACCGGCAAGGTTCGCCGCCGAGGGCGACTTGATCACGGTGATCGCCGAGAAGATGTCCGAATTGAACGCGCCGAGCGGCGTCGATGAAGTGTTGGTCGCACTGCCCAGGATCGGGTCGGCGAAGCCGCCACCGTTCAGCGTGGTGCGCGCGAACGAGCCCGGCAGGCCGCGCAGCGAGATCGTCGCGTTGCGCGAATCCGCCTCGCGGTTGATCTGCACGCCCGGGATGCGCTGCACCGCCTCGCCGACGTTCAGGTCCGGGAAGCGGCCCAGGCCGTCGGACGAGATCGAATCGGTGATCTGATCGGACTCGCGCTTGATGTTGAGCGCGTCGGCATAGGCCCGGCGGAAACCGGTAACCACGATCTGGTCCGAAGGCGTAGGTTCCGTGGCCTGTGGCGGGCTGGCCTGGCCGTCGGTGCCGTTGCTGGTATTCGTGCTGCTATTCTGGGCGAGCGCAGGCGCCGCCATCAGGACGGCGCAAAGCGCCGAACTGGCAAATAGAGTAGTCCGTCGCATGACTCTCCTCCCCGTCTGTCCCCGGCTTTTGTGCGTTGCCAGTCCATGCTGGCCACCGGTGTCAGGCCAATAAGGCTGATACCGCGACAAGTGTCAATAGAATGGTCAGGCCACATTGCATTATTGGTCGGGCACAGGGAGCGAAAGGCGCGAAAACGCCTCCGCAGCGAGCCAAATGGTCACGCTCAAGCGGGCTGTGTCCAGCTACACTTTCGGGTAGAAAACCGCGTTCGGCGCCGTCAGGCGGCCGAAACAGCCGCGCCCCCGCGCGCCGAAAGGCACGCGGGGCGCGGGGGCGAGGGGTGGCAGTTCAGCCCTGGGGAGACTGCTGCCATCCCCCGCCAAGGGCGAGGAACAGGGTTACGGTGGCGTCGGAGAAGTCCGATTCGGCCTGCGCCAGCGACAGTTCGTTGTTGGCGAGCGAGCGCTCGGCATCGAGCACCGTCTGGAACGGCTCGGCACCGGCACGGTAGCGCAGCCGCGCGATGCGGGCGGCTTCGGCACTCTGATCGCGGCCGCGGCGCAGCGCCTCGACCCGCTGGCCCTGCGCCACATAGCTGGCGAGCGCCGTCTCGGTATCGCGCAGCGCGGTGAGCCAGGTGCCGTCGAACGTGGCGAGCGCCGCATCCGCCCCTGCCCTGGCCTGGGCGATACGCGCGCGGGCGACGGTCATGTTCGGGAAGCTGAACGAGAGCAGCGGCCCAACGCTGAAGCGGAAGCTCGAGCTGTTGAACAGGTCCTTGGGATCGAGCGCGGTCGATCCGATCGAACCGCCGATCGAGATGTTCGGATAGAGGTCCGCGGTGGCGACGCCGATCTGCGCCGTGGCCGAAGCCAGGCGGCGCTCGGCGGCACGGACATCGGCGCGGCGAGCGAGCAGGGTCGCGCCATTGCCGACCGGGATGGCCTGCTTCACGACGGGCACCGTCTCGCAGCCGGCAACGTCGGTCGGCGCTTCCGCCGGCGGCTTGCCGGTGAGCGTCGCGAGGCGGAACAGCGCCGCCTTGCGCTGCGCCTCGAACACCGGGACGGTGGCGCGGGTCTGCTCGAGCAGCGCGCCGCCCTGGGCCGTCTCCAGCCCGGTGCCGCGGCCACCGGCTTCGAGCCGACGGGTCAGGTCGAACGTGTCTTCCTGCAGCTTGAGCGTCTGCGAGGCGACCTTGAGCTGCTGGCCGGCGGCGCAGGCGTCCGCATAGGCGCGGATCGTCTCGGCGACGACGGTGACGCGGGTCAGGTCATAGGCGGCCTGGCTGGCCTCGACATCGGCGCGCCCGGCCTGGATGGCGCGGGTGATCTTGCCGAACAGGTCGACCTGGTAGCTGGCGTCGAGGCCGACGGTATAGGTCTCGCCCTCGAACGAGGCGTTGGGGATGCCCATCGCCGCGCCCGGGGTGCGGGCATGCGTCGCCTGGGCGTTGACCGTGGTGCTCGGCAGCCGCTGCGAGCGCGTCTCGCGCAGCACCGCCCGCGCCTGGCGCAAATTGGCCTCGGCGACGCGCAGGTCGGTATTGGCGCTCAGCGCCTCGCCGACCAGCCGGTCGATCACCGGCGTGTCGAACAGCTTCCACCAGTCCGCCGGCGGCTCGTCGGGCACGAAGCCCGGCGCGCCCGCCTGGCTGAGCTCGCCCTGGGCCGGCGCCTTGGGCGCGGGCGAGACATAGTTGGGGCCGACCACGCAGCCCGACAGGGTCAGGCCGGCGGCGAGCAGGATGATGCTACGCTTCACTGCGCTTCTCCCGTCGCGGTTGCAGGCGTCTCGGGCACCGAGGGCGCGTTCGCGCTGACCTTCCCGCCGCCCCATTTGCGCAGCAGCACATAGAAGATCGGGGTGAAAATCAGGCCGAAGACGGTGACGCCGATCATGCCGAACGCCACGGCGGTGCCGAGCGACTGGCGCATCTCCTGGCCCGGGCCGCTGGCGATCGCCAGCGGGACCACGCCGAAGATGAAGGCGAACGAGGTCATCAGGATCGGACGGAGACGCGAGCGGGCCGCGTGGATCGCCGCGTCGAACCGGTTCATGCCCTCTTCCTCGCCCTGCTTGGCGAACTCGACGATCAGGATCGCGTTCTTCGCCGCAAGCGCGATGAGCACGACCAGGCCGACCTGGGTGAGGATGTTGTTGTCCATCCCCCGCAGGTTCACGCCAAGCAGCGCCGCCAGGATGCACATCGGCACGATCAGGATCACCGCGAGCGGCAGCGTCAGCGCTTCGTACTGGGCCGCCAGCACGAGGAAGACGAACACCACGGCGAGGACGAAGATCAGTGCCGAGGAGCTGCCCGCCGCCTTTTGCTGATAGGCAAGGCCGGTCCATTCATAGCCATAGCCCTGCGGCAGCACCTTGCTGGCCATCGCCTCCATCGCCGCGAGCGCATCGCCCGAGGAGACGCCCGGTGCCGCGGCACCCTGCAGCTCCACCGCGGGCAGCAGATTGTAGCGGACCACGCGCGACGAGCCCGAGTCGCGGTGGAAGGTCGCCACCGCCGAGACCGGCACCATCTGGCCGCTCGACGAGCGCACCTGCAGGCGGCCGAGATCCGCGAGGTCGTCGCGGGCATGCGGCTCCGCCTGGGCGGTCACGCGGAAGGTGCGGCCGAGCAGGTTGAAGTCGTTGACATAGGTCGAGCCGACATAGGTTCCGATCGCATCGAACACCTGGCTGGGATCGACGCCGAGGATCTGCGCCTTGTCGCGGTCGACGTCTGCGCGGATCTTCGGGTTGGCGGTGTTGAACAGCGAGAAGACCTGGGTGACCTTCTGCTCCTGCATCGCCGCGCCCATCATCGCGCCGGTCGCGCCCTCGAGCCCGCGCCAGCCGCCATTGGCCGCCCGGTCCTCGATCATCATCACGAAGCCGGAGCCGTTGCCCAGGCCCTGCACCGCCGGCGGCGCGATCATGAAGATGTTGGCGCCGCTGATCTGCCCGGCGATCGCGCCGGTCAGCTGGCCGGCCAGCGCTTCCGCGCTCTGCTTCTTGCCGCGCTCGGACCAGTCCTTCAGCTTGATGAAGAACACGCCCGCGTTCGATGCCTGGCTGAAGCTCGCGCCGTCGAGGCCGGCGAACGCCGCGCCATCGATCACGCCGTCGGTCTTGGCGGCGATGTCATAGGCCTTGTCGACGACTTCGCTGGTGCGGTCGAGCGACGAGCCCGGCGGCAGCTGGACGACGCCGATCAGGAAGCCCTGGTCCTGTTCGGGGATGAAGCCGGTCGGCGTGGCGGTCAGCCGCCAGCCGGTCAGCGCGAGCAGGCCCGCATAGATCAGCATCATGATCAGGCCCATGCGGATCAGCCGGCCGGTGACGCGGCCATAGCGGTCCGACAGCCAGTCGAAGCCCTGGTTGAACTTGTCCGCGCCAACCCGGATCGGGCGCATCCAGCGCGGGCCCTTGTCCGCGTCGACATGCTGGTGCGGCTTGAGCAGCAGGGCGGCCAGCGCCGGCGACAGGGTCAGCGAGACGAGCAGCGAGATCGCCGAGGCCGCGGCGATCGTCACCGCGAACTGGCGATAGAAGATGCCGGGGATGCCGCCGACCATCGCGGTCGGGATGAACACCGAGACGAGCACCAGGCCGATCGCGACCAGCGCGCCCGACACTTCCTTCATCGTCAGGTGCGCCGCCTCGCGCGGGTTCCTGCCCTCGCGGATATGCTTCTCCACCGCCTCGACCACGACGATCGCGTCGTCGACGACGATGCCCACGGCGAGCACCAGCGCGAACAGCGACAGCGAGTTGATCGAATAGCCGAGCGCGAGCTGCACCGCGAAGGTGCCGACCAGCGCGATCGGGATGGCGACGATCGGGATCACCGCCGCGCGCCAGGTCTGGAGGAAGATCACCACGACGACGACGACGAGGACCACCGCTTCGAGCAGCGTGTGCTGCACGGCTTCCACCGATGCCGCGACATATTCGGTCGGGTTGTAGGGGATGGTGTACTGAAGGCCCTGCGGGAAGTCCTTCTTGAGCGTGTCCATCTCCTTGAGCACCAGGTCCGCCGCGTTGAGCGAGTTGGCGCCCGGCTGCTGGACGATGGCGAGCGCGATGCCGCGCTTGCCGCCGAACGAGCCGCGGATCGAATAATCCTGGCTGCCCAGCTCGATCCGCGCGACGTCGCCCAGCTTGGTGAGCGCCGCGCCGGTCGGGTCGGCCTTGACCGTGATGTTGGAGAATTGCTCGACCGTGGCGAGGCGGCCCTGCACGTCCACTGGCACTTCGAACGAGGGATTGTCCCTGCCCGTCGGTGCCGAGCCGAGCGCGCCGCCGGCGGTCTGGATGTTCTGCGCCTTGAGCGCCGTGACGATCTCCGCCGCGGTCAGGTTGCGCGCCGCCGCCTTGTCGGGATCGATCCAGACGCGCATCGAATAGTTGCCGCCGCCGAAGATCTGCACCGTGCCGACGCCCTCGAGGCGCAGCAGACGGTCGCGGATCACCGTGTTGGCGTAATTGCCCATGTAATCGACGTCGAGGCTGTTGTCGGGCGAGGTCAGCGCCACGATCATCAGGAAGCCCGATTCCTGCTTGTTCACCGTCACGCCGATCTGGCGGACCTGGTCGGGCAGGCGCGGCACGGCCAGGTTGACGCGGTTCTGCACCAGCACCTGCGCGGCATCCAGGTCGGTGCCGGGCTTGAAGGTGACGGTGACGGTCGATGCGCCCTGGGTCGAGGACGAGCTCATGTAGAGCATGCCCTCGACGCCGTTGATCTCCTGTTCGAGCGGCGTCGAGACCGTCTCGGCGATGATCTCCGGCGAGGCGCCCGCATAGAAGGCGCTCACCGCGATCGTCGGCGGGGCGATCTCCGGATATTGCGACAGCGGCAGCAGCGGATAGCAGAAGGCACCGATCAGGGTGATGAACACCGAGATCACGGCCGCGAAGATCGGCCGGTCGATGAAGAAGCTGGAGAAGCCGCTGCGCGTCTGCGCCTCGGGCTTCTGGGCCTGGGGTTCGCTCATGGCCGCGATCCTTAGCGGTTGCCGGCCGGCTGGGCGGTGCCGGCGGGCTGATCGGACGGCGGCACCGAGGCGGCGGGCGTCTCGGTGATCTTGCCCGGCTGCGGCGTGACCTTCACGCCCGGACGGGCACGCTGGGTGCCGTCGATCACGACCCGATCATCCTTGGTCAGGCCCGAGCGGATCACGCGCAGGTTGCCGCGCAGCGGACCGGTCTGCACCGGGCGCGCGGTCACCGTGTTGCTCTTGTCGACGACGAAGACGATCTGGCGGGCCGCATCGGCCATCACCGCCGTGTCCGGCACCAGCAGCGCCGGATAGGGCTTGCTCGCCTCGAGCCGGGCCGATCCGAACATGCCGGGCTTCAGGAAGCCGCCCGGATTGGCGATGATCGCGCGGGCACGGATCGTGCCGGCGCCGGCGTCGAGCGCATTGTCGACGAAGTCGAGCGAGCCGGTATGCGTGTAGTCGGTCTCGTCGCTGAGCTTGACCTTCACCGGCGTGCCGTCCTGCGTGCCGGTGCCCTGGCGCTGATACTTGAGCAGCAGTGCTTCCGAGCCCTGGAAGACGAAGTGGAGCGGATCGACCGAGACGATCGTGGTCAGCACGGTCTGGTCGGCGGCGACCGAGTTGCCGACGTCCACCTTGCGCTCCGAGATGCGGCCGCTCAGCGGCGCGACGACGCGGGTGAAGCCGAGGTCGAGCTGGCGGGCGCGCAGATTCGCCTCGGCGGCGGCCACCTGCGCGGCGCCCGAGCGCAGCGCGGCGCGGCGCTGCTCAAGCTCTTCCTGGCTGGCGGCGCGCTGGGCGACCAAAGCTTCCGAGCGGGCATATTCGGTCTGGGCGTTGGCGAGCGTCGCCTTGGCCTGGGCGACCTGCGCCACGGCCTGCGACACCGCGGCCTGGGCCGGGCGCGGATCGATGGTGAAGAGCAGCTGGCCCTTGCGGACGAACTGGCCGTCCTTGAACCACACGCCCTGGAGATAGCCCGAGGCGCGCGGGCGCACCTCGACATTCTGGATCGCCTCGAAGCGGCCGACGAACTCGTCCCAGTCTACCACGTCCTGCACCAGCGGCGCGGAGACGGTGACGGGCGGCGCACCCTGCTGGGGCGGCTGCGCACCGCCTCCGCCGCAGCCGGAAAGGGCAAGCGCGGCTGCGAGAGCCGGGATGAGCAGCTGGCGGTTCTTCGAATGCATTTCCGATCCCTCAATCCGTGCCCTTGGCCGGACATCCTCCGCGGTGTCGTTGCTGGAAACGAACGACTTCCGATTTGGTCCCGCTAAGCAGGTTCTGGGAACTTGTCAACGGCTGGTGACATATGTCCACGGCGGTTGACTATGTTCACCACCATGTTAGGGAAAATGTCCATGATCCCACCGGTTCCGTCGCGGCATCGCAATGCCGTTGCGACGCGCCAGGCCATTCTCGCCTCGGCACGGAAGCATTTCGCACGCGAGAATTACGAGAATGTCGGCCTGCGCGAGATCGCAGGCCATGCCGGCGTCGATCCCGCCCTGGTCAGCCGCTATTTCGGCAGCAAGGAAGCCCTGTTCCGCGAGACGCTGCGCGACGATGACGAGAAGGACATCATGGACGGCGCGACGCGCGAGACGCTCGCCCGCCATTTCGCCCAGCTCTTCCTCGAGAAGGACGATGCGCCGCCGGGCGAGCGCGACATCCATATCGAGCGCATCCTGATCCTGCTCCACTCGATCGGCTCGCCCAAGGCGGGGCAGATCATCCATAACGCGGTGCAGGCCGACATCCTCGATCCCGTATCCCAGGAGCTGGAGGGCGAGGATCGCGAGATGCGCGCGGCGATGGCGCTGGCGGTGCTGATGGGCATGGGCATCATGCACAACATGCTCTCGATCGACACGCTCGAATGCACCCCCGAAGAGGATGCGCGATTCGAGAAGCGCCTCACCCGCATCTTCGCCGCCGCCCTGGAGCCGATGGACGACTGACATGGCGCAAGCGCCGGTCCGCAAGATCATCCATGTCGACATGGATGCCTTTTACGCGTCGGTGGAGCAGCGCGACGATCCGGCACTGCGCGGCAAGCCGGTCGCGGTCGGCTATGCCGCGGCGCGCGGGGTGGTCGCGGCGGCAAGCTATGAGGCGCGCAAGTTCGGGGTGCGCAGCGCCCTGCCCTCGGTCACCGCGCTGCGCCGCTGCCCCGAGCTGGTGTTCGTCAAGCCGCGCTTCGACGTCTATCGCGCCGTCTCCAAGCAGATCCACGCGATCTTCGCCGACTACACTCCGATCATCCAGCCGCTCTCGCTCGACGAGGCCTATCTCGACGTCACCGCCAATCTGCGCGGGATCGAGACCGCCTGGGCCACCGCCAAGGAGATCCGCGCGCGCATCCTCGAAGAGACCGGCCTCACCGCCTCGGCCGGCATCTCGTACAACAAGTTCCTCGCCAAGCTCGCCTCGGACCAGCGCAAGCCCAATGGCCAGTTCGCGGTGACGCCCGAGATGGGCGCCGCCTGGGTCGAGACCTTGCCGGTCAAGCGCTTCCACGGCGTCGGCCCGGTGACTGCGCGCAAGATGCAGGGGCTGGGCATCGAGACCGGCGCCGACCTGCGCGCCAAGCCGATCGAGTTCCTCCGCGCCCATTTCGGCAGCTCGGCCGAATGGTATTATGCGATCGCCCGCGGCGAGGACGACCGCCCGGTAGACGCCGAGCGTATCCGTAAGTCCTCGGGCTCCGAGACCACCTTCAACACCGACCTGACCGGCAATGAAGAGATCGAGGCCGGCGTGCTGGAGATGGCCGAGGAAGTCTGGCTGTGGTGCGAAAAGGCCCAGGAGTTCGGCCGCACCGTCACGGTGAAGGTGAAATATGCCGACTTCCAGATCATCACCCGCAGCCGCAGCCTCACCGCCGGCCTGGTCGACCGCCGCGAGGCGCTGCGCGAAATGAGCCTCTCGCTGATCCGCTCGGTGCTGCCCACGCCCAAGGGAATCCGGCTGGTCGGCGTGACGGTGTCGAACTTCGAGGAACGGCTGGGCGAGGAACTGCCGTTCTAAGCTGTTCAGGCCCGGATCTGTCGCGTCCACCTTCCCAGCCATTGCACCATAGCCGCAACGCCAATCGACGCGGCCGCAAAGCCCAGACTGAGCAGCGCGCCGTCCACCCAATGTGCAAGTACGAAGACCGGGGATGCGTTGAACCGACCGCCAAATGTACAGAATATTGCCAGTGCTATCACGACCACTATCCAGGATTTTGGTGCAATCATCCGTGCGATGGCGGCGAGGCTCAGCCCAAACATGAAACCAAAGCCGCCGACAAGCAGGAGGATGCCCAGCGTCGCACCACCGCCCGCATCAGGACTGAGCGCGGCATCCACTCCATCCCGAACGAATGATGCGACGAAAGCGGCGGCGGCGATCAGCCCGGTGGTTATTCCGATGCCCCAGGCGAGGCTGGTGAGGCGCAAGCGCGAAGGATCGGGAACAGCCATCGTAGTACCGTGCAACGGCTCGATGGCATTCGCAATGGCAGGCCCCGGATATCCGCGCCTTTCAGACAATGTGATAGAGAACGCCAATGCTCACCCGCACCTTCTTCGAGCGCGACGCGGTAACCGTCGCCCGCGCGCTGATCGGCGTCGAGGTGCTGGTCGATGGCGTCGGCGGGCCGATCGTCGAGACCGAGGCCTATGACGCGGGCGACCCCGCCTCGCACAGCTTTCGCGGCCCGACGGCGCGCAACGCCGTCCTGTTCGGCCCGCCCGGCCATGCCTATATCTACCGCATCTATGGCCTGCATTGGTGCATGAACTTCGTGTGCAGCCCCGTCAGCGCGGTGCTGATCCGCGCGATCGAGCCGCGCCACGGCATCGAACAAATGGTCGAGCGCCGCGGCACCGGCGACATCCGGCTGCTCTGCTCGGGACCGGGCCGGCTCTGCCAGGCGCTGGCCGTCGACAACAGCCTGGACGGCGCCCCGCTCGATACGCCCCCTTTGGAGCTGCGCGCAGCCGATGCCCCGCGCACCGTCGCGGTCGGCGTGCGGATCGGGATCAGCAAGGCGGTCGATACGCCGTGGCGCTTCGGCGAGGCCGGCTCGCGCTTCCTCAGCAAGCCGTTCGCGCCATGACCGGCGATCCGATCCCGGTCTCCGACATCGCCCATGTCCGCGCCCTGCTGGTCGAAGCTGCTCGCGAGCGCCGCGCGGTCAGCTATTCCGAGATGCTCGCGCTGCTCGGCCACCGCTTCACCCGTCCGCTGATGCGCGCCCTGTGCAAGACGCTCGACGCGATCGACGACGATGCCGCGGCAAAGGGCGAGCCCGAGCTCGCCGTGCTGGTCGTCCGCGAATCCGACGGCATGCCCGGCCAGGGCTGGTGGGTCAGCCCCCGCGCCTCGCTCGAGGGGCATGCGGGACCGTGGGAGGGTCCGGAGGCAAGGGCGTTCGTCGCTCGGCTCCAGCGCGAGGCCTTCGACCATTGGTCCGCAGCCTGACCGGCTTGCAAAATAGGATTTCGCCTGCTTGGCTCACCCGGCCGGGGCCCTGCTCCGGCCGCACTTTGACACCGTAGGAAAGATAGGATCCCGCACGCGCAAGGATGTTGTGCGGCTGGCGCGGGAGGAACCGCCAAGGGTGCGAACTTGGTGAACTTCCGAGCGCGAAAACCCGCTTTTGGCGTGTACTTCATGTCCTTTGGCCTGCCGGCGCCCCGCCGGATGTAGGAACGCCCTATTCCCCCGGCCGGTACACCCGCTCGACATGCCCCTTCAAATCCTCGGGGTAGAAATACACCGGCCGCAGGTCGCCCGCCGCATAGCGCTCGGCCTGGTCCTTGAAGTGCCTCGACTCCGGATGCCCGCTCTCGCCGCCCGCGGTCACCGCCCAGGCCTTCACCTTCGGCCCGAACTCCACCGTCGCGACGAAGCTGTTGCCGAGCGTGCCGTAATAGCGCTTCGTCCCCGGCCAGCGCTTCGCCCCGAACGAGGCGAGCGAGCCCCATTGCGCAGAGGTGAAGGGCACCGGGATGCTCGGCTTCGCATCGTCGAACTTCTGCTGGATCGCGCCATCGTTGCGCTGGAAGCGGTTGATCTCGCCCCAGGCGACCTTCCAGCTGCCAAAGTCCTGGGTCAGCCGGTCCACCGCCGAGGCGAGCGCATCGATCCGCTGCGCATCGGTCGCACGCTCGGCCATCCAGTCCCACACCGACAGCCCCGCCTCCTTGGCCGGTGCCGCCGAGGGCGCCCACAGTGCCTCGCCCCAGAATACCGCCAGCGAGGTAGCAGCCGAGTCCCCGGCCCAGCGCCGGTCCCAGGCCTTGAGCAGCGCCACCGGCTCGGCCAGCCTGGCCTTGCGGGCATCGCCATCGGGCAGCTTTTCCCAGGCGCGCACCAGCCCGGGCAGCAGCCGGTCGAAGGCGGGCAGGAAGCTGTCATAGGCCGCCCGGCGCAGCGTCTCGGGGGTGAAGTCCCGGCGCGCGTTCAGCACCCGCAGCGCATGGGCGCCGCGCGGGTTCTCACCGGCCTGGTCGAAATAGCGCGGATAGTCCGCCGCCTTGGGGCTGTCCGCACCGGCCGCGGTCCAGGGCCAGTTGTTCGAGTTGAAGGCCCAGCCATTCCTGGGGTTCACCACCTTGGGCAGGCTGGCAAGGCTGTGCAGCCCCTTCCAGTCGGTCGCCGGATCGCTGCCGTCCACCGGCTTGCGATAGTCGAAGCGATTGTCGCGCACCGGCATGAACTGCGGCATCAGGAAGGCGATCTCGCCCTTCGAGTCCGCGAACAAGGTGTTGTTCGAGCTATTGGCCTTGAGCGCGGCGACCTTGAGGAAGCTCGCATAGTCATGCGTCTTGGTGCGCAGGAAGCTCTGCTGCAGCGCCTCGACCGGCTTGTTCATCAGCGACACCGCGATCCATTTGCCGTCCGCGGTCTCCCGGACAATCGGGCCGTGATGGGTGGCATAGGTGGTGAAGCTGCGATGCGCCTGGGTGCCGTCCGCAGCACGATAGGAAAGCGCGATCGTCTTCGCCGTCACCGAGCGGATTGCATGATCATACCAATAGAGGAAGCGCGAACGATCGTCGTTGGCGAGGATCTTCTCCGCGAACTCGTCGACATTGTCGACGCCGCTCGACGTGTGCATCCAGCCGGCCCTGGCGTTGAACCCCTGGTAGATGAAGAACTGCCCCCAGGTTGCCGCGCCATAGGCGTTGAGCCCCTCGCCGCTCGTCACCTGCTGCTCGGAGCGGAAGAAGAAGCTGGTGTGCGGGTTGATCAGCAGCAGCGCATGGCCGTCCTTGGTATGGCTCGGCGCGATCGCCATGCCATTCGACCCCTTGGGCTCCTTGTAGAGCAGGCCCCTCTCGGCATCGGTCATCGCCAGCTTCTGCTTGCCGTAAAAGGCCTCGAGCTGGCTGAGCGGCACCCGCTCGATATCGCCGCCGATGCTGCCTTCGGAGAAGCTCAGCGCCATCCACGGCTCGAACCGCGTGAGCACTCGCGGCTTCACTTGCGGGTGCGTGGCGAGATAATAGTTCAGCCCGTCCGCCCAGGCTTCCATCAGCTTGCGGAGCCATTCCGGGCTCTTCGCATAGTCCGCCTTCAGCACCTCCGGATCGACGAACAGCCGCTGGCGCAGGTCCTGCCAGATCGCCCCCTCGCCCTCCGCCTCGGCGAGCCGGCCGAGGCTGACCAGATAGTTGGTCTCGATCCGGTTGAAGTCGTCCTCGGCCTGGGCATAGATCATCCCGAACACCGCATCGGCGTCGGTCCTGCCGTTGATATGCGCCACGCCCCAATCGTCCCGAGTGATCGTCACCCGCGCCGCGGTCGCCTTCCAGCGGGCATCGTCGGTCTGGGCGTAGGCGGAAGTCGAAGCGAGCAGCGCGGCGGCGAGGAGCAGGCGAGTCATGCGCCCATACTAAGCCGGGTTTCGCTCAGTCCGGAATCGTTTCGATCTCGATGATCTCGATTGCCTGCGCCTTGCCGGCGAAATCGACCTTCTCGCCCTCCTCGGCACCGATCAGCGCCTTGGCGAGCGGCGCCTGGAAGGACAGCCGATCGGCCGAAGGATCGGCCTCGTCATGCCCGACCAGGTCGATCACCCGTTCCTTGCCGGCCATGCGGATCCGCACCCGCGATCCGATGCCGACCACGCCTTCCTCGGGCACCGGCGCGATCTGCGCGGTGGTGCGGCGGGTGTTCCAGTAGCGCAGCTCGCGCTTCAGCCCTTCGAGCGCCTCTTCCTCGCCGCCCGCCGCGACCGCAGCCTCCAGCTCGGCGACCTTCGCTTCGATCAGCACAAGGCCGCGCGCCGTGACCATATTCGGTCCCGGCGGCAGCGGCAGCTCGAACTTCGGTTCCTTGTGTTCCTCGTCGCTCTCGCGGCGAAACGCGACACTCATGCCTGGGGGAGTTCCTCGATGCTGGACGAGACCTTCCAAAGATCCAGGCTGCCATCGGTTGCATGCGCATCGATCTCGGCCAGCTCTTCCGCGCTGAAATCGAGATTGTTGACCGCGTCCAGCGAGTTGTCGAGCTGCTCGACGGTGCGCGCGCCGATCAGCGCCGAGGTGACACGCGGATCGCGCAGCACCCAGGCGATCGCCATCTGCGCCAGCGTCTGGCCGCGCTTCTGGGCGATGGCGTGCAGCGCGCGGATGCGCTCGATATTGTCGTCCGACAGCAGCCGCTGGTTCAGCGAGCCGCCCTTGGCCGCGCGGGCATCCTCGGGCACGCCGTTGAGATACTTGTTGCTCAGCATGCCCTGGGCGAGCGGCGAGAAGGCGATGCAGCCGGTGCCGAGATCGCCCAGCGTGTCCAGCAGCTCGGCCTCGACCCAGCGGTTGAGCATCGAATAGCTCGGCTGGTGGATGAGCAGCGGCACCTTGTGCTCGGCGAGGATCGCCGCCGCCTGGCGGGTCAGCTCGGGCGAGTAGCTGGAGATGCCGACATAGAGCGCCTTGCCCTGGCGGTGGAGTTGCGCGAGCGCGCCCATCGTCTCCTCCAGCGGGGTCTTCGGATCGACGCGGTGCGAATAGAAGATGTCGACATAGTCGAGCCCCATCCGCTTGAGGCTCTGGTCGCACGAGGCGATCAGGTACTTCTTCGAGCCGCCCACGTCTCCATAGGGCCCAGGCCACATGTCCCAGCCCGCCTTGGTCGAGACGATCAGCTCGTCGCGGTGATGCGCGAAGTCGGTCGCCATCACGCGGCCGAAATTCTCCTCTGCCGAGCCATAGGGCGGGCCGTAATTGTTCGCGAGGTCGAAGTGCGTCACGCCCCGGTCGAACGCGCGACGCAGCATCGCCCGGCCGGTCTCGAACACGTCGGTGCCGCCGAAATTCTGCCAGAGGCCGAGGCTGATCGCCGGCAGGTCGAGGCCCGAGCGCCCGCAGCGGCGATAGGGCATGCGGCCGTCATAACGGGCGGGATCGGCAGTGTAGGGCTGGGGATAGGGCATATGGTCTCTCCGCGTGGCGCGCTTCGGCTTCGCGGCGTCCTATAATGAATCCCGGCCAGCAGTGAAGGACTCCATGCAAATGCCCCGATTGGCGCTCGTCATGATCGTGCGGAACGAGGAACGCTGCCTTGCGCGCTGCCTCGAAAGCGCGCGCCCGCATGTCGATGCGATGATCGTGCTCGACACCGGCTCGACCGACGCGACGGTGGCGATCGCCGAGCGCTGCGGCGCGACGGTGCATCATTTCACATGGTGTGACGACTTCTCGGCGGCCCGCAACGCCGCGCTCGACCATTCCGACGCGGACTGGAACCTGATCCTCGACGCCGACGAATGGATCGAAGACGACGCCGCCGCGCTCGGCGCCGCCACGCTTCCGCCCGCCTCGGTCGCGCCGCCGCGCTTCCTCGGCTGCATGCAACTGGTCAACCGCAGCCAGGACGACGCCCCCGCCACCCGCCGCCTGTCGCCCCGACTCCTGCCGCGCGGGGTGCGCTATCAGGGGCGCATCCACGAGCTGCCGGTCTCGCCGCTGCCGCTGGTGCCGCTGCCGCTCGCCCTGCGCCATGACGGCTTCGAGGAAGCCCAGCTCGCCCGCAAGGACGGCCGCAACGAGGCGCTGCTGCGCGCCGAGCTCGCCGTTACGCCGGAGGATTCCTATCTCTGGTACCAGCTCGGCCGCGAGCATCTGGTGCGCGAGCGGCCCGGCCAGGCCGCCGACGCGCTGCTCACCGCGCACCGCACCGGCGCGCCCGGCACGGCATGGCGCCACGGCACTGTCGTGGCGACGCTGCAGGCGCTCAAGCGCGCCGAGCGGTTCGAGGAAGCGCTGGCCTTTGCCGACCTGGAGCACCGCAACTGGCAGCGCTCGCCCGACTTCTATTTCGCCGTCGCCGACCTCTATCTCGACTGGGCGAGCCGCAATCCGGCGATCGCGATGAGCGAGCTGCTGCCGATCGTCGAGAGCGCGTGGAAGCGCTGCCTGGAGATCGGCGAGCGGCCCGATCTCGACGGCTCGGTAGAGGGTTGCGGCAGCTTCCTCGCCGCCCAGAACCTCGCGATGTTCTACCAGACGCTCGGCATCGACGACGATGCGCAGCTCTATGCCGACATGGCCGCGGGCATGCGCCGGCGGCGCGCCGCCTAGACGGTGAAGCTCTCGCCGCAGCCGCAGCTGCCCTTGGCGTTGGGGTTCTGGAACACGAAGCCGGCGGTGAAGTCGTCTTCCTGCCAGTCCATCGTCGAGCCGATCAGATAGAGGATCGAGCTGCCGTCGACATAGAAGGTGCCGCCGGGCGTCTCGATCTTCTCGTCGAACGGCTTGGCCTCGGTGACGTAATCGACCGAATAGGCGAGCCCCGAGCAGCCGCGGCGCGGGGTCGAGAGCTTGACGCCCACCGCATCGGCGGGCGCCTTGGCCATCAGGTCGGCGATGCGCTGTTCGGCGGCCGGCGTCAGGATCAGCGCGGCGGGGCGGGCGCGGGTGGCGGTGGTCATCACAGCATCCCCAGTTCGAGCTTGGCCTCGTCGCTCATCTTCTGCGGGTCCCAGGGCGGATCCCAGACGAGATTGACTTCGGCATGGCCGATCCCCGGCACCGAGCCGACGCGCAGCTCGACTTCGCCAGGCATCGATTCCGCCACCGGGCAATGCGGCGTGGTCAGCGTCATCTGCACCGCAGCATGGCCTTCGGCAGTGATGTCAACGCCGTAGATCAGGCCGAGATCATAGATGTTCACCGGGATCTCGGGATCGTAGATCTCCTTGAGCGCAGTGATCACCGCCTCGTAGAGCTCGCCGCCCGGCTCGGTGCCCGACAGCGCCTGCGGCTTCTGCGACAGGAAACCGGCGAGATAGTCGCGCTTGCGCTCGAAAACATCGCGATCATCGCGCACGTCATCGACGCGCGCCTTGGGTGGCGCATCCACGCCATCTACCTGTTCTACTTCGATTTTACGCTCTTCGTTCATCCGAAGATCCTTGTGACCCGTTCTATTCCAGCAACCAGCGCGGCGATGTCGCTCGCGCCGTTGTAAACCCCGAAGCTCGCCCGCGCCGTCGCCGGCACGCCCAGGCTGTCCATCAGCGGCTGGGCACAGTGGTGCCCGGCGCGGATCGCGACATTGCCTTCATCCAATATGGTGGCGACATCGTGCGGGTGCACCCCCTCGACCGCGAAACTGACGATGCCGGCGCTGTCGGCCGGGCCGAACAGCCTGACCGAGTTGAGCTGCGACAGTGCCTCGCGCGCCTGGGTGACCAGCGCCGTCTCGTGCGCATGGATGCGCTCCAGCCCGATGCCGTCGACATAATCGATCGCCGCATGCAGCCCGACCACGCCGACGATGTGCGGTGTCCCCGCCTCGAACCGTCCGGGCGGCGGCGCATAGGTCGTCTTCGCGAAGGTCACCCGGTCGATCATCGAGCCGCCCCCCTGATAGGGCGGCATCGCGTCGAGCAGCTCGTAACGGCCCCAGAGCGCGCCGATGCCGGTCGGGCCGTAGAGCTTGTGGCCCGACATCACATAGAAATCGCAGCCGATCTCGGCGACGTCCACCGGCATGCGCGGCACCGCCTGACAGCCGTCGAGCAGGATCTTGGCGCCGACCTTGTGCGCCAGCTCCGTCGCGCGCTTGGCATCGAGCACCGAGCCGAGCACGTTCGAGACGTGGGCGAGCGCGACCAGCTTGTGGCGCTCAGTCAGCATGGCTTCCATCGCGTCGAGGTCGATGCGCTGGTCTGCCGTCAGCGGCACAACGTCGATCTCGGCGCCGACCCGCTCGGCGACCATCTGCCAGGGCACGATGTTCGAATGATGCTCGAGCGTGGAGAGCAGGATGCGGTCGCCGGCCTTGAGCTGGGTGCCCGCCCAGCATTGCGCGACGAGGTTGATCCCCTCGGTCGCGCCGCGGACGAAGACGACTTCCTCCTCGCGCGCCCCGAGGAACTTCGCCACCCGCTTGCGCGCCGCCTCATAGGCGAGCGTCATGTCGGCCGAGCGCTGGTACACGCCGCGATGCACGGTGGCATAGGTCTCGCCATAGGCGCGGTTGATCGCGTCGAGCACCGGCTGCGGCTTCTGCGAGGTCGCGGCGGTATCGAGATAATGCCAGCCGCGCGGGATCGCCGGGAAATCAGCGAGCAGGTCGAGCGGGCGCAAATTCCCTCTCCCATCGGGAGAGGGAGGGAGCAGCGAAGCTGCGGAAGGGTGAGGGTCGCCGGACATTACTCGTCCTCCCCCTTCCCACTCGGCTCCGCCGAGCGGCCCCCTTCCCTCTCCCGCTGGGAGAGGGAGTTATCCAGCCACTTGTCCGCGTCCGCCGCGAAGGCCTCGCGCACCGCATCCTCGCCGATCCGGGCAAGCGCATCCGCCACGAAGGCGCGAGTGAGCAGCGCCTGGGCGCGGCCTTTATCGATGCCGCGGCTCTGCAGGTAGAACAAAGCCATCTTGTCGAGCTCGCCGACCGTGGCGCCGTGCGCGCACTTCACGTCATCGGCGAAGATCTCGAGCTCGGGCTTCAGGTTCACCGTCGCCGAGCGCTGGAGCAGCAGGCCGCGCAGCGACTGCTCGCCATCGGTCTGCTGCGCGCCGCGCGCCACTTCGACGCGGGCGGCGAGGCTCGCCGCCGACTTGTCCGCCGCCACCGCGCGCCACAGCTGGCGCGAGGTGCCCTCGACATCCTCATGGCGCACCGCGACCGCAGCTTCCTGCTTCTGGCTGCCCGAAGTGAGCAGCGCGCCGCCCATCTCGGCAAAGCCGCCCTTGCCGTTGATCAGCAGCGATCCGTCGATCCGGCTGCCCATGCCGCCAGCGCCGAGGAAGATCGAGACGAGGCTCGCGGCTTCACCGACCTCGGCCTCGTCGCGCAGCGAGACGAAACCGCCCGACTGCACCAGCCGCACCGAGCGCATCAGCCGCGCCCCGCGCTTGAGGCAGAGCGTGGTCAGCCGGTTGGCCCAGCCCGAGCCGGCATAGGTCTCGATCACCGAGGCGACCGCATCCTCGTCGAGCATCAGCCGGGCGGGCACATGGCTCTCGCCGCCGGTGCCGATATGGACGATCTGGATCGCCGTCGCGGCATGTTCGGGCCCGAGATGCAGCGACCAGCCCTCGCCCTCAGCCAGGCTGCCGAGCGGGTGATCGGTGGTGGCGACCTGCTGGGTCACCTGCACCGGGCCCGGCGTGGAGTGTGCCGGCTCGAAACGGCCATCGACGAACAACAGGCGCGGGCCTTCGATGTCGAGGAACAGCGTGGCGGGATCGATCGCGGTGTCGGCGCGTGGGCTGTCGGCAGCGGCCTTGAGCGCCGCCATGTCGGCCCAGCGCCATTCCTCCATGCGCGGCGTCGGGAGTGCGAGCGTGGTCACTGGCCGGCCCTCCAGCTGCGCTTGAAGTCGGCGAGCAGCGCCGGCTTGCGCTTGTCGATACAGGCCTTCACGCCCGCGGAATCGCGCGCGCCCTTGCGGACACAGGCAGTCGCGGTGCGGCAGAGCTGCGCGTCGAGCTTCGCATAGCCGCTGGAGGCGCTCAGCGCGCAGCCGAGCTTGCCGCCCGCGCCCTGGCTGACCGTCGCGGAGATCGCCGCGAGCTTGCGCCCGACGACCTCGATGTTGAGCTCGTCCTGCGGCGCCTCCTGCACCGCCAATGCCAGGATCAGCGACAGGATCACGCCGCCAGGATCCCATAGCCTTCGCGCTCCAGCTCATGCGCGAGCTCGGGCCCGCCCGAGCGGACGATGCGGCCATCGGCGAGGACATGGACGAAGTCCGGCTGCACATAATCGAGCAGCCGCTGGTAGTGGGTGATCAGTAGCACCGCCTTGTCGGGCGCGCGCATGATCCGGTTGATCCCCTCGCCCACCGCCTTGAGCGCGTCGATGTCGAGGCCGGAATCGGTTTCGTCGAGGATCGCCAGCTTGGGGCCGATGATGCCCATCTGGACCATCTCGTTGCGCTTCTTCTCGCCGCCCGAGAAGCCGACATTGACCGGGCGCTTGAGCATCTCGACGTCCATGCCGAGCGCATCGGCCTGGGCACGGGCGAGCTTGAGGAACTCGCCACCCGAGAGCGGGGCCTCGTCGCGGGCGCGGCGTTGGCTGTTCAGCGCCTCGCGCAGGAAATGCAGGTTCGAGATGCCGGGGATCTCGACCGGATATTGGAAGCCGAGGAACAGACCGGCCGCGGCGCGCTCGTGCGGCGCCAGCTCGAGCAGGTCCTGCCCGTCGAACGTCACGCTGCCGCCGGTCGGTTCGTAGTTCGGTCTGCCGCCCAACGTGTAGCCGAGCGTCGACTTGCCGGCGCCGTTCGGGCCCATGATCGCGTGGATCTCGCCCGCGTTCACGTCCAGGCTCAGGCCCTTGAGGATTTCCTTGCCGTCGATTTCGGCGCGGAGGTCGGTGATCTTCAACATGCTGTCGTTCATTCCTTGGGCCCGAAAATCGGCCCCTTTTCTGACTTGTCGGTATCGTCGCGCTGGGGCTGGTTGCCGGTGGTGAAGCGCACCACCGGGCCGTCCGCGGCCGGGTTCACCGGCGGCGCGATCGGCTTGACGCGCTGGCGCTCGGTCTCGCGGCTTTCCTCGGTGGCGGCATTGGGGCCGATCGCGGAGCTGGGCAGCGCCGCCTTGGGCTGAACCAGCTTGGGCAGCTCGAAGACCTGCGCCTTGCCCGGCGCCGGTATCGGCGGCGGCGCGGACACTGCGGCGGCGGCCTGCTCCAGCACGCTCAACTCGCGGCAATCGGTCACTTCGTCGGCTGTCCTGGCATAGCAGACCGGGGTCGCCTGGCAGGCATTGCTGTCGCGCCGCTGGCTGCCGCTCGAGATCATCACCCGGCAATTGCGCAGCCGGCCGTCCGAGCCCTTGTCGAACAGCATCGTGGTGCGCCCGAAGGTGGCGCGCACGACGATGTTCGCTTCGTCCTCCGCAGGCGTGCCGACCGCCTGGGTGGCGGGGACGTCCTGGACGAAGAGCAGGAGGGCGGCGGTGAGGATCACAGGGTCTCACCTTCCAAAAGCCCCTCCCCTTCAGGGGAGGGGTTGGGGTGGGGCCTGTCCCAGCGGTCAGGCGTTTCGCCGAGAGCGGAAGCGATGACCTGGATCACCCCGTCCATGTTCGACATCACCTCGTAATTGCTAACCCGGAGAACGCGAAAGCCACGCTCGCCGAGAATGTCGTCGCGCAGCCGATCCTTCACCGCATCATGCGTGTCGCCATCGACTTCGACGATCAGCGCCTTCTGCGCACAGAGGAAATCGGCGATATAGGGACCGATCACCGATTGCCGGCGAAACTTGTGGTCGGCCAATTGCGAGTTGGACAGGTTCCGCCACAGGCGCTTCTCGGGTTCGGTCGGATTGCGGCGCATCTCGGTCGCGCGCTGCTGCAGCCACTGGATCTGTTCCACGGACAGGCCCCACCCCAAACCCCTCCCCTGAAGGGGAAGGGCTTTTCTGTTCCAGCCCTTGTCGACCGGAGCAGACATCACCCGACGCTCCCCTCCAGGCTGATCCCCAGCAGCTTCTGCGCCTCGACCGCGAACTCCATCGGCAGCTGCTGCAGCACTTCCTTGGCGAAGCCGTTGACGATCAGCGCCACCGCGGCTTCCTGGTCGAGCCCGCGTTGCATCGCGTAGAACATCTGGTCCTCGCTGATCTTCGAGGTGGTCGCCTCATGCTCGATCTGCGCGGAGGGGTTCTTCACTTCGATGTACGGCACGGTGTGCGCGCCGCACTGGTCGCCGAGCAGCAGGCTGTCGCACTGGGTGAAGTTGCGGACATTCTCCGCCGCCGCATTGACCAGCACCCGCCCCCGGTACGTGTTGTTCGACTTGCCCGCCGAGATGCCCTTGGAGACGATCGTCGACCTGGTGTTCTTGCCGATGTGCAGCATCTTGGTGCCGGTATCGGCCTGCTGGTGGCCGTTGGTGACCGCCACCGAATAGAATTCGCCGACCGAGCCGTCGCCCTGCAGGATGCAGCTGGGGTATTTCCAGGTGATCGCGCTGCCGGTCTCGACTTGGGTCCAGCTCACCTTCGAATTGGTGCCGGCGCACAGCGCGCGCTTGGTCACGAAGTTGAAGATGCCGCCGACGCCGTTCTCGTCGCCCGGATACCAGTTCTGCACCGTGCTGTACTTGATCTCGGCATCGTCGAGCGCGACCAGCTCGACCACCGCGGCGTGGAGCTGGTTCTCGTCGCGCATCGGGGCAGTGCAGCCCTCGAGGTACGAGACATAGGCGCCCTTGTCGGCGACGATCAGGGTGCGCTCGAACTGGCCGGTATTCTCGGCATTGATGCGGAAATAGGTGCTCAGCTCCATCGGGCAGCGCACGCCCTCGGGCACATAGACGAAGGTGCCGTCCGAGAAGACCGCGCTGTTCAGCGCCGAATAGAAATTGTCGCGAACCGGCACGACCTTGCCGAGCCACTTCTTCACCAGCTCGGGATATTCGCGGATCGCTTCCGAGATGGACAGGAAGATGACGCCGGCGGCCTTCAGCTCCTCGCGGAAGGTCGTGGCGACCGAGACGCTGTCGAACACCGCGTCAACCGCGATCTTGCGCGCGCCCTCGACGCCGGCGAGGACCTTCTGCTCCTCGATCGGGATGCCCAGCTTCTCATAGGTGCGCCGGATCTCGGGATCGAGCTCGTCGAGCGAGCTGATCGTCTTCTTCTGCTTGGGCTCGGCGTAGTAGTACGCGTCCTGATAGTCGATGTGCGGGATCGACAGCTTCGCCCATTCCGGCAGGGTCATCTCCTGCCACATGCGGAACGCCTTGAGCCGCCATTCGAGCATCCATTCGGGCTCGCCCTTCTTGGCCGAGATGTAGCGGACCGTGTCCTCGCTCAATCCCTTGGGCGCGAACTCCTGCTCGACGTTCGAGGCGAAGCCCCATTCATATTTCTTGTTGGCGGCTGCCAGTGCTTCCGCGTTCTTCGTAGCCATGCTTACACCTGCTCCCCGGCCAGCGCCGGGGTCCGGATCTGATCTGCCGGATGTGGCGCTTCGGCCTGGGCCGGAGCGCTGGAAATCTGGGCGAGGGAGATGCCCGCGAGCGCGCCCTTTACAGCACCGTTCACGACATTCCAGTGCGGCTTGACCTTGCAGCTGTCCTGCACGCAGCAATCCTGCTTGCCGGCGTCGACGCAGGAGGTCAGCGCGATCGGGCCTTCGACGGCCTCGACGATATCGGCCAGGCTGATCGCCGCGGCGGGACGGGCGAGGCGGAAGCCCCCGCCGGTGCCGCGCGCGCTCTCGATCAGGCCGGCGCCGGAAAGCTTGCTCACCAGTTTCTGCACCGTGGGCAGCGGCAGGCCGGTATCCTCGGCAAGCGTGGTCGCGTTGAGCCGGCACGTCGCGCCGCAATGGCGCGCCGCTGCGGACATCATCACCACCGCATAGTCGGCAAGGCTCGACAGGCGCACTTCAGATCCCTTGGCCGCCTCGGGCGCAATCGCGCCACGGGCTCAATCGGACAAATTCGTTCCGATTGGGCAAATGGGCTCAACGGCGGCGAAGGTCAACCGATTCGGGGATCACGTCGGGCAGGAAATGGAAGGTCTCGTTGTCGAGCGTCAGCGCCAGTACCGGATCGATGCGCGCGCGCAGCGAGGTCGGGGTGTGGCCGGTGAACTGGCGGACCTCGTTGATCATGTGCGACTGGTCGGAGAAGGGCTCGACCACTTCGTCGACGCTCGCCCCCTGATAGATGCGCATCGCCGCGCCGATCGCGCGGAACTTGCGCTTCAGATGGGCGGGGCTGCCGGCGAAATAGTCCTTGCACAGCCGCTGGACCTGGCGCTCGCCGATGTTCGAGCTCTTGCGGATGCGGGCATAGAGATCGTCGATCGTCGGATCCTTGGTCGCCGCCCATTCGCGCACCGCGCGCAGGAAGACGAGATGCGCGGCCGGCACCGGCTTCACTTCCTGCTGGCGCATGCGGAGCAGCGGCTCGATCGCGGCGATCATCTCCTCCAGCGTCTCCATCTTGTGGAGGCGGTGCCAGAGCAGGCCGGCCTGCTCGCAGAACAGCTTCTCGCCATCGACGATGTGATCGGTGACCTTGTAGGCCGGCAGGCCGATCAGCGCCTTCCAGCCGATCGCGCGCAGCGACACGCCGAAGCACTGGAACGGCCCCTGCATGCGATAGGTCGCGGCGGCCGTGCCCGGGCCGTTGATCATCACCTTCTTGGTGCTCTCGCTATGGCCGTCGGGGAAATGGACCGTGCCGCTGCCCTGGATCAGGAAGCGGAGCTGGCCGAGGTCGACGCGCTCGATCCCCTCGATCTCGCCGCCGTCGTAGCGATAGAGATAATAGGATTCGACATGCGGGATCAGCGCGCCTTCCGCCTTGCGGAATTCGATCTGCGGCCGCGGATCGCGGTCGTTCATGGCGGCCGGTTGGGCCGGTTTCATCCTGGTTGCGCCCCGCATCTCTTGCCCTGTTGATCCGAGATTATCCCCTCCTCGGATTCCTTATTTTCCACGCAAATATACCGCACAGTCGTGGAATAGAAAAGTGGCCCGGTCAGCCTAAGCCAACCGGGCCAAAAGGAAAGGGTTCCCCCATTGAGCGGAAACCCCTCGGGTCGCAGCACTTTCCTAGCCGAGGCCCCGGCATGCGTATTGCAAGGAATCGACATACGCAGCTTTACGGAGAGGAAAAGCGGTGCGAATGGCCGCGTCCATGGCCTATCCGCTCCGTTCCGCGCTGTTCGCGCTCGATGCCGAAAAGGCGCACCGCGCCGCGATCCGCGCGCTGGCGCTGTGGGATTCGATCGGAACCGTTTTTGGATCCGATATGGTTCGATCTCCCATCCATTTGGGAGGATTGACCTTTCCCAACCGAATCGGGCTCGCTGCGGGGCTGGACAAGGATGCCGAGGCGATCCCGGGGCTGTTCGCTTTGGGCTTCGGCGCAGTCGAGGTCGGTACGCTGACTCCCCGCCCCCAGCCCGGCAACCCCAAGCCGCGGCTGTTCCGGCTTGCCGAGGACGAGGCGGTGATCAACCGCATGGGCTTCAACAATGGCGGGATCGACGCGGCGCTGGCGCGCATCGCCCGACTGAAGACGCGCAAGGGCGTGCTCGGCATCAATGTCGGCGCGAACAAGGACAGTGACAACCGGGTGGCGGACTATGCGCTGGGCGTCGGCAAGGCGGCCGCGCATGCCGACTATATCACGATCAACGTCAGCTCGCCCAACACCCCGGGCCTGCGCGACCTACAGTCGCGCCCCGCGCTCGACGAGTTGCTCGCCGCCAGCCACGCAGCGCGCGGCAAGGTCCCGCTGTTCCTCAAGGTCGCCCCCGATCTCGATCGGGCCGGGCTGGAGGGCGCGATCCGGGCGGCGCTCGACAACCATGTCGACGCGCTGATCGTCTCGAACACCACCATCTCGCGCCCGCCGCTGCGCTCGGCGCATGCGGGCGAGGCCGGCGGCCTGTCAGGCAAGCCGCTGACCGAACTGGCGCGCGCCAAGCTGGTCGAGGCGGCGGAGATCGCCGCCGGTGCGCTGCCGCTGATCTCGGCGGGCGGGATCGACAGCCCGGACGAGGCGAAGCGCCGGATCGATGCCGGCGCCACGCTGGTCCAGGTCTATTCGGCCCTGGTGTTCAAGGGCCCCGGGCTGGTCCGCGCCATCGCCAGGGCGCTTGCCTAGCGCGCCAGCTTCCGCAGGCGGAGCGCCAGGCCGATATAGGCCGCGCCGCCGATGATCGCGAGCCAGGCGACCAGCAGCACCAGGCTGAGCGCGCCCGCCGCCGGCCATCCCAGGATCACCACGCCAAAGGCGATCGAGATCAGCCCGGCGAGGATCAGGAAGATCTCGCCTTCGATCTCCTTGCGCAGCGCGACCGCGCCGGCGACTTCCATCACCCCGGTGACGATCGCCCAGGCGGCGATCAGGAGCAGCAGCACCTGCACGGTGATCCCCGGCCATATGAAGGTCAGCAGGCCCGCGGCGATCCCGGCTAGGCCGGTCAGCACCAGCCACCAGCGCGGCGTGTCACCGCTGCGCATGCCCGACATCGCCGCCGCCAGCGCGAAACAGCCATCGACCAGCGCATAGGCGCCCCAGACCAGCGCCAGGGTAAGCAGCGCGAGGCCCGGCCAGAGCAGCGCGAGGAAGCCGAAGGCGATGCCGGCGGCACCGCGCAACGCGAACAGCCACCAGCGCTTGCCGAGGGCGCGCAGCAGCGAGGGGGTGGATGCGAAGCTGGCAGTATCGGTCATGGCGAGCCCTCCATGGAAGCGCGTGGCCGTCCGGCATGGGCGGATACCCGCACTTTCCCTGCCCGGGAGATTGCGCCTGGTTATACCCCCAGGCAATCATCCGATTGTATGACGCCCGACGTAGCGTCTTTGCGCTCCGGCCAAAGCCCGCTAGGCCTAGTGCCATGAAGAAGTTGCTTTTGCTGTTCGCCCTCGTCGCCGCGCCGGTCGCGGCTTCCGCCCAGGGCGTGGTCAGCGCGGCGGATTCCCGCGCCGCCGCCGCAGGCACCGAGATCCTCAACGCAGGCGGCAGCGCCACTGACGCGGCGATCGCGACGATGCTCGCGCTGAACGTGGTCGAGCCGCAGAGCGCCGGCATCGGCGGCGGCGCCTTCATCCTCCAGTACGATGTGAAGACCGGCAAGATCGCCACGGTCGACGGCCGCGAGGCCGCACCGATGGCCGCGACGGACCACTGGTTCTACGGCCCCGACGGCCAGCCGCTCAGCCATATGGCGGCGGTGCCAGGCGGCCGCAGCGTCGGCGTGCCCGGTACGCTGCGCGCCATGGCCCTGGCCCATCAGCGCGGCGGCAAGCTGCCCTGGGCCCGGCTGTTCCAGCCTGCGATCCGGCTCGCCCGCGACGGCTTCGACATCTCCTCGCGCCTCGGCAATGCGCTGCGCAGCTATGGCCCGCATGTCGATGCCGGCGTCCGCGCGATCTTCTACGATGCCGCCGGCAAGCCGATGCCCGCCGGTGCGCATGTCCGCAACACCGCCCAGGCCGACCTGCTCGAGCGCGTCGCCAGGCTCGGCCCCGACAGCTTCTATGTCGGCCCGCAGGCCGAGAAGCTGGTCGCCACGGTCAACAATGCCGCGCGCAACCCATCCAAGATGACCACCGGCGACCTCGCTTCCTATGCGGCCAAGGATCGTCCGGTGCTGTGCGGCAAGTACCGCGCGTACAAGATCTGCTCGATGGGCCCGCCCTCCTCGGGCGGCGTCACCGTGATGATGATCCTCGCCCAGCTCGAGCGCTTCGACATGGCCCAGCTCGGCAAGGACAACCCCGTCGCCTGGCACCTGTTCGCCGAGAGCTCGCGCCTCGCCTATGCCGACCGTGACATGTATGTCGGCGATCCCGACTATGTGCAGGTGCCGATCGCCGGCCTGCTCGACCGCAGCTACCTCGCCAGCCGCTCGGCGCTGATCCACGCCGACAGCTCGATGGCCGAGGTGAAGGCCGGCCTGCCCGCCGGCGCCCCGAAGCGCATCGCGGTGAAGCCGCAGGAAGTGCCCGGCACCACTTCGCTCTCGGTGGTCGACAAGGCCGGCAACGTCGCCCAGGTGACGACCACGATCGAAGGCGCCTTCGGCTCGGGCCTGTCGGTGGACGGCACGATGCTCAACAACGAGCTCACCGATTTCGACATCGTGCCCGAGAAGGACGGCTATCTGGTCGCCAACCGGGTCGAGGGCGGCAAGCGCCCGCGCAGCTCGATGGCGCCGACCATCGTCTATGGCCCGGACGGCAAGGTCCGCCTGGCGATCGGCGCGGCCGGCGGCTCGACGATCATCGCCCAGGTGGCGAAGGGGATCATCGGCGTGGTCGACTGGAAGCTGTCGGCGCAGGACGCGATCGCGCTGGGCCTGCTCTATGCGCCCGGCGCGACCGCCTATGCCGAGAAGGGCACCCAGCTCGACGCGATGCTCCCGGCGCTCCAGGCGCTGGGTGAGAAGGTCCAGTCGGCCCCGCTCGGGCTCAAGATGAATGCAGTCGAGCGGGTGAATGGCCGCTGGACCGGCGGCGCCGATCCGCGCAGTGAAGGCGTCGTGATGGACCAACAGGGCCATACGACCGTTATCAGCCGCGTGGGCGCGCAGCCGAACCGGCCGTCGGAATAGTCGGGGCAAGGCGGGACGCTCCAAAGGGGCGCCCGCAATGGGGAGAGAGAATGCGCAGGCTCGAACGGTTCGACAACCTGGTCCAGATGTTCTTTGCGCGGGCGAAGGAAAAGGGCGATGCGCCCTTCCTCTGGCACAAGGCGAATGGGAAGTGGCAGCCGACCAACTGGGCGGAAGCCGCCCGGCAGGTGGCGAGCCTGTCCGCGGCGCTCACCGCGCTTGGCCTGAAGCGCGGCGACCGGGTGATGCTCGTCTCGGAGAACCGCCCGGAATTCTGCATCAGCGACCTGGCGATCATGGCCGCCGGTTGCGTGACCGTGCCGACCTACACGACCAATACCGAGCGCGACCACCAGCACATCATCGAGAATTCGGGCGCCTGCGCGATCATCGTCTCGAACGGCAAGCTGGCAAAGACGCTGCTGCCGGCGGCGATCCGCGCCTCGACCGCGCGGATGATCATCGGGCTGGAGGACCTGCGCATCAGCCAGCAGGGCAGCCTGGAGTTCCACGACTGGCACGGCCTGATCGCGAAGCACGACACCGATCCGCGCGGGGTGAGCTGCACTTTCCGCCGCGAGGACCTGGCCTGCATCATCTACACCAGCGGCACCGGCGGCAGTCCGCGCGGCGTGATGCAGCATCACGGCGCGATCCTGAGCAATGTCGAGGCCTGCTGCGCGATCATCTCGGAGGATTTCGGCTGGGAGGAAGAAGTGTTCCTCAGCTTCCTGCCGCTCAGCCATGCCTATGAGCATACCGGCGGGCAGTATTTCCCGATCGGGCTCGGCGCGCAGATCTATTATTCCGAAGGGCTGGAGAAGCTCGCCTCGAACATTGAGGAAGTGCGGCCGACACTGATGGTCGTCGTGCCCCGCCTGTTCGAGGTGCTGCGCACCCGCATCGTCAAGCAGGTCGAGAAGCAGGGCAATTTCGCCAATTTCCTGCTCGACAAGGCGGTGGCGATCGGCGGCCGCAAGGCGGCGGGCAAATCGGGGATCGGCGACCTGCCGATGAACCTGCTCCTCGGCGCCACCCTCAAGCCCAAGCTCTCGAAGAAGTTCGGCGGGCGAATCAAGGCGATGGTCTCGGGCGGCGCGCCGCTCAACCCCGAGGTCGGCATCTTTTTCCAGAGCCTCGGCATCACGTTCCTGCAAGGGTACGGCCAGACCGAGGCCGCCCCGGTGATCTCGTGCAACCGGCCCAAGGCGGGTCTCAAGATGGACACGGTCGGCCCGCCGCTGGAGGGCGTCGAGGTGCGCATCGCCGATGACGGCGAGATCCTGGTGCGCGGCGAGTTGGTCATGCACGGCTATTGGCGCAACGAGGAGGAGACGAAGCGCGTCCTCAAGGACGGCTGGCTCTATACCGGCGACATCGGCCATATCGACGAGAAGGGCCGGATCAAGATCACCGATCGCAAGAAGGACATCATCGTCAACGACAAGGGCGACAATGTCGCGCCCCAGAAGGTCGAGGGCATGCTGACCCTGCAGCCCGAAATCGTCCAGGCGATGATCGCCGGCGACAAGAAGCCGTACATGTCCGCGGTGATCGTCCCCGATCCCGAATGGACCGCCGAATGGTGCGCCCACACTGCCACCAAGTGCGACTTCAAGGAGCTGGCGCACGACCCCGACTACAAGGCGGCGCTCGGCGCGGCGGTGGAGCGGGTCAACAAGGACCTGTCGGTGATCGAGCGGGTCCGCAAGTTCATCGTCGCCGACGAGCCCTTCACGATCGAGAACGAGCAGCTGACGCCGTCGCTGAAGATCCGCCGGCATGTGCTGAAGGCGGCGTATGGCGAGCGGCTGGACGGGTTGTACAAGTAAGACGGCGATAAAAGCCCCTCCCCTTCAGGGGAGGGGTTGGGGTGGGGCCTGTCCGCGAACGCCGATCTCGGTGAGACACCTTCCCCACCCCCAACCCCTCCCCTGAAGGGGAGGGGCTTGAAGCAAAGAAAAAGGCCGGGGATCGCTCCCCGGCCTTTCCTTTACCCGATAGCACGAAGCCTCACTTCTTCTCCGGCACCACCTTCAGCGTCCAGTCCTTGTCCGGGCGGAGATACTTCATCGCCAGGCCCTGCACGTCCATCGGCGTCACCCGCGAATAGTCGGCGGCGAGCGTCTCGACGCCGGCGATCCGCGCCGGGTCATAGGTGCCGCCCTCGACCAGGCGCATCCAGAACATGTTGCCCGAGGACATGCGCAGGATCTGCTGCTTGAGCGGAGTCAGCGCGCGGTTGAGCTCGTCGGCGTCGATCGGCTTGGCGACGAGGTCCGCCGCGATCTTGCGCGACAGCTCGAAGAAGAAGTCGACCTTGTCGGGCGGCACCAGGCCGAGCGCCATGACCTTGCCGCCCGCCGGCAGGCCGAGCGGCCACTGGCTGGCGACCTGGGGCGAATAGCTCACGCCCGCTTGGCTGCGCAGCTGGTCGAGCAGCCGGTCGCGGAACACCGCGGCGAGCACCTCGAGCTTGCGGCTCTCGGTGATCCCGCCATTGTCGGTGCCGCCGCCGGTCGGCCAGGCGATCACCGCCGCGGCCTGGTTGGGCTGGCCCTTGTGGGTCAGCGTCACCGGGGTCTCGACATGCGCCGGGAAGACGACCGGCGCGAGCGGCGCCTTGCTCGCCACGCGCGGCTTGAGTGCGCCGAAGGTGGCGGCCACGGCCTTCACCGTCGCCTCGGCATCCATGTCGCCGAACACCTCGACCTCGATCGGCCCGCTCGCCAGGATCGGCTCCCAGAACTTGCGGAAGCTCGCCGGGGTCGTCCCCTCGATCGTCGCCCGGGGCGGGATGCCCCAGCGCGCATCGCCATTGTGGAGCAGCCGCTCAAGATCGCGGCTCAGCACTGCGTCGGGCGAGGAGGAGAGATTGGCATAGCCGGACAGCGTCGCGACCTTGGCGCGCAGCACCGGATTGGGATCCCAGCCCGGCGCGACGAGCTTGGCGGCGAGCAGCTTGAGCTGGTCGGTCAGGTCGTCCTTGGTGGTCTGCGCCTTCAGCGTGAAGGCATCGTCGTCCATGTCGAAATCGGCGCCGATCTGGCGGCGGCCGGTCAGCGCGTCGATCTCATCCTGGCCATATTTGCCGACGCCGCTCGCCATCAGCGCGCCCTCGCCGGCCCAGGCCGGGGTCTGGGCGGTGCCGGACAGGCCCGAAAGCCCGCGGCCGAAGCGCACATTGACATAGACCTTGCCGGTCTCGGACGGATCCTGGCGCATCAGCATCGTCACGCCATTGGCGAAGACCAGCTTCTCCATGCCGGTGCCGGGCAGGATCTGCTCGCGGGTCGCCACCTTGCCGGGGACGCCGAGCTTGGGCAGCGCGTCGAAGCTGACATTGCCGACCAGCTTGCGCCTGGCGTTCGCCGCGACATTGGCCTCGAGCGCCGAGGCGACCTTGGCGGTGATCGTCGCGTCGGGCGTGTGGAGATTGACCATCGCGCGCGTCGCGGTGCCCTGGAACACCGTCTTCGACGAGGCGAGCACGGTGGCAGGGGTGAACATCTTGCCCTCCACCGCGCCCTTGAAGATCGCGTAGGAGAATTCGGGCGTCGTCACCGTCTCGTTGATGTCGACCGCCTCGGCCAGGTCGTCGGCGAGCTTGGCCCCCGCCTCGACCGGCGCAGTGTTGATCCGCTGCTTCATCGCCGATTCGATCTCGGCGACCTCACGGTCGATCTCTGCCTGGGTCGGCGGGGTCGCCTGGGCATCGGCGATCACCGCGCGCACATCGCGCAGCGCCGCCTCCCAGTCGTCGCCGACCGGGAGCACCTGCACCGTGGTGATGTTGGCCGAGCGGCCGACGTCGCTCAGGTCCGCGCCGGCGGCGATGAAGGTGCCGCCCGAACGCGCCCGGGTCTCGAGCCGGCGGTTGATGATGCGGATCGCGACCAGGTCGATCATCCGCTTCTGGTTGAAGATCACCGTGTCGCCATCGACCGTCCAGGGACGGACGATCGCCATGGTCGTCAGCACCGGCAGCGCCGGCTCGACGATGCTGGCGGCGACGGGCTTGCCTTCCACCGGCTTGCCGAAGTCCGGCGTCGGCACGGCGGGGCCGGTGCCCTTCCAGTCGGAGAAATGCTTGACCACCATCTGCTCGAGCAGCGCCGGATCGACATCCCCGCTGACGATGACGGTGGCGCGCTCGGGGCGGTACCAGCGGTCGTGGAAGGCCTGCACGCTCGCCGGCGTCGCGCCGTTCAGCGTCTCGACCGTGCCGATCGGCTCGCGCTGGGCGAGCAGCTGGCCGGCGAACATCAGGTCGAGCATCGCGTCCTGCAGGCGGACCTGCGGGCCCGGCTGCTCGCGCTGCTCGGCCAGCACCACCGGACGCTCGGAATCGAGGATCTTCTGGGTGATGTCCGGGCCGGACATCATGCCCGCCAGGATCTTGAAGCTCTCGTCGAGCCCGGCCGGCGTCGCATTGGGCAGGTCGAGCTTGTAGGTGGTCGCGGTGAAGGTCGTGCTCGCGTTCGAGTCGGAGCCGAAGGTCACGCCGAGCCGCTGCCAGATCCGCTTCGATTCGCCATCGGGCACGTGCACCGATCCGCGGAAGGAGAGGTGCTCGAGCAGGTGCGCGAAGCCCCGCTCGCTGTCCTGCTCCATCAGCGAGCCGACATCCATGCGCACGCGCACCGAGACCTGGCCCGGCGGCACGCCGTTCTTGCGCACGGCATAGCGCAGGCCGTTGGGCAGCCGGCCGAACTTCCACGCATCGTCATGGACGAGGTCGCTCTTCTCGTAGAGCCACGGGTCCTTCGCGGTCTGGACCGGGCGCCCCACTGTCTGCGTGTCGGGCACGCCCGGGGGGTTGGTATTCTGCTGGGCCTGGGCCGGCAGCACCGGGGCGAGCGAGGCAAGGGCGAGGAGCGCGAGAGGCGCACGCAGGAAAGAGTGCATAGAGGTCCATCTAGGAGCGAAGCGCCGGGCATGCCAGCGCGAACCTTTCCCCCGGATGTACGTGGTGTTGAGAATGTGCGGCGCACGGGCGGCCTGACCATCTCCCTCTCCCCTTGTGGGAGAGGGAGGGAGCCGACGAAGTCGGCGGAAGGGTGAGGGGGACAGGGTGTTGGTCTCAGCCCCCTCATCCTTCCCACTCGCTGCGCGAGCGGGCCCCTTCCTTCTCCCACAGGGGGAGAAGGAGTTCGGATACATTACCCCTGCGTCACGAACCCGCCCTTGTGCGCCGCGGCAGGGCCATGTTTTCGACCCATGCGCCGCTTATCCAGCCAAGATGCGGGCGCGACTCGCGGACGAACAGGTGACGAACCCAGCAAGGTCAGGTGCAGTGAAGGTCGAGCCGAGCGCGCGGGGCAGCGCAATGTGGCGGGACGCGGGCGAAGTCGAAGCGGCGGAAGCGCGCGAGATGATTCCCGATCTCACGGTCATGTCGGGGGCAGTGATGCCCGACGCGCCTTTGCGCGCCGAGCGCGACCGCCCCTTCCTGATCAAATATGGCAAATATCTGCGCGGCACCTTCGACCGGTTCATCGCCCGCTTCTCGCTGGTCTCGACCGAGCCGGTGCTCGACGTGCGCGACTTTGCCTGGACCGAGGCGCTGCGCGCCAACTGGCAGGCGATCCGCGCCGAGGCGATCGCCGCCGCGCTCGACAATCGCGCGCCTTCGCTCGCCCAGGTCTCGCCCGATCACCGCGCGATCGCGCCGGCGAACAAGTGGCGCAGCTATTTCCTCTATGGCTATGGCTATCTGGTGCAGGAGAATCTCGATCGCTGCCCGGTCACCACCAAGCTGGTCGAGGCGATCCCCGGCCTCAACAGCGCCTTCTTCTCGATCCTCGCGCCCGGCACCCATATCCCGGCGCATCGCGGCGTCACCAAGGGGCTGATCACCTGCCATCTCGGGCTGATCGTGCCGCGCGACGGCGATGCCCGCATGCGCCTCGACGATCGCATCCTGCGCTGGTCCGAGGGAGAGACCCTGGTGTTCGACGACACCTATGATCACGAGGTATGGAACGACACCAGCGGCACCCGCGTCGTGCTGCTCATCCAGTTCCGCCGCCCGCTGCGCCAGCCGGGCCGCTGGTTCGTCGACAAGTTCCTCGCCTGGATCCGCCATTCGGCCTTCGTCCAGGATGCCCGCGCGAATCTGACCCGGTGGAACCAGGTGGGCAATACGTCCAATTGATAGACCGGGTGGCCGCACCCACATGCGCCGCAACCAAGGAGTTGCCGACATGGCTAGCGAACGCACCAGGGCCTGGACCGAATTTCGCCGGATGATCTTCTGGATCGCGCTTGCCGGCGTGGTGATGGTCGCAGGCGCGCTCTGGTATCTCTCGCTCTACGACGCGCTCTACCCGTCGGCGATCGCGGCGACGATCGGCGGCGTGTTCATCTCCACCCTGCTCGGTTGCGGCCTGTTCGCCGCCGCCTTCTTCAGCGACAAGAGCGGGCATGACCAGAGCGTGACCGACGCGACCACGCATGAGGATGCACAGTAATAATCGTCACCCCGGCCTTGTGCCGGGGTCCACCGTGCCGCGCATCCTATGGCAAAGGCTCGAACCCCAGCGCCACCGCTAGGTCATCCCAATGCGGGTTGTCGCGCTCGATAATGTTGAGTTTCCAATCCCGCTTCCATCGCTTGATGGATTTCTCGCGGCATATCGCGGTCTCCATCTCCTGATGCATCTCGTAGAAGACCAGCCGATAGGTGCGATGCTCCGCCACAAAGCCCGTCGTGATGCCGTTGCGGTGCTGGTAGATACGCCCAAGCAGATCGGACGTGACGCCGGTATGGAGCGTGCCGTTCCGCGTACTCGCCAGGATGTAGACGCAAGGTTGCCGCTCCCGCCCCATGCTTGAAGCTTGCCGGGCAGTGGACCCCGGCACAAGGCCGGGGTGACGGATAGTTGGTCGGCCCTCACACCAGGAAACCTTTCGTTTCCCCCTCCCCGCTTGATCCCCGCCCTCCGAGCGCCCAAATGGCGAGCATGCTGATCGAGACCGAAGCCACGCCCAATCCGGCGACCCTGAAGTTCCTGCCCGGCCGTACCGTGATGGACGCCGGTACCCGTGACTTCGCCTCGCCCGAGGAGGCCGAGGCCTCGCCGCTCGCCACTGCCCTGTTCACCCTGGGCGACGTGACCGGCGTGTTCTTCGGCCGCGACTTCATTTCGGTCACCATCGCCCCCGGTTCCGATTGGCGCGACGTGAAGCCCGACGTGCTCGGCATTCTGCTCGACCATTTCGCCGCGAACATGCCGCTGTTCCATGCCGCCGCCGCCGGGTTCAGCGTCCCCGCCGAGAGCGCCGACTTCGGCGACAATCCCGAGGACGCCGAGATCGTCGCGCAGATCAAGGAACTGATCGAGACGCGCGTGCGTCCCGCCGTCGCCAATGACGGCGGCGACATCGTCTATCGCGGCTTTGACGCCGGCAAGGTCTATCTCCAGATGCAGGGCGCCTGTTCGGGCTGCCCGAGCTCGACCGCCACGCTCAAGAACGGCATCGAGCAGTTGCTGAAATACTACGTCCCCGAAGTCACCGAAGTCCGGGCCGTCTGAGCCCACACGCCCACGAAAGGACTGTATAATGGCCACTCCGCTCGACGACGCGGCGCTGGATAAGCTGTTCCGTACCGCGCGCAGCTATAACGGCTACACCGATGCCCCGGTGACCGAGGCGGACATTCGCGCCATTTACGAGCTCACCAAAATGGGCCCGACCTCGGCGAACAACCAGGCCGCCCGGCTCGTCTGGCTGACCACCGACGAAGCCAAGGAAAAGCTCGCCCAGTTCGCCAGCGCCGCCAATGCCGACAAGATCCGCAAGGCGCCCGCCACCGTGATCATCGGCATGGACCTGGCGTTCAACGAGCAGCTCCCCTGGCTCTTCCCACACGCGCCGACCGCCAAGGACTGGTTCCCGACCGAGGAAGCCCGCTACACCACGGCCTTCCGCAACTCGTCGCTGCAGGGCGCCTATCTGCTCCTCGCCGCCCGCGCGCTCGGTTTCGACACCGGCCCGATGTCGGGTTTCGACAACGCCAAGGTTGACGAAGCGTTTTTTGCAGACCAGCCCAATGTGAAGTCCAACTTCATTTCCACGCTGGGACATGGCGACCCTTCCTCCATCTTCGATCGACTCCCCCGCCCCGAATTCGAGCAGTTCAATCGCGTCCTCTGATCTGACTCTCGTCATCGAGACCGCGACCGCAGCCTGCTCGGTCGCCTTGCTCGACGGAACGGCGGTGATTGCCGCGGCCCATGAAGTGGTGGGCCGCGGCCATGCCGAGCGGCTGGTGCCGATGATCGCTGCGCTGCCCGGCCAAGGCCGCGCGGCGCGCATCCTGGTCGATGTCGGTCCCGGCAGCTTCACCGGCGTGCGCGTCGGCCTGGCCGCCGCGCTCGGCCTGTCGATCGGCTGGGGCGCGGAGGTTCGCGGCTATTCGTCGCTCGCGCTGCTCGCTGCGTCCGGCTTTGCCGGCAATGCGGACATGCCACAGCTTGCCGTGGTGCTCGAAGGCGGGCACGGTGAGGTGTTCATGCAGGCGTTCCATTCCCAGCCTTTCGGGGAAGACGGGCCGTTCCGCTCGCTCGTTCCCGCCGCCGCGCTCGAGGCGCTGGCCGGCCGCCCGGCCTTCGGCAGCGGCGTGCGCCATCTCGCCCCGCTGGCCGAGGGGCTGGACCTGCGCGAGACCCTGCCCTCCGCCGCCGACGCCCGGCTGCTCGCTCCGGGCTTCACCGCGCTTCCCGCCCGCCCGATCTACGGCCGCGCGCCCGACGCCAAGACCCTGGCCGAGCGAGGGCTGGCGTGAGCGGTACGGTCAACCTGGTCGAGCTGCGCGAAGGCGGCTCGCAGGACCTCTACAACGTCAACATCATCATGCAGGACGCGTTCGACGCGCGCTATGGCGAGGCGTGGACCAGCGCCCAGTGCCTGGGCATGCTCTCGCTGCCCGGCGTCTGGCTGGTGATCGCGAGCATCGACGGGCAGGATGTCGGCTTCGCGCTGGCCCGGGTCACGCTCGATGAGGCCGAGCTGCTGCTCCTCGCCACCCGCCCTGCCGCCCGCCGCCGCGGTGTCGCCGGCGCGCTGCTTCGCGCCGTCATCGAAGAAGCGCGCGGCCGCGGCGTGGCGCGCATCCATCTTGAGGTTCGTTCAGGAAACGATGCCGTATGGCTCTACCGTCGCGAAGGCTTCGAAAAGGTCGGCGAGCGTCGGGATTACTATCGGGGACGTAGCGGGCAATTGTTCGACGCGCATACTTATGCACGCGACATCAAGGACCTGGACTGAGACTTACGGAAACGCGCAATTATGGTCTTGCGTTTGAACCGAAACGGTCCGATAGGATGTTTCCGGGCGACGTGTAAAAGTCGTTCTTATTCGGGTCGAAAGGATAAAAATGGAAACGCAAGCTGAGATTGATGAAACGCTGGTCACGCTGACGGCGGATATTGTTGCAGCACATGTCAGCAACAACAGCGTTGCGGTCTCCGACCTTCCGACTCTGATCCAGAACGTGCATGGCGCGCTTTCGGGTCTTGGCCGCACCGTCGCCGAGCCCGAAGTCAAGCAGGAGCCGGCCGTCTCCATTCGCGCCTCGGTGAAGCCGGACTACATCGTGTGCCTCGAGGACGGCAAGAAGCTCAAGATGCTGAAGCGTCACCTGATGACGCACTATCAGATGACCCCCGAGCAGTACCGCGCCAAGTGGAACCTGCCGGCCGACTATCCGATGGTCGCCCCGAATTATGCCGAGCAGCGCCGCAGCCTGGCGAAGAAGATCGGCCTGGGCACCAAGCGCCGCAAGCGCTGAGCTGCAACGGACTGAAATACAGAAGGCCGGCCCGGGGATCGCTCCGGGCCGGCCTTTTCGTTTCGCGTTCACGCCTTTTCGCGGCCACAGTCTTCCAACTTGGCCCGGCCCACGCTACATCGCGGCCATGGCTCGCAAGATCGATCTCGAAGCGCTCTGTCACGAAAAGGGGCTGCGCATCACCGAACAGCGCAAGGTGATTGCGCGCGTCCTCTCCGATGCCGAGGATCATCCAGACGTCGAGAAGGTCTATGAGCGCGCCTCGGCAATCGATCCGGGCATCTCGATCGCCACGGTCTATCGCACCGTGCGCCTGTTCGAAGAGGCCGGCATCCTCGACCGTCACGATTTCGGCGACGGCCGCGCCCGCTACGAGCCTTCGCCCGAAGCGCATCACGACCATCTGATCAACGTCGAGACCGGCGAAGTGATCGAGTTCGTCGATCCCGAGCTCGAGCAGCTCCAGAAGCAGATCGCCGAGCGGCTGGGTTTCCGCCTGGTCGACCACCGCATGGAGCTCTACGGCGTCGCGCTCGACCGCAAGAACTGAGGTGGCGCCTGCGGGCGAAACCCGGGCCGAACGCGCCGCCCGCCTCCGCGAGGAGGCTATCCAGGGCCATGACACCCCGCTGAGCCTGCGCGGCCAGTTCCGGCTGTGGCGCCGCGTCGCGCTGCTCGTGCTGGCGCTGCTGGTGCTGGTGCCGCTCCATTACCTCTTCCGGCTGTTCCGCCTGCCCTCGCCCTGGCCGCGCTATTTCCTGTCGACCGCGGCGCGGATCTGCGGCGCGCGGGTCAACCGCATCGGCACGCATCTCAAGCGCGACGTCTTCTACATCTCCAACCATCTGAGCTGGATCGACATTCTCGCGCTGGGCGGGGCGAGCGGCACCGCCTTTATCGCCAAGGCCGAGATCCAGAGCTCGCCGGTGGTCGGCTGGCTCGCCGGGCTCAACCGCACCGTCTATGTGAAGCGCGAGAACCGGCTGGGCGTCGCCGAGCAGATCAACGAGCTGCGCGACGCGCTGGCCGAGACCTGGGCGATCACCGTCTTCCCCGAAGGCACCACCACCGACGGCAAGTCGCTGCTGCCGTTCAAGACGCCGATGCTGCGCGTGCTCGAGCCGCCGCCGCCCGGCGTGATGGTCCAGCCGGTGATGCTCTATTACGGCGCAGCGGCCGACGACATCTGCTGGATCGGCCAGGAGACCGGCCTCAACAACGCGAAGCGTATCCTCAGCCGCAAGGGCAGCTTCCGCCTCGACGTCCATTTCCTCGAGCCCTTCCACCCGCGCGACTTCCCGGGCCGCAAGGTGATCGCCGCGGAAAGCCGCCGGCGGATCGAGGAGGCGCTGGTCAAGACGCTCGGCCACCCCCTGCGCACCTTCCGCTTCGCCGAGGACCCGATCGGCTACAAGCCGAAGCCGGGGGCTACGACCAGCGCATGAGCGATCTCATCGATCGTCTGGAAGCACTGATCGCCGATGTCGAACGCCGCCTCGAGGAAGATGGCGATTGCGGTACCCTCATCGCCGAAATCAACGCGCTGTCGGGCTGCGACTATTCGGAAAGCGATTTCTTCGAGCTTCATAGCTGGACCAGTCCGCGCGAATTCGCCGAACGTGCCGCGCTTGGCCCCGCGCCCATGGTCGCCGGCATCACCAGCGCGCAAATCCTCGAATCAATCGCGATCGTGACCAGCGCGGAAGAGCCGCAGGCGACATTTCATCTGGAACGCCTCCAGACCAGCCTGCCCCATTCGGACGCCTCCGGCCTCATATTCTACCCGCATACCGAACTCGACCACGAGCAAATCGCAGATGAGATGCTGCTCCGCCAACGCCTGTTCGAAACGGGCGGCCCGGCTGCAGTGCAGGTCCATTTGCGCACGCTCGCCGCAACCGTGATGGCGGATCCGGATCGCAGGCCCTGGTCGGAACAATGGGCAATCAGCCTGCTCGGGGACAATGCGGGAAGCGCCTAGGCTTCAGTCCTGCGCCGAAACTGCTATACGCCCGCCGATCATGACCACCCCCAAGACCAATCCCAAGACCTTCCACGTCAAGTCGTTCGGCTGCCAGATGAACGTCTATGACGGCGAGCGCATGGCCGAGCTGATGGCCGCACAGGGCATGACCGCCGCCGCCGAGGGCGAGGCCGCCGATCTCGTCGTGCTCAACACCTGCCACATCCGCGAAAAGGCGACCGAGAAGGTCTATTCGGACATCGGCCGCCTGCGGAAGGGCGCGCGCGAGCTCGGCCGCGCCGAGCCGATGATCGCGGTCGCCGGCTGCGTGGCGCAGGCCGAAGGCGAGGAGATCGTCCGCCGCGCCAAGGTCGATGTCGTCGTCGGCCCGCAGGCCTATCACAACCTCCCCGACCTGGTGGCCAAGGCCGCCAGCGGCCAGGCGAGCCTCGATACCGACATGCCGGCGCTCAGCAAGTTCGGCACGCTCCCCAAGCGCCGCAAGGTCGGCGCCACCGCCTTCCTCACCGTCCAGGAAGGCTGCGACAAGTTCTGCACCTATTGCGTGGTGCCCTATACCCGCGGCGCCGAGATCAGCCGCCCCTTCGCCGAGCTGGTCGACGAGGCCAGGGCGCTGGTCGATGCCGGCGCGCGCGAGATCACTCTGCTCGGCCAGAACGTCAATGCCTGGGACGACGAGGCCGGCACCGGACTCCACGGCCTGATCCACGCGCTCGACCGGATCGAGGGGCTGCACCGCATCCGCTACACCACCAGCCATCCCAACGACATGCGCGAGGGCCTGATCCGCGCCCATGCCGAGGTGGAGAAGCTGATGCCCTTCCTGCATTTGCCCGTGCAGGCCGGCAGCGACCGCATCCTCAAGGCGATGAACCGGTCGCACACCCGCGATTCCTACCTGAAGATCCTCGACCGCGTCCGCGCCGCCCGCCCCGACATCGCGCTGTCGGGCGACTTCATCGTCGGCTTCCCCGGCGAGAGCGACGCCGAGTTCGAGGAGACGCTGAGCCTGGTCGATGCGGTCGGCTACGCCCAGTGCTTCAGCTTCAAGTACAGCCCGCGCCCCGGCACCCCGGCGGCGGAGATGAGCGACGTCTTCGTGCCCGCTTCGGTGATGGACGAGCGCCTCCAGCGCCTCCAGGCCGCGCTCAACCGCGACCAGCTCGCCTTCAACCAGGCTACCACCGGCAAGACCTGCCAGGTGCTGATCGAGCGCCAGGGCAAGCTGCCCGGCCAGATGCTCGGCAAGTCGCCCTGGCTCCAGTCGGTGTACCTCAATACCGATGCCAGGATCGGCGACATGGTCGAGGTCGAGATCGCCGAGGGCTTCGGCAATTCGCTCACCGGCACCCAGGTGGTGCGCGAAGCGGCCTGAGGTCGAGGCGGGCTGTTACTTCCCCTCCCCTAACCCCTCCCGCAAGCGGAAGGGGAACGAGTGAGGGTAGCGCTGGCAACAATCGCTCCCCTTCCGCTTGCGGGAGGGGTCGGGGGGAGGGGCTGAGGAAAAAACGCCACACTCCCTCCAACCGCCGCCACACCCGCTCATCCGAACGCGTTAACGATCCCCCGTAAACTACGGGTAAGCTTCGCAAATCTAGCCCCTCTCCTTCCAGCCCCCGCCCTCCGGCCGGGTGACACGAGAAAAGAGGGGACGACAGAATGCGTTTCTATCTCGCGACGCGGTTCCTTTTCCCGCGCCACTTCCATCTGCGCATCTTCGCCATCTGCTTCGTCGCGGTGCATTTACCGCTGATCGCCTTCATCGCCAGCCAGGTGCTGCTCGGGGAATGGCACTGGCAGGTGTTCGTGCCGCTGCTGCTCGCCACGCTCGCCGGCACGCTCTCGGCGATCGCTGCACTCGGCGCGCTGCTCGCCCCGATCCGCCAGGCCTCGGCGATGCTGCGCGCGGTGCAGGACGGCGAGCCGGTGGCGAGCGTCCCCGCCGGCGGCCGCGACCTTGCCGGCGAGCTGCTCGACAGCGTCGGCCTTGCCGCGATCGCCACCAACAGCCGGATCAGCCAGCTGCGCGACGCCGCCGAGCGCGACCTGCTCACCGGCCTGCGCAACCGCCGCGGCTTCCTTGATGCCGCTGCCCATCTGCGCACCGGCACCCGGGCGACGCTGGCGCTGGTCGACATCGACCATTTCAAGCGGATCAACGACATCTTCGGCCATGACGAAGGCGACCTGGTCCTCCAGGAATTCGCCCATCATCTCACCGAGACGATGCGCCGCTCAGACCTCGTCGCGCGCTGGGGCGGCGAGGAGTTCGCGATCCTGATCCCCGGCATGGGCCCGCGCGAGGCGCAGGCGATGATGGAGCGGCTGCGCACCGCGCTCCACGCCGATCCGATCGGCCCCAATCCGGAGGAGCCGGTCACCTTCTCCTGCGGCCTCGCCTTCCTGCACGGCCCCGAACAGATCGCCGGGGCGATGCAGCGCGCCGACAAGGCGCTCTATGCCGCGAAGCACGCCGGCCGCGACCGCATCGAGATCGACGAGGCCCGGATGCTCGACGCCTGAGCGCCTATAAGGCGCAGGGTTTGCCGATCTCGAGGTCGCCCTTGGTCTCGGCCAGCGTCTTGGCCCAACCGATCCTTGCCCGGCGCTCGTCCACCTTGTCGGGAACCGTAATGGGCAGGATCGCCAGGCGGCCCTGGATGCAACCCGCCTGGCTGCCAAAGACCTGCAGCCCGCCCTGGTGGACCAGCACCCGGTCCGTGATCAGCGCGAAGTCCATCGCGTCGACGTCACCCGCGCTCAACCGCTTGCCCATCGCCCCGATCACCCCGATCTGAAAGGCGTTGTCCGGGCTATGCTGGGCGATCAGCCAGGCGCCGTGCGTCACCTGCCGGCCGTCGCGGCTGTTACGAAACCAGCCATCGGCAGGGAGCAACAGCTTCAGCGCCGCGGTATTGGCCGCATCGATCTCGGCCATACGGGTCCCGATCTTCAGGCCGAGCGCGCGCTGCTGATCGGGGGCGAGCGCCGGATCGTCCGCGCGCCACATATGCTGGCGGGTGATCTCGTCGAGCGCGACCAGCCGGGCGATCTTCTGCGCCAGCGTCGGATGTTCGGGCTGGGGCTGCGCCTCGACCTCGGCGACCGCCGCTTCCCATTCGGCCGCGCGCTGCGCGACGACATCGTCCTGCATCGGCGCAAGGGCCAGCGCGAGCAGCGCCAGCACCGTCATGCTGCTCGCTCCGCGGCGGCGACCGGCTCGGCCCAGCAGCCCTCGAACTCGCCGAACACCGGCTCCGAGCCCTTCTGCCCAGCCTCCAGCCAGCGCACCTTGGCGCGGGTATAGTCGACCATCGCGTTCAACTGCGCCGCCTTTTCCTCCAGCCGGGCGAGCTGCATCCGCATCAGCTCCAGGCTGCGCTCGGGGGTCATCGCCCCGGCATAATATTCGGCCGACAGCGTCGCGATCTCGCGCAGCGAGAAGCCCAGGCTCTGCGCCATCCGCACCATCCGCGCCGCCTCGAGATGCTCCTCGGTGAAGATCTGGTACGGGTTGGAGCCGCCCTTCACCCCCGTCGCCGGCGCCAGCAGCCCCTTGCGGATATAGAAGCGCACCGTGTCGGTGCTCATGCCGGCGCGCCTGGCGAATTCGGAGATCAGCACGCGATTCATCCCTTGACCATGGACTATGGTCCACACTTATATGGCTGGGCTCCACCTCGCAACCGGAGCCAGAAATGCAGAAAACCGCCCTCGTCACCGGCGCCTCGGCCGGGATCGGCGAAGCCACCGTCAAGCGCCTCCTCGCGGACGGCTACAAAGTCTTCGCCGCCGCACGCCGTCTCGATCGCATGGCCCCGCTCGCCCGCCTCGGTGCCGAGCTGATCGCCCTCGACCTGACCGACGATTCCTCGATCCTCGCCGCGGTCGAGACGATCCGCGCCGCCGCGGGCCGGCTCGACCTGCTCGTCAACAATGCCGGCTATGGCAGCTATGGCGCGATCGAGGACGTGCCGATGGACGAGGCGCGCCGCCAGATGGAGGTCAATGTCTTCGGCCTTGCCCGGCTCTGCCAGCTCTCCACCCCGCTGATGCGCGCGCAGCAATCGGGCACGATCGTCAACGTCACGTCGATCGGCGGCAAGTTCGGCGAGCCGTTCGGCGGCTGGTACCACGCCACCAAGTTCGCGGTGGAGGGCCTGTCGGACTGTCTGCGCATGGAACTCCGCCCCTTCGGCATCCGCGTCGTGGTGATCGAGCCCGGCGCGATCCGCACCGAATGGGCCGGCATCGCGCACCAGAGCCTGGTCGAGCGTTCGGGCGGGAGCAGCGCCTATGCCCCCTGGGCACGCAAATATGCCGCGCTGCTCGGCAATGCCGACGCGATGAGCTTCGCCTCGCCGCCCGAAGTCGTCGCCAACACCATCGCCAGGGCCGCTGCCGCGCGTCGCCCGCGCATCCGCTACGGCACCGGCGGCGGGGCGAAGGTCTTCCTCTTCCTCGCCCATTGGCTGCCCGATCGCTGGAAGGACGCACTGATGTGGCGGATGAGCCAGTCGGGCAAGATCGCCTGAGCGTTGCATGCGCGCCACGGCGGGGCCGGCTTGCGCTCCGCCGCGCCTTTTCCCCTGTCCAAGTTGGAAAACCTCTGTCACTCTCCCCATATCGCATGCGCAAGGGAACCGCCCGCATCGTCTTCGCTTTGACACGCAGCGCCGCTACGCGCGTTGCACCGTCAGCGATCGCGCGCACGCGTTCGCCTATCAAGAGATTCAACATTTTTCCGCGCGAAGGAGCCGCATGAGCCGCAAGCCTGTCCCAGCCCAGTCCGGTGAACGCTCCCGGGTAGAGGTGAACTTCGACAAGCCCCAGCTCCTGCCCCAGCTCTTCGGTGAGTTCGACAGCAACATCCTCGCCCTCGAGGAGCGGCTGGGCGTCTATATCCATGCCCGTGGCCAGCGCGTGCAGATCGAAGGGTCTGCCGAGGCGGTTGCCCATGCCCGCGAGGTGCTGCAGGAGCTCCACGCCCGCGTCATCCGCGGCGAGGAAGTCGATACCGGGCTGATCGACGCGGTGATCGCGATGTCGAGCGAGCCGACGCTGACCGGCATCATCAAGGCGGACAATGGCAATGCCCCGCCCCAGATCATGATCCGCACGCGCAAGAAGACGATCGTGCCGCGCTCGGTCGCCCAGACGCAATATATGCGCGCGCTGGTCTCGCACGACATGATCTTCGCGCTCGGGCCGGCGGGCACCGGCAAGACCTATCTCGCCGTCGCCCAGGCCGTTGCCCAGCTGATCACCGGCAGCGTCCAGCGGCTGATCCTGTCGCGCCCGGCGGTCGAGGCCGGCGAGCGGCTCGGCTTCCTGCCCGGCGACATGAAGGAGAAGGTCGATCCCTATCTCCGCCCGATCTACGACGCGCTCTATGACTGCCTGCCCGCCGAGCAGGTCGAGCGGCGCATCGCCTCGGGCGAGATCGAGATCGCCCCGATCGCCTTCATGCGCGGCCGCACGCTCGCCGATGCCTTCGTCATCCTCGACGAGGCGCAGAACACCACGCCGGCGCAGATGAAGATGTTCCTCACCCGCTTCGGCCAGAACAGCCGGATGGTGATCTGCGGCGATCCCAACCAGGTCGACCTGCCCGGCGGCCCGCCCGCCTCGGGCCTCAACGACGCGACCCGGCGGCTCGAGGGCGTGGAAGGCATCGCCTTCTCGCGCTTCTCGACCGCGGACGTGGTCCGCCACCCGATCGTCGGCCGCATCGTCGAAGCCTATGAGGGCCCGAATGCTTGAAGGGCGAAAAACTCCCCTCCCTGAAAGGGAGGGGCTGGGGGTGGGTCGATGCACGCGCTACGGCGGCGGCATGACCACCCATCTTCAGTATCGCCAGAACGCCACCCACCCCTCGCTCCCCTCCCTTGAAAGGGAGGGGAAGTAAGTGTTGGACGTCGCGGCCCTCGTCGAATCCCCCTGGCCCGAGCATGACTGGGAGGCCCTGGCCATCCGCGCCGCCGAGACCGCGCTGAAGCAAACGCCCTATCTCGAATGGCTCGATCATCCTGCGACGATCGAAGTCGCGGTGCGCTTCACGTCCGACGAAGAGGTCCATGTCCTCAACCGGCAGTATCGGAGCAAGGACAAGCCGACCAACGTGCTGTCCTTCCCGATGATCCAGCCGGACCTGATGGAAGCGGTGACCGAGAACAGCGACGATGGCGAGGTGCTGCTCGGCGACATCGTGCTGGCCCACGGCGTCTGCGCGGCCGAGGCAATCGAGCGCAAGGTGAGGATCGAAGATCATGCCACGCACCTGATTGTCCACGGCCTGCTGCATTTGCTAGGCTATGACCATATGGACGACGCCGAGGCCGAGGCGATGGAGGAGATGGAGCGCGCCGCGCTCGCCGAACTCGGCCTTCACGACCCCTATCTAATACGCGAGGATTGAACACCGAACATGCCCGAGGGCCCCAGTAGCACCAGCAACGGCGACAACCACGAAGGTGGCGGGATATGGCGCGGCATCCGCACCCTCCTGTTCGGTGATGACCAGGAAGAGACTTTGCGCGACCGCATCGAGGATGCGATCGACGAGCATGAGGACGAGGGCGGCAAGGGCCCGGCCGGCGACCTGGCGCCGATCGAGCGCCAGATGCTCAAGAACCTGCTCCATTTCGGCGAGCGCGATGCCGGCGATGTCGGCGTGCCGCGCGCGGACATCATCGCGGTGGACGAGGAGACCAGCTTCGCCGACCTGGTGAAGCTGTTCGAGGAGGCCGGACACAGCCGCCTGCCCGTCTATCGCGAAGAGCTCGATACGATCATCGGCATGGTCCACATCAAGGACGTGTTCAACATCCTGGCGAGCGGCGCGCCGCACCCGGCGAACCTGACCGGCCTGATCCGCCAGCCGCTCTACGTGCCCCAGTCGATGGGCGCGCTCGACCTGCTCGCCCAGATGCGCGGGCGCCGCACCCATCTCGCCATCGTGCTCGACGAATATTCGGGCACCGAGGGGCTGATCACGATCGAGGACCTGATCGAGGAGATCGTCGGCGAGATCGAGGACGAGCATGACGAGGCGCCGACCGCTTTGCTCGTGCCGATCGACGGCGGCGGCTGGGACGCCGATGCCCGCGCCGACCTCGAGGACGTCGCCGAGACGGTCGATCCGCGCCTGGCCGAGGTCGACGGCGATGTCGACACGCTGGGCGGCCTGGCCTTCGTGCTGGCCGGCCATGTGCCCGAGGCAGGCGAATGCCTCGAACATGACAGCGGCTGGAAGCTCGAGATCGTGGAGGCCGATCCCAAGCGCGTCACCAAGCTGCGCCTCCACCCGCCCACCGAAAAGGCGCTGGCGGAGGAGTGATCCTCCGGAGCGGGGCGGCCAACCGTCCCCCCCAAGCGCCATCCCGACCCCAAACCGTCATCCCGGCGAAAGCCGGGATCTCGTGCGGCTCCTGTCCAGCCGCCCGCGCCATCGCCCGAGATCCCGGCTTTCGCCGGGATGACGAAAAGGCTTGACATTACGAACCATATAGGTTATTCATGCCGCCATCCTTCGTACCAGGCCAGCACGAAGGAGCGGAAGGCTGGTGCCGCATACAGCGACATCGGAGGATCGGCGCGGAGTCGTTCGGCACAAGTCGAAGCTTCGCTGGAATATCCGCTGCAGAGCCCCTCGCCGGAATTACCCCTGAGCTTCTCAATGGCTGAAATGCAGGGGGAGGCACGCCGCAGCATCAAAGTCTCGACGCGACCATGAATGCCAATACCAAATCGTCGTCGAGCCCGAGCGCCCGAGAAGAGAACGCGCCGGTCCTTTCCTTCTGCCCACCCCGGGTGCCAAAGGCACGCCGGGCTGTCCGCGTATCTCCCGAATCGTCATCCCGACGAAAGTCGGGATCTCAGGCGGCCGGGCAGGAGCCGCACGTCACCCCCGCGATGACGGCAATGGTGACAACCACATGTCGTAAAAATCACCCAGTCGATCACAGACGGCGATCTAATCCATTTCTTCGATTGCATTCGGGGTGGCATCCCTTGGGACGCAATCAGCAAGGAGCTTGGGAGATGGACGCGAAGACTGGATCGCTCGAGGGTGGCGGCTGCCCGATGCATGGCGCGGG